>Ga0247725_1000004_pt1 | contig 574864 bp, 505 predicted proteins | sample OKSTACKMCFT3sol_FD_183021 | JGI IMG/M metagenome (GOLD analysis project Ga0247725, IMG submission 183021) | Subsurface sediment microbial communities from gas well in Oklahoma, United States - OK STACK MC-FT3-sol | ecosystem: Environmental > Terrestrial > Deep subsurface > Rock core/Sediment...
CAGCACCGGTAATCATGTTCTTGATGTAGTCGGCGTGGCCTGGGCAGTCGACGTGCGCGTAGTGACGGTTTTCGGTTTCGTACTCGACGTGCGCGGTGTTGATGGTGATGCCGCGTGCTTTTTCTTCTGGTGCCGCGTCGATCTGGTCGTAGGCCTTGGCTTCGCCGCCGAATTTCTTCGACAGGACGGTCGCGATTGCAGCCGTCAGGGTGGTTTTACCGTGGTCAACGTGACCGATGGTGCCGACGTTGACGTGCGGCTTGGTCCGTTCGAATTTACCTTTTGCCATTTCAGACTCCTAAGATCTAACGATATATTTGGGGATTACCAGGCACACCTGACGGACGAGTGCAACGCGACTGCCGTACAAAATTCTGGTGCCCTTGACGTGGATTGAACACGTGGCCTCTCCCTTACCAAGGGAGTGCTCTACCACTGAGCTACAAGGGCTGATATTTGCGATGAAGAAACCACCGCACACACTGGAGCGGGTGAAGGGAATCGAACCCTCGTCGTAAGCTTGGAAGGCTTCTGCTCTACCATTGAGCTACACCCGCGAGGTACAACTTCAAATCCGACTTCACGATCTTCTTTTTGGTGGTGGGGGCTGGATTCGAACCAGCGTACTCAGAGAGGGCAGATTTACAGTCTGCTGCCTTTAACCACTCGGCCACCCCACCGCGAAGAACCGCAGAGTATGAAGCAAGCTCAACGTACTGTCAATCAGGTTTCGGTAGAAGATTTTCCACTTCGCCTGACAGCGTTGCTTCGGGGCGTGATTGTAACGGTCGGACTGTAAAGCTGCAAGGGTGATTTTGCCAGGCGCGAAAAAATCTTTATAAACTTATCCGGAATCGCTCGGTCGGCGACGTTCAGGGGGCCGCTGCGCCCGTACCCGCCGGCGCCAGCGCCGCCAGCACCTGCGCCTTGAGCGCCTTGATCAAGGCCGTTTCGTCCGGCGCCACGCCCTCGGGCGCGGTGAAGATGCGGTCGGCATAGACCAGCCCCAGCTGCGCCTTCCCCATCACCAGCGGCAGCACGATGAAACTCTCGGCGTCCGGCAGCAGGGTCTTGTACCAGGCCGGCAGCAGGTCGCGGATCTTGGGGCTGAAGGCATCCGAGATCATCATGTCGGCGTCGTTCTCGAGCGCCAGGTGGAATACGTCGCGCGAGAACGCGCAGGGAAAGACGAAACCGTCCTGCAGGTCGACGCTGCCCTCGCCCAGCGACACCCGCGCGCGGAACTGCCGGGTGCGCGTATCGCGCAGGCACACGGTGGCGAAGCGGAAACCCAGCGCGCCATACAGCGTCTCGAGCGCCGCCATGATCACGTCGTTGACGCCGGCGCCGGTGGCGCCCAGCAGGGTCACGTCCTGCACGCCCGCCAGCAGCAGGTCGCGCGCATTCTTCGGCTTGCCGCTGGGGTGGAACTCGCCCTCGTCGTCCTCGCCGGCGTCGAGCGTGGCCAGCGCCAGCACGTTCGGCAGCCCGCTGCCGGCCTTGGGATCGGTCTTCGGCGCGCGCTCCATGTTCATGCTCTGCAGCATGCCGTTCATGCCTTCCTGGACCTCGTCGAACAGCGCCACCATGGCCGGATGGTCGACACCCAGCGCCGCGGCGTAGCGCGCGATCAGGTCCTGCGTCTCGGGCGCGGCGGCCGGATCGTGGTGGCGGCCCATCAGGCGCGCCACGTCGCGGCTGAAGGCGGCCACCTGGCGCATCCATTCGTTGCGGTCGGCGGCGACCTCGAGCGGCCCCGGGGGCAAGGCCGCCTGGGCCTGCACGATCAGTTCCGGCATCTGCCATTCGCGCAATACCGCCTCGGACAGGGCCTCGAAACTGCAGCCCAGAATCAGTTGCGCGGCCTGGCCGGGCGTGTGCTTGCCGGCCGCCACGAGCGCCGCGATTTCGCGGTAACGCTCGGGTTCGCGGCTGGCCAGCAGCAGCGCGCCCAGGTTCTTGAACAGCGCGCAGATCGCCGCCTCTTCGGCGCCGGGGATCGGGCTGTGGCGCGCCAGCTCGCGCCCGACCAGGCTGGCGCACAGCGCCGCCTCGAGCTCGACGCGCACGCCGTGCTCGGCGGTATCGAGCGCATCGACCAGCAGCATCGCCAGCGCGGCGGCGCGCACATTGTCGAAGCCGAGCAGGGAAATGGCGCGCGAGATCGTGGTCACCGGCGTGCCGGACAGGGTGCGGTACTGGACCGTGTTCGACAGGCGCAGGATGCGCTGGGTCAGGGCCACGTCGGACACCACGTAATAGGCGAGATCGGCCGTGCCCTGGTCGTCGCTATACCCCATGCCGATCACGTGCATGACGGCGCCGCCCAGGGTGAACATGCGTTCGGTCCCGCTGAGCTTGCGCATCAGGGCGGGACGCACGCGGCGCGCGGCGCCGTCCTTGGCGGTATCGTCCATGGCCTTATCCGGCCTTGCGCAGCGGCGCCGCGTTCTGCTTGTGCTGCTTGAGCACCTGCTGGTGCAGCGCCGCCAGCGCCGGCAGCTTGGGGTTGAGCGGATCGAGCTTGCGCACATTGCCGATCAGGCCCGGCACTTGCGCGCCGAGGCGGTTGTCCCAGGCCTCGTGCTCCAGGCAGCGCAGCACCGCCAGCGCGGCATTGAAGGCCACCGCCGGATTGCTCGGCAGCTTGACCGCCGCTTCCAGCATCAGGGTCACGGCGCCGCGGTAATCGCCGTTCCTGGCGCGCGCGGCGCCGCCGGCGACCAGGTCGACCACCTGCTGGCGGCTTTGCTGCGCCAGCGTTTGCGCCAGCTCGCCCTTGCCGGCCTGCTCGAGCACGCCCATGGCGCGCGTGACCATGGCGTCGTTGGGGGCATTGCTCATCACCTCGCGCACGATCTCGGAAGCGCCCTCTTCTCGCCCATTGTCGAGGCAGGTGCGCGCCAGTTCGAGCTTGAGCTCGGCCGACAGGCCGGGCGCATCCTTGCTGGCGGCCAGGGCCGTGCCCAGCGCTTCGCCCAGGCGCGCCTCGTTGCCGGTGTACTCGTGCACCAGCGCCGACGCGATCGCGCTGCACAACGAGGTGTTGTTGCGGCCGCCCATCGAGCGGTCGAGGTCGCGGATCACGGCGGCGGCGCCCACCGGGTCGCCCTTGTGGACCAGCGCGCGCACCAGCTTGACGTGGTCTTCGGGATCGCGGAATTCGGAATACTTGGCCTTGCCCACCACCTGGCGCAGCGCTTTTTCGGCGGCGTCGACGTCGCCCGCCTCGAAGGCGGTGTCGGCCAGGGTGCGCAGGCGCCGCACGGCATGCGGCGAGACCGCCACCGCGTCTTCGAGCACGGCCTGCGATTTCTGCAATTCGCCGATCGCGGCGTGGGTGCGCGCCAGCCAGTCGTAGGCATCGACGAAGTTGCGGTTGCTGTCGACCAGGTCTTCCAGGATCTCGTGCGCCTCGTCGTAGCGCTTGCGCACGAACAGGGTCTTGGCCAGGCCCAGCCGGGCCCAGGCGATGGCCTTGATCTCCACCAGGTGGCGGTAGATCGGCTCGGCCAGGTCGGCCTGGCCCAGGAACATGTGCAGCTCGGCGCGCAGGCGCAGGAAGTCGATCGCGTAGCGCGTGTGCAGGCGCTGGCCCTCGATGCAGGCGGCGATCGCCTGCTCCTGGTCGCCCGCCTCCATCAGGTTGTACACCTGCAGGAAGGCATTGCGCTTGTCGAGGGCGCGCGCGATGCGGTCGAGCAGGCGGTCGGCGGTGAACGGCTTGAGGATGTAGTCGGTCGGCGCCAGCTCGGCGGCGCTGACCACCTTGCTGTGGTTGCCTTCGGCGGTGACCATGAAGAACATGGTGGCCAGGCGCATCAGCTTGTGGTGGCGTAAATCCTCCAGCAGTTGCTGGCCATCCTGGCCGCCTTCCAGGTCGTATTCGCACAGGATCATGTCGAACTGGCGCAGGCCGAGGTGCTTGACGGCCTGGTTGGAGGTGCTGGCGTGCTCGATCCGGGTCAGCCCGCACAGCGTGAGCATGCTGTGGATGCTGGCCCGCATTCCCGCGTGGGGTTCGATGATCAGGGCCGTCAGGCCTTCCAGTTCGTTCATGATGGTCCGTGTAAGCCTGCGTTGGGCATGGCGCCGCGGCTACATGGGCACGCGGCATCAGGCCAGTATATTACGGCGCGGAACGAAAATAATGAAATCGGGTAGGTACGTGACACGAGAATAGGTCGCACACCGAAAAAACGACATCCTGGATGGCCGCCCTACTGGTCGGCCGCGGCCTGGCGCAAGGCCGCATGGCGGCTGTCGCACTCCGACTTGCTGGCGCCGTCCACGATGTTCTGGTAGCGCACCTCGTATTTGCCGGCCGCCAGCTTGTCGAAAGTAAAACTCGAGCGCTGCTGCACGAAGGCATGGCGGACATTGGCATGGCGGTCGAGGTCGACCAGCTTGACGAAGACCGGCGCCGCGTTGGCGCTATTGTCGACCAGGACCTGCATCTCGTTGCCTTCGTTGCCGACCGGGTAGCCCGGCAGGTAGGACGACTCGAGCGGCCACGGCTCGCCGCTGGGGGCGGCGAGGGTCTGCAAATCGGTGCTGCAATCCGGCGCCCGGGGCGGCACCGACAACTGGGTGACGGCGAGCGCGCGCACCTCGGGCGGCGGGCCCTTGGCGCCATCCGGGCCGACGCGGCGGGCCCAGCCGTCGCTGCCGGCGTCGACGCCCAGCGCCTCGGGGCGGCTGGTCTTGATGCCCTCGGGGCGGCTGGGCCCGCCGCCCTCGGGCTGGGCGATGCCGCTCCAGGCCAGGGCGCTGGGAACGATGTCGGGTTCGTGCTCGATCGCCAGCACGGCGGCCACGGCGCCGGCCACGAAGCAGCTGGACAGGCCCAGCCACCAGCGCGGATCGCGCCGCAGGCGCTTGCGGCGCGGCTTCGGCTGCGCCTCGCCATGCTCACCGTTCTTGCGCGGCTGGCCCTCCTTGGCGCTGGAACTTTCCAGCCACTCGACTTCCCATTCCTCGGAGGCGATCCATTCGTCGTGCTCCTTGCGGCGGACCGGGTCGGACAGGACGTTATACGCGGTGTTGACGACCGCCATGATGCGGGCCGATTTTTCGTCGCCCGGGTTCTTGTCAGGATGATACTTCTGGCTCAAGGCCTTGTAGGAGGCACGAATGACTTCCTGGGGCGCGTGACGCGACACCTTCAGGTTGTCATAATGTGTGTGAATCTTGGCCATGATCTGTCGAGTCTACCCGCTTCTGCCCTACCATTCTGTCTTTCCTCGGCCGATGCCCGTCGGTGCGACGATGCGCGGGAATATCCTCACAGCTTAGCCGGATTTGTGTCCGCTGTGCAAGATATCAATAAGTCTACAGTCGGTGGCTGCGGTCCGCGTGCACGATTGCCTCGGGTAATTCTACGTCCTGCCCGACCACCAGCACCTTGAACAATTCGCCCATTTCAGCAGGAGAAACCAGTTTCTGCACGGCCCGCGAGTGAGGCAGGAACTGTTTCGCGTCTTCGGGGTCGTTTTCCAGCAACAGTTCGCCGATGCCGGCGCCGAGCAGGAAGGCGGCCTGGCTCATGTAGGCCAGCACCGGCAGGCCGGCATCCTGGGACGCCAGCGCCATCGCCGTGAAGTCGACGTGGGCCGTGATGTCCTGCAGGCCGGGCAGGTAGAAGGGATCCGGGTGGGCGTGATGGCGGTAATGGCACATCAACGTGCCGCCGATGCGCTGGTCGAGGTAGTACTCGTGGGCCGGGAAGCCGTAGTCGACCAGGATGGCGGCGCCGCGCCCGCCAGCGAACATCGCCGCCAGCGAACCCATGAAGCCGGCGCCGACCGGGTGCAGCTCGGTGATATATCCCTCGATCATCTGCTCGTGGTCGGGCACCTGGCGCGCCAGCTGCTGCTCGAGGGCCTCCCCGAGCGGCGCCTGGACGAAGGCGAAGGCGCCCTCCTCGACCGTGACCATTTGCCGCCGCCAGCCGTCGGCGCTGCGGATCACCAGCTCGACCGGCATGGCGTCGAGCACCTCGTTGGCCAGCACCACGCCGCTGAACTTGTCGGGCATGGCGTCCAGCCAGCGCAGCTGCGGCAGGTCGGCCAGGTTCGCCTGCTGGCGCGCGCGCAGCTCGCCGGACAGTTCGATGATGGTGTACGAGTTGACCTGGACGCCCTGCCTGTCCAGCGCGGCGAGGACGTCGCGCGCCAGGCGGCCGGTGCCGGCGCCGAACTCGATGATGTCGGGCGCGCTTTGGGCGATAATAGCGGCGGCCACCCGCGCCACGGCCGCCCCGAACAGCGGCGTCATCTCGGGTGCGGTGATGAAATCGCCATCGGCGCCGAGCTTGGCCGCCCCGCCGCTGTAGTACCCGAACCTGGGCGCGTACAGCGCCAGTTCCATGAACCGGGAAAACGCCATCCGTCCGCCGTTTTGAGCGATCTCGGCGGCGATGAGCTGTTGCAGGGAACGGGACGCGGCCAGGGCGTCGGAATCGGGTGCGGGCAGGGACATGCCGGCATTGTAGTAGCCAGAAACTCTTTTACCAACAATTTACGCCTTCATGGAACGACGATGACGCAAAGCCCCACGATTGCCCGGGTCGCGCTGGTAACGGGCGCCGGCCGCCGCCTGGGCCGCGCGATCGCGCTCGGCCTGGCCAGGGCCGGCTGGGACGTCGCGCTGCACTACCGCCATTCCGAACTGGATGCGATCGCGACCCGCGACGCCATCCTGGCGCTGGGCCGGCGCGCCGCGCTGCTGCAGTGCGACCTGGCCGATGATGCCGCGGTGCGCCAGCTGGCCGGCCGCGCGGCCGAGGCGCTGGGGCCGCTGACGTGCATTGTCAATAATGCTTCGTTGTTCGAATACGACAGCGCCACCGATTTTTCGCCGGCGCTGCTGGCTACCCATATGCAGGCGAACGTGGCCGCGCCGCTGCTGCTGGCGCAGGCGCTGCACGCGGCCACGCCGGAAGGCGGGCAAGCGGTCGTGGTCAACCTGCTGGACCAGAAACTGTACAATCTCAACCCGGATTTTCTGTCGTACACGCTGTCGAAGGCGGCGCTGCATGCGGCGACCACGATGCTGGCCCAGGCGCTGGCCCCCAGGTTGCGCGTGGTCGGCGTGGCGCCCGGCATCACGATGGTCTCGGGCGAGCAGAGCGCGGAAGGCTTCGCCGAGGCGCACCGCCAGACGCCGCTGGGACGCTCCTCGACCCCGCAGGACATCGCCGACGCGGTGGTCTACGCCGCCACGGCGCGCGCCCTGACCGGCACCACGCTGCTGGTCGATGGCGGCCAGCACCTGACGCCCTCGCCCCGCGACGTGATGTTCCTGACCGAATCGAATCAAACTACCAATAAGGCTTAACCATGTTGTCCGCCCTGTCCCACCCGAGCTTGCGCAATTGCCGCCGGCTGTTCCTGCGCAATTACGAAGTGATGATCAATATCGGCGTGCACGATTTCGAGAAGAAGGGCGAGCAGCGTGTCCTGATCAATGTCGAACTGTACATTCCGCTGGAACTGTCGACGCCGAAGGCCGACCAGCTGTCCGAAGTGGTCGACTACGATTTCATGCGCGAGACCATCGCGCAGCGCATCGCCAAGGGCCACATCCACCTGCAGGAAACCCTGTGCGACGACGTGGTCACGGCGATGCTCGCGCACCCCCGCGTGCGCGCCGCCGGCGTGTCGACGATGAAGCCGGACGTGTATGCCGATTGCGAAGGCGTCGGCGTCGAAGTCTTCCAGATCAAGGATCCAGCATGAACGAGACGGTAATCGAGCGCGTGGTCGAGGACGACTTCCCGACGGCGGGCGTGGCGGTCGACGCGAAAAAGCAGGAAAAGATTGCCCACGAGAACAATAAATTGCACAAGCGACTGTGCCGCCTGGTGGGCCAGGCGATCGGCGACTTCAATATGATCGAGGACGGCGACAAGGTGATGGTCTGCCTGTCGGGCGGCAAGGACAGCTATGCGCTGCTCGACATCCTGATGACCCTGCGCGAGCGCGCGCCGATCCACTTCGACATCGTCGCGGTGAATCTCGACCAGAAGCAGCCGAACTTCCCGGCGCACATCTTGCCGGCCTACCTCGACAGGCTCGGCGTGCCGTATCACATCGAGAACCAGGATACCTACAGCATCGTCAAGCGCCTGGTCCCGGAAGGCAAGACGACCTGCTCGCTGTGCTCGCGCCTGCGGCGCGGCATCCTGTACCGCGTGGCCGACGAACTCGGCTGCAACAAGATCGCCCTGGGCCACCACCGCGACGATATCCTCGAGACCTTCTTCCTGAACATGTTCTTCGGCGGGAAACTGAAAGGGATGCCGGCCAAGCTGGTGTCGGACGACGGCAAGCACATGGTGATCCGCCCGATGGCCTATGTGAAGGAAGCCGATACCGAGCGCTACGCCGAGGTGAAGGGCTTCCCGATCATTCCGTGCGACCTGTGCGGCTCGCAGGAGAACCTGCAGCGCAAGCAGATCAAGAACATGCTGCGCGAATGGGAGAAGAAGCACCCGGGACGGGTCGAGAATACGTTCTCGGCGCTGTCGACCGTGGTGCCGTCGCATTTGCAGGACCGCGATCTGTTCGATTTCGTCGGCCTGAAGACCGATGGCGTGCCGAATCCGCTGGGGGATATCGCGTTCGACGAGGAGCCGTGTTCGACGCCGGCGGCCAAGACGATTTCGTTGACGCAGCTTTGATGGTGGCGTGATGGAAAGAAGCAGAGGGATCGACCTCTGCTTTTTTTTCGCCGCTACTCCAGGATGCGCGCATGCTACGCTGGCAGCCCAACTGTATTCGAGAAGATCGCCATGTCCCTGCCACCGATTCCCGCCGCCCGCCTGCTGGGCGCCGTTTCCCTGGCCATCGCCATGCTCCTGCCAGGCATGGCCGTCGCCGAGCCCAGCGCCATCTACCTCGTCCGCCACGGCGAAAAAACCAGCGCCGGCCAGGACCCGGCGCTCACGCTGCAAGGCCAGTTGCGGGCCCACAATATCGCGGCGATCCTGCACCGCACCGGCATCCAGGCCATCTTCAGCACCCCGACCGCGCGCACCCTGCAGACCGCGCAGCCGCTGGCGCAACGGCTGGGACTGAAGATCGCGCACTACGACCCGGCCACGCCGAAGGCGCTGGTCGACAAGGTGAAGGCGCTGCATGGCCCGGTGCTGGTGGTCGGCCATTCGAATACCTTGCCGGAACTGGTGCGGCTGTTCGGCGGCGCGCCCGGCGCCGACATCGCCGACGACGAATACGACCGCCTCTACCTGCTCACGCCCGCGCCCGGCGGCGCCGTCCAGACCGTCGTCCTGGCCTCGCTGCCGGTTGCGGACAGCCAGCCCTGAACGAACCGTGCGGCATTCCGACAACAGTCAGTGTCTTATAATTTCCACAATTAAATAATGTTATAAAATGATATCGACCGAGAGTCGAATGCCCGATAGCATCAGTATTTATGCGTGAACAATAAATACCGGGAGAGTCATTGTGGACTTGTCGCAGGCGCGTTTCGACCGCATCGTCAACCTCATCTACGACACGCTCGACGACCGCGCGGCCTGGCGCGCCATGCTCGACAGCCTGCATGCGGCGATCGGTGGACGCGCGGTCCACATGCTGGCTTTCGACGGCGAACGAGGCGCGCTGTCGTACAGCGACGGCGCCGCCATGGCGCCGCAGGTCGATCTCGAATACATCCAGAAGTACCAGTTCATCGACCCGCGCGTCGGCCTGCTGCGCCAGCAGTCCAGCACCGGCTGGCTGCACTGCCACGAGCATTTCGACGACGCGTTCGCCGCCACCCACCCCTTCTACCAGGAATTCCTGATCCCGCACGGGGCGCGCTATGTCTCGGCCTGCAAGCTGGTGGAAACCCCGGAAGCGACCGTGATCCTGTCCTGCCTGCGCAGCAGCAACGAGGGTCCGCTGCCGCCCGACGTACTCGCCTTCCTCGACCGCTTGCGGCCGCACATGGAGCGCGCGGTGCGCCTCGGCCTGGCGCAGTTCGTGTACTCGACCCAGGCGCTGGTGGGCCATGCCCTGGTCGACAAGCTGCGCCAGCCGGTGATGCTGCTGGCCGCCACCGGCGAGATGGTGCTGGCCAACGAGGCGGCGCGCTGCCTGCTGGACGCGACCAGCCTGGTGCAGGTAGCCGATGGCAGGCTGGTGCTGCCGCAGCGCTACCGCACATCGTTTCTGATGCAGTGCGGTGAACTGGAAACCCGGGTGCGCCATGCCATCGCGCAAGGCATCCCCGATAGCAAGGAATCGCGCGCGCTGCACTTGCGCAGCGAAGCCGGCGCCGCACCCGATGCGCTGTATGCCTTTTTCACCATGCTGGTCCCGGAACACACGCTCGGCAGCTTCGGCCTGCGGCCGCTGGTGATGCTGTTCTTCTATCACCCGACCTCGGCCCAGGTCATCGACTCGGCGCTGCTCACCGCCGCCTTCGGCCTGTCGCACGCCGAATGCCGGGTGGCGTCCATGCTGGCCGACGGCATGCCGCTCAAGACCATCGCCGACGTGCTCGGCGTACAGTACGACACGGTGCGCAAGCAGCTGCTGGCGATCTACCAGAAGACCGCAACCAACCGCCAGCCGGAGCTGGTGCGCCTGTTGATGAACCTGCCGGCATCGGCGGTACGGCGCGCGCTCGGGGCCGGCGATGGCGGCAGGCGGCTGGAGCCGCCGCCGGCCTGAGCGGCCGGATCAGGGCGCGACGTTCGCGCGCAGCACCGGATACAGGTTCAGGCGCTCGTCGTACGACGAATGGCGCCTGGCGAAGAACTCCAGGCGCGCCTGAGGATTCCTGGCGAACGCCGGGTCGCTGTCGAGACGCTCCCGGAACGCCTGCGCCACCGCCGGATCGGCCGCCATCTGTTCGCGCGCCACTTCCTCGGCCACGTAGTCTTCCATGTACTCCTTGCGCTCGAAGGCGGTGTTGAACGCGCCCCAGGCCAGCAGCGAATCGGGCGCCTGCGGCTCAAGCATCGCCACCACCAGGCGCGCCTTCGGCTGGGCGATCGGCACGAACAGCGAACCCTGCGCGATCGCGCGCGCTTCCGGCTTCCACTTGCCTTCCACCGTCAGGCGCTGGTGGCCTTCGACCGAAGCGGCGGCCAGGGTCGCCTTGTCGGCGCGGAAGGACTCGAGCTCGACGCCTTGCTGCGCCTTGTCCAGCGTGCGGAACGCGACGCCGTGCTGGCGCAGCTTCTCGCCCACGATCGCGGCATAGGCCGCAGGGACGATGTAGCCGGCGCGCGGTGCGGTGACCTGGACGTCGGCCACGATGTCCTGCCACAGCGGCACGCGCCACACCTGCGGCTTCGTTTCGTCGTAGCGCGTCATCAGGGCGCCCGAGACTTCCGACGGCGTGCGGGTGTACGCGTAGCCGTTGAAGTCGACCATCTCCCTCTTGTCGCTCGCCTTATAGGACAGCGCCACCGGCTGGTTGCCCAGCTGCGCGGCGCGCGCGTCGGCCGCATATGCCGCCTGCTGCCACCCCTTGCCGCTGCGCGCGACCTGGCCCAGCACCGACACGATCGTGTTGCGGGTGATGCGCACGCGTACCGGATATTCCTTCCACGAGTGGGTTTCCACCAGCATCGCCATGCGGTTGCGCAGCTGGAAGTAGCCGGTCGAGAAGCGCGGATCCGACACGCTGTCCATGAAGCCCGACATCGGATCGTCATGCTTGACGAACGACATGTAATACGACTGCGGCGTCGAGCCTTCCTTCGCGATGTCCTTGATCACCTCGGTGCGCAGCGCCAGGCCGGCCTTGCGGAATTCCGGATCGCCCGAATACACCGGCTCGACCTGGATCGAAATGTCGTGCTGGAACTTGGCGCCGTTGGTCGCGTGCAGGTCGACATAGACCAGCGGGTCCCAGGCGTTCACCAGCGCCAGCATGGCCTGCATCTCGGGCGCGTCGGCCTTCAGGTAGTCGCGGTTCAGGTTGTAGTTCTGCGCGGTGGTGCGCCAGCCCATCTCGACCGGGCCGCGCTGGTTCGGGCGGTTCCATTTGCCGAAGCGCTCGTGGCCGTCGACGTTGAACACGGGGACGAAGATGAAGACCTGCTTGTCCAGCGCCCCCTTGGCGGCGCGGCCTTCGAGCACCTGGCGCAGCGCCAGGAAACCGGCATCCTTGCCGTCGATCTCGCCGGCGTGGATGCCGCCCTGCATCAGGGTCACCGGCAGGCCCTGCTTCTTCGCCTCGGCGGGCGAGAACGCACCGGTATTGCTGGCCACCAGCGCCTTCATCGGACGGCCTTCCGGGGTGACGCCGAAGTCGATGCACCGGACCTGCTTCGGATAGGCCTGCTGGAAGGCGGCGCACAGCGCGATCGTCTCGTCGTAGCGGCCGGTGGCGGTGAAGCCCGAGCGTTCCGACACGGTGGTCAGGTCGGGGGCGGCGTGGGCGGACTGGCTGAGGGGGATGGCCGACAGCAGGGCCAGCAGTAATGCAGAACGGATCATCGAAAGGCTCCGGCAAGGACGAGGGAAGGAAGCCGGAGATTATAGACGTGTTCTACATGCAACAGTCATGGTGGGCGGCTTGGCCGCCCACCATGATGGATTACCGGGCCGGCGGCGCCCCCGGCGTGGCGTGGATCGCGATCTCCTTGACCTCGGGCCGCACGATCCGCATCGGCACCTGGCGCGCCCGCGCCGCGCTCGAAGCCGTGCTCGAGGCCGGGCAGGCGCCGTTGGCGCGGTAGGCCAGGGCCGTGGCCAGCAAGCCTTCGTTCTGGTCGCCCACCGGCCGCGACAGGTCGTCGCTCGCCCGGCAGGTCGGCGTGAAGCCGTCGGTGAAGTCGCCGAAGCCCTTGTGGTTCACGCCCTGGAACTCGATCGAGAAATAGGTCGTGCCGCAGTTCGGCACCGGCGTGAAGCCATACGGCTTGCCGCAGGTGGTCCCGCCGATCTGGATCACGTCGATGTCGGCGCCGCGCAGGCCGTTGATCACCGATTCGCTGGCCGAGCAGGTGCCCTCGGTGCTGAGCACCGTCACGCGTTTCAGGCCCAGGGTCGGCAGCGGGGTGCCGCTGCGCAGCGGATCCACGGAGCTGAATCCCCAGGCGGTCGAGCGAAACATGATCGGCTGGTAGGGCGGCGTCTTGTCGTTGTACTGCGAGCGCTCGAACACCTTGCCGCTCGTCGCCTCGGGGCCGGCGATCATATAGGCCAGCTGGCTGGCCACGTACAGCAGGCCGCCGCCGTTGTAGCGCACGTCCAGCACCAGGTCGTTGACGCCAGCCTGCCTGAAGGTGGTGAAGGCGTCGTACAGCTGCTTCTCGGACACCGCATTGAAGCTGTCGAAGGTCAGGTAGCCGACCTTGCCGGTCGGGGTCTCGATCACCTTGACGTTCTTGACGGGCGCCTCGACCACCTCGGCCCCGGCCATGGTCGCTTCGTACTGCACGCCGGCGCGCTGCAGGGTGAAGCGGTGGGTGGCGCCGACCACCTCAGGGAACAGGCCGGCGTTGATCCGGTCGATCTCCGCTTCGTCCCCGGTATTGACGAAGTCGACGCCGTCGACCCTGAGCAGCATGTCGCCGCGCAGCAGGCCGGCGGCGGCCGCCGGCGAACCCGGTTCGACCGCCGTGACCAGCCAGGTGCGCGGCGCGCCTTGATTGGTGCTGCGCGACCAGGTGATGCCGTAGCCCAGGTCGATGCCGCGGGTCTGCATGGCTTCCCATTCGGCGGTCGCATAGGTGAAGTGGAAACGGTCCTTCGGCTGGCCGCTGGCGGTGACGGCCGGCGTCTTGAGCACGTCGAAATAGTCGAGCGCGCTCGTGAAGTCGGCCATCTTGTAGGTGTTGGGGACCTCGTCGTACCAGAGGTAGTACTGGTTGGTCCAGGCGCGCAGGAACTTCAGTTCGTCGAGCAGCGTGCCTTGCGTGTCCGGGTACGCCTTGCCGCTCGCATCCACGCCCGTGCGCGGAACGGCGCACTTGTTCCAGTAGGTGCCGTAGGCGTCGCCCAGCAGGTTCGGGTTCAGGTCTTCCGGGGTCGGCTGGGTGCCGGTCGGCGGCGCCGGATTGGCCGGCGTGGCCGGTGGCGGCTGCTGCGCCACCGGCGGCGCGCCGACGCCCGGCGAGCCGCCCCCGCCGCCGCAACCGGCGAGGACGAACAGCGCGGCGAGCGAGCTGGAAATCAAACGCAATGGGAGGGTCGTGCGACGGGGGGTGATTGGCGTGCTCATGCGCCGATTATAGACGCCGAAATCAGGCCGGAGTACAACCAACTGTAACGGTTGAGGCTAACGGACAACGCGTGATGTCAAGCGGTTAACGGATAGCGGATAGCGGATAGCGGATAGCGGATAGCGGATAGCGGATAGCGGGATAGCGGGATAGCGGATAGCGGATAACGGCGCGAACACGTGACTCGTCCGCGCCGTCCATCGTCACGCCGCCCGCGGTGCGGCGCCCGGCGCGTGGAAGGCCGCCACCAGCGCCGCTTCCTTCTCCCTGGCCGCCTCCAGGTGACGCGCCTTCACGTGGCCATAGCCGCGGATGTGCTCCGGGATGCTGGCGATCGCCACCGCCTGCGCCAGATTGTCCGCCGTGAGCTTCGGCAGCAGCGCCGACACGGTCGCGCGGTACTGCGCGATGAGCGCGCGCTCCATCTTGCGCTCGGCCGTGTAGCCGAACACGTCGAACGCGGTGCCGCGCAAGCCCTTGAACTTCGCCAGCACGCCGAAGGCGCTCATCATCCACGGACCGTACTCGCGCTTGATGGCGCGGCCTTCCTTGTCGTGCTTCGCCATCAAGGGCGGCGCCAGGTGGAACTTGAGCCTGGTGTCGCCCTCGAACATGGCGCCGATCTTGTCGCGGAAGGCCGGATCGCTGTGCAGGCGCGCGACCTCGTACTCGTCCTTGTAGGCCATCAGCTTGTAGTAGTAGCGCGCCACGGCTTCGGCCAGGCGGGTGCCCTTGCCCAGCCGTTCTTCCTGCGCCCGCACCTGGTCGACGAAGGCCCGGTACTGGCCGGCATAGGCCGCGCTCTGGTAGGCGGTGAGCAGCTCCACGCGGCGCTTGACGATGTCGTCCAGGGTCTGGGCGCGCTTGAATTCGATCACCTTGGCCGGCATGGCGGCGCGGCTCACCGCGGCCAGGTCGTGCGCCGCGCTGCGGCCCCAGTTGAACGCGGCCTGGTTGAAGGCGACCGACACGCCATTGAGTTCGATCGCCTTGAGCAGCGAGCTCTCGTGCAGCGGCACATGGCCTTTCTGGAAGGCGTAGCCCAGCATGAACATATTGGTGGCGATCGCGTCGCCCAGCAGCGCGGTGGCGATGCTGCCGGCGTCGATGAAGTCGACGTTGTCCTTGCCGCAAGCCTGCTGGATCGCGCCGCGCGAACCTTCGGCCGGGAATTGCCAGTCCGGGTTCTTGACGAAGGCCGCGGTGGTGGAGCCGCTGGCGTTGACTGCGGCCCAGGTGCGGCCCTCGCCCATGCGGCTGAGCGCATCGCGGCTGGCGGTGACGATCTGGTCGCAGCCGATCACCAGGTCGGCGCTCCCGGTGCCGACCCGGGTCGCGTGCAGGTCAAGCTGGCGTTCGGCCAGGCGCACGTGCGACATCACCGGACCGCCCTTCTGGGCCAGGCCGCTCTGGTCGAGCACGACCGCGCCCTTGCCTTCGACGTGGGCCGCCACGGCCAGGATCTGGCCCACGGTCACGACGCCAGTACCGCCGACGCCGGCGACCAGGATGCCGTAGGGCGCCGCGATCGACGGGATGACGGGCATCGGCAAGGCGGGCGGCGCGGCTTCGCTGGACGCGGATTTCTTCGGCTTCTTGAGGCCACCGCCTTCGACCGTGACGAAGCTCGGGCAGAAGCCCGACACGCACGAGTAATCCTTGTTGCACGAGGACTGGTTGATCTGGCGCTTGCGGCCCAGTTCGGTTTCGAGCGGTTCGACCGACAGGCAGTTGGACTGCACCGAGCAGTCGCCGCAGCCTTCGCACACGGCCTCGTTGATCACGACGCGCTTGGCCGGGTCGGGGAACTCGCCTTTTTTCCGGCGCCGGCGCTTTTCGGAGGCGCAGGTCTGGTCGTAGATCACGGCCGACACACCCGGCATGTCGCGCAGCTCGCGCTGCACGTCCATCAGCTCGGCACGGTGGCGCACCGTGGTGCCAGGCGCCCAGGCGTAGTCGCTCGGGTATTTACCGGGGTCGTCGGTGACGACGATGATGGGTTTGACGCCCTCGGCCGCGATCTGGCGGCTGATCATGCCCGGGTCGAGCGGACCGTCGACGTTCTGGCCGCCCGTCATCGCCACCGCATCGTTGTACAAAATCTTGTAGGTGATGTTGACCTTGGCCGCCACCGCGGCGCGGATCGCCAGGATCCCGGAATGGAAATAGGTGCCGTCGCCCAGGTTGACGAACACGTGCTTCTCGTCGGTGAACGGGGCCTGGCCGATCCAGGTCGTGCCCTCGGCGCCCATGTGGGTGAAGGTCGACGTTTCGCGGTCCATCCACAGCACCATGTAGTGGCAGCCGATGCCGGCCATGGCGCGCGAGCCTTCCGGCACCTTGGTCGAGCTGTTGTGCGGGCAGCCCGAGCAGAAGAAGGGGATGCGGTCGGTCTCCGGATTCGGCTTGGCCGGGATATTCCTGAGCACCAGCTCCTTCGCCTCCAGGAAGGCGATGCGTTCCCTGACCCGCTCGGCCACCGGGTGGCCGGCGCAGTAGTGCGAGATGCGCGAGGCGATGGCGCGCGCGATCTGCGCGGGATTGAGCTCATAGGTCGCCGGCAGCAGCCAGTCGCCGTGGCCCGAGCGGTTCTTGTTGCTCCACTCGCCGGTATCGTCGAACTTGCCGACCACGCGCGGACGTTCGCCGTCCGGCAGGTTGTACAGCTCTTCCTTCAGCGCGTATTCCATCACCTGGCGCTTTTCCTCGACCACCAGGATCTCGTCCAGGCCGCGCGCGAATTCGTGCACGCCTTCGGCCTCGAGCGGCCAGGTCATGCCGACCTTGAACAGGCGCAGGCCGATGTCGCGGGCGGCCTCTTCGTCGATGCCGAGGTCGGCCAGCGCCTGGCGCGTGTCGAGGTAGCTCTTGCCGGCGGTGATGATGCCGATCTTGGGCCGCGGGCTGTCCCAGATGATGCGGTTCAGTTTATTGGCGCGCGCATAGGCCAGGGCGGCATACCATTTGTGGTTGCTCATCCGCACTTCCTGGTCCAGCACGGCGTCCGGCCAGCGGATGTTCAGGCCATCCGGCGGCAGCTGGTAGTCGGAAGGCAGGGCGATCTGCACGCGGTCCGGGTCGAGGTCGACCACGGCGCCCGATTCGATGATGTCGGTCACGCACTTCATCGACACCCACAGGCCGGTGTAGCGGCTCATGGCCCAGGCGTGCAGGCCGAAGTCGAGGTATTCCTGGACCGAGGACGGGTACAGCACCGGGATGCCGCAGTGGGTCAGGATGTGGTCGGACTGGTGCGCGGTCGAGGACGACTTGGCCGCGTGGTCGTCGCCGGCCAGCACCAGCACGCCGCCATGCTTCGAGGAGCCGGCATTGTTGCCGTGCTTGAAGACGTCGCCGCAGCGGTCGACACCCGGGCCCTTGCCGTACCACATGGCGAATACGCCGTCGTACCTGGCGTCCTTGTACAGGTTCGTCTGCTGGGTGCCCCAGACCGCGGTCGCCGCCAGGTCTTCGTTCATGCCGGGGTGGAACTTGACGTGATGGGCGTCGAGGTGTTTCTTCGCCTTCATCGCCGTCTGGTCGACGGCGGTGACGGGCGAGCCACGGTAGCCGGTGATGTAGCCGGCGGTGTTCAGGCCGGCCTTCAGGTCGCGCTCGCGCTGCAGCATCGGCAGGCGGATCAGGGCCTGGGTGCCGGTCATGAAGGCGCGGCCGCGCTCGAGCGTCCACTTGTCGTCGAGCGTGATGTCGTGCTGCTGCTGGGAAGGCGAGGATTGCTCCGGCTGCGCCAGGTGGGCGCGATCCGTGGGTGCGTTCATGGTGTCTCCAAGATTCTCGTGTCGGATACCGCAGCGGCGCATTTCCTGCATCTCGCCTGCCGTATGCGAGCCAGTATAGTCCTGGCCCCCCAGCATTAAATTCCAAATAATTCCCCCTTCTTCTTGAATTGCGCAATAAAATTGCCACATAAAAGTCGAACAGGGGTGGGTATGTCGAAGATCGAACTGGATAAAACTGACCGCAAGATCCTGGAAATCTTGCAAAGCGATGGCCGGCTGTCGAACCAGGACGTGGCCGAACGGGTCAACCTGTCGCCCTCGCCCTGCCTGCGCCGCATCAAGCGCCTGGAGGAAGCGGGCGTCATTCGCCAGTATGTGGCGCTGCTCGATCCGGACAAGATCGGGCTCGGGCTGCTGGCGTACGTGAATGTGCGGCTGGAAAAGCACAGCGAAGTGGCCAGCGCCACCCGCCAGCCCGGCCTGCCGGCAACGTCGCCGCGCAACGATTTCGCGGTATCGGTGGGCAGCTGGCCGGAAGTCGTGGCCTGCTATGCGATGACGGGCGAGATGGATTTTTTGCTGCGCGTGCATGTCGAGGACATGGACCATTTCTCGCGCTTCATGATGGGCACCCTGCTCAAGCACCCGGCGGTGCTCGACGTGAAATCGAGTTTCGCCCTGCAGCGCATCAAGGAAACGACGGCGATGCCGCTGGTGTGACGGGGCGAGGTCGGCGACGTTACCGTTTGAAGAACTTGACCGCCGCCCGGGCATTGGCCTTGACCGTGTAGTCGATCGCCGCGAACTGCTCTTCCAGCGCCTCGGCCATCACGCTGCCCGGGCTGGGCGGCGGCAGTTCGAGGTGGGCGTCGGCCTCGCCATACTCGCGCTTGATGCGCATGCCGGCCTTTTTGGCGATATGCATCATCGTCTGGTTCGAGGTCAGGCACTGCATGTACAGGGTGTCGACGTCCGAGTTGCGGCAGTGGATCGCCGCGCGCTGGAACAGGCGCGTGCCCACGCCCTGCCCGCGCGCCGACTTCGACACCGACACGCCGAACTCCGCCACCTGTTCCTTGGTGGTCGACTTGCGCCCGTCGGCCGAGGCGAAAGCCAGGTGGCCCATGCCCACCAGCTGGAACACATTGTTGACCACGCCGAACACGATGTCGCGCGAAAAATCGATCTTGCCGACATAGGCGGCGATCTGCTCGTCCGGGATCATGCTGCCGAAGCGCAGCAGGCGGTCGTTGCCGTCCAGCGCCAGCAGGTGGCGCAGCACGCGGCGGCGGTCGCGCTCGCCCAGTTCCTTGACCAGCACCGGCGGCTGGCCCTTCTTGCCCCTCAGGCCCTGGATCCAGCGGCGTAACGGATTGTCCAGCATCTCGATACCTTCGTGTACTGCAACAGGTGGATTCTAGCCGATCGGGTCGGCGCCCGCCGTATTCCCGACCGTATTCCCGACCGTATTCCCGACCGTATTCCCGACCGTATTCCCGACGGTATCCCCGACGGTATCCCCGGCCTTGCCATCGACCGTGCCCGGCAGGCCGCCTGGCGCATGGTCGCGCGCGGCAGGGTCCGGAGCCGGGCCCGGAGGTTGGTCCTGGCCCAGCCATTGCGATTGCGGGCTGACCACGAACCGCCCCTTGCCGGCCTGCTTGGCCGCGTACATGGCCTTGTCGGCGTCGGCCAGCAAGGCTTCCTGTCCGCGCGCGGCGCCCATCTGGCCGCGCGCGCTGGCGATGCCGATGCTGGCCGAGATCGTCACGGCATGGCCATCGGCCTCGGTGATCGATTCGATTTCCTCGAGCGCCAGGCGCGCCACCCGCAGCGCGCCGCTTTCCGAGGCCACGTCCTCGAGCAGGATGACGAATTCGTCGCCGCCCAGGCGCGCCAGCGCATCCTCGGCGCGCAGCTTGGCCCCCACCCGGCGCGCTACCATCTGCAGCACCAGGTCGCCGGCCGCATGGCCCCAGGTATCGTTGACCGCCTTGAAACCGTCGAGATCGATGAACATCAGCACCACCACGCTGTCGCGGCGGTCGGCGCGCGCCAGCGCCCGCTCCAGCAGGCGGGTCAGCTGGCGGTAATTGATCAGGCCGGTCAGGCTGTCGTGCTGGGCCAGGCGTTCGAGCTGGCGCGACTGCGCCTCGAGCTCGGCGGTGCGCTCGGCCACGCGCTGTTCGAGCGTCTCGTTGGCGGCCTGCAGGCGGCGGTTGACGACGCCGATGATGCGGTAGCTGTTGCGCAGGTGGGCGCCCGCATACGCCAGCAGCATCAGCAGCACGGCGCAATAGGCGAACAGGTAGCCGCGAAAGCGCTGGCGCTCGAGCAGCACGGCGTCGAAGGAGCGCTCGAACTCGCGCTCCAGGCGGTCGAGCGCGACATCGCTGCCGGCGGCGGCGATCTGGGCCTCGAGCAGGTTTTCCAGCGGCCGCTTTTCCAGGATCACGCGGCAACTGGCGATCACGGCGTCCATCTTGTCGATCGTGGCCGGCGAGAAAGCGATCTGCTGGGCCGCGACGTCGCCCAGGATCTCGTCGATGCGGGCCGCCAGCGCCGGGCTTGGCGCGATGTTGTAGCGCAGGGTCTCGGTCAGCAGCGAATTCAGGGTCGTGTCGAGCCGCACCACGATGCGTCCCGGCGCCAGCGCGCCTTCGATGCCGGAAATCTCGGTCTTGAGGTCGGCCACGGCCGGCGGCATGTGCAGCAAGGCCGCCCGCAGCGGCGGATTGTGCCTGGCAAACTGGGCCACCAGTTGCTCCTTGCCCTGCAGCGCTTCCTGCAACTGGGCATAGGCGGCCTGGGCGGCGCTGTCGCCGGTGAGCGGCAAGGTGTCGCCCAGGCGCGCCATCAGGTCGTGCATGCGCGGCAGTTGCGAGGCGAGGTCGAGCGGGGTCGACGCGCGGCCGGTATGCGCGCGCAGGATGCTGGCGTCCCATTCGGCGTCGAGCTTTTCCAGCTCGCGCAGGTTCAGCATGACGCTGTTGCGGACCTCGGGGTCGACCGACTCGGTCCTGACATAGAGGAACACCAGCGTCACGCTCATGAACAGGATCGCCGCGCCGGCCAGCAGCATGCGGCGGCGTCGGCTCCCACTCGCAACACGCCGTGCCAGCAAGGTGAACATCGTTTTTCTCCAGCGCAACAATTTACTGTACTGAAGGATACCAAACCGCCGGGCCACACTCTACGCAGCATGTAACTACATGTAACCGGAAACGCCGATATGCCGCTGATTAGTTGGTTTGGTGCAACACCGCCGCCACGGCCTCGACGCGCGCGGCATGCACCGCGCCGGGAATACGGTCGCGGCGATCGGCATGGCGCGCCGCGACCGCGCCCGCGTCGACCGCGCGCGCCGCGCCCAGGGCGCTGAGCAGGCGGGGTCCGTGGCGATCGGATTGGCCGTCTTGCAGGCATGCGGCCGCCAGCAGCATCTGGGCGAAGCGATCGGGCTTGCGGAAGGCGTCGCAACGCTCGCACAGCGTGACGATGTCTTCGGCGGACAGCAGCGGCGCGCGGCCGACGGTCGCAAACTCGCGCGCCGTCATCGTGGCCAGGTCGCGGCATTCGTTGGGCGCCTTGAGGCGCTTGCACACGGCCTGGATGGCATCGACGTCCTGCATGGAGCGCACCAGCACGGCGAAGCGCACCTCGAGCGCATGGTTCCGCGCGGCGGCCCGGTCGACCGTCGCCAGCATGGCCGCGCTCCAGGCCGCATCCAGCTCGGGCAGGATGCGCGCCAGCGCGCCGCAGTCGCGCAGCACCTCGAGCATGCGCGACGGCCGGCGCTCCATCAGGCCGCGCGCCAGCTCCTGCCAGACGCGCTCGGCCACCAGGGCGTCGACCTCGCCGTCATCGACCATGCGCCGCATCAGGGCATTGGTGTCGTCCGCCACCGTAAAGTCGGGCAGGCGCGCGGCGAAGCGGGCGACGCGCAGGATGCGCACCGGGTCTTCGGCAAAGGCGTCGGACACGTGCCGGAACAGGCGCGCCTGCAGGTCTTGCCGGCCATTGTGGGGGTCGACGATGCCGCCGTCCTCGGCCCGGGCCATGGCATTGATGGTCAGGTCGCGCCGCACCAGGTCCTGCTCGAGGGTGACGTCGGGCGCGGCGTGGAACACGAAGCCGTGGTAGCCGGGCGCGGTCTTGCGCTCGGTGCGCGCCAGCGCGTATTCCTCGTGCGTGCGCGGATGCAGGAATACCGGGAAATCCTTGCCGACGGCGCGAAAGCCCGCCGCCAGCATCTGCTCGGGCGTGGCGCCGACCACCACGTGGTCGTGGTCCTTCACGGGAAGGCCCAGCAGGGCGTCGCGCACGGCGCCGCCGACGACATAGCTGCGCATCGTCATTCGTCCGGCAGGTCGGCGTCGTGCAGCGGGGTCGGGTCGGTTTCTTCCATCGCCTCTTTCACCCAGCGCGCCACCGCCGGGTGCGCCAGCACGCGGTCGCAATAGGCTTGCAGGGCCGGGGCCAGCGCCACGCCATAGGTTTTGAAACGGCAGACCACCGGCGCATAGAAGGCGTCGGCGATCGAGAAAGCGCCGAACAGGTACTGGTGGTGGCCGAAGCGCGACAGGCAGTCTTCCCAGATCTCGCAGATGCGGCCGATGTCGGCCTGGGCGCCCGGCGTGCGGCCGCGGCCCGGCAGGCGCGCCTGGATATTCATCGACATCTGGCTGCGCAGCTCGGCGAAGCCGGAATGCATCTCGGCCACGATCGCGCGCGCCAGCGCACGCGCGGCCACGTCCTGCGGCCACATCGGCTTGTCGGGGAACTGCTCGGCCAGGTATTCGACGATGGCCAGGCTGTCCCAGACCGTCATGTCGCCCGACATCAGGACCGGCACCCGGCCCGCGTGCGAATAGCGCGCGATCTGGTTGGCGGTGTCGGGCTGGTCGAGCAAGACCTTGATTTCGGTGAAAGGGATGCCGAAGGCGACCGCCGCGACCCAGGGCCGCATCGACCAGGAAGACACGTTTTTATTGCCGATGATCAGGGTCAATCCGGGATTGCGGGTCGCGTCGAGCGTGCGCGCGAGGATGGGGTCGCGTTCGATGGTCTGCATTGGTCTGTGGTAGGTTGTTCAGCGGTCGGCATGGCGGCGAAAGTCGTCGAGCCGGTCGTGCCGGTTGAGGTAGTGCGGCGCGACCGACTCGATCGACGAGAGCTTGATCCCGAGCGACTCGGCTGTCAAGGCATGGGTGTCGGCGGCCACGACATTATCGACCAGCATCGAATCGAGGTTGTCGCGGCTGACGAGGGGATCGCCCGGCAACAGCTCGAACAGCCGCGCCTGCAGGCGCGCCGCCCAGTCGGGAAGGCCGACTACCTGGCGCTCGCGGCCGGCGAAGCGGCCGGCCAGCCGCACCAGCTCACCCAGGGTGTACACGGCCGGGCCGCCCAGCTCGATCGTGGCGCCGCGCAGGGCTGGCCGGGCCAGGGCGATGGAAAAGGCGGCGGCGACGTCGCCCACGTACACCGGCTGGAAGCGCGCGCGGCTGGACGCCAGCGGCACCAGCGGCAGGTGGCGCTGCAGGCGCGCGAACATGGTCAGGAAATGGTCGCCGGGGCCGAACACCACCGAGGGCCTGAACACGGTGGCCGCGACCGTCGGCTGGCTGCGCGCGGCCAGTTCGCCGTCGGCCTTGGAGCGACCGTACATCGAGGGACTCGACGCGCTGGCGCCGAGCGCGCTCATGTGCAGGTAGCGCGGCACGCCCGCGTCGGCGCAGGCGGCGGCGATGCGGCGCGGCAGCTCCACGTGCAGGTGGCGAAAGCCCTCGCCATAGGGCCGGCCACGACCGCCGTGCAGCACGCCGACCAGGTTGATCGCGGCGTCGCGCCCGGCCAGCAGTGCGCGCAGGCTGGCGTCGTCATGGATATTGGCCACGTCGACATCGACACCCGGCAGCATGGCCAGTTGCTTCGCGCTTTCGTAGTGGCGTACCGGGACCAGCACCCCCACGCCATCGTCGGACAGGCGGGCGGCCAGGTGCTGGCCGATGAAGCCGGTACCGCCGATCAGGACCACGTTCAGCGGCTTCGTGCCCATGGCTAGTCCAGTACCGACGTGTTGCCCTGGCGCGGGCTGATCGTGCCCAGGCGCGCCTTGAGGGATTGCGGCTTGCCCTCGAAGATCGAGGCGTAGTTGGTGGCATTGGCCATGACGTTGCGCACATAGCCGCGTGTCTCGGTGAAGGGGATGGTCTCGACGAAGATCGCGCCTTCCATCGGCGCATCGAGCCGGCCGCGCCAGGTGCGCGAGCGGCCCGGGCCGGCGTTATAGGCGGCCGTGGCCAGCACTTGCGAACCTTCGAAATTCTCGAGCACCATATTCATGTAGTTGGCGCCGAGCGTGATATTCGTATGCAGGTCGTTGAGCATGGTGTGCACGAAATTATCCAGGCCAATCTTGGCCGCCACCCACTTGCCGGTGGCGGGCATCACCTGCATCAGGCCCGAGGCGCCGACGCCGGAACGGGCGTCGCGGATGAAGCGCGATTCTTGCCGGATGAGGCCATACACCCAGGCCTTGTCGAGGCTCAGGCCCTGGGCGGTGGGCTTGAGGACCTCGAGGTGCGGCGCCGGGAAACGCTGGTCATAGCTGAGCTCGGTGCGCGTGCGCAGCGAGGTCTCGACCATGCGGTCGAGGTGCTCGTTGCGGCGCGCCAGCTCGGCGGCGGCCAGCAGCTGACGTTCAGACAGCCCGCGCAAGCCCCAGTTCCATTCGCGGTTGCCTTCCGCGCGCAGGCTCAAACGGTAGAATTTCAACGCCCGCTGCAGGCTGGCATTATTCGTCGCCCCGGACAGTTCCGCGGCCGAGATCGGCGCCACCGGCGGCGGCGCCACCACCTGGTTGCCCAGCTCCTCATGCGCCAGCTGGGTATAGAAGGTGGTCTGGGCGGCAATGCCCTGCCACAGCGCGCGCGCCTCGCCGGTGCGCCCCTCGGCCTGCAGGGCGCGGCCCAGCCAGTAGATCCAGGTCGTGTCCGCGCGCAGGTTCGGCGGCATCGCCTCGATCGTGGCGCGCACTTCCTTCCAGTCGCCGCGGCGCAGCGCCATGCGGGTCTTCCACTGCATCTGGAATTCGGTCAGGGTCGCGCCCTTGGCGCGGTCCCAGTAGCCATGGGCCTCCGGCGCCAGCGCGATCGAGGCGGCCAGCGCCACATTGGCCCAGCCGATGGCGCGCTCCTCGTTCGTCAGGCGCGGACCGTGCTTTTCCAGGCTGGCGACGGCGATCCTGAGCGTGGTGCGGGCCATGCGGCCGACCGCCACCAGGTACAGCTCGCGTTCGGCGCGGCTCTTGCCGATGCCGCGCGCCAGCGCCACCGCCGGCATGTCCACCGCCTGGGCGGCGCGGGTCTCGGGCAGGCCCAGCAGCACGGCGACGCGCCGCGCCGGACCGGTGGTATTGTCCAGGCCGGCGATGCGCAGCTGCCACAACAGGTCGGCCTGGGTGAACTGGCCATTGCCGGCCAGTTGCGCGATCAGGCCGCTACAGGCGTCGCCATAGCCGGCCGGGGATTTGAGCAGCGCGCGCGCCTCGTCGGCCACCCGTTCGCCGCGTTCGGCGCGCGCCAGCAAGGCGTAGCAGCGGATCTGCAGGCCGCCGGTCCCGGCCAGCGCACCGGCCTCGCGCTCGAAGGTATTCCATTCGCGCCGCTTGCCCAGCTCCATCAGCCAGTCTGCGCGCAATTGTTCGGCCACGGCCGTGCCCTCGTGACGGCGCAGCACCTGCAGCACCTCGTCCTGGATGGCCTCGCGCAGGCGGGGTTTCAGACGATAATAGTCGACGTAGGATGCCAGCGAGTAATTCGACGACAGGCGCGAGGCGATCGCATTGGCGCGGGCGCCGTCGTTCTGGCGCGCCGCTTCGCGCAGCAACAGGAAGTTGTCGTCATCGGCGCGGCTGTCGGCCACGAGCATTGGCCCGCCCGCGGGCGGCACGCCCACCGTGCCGGCGCCGGGAACCGAGGGCGCGCCGGCCGGCACCGGGGGCAGCGCCATGTCGGGCGCGGGTGCATCGGGGTCTTCCTGGGCCATCACGCCTGCAGGCAATGCGCAGGACAGAACAAGGGCAATAGCGGCCGGCAACAGGCCGGCTGACAATTTCGATTGAAACATCCACAACTCTCACATTACGCTGCATTGAAACCATGACCGGCGAACCAAGAATACCACGCGCCTCCGCGCCTCTGCCAGACGCGGCAACGAACAACGTCGCCCAGCAACAGGACAAGGCGTCGTTGCGCAACACCCTCAAGGCCCTGCGGCGCGCGATCGATCCGGCCACCAGGCGCGCTTGGGACGACCGCATCGGCGCGCGCGTACTGGCCTGGCTGCAGGCGCATCCCCACGCCTCGCTGGGCGTGTACTGGCCGCTGGCGGGCGAACCGGACTTGCGTCCAGCCTACGCGGAAATCGCCGCGGCAGGCGTACGGCTGGCATTGCCGGTGGTGGTCGAGCGCGATGCGCCGCTGGGATTCGCCGAATGGATACCGGGCGAGCCGACGGTGACGGACCGGCTGGGGGTGGCGGTGCCGCGCGATGTGCGGCCGGTGGCGCGGCCGCCGGCCCTGCTGGTGCCCTGCCTGGGCTTCAATGCGCAAGGGTACCGGGTGGGGTATGGGGGCGGGTTCTATGACCGGACGCTGGCGCCGGCGCCGCGGCCGGCGACGGTGGGCATTGCGTATGGATGCCAGCGGGTGGCGTTTACGGGCGACGCGCACGACGTGCCGCTCGACCACGTGATCACCGAGGAATGACGGCCGGGCCGGCCCGGCCGTCATGGCATCAGCCGCGCAGGCGCTGCCAGATCGCCGTCGTCGGCGCCGCCTGGTTCATGCTGTAGAAATGCAGCCCCGGCGCGCCGCCCGCCAGCAGGCGTTCGCACAGGCCGGTCACGACGTCCAGCCCGAAGGCCTTGATCGAGGCGCTGTCGTCGCCGAAGCTGGCCAGCTTGAGGCGCACCCAGCGCGGGATCTCGGCGCCGCACATGTCCGAGAACCGCATCAGCTGCATCGTGTTCGTGATCGGCATGATGCCGGCCACGACCGGCACGTCGACACCCAGCTTGCGCACATTGTCGACGAACTGGAAGTACGCATCGGCATTGTAGAAATACTGGGTGATGGCGGCATTCGCCCCGGCCCCCACCTTGCGCGCGAAGGCCTGCAAATCGTCTTGCGGCGAACGCGCCTGCGGGTGCATTTCGGGATAGGCCGCGACCTCGATGTGGAACCAGTCGCCGGTTTCCTGGCGAATGAATTCGACCAGTTCGCTGGCATAGCGCAACTCGCCCGCGCCGCCGTAGCCGCTCGGCAGGTCGCCGCGCAGGGCCACGACGCGCCGGATGCCGCTGTCCTGGTATTGCTTGAGGACGTCGCGGATCGACGCGCGCGTGGCGCCGATGCACGACAGGTGGGGCGCGGCTTCATGGCCGGCGGCCTGGATCTCGCGCACCGTCGCCAGGGTGCCCTGCTGGGTGCTGCCGCCGGCGCCGAAGGTCACCGAGAAATACTTGGGCTGCAGGTCGGCCAGCTTCGCGCGCGCGATGCGCAGTTTCTCGGCGCCCTCCGGCGTCTTGGGCGGGAAGAACTCGATACTGAAATCAGGAGTTTCCATCTTTGTCGGAAAGAAGCAAGGTAGAGAGCGCCCACGAAATGATGCTGTACAGGATGGCTGCCAGGAAGGCGGACCAGAAACCGGCCACCACGAACCCGCCGACCACATTCGACACGAGCCAGAACAGCAAGGCGTTGATGACCAGGATAAACAGCCCCATCGAAATCAGGGTGACCGGCAAGGTCAGGATCACCAGCACCGGACGGATCAGGGTATTGACCAGTCCGAGCACCAGCGCCGCGATCAGGGCGGCGCCGATGCTGGAAACTTCGACGGAGTGCATCAGGTAAGGCAGGGCCATCAGGGCCGCGGCGTTGATCAGCCAGGTAATCAGCAAGCGCATCGGTACAGACTTTCATGGTGCGCGGAAGCCGCCATGACGCGGCATCCGGTTATTAGATAAGCGAAACGTCCCGAAGGACGTTTCACATGACTACAAACCGCTACCGATCAATAACGGTAGTGTTCCGGCTTGTACGGGCCTTCCTGGCTCACCGAGATATAGGCGGCCTGTTCGGCGGTCAGCGTGGTCAGCTGGGCATTGAGTTTCTTGAGCTGCAGGCGCGCGACTTTCTCGTCCAGCTTCTTCGGCAAGGTGTACACGCCCACCGGATACTGCGCGGTGTTCATGAACAGCTCGATCTGGGCGATGGTCTGGTTCGCAAACGACGAGCTCATCACGTACGACGGGTGGCCGGTGCCGCAACCCAGGTTCACCAGGCGGCCTTCGGCCAGCAGGATGATGCGCTTGCCATCAGGGAAGATGACGTGGTCGACTTGCGGCTTGATGTTGTCCCACTCGTATTTCTTGAGCGCGGCGACTTCGATCTCGTTGTCGAAGTGGCCGATATTGCAGACGATGGCCTGGTCCTTCATCTTGAGCATGTGCTGCTCGGTGATGACATGGTAGTTGCCGGTGCAGGTAACAAAAATGTCGCCGTGTTCGGCGGCGTAGTCCATGGTCACGACGCGGTAGCCTTCCATCGCCGCCTGCAGTGCGCAGATTGGATCGATCTCGGTGACCCACACCTGCGCCGACAGCGCGCGCATCGCCTGGGCCGAGCCCTTGCCCACGTCGCCGTAGCCGGCGATGACGGCGATCTTGCCCGCGACCATGACGTCGGTGGCGCGCTTGATGCCGTCGACCAGCGATTCGCGGCAGCCGTACAGGTTGTCGAACTTCGACTTGGTGACGGAGTCGTTGACGTTGATCGCCGGGAAGGCCAGCTTGCCCTCCTGGTGCATCTGGTACAGGCGGTGCACGCCGGTGGTGGTTTCCTCGGTCACGCCCTTGATTTCAGGCAGGCGCTTCGAGTACCACGACGGATCACGCGCCAGGCGGCCCTTGATCGCGTTGAACAGGCAGATTTCTTCTTCCGAGCCCGGCTTGTCGAGCACCGAGATGTCTTTCTCGGCGCGCACGCCCAGGTGCAGCAGCAGGGTGGCGTCGCCGCCGTCGTCCAGGATCATGTTGGCTTGGTCGCCCGGCCATTCGAAGATGCGGTGGGTGTATTCCCAGTACTCGTCCAGGGTCTCGCCCTTGATGGCGAACACTGGCGTGCCAACCGAGGCGATGGCCGCGGCGGCGTGGTCCTGCGTCGAGTAGATATTGCACGATGCCCAACGCACGGTGGCGCCCAGGGCTTCCAGGGTACGGATCAGGACCGCGGTCTGGATGGTCATGTGCAGCGAACCGGCGATGCGCGCGCCCTTGAGCGGTTGCGTCGCGGCGTATTCTTCGCGGATCGCCATCAGGCCCGGCATCTCGGTTTCGGCGATGCGGATTTCCTTCTCGCCCCAGGAAGCCAGGGAGATGTCGGCGACGATGTAGTCTTGGGAGTCTTTGAGTACGGCGCTCATCACGCCCTCCTTTCAATGTTTAGAAAAAAGTAACGTGAGCGCGGTTGCTGGATATCCGAGCCTGGCAAAGAAGGGCTTCTTTGTCGCAACGCTCCTCGGAACGGGGTAGTTTAGCACGCTTGGCGGGCGAAGAACATGTCTCGCCCGCCAGTGCAACAAGATGGATTACGCCAGGCCGGCAGCGGCGCGCAGCTCGGCCGCCTTGTCGGTACGTTCCCAGCTGAACTCCGGCTCTTCGCGGCCGAAGTGGCCGTAGGCGGCGGTCTTGCAATAGATCGGGCGCAGCAGGTCGAGCATCTGCACGATGCCTTTCGGGCGCAGGTCGAAGTGCTCGTTGACCAGAGCCGCGATTTTCTCGTCCGGGATCACGCCGGTGCCTTCGGTGTACACGGTGATGTTGATCGGACGCGCCACGCCGATCGCGTAGCTGACCTGCACCTGGCACTGGCGCGCCAGGCCGGCGGCGACGATGTTCTTCGCGACATAGCGTGCGGCATAGGCGGCCGAACGGTCGACCTTGGATGGATCCTTGCCCGAGAACGCGCCGCCGCCGTGCGGGGCTGCGCCGCCGTAGGTGTCGACGATGATCTTGCGGCCGGTCAGGCCGCAATCGCCCTGCGGGCCGCCGATGACGAAGCGGCCGGTCGGGTTGACCAGGAAGCGGGTCTTATCCAGCCACTCGCGCGGCAGGGTCGGCTTGATGATCTCTTCGATGACCGCCTCTTCGATCTGCGAGTGGGTGACGTCCGGGTGGTGCTGGGTCGACAGCACGACGGTGTCGACCGCGACCGGGCGGCCGTCGACGTAGCGCAGGGTGACCTGCGATTTTGCATCCGGACGCAGCCATGGCAGGCGGCCATCCTTGCGCAGCTGCGACTGGCGCTCGACCAGGCGGTGCGAATAATAGATGGCGGCCGGCATCAGCTCCGGCGTTTCGTCGCAGGCATAGCCGAACATCAGGCCCTGGTCGCCCGCGCCCTGGTCGAGGTCGATGCCGGCGCCTTCGTCCACGCCTTGCGCGATGTCCGGCGACTGCTTGTCGTAGCAGACCATGACGGCGCAGCCCTTGTAGTCGATGCCGAAATCGGTATTGTCGTAGCCGATGCGCTTGATGGTGTTGCGCGCCACCGAGATATAGTCGACGTTGGCGTGCGTGGTGATCTCGCCGGCCAGCACCACCAGGCCGGTGTTGCACAGAGTTTCGGCGGCGACGCGCGCGGTCGGGTCTTGCTCGAGGATGGCGTCGAGGATGGCGTCGGAAATCTGGTCAGCGACCTTGTCCGGGTGGCCTTCGGAGACGGATTCGGAAGTAAAGAGATAGTCGTTCGACATGGAGGCTCCAGTAACTGTTCACGTGAATTGCCGCAGCAACAGGTGCCTGCGACGCTTTAGCGACATTTATATTCCGCTTCGCAAGTTGTCTGTTAACTCGGCGGATCCAGCATAAAGTGGTATTTTACGCTTCCTTGGAATTTTGGTGTGGAAACGCACATGCGCGCCGACACCCATCAATCGACATGCTAGTAGTAATTTTCCGAATATTATCTGTTTTTCCCTTGTCCTTCCTGCACGCCCTGGGCGCCGCGCTGGGCTGGCTGGTGTATGGGCTGTCGCCGTCGTACAGGCGCCGGCTGCGCGCCAACCTGGCCCAGGCCGGCTATGACGCGCACTGGAAACAAGCCGTTTCCGAAGCCGGCAAGGCGGCGATCGAGCTTGCCTTCGTCTGGTGCGCCCGGCCGGAGCGGGTTGCCAGGCATGCCACGGTGGAAAACTGGGAGCTGGTCCAGGAAAAACTCGACGCCGGCCGCGGCATTGTGTTCCTGACGCCACACCTGGGCTGCTTCGAAATGACGGCGCAGCAGATCGCGCTGAAAACGGCGTTGACGGTCATGTATCGTCCGCCGCGCAAGGATGCGCTCAGGCCGCTGGTCGAAGGCGCGCGCGCGCGCCACAACCTGCACCTGGCCCCGGCCAACCTGTCGGGCGTGCGCATCCTGGCCAAGACCCTCAAGGGCGGCCAGCCGATCGGCCTGCTGCCCGACCAGGTGCCGCAGGAAGGCGAAGGCGTGTGGGCGCCCTTCTTCGGCCGCAACGCCTATACGATGACCCTGCCGGCCAAGCTGGCCCAGCTGGGCAAGGCCGACATCCTGCTGGTGTATGCCGAACGCCGTCCGCACGGCGCCGGTTATATCGTGCGCTTCGTCCCGTTCGACGGCGATCTGAGCGGCACTGCGGCCGAGCAGGCAGCGGCGATCAACCGCGCCATGGAGCAGCTGATCGCCCGCGCGCCAGCCCAGTATTTCTGGAGCTATAACCGCTACAAGCAGCCGGACGGCGTGGCCGGTCCCGACAGCGAGGGCGCAGCATGAGGATACTGCTCGGTGTCCTGTGGCTGCTGCACTTCCTGCCGCTGCCCATCCTGGGCCGCATCGGCGAAGCGATCGGCAGCCTGATGTTCGTGATCATGGGGCGGCGGCGGCATATCGCGCTGACCAACCTGCGCCTGACCATGCCCCAACTCGACGAGCGCGCACGGCGCGACATCGCGCGCCGCCATTTCCGCGCCTACGCGCGCAGCATCGTCGAGCGCTCGATCCTGTGGTGGGCGCCCGAGGACAGGGTGCGCAGCCTGATCCAGGTCGAACCGGCGGTGCCCCAGGCCGAGATGGAAGCCGGCCCCACGATCCTGCTGTGCCCGCATTTCGTGTGCCTGGACGTGGCCGGCGTCGCCTCGCGCGTGATCCCGGTGTGCAGCATGTACGTGCCGCAAAAGAACGAAGCTTTCGACCGCCTGCTGCGCCATGGCCGCGAACGCTACGGCCCGGTGCGCCTGGTGACGCGCAAGGAAGGCATCAAGCCGATCCTGCGCGCGCTGCGCGACGGCCTGCCCTACTTCATGCTGCCGGACATGGACTTCGGCGAGAAGGATGCGGAATTCGTGCCCTTCTTCGGCGTGCAGGCGGCGACCCTGACGGCGCTGGGACGCATCGCCGCCACCACTGGCGCCAAGGTCATCCCGGTGATCGCGACCTACCTGCCGGACTACCAGGGCTGGCGCGTGCGTTTCTACCCTGCGTGGGAGAACTATCCGGGCGACGATATGGTCGAAGCGACCCGCCGCATGAACGCGTTCATCGAGGAGCGCGTGCGCGAGGCGCCGGAACAGTATTTCTGGACGCACAAGCGTTTCAAGACCCGTCCGCCGGGCGAACCTTCGCTGTATGATTAAGCAGGAAGCAATGCGCATGAAACTGAAATTTACCAAGATGCACGGCGCCGGCAACGACTTCGTCGTGATCGACGCCATCAACCAGCCGCTCGACGTCGACGCCATGCAGGCCGATCAATGGCGGCGCCTGGCCGACCGTCGCTTCGGCATCGGCGCCGACCAGATCCTGGTCGTCGAGCGCCCGGACCAGGCAGGCGTGGACTTCCGCTACCGCATCTTCAACAACGATGGCAGCGAGGTCGAGCAATGCGGCAACGGTTCGCGCGCCTTCGTCCGCTTCGTGATCGATCAGGGCCTGACCCGCGCGCGCAGCATCCGCGTGCAGACCATGTCGGGCATCATCAGCCCGCGCCTGGAAGACGATGGCAGCGTGACGGTGGACATGGGCGCCCCGCGCCTGGCGCCGGCCGAGGTGCCGTTCGACAGCGCCGGACTGAACGGGAAGGCCGAGGGCGAAGACACGCTGTGGCCCTTGCCGGTCGGCGGCGAGGCGGTGCCGGTCTCGGTGGTCTCGATGGGCAACCCCCATGCGGTGCAGGTGGTGCACAACGTCGACACGGCGCTGGTGGAACAGACCGGCCCGCTGATCGAACACCACGAGCGCTTCCCGAAACGGGTCAACGCCGGCTATATGCAGGTGGTCGACCGCCATCACATCCGCCTGCGCGTCCACGAACGCGGCGCCGGCGAGACGCTGGCCTGCGGCACCGGCGCCTGCGCGGCGGTGGTGGCCGGCATCCGGCGCGGCCTGCTCGATTCGCCGGTGCGCGTCTCGGCCCGTGGTGGCGAGCTCAGCATCGCTTGGGCGGGGCCGGGCCAGTCGGTCTACCTCAGCGGACCGGCGGTGTCGGTGTTCGAGGGCGAGATCGCGCTCTGACCACGCCGGCCTGGCGGCGCCAGAATCACATCGACGGGGCGCAACTGCGCCCCTTTTCTTTTCTGTCTTGCGCCTGGTGCGTTCAGGCCGCCAGCTCGATGGCGGCCCCGCCGTCGTCGTCGTTGCCGGGCATCGCTACATTGAGCAGGGTGCGCAACCGGTACAGGCGCTGCCGATAATTTCCTTCCGGCCCGGTCGGGCCGCAGTCGACCTTGTCGAACAGGCGCACGATGCGGTCCAGCGCCTCGCGCTCGTGCGCCGATTCCACCATCACCAGCCGCCGCTTGCTGCGTCCATAGCTGGCGCGGATATCGATCACCAGGCAATGGCCCTGGTCGGCGGCGCCCACGTCGAGCAGGAGCGCCTCGGCGCGCGAGAGACCGAACAGCGCCGCCAGCTCGATGCGCGCGGCCAGCAGCGGATGCGCCGCCAGCGCGCCGGCATGGCTGGCCAGCAGGCGGCCGGTCTCGGTATAGGGCGCGCTGGCGGCGCGCGGCGCGATCTTGCGCAGCAGCTCCACCGCATCCGGCGAGCCCTGGGCCGCCGCCCTCTGCAGCCAGTACACGGCGCGCACGTCGTTGCCTTCGTTTTCGCGGCGCGCGCGCCAGGCATTGTGGCCGCATTCGAGCTGGGCGTCGCGGTACCCCATCTCGGCGGCCCGTTCCAGGTAGCGCTGGGCGTCCGCCACGTTGCGCTGCGAGAACTCGGGCTTGATATAGATGCGCGACAGCGCATACCAGGCCTCGGCCAGGCCCTGCTCTCCGGCCAGCGTCAGCCAACGGATCGCCTTCTTGAAGTTCGCCACCTGCGTGTTGGCGACATGCGCGTCGGCGACATGCGCGTCGGCGACATGCGCGTTCGCCCGGGCATTGGCCGGGCCGGCGCCGCTGGTGCAGCGCCTGCCGTCGACCCGCATGCGCGCGTGGCGCAGGCCCAGCGCCAGCTGGGCGTGACAGTCGTGCTCGGCCGCGGCGAGTTCCCAGAACACCAGGGGTTCGCCCGGCTTGCAATACGCGGCGCCGGCATCGGGCGCCTGCAGGCCGCTCACGCCATCGAGCGCCGGATCGAGCAGGCGCGCGCAACGCGACAGCAGGGTGATCTCGTCGGGTGCGAAACGGCGTATCTCGCCCTGCTTGCCCCGCTCGTCCACCAGCGCCCGCGCCAGGGGCAAGGCGCGGCCGAGGTAGTCGTCCCAGCGGCGCGCCGCCCAGGCCGCGTCGAGTGCGGCGGATTGCGCGTTGCCGGCGCCAGGCGCACCTTCGCCGGGGCCCGGCGCACGCGCCGGCATGCGCGCGGCGGCGCCGGACGCAGTGGCTGCCGGCACCGTCCGCGCAGCCGGCTGGGCCTCCTTGCCCTGGCGCTGCGCCAGCATCCATTGCGCATGCTGGAAACCGGCGCGCGCCGCGTCCTCGAGCGCCCGCATCGCCTTCGGGTGTGGCGCCGCAGGCGCCGCATCGAGCACCAGCTGGGCAAATACCAGGCCGGCATGCAGGCTGCCGTCGTCGTAGGCGCGCTCGTACCACTGGGCGACGGCGTCTGCATTACGCTGGGCCAGTTCAAGCGGAATATGGTTGCCAATCAACTGCCAGGCGGATGGACAGTCCTGGCGGGCCGCACGTTCGAGCCAGTGCAGCGCCGTCGGCAGGCTTTGCGGGAGTCCGGCGCTGCCGAACAGATATAGCTTGCCCAGCTCGAGCTGGGCCGCCACCTGCCCGGCGCGGGCGTTGCGAATGATCGCCAGTTCTTCGCGGTTAGCCATCGTTGGAATACAGTAAAAAAGTGAGTCGGCAACGCAACGGCGACGGCATCGCGCCCGGTCGGCCCATGGCGCACCGCCTGGCGAAAATTGCCAATATACAAGGTATTGACACGCCCTGTCGTCCCCCATGCGTCGTGGCCAAAGTCTAAGCCGCCGCCGCCGGCGATTCGATTCGAATCCAAGCTGAGTTGAGACGTCGCAAAGTAGATTAAAACGGATGAAACCGGCCCTGCTGGCCACGCATCACCGACTGCCCCAGCTCAAGAACTTCCTCGTTCCTGCTGGATGCGAAGCGGCCCCATCTGCGTGCATCCATTGCCCCGCTCGTTTCAAAAATACAACAGCACGATTGGATTCATTAGCGATCTACCAAGCGTGCCGCTGATAATTGGCCAAACAGCGTGTCCTGAAGTTTGCAGCAATCGAGGTGACGAAGCGGTGCGTCGTCTTGATCCAGGGAACACCATCCGATGATGAAATCTGTCCTGGCCGTCGCACTGTCTGGCGCTTGCGCCGGTGCGGCCCATGGACAGAGCGCGCTGCAAATCCATGGCCATCTCGATGCCGGCACCGGCAAGCGCAGCGGCCAGGACGTGCGCATCGGCGAGCGCGCCGCCAATACCCTCGGCTTGCGCGGCGCCGAAGACCTGGGCAAAGGCTTCAAAGCGCTGTTCCACCTTGACATGCGTGACGACCCGGATACCGGCAGCAGCGAGACCGGCCCCGGCGGCAACGGCCGCGAGGCATTCCAGGGCCAGAGCCGGCTTGGCCTGCAGGGCGGCTTCGGGACGTTGCGCATCGGCCGCGCCCTGACCCCGTTCCACGAAACCATCGGCAACTTCGAACCTTTCCATGCGATCCCGACGGCGGCTGGCTTCTATGCCGACCCGAGCGTCGCCATCATCGGCCGCGGCGGCGCCGGCGCGCCGCAATACCCGGCCGGCGCCGACGCCTCGGCCAATCCCTATTCGGTCTCGGCCACTTGCACGGACTGCCCGGCCGCGCTGATGGCGGCGTATGAACGCAATGCGATCGCGTCGAAGGTCTGGTCGGTCGGCGCCTCGGTCCAGGCCACTCCCGAGCTCAAGCTCATGGGCACGTTCACCCGGCTCGACGAAGACCATACGCGCCTGTTCGATACGGACACCAGGCCGTGGGTGCTGGGCGCCAATTACAGCCTCGGCCCAGGCAGGTTGTTGGCGGGTTATGGCCAGAAAGACAGCGACGGCCGGGAGAAAGTCAGGCAGATGTCGCCGGGCCATGAATACAGCCTGTCCAAGCGCACCCATCTCTATATCGGCGCCTCGCGCAAGCGGGGCCTGTCGCCCGGTCCGGCCACGGTCAACCAGTACGACACCGGCATCAACCATACGTTCTGACGGCGAGGTTCTTCTTCATGCTGCCCGCACGGGAGCGGCATGAAACAGGGCAGCGCGGCGTCTCGCTCCTTGCTCATGTCGTCTTTTCACAACGACATCGCTCCCTCCGCCATATCGCGAACGAGCGTTCTGTACAGTGCGCATGGGCAATGGCATATTGCTACTGCGAGCTCAAGCATCGCGACAATAAAATAATATGGAGACACGATGAAGAAAAGCCTGATTGCCGCCCTGCTCGGCGCGACGTTTGCCTGCTCCGCCCTGGCCCAGACCAGCGTCCAGATCTACGGCATCGCCGATGCCGGCGTGATGTGGCAAAAGGGCGGACCGACCAAGGTCTATAGCGGCGGCGCCGACGGCTCGCGCCTCGGCATCCGTGGTAGCGAAGACTTGGGCAATGGCTACAAGGCCATCTTCAATCTCGAGGCGCGGGTCGAACTCGACAACGGTTCGCAGCAGCCGGCCCTGATGAACGACAATCCGGGCGTCTACCTGCTGCGCGGCATGGAGCAGATTCCGCAAGCCATCCGCGACCGCCTGCAGGCGGCGATCCAGCCGCCGGGCGCGCCGGCGGTCAACCAGGAAAAAGCCCTGTTCGACCGCACCGCGATGGTCGGCCTGATCACGCCGATCGGCGCCGTCATGCTGGGCCGCATGTACACCCCGGGCTACGAAGTGTTCAATATGGCCGACGCCTTCGAATCGGGCACCGCCGGCACCTGGGGCCACATCACCGGCGGCACCGCCGGCTTTACCGCGTTGGGCGCCGACATCCGCTCGCAAGAGGCGATCCAGTACCGCATCGCGCTGCCGAACGGCCTGGGCGGCTCGGTGATGTATGGCGCGCGCAACTCCGGCTACCTCGGCCGCTACAAGAAATTCCGCGCCGGCGCCGTCACCTACAAGGCCAACGGCTTCGACGTCGGCATCGGCTACAACCATGGCTACGACTTGCAGAACCGTCCGAGCCTGCGCACCCTGACGGTGGGCGGCTCCTACACCCTGGGCGACAGCTGGAAATTCTTCGCCGGCTTCCACAGCCAGCGCAACCAGAATTCGGCGCTGCTGCCGGATTACCTGGGCGGCTGGAACCAGGCCGTGGTGCCGGCGCTGGTCGCGCAAGGCGTGCCCCAGGCGACCCAGAATGCCCTGCTCGGGATTTTCCAGACCAATATCAGGGCCAATACGCAGCAGGACGCGAACAGCTACCAGGTCGGCGCGCATTACCGGATCGGCAACGGCCGCATCGTGGCCTCGTATGCGCACCAGAACGACCGCACGTCCTCCAACAGCGACGCCAACCTGTATGCGGTCGGCTACAACTACTACCTGTCCAAGCGTACCGACCTGTACACGGCGCTGGCCTTCATCAAGAACGACAACGAGGCGCAGTATTCGCCGGGCACCTCGGGCAACCCGGGCGGCTTCACCGAAGCGCCGGGCGCCGATGGCCGCGCCTTGCAACTGGGGATCCGCCACCGCTTCTGACCGCGTCGCGGCCCCCCCCCCCGAAGACGCCTGCGGGCGTCTTTTTTGTCATCCGTTTAAAACGCCGGCGGTCGTGCCCACGTCGGGTAAAATGGTTCGATTCATTCCACCACCCAATTCCCCATGAGCATCGCACCACTGGACGCCAACACTGTCGCGCAATACCTGATCGATCACCCGCAATTTTTCCAGGAGCACGCCGGCCTGCTGGGCGAAGTGAAACTATCGAGCCCCCTCACCGGCCGTGCCGTCTCGCTGCAGGAACGGCAGATGGAAGTGATGCGCGATAAGTTTCGCGCGCTCGAACTGCGCCTGTCGGAACTGTCGCGCCGCGCCGAGGAAAACGCCGGCATCGCCAACCGTTTCCATGCCTGGACCCAGGCCCTGCTGGTCTCCAAGGGCGGCGCGGCCATGGCGCGCGACCTGGCCGATGGCCTGCGCACCCATTTCATCGTGCCGCAAGTCACCCTGCGCCTGTGGAACGTGGCGCCGGAATTCGCCGACGAATGGTTCGCCCAGGGCGTGTCGGACGACGCGCGCATCTTCGCCAACAGCCTGCGCGCGCCGTACTGCGGCCCGAACAACGATTTCGAAGCGGTGCGCTGGCTGGACGATGCGGATGCGATCCGCTCGACCGTGATGCTGCCGCTGGGCCAGCCGGGCCAGAGCGTCGGCCTGCTGGTGCTGGGTTCGCCCGACCCGGCGCGCTTCACGACGGCGATGTCCACCGATTTCCTGGTCCACATCGCCGCCACCTCGACCACCGCGCTGGCGCCGCTGCGCGCCTGAGCCCCAGGGCCATGGACTGGGCCGCGCGCTACCTTGGCGAACTGGCCACCGGGCGCCAGCTGTCGCCGCACACGGTCGACGCCTACCGGCGCGACCTGGCCGAGCTCGCCGAGCTTGCCGGCCACGCCGACTGGCCCCGGCTGACCCACTTCGACATCCGCCGCTGCGCCGCCAGGCTGCATGCCGGCGGCCAGTCGGCGCGCACGATCGCGCGCAAGCTGTCCGGCTGGCGCGGTTTCTATGCCTGGCTGTCGAACCACACCCCGCTGGCCGCCAACCCGGTGGACGGCGTGCAGGCTCCGAAGCGTCCCCGGAGCCTGCCCAAGGCGCTGGCCGTCGACGACGCCGTGCAATTGATGGAGGCGAACACGCGCGGCCATGCCGAGCCCTTCGAGCTGTGCAACCGCGCCATGTTCGAGCTGCTGTATTCGAGCGGCCTGCGGGTGTCGGAACTGGCCGGGCTGGACGTCGCCTGGCAGGACGCGCGCGCCGGCCAGCCGGCCTCGCTCGGCTGGCTCGACCTGCAGGCCGGCGAAGTGGTGGTCACCGGCAAGGGCAACAAGATGCGCCGGGTGCCGGTCGGCGGCCCGGCGCGCGAGGCGCTGGCGGCCTGGCTGGCGGTGCGTCCCGCCGCGCGCGACGGCAGCGCCGCCCTGTTCCTGTCGGCGCGCGCCACCCGCATCTCGCCGCGCGTGGTGCAGAACCGGCTCAAGCAGCATGCGCTGCGCGCCGGCACCCCGGTCCACGTGCATCCGCACGTGCTGCGCCATTCCTTCGCCTCGCACCTGCTGCAATCGTCGGGCGACCTGCGCGCGGTACAGGAATTGCTCGGCCACGCCAGCATCACCTCGACCCAGATCTATACGGCATTGGACTTCCAGCACCTGGCCAAGGTGTATGACGCGGCCCATCCGCGCGCCAAGGCCAAGTAAGCACCAGGCTTACAGCAGGCCGAGCAGGGCGGCCTTGACGACCGCTGCCGTCTTGTTGGCGGCGCCGAGCTTGACCAGCGCATTGGCGACGTGAAAATTCACCGTTCTTTCCGACAGCGCCAGGATGGCGGCCGCTTCGCTTGACGTCTTGCCGTCCGCCATCCAGCGCAGCACTTCGGCTTCACGCAGGCTGAGCACCACCGTCGGCGCATCACGGCGCTGCATGCGCGACAGCCCCTGGTGGGCCGCGTGCACCAGCCATGACATATTGGCTTCGTTATGGCGCAACTCGGATTCGGACAGCGGCTCGTGCGAGCGCGCCAGCGTCAACAGGCCGGTCGTGCCATCCGGCGTGCGCGATGACTGGGCCCAGCCGACCTGCAGGCCGTGGCCGCGCGCGTCTTCCCACAACGGCCGCGCACCGGCGAACAGCGATTCGCTCCATGACACGGGCAGGAGCGACTCCATGCCGTGCCTGACCGTGGGATCATGCGCCAGGTAGCCCTGCTGCGCATAGCGCGCCTGCCAGGAAGCTGGATAATTGTTCAGCATGAACGTAGCAGGACGCGAGATGGGCAGCGGCATGCGCATGCCGTAGGCACAGTAGTCGAAGCCCAGCTCGCGCGCAGCAATGGCAACGACATCGAACAGGGCGGCGGCATCCACCGTTCGTCCCATCGCCTCGATGTGGCGGGTGCGCCAGCTGGCCATCGATTCCTCCACCACACCATCCCTTTCGCGCTGTCGGTACCCGACTGACATATTTGACAGTATCGCTGCGTAAGCTTGCTTCATAGAATATTAATTCATGCCTAATTCTCCTCGCATATAGCCAGGAAAACAACAACTATGACGGAGTTTCCATGTCGCACCGCCTTACCCTGGCCATCGGCGCCACCGTGCTCGCTCTGACCGCCTCGTGCACCCTGCCGATCGCGACCGCCGCCACACCGGCGCCAGAGACCACGCCCGATCTGCTGCGCGTTGGCGGCTACGGCATGCAAGTGTCGACGCTGGGTTCCGGCCCGTATACCGTGCTGTTTGAATCGGGTTTCGGACGCGACCTGCATGTCTGGCGCGATGTGGCGCCGGCCATCGCAAAGTCGAACAGGGTGGTGACCTACTCGCGCGCCGGCCATGGCCGCTCGGAAGCACGGCCCGGCACGCCATCCCTGGCCAGCCGCACCGACCAGCTCGAGCAGCTGGTCACGACGGCTGGCCTGACGCCGCCTTTCATCCTGGTCGGCCATTCCTATGGCGGCTTCCTGATCCGCGGCTATGCCGCACGCCACCCCGGCCAGGTGGCCGGCATGGTATTCGTCGACCCCAGCGACGAACACCAGAACCAGGAGCTGCGCAAGCTCGACCCTGCCGGGGTCGACAGCGACACCCGGCTGGTGGCGCAATTCATGCCGCCCAGGCTCCAACCCGAGCTAGGCGAGGTGCAGGCCATCCTCGATCGCGGCAAGCTGGAATTGGCCGGACCGCTGCCGGACGTGCCGGTCGTGGTATTGACGTCCGTACAGCGCCGCCCCAAACCGGAACTGTTCCTGGAGACGCCGGCCGCCGTGGACGTCTGGCGCGACCTGCACGCCCGGTTTTTCCGCACCTTCACCAGCGGCGCCCATGTGGTGACGCCGCATAGCGGCCATAATATCCACCAGGAACAGCCGCAATTGGTGATCGATGCAGTCGAACAAGTGATCGCCGCTGCAGCCAAGGCGCGCACGGTGCGCGAGATCGAGCAGGCGGGTAAATAGCAGAGGCAGCAAGACATACGACGTCACCCTGGCGCAGACGCGCCGTTCCAACGACATTTTCCAGCCATTGGTTTGAACTCGCTCAACACCGAACACGCTTCATGGTGAGGTTGCAGGAATTGCGGCATAATCCCCCGGTTCTTTTGTCCAACCCCCAACACGAGTAGCGACCCAATGGACCTGATTCCCAGCACCATCCTGACCGGCTTCCTCGGCGCGGGCAAGACCACCCTGCTCAACCGCATCCTGCAGGAAGAGCACGGCATGCGCATCGCCGTCATCGAGAACGAATTCGGCCAGGAGAATATTGACAACGAAATCCTGGTGCAGGATGCGAGCGAGCAGATCGTCGAGATGAACAACGGCTGCATCTGCTGCACCGTGCGCGGCGACCTGATCGTGGCGCTGACCAATCTGGCGCAGAAGCGCGCCGCAGGCGAGATCAGTTTTGATCGCGTGGTGATCGAAACCACCGGCCTGGCCAACCCCGGCCCCGTGGCCCAGACCTTCTTCGTGGACGAAGAAGTGGGCGCCAACTACCTGCTCGACGCCGTGGTGACGGTGGTCGATGCCCGCCACGCGATGGACCAGCTGACGCAGAACGAGGAAGCCCAGCGCCAGGTCGGTTTCGCCGACAAGATCCTGCTGTCCAAGACCGACCTGGTCGACGCCGCCGCCGTCGAGGCGCTCAAGACGCGCCTGCACCGCATCAACCCGCGCGCCCCGATCGCGACCAGCGACTTCGGCCGGGCGCCGATTTCCGAGGTGCTCGACCTGCGCGGCTTCAACCTGAACGACAAGCTGGAGCTGGATCCGGACTTCCTGAAGGTGGAAGGAGACCACGATCACGATCACGATCACGGTCACGGTCACGGTCACGGTCATGGTGACGATCACGCCCACTGCGGCCACGACCACGCGCATGGCGAAGCCTGCAACCACGACCACCACCACGGCCACCATAGCGACGAGATCGCCGCCTTCGTGTTCAAGAGCGAGCGCGCGTTCGACCCGGAACGCCTGGAACAATTCCTGGGCAGCCTGGTGCAGGTGTTCGGCCCGCAAATGCTGCGCTATAAAGGCGTGCTGCGGATGGAGGGCGTCGACCGCAAGGTCGTGTTCCAGGGCGTGCACCAGATCATGGGCAGCGACGTGGGACCGAAATGGGGCGAGAACGAGACGCCCGCGACCAAGATGGTCTTTATTGGTAAAAATTTACCAAAAGACGTATTTATCCGCGGGCTTGAACAATGTTTGGTATAAACTACATCGGTTTGACCGGCTTGTTCAGCGCCGCATGACGGCCGCTGCGACAGTTTGTCGCAGCCGACTCGCCGGACGGACCGGTGCGCTATATACTAGCCGCCAGCCTGCTGTAGCGAACTGTCCTTGCTGCATATGCGGCGCGGCCAGAGATGGGATGGCGCCAGGTCGCCATCAAGGCAGCTTGCCTCGCACACACCTTTATCGGGTAAAAAGTTGGCAAGCTGATAAAATGAAAACCTCTGTCGTATCGAAGGCATCATGACTAAAACAACGAAACCGAATACCGCCCAGCCCGAAGAACGCCTCCTGACGGAAGAAGAGATTCGGGCGATGAGCGATGACGACTACATGAATCCGGCCCAGCTCGCGTTCTTCAAGAACCGCCTGCAGGAACTCGAGAAGGAACTGCTGAAGAACGCCGGCGAAACCACGGAACACCTGCGCGAAACCGTCCTGGTTCCCGACCCGGCCGACCGGGCGACGATCGAGGAAGAACACGCGCTCGAACTGCGCACCCGCGACCGCGAACGCAAGCTGCTCAAGAAAGTGCAGCAATCGCTGCAGTCGATCGAGAGCGGCGAATACGGCTGGTGCGAGGAAACCGGCGAACCGATCGGCATCCCGCGCCTGATCGCCCGCCCGACCGCCACGCTGTCGCTGGAAGCCCAGCAGCGCCGTGAACTCAAGCAAAAGCTGTACGGCGACTGATTTATCGCCGGTTCAATCAAGAAAAGCATGCGACTGTCCGCATGCTTTTTTTGTTTGAACCACCGCTTTTGCCTGCCGCGCACGCTTCAGCCGGCGCGATCGTTATCGTTTCCCTTCGGATACACTATCCGCGGCGGCGTGCGCACAGCACGCATGCCGGAAGTTCGTGCTATGGTCTGGCACGTCTGGTCACATTGACAACGGTGAGCATGGGGTTTTTCTCCTTCCTGAAGAGAAAGCACGACACGGCGGACGGCGGCGACTGGCCGCCGCCCGAGTCGCGCCTGCGCGGCGAGCCGTCGCGCCTCGATACCGAGGCCGAACGCGAACGCCAGCGCGAGATCGCACGCGCCACGGCCGCCAAGATCGACGAGATCGAACTCGCATTCGCTGCCGACATGTTCGACGACGAGCCGGCCTGGGGCAGCGGCGTGCGCCGTCCGGCCGGCGGCGCCGCGCACGCTGGACACGACCTGCCCGACCCGGCCGCGGCGCCCGCCAGCGCGCCGGCGGTCGAGGAAAGCGCCATCCTGTACGCCAACGGCCAATCGAGCGACGCCGAGCAATTGCTGCGCGCCGCGCTGCCGACCCTGGGCCGCCACGAGCGCCTGCCATGGTGGATGCTGTTCGACCTGTACCAGGCCGATGGCCGCGAGGATGCCTTCGAGAGCGTGGCCATCGACTATGCCAGCCACTTCGAGACGTCGCCGCCGGCCTGGAAGCCGCTGCCGGCCGTGCCCGACCCGGCCCGCGCGCACGCCGGCCTGGCGACGGCCGAGGCCTTCGGCCCCACGCTCGACGCCACCGTCGCCGCGCGCCTGGACCGCGTGCTGCAGGCGACGGCGCCCGTGGTGCGCCTCGACTTCGGCCGCGTAACGGCGGTTGACGCCGACGGCGCCGCCGGCCTGCTGGCGGCGCTGCAACACCTGCGCCGGCAACAGGCCAGCGGGCGCGAGCTGGTGCTGGCCGGCGCCGACACCCTGCTGGCCGCCCTGCGGCCGATGCTGGTCATCGGCCAGCGCGGCGCCAGCCAGGCGCCATGGCTGCTGCTGCTCGAACTGCTGCTGTTGACCAACCGCGAAAAACAGTTCGAGGAAGCGGCGATGGATTACTGCGTCACCTACGAGGTGTCGCCGCCCTCGTTCGAGGCCCCGCTGCGCGTGTCCACCGCCGCGCCGGCGCCTGGCCACGGCGACCGCTTCATGCTGCCGGCGGTCGTGAACGGTCCGGATGGCAACCTGCTGGCCGCCATCGATGCCTATGCCGGGGAGCGCGAGACGCTGGTGCTCGATTGCTCGCGGCTGGCGCGCATCGACTATGCCGGCGCCGGCAGCCTGCTGGCGCGGCTGGATGCGCACGGCGCCGCCGGGCGCGCGGTCGAACTGCGCGAACTGAACCACCTCGTCGCCACCCTGCTGCGCCTGCTCGGCGCCGGCGATGGCGTGCGGCTCTATCCGCACCGTTACTGAGCCTTCGACGCTCACAGCCAGCCGAAGGCCAGCAACAGCAGCAAGGTCACCGCCAGCGATACCAGGATCGACCCGAGACAGCCGAGTTTGTTCGAAAAGAAGAGAAACACCGGGCGCTCCCGATCGTTGGACACCGCGCCAGCGTACCGCTTGCCCCCGGCCCGGGGCGCACACCAGGAGCGTCCATTTAAGGCAGAGCTCATCTTGCAATCGCGGGCATGGCCCCCACTTGCTGTTGGCTAGACAATTATGAGGTCAAAATGGAACAATTTCACGGTACCACCATCGTCAGTGTCCGGCGCGGCACCCAGGTCGCGCTGGGGGGCGATGGCCAGGTCACGCTGGGCAATGTCGTCATGAAGGGCTCGGCGCGCAAGGTGCGCAAGCTGTACCAGGGCAAGGTCCTGTGCGGATTCGCCGGCGGCACCGCCGACGCATTCACCTTGCTCGACCGCTTCGAAGGCAAGCTGGAAAAGCACCAGGGCAACCTGCTGCGCGCCTCGGTCGAACTGGCCAAGGACTGGCGCACCGACCGCGTGCTGCGCCGCCTGGAAGCGATGCTGCTGGTGGCCGACCGCGAGTCGACCCTGATCATCACGGGCAACGGCGACGTGCTGGAGCCGGAAGACGGCATCGGCGCCATCGGTTCGGGCGGCGTCTACGCCCAGTCGGCCGCCAAGGCGCTGTACGAGAACACGGACATGCCGCCAGCCGAAGTCGTCAAGAAGGCGCTGACCATCGCCGGCGAACTGTGCATCTACACGAATATGTCCCACATCATCGAGACCCTGGATTGATATGAGCAGCATCATGAACATGACCCCACCGGAAATCGTGTCCGAACTCGACAAGCACGTGGTCGGCCAGGGCAAGGCCAAGAAGGCCGTCGCCATCGCGCTGCGCAACCGCTGGCGCCGCCAGCAGGTCGACGAGAGCCTGCGCTACGAGATCACGCCCAAGAACATCCTCATGATCGGCCCGACCGGCGTCGGCAAGACCGAGATCGCGCGCCGCCTGGCCAAGCTGGCCGATGCGCCCTTCATCAAGATCGAGGCGACCAAGTTCACCGAAGTGGGCTATGTCGGCCGCGACGTCGACACCATCATCCGCGACCTGATCGACATCGGCGTCAAGCAGACCCGCGCCAGCGAAGCGAAGAAGGTGCGCCAGCGCGCCGAGGACGCGGCCGAAGACCGCATCATCGACATCCTGGTGCCGCCGGCGCGCGACTTCGGCTTCAACGCCAGCGGCGGCAATGGCGACGCGAAGGAAGGCGAGGCCACGCGCCAGACCTTCCGCAAGCGCCTGCGCGAAGGCGCGCTCGACGACCGCGAGATCGAGATCGAAGTGGCGGACGCCGCGCCGCAGATGGAAATCATGGCGCCGCCGGGCATGGAAGAAATGACCGAGCAGATCAAGTCGATGTTCGCCGGCGTGGGCAATGCGCGCAAGAAGGCGCGCAAGCTCAAGATCAAGGAAGCGATGAAGCTGCTGGTCGACGAAGAGGCCGCCAAGCTGATCAACGAAGACGAGCTCAAGCAAAAGGCGATCGCCAATGTCGAGCAGAACGGCATCGTGTTCCTGGACGAGATCGACAAGATCGCGACCCGTTCCGAACACGGCGGCGCCGACGTCTCGCGCGCCGGCGTGCAGCGCGACCTGCTGCCGCTGGTCGAGGGCACGACGGTGAACACCAAGTACGGCATGATCAAGACCGATCACATCCTGTTCATCGCCTCGGGCGCCTTCCACCTGGCGAAACCGTCGGACCTGATCCCGGAACTGCAGGGCCGCTTCCCGATCCGCGTCGAACTCGAATCGCTGTCGATCGACGACTTCAAGAGCATCCTGACCTCGACCCACGCCAGCCTGACCAAGCAGTACGAGGCGCTGCTGGCGACCGAAGGCGTCAGGATCGAGTTCGTGGACGAAGGCATCCACCGCCTGGCCGAGATCGCGTTCTCGGTCAACGAGCGTACCGAGAACATCGGTGCGCGCCGCCTGTACACGGTAATGGAAAAGCTGCTCGAGGAAATCTCGTTCAGCGCCGGGTCCGAGAAAGACCAGGTGGTGCGGATCGATGCGGCCTATGTCAACGAACGGCTCGATGCGCTGGCGGTCAACGAAGACCTGTCGCGCTACGTGTTGTAAATACCAGCGAGGCCCGCATGGCGAACAAGGCATTAGCGGCACGGCAAAAGATGCGGCTGCGGGTCGAACCGTCGCAGGGGTTCGGCAAGCCGCGCAATCCGCTCGCCGCGCTGGCCAAGGCGCGTGCGGCCGGGCCGCACGCCAAGCCCCTGTCGAGCGAGCGGCATGCAGCCAAGCGGGCGCTCAGGAAGGTCAAGCTGGTGGCGGACGAGGACGATTGAGTCCATGCCGGCGCAGTGCGCATATTCTCCTTCGCGGGCACTTCGGTGCCCGCTTTTTTTCGTCCGTCGGCCTGGCATGCCCTTCGTCGCACCGGCCTTGTCCCTGTCGCCATTCGGCGGTAGAGTCAGCCGTCGTCATTCACCACGGAACCCATGAGCTCACCCGACCTGATCCTCGACGCCCTGCGCGCCCGGCTGCGCGCGGCCGGCATCACCTACAAGCTGCTGGCCGAGCGCATCGGCGTGAGCGAATCGAGCGTGAAGCGCATGTTCGGGCAGAAGGACATGGCGCTGTCGCGGCTGGCCGAGATTTGCCAGGCCACCGGCATCCCGCTGGAAGAATTGCTGCGCGGCGCCCTGGATACCCGGCCCCGGCTCGATGCGCTGAGCCTGCCGCAAGAGCGCTCGCTGGTCGCCAATCCGCGCCTGCTCCTGATGGCGATCTGCTGCCTGGGCCACTGGAATGTGGAGCAAGTCATCGAAACCTACCAGCTGGGCGAAGCCGAATGCATCACCCTGCTCGCCGAGCTCGACCGCCTGGGACTGATCGAACTCAAACCGCTGAACCGCTACCAGCTGCGGGTGTCGAACGCTTTCCGCTGGTTGCCGGATGGCCCGGTGCAGCAGTTCTTCCGCGCGCACGTGGTAGAGGATTATTTTGCCGGGCGTTTCGACGGCGCGGGAGAAACGTTGATGTGCCTGCCGGCGCGGCTGTCGCAAGCCAGCGCACAAGAGCTGTCGCTCAAGATCGAGCACCTGGCGGCAGAATTGGCGCGGCTGCACCTGAACGACCGGCGCCTGCCGGCCGGCGAACGCGAAGGCTATACCTTGCTGCTGGGGTTCAGGTCGTGGGAACTGGCCGCATTCACGGCGCTGCGGCGCTGAAGCGACGGCAGGCGTCGGTTCCGCTGGCGGGACGCTGCGCTCGCGGCAGGCGCGACGCCGGGATCATTGGGTAATGGGCTGCTGGGTCTGGTTGACCGGCGCAGCGTTCGGCGGCATTTGCGGCTGGCTCATTTGCGGCTGATTCATTTGCGGCTGGTTGACCGGCTCGGACGGCGGTGCGTTCGGGTCGGCGGGATCCATCTGCGGTTCCGGCACCACCTGCGCGTTCTCCGGCGTGGTCGGCATGCCCTGCGGACCGCCGCCCGGCGGCGGCCGGCTCTGCATCGCGGGCGGCACGCTGACCACGCCCGGCGCGGTCTGCGGTTCCATGGCCGGCTGCCCACCCATCGGTTGCTGCATCATGCGCGGCTCGGGCGGCATGATCGCCGTCGACTGGCCGGTATCGGGCGCCAGTTCCACCCGCTTCATCACGCCGCCATCCGACAGCATCACATAGCGCCGGTGCACCTCGGCCACGGTCACGCCCGGCGCGATCTCGCGCCCGATGCGCACGGCCTTCGGCTGGCCGTCGGCGACCAGGATGACCGCGCTGTCGGCGCCGGCCGATACCACGCCGGTGAGCTGGAAGCTGGAAATCACGGCCGTCGGCTGGCCGCCGAACAGGGTGGCGGCGGCATCAAGGCTCGGCGGAGGCTGGGTGGCGACCGGCGCCGCCGCCAGCGGCCGCTGCTCCGGCTTGTACAGCTGCAGCACCCAATAGGCGATCGAGGCCGCCAGCAGGATCAGTGCAAGCAGGCTGAGGAGAAGAGGCAAACGCTTGTTCATAGGGTTCAATGCCATCGTGATTACTGCACCAGCTGGTTGATTTCGATGATCGGCATCAGCACCGCCAGCACGATCAGCAGCACGACCAGGCCCATGGCCAGGATCAGCACCGGCTCGAGCAGGCCGGCGATGGTGAGCGTGCGGCGCTCGAGGTCGGCCTGCTGCGAATTGGCGGCGCGCTCGAGCATGGCCGGCAGTTCGCCGGTGATCTCGCCGGCGCGGATCATGTGCACCAGCATCGGCGGGAAGTGTTTTTGCGCCGACAGCGCGCGCGCCAGGCTCACGCCTTCGCGCACGCTGCCCGTGGCCTGCTCGACCAGCTCGCGCATCGCCACGTTGGACAGGGTTTCACGGCTGGTGTCGAGCGCGCGCAGGATCGGCACGCCGGAGCCGGTGGTGATCGCCAGGGTACTGGCGAAGCGCGCCGTGTTGAGGCTGCGCTCGAACTTGCCGTACACCGGGGCCGTCAGCAGCCAGGTATGCCAGCGCCGCTTGAGGTCGGGATTGCGCAGCGCGCGCCGCCACAGCCAGAACGCGCCGCCGATCAGGATCGCGCAATAGATGCCGTAGGCGCGCACGAAGTCGGACACCGCCAGCATGACCACGGTCAGGAAGGGCAGTTTTTGCTTGGTATTGGCGAACACCGAGACGATCTGCGGCACCACATAGGTGAGCAGGAAGATCACGATCGCGAACGCGACCACGGTCACGATCGCCGGATAGGTAAACGCCAGCCGCACCTTTTGCACCAGGGCGTTGCGGCGCTCGATGTAGTCGGCCAGGCGCGACAGCACGCGCGACAATTGCCCGATCTGCTCGCCCGAGGCGACCAGCGCCCGGTAGATCTCGGCGAAATCGCGCGGATGGTGGGCCAGCGCGGTCGAGAACGGCGAACCCCCGATGACTTCGGAGCGGATCGAGGCGATCAGGTCGCGCATATAAGCGCGCTCGGCCTGCTCGAGCAGGGCGGTGAAGGCTTGCTCGAGCGGCAGGCCGGCCTCGAGCAGGCTGGCCAGCTGGCGCGTGAACAGGGCCAGTTCGTTTTGCGACAGGCGCTCGCCGATGCCGCGCGCGCGGGTGGCGCCGGAAGCGTCGACCTGGGCCGCGATGGCCTCGACCGAGAGGGGCGTGAGGCCCTGCGTGCGCAGGTCGGCGCGCGCGGCGCGCGGGCTGTCGGCATTGACCACGCCCTTGCGGGTGGCGCCCCCCCGGTCGACGGCCTCGTAACGAAATGCCGGCATCAGTCAGGTCCCATCCATGCAGTTCCCATCTCAGTCCTTCGTCACGCGCACGAGCTCGGCGCGGGTGGTGGTGCCGTCCGCCAGCCAGCGTTCGCCATCGTCGCGCATGGTCTTCATGCCGGTGCCGAGCGCGGTATCGCGGATCTCGGCCTCGGAGGCGCGGTTGTGGATCTGGGAGCGGATTTCCTCGGTGGTTTCGAGCAGCTCGTAGACGCCGACCCGGCCGTGGTAGCCCGTGTGGCCGCAACGCTCGCAGCCGACCGCATGCCAGGTGGCGCCGTCGAAGGTCTTGCACTGCGCGCACAGCTTGCGCACGAGGCGCTGGGCCATCACGCCCAGCAGCGACGAGGACAGCAGGAAAGGTTCGATGCCCATGTCGAGCAGGCGGGTGACGGCCGAGGCGGCGTCGTTCGTGTGCAGGGTCGCCAGCACCAGGTGGCCCGTGAGCGAGGCCTGGACCGCGATCTGCGCCGTCTCGAGGTCGCGGATCTCGCCGATCATGATGACGTCGGGATCCTGGCGCAGGATCGCGCGCAGGGCTTTCGCAAACGTCATGTCGATACGGGCATTGACCTGCGTCTGGCCGACGCCGTTCAGGTCGTACTCGATCGGGTCTTCCACCGTCATGATATTGGTGGTGGCGGCATTCAGGCGCGACAGCGCCGCGTACAGGGTGGTGGTCTTGCCGGAACCGGTCGGGCCGGTCACCAGCACGATGCCGTGCGGCTGGTTGATCAGGCGGTCGAACTGCGGCAGCAGGTCGGGCGCCATGCCCAGGTGCGACAGGTCGAGCCGCCCTGCCTCTTTATCGAGCAGGCGCAGCACGGCGCGTTCGCCGTGGCCGGTCGGCAGGGTCGAGACGCGCACGTCCACTGGTTTGCCGCCCACGCGCAGGGTGATGCGGCCATCTTGCGGCAGGCGTTTCTCGGCGATGTCGAGCTGCGACATGATCTTGATGCGCGAGATCAGCGAGGCGTGGATCGCCTTTTTGGGGCGCACGATGTCGCGCAGCGCGCCGTCGATGCGAAAGCGCACGACGGACGTCTGCTCGAACGGCTCGATGTGGATGTCGGAGGCGCCTTCGCGCAGCGACTGCGTGAGCAGCGCATTGATCATGCGGATCACCGGCGCATCGTCGGACGATTCGAGCAGGTCTTCGATGGCCGGCACGTCTTGCAGCAGCTTGGTGAGATCGAGGTCGGCATCGAACTCGTCGACCACCTGCGACGCATCGCCGCCGCCGCCCGCATAGGCGCCGGCAATGGCCGCGTCGAGCTCGTCGCGGTCGAGGCGGCGCAGCTGGATGCGGCCGAAGCGGCGCGACACCTCGGCGATGGCGGCAGGCCGCGTGGCGCTGGAGACCAGCACTTCGACGCTCTGGCCCGGCTCGCCGTTACCGCGCGCCAGCACGCCATGGTCGCGGGCGAAGGCGTAGGGCAGCAGATTGTTCATGGGGCTCACTCTCCGTTCGGTGGCGTCGCCGGACGGGATGGCGCGGCCGGCACTGCCGCGCCGGGCATGGCGGCGCCCGATTGCGGTTCAGACAGGTTCGCACCCGGTGCGGTGCCCTGGTGCCGGGACGCCGCGCCATCGTTGGACGCGCCCGGCGCCGCATTCGGCGCCGGCTGGCGCTGCGGCGGCACAGTCGCCATGCCGCCGCCGGCCGGCGGCTGGCCATTGACCAGCGGCGGCAGTTGCGGCGCGCCCAGGTCGCGCAGCAGCGCCGACGATTCGGGCTGGGAGGCGGCGCCGGCGGCGCGCATGTATTCGTAACGGTCCATCGCGAGCGAATTCGAGGCTTCCTTGCTGCGCACCACGACCGGCCGCAGGAATACCATCAGGTTGGTCTTGACGCGGCTGCGGGTGCGGTACTTGAACAGGTTGCCGATCACGGGGATGTCGCCCAGGCCGCGCACTTTCTCTTCGCCATCGCCTTCGCTGTCCTCGATCAGGCCGCCGAGCACGATGATCTGGCCGTCGTCGGCCAGCACATTGCTTTCGATGGCGCGCACATTCGTGGTCAGGCCCGATTCGGCATTGCGGGTCGCCGCGTCCACGCTCGAGTTCTCGTGGTAGATGGCCAGCTTGATGGTACCGCCTTCCGAGATCTGCGGGCGCACCCGCAGCAGCAGGCCGACGTCTTGCCGGTCGACGGTCTGGAACGGGTTGCCGCCGCCGGTGGTGCTGTTGGTGGCGAACGAACCGGTGATGATCGGCACGTTCTGGCCGACCTTGATCACCGCGAGTTCGTTGTCCAGCGTCAGCATGTTCGGCGTCGACAGGATGTTGGCGTTGCCGTCGTTTTCCAGCGCGCGGGCGACCGCGCCCAGGCCGAGCTCGCCGCCGACCTGGCGGAACAGGCCGAAGGTCAGGCCCGTCGGCAAGGTCGGCGTGGTGGTGCCGCTGGTGCCCTGGCTGGCCGCCAGCGCCAGGTTGACGATGCTGTTGCCGCCGCCGCCGCCATTGAAGTTCTGCAGGCCGCCGAAGCGGTATTTGCTGTCGGAGTCGCCGGTGGCGCCGACCCACTGCACGCCGAATTCGGACGCTTTATTGGACGTCACTTCGACCACCAGCGCCTCGATATAGACCTGGGCCCGGCGCACGTCGAGCTGGTCGATCACGGCGCGCAGGTTGCGGTATACGGCATCGGGCGCCGTGATGATCAGGCTGTTGGTCGAGGCATCGGCCTGGATGAAGCCCGAGCCCTGGCCGCCGCCCTGGGAGCCCGGCTGGTTCTGCTGGGCGAAGTTATTGCTGGTGCCGCCCAGCCCGGTGCTGCCCTGCAGACCCTGCTGGCTGCCGAGGCCGCCCTGCCCGCCCTGTCCCGCCTGGCTGCCGGTGCCGGACGTGATCGAGCTGCCCTGGGTGCCCTGCTGCACCTGCAGCGCCGAGGCGTCTTGCGAGACCACGGCGCGCAGGGTCTGGGCCACGCGGGTCGCCTCGGCGTTCTTGAGGTAGACCACGTGGATATTGCCCTTGCTCGAGCTCTCTTGATCCAGGCGGGCGATCAGGCTCTTGGCCAGGTTGGCGCGCGCCTGCGACGGTGCGCGGATCACGACCGAGTTGGTGCGCGGATCGGCCAGCACCGTGACCCGGCCCGAATCGCCGCCGGCCGCCGGTTCCATCAGGCGCGTGACGAGCGTGGCGATGTCGCTGGCGATCGCGTTGCGGATCGGGATCACGTCGAGGTCGGCCGCCACCGGCGCGTCGAGCGCGGCGATGATGCGCGCCAGGCGGCGCAGGTTGTCGGCGTAGTCGGTGACGACCAGGGTGTTGTTGCCCGGGTTCGCCATGATGGAGTTATTGGGCGAGATCAGCGGACGCAGCACGGCGGTGAGGTTGGCCGCCGACTCGTAGGAGAGATAGAACACCTGGGTCGCGATCTGGTCGCCGGTCGCCTTGCTCGAGCGCACGCCGCCGACCTGGGTCGGCGAGGATTGCAGCTTGGCCTCGGCCTCGGGCACCACCTTGGCGTAGCCGTCGCCGCTGGTGACCACCGCGAAGCCCTGCAGGCGCAGGGTCGAGGTGAGCAGGCCGAAGGCTTCGGTCTTGCTCAGCGATTTCTCGGACACCAGGGTCAATGTCCCCTTGACCCGGGGGTCGATGATGAAGGTCATGCCGGTGTAGTGGCCGATGGCCTTGATCACCGATTCGATGTCGGCGTTCACGAAACTCAAGGCGGCGGCGTTCGCGCCGTCTTGCGCCAGCGCGGGCAGCGGCAGCGCGACCATGGTGGCGGCGCAGCACAGCATGGCGCCGGCGGCGAGACGGCGCAGCACTGGCAGCTGGCGGGCCGAAAAGTCGAGGTGCGCGAAGGTGGAGCGGTCTGTTTTCTTCATTATCTGAACTCGAGTGCGATTACGTTTTTGCCGTTCACCATCCGGCGCTGGCCCAGCAGGTTCAACATGGTCCCGAGCTGGTCTTCATAGCCGTCGGCGGCGCTGGCCTGGCCCGAAAAGCGCAGGCGTCCATTTTGCAGTACCCCCGCGCCCGACAGCAGCAAAGCGCCACGCACGGTGCGCAGGGTCAAATCGGCCTGCGGTCCACGCCAGTCCATGATCATTTCATAACTGCCGAGCGGCTTGATGGGCGACATGCGCGCACCCATATCGCTCATCGACAGGACGGTGCGCCCCTGCACCGTCACGGCGTTTTGCTGGCGCAGCAGGTCGAGCGTGTTCCAGGACAAGCGGATGCGGCCGCTCGGCGCCAGCGTATTGAGCGGCGCGCCCAGGCCCGCCAGCCCCTCGGCCGGCAGCAGCAATTCGCCGGCATTGACCTGCCACTGCGACCAGCTGCCCTCGACCCGCACCGGGTTGGCCAGCGCCTGGGGATTCTCCAGGGTCATGCTCACCTGGCCCAGCACCACGAGCGGCGACAAGGTCCAGACGAAGCGGCCCGGCAGCAGGGGCGTGACGGACCCGCCCGGCCCCGGCGCACCGCCGATAAAGGCCGAGCCGCGCCAAAGCGTACCTTGCGCATCTCCCAGCGTCAATCGACCGCCGGTCTGGCGTTCGACCATCGGCCCCAGCCAGGCCGCCGGCAGGAAAGCCAGCACCGTCGCCACGACCGCCAGGATGACCAGCAGGCTCCACGTCAGCGCCCGCCTCATGAAGCCGGACCGCTCTGGCGCAGCGTGAGCGTGGCGTCGACCTGGCCCAGCGCGCTCTGGGCGGAGATTTGGGCGTCCTGCACCATCAGGCGGCTTTCGCTCCGCTGGGCGTCGAGCCAGGCCATCAGGTTGGCAAAGGAAACATTGTTGAGCTGAACCTTGGTGTATTCGCCGCTCACCGACAGCGAAGCCGGAGTGAGGCCGCGCGCCGCCATGCTGGCCGACAGCGATGCCTGCGTGACCGGCGCCACGGCCGGGACCGGCTGGCCGGCGACGGCGCGGGCCTCGCCGGCCAGCGCCTCGAGCTGGGCCGCCTGCTGGCGCAGCTCGGGCAGCGAGCGGCGCAACTGCTCGCGGCCCTCGAGGGCCGGCTCGAGCAGCACCAGGTAGAACAGCGCAAGTAGCGCGACCAGGCCGCCGACCACCAGGAACTTGCGTTCCTGCTCAGTGCGCGCGATCCAGTAGGCGGTTGCGCGTTCGCGCAGGCCGCTGATTTTGCCGGCGACACTCATTGCATTCCCCCTGATTGCGTGGCTCCCGCTGGCGCGGCGCCAGTGCTACGGATCAGCCAGGTGTTGGCCTCTGGCGCCTCGAGGCTCAGGTGGCGCGCCGCCAGGGCCGGGCGCAGCTGGTCTGCGGCGCCGGGGTTGGCGGACTCGGGTTTGACGCGCACCGTGAGCGCGCGTTCGCGGAACGCGATGGAGGCAATCGCAGGGGGCGCGCCGAGGCTGCCCATGGCTTCGCCGAAAGCGGCCGCCATCCAGGTGAATTCGTCGCCGCCCACCGCGCCGCTGCCGGCCCGGGCGCGCGCGATATTCTGCTGCATCTGCGCGACCGGATCGATCGCCGGCTCGTTCGGATACACCGCGCGGAAGGTCTGGCTCATCTGCTGGCGCACGGCGTCGGCCTCGCGCTTCATGCCCAGCCACTCGACGTTCAGGCCGACCACATTGACCGCCAGCACCGCCAGCGCCAGCCGGACCGGCCAGCGCCAGCGGCGCCAGTCGCGCCGCGCCGCGCCGGCCGTGCCCAGGCCGGGCACCAGGTCGAGCGCGGGGCCGACGGCGCCGCCGTTATTGCTGCCGCGGGCGCCGGCGATCCAGTGCGCCCAGTTGTCGCTTTCGAGCGTGACGCCGGGGCCGGCCTCGGCCAGCAGCGCCTGGTACTCGCCCAGTTGCTCGTGCTCGACGTACAGCACCAGCGGCGCGTCGCCCGCCAGCGCGCGCGCCGTCTGCAGCGCCACCACCGGGCTGCCGTCCAGCGCCAGGCCCAGGCCCTCGTACTGGCTCTGGCGCAGGATCAGTTCTCCTTTGCCGAAGGCGGCGCTGACGCTGCCCGGGTGCAGCGGCAGGCACAGCTGTTCGGGCACGGCCACCACCGCGCGCGCGCCCATCTCGAGGAGTTGACGCACCAGCGGCTCGAGCCAGGCCTGCTGCACCACGGCCACCGGCCGGCGGCCGTCGGCCATGGCCGGGCCGGCCACCAGCACGCAATCGAGCGGGTCGCCCAGGATGTATTCTTCGACCAGCGCCGGCAGCGCTGCGCGCAGGCGCGCGCCGGCCAGCGGCGGCGCCTGCACCGCCAGCAGAGTGACGTCGCTGGCGGCCAGGATCAGCACCACGCGCCGGCTGGCCGCGACCACGTCGCCCAGGTTGCGCAGCACGCCTTCGCCCTGCTGGCCGATGGCGCCGTTGTCGCCGACCAGCGCGAACCGGCACAAAGCGCCCTCGCCCTCGCTCCTGGCCGGATGCCGGATATAAAGAGTAGTCAAACTGTCTCGCTTTCTTCTAGTTCTGGCGGGTCCAGATTACATTGATGCTGCCGCGGTTGACCAGGTTGCCGCCGCGCTCCACCAGCGATTCGGCATCCAGGGCCGCGCGGTCGAGCCGGATGCGGCTCTGTACCAGGAAGTAATTGCTGGTGACATTGATCCTTGGTTCACTTGATTCATCTTGCCCACACTGCAATTCGCTCCTGAAAAAGGCCACGTCGTTCCACGGACTGCGCTTGCGCTGCTCGACCAGGGCATTGGCCTGGGAGACCGAGCAGCCGGGCAGTACCGCGGCCAGCACCTCGGCCGGCGCCGTATTCACGTTCACTTCGGTATCCCCCGACGGCAGCACGATCACGAACGGACGCAGGGCCTCGACGGCCTCGGGCTTGACGCCCGGCACCGCCAGCAAGTCGTCCACCCGCATGATCGGCATCGGGTTGCCCTTGCGCGGCGTCTGCGCGGCCCCGGGGAGCACCGCGGGATCCAACAGCGCCAGCGGCTGGCCGGCGGCCACGAAGTCGGCGATCGGCCGCGCCAGCCGCGCCTCCAGGCGCAGATTGGTCAACAGCCGCGCCAGCACCTCGGTCTGCACCGGGTCGCGCACGCCGCCGCTTGCCAGGTTGTTCAGATTGTAGCGCGCCGACGCGTCGAGAACCTGCCCCGACAGGGATGCATTGAAGTTTTCTCCCTGTACCCGCTCGCGCTCGATGTACTGGTCGAGCCGGGTTTCGGCCAGCGGCGTGGCCCAGATCTGTTCGAGCGAGATGCGGTTGCCGAAAGGCTGGCGCAGGATCACGCTGGCCCAGTCGAGGGCGCCGCGCTGGATCCACTTGGTCTGCAGCTGCAGGCGCTGGTTTTCCATCGAGCGCACCTGCACCTGCTGCTGCCAGAACAGGCTGGCCACGATCGAGATCGCCAGCGTGGTCAGGAGCAAGGCGGTGACCACGGCGACGCCGCGCTGGCGCCCCGGGCGGCGGTGGAATGGGCGCCGCATCAAGTGCCCCCCAGCAGGAAGGACTTGACCATCGGCTGGCCCAGGCCCTGCACCGTGAGCGCCACCTGCACGCCGGTCGGCTCGAGCGAGCGGCCGGGAACCGGGGGCGGCGGGTTCGGCAGTTGCTGCTCGCCATTGCCCCCGACGGCGGTCGGTTCGTTGCGCCAGGCATTGTTTTGCCAGCCCTGCACCTGCATGCCGGCCACCCCCACCTGCAGCACGACCGACGGCGCGTTCTCGGCCGGCGCATCGGAGGCGATCGCCTGCCACAGTTGTTCGACCTGGTCCAGGTCGCGCGTGCCGGGCGATTCGCGCCGGATCAATTGGCCATTTACAACGCGATAACCCACCACCTGCAGGCGCGACGGCTCATGCTCGACATAGACCTTGCGCACCAGGGTCAGGCGGCCGGCGTCCCACAGCAGCGCCGGACGGCCGCGCATGATGTCGTTGCCGGCCGCGTTCTCGCAATCGTTCTGCATCTGGGCGAAGGCCAGCTGCATGCCGCGCGTGGTTTCCATCTCGTTCGTGAGCGCGACCCGGGCGCGCACGATGCCGTCCAGCCCGCGCCAGCCGAGCACGGCCACCATGGCGAGGATGCCGATCGCGACCAGGAGCTCGACCAGCGTGAAGCCTGCACGGCGCGACCTGGCATTCATAGCGGGGAGGGCCTCAGGACCAGTTGGATGAGTTTGACAATGCGGCGACCGGGATTGTCGGCGTCGAACACCGACACTTCGATCCTGCGCAACAGCGGATTTGGACTGGTCAGCACTTCTTCTTCGCACATCAGGTTCAGGTCGCCTTGCGGGCAGGGAAAGCTGCGCTTGCCGATCTCGGGGAATTCGCGGCCCAGGCGGATCTGCACCAGCCGGTTCTCGGCCGACCATGTCGCCATCATCGAGGCGCGCAGGCCGGCGCTGTTGGAGGTCAGGCTGCCCACCGCGCGCAGGCCGGCGGCGAGCGCGGTGCCGACGATGACCAGCGCCACCAGCACTTCGAGCAGGGTGAATCCGAAGGCATGGCGAGAGGCGCGGCGGCGGAACATGGTGTGTTTCATTCGACGGTAAAGTGGCCGACGCCGTCGGCACGGATCGCCACCGCATTGGCGCCCGACGCCAATGTCAGCACGAAGGGGCGGTCGACCGGCTCGCGGCCGAAGGTGATGCGCAGCACGTCGGGGCTGGCGCTGCCGATGCCGGTCGCGGCCGGCTCGAGCACGAGGCGCAGCGGCGGATTCTTGAAGCCGCGCTCGCGCAGCAGGTCGTCGCGCGTGACCGGCGCCCAGCCGGCGTCGCCGCGCACCATGAAGCGGTAGCGCTCGCCGTTGGCCTCGAAGGCCACCAGGCGGTTGCGCACGATCGCTTCGTCGCGCGCCAGTTGCAGCAGCAGCGCGATGCGCTTGGCCTCGTTTTCGAGGTCCTGGCGCGGGCTCGGGATGGCGTTCAGGGTAGCCAGGCCCAGCGTGATGCCGATGATGACCATCACGACCAGCAGCTCCACCAGGGTGAAGCCGGAGGATGCGCCCCGTCTGCGCCAGGCCGGCATGGAAGAATTTACTGCCAGGAACCGACGTCGGCGTCCTCGCCGGCGCCGCCCGGCTGGCCGTCGGCGCCATACGAGAAGACGTCGATCTCGCCCTTCACGCCCGGCGACAGGTATTGGTAGGCATTACCCCATGGATCTTTGGGCAGCTTTTCGATATAGCCGCCGTCTTTCCAGCCATTGGCGGCCGGGCCCGAAGTCGGCTTGGCGATCAGCGCGTTCAGTCCCTGCTCGGTGGTCGGATAGCGCTGGTTGTCGAGTTTATAGAGCTTGAGGGCCTGCATCATGGTGGCGATGTCGACCTTGGCGGCGGTCACGCGCGACTCGCCGGTGCGGCCCAGCAGCTTGGGCACGACCAGGGCGCCGAGGATGCCGATGATCACCACGACGACCATGATCTCGACCAGGGTGAAGCCGCGGGCGCGACGTTGTGTGCGTTGGAAATTCATATGCAGTGTGATTAGGCTGGTGAATCGGTGAAACCGGGACAGTATAAGTCCGAAATATGACAGGACGATACTGCGGACGAATTTGCATACAAAACGATGAGAATGATTACATCGCTACCGGCGGCGGGTGTGCAATTGTAAGCTACCTACGCCCGCCGTGACACTTTGGATCCGCACCTTCGAGATGGTGCTCATCAAACCGCGTCGTGCTTGCTGCCCCGCATCGCGCACACCGGGCAGGCGGCATTGCGCGCCACCCCTACCCCGCTCCACTCCATCGATTTCCCGTCCAGCATGAGCAGGCGGCCGACCAGCGGCTCGCCCACGCCAGCGACCAGTTTCATCGCTTCGGCGGCCTGGACCGCACCGACGATGCCGACCAGCGGCGCGAACACGCCCATGGTGCTGCAGGCAACGTCTTCGAAACCGCTATCTTCCGGGAACAGGCAGGCATAGCAGGGGGCGTCCGGCTGGCGCGGGTCGAACACGGACAGCTGGCCGTCGAAGCGGATCGCCGCCCCCGATACCAGCGGCACGCCGGCCGCCACGCAGGCGCGGTTGACGGCGTGGCGGGTGGCGAAGTTGTCGCTGCAGTCGAGCACGACAGTGGCCGTGCGGGCCAGCGCCAGCAGGCGTTCCGGGCCGGCGCGTTCGCGCAGGGCGACGACCTCGATCTCGGGGTTGATCGCCAGCAGGGCCGCGCGGCCCGAATCGACCTTGGGCTGGCCGATGCGCTCGCTCGTGTGCATCACCTGGCGCTGCAGGTTCGTCAGGTCGACCGTGTCGTCGTCGACCAGGGTGATGCGGCCGATGCCGCCGGACGCCAGGTACAGCGCGGCGGGCGAGCCGAGGCCGCCGGCGCCGATCACCAGGGCATGGGCGTCCAGCAGGCGCTGCTGGCCTTCGATGCCGATGTCGTCGAGCAGGATGTGGCGCGAGTAGCGCAGGAGTTGGTTATCGTTCATGTAACGGGTGTGCGTGCGCAGCCTGGACGCGTCAGCGGGAGACCCGCCGACCCTACTTCGTCGGCGCCTTCAGTTCAGGCGGCTTGTGTTCAGCCCCCGGCAACGGTGCCGGCACGGGCTTGTCTTCATCGGGCACGCCCCTGGCCAGCTGCACCGGCTGGCCCTTGAAGTGATTGAGCGCCTGGGCCAGCTGGAAATCGTCGCGGCCGCCGAACTCGATCGGCTTGCGGTCCTTGAGCAGGGCCAGCGCGCGCTGCTGCTGCGCCAGGCTGCCGTCCCGGTCCCTGGCCGCCGTTTCCTTTCTCTCGCTCTCGCCCTCGGCCACCAGGTGGCGCTGCAGGTCGGCCTCGCGCACGCGCAGGGCGTTCAGCAAATCGCCGTCGGCGCTCTCGTCGACCCGCAGGTCGGGCTCGATGCCGGTGGCCTGGATCGGCCGCCCTTTCGGCGTGTAGTAGCGCGCCGTGGTCAGCTTGATCGCGGTGTCTTCCGACAATTGGCGCAAGGTCTGCACCGAGCCCTTGCCGAAGGTGCGGCTGCCCATCACGATCGCGCGCTGGTAATCCTGCAGCGCGCCGGCCACGATTTCGGACGCCGATGCCGAGCCGCCGTTGACCAGCACCACCATCGGCACCGACTTGAGGCCGGCCGGCAAGCCGGCCAGCGGGTCGCCGCGCTGGGCATAGAACTCGCGCCGGCCATAGAAGGCCTGGTTCGCATCCGCCACCTGGCCCTTGGTCGACACGATCACCTGGTCGGGCTGCGGCAGGAAGGCGGCCGAGACGCCGATCGCCCCCGGCAGCAGGCCGCCCGGGTCGTTGCGCAGGTCGAGCACCAGGCCCTTGATGTCAGGTTGCTCGGCGTACAGTTCTTTGGTTTTTTTGGCCAGTTCGTCCAGGGTATTTTCCTGGAACTGGCTGATGCGCAGCCAGGCGTAGCCGGGCTCGATCATCCTGGCCTTGACGCTGACGACCTTGATTTCCTGGCGCGCGATCGGCACCACCCAGGGCTTGTCCTCGCCGGGCCGCGAGATGGTGAGCGTCACCTTGCTGCCGACCTTGCCGCGCATGCGCTTGATCGCCTCGTCGGACGACATATTGCGCACCGGGACGTTGTCGATGCGGGTGATCAGGTCGCCCGGCTTCATGCCGGCCCTGAAGGCAGGCGTGTCCTCGATCGGGGACACGACCTTGATATGGCCGTCCTCGTTCGAGATCTCGACGCCGACGCCGACGAACTTGCCCTGCACCGCCTCGCGCATGTCGCGAAAGGCCTGCTGGTCGAGATACACCGAATGCGGGTCGAGCGAGGCGACCATGCCGCCGATGGCTTCGGACAGCAGTTTCTTATCCTCGACCGGCTCGACGTAGTCGGTCTTGATCAGGCCATAGACATCGGCCAGCTGGCGCAATTCGTCGAGCGGCAGGGGCGCGCCGGACTTTTGCGCATGGGCCGACAGCTGGAACGATGCCGCCACGCCGACCAGGACGCCCACCCCGACCAGCCCGAAATGCTTTGCTTTCATGCCCATGTTGTAACCTTGTCCTAGAACCTGACCCAGCCCGCCGGGTCGATGGCCTTGCCGCGATGCCTGAGCTCAAAGTATAGCCCCGATTCCTCGTTGCCACCGGTATTGCCGGCGCTGGCCACCGCCTCGCCGGCGCGCACGCTGTCGCCCGGGCGCTTGAGCAGCGACTGGTTATTGCCGTAGATCGACAGGTAGCCGTCGCCATGGTCGATGATGATCAGGTTGCCGAAGCCGCGCATCCAGTCGGCGTGCACCACCCGGCCCGGGGCCACGGCGCGCACCTCGGAGCCCTCGGCGGCCTTGATGAAATTGCCTTTCCAGGTCGGGCCGTCGCCGCGGCGCCCGCCGAAGCGGGCCACGACGCTGCCGCTGACCGGGCTGGCCATGCGGCCCTTGAGCGCCGTGAAGGAACCGCTTGGCGCGGCCGGCCCCAGGATCGGCGCCGACGGTTCGCTCGGGCCCGGATCGTCCTGCACCGGTTCCTGGGCGACGATCGGCGCTTCCTTGATCGGCTCGGGCATCGGCTGCGGCTTGGCGCCCGGCCTGGCGTTCTCGCGCGCGATGCGCTCGCGTTCGCGGTCGCGCTCGGCCTTCTCGGCCGCCGCTTTCGCGCGCGCCGCCGCCAGCGCCTTCGCTTTCGCCTCGGCCGCGGCTTTTGCCCTGGCGCGCTTGGCGGCCAGGGCGGCCTGGCGCTTGCGCTCGGCTTCTTCCTGTTCGCGAATCAGGCGCTCGAGGCGCGTGACCAGGCCCGACATGCGTTCTTCGTCGCGCTCCAGGCGGTCGGCCTGCTTGCGCTGGTCGGCCAGGCGGCTCGACAGGCTGCCCAGCAGCGCGGCGCGCTTGGCTTTTTCCTTTTCCAGCAGCGCCTTCTGGTCGAGCTGCTCTTGCGCGATTTCTTCCAGCTCTTGCTGGGCGTTCTCGACCTGGTCGCGGTTGGCCTCGACCTGCGCCAGGTTGCCGCGCAGCGAAGCGAGCAGGCGCGCCTGGGCCTGCGAGACATAGGCCATCAGCTGCAGGTCGCGGCTGATGCGGTTCGGGTTGTCGCCGGACAGCAGCAGCTTGATCCGGTCTTCGTTGCCAGCCACATAGTGTTCGCGCAATAGCTTCGCCAACTGTTTTTGCTGGGCGGCGATGGTCTCGTTGAGCTTTTCCTGCTGCGCGGCCAGGTCTTGCAGGCGCGCGCTGGTGGCGCCCTGCTCATCCTGCAGGTCGCGCAGCGCGCGGTTGGCGTCGGATATGGCGGCCTCGGACTCGGCCAGCGTGTCGGCCGCGTCTTCCCTGGCGCTTTCGGTCTGGCTGATGTCGCGCTTGATCGCCTGCAGCCGTTGCTGGATGCCGGCGCGCTGCTTCTCGGCCGCAGCCTTCTGGCGGCTGCGCTCGGTCTGGCGCTGGGCCCAGGCGTCACTTGCGAACGCGCCGGACAGCGCGACCGCCAGCAGCGTACTCATGAGTACGCTGCCGGTTCCCTTCATGGATGGCAAACGCAAGACTTACTTTGCCTTCCCTTGGTTGGCCACGGCCGCCATGGCGGCGGCGATCGCTTCCTGGTCGCCCAGGTAGTAATGCCTGATCGGCTTCAGGTCGGCGTCCAGCTCATACACCAGCGGCTGGCCGTTGGGGATGTTCAGGCCGACGATGTCGGCGTCGCTGATGTTGTCCAGCATCTTGATGATGGCGCGCAGGCTGTTGCCGTGGGCCGAGATCAGGATGTTCTTGCCGGCGCGGATGGCGGGGGCGATTTCCTCGTCCCAGGCCGGCATCACGCGCGCCACGGTGTCCTTCAGGCATTCGGTCAGCGGGATCTGCTCGTCGCTCAAGCTGGCATAGCGCGGGTCGCCGAACGAGGTGCGCTCGTCGTCTTTCTCCAGGGCCGGCGGCGGGGTGTCGTAGCTGCGGCGCCAGACCAGCACCTGCTCGTCGCCGAACTTGGCGGCGGTCTCGGCCTTATCGAGGCCCTGCAGGGCGCCATAGTGGCGCTCGTTCAGGCGCCAGTCGTTCTTGACCGGCAGGTACATCATGTCCATCTCGTCCAGCGCCAGCCACAGGGTGCGGATGGCGCGCTTGAGCACCGAGGTATACGCCACGTCGAAGGTGAAGCCGGCTTCCTTGAGCACGCGGCCGGCGGTTTTCGCCTCGGCCACGCCTTTTTCGGTCAGGTCGACGTCGGTCCAGCCGGTAAAGCGGTTTTCCAGGTTCCAGGTGGATTCCCCGTGGCGCATGAATACGATCTTGTACATGGTGCAGTCTCTTCTCGAAAAATTCTGGTTGGGAACCTTGATACGCCTGCCGTGCGTTGCACTGCCGGCCTGCAAGCTCGCTGTACCCACGTACAGCTGCGCTTCTCAGCCGGCATTGCTGCCGCTCGCGACGGCTTCTCAAGGTTCCTGAAGTCCGGTCCGGCATCTATTTTATAATGCCCCGATTCAGTTCAACCAATCGGAACCCTTGTGAATTTCTTACTCGATAATATCTTCGTTGTTGCGATCGCCGTGATTTCGGGTGTCGCCCTGCTGTGGCCGGCGCTGGCGCCGCGCGGAAAACGCGCGACGCCGCTGCAGGTGACGCAGATGATCAACCGCGGCAAGACCACCGTGGTCGACGTCCGCAGCGCGGACGAATTCGCGGCAGGCCACCTGCGCGACGCGAAACACATCCCGCTGGCAGACTTGGGCAATCGCATCGGCGAACTGGACAAGTCGAAGAACCGTACCGTGGTGGTGGTGTGCCAGACCGGCGCCCGTGGCGACAAGGCCGCGCGCCAGTTGCAGGCGGCCGGCTTCGAAGACGTCCACTGCCTGGAAGGCGGTCTGGCGGCCTGGACGGCCGCAGGCCTGCCGGTCACCAAATAAACCCGCCGGCCCGGTGTTCGGGCCGCGCAGAAACGAAAGGATTCAGCATGACAGCCCACGTCGTTCTCTACCACACCGCAGCCTGCCCGTACTGCGTGCGCGCCGAGCGCCTGCTCGAAGCCAAGGGTGTGCATGACATCGAACGCATCCGTGTCGACCTCGACCCGGAACAGCGCCAGATCATGATGCAGCGCACCGGCCGCCGCACCGTGCCGCAAATCTATGTTGGCGACACGCATGTCGGCGGTTTCGACGACCTGTATGCGCTGGACCAGGCCGGACGCCTGGACCCGATGCTCAAGGGCGAGTAAGCTAGCCGGGCTGGATGCGGCGGCAAGACGCTATTGCTTCCAAGTTGATTTTGCTACAATTGTCGTCGCGTTTGATCCCCGCAGTCGCGATCGACTAAGCACCCCGGAATGGCGAGCCATTCCTCACTATTATTAGAAAGCGTTCCATGTCTGACGAAACTCTGCAACCAGTATTCCAAATCCAACGCGTCTACCTGAAAGACATGTCGCTGGAGCAACCGAATTCGCCATCGATCTTCCTGGAACAGGAAGCGCCGGCAATCGAAGTGTCGCTCGACGTCGGCGCCGAAAGCATCGCCGAAGGCATCTACGAGTCGACCGTGACGATCACCGTCACCGCCAAGGTCAAGGACAAGGTCGCGTTCCTGGTGGAAGGCAAGCAGGCTGGCATCTTCGAAGCCCGCAACATCCCTGCGGAGCAGATGGATCCGCTGCTGGGCATCGGCTGCCCGAACATCATCTACCCGTACCTGCGCGCGAACATCGCCGACGTGATCAGCCGCGCCGGCTTCCCGCCAGTGCACCTGGCCGAGATCAACTTCGAAGCCTTCTACCAGCAGCGCGCCCAGGCCATGGCCGAAGCAGCTGCCGCCGCACCGGCAAACTAAGCTCCATCTTCACGGATGCGGCCATGGCCGCGTCCGTGCCAGCCCTCCGGCGTCGCGGTTCACCCACACTCCAGGCCCGCCATGCTCTCTCCCCGACTTCTTGCAGGTGCTCCACTGTTCGCGATGGCAGTGCTGGCAGCCCCGAGCGTTTTCGCCTTCGATTTCAAGACGGTCGGCACGGCCCCGGCGATCCTGTACGAGACGCCATCGGCCAAGGGACGCAAGCTGTATGTGGCGCCGCCCGGCATGCCGCTCGAGGTCATGATCGCCTATGGCGACTGGGTCAAGGTGCGCGACATGAACGGCGAGGTGGCCTGGACCCCGGCCCGGGGCCTGGCAGCCCGGCGCAATGTGCTGGTACGCAAGCCCGGGGGCCGGGTCCACTCCGGCCCCGACGACACCTCGACCGTCCTGATGACGGCCGACAAGGGCGTCGTACTCGAACTGGTCGATCCGCAAGCCGTCGTCTGGGCGCGCGTGCGCCATCGCGACGGCATCCATGGCTATATCAAGGTCTCGGACATCTGGGGCCTGTAAATCCACCAGGAGTTCCATGCAACAGAACAAACCCAACACCAAGATCACCGTCCTCGGCGCCGGCGCCTGGGGCACCGCCGTCGCCATCGCGCTGGCCGCGCGCCACGACGTGCTGCTGTGGGGCCGCAATCCGAAGCACATGGCCGATACCGCCGCCGCGCGCGACAACCTGGCCTACCTGCCCGGCCACCCGCTGCCGGAATCGCTGCGCGTGAGCGCCGACTTCGAGGCGGCGCTGGCCCATGTGGCGCCGGGCAATGCCGACGACGCGCCGCTGCTGATCCTGGCCTGCCCGGTGGCCGGCCTGCGCCCGCTGCTCGAGCAGCTGCGCGGCCGCGCCATCCCGAATGTCGTGTGGCTGTGCAAGGGCTTCGAAGCCGGCACCGGCCTGCTGCCGCACCAGGTGGTGGCGCAGGTATTGGGCGACGGCGTGCCCGGCGCGGCGCTGTCCGGCCCTTCGTTCGCACAGGAAGTGGCGCGCGGCCTGCCGTGCGCGCTGACCGTGGCCTCGACCGATGCCGAACTGCGCGAGCGCGTCGTGGCGGCGGCCCATGGCGACAACCTGCGGGTCTACTCGCACGACGACCTGGTCGGCGTGGAAGTGGGCGGCGCGGTCAAGAACGTGATGGCGATCGCCACCGGCGCCGCCGACGGCCTGGGCCTGGGCCTGAACGCGCGCGCGGCCCTGATCACGCGCGGCCTGGCCGAGATCACCCGCCTGGGGCTGGCGCTGGGCGCCCAGCCGGGCACCTTCATGGGGCTGTCGGGAATGGGCGACCTGATCCTGACCTGCACCGGCGACCTGTCGCGCAACCGGCGCGTGGGCCTGGCGCTGGCCGAAGGCAAGGCGCTGGCCACGATCGTGGCGGAACTGGGCCATGTGGCCGAAGGCGTGCCCTGCGCCAAGGCGGTGCGCGAGCTGGCGCGCCGGATGGGGGTCGACATGCCGATCACCGAGGCGGTGGCCAGCGTGCTGTTCGACGGCGTGGACGCGGCGCAGATGGCGGCGCAGCTGCTCGCGCGCGATCCGCGGGTGGAGCTGGCCTGACCGGCATCACACCGCGCAGGTCCGTAGGGCTGGCGGCTCTGCCGCCAACCCTACGTTGGCCCGCCGGAGCGTTCAGGCCCCATCAAAATGGTCATCAACGCCACCGCATCCGACACCGCCCGGATCGTGTGCGGCACGCCGCCCGCCAGGTAGACCATCTCGCTCGGCTGCAGATTGGTGGTCTTGTCGTGCGCGTCGATCGCGATCTCGCCTTCCAGGCACACGATGGTCACTTCACCGTCGACCCGGTGCTCGGGAATCGGCCGCTCGACCGGCAGCACCAGCCGGATCAGTTCCATATGCTCGGTCTTGGCCAGCGCCACCGAGGTGAAATGGGCGATGTCGTCGTCGCCGCGTTGCAAAGCAATCTTTTCGCCGGATACTGCGTGATGCAAGGCCATGTCGCCCTCCTCTATGCGTTCGCTTCCTCTTGCGGTTCCGGCACGCTGCGCAGCCAGCTGACCAGCGCATAGGCGTCCTGGAATCCTTGCGCCAGCCGCGGCACCAGTTGATCCGGTGCGTTCAGGTCCAGTTTCACCTCGGTCCACACGAAGAAGCTTTTCAGTTTCAGGTAATCGACATGCGGGTGATCGGGATCGAATCCCTTGGGAGGCCGCTGCAACTTGTCCTCTTCCAGCATGTCGTTATAGGTGGCGCGAAGATGCTTATTCTTCAACACTTTGGCGAAACCCGTCGCATCGTTGACCACGTGCTCGCGGATCGCCTTCAGGCGCGCCGGCGGCGGCAGGTACTCGCCCACGCCAAAGCCCAGCGTGCCATCGCGCTCGAGTTGAAAATAATAGGTCGAGCCGCCGCCCGCGCTCGGACGCCGCTTGTCGTGCGGGGTGATGCCGGCCGAGAACCGGGTTTTATACGGGGTCTTGTCCTTCGAAAAGCGGGTGTCGCGGTGGATGCGGAACATCGCCTTCTTGGGATTGCAGGCGGCCACCTGCTTGTCGAACTTCGTCAGGGCCTTGATCAACTCGGTGACCATTTCCTCGAATTCGGTGCGCAGGATGTCGTAGCGCGGCTTATTCCAAAGAAACCAGGGCCGGTTATTGTTGTCGCTCAGTTCGGTCAGGTATTGCGTCAGGTCGCGCAGGTGCATGGTCGTTCAGGGATTCGATGATCAAGGGTTTATTGCGCCTGGCGCGGGCGGCGGCCCACCGTCACGTCGACCGTGGTTTCGCGCTGCCTGCGCAGGATGGTCATGGTCGTCCTGGCGCCCGGCGCGAGCTGGGCGATCAGGTTCAGCATCCCGCTGGTGTCCGCCACCTGCTCGCCGCCCACGGCCACCAGTATATCGCCGGGCAAGATGCCGGCGCGGTCGGCCGGCCCGCCGCGCACCACGCCGGCGATGATGGCGCCGCTGCGCTTGGCCAGGCCGAAGCTGTCGGCCAGCTCGGGCGTGATGTCCTGCGATTCGATGCCGATCCAGCCGCGCACCACGCTGCCGTGCTTGACGATCGAGTCGAGCACCGTCTTCGCGGTGGACACGGGAATCGCGAAGCCGATCCCGACCGAGCCGCCCGTCTGCGAATAAATCGCCGAGTTGATGCCCAACAGATGGCCGTCGGTATCGACCAGCGCCCCGCCCGAGTTGCCGAAATTGATCGCGGCGTCGGTCTGGATGAAATTCTCGAAATGGTTGATGTGCAGGTTGTTGCGGCCCAGGGCCGAGATGATGCCCAGGGTGACGGTCTGGCCGACGCCGAACGGATTGCCGATCGCCAGCACCACATCGCCGACGCGCGCGCCGTCGGGGTCGCCGAGCACCATCACCGGCAGGTTGCGCTCGCTCACGCGGATCACGGCGAGGTCGGTCTCTGGATCGGTGCCGACCAGGCGCGCCGCGGCCTTGCGGCCGTCGGCCAGGCCGACCTCGATCGCATCGGCCCCGTCGATCACGTGGAAATTGGTCAGAATATAGCCATCACTGCTGACGATGACGCCGGAGCCGAGGCTGGCCAGCTGCTCGTCGGGCGGCGCGCGGTCGCCGAAGAAGCGGCGAAAGAATGGATCCTTCAGCAGGGGGTGCGACTGGCGCGATGCCTTGCTCGTATAAATATTGACCACCGCCGGCATCGCCCTGGCTGCTGCATCGCGGAAACTGCCGGCCGCCGGTCGCGATGGGGCCTGCAGCATGGGCACCTGCTTGCCCGGTGCGCCGACCGCGACGCTATCCGGCCGGCGCTCGAGCCATGCGGGACGCAGGGCGGCGACCACGAACCAGGCCGCCAACGCCACCGTCACCGCCTGCGCGAACAGCAGCCAGAGGCGTGACAAGAACCGCCGCCGTGGCTGCTCACGCCGCAGTTCGTGGACGATATCGTCTTTCACTTTTTGAGCGAATCCCGGATTTCACGCAACAAGACGATGTCTTCGGGCGTGACCGGCGCCGCCGGCTTGGCTTCCTCGGCCGGGCCGCGCATGCGGTTAATCACGCGCACCATCTGGAAAATGATGAAGGCGAGCAGGATAAAGTTCAGCAAAATCGTCAAGAAATTACCGTATGCCAACACAGCACCGGCTTTCTGCGCCTCTGCCAAGGGGAGGTTATAGCCCTGGTTATTGAGAGGAATATAATAGTTGGCGAAGTCGAGGCCACCAAGGACGGCGCCAATCGGCGGCATGACGATGTCCTTGACCAGCGAGTCGGTGATGCGTGCGAAGGCTCCACCGATGATCACGCCGACCGCAAGGTCGATCACGTTGCCGCGCATCGCAAATTTCTTGAACTCTTCCATCATCGCCATTTGGGATTCCCTCGTTGTTGTTGATACAAGCATTTGCATGATACCCGAACGCTCCGGAGGCTGTGTTACAGCCAAATGCTGCAGGAGCACAAAAGACCATTCTGCCAAAGCGTGTAGGCCAGACAATTTTTTTCCCTCAGGTATTGCTGTTCACATATAATTTTGGATGCTGGAAGCTCGCTATTAATTCTTAAAATTCGTATATTCACGGAGTGGGGTTGGTATGAGTAATGAAAAGCAGGTCGATTCAGGCCGACGCGGATTGCTGGTCGCGACGTGCGCGGCCGGTGGCGTCGTCGGTGTATCCACGGCGGGAGCCCTGGTCAGTACCTTCCAGCCTTCCGAGCGCGCAAAAGCGGCGGGAGCCCCGGTTGAAGTCGACATCTCCGACGTCGCCCCCGGTGAAATGAAAGTCGTCGAGTGGCGCGGCAAGCCGGTCTGGATCCTGCGCCGCACTCCCGAAATGATGGCCACGCTCGAGAAGGACCAGGGCGAACTGGCCGATCCCGCCTCCGATAATGTGTTCCAGCTGCCGATGCCGGAATACGCCAAGAACCCGTTCCGCGCGCGCGCCGAGCACAAGGAAGTGCTGGTCACGGTCGGCATTTGTTCCCATCTGGGCTGCTCGCCCTCCTCGCGCCTGGCCTCCGGCCCCCAGCCGAACCTGCCCGACAACTGGCCGGGCGGCTTCCTGTGCCCCTGCCACGGCTCTACCTTCGATTTGTCCGCGCGCGTGTTCAAGAACAAGCCGGCGCCGACGAATATGGATGTCCCCCCGTACATGTATCTGTCCGATAACAAGCTGGTGATCGGCAAAGACGAGAAAGGCGAGGCATAAAAATGGGTGCATTCAAGGAGACCAAGCTGCCCGCCGACGCACCGGCCCACGAGAAAGCCCTGGCCTGGGTCGATGACCGCTTCCCGGCATCGAAGCTGTGGAACGATCAATGGGGCAAGTACTACGCCCCCAAGAATTTCAACGTCTGGTACCTGTTCGGTTCGCTGTCGGCCCTGGTGCTGGTGCTGCAGATCGTCACCGGCATCTTCCTGACGATGCACTACAAGCCCGACGCCGCGCTGGCCTTCGGCTCGGTCGAATACATCATGCGCGAAGTGCCATGGGGCTGGCTGGTGCGCTACCTGCACTCGACCGGCGCCTCGGCCTTCTTCATCGTGGTCTACCTGCACATGGCGCGCGGGCTGATGTACGGCTCCTACCGCAAGCCGCGCGAACTGGTCTGGCTGTTCGGCTTCGGCATCTTCCTGTGCCTGATGGCCGAGGCCTTCTTCGGCTACCTGCTGCCATGGGGCCAGATGTCGTACTGGGGCGCCCAGGTGATCGTCAACCTGTTCGGCGCGATTCCCGTGATCGGCGAAGACCTGTCGCTGTGGATCCGCGGCGACTACGTGGTCTCCGACGCCACGCTGAACCGTTTCTTCGCCTTCCACGTGATCGCGCTGCCGCTGGTGATCATCGGCCTGGTGGCCGCCCACCTGACGGCGCTGCACGAAGTCGGCTCGAGCAATCCGGACGGCATCGAGGTCAAGGAACACCTGGGCCCGGACGGCCATCCGCTCGACGCGATCCCGTCGCACCCCTACTACACCACGAAGGACTTGTTCGGCGTCTCGGTCTTCCTGCTGCTGTTCTCGGCCGTCGTGTTCTTCGCACCCGAGATGGGCGGCTACTTCCTGGAGTACAACAACTTCTTGCCGGCCGACTCGATGAAGACGCCGCCGCACATCGCGCCGACCTGGTATTTCACACCGTTCTACTCGGTGCTGCGCGCAACCACGGCCGACTTCATGTACGTGCTGATGGCCGGCATCGCCCTGTACGTCGCCTTCATCTGGCTCAAGTCGCGGCTGGCCTTCCGCACCAAGGCGATCATCGCCGTGGTCGGCCTGCTGCTGATCGTCGGCATGCTGCCGCAGGTGCTGGATGCGAAATTCTGGGGCGTGGTGCTGTTCGGCTCGTCGGTGATGATCATCGCCGGCCTGCCATGGCTCGACCATTCGCCGGCCAAGTCGCTGCGTTATCGCCCTGACTGGCACAAGTGGGTATATGCCCTCTTCGCGCTCGTGTTCGTGACCCTGGGCTACCTGGGCACCCAACTGCCGACGCCGGCCTTCACCCTCCTGTCGCAAGTGTGCACGCTGGCCTACTTTGCGTTCTTCCTCCTGATGCCGTGGTGGAGCACGATGGGCACCTTCAAGCCGGTGCCGACCCGTGTCACCTTCACCCCGCATTGATCACCGGACAAGAGCACAAGGACACGACATGAAATTGTTTGCAAAGAAACTGATTGCAGTCCTGGCGCTGGTGCCGGGACTGGCTTTCGCCGCCGAAGGCGGCATCCCGCTGGACCGCGCGCCGGACCGCAACGACATGGCGTCGCTGCAGAATGGCGCCAAAATCTTCGTCAACTATTGCCTGAATTGCCATGCGGCGGCCTCGATGCGCTACAACCGCCTGCGCGACCTCGGCCTGTCGGAAGACCAGATCCGCGATAATCTGTTGTTTTCTGCCGACAAAGTTGGCGACATGATGACGACGGCGATGCGCCCGAAAGATGCCGCGGCCTGGTTCGGCGCGGTGCCGCCGGATCTGTCGGTGATCGCGCGCGCCAAGGCCTCGCCGGCCGGCTCGGGCGCCGACTACCTGTACACCTATCTGCGCAGCTTCTACCAGGACGAAACCCGCCCGACCGGCTGGAACAATATGGTGGTGCCGAATGTTGCGATGCCGCATGCCATGTGGCAGCAGCAGGGCATACGGGTCGCCAAGTTCGCCGAGGAAGCCGATCCGCACGAGCCGGGCAAGATGGTGCACAAGTTCGCCGGCTTCGAGCAGGTGGCTCCCGGCACCATGAACCAGCAGGAGTTCGACGCCGCCACCGCCGACCTGGTCGCCTACATGGTCTGGATGGCCGAACCGGCGCAAAACACCCGCAAACGGCTGGGCGTGATCGTGCTGCTGTTCCTGTCCGTGTTCGCCTTCCTGGCCTGGCGCTTGAACGAATCGTACTGGAAAGAAGTGAAGTAATTCGCTTTCATTGCCCGGTTGGCTATAATACGGGCAATCATTTCTCTGGGGTGAGGGTGCTTTGTCGCTCCACCCCTTTGTTTCTTAAGGAACTATAAACCATGATGGTTCTCTACTCCGGCACCACGTGCCCGTTTTCCCAACGCTGCCGCCTCGTCCTGTTCGAAAAAGGCATGGACTTCGAGGTCCGCGACGTCGACCTGTTTAACAAGCCGGAAGATATTTCGACCATGAACCCGTACGGCCAGGTGCCGATCCTGGTCGAGCGCGAACTGATCCTGTACGAATCGAACATCATCAACGAGTACATCGACGAGCGCTTCCCGCACCCGCAGCTGATGCCGGCCGACCCGCTGATGCGCGCCCGTGCCCGCCTGATGCTGTTCAACTTCGAAAAGGAACTGTTCGTCCACGTGCACACGCTGGAAAGCGAGCGCAACAAGGCAAACGACAAGAACCACGACAAGGCGCGCGCCGAAATCCGCGACCGCCTGACCACGCTGGCGCCGCTGTTCCTCAAGAACAAGTACATGCTGGGCGACGAGTTCTCGATGCTGGACGTGGCGATCGCCCCGCTGCTCTGGCGCCTGGACCACTACGGCATCGAGCTGTCGAAGACCGCCGCGCCGCTGATGAAGTATGCGGAGCGTATCTTCTCGCGTCCGGCGTACATCGAAGCGCTGACCCCGTCCGAGAAAGTGATGCGTCGTTGATGCGCCTGGGGGCAGGATCTTGTGTCCCGCCCTGTTTGCTTTACCGTTTTACCACGCCGGTCCTCGGACGCCCTGGAAGCGAATCCGGTAGACTGGCGTGACAGCCTGTATTCCTGGACAACACCACCATGGCAGAGATCTCCACCAAACCCTACCTGCTGCGCGCCATCTACGAGTGGTGCACGGACAGCGGCTTCACGCCCTATATCGCCGTCAAGGTCGATGGGGGAACGACCGTGCCGATGGAATATGTGCGCAAGGGCGAGATCATCCTGAACATCAGCTACGGCGCGACGTCGGGGCTCAAGATGGACAATGACGCCATTCACTTCCGTGCGCGCTTCAATGGGGTGTCACGGGAGATCTATATCCCTGTGCACAATGTGTTGGCGATTTATGCCAATGAGAATGGACAGGGGATGGCATTCGAGGTGGGGGCGGCGCCCGAGGCGGATGCGCAGGCGTCGGATGCTGCCGATACGGCGCCGACCGCGCCGGCCTTGTCGGCGGTACCGTCCAAGGGTGTGGATTCGCCGGTGGTGGCTGACGCGCCGCCGACCGCACCTGGCGGAGATGACGAGCCGCCCAAGAAGGGCGGACGTCCGACCTTGACCCGGATCAAATAGCGTATAATCGTTGTCTTAAGGTCATGCCGACTTAGCTCATCAGGTAGAGCAGTTGATTTGTAATCATCAGGTGGCGGGTTCGAGTCCTGCAGTCGGCACCAGCATTCCAGCAAAAAAGCCCAGTCCCGCGACTGGGCTTTTTTGTTGATGCGCAGCCCTACCTTGCCTTCAGTATCAGCGTCGCCCCACTGCGCAGTTTTGGATAGACAACCGGAATCGTCATCATCGTGCTGCCGATCGCCATCAACAGCAACGCGGTAAATGTTTCGCTGGTGATGATGCTCTTGTCGAGCAAAATATTTGCGAAGATGATCATGATCAGCGCCTTGGTCTGCAGCAGCCAGCCGATGATCGACGCTTCCTGCTTGCTCCAGCCGAGAATGCGCCCGGCGATGCGCACGCCGACCAGCTTGCCCGACACCGAGGCGGCCAGCAGCACCGCCGCCGTCACGAACACCGCCGCGCCGCCGACTGCCCAATTGGTGCGCAGGCCGGTACTCAGGAAGAACACCGGCATCAGGACCAGCAACACGTTGTGGCGCAGGAAATCGAGCTTCTCCTGGTCGAACCAGTCGGCATCCATCACCGCGCCGGCCAGGAAGGCGCCGACCATATAGTGCAGGCCTGCCCAGTCCGCGGTAAAACCGCACACGATGAGCCAGACCAGCATCGCGAACCAGCGGTCGCGCTCGGAAATGCTCACCATCATGCGGCGAAACAGCTTGGTGGCGACGATGAAGACCAGGAAGAATCCCAGTTGCCGCCCCACCCGCTCCCAGTCGAGCAGGATCAGCGCTAGCACGCCCCAGATCGCGATATCGTCCAGGCTGGCATAGCGCAGGATGCGCTGGCCCAGGGGCTGGCGCAGGATGTCGAGCTTTTCCATCAGCAGGATCAGGATCGGCAGGGCGGTGACCGCGCACGCCATGCCCACCCCCAGCACGAACTGCCAGCTCTGGGCCTGCGGACCGATCCAGCCGGCATAGCCGAGCATGCCCACCGCGGCGACCCCGCCGAAGGCCAGCGGCATGCCCAGCGCCAGTCCGGCGGTAATGGCGCTCTCGCGGCGATGCTCCCAGGCCTTTTTCAGGTCCAGCTCGATCCCCGCCAGCATCACGAACAGCATCACCGCCCACCAGGCGATCCCGTTCAGGCACCCGATGACCTGCGGATTGAACACGAAGCTGTAGTATTCCGGGTAGGCCCTGCCCAGCACGCCGGGTCCCAGCAGCACGCCGGTGATGATTTGCACCACGACCAGCGGCGCCCAGTAGTCGGTATTGCCGAGTCGCCAGATCAGATAGGGCACGGCGAAGATCAGCAACATCGCGATCAGGAAGATTTCGGTGGTTCCCATTGGGCCATGCATGGTTCATCTCCTAGTTTGATGCATATACCCGTCGTCGCGGGCTCGAAACTCCGGCGAGTATCGACGTAAATATCGGTTCTTGGCAACTTGCAACCTGAAAAAATCCTGAAGATTCGTGTCAAAATTACATATTGCAAGATTTGTTTGACCCTGAATTTACCCGATGCTATAGTCGAACCGAGCCAATGGTAACGTTTCCAAACGTACCGAAAAATAATGGCCTTGACGGAGACAAGATGGTCACACCCCGCATTCCGGCGGCAGCCCTCGCACGGCTGTGCGCTGCTGCCTACGCGCTTGGACTGGCCATCGCGCCGGCCCAGGCCGCCGCGCCGAAGGCGGAAGTCATCCACTGGTGGACTTCGGGCGGCGAATCGAGCGCCGTCAAGCAGGTCGCCCAGGCCTATCGCGATGCCGGCGGCGTCTGGATCGACAGCGCCATCGCCGGCGGCGACCAGTCGCGCGCCGTCACCATCAACCGTATCATCGGCGGCAATCCGCCGACCGCCGCGCAGTTCAACACCTCCAAGCAGTTCACCGACGTCATCGAGCAGGACATGCTCAACAACGTCGACCTGGTCGCCAAGGCCCAGGACTGGGACCGCATCCTGCCCGAGCCGCTGATCGACGTCATCAAGCACGAAGGCCACTATTACGCGGTGCCGCTCAACATCCACATGCAAACCTGGATCTGGTATTCGAAGGCCGCCTTCCAGAAGGCCGGCATCGACAAGGAGCCGGCCAGCATCGACGAACTGTTCGCCGCCCTCGATAAATTGAAGGCCGCCGGCCTGGTGCCGCTCGCCCACGGCGGCCAGTCGTGGCAGGAGACCGTGTTGTTCTCGGCGCTGCTGGCCAATATCGGCGGGCGCGAGCTGTACCTCAAGGTCATCCGCGACCGCGACCAGGCCACGATCCTGTCGCCGCAGTTTCGCAATGTGCTGCTCGCCTTCAAGCGCATGCAGTCGTATGTCGACGCCGGTTCGCCGGGCCGCAACTGGAACGACGCCACCGCGATGCTCATTGCTGGCCGTGCCGGCTTCCAGGTGATGGGCGACTGGGCCAAGGGCGAATTCACCAACGCCGGCCAGCTGCCCGGCCAGCACTATGGCTGCATCCCCGGTCTCAAGGCGGATACGCCCTACCTGATGCAGGGCGACGTCTTCGTTTTCCCGCGCACGAACAAGGCCGATGCGATCAAGGCCCAGCAACTGCTGGCCAATGTCGTCTCCCGGCCCGAGCTGCAGGTGGCGTTCAGCAAGCTGAAAGGCTCGATCCCGGTACGCAGCGACGTCGACGCGACGCAGCTGGATGTGTGCGCGCAGAAGGGCATCGAGATCGTCAAGGACCGTTCGCGCCAGCTCGGCGTGACCGAGGTCTACCTGACGCCGGACCAGAACGGCGCCATGCAGGACATCCTGACCGCCTACTGGAACATGGACATCAAGGTGGACAAGGTCCAGCGCAGCATCGCCAATGCCCTCAAGTACTGACGCCATGCTCGCCCAACGCCTCCATGCCCGCTTCACTCCCCATCTTGCGCTGCTGCCGCTGGCGCTGGTGGCGCTGGGCGCCTATATCGGCGGCGCGCTGTGGACCTTGCGCACCTCGTTCACGGCGTCGCGCACCTTCCCGTCCGATAACTTCATCGGCGCCGCGCAGTATGTGCGCCTGTTCGACAACGAGCGCTGGCTGCTGTCGCTGCACAACCTTGCCGTGTACGGCGTCGCTTTTATCCTGGCCTGCATGGTGATCGGCTTCCTGCTGGCCGTCTTCATCGACCAGAACGTCAAGGGCGAAGGCGTGCTGCGCACCGTGTTCCTGTACCCATATGCGATGTCCTTCATCGCCACCGGCCTGGTATGGCAATGGCTGCTGGCGCCCGGCAGCGGCATCGAAGGCGCGGTGCGCCAGATGGGCTTTCCAGGCTTTTCGTTCGACTGGATCGTGCACCAGGACCTCGTGATCTACACCGTCGTCATCGCCACCGTGTGGCAGGCCTCGGGCCTGGTGATGGCGCTGATGCTCGCCGGCCTGCGCGGCATCGATCCCGAAATTTACAAAGCCGCGCGCCTGGACGGCATCCCGGCGTGGCGCGTCTATCTGCAGATCGTACTGCCGATGCTCGGTCCCTCGGTCGCCACCGTGTTCCTTCTGCTGTCCACCGCGGTGGTCAAGCTGTTCGACGCCGTGGTCGCGATGACCCAGGGCGGCCCCGGCATCGCCAGCGAAGTGCCGGCCAAATTCATCATGGACCACCTGTTCCTGCGCTCGAACATCGGCCTGGCCTCGGCCGGCGCGGTCACGCTCCTAATTCCGGTGCTGGCCCTGCTCGTGCCGTACGCCTATGCCCGCAGCCGCCGCGCGCGCCTCGCCGGAGGCCGCGCATGAGTCACCATTCGCTGCAGGCGGTCGCCGAACCCATGTCCGTGCAATCTGTCCCAGCCGCCCGCCGCAAGCGCCGCTTCACGCCCGCGCGCCTCGGCGTCTATGCCTTCCTGTTCAGCGCCGCCCTGTTCTTCTTGCTGCCGCTGTACGTCATGATCATCACCTCGTTCAAGCCGATGGACGAGATTCGCATGGGGAATGTGTTCGCCCTGCCCGCAGCCGCCACGCTCGAACCGTGGCGCGCGGCCTGGGGCGCGGTCAGCCACGGCTTCTGGAACTCGGTGGCGATCGCCGTGCCCAGCACCGTGATCCCGATCCTGCTCGGCGCCATCAACGGCTACGCGCTGTCGTTCTGGCGTCCGCGCGGCGCCGACCTGCTGTTCGGCGTGCTGCTGGCCGGCGCCTTCATCCCGGTGCAGGTGATGATCTATCCGCTGGTGTGGATGATGGCGCATGCCGGCGTGTTCGGTTCGCTGCCGGCCATCGTGGTGGTGCACGTCATCTTCGGCATGCCGCTCATGACCCTCCTGTTCCGCAATTACTATGCGTCGGTGCCGCACGAACTGTTCCAGGCCGCGCGCATCGACGGCGGCGGCTTCTGGCGCATCTTCATCCAGGTCATGCTGCCGATGTCGCTGCCGATCGTCGTGGTGGCCGCGATCATGCAGGTCACCGGCGTCTGGAACGACTACATCCTGGGCCTGGTGTTCGCCGGCCGCGAGAACCTGCCGATGACGGTCCAGCTGAACAACGTGATCAACACCACCACCGGCACCCGCCTGTACAACGTCAACATGGCCGCGACCATCCTCACGGCCGCGGTGCCGCTGGCGATCTACTTCATCTCCGGACGCTGGTTCGTGCGCGGCATCGCCGCCGGCGCCGTGAAAGGATAAACCGGCATGTCCAACGTCCACCTGCGCAAGCTGTGCATCACCCGCGGCAACAACGAGATCATCCGCGATCTCGACCTGCAGATCGAGCCGGGCGAATTCCTGGTGCTGCTCGGCCCTTCGGGCTGCGGCAAGTCGACCCTGTTGCACAGCATCGCCGGCCTGATCGACCTGTCCGGCGGCGCGATCGAGATCGGCGGGCGCGACATGAGCCACGCCGATCCGAGCGAGCGCGGGATCGGCATGGTGTTCCAGTCGTATGCGCTGTACCCGACCATGACGGTCGAGAAGAACATGTCGTTCGGCTTGAAAATTGCCGGTACACCCAGGGCGGAAGTCCAGCGCCGCGTGCGCAAGACGGCCGAGATGCTGCAGCTCGACGCCCTGCTCGATCGCAAGCCGTCCCAGCTATCGGGCGGCCAGCGCCAGCGGGTCGCGATCGGCCGCGCGCTGGTGCGCGAAGCGGGCGTCTACCTGTTCGACGAGCCGCTGTCGAACCTCGACGCCAAGCTGCGCGCCGAGCTGCGGCGTGAACTGAAGATGCTGCACCAGGCGCTCGGTTCGACCATGGTTTACGTGACCCACGACCAGGCCGAGGCGATGACGCTCGCGACCCGCATCGTGGTGATGCAGGGCGGCCGCATCCAGCAGATCGGCACCCCGGCCGAAGTCTACGACACGCCGGCCAACCGCTTCGTGGCCGGCTTCCTCGGCTCGCCCTCGATGAATTTCATCGAAGGCAGCGTCGATGCACAGGGACGCTTCCATGCCGGCGCACTCGCGCTGCCCCTCGCGGGCGGGACGGCCAGCGGCGCGGTAACCCTGGCCGCGCGCCCGGAACACATCCACGTCGACGACGACGGCCCGCTGGACGCTGTGGTCACCCTGGTCGAGCCGATGGGCAACCACCAGGTGGTCTGGCTCGACTGCGGCGGCCAGGCGCTGTCCTGCATCGTGCACGATGCGCGGCCGCTGGCGTCCGGACAGGCGGTGCGCTTCGCGATCGACGCCGCCCGTGTTTCGCTGTTCGACCCTAAAAACGGGCAGCGGCTGTGAGCAAGGGATGCCATAGGCACGCGGATGCAGTATGCTTGGCGGTTGGTTTGATTAACGACTTTATCGGATAGGGATCGCGGTGGCGACAATCAAGGACGTAGCGCGGCTGGCTGGAGTAGGCCTCGGCACTGCCTCGCGCGTGGTCAGCGGCAAGGGCTCGGTGTCGCCGGCCACGCTCGAGCGCGTGCGCAAGGCGATCGACGAGCTGGGTTTCCGGCCCTCGCACGCCGCGCGCGCCCTGCTGTCCGGCACCAGCCGCATGATCGGCGTCTACATTCCTGTGTTGTCCGGCACCTTCTATACGCCGATCCTGCAGATCATCGACACCGAGCTGCGCGCCGCCGGCCTGCACATGGTGGTCGCCTTCGGCGTCGGCCTGGGCGACGCGCGCAACCAGGCGATCGAAGGCATCGAATTCCTGATCGAACGCGGTTGCGACGGCCTGATCATGATGACCAGCGCCCTGCTCGACGAAGACATCGCGGCCCTGGGCAGCAAGCGGCGCCTGATCGTCGCGCTCAACCACGGTTTCAGCGACATCCCCGAACAATGCTTCACGGTCGACCACGCACAGGGCGGACGCCTGGCGGCGCGCACCCTGCTCGACCACGGCCACCGCGACATCGCCGTCATCGCCGGCCCGAACGCGCTGGTCGACAACGTGGCGCGTATCGACGGCTTCATGCACGAACTGAAGGACGCCGGCGTCGACACCGATAAGGTGTGGCTGGTCGAAAGCGACTTCTCGCCGCAGGGCGGCTGGCATGCGGCCAAGGCCCTGATCGAGTCGAAGAGGCCATGCACCGCCCTGTTCTGCGCCAACGACGAAATGGCGGTCGGCGCCCTGTCCTATTTCCAGGAGGCCGGCATCAGCGTGCCGCGCGACCTGTCGGTGATCGGCTACGACGACACGCCGAGCGCCGAGTTTTCGGCGCCGCGCCTGACCTCGGTGCACATGCCGTGGCGCGAGATGACGCAGAACGGCATCAATGCGCTGCTCAACCGCTGCTACGACCTGGAGCGCCCGGTGGCGCGCAGCTTCCCGGTCAGCGTGACCATGCGCGCCTCGCTGGCCCGTATCGGCGGCGCCAGGCCCGCAGGGCCGAAGCGCAGCGCCAAGGCTGGCGGCAGCAAGAAATGAGGCAGGCCTGCGGCGCCCCGGGCCGCGCGCGGCCATTTTTTTGGCACCAGACTGGAAAGCTTTCCAATGTGTTGGTAAGCTCTCCCCATATTTTATCCAGCACATTTAGATAACCTGAAGCGAGACCATGACCACTGCCAACCGACCAGAGCCTCACGCGCCGCAACGCAGCGATTTCGCCCGCGATTTCCTGTGGGGCTGCGCCACCTCGTCCTACCAGATCGAAGGCGCCGGCCGTGAAGACGGCCGTGTGGAATCGATCTGGGACCGCTTCGCCGCCACGCCCGGCACGATCCGCGACGGCTCGAGCGGCCTGGTCGCCTGCGACCACTACCACCGCTGGCCGGAAGACTTCGATATCGCGCGCGGCATGGGCCTGAACGCCTACCGTTTCTCGTTCGCCTGGCCGCGCATCTACACCGGCGCCAGGGGCCAGCCAAACCAGAAGGGCCTGGACTTCTATTCGCGCCTGGTCGACGGCATGCTCGAACGCGGCCTGCAGCCGTGGGCCACGCTGTATCACTGGGACTTGCCGCAGGCGCTGCAGGACGAAGGCGGCTGGGAGAACCGCGCCACTATCGACGCCTTCCTCGATTACGCCGACGTCATGACGCGCGCCCTGGGCGACCGGGTCAAGCACTGGATCACCCACAACGAACCGTGGTGCACGGCGATCATCGGCAACTTCGAAGGCTGGCATGCGCCGGGCAAGACCGACCTGAAGGCGGCGCTGCAGGTCGCGCACAATGTGCTGGTCTCGCACGGCAAGGCGGTGCCGCTGATCCGCGCCAACGTGCCGGACGCGCAGGTCGGCATGGCGGTCAGCCTGCACCCGCTGCGCGCCGCCAGCGGCAGCCCCGAGGACCAGGCCGCGATGGAGCGCCACGACGGCCTGCGCTACCGCTGGTTCCTCGATCCGCTGTTCGGCCGCGGCTATCCGGCCGCCACGCGCGAACTGTTCGGCGCCGCGGCGCCCGACGTCGAACCGGGCGACATGGAAGCGATCGCGGTCAAGACCGACTTCATGGGCGTGAACTACTACTTCCCCGAGGTGATCCAGCACGAAGCCGGCCATGCGCCGCTCGATGCGCGGGTGCTGCCGACCACCAGCGGCGAGATCACCGCGATGGGCTGGCCGGTGTCGCCCGAAGGCTTCACCGAGCTGCTCACCCGCATCGAAAACGACTACCACCCGGGCCCGATGTACGTCACCGAGAACGGCTCGGCCTTCGAAGACGTAGTGGGCCCGGACGGCGAGATCGACGACGAACAGCGCCGCAGCTATCTCGAACGCCATCTCGGCGCCATGAAGGAAGCGATCGACCAGGGCGCGCCCGTCAAGGGCTATTTCGCCTGGAGCCTGCTCGACAACTTCGAGTGGGCCGAGGGCTACCAGCGCCGCTTCGGCCTGGTGCACATCGACTACGCCACACAGCAGCGCCGCCTGAAAAACAGCGGAAAATGGTACGGTTCCTTCCTGCGCCAGGAATGACCCTTCACTTCAACGAACAATAAAGCGAGACAACCCATGATCATCAAGCTTCGTCCTTCCGTGCTGGCCCTTTCCATCGCCCTGGCCATGCCGGCCGTCTGCGGCGCCGCCGCGCCGGTCGACACCAGGCTGGCCGACTGGCCGCGCGTGACCAGCGCCATCGCGAAGGACGAAGCGATCGAGAGGCGGGTCAAGGAAATCGTGGGCAAGATGACCCTGGCCCAGAAGGTCGGCCAGATGACCCAGCCCGAGATCAAGACCACCAAACCCGAGGACGTGACGAAGTACTACCTCGGCTCGGTGCTCAACGGCGGCGGCAGCTGGCCGAACAATAACAAGGCGGCCGACGCGAAAGAATGGCTGGCGCTGGCCCAGGCCTACCACGAAGCCTCGATGAAGACCGACATGGCGATCAAGGTGCCGGTGGTGTGGGGTACCGATGCGGTCCACGGCCACAACAACGTGCCGGGCGCCACGCTGTTCCCGCACAATATCGGCCTGGGCGCAGCGCGCAATCCGGCGCTGATGCGCGAGATCGGCGCCGCCACCGCCAGGGCGGTGCGCGCGACTGGCATCGCCTGGGTGTTCGGCCCGACCCTGGCCGTGGTGCGCGACGACCGCTGGGGCCGCACCTACGAAAGCTATGCCGAGCATCCGGAAGTCGTGCGCAGCTATGCCGGCGAATACGTCAAGGGCATGCAGGGCGCGTTCAAGGACGACGCCAACACCATCGCCACCGCCAAGCACTTCATCGGCGACGGCGGCACGAAGAACGGCAAGGACCGCGGCGTGACCGAAGCCAGCCAGGCCGACCTCATCAACATCCACGGCGCCGGCTATGTGCCGGCCCTGGCGGCCGGCGCCCAGACCGTCATGACCTCGTTCAACAGCTGGACCGATACCGCCACCGGCACCGAGTACGGCAAGCTCCACGGCAGCAAGGCGGTGATCACCGATATCCTCAAGGGCAAGATGGGCTTCGACGGCTTCGTCGTCACCGACTGGAACGGCATTGGCGAAGTGAAGGGCTGCCGCAACGACAGCTGCCCGCAGGCGATCAACGCCGGCAACGACATGTTCATGGTGCCGGACGACTGGAAGGCCTTCATCGCCAACACCATCAAGCAGGTGGAAAGCGGCGAGATCCCGATGTCGCGCATCGACGACGCCGTGTCGCGCATCATCCGCGTCAAGCTGCGCGCCGGCCTGTTCGACAAGAGCCCGATGCAGAACGCCTACGCCGGCAAGGATGACGCCATGCAGGCGCGCGCGCTGGCGCGCCAGGCGGTGCGCGAGTCGCTGGTGCTGCTCAAGAACGAAGGCCCTGCCCTGCCCCTCAAGCGCGGCCAGAAGATCCTGGTGGTCGGCAAGAGCGCCGACGAACTGTCGAACCAGAGCGGCGGCTGGTCGATCACCTGGCAGGGCACCGCCACCACCAATGCCGATTTCAAGAATGCCGACACCATCCTGGCCGGCATCCGCGAGGCGGCGGGCAAGGACAACGTGACCTTCAGCCTCGATGCGAAGGGCGTCGACGTGGCGAAGTTCGACGTCGTGGTCGCCGTCATCGGCGAGCGTCCGTATGCCGAAGGCGACGGCGACATCCACCCATCGGGCACCTTGCGCCACAGCAGCCGCTATCCGGAAGACCTGGCCGTGCTGAAGGCGGTCGGCGGCAAGGGCAAGCCCGTGGTCACGGTGATGGTCACCGGCCGTCCGGTGTATGCCAACGACCTGCTGAACCTGTCGGACACCTTCATCTCGGCCTGGCTGCCGGGCTCCGAGGGCAAGGGCGTGTCGGACCTGCTCATCGAAGGCCGGCAGCGCCACGATTTCCGCGGCGTGCTGCCGTTCTCGTGGCCGAAATCGGCCTGCCAGGTCAAGCTGAACGTGGGCGACAAGGATTACGCGCCGCTGTTCGCCTACGGCTACGGCCTGAAGGCGGGCACGCGCTCCAGGCTCGGCAAGCTCGATGAAACCGTCCCGCAAGGCGGCTGCAGCGCCGGCAACACCTTCCCGGTGTTCAGCCAGGCCGACCGCACCAGCTATCCGCTGGCGATCCGCAGCGCCCGGCAGACGACCGTGCTCGGCGCCGACCTGAACGCCAGCTTCAAGCTGCCTGGCATCACCGTCACCACCGCCCAGGTCAACACCCAGCAGGACGCCAAGCGCGGCGAATGGACCGGCCCGGCCACCCTGGAAGCGCGCGGCGCGAAAGCCATGGTGCTGCCGGCGGCGGTCAGCAAGGACGGCGCGCTGCGCTTCGACGTGATGGTCAACCAGGCGCCGGCCGGCAAGGTGAGCCTGGCGATGGCCCAGGGCGCCAAGGTCGCCGCGCTGGATGCGACCGCGCTGTTCAAGCGCCTGGCCAACGGCGGCAAGCACACCGTCGCCATTCCGCTGTCGTGCTTCCAGGACAAGGGCATCGACCTGGCCAGGGTCGACACGCCATTCGCCGTCACCAGCGACGCCGCGTTCACGGCGGCCTTCGCCAATATCGAGATCGCCGGCGGTGCGGCAAAAGAAGCAGGCGCCGTGCAGTGCGGCGAGCTGAAATGACGCGGCCGGTCGATGCGGGCCTGCGGCTGCTGGCCGACGTCGGCGGCACCAATGCGCGCTTCGCCCTGCAGTCGGCCGCCAATGGCGGGTTCGACGACATCGAGGTGCTGGCGGCCAGCGCCTATCCGACCCTGGGCGAGGCGATGCGCACCTATCTGGCGAACGCCCGCGGCCGCGGCCTGGCGGTCGACACGGTGCGCCATGCCGCGATCGCGATCGCCAATCCGGTCGAGGGCGACGAGATCCGGATGACCAACCACCACTGGCATTTCTCGATCGCGGCCCTGCGCCGCGAACTCGGCTTGACCACGCTGCTGATGGTGAACGACTTCGCCGCGCTGGCGATGTCCCTGCCGCACCTGGCGGCCAGCCAGCGCCAGCAAATCGGCGGCGGCGTCGAACTGCCGAACCGGACGATCGGCCTGGTCGGCCCCGGCACCGGCCTTGGCGTGTCGGGCGTGGTGCCGGCGGGCGACCGCTGGATTGCGCTGTCCGGCGAGGGCGGCCACGTCAGCTTCGCGCCGGTCACCCGCGACGAAGTGGCGATCCTGGAAGCGCTGTGGGGGGAATACGGCCACGTCTCGGCCGAGCGCCTGCTGTCGGGCATGGGACTGGAGCTGATCCACTGGGCCCGCACGGGCAAGCGGCTCAAGGCCGCCGACATCAGCAGCGGGGCGCTCGGCGGTTCGTCGAACGATTGCCGCGGCTCGGTCGAGGTGTTCTGCGCCATCCTGGGCAGCGTGGCCGGCAACGTCGCGCTGACCCTGGGCGCGACCGGCGGCATGTATATCGGCGGCGGCATCGTGCCGAAACTGGGCCCGCTGTTCGCGCAGTCGGCCTTCCGCGCGCGCTTCGAGGACAAGGGCCGCTTGAGCGCCTACCTGGCGCGCATCCCGACCTGGTTGATCACCGAACAATATCCCGCGCTGCGTGGGGTTTCGGCTATGCTGTCGGCTCACATCGCTACTCTGCAATAACAACGGAGACTCCATGCAGAACCCATCCCAGAACCCGACCGTGGCCAGCGCTGCCGTGGAAGGGGAACACAACCAGCACACCGGTGCGCTGGTCATCGTCACCATCCTGTTCTTCATGTGGGGCCTGATCACGTCGCTCAACGACGTCCTGATCCCGCACCTGAAATCGATCTACACCCTCACCTACATGCAGGCGATGCTGGTGCAGTTCTGCTTCTTCGGCGCCTATTTCATCGTGTCGCTGCCGGCCGGCGCCCTGATCCGCCGCCTGGGCTACCAGAACGGCGCCGTCACGGGCCTGCTGATCGCGGCAGGCGGCTGCGCCCTGTTCTACCCGGCCTCGAACGGCGGCTACGGCATGTTCCTGCTGGCCCTGTTCGTGCTGGCCAGCGGCATCACCATCCTGCAGGTGGCGGCCAATCCCTATGTCACCGCGCTCGGCCCGGCGCGCACCGCGGCCAGCCGCCTGACCCTGACCCAGGCCTTCAACTCGCTCGGCACCACGGTGGCGCCGGCGCTGGGCGGCATCCTGATCCTGTCGACGGTGGTCCTGTCGGCCGACCAGCTGGCCCTGCTGCCGGCCGCCGAACAGGCCGCGCACAAGGCCGCCGAAGCGGCCGCCGTGCAGGGCCCCTACCTGGGCCTGGCCGCCGCGCTGGCGCTGCTGGCGGTGCTGTTCGCGATGGCGCGCCTGCCGAAGATCGCCTTCGAGGACACCACCGCAGCGGTCGACGCCAAGGGCGGCGCGATGTCGTACCGCCACCTGGTGCTGGGCGCGCTGGGCATCTTCCTGTACGTCGGCGCCGAGGTGAGCATCGGCAGCTTCCTGATCAACTTCATCGGCGAGCCGCACATCGCCGGCCTGTCGCACGCCGACGCCGCGCGCTACGTCAGCATGTACTGGGGCGGCGCCCTGGTCGGCCGCTTCATCGGCTTCGCCGTGATGCGCTATGTGAGCCCGGGCAAATCGCTGGCCGTCACCGCGCTCGGCTCGATCGCGCTGGTCCTGACCGCGATCTTCACCGAAGGCAGCCTGGCGATGTGGGCGATCGTCGCAGTGGGCCTGTGCAACTCGATCATGTTCCCGACCATCTTCAGCATGGCGCTGCACGGCCTGGGCAAGTTCACCGGCCAGGGCTCGGGCATCCTGTGCATGGCGATCGTGGGCGGCGCCGTGGTGCCGTTCGTGCAGGGCATCCTGGCCGACACCATCGGCCTGCAGATCTCGTTCCTGGTGCCGGCCGCCTGCTACCTGTTCATCATGTACTACGGCGTGAAGTACGCCAACCTGCACAAGGAGAAGGTCGCGGCCGAGTGATCGGCGCAGCGCCGCACGAAAAAAAAAACGCCCGCGCGGATTGCGCGGGCGTTTTTCATTGGGCGCCGGCTGCGGGGCTATTTCGGCGTGGCGCAATAGCGCTCCACGTACTGCTGGTGCGATGGCAGCTGGCTCACGGTCTTGTCGACGGTGGACTTGATCGCGCCGAGGAAGTGCGCCAGCTCGGCGTCACCCATCAGGTCGGCCGACTGGTGGTGCAGCAGGGGCATGATGCCCTGGCCCAGCATGACCTGGATCCACGAATTCTCGGCGAACAGTTCATTCGGCACGCGGAACACCCGGCCGGTCTCGCGGAACAGGTCGATCCGGTGCTGGAGCGAGGCCGGCACCGTCATGTCGCGCGCCTCGCGCCAGTACGGCGTGTCGCCGCGGTTGGTGACCTTGTAGTGCAGGATGATGAAGTCGCGGATGTGCTCGACCTCGAGCGCCGCCTGGCGGTTGTATTCCTCGACGTCGCTGGGCGCGATGCCGGCGGTCGGGAACATCTGCATCAGGCGCACGATCGAACGCTGGATCAGGTGGATGCTGGTCGACTCGATCGGTTCCAGGAAGCCGCTGGCCAGGCCCACCGCGATGCAGTTGCCCTTCCAGACCTGCCGGCGCTGGCCCGGCGTGAAGCGCAGCACGCGCGGCTTCATCAAGGCCTCGCCCTCGACATTGGCCAGCAGCGCGCCGACGGCCTGCTCCTGATCGACGTGGCGGCTCGAAAACACGATGCCGTTGCCTACCCGGTGCTGCAACGGGATGCGCCACTGCCAGCCGAAGCCGTGGGCGATCGAGCGCGTGTACGGCACCGCGTCGCCGTTCGATGCCGTCTGCAGGGCGGCGGCGCTGTCGTTGAACAGCCATTGCGACCAGTCCTGGTATTCGACGCCGAGCGCCTGCCCGATCAGCAGCGCGCGAAAGCCCGTGCAGTCGATGAACAGGTCGCCCTCGATGTCGGCGCCCGAATCGAGGGTCAGCGAGCGGATATGCCCGGTCAGGGCGCTGGTGGTCACGTCGACGATCTTGCCCTCGATGCGCTGCACGCCGAAGCGCTCGCTGAACGCGCGCAAGTAATTCGCGTAGGCCGTCGCGTCGAGGTGGTAGGCGTAGTTCATGCCGCCGCGCGGCAGGTGGGCGAAGCGGTTCTCGAGCGCGGCGCGCAGTTCGAGGCAATAGTCGCCGTAGTCGCTGGCCAGGCCGCGTTCGCGGCCCTTGTGCCAGAAATGCTGGAAGCCGGCGGTCCAGTGGTCGGTGCCGGTCATGCCGAACGAGTGGATATAGTCCTCGTTCACATTGCGCCAGCCCTCGAAGGCGATGCCCAGCTTGAAGGTGGCCTTGGTCGCCGCCATGAATTCCTGCTCGTTGATCTCGAGCAGGTTATGGAAGTTGATCAGGGTCGGGATGGTGGCTTCACCCACGCCCACTGTGCCGATCTCGTCCGACTCGACCAGCTTGATGTCGAGGCGCTTGCCCAGCACCTTCGAGATGCAGGCGGCCGCCATCCAGCCGGCGGTGCCGCCGCCGGCAATGACCACGCGCCGGATCGGGCGTCCCTTGAGCCCACCCTCATGGCTGCTTTTCTGTTCCACGTTCGTCTCCTCAGCGGTTCATCCGCTTTAATAATTGGGCCCGGATCGCGCGCGCCGCATTGTCGTCCAGCGGCCCGAGCACGCGGCGCGCGGCTTGCGGGATATGGGCCGCGGTGTCGGCATCGGCCTCGAACACGTAGTGGCGGAACAGCTCGGCCCAGGCCTTGCGCTGCGCCGGCGGCAGGTCGCGCACCGACATCAGCGAATGCATCAGCGCATTGGTCGGGGTGTCCATCCATTCCGGCGACTGGCGCCACCAGTAATTGACCAGCACGTTGAAGGCGTCCAGCGCCTGGACGTGGTGCCACCACATGCTGGGGATGAACAGGGCGTCGCCAGGCGCCATCTCGGCCACCTGCGCATGTTCCAGCGCATCGGCGAAGCGCGGGAAGCGCGCGTAGTCGGGCTTCGCAAAATCGACCAGGCTGATGGCCTGGCCGGCCGGCGTGAAGTCGAGCGGGCCGACGTACAGGTTGTGCTGCTGCCCCGGCGGGAACAGCGTGAAGCGGCGGTGGCCGACCGCCACGCAGGCCAGGTTGTCCGGCAGGTCGTAGTGGGCCGCGATGACGGTCCGGTTGCCGATCCAGATGCTGGCCAGCGCGTCGCGCGGGCCGAGGTCCACGTCGTTCTCGGCGCGAAAGCCGGGCAATGCGGTGTCGATCGTGGTCGAGCCGACATAGATGGTCGGCGGCGGCGTGGTCGCCAGGTGCTTGGCCAGTTCGTCGAGCACGGTGTCCAGGCGCACCCGCACCGGATAGAAATTGAAGCCGCTCAGGTCCTCGTTGTAGAAGAAGCGGCCTTCGGTCTCGGGCGCACCGAGCATGGCGTTGACGGTGGCGTCGCGGTACCAGCGGCGCAGGTAGGCGTCGGCCTCGCGCGGCGAGGCCAGGCCGGCCTTGACCATGGGCCAGTCGGCCACCAGGCCGCGTAGCAGCAGCGGTTCGGTCGAGGCCAGGATCTCGGGGCCGAGGTCGCCGGGGCGCAGGCCGGCGATCTCGCGCACATGCCTAGCGATGGGCAGCATGGCGGCGGTTCTTGCGGTCGATCAGGCCGCGCAGGTTGGACAGGGAAGCCAGCGCGAACCAGATCGGTCCCAGGTAGCCGGCCCGGTGCAGTTCGGCGACCGCGCCCGCGTCGAGGGCGGCCAGGCGTTCCTCATTGATGGTATAGAAGCCCGACATGCGGCTTTGGGCGCCGTTGTCGAACTCGATCTCGAGCGCGAACGGCTCCAGCAGTTCGTGGCGCGCCAGGGCGTCGAGGAAGCCGGGCTCGAACTGCAGGCCGTGGTGGATGGTCGACAGCAGGCCGTCGACGTGTGCCAGGTAGTCGCTGTTGCCGCCATGCGGCTTGAAGACCGGTTCGCCCTCGGTGCGGCTCACGCGCGGGTGGTCGAGGTCGACCTGGATCATCAGCTCGTCGCCGCTGCGTCCGATCAGGAACGGCTGGCGCTCGAGCAGAAGCGGCACCACCGGGGCGTCCCAGCGGCCGTCTTCCAGGAACAGGTTCTCGTCCTCGGTAAAGCCGAGCAGCGCGATCGCCTCATGGCGCGCCTGCGCGTCGTCGCGGCGGAAGATGATCGGGTAGTGCCCCTGCAGCGAGCGGAATTCGGCGGCGAAGGTCGGCACCCAGGCGACCTCGCTGCCCAGGCCGGGGCGATGGCCGGTGATGACCCGCAGGTCCTTGTGCTCGATATTGTTCAGCAGGGCGATGTTGGGCATGATGTCTCGAAATCGTGATGGAGGGGCCGGCCGGAAACGACAACGGCGGACCGGCATGGTGCCGACCCGCCGCTGCTTCCGGCGCTCGAGGCCGGTGCGTGAAGTCTACCCCGAAAGCGGGCCCGGGAAAATGCCTTCCGGCCCGCTCCGTCAGGTGGCGATCAGAACTTGTAGCGCGCGGCCACCATGTAGCGCGGTCCCGACTGCGACACGAACAGCAGCTGGTGCTTGTTGCGGCCGTGGATGCGCTGGATCTCGTCGGTCAGGTTGATGCCTTCGAACGACAGGGTCAGGTTCTTGTTCACGTTGTAGCCGACGCTCAGGTCGAGCTGGCCGTATTCCTCGGTGTAGTTCGGGTTCGGACCCGAACCGTCGAAGGTACCCGACAGGAACTCGTCACGCCAGTTGTAGGCCGCGCGCACGCTCCACTTGTCGTTCTCGAAGATACCCACCAGGTTGGCCGAGTCGCCCAGGCCGACCAGCGCGAACTGTTCGCCGATGCTCGCATTGTTGTACTTCAGGCCCGAATTCACATACGTGTAGTTGGCCTGGAAGCCGAAGCCGCTGTTGCCGAACATGTGCTGGACGTTGAACTCCAGGCCACGGATGCGCGCTTTCTTCTGGTTCGAGAACGAGGTGATGCGGAAGTCGGCGATCGGGTCGGTCGAGATGCCGGTGATGGTGCCGGTCGGATTGCCCACGCCGTCGTCCTCGCCCCGCACGACGCCAGGCTGGCCGTCGAAGTTGCGCAGGATGTAGCTGCGGATGCAGGTGGTGTCGGCGGTCGCGCAGCCATTGGCCAGCGCCGCGTTCCAGTAGGCGCCGCCCACCGGGGTGTGCAGCCCGAACGGCTGGGCGATCACCTGCGACTGGCCGGCGTAGTTTTCCAGGTGCTTGCGGAAGTGGTTGATCGACACGAAGCTCTGGCGGTCGTAGTACCACTCCAGCGCCAGGTCGATGTTCTTCGACTTGACCGGCTCCAGCGATGGATTGCCCTGCGAACCGGTGCCGCCCTCGACCCGCGCCAGGGTATTCAGGATCTGGCCGCCGGCGATCTGGTCGTAGCGTGGACGGCCGATGGTCTCGCCATAGCTGAAGCGGCCCTTGATGTCGGAACGCAGCTGGATGTCGGCGTCGAAGCTCGGCAGCACGTGGCTGTACTTGCCCTTCAGGTTGGTGAAGGCGGCGTCGCCGAACACGATCGGGAATTCATTCTGCGACACCCAGTTGATGGCGGTCGCGGTAGGCACTAGCGCGGTCGAGCTGACGTCGGTCTTCTCGTAGCGCACGCCGAGCGAGGTATTGATCGGGAAGCGGCCGTCCCACTCGGTGTTGAATTGCAGGTACAGGCTCTTCGACTTTTCCTCGGTGCGCTGGTCGGTGTCCCACACGGTCTTGGGCAGGTACAGGTTCGGCAGGCCCGACGCCGCGGCGGCGAGCTTGCGCACCTCGTCGAAATTGAAGGTGTTGAACTGGTTGAACAGCGCCGGGTTGCCGCTGCCCTTGATATTGTCGAAGTACTTGTTGAGCGTCTCGGCGTGGAACACGCTGGCCGGGTAGTCGTCGGCGCTGGTGGCGCCACCCCAGGTGTCGCGCTGCTGTACCGAGAACGCCGAACGGTAGTCGACCTTGGTCGCGCCCAGGCCGAACTTCAGTTCCGACGCTTCCAGCATCTTCCAGCTGCCGTGGGTCTGGATCTGGTCGATCTCGGTCTTCATGTAGGCGTTCTCGAACACCGAACCGGTGACCTGCTGCGGCGCGCGCACGAAGTCGGCGCCCTGGATGCTCAGCACCGGGAAGTCCTGCGAGAAGTCGACGCTGGTGGTGCCGCGGCTGAAGCTGGCGGTGCCGAGGGTATTGCTCGAGCCGAACGGGCTGTTGGGCGTCGATTCCGCGGTCGAATGGTGGGCGTCGAGTTCGAGGCGGATGTCGCTGTTCACGCGCCATACGGTGTTGAAGCCCAGCGACTTGTTCTCGGTCTTGGTCGCGAAGTCGGCGCCGCCCATCGCGATGTCGCTGGTGGCCGGGTTGATGATCTCGGTGTAGACCAGCGGCGCAGCGACCGGGCCGTCGGTCCAGGTGCTCGACGACGGGCCGAAGTTGAACCACGCCGACATGTCGTTGCGGCGGGTGTGGATCTTGTTTTCGGAGTAGGTGTAGTCGAGGGTCGAGGTGATCGACTTGTTGGGCGCGAACTGGAACACCACCTGGCCGTTGGTGCGCTCGCGCTGCACGCCGGAGAGGTTGTAGTTCAGGTTCTGCGGCACCTGGTACAGGTCGGTCGGGCCCGGGCGGTTGGTGATGTTTTCCGAGCCCGGCGTGCCTGGCTGCGGAATGGTGCCCCAGTTGTTCTCGTCGCCGCGGAACGGGCCTTTCCAGCCGTTCGACACCGAGGCGCGGTTGTAGCCCAGGTTGCGTTCCTGGTAGCTGGCCGACAGGCCGATACCGAAGCGGCCATCGGCCGAGGTATTGCTGTAGATGCCCGAGATTTCAGGGGTCAGCTTGTCGCCGTGCTGCAGGTCGTTCGGCAGGTTGGTGGCCGAGGTGTCGTACACGCCCTTGACGCCGACGCTGGCCTGCATGCCCGGACGCGACAGCGGACGCGCGGTGACCACGTTGATGGTGGCGCCGATGCCGCCGGTCGGGGTTTCGGCGCGGCTCGACTTGTACACCTGCAGCTGGGAGATCGCTTCGGAGGCGATGTTGGCGAAATCGTAGCCGCGGCCGTTGCGGTCGCCCAGGCTCGAGGTCGGCATCTGGCGGCCGTTGAGCAGCACCAGGTTGAAGTCGGGGCCCACGCCGCGCACGGTGACCTTGGAGCCTTCGCCGATTTCGCTGCGGTCGATCGACACGCCCGAGATGCGCTGCAGCGATTCGGCCAGGTTGGTATCCGGGAACTTGCCGATGTCTTCGGCCACGATGCCGTCGACGAAGCCTTGCGCATTGCGCTTGAGGTTCAGCGACGATTCGAGACTGGCGCGCAGGCCGGTCACGACCACGGTCTGGGTCGAGGTCGGCGTCGGGTTCTGGGCCGCGGGGTTGCTGGCGGTATCGACGGCCTGGTTCGGCGCGCTGGTCGCGGTATCGGCCGGTGGGTTCGCCTGTTCCTGCGCGTAAGCCGGGATGAATGCCGAGCATGCGCTGGCGACTGCCAGGCTGATCAGAGTCTGTTTAGCCTTTGGGTAGTACATGTCTTCTCCTGTCTTTTTATAAATATGACCGTCGCCTAGCCACGGTGTCTCCGCCACATCGGACGCATTGCGCATGCGTCGCATTCCATCACTACCTGTTCCCGGCGACCTCCCGGCCGGGAGAACGCGCGGTGCGGCGCCGGACGGCGCAGCGAGGCCGGCCGGCTGGTGCCGGCGGCCTCGCTGTGTGGATTGCCCGGTGCGCAGTGCGCTGTTTCATGTGTCCTCGGTTCCTTGGCCTGGCGGCCGCTGGGGGATCGAAGCTGACTCGTTCGCGACATGGAAACGTTTCCATGCGGTTGTCTGAATATTAGGGTTAGGAAAAACAATTGTCAACGGAATATTCCATAACGGCATAGGGGTATGTGACGTAGTTTTGCAACACTTTAGTGCAGTCCCGTAGTGCAACCTGGTGACCGCTGATCGGTTGATGTTGTCGTTTGCCTCGTTTGACACCGATTTTTTGATGGTGCTATAGTCGGCTTGTCGGCATGGTAACGTTTCCAAACTGGAGCATGGATGCACCAATTTCTTGCCCGCCTCGCAACGCGCGGCGTCGTGCGCACCGGCCTGCTCGCGGCCGGCGTCGTCGTTGTCATGACGGCGCCCATCCCGGCGGCGGCGCAGGCCGCGACCGCGGCCTTCTCCTGGCCCGGAGGCGCGCGCGCCGCGGTCAGCCTGGCCTATGACGACGCCCTGGATTCCCAGCTCGACCACGCCATCCCTGCCCTCGACCGCCACGGCCTCAAGGGCACCTTCTACCTGCAGCTGTCCAGCCCACCGGTGGCCGCGCGCATGCAGGACTGGCGCGCGGCCGCCGCCGACGGCCACGAGCTGGGCAACCACAGCCTGTTCCACCAGTGTTCGGGCGCGGGGCCGGACCGCGGCTGGGTCCAGCCGCACCGCGATCTCGACACCACCACGCGCGAACAGATGCGCGACCAGGTCCTGCTCGCCAACACGATGCTGGCCGCGATCGACGGGCGCAGCGAGCGCACCTATACCGCGCCCTGCTTCGACGTGAAGGCCGTGGGCGGCGACTACCTGCCGCCCCTGCACGCGAGCTTCGTGGCGATCAAGGCCGGCAGCGGACCGGCCATACCGGCATCGATGGCGGCGGTCGATCCATTTCGGGTGACGTCCTACGCGCCGGTGGGCGCGAGCGGCGCGGAGCTGATCGCGCAAGTCAAGCAGGCGGGCGAGCGCGGCACCATGATCGCCTTCACCTTCCACGGCATCGGCGGCGACCACCTGAGCGTGTCGACGCAGGCGCACGAGGAGCTGCTGCGCTTCCTGGCCGCGCATCGCAAGGAATACTGGACCGATACCTTCCTCAACATCATGAAGCACGTCAGGCAACGGCAGGCCACCAGCGCCGCTACGCAATGACTGCCCACCAAGGAGACGCATGAAGACCCTCAGCAAACTGGCCGCGCTGCTAGCGCTGGCTGCCAGCGCCGGCTGCGCCACGCAGCCTTCTTCCTTGACTCCCCCGCCGGGATGGACGCTCGAATGGAGCGACGAATTCGACGGCGCGGCCCTGGACCGTACGAAGTGGGTTAGCGAGACCGGCGGCCATGGCTGGGGCAATAACGAGATGCAGTTCTATACCGGCCGGCCCGAGAACGTGCGGGTGGAGGACGGCCACCTGGTGATCGAGGCGCGCAAGGAAAACCATGAGGGCAAGGAATATACCTCGGCGCGGCTCAAGACGGCCGGGCTGAAGGAAACGCAGTACGGCCGCTACGAGGCGCGCATCAAGGTGCCGAAGGGCCAGGGCATCTGGCCCGCGTTCTGGATGCTGGGCGCGAACATTGGCCAGGTCGGCTGGCCGAAGAGCGGCGAGATCGACATCATGGAAATCATCGGCAAGGAGCCGGCCAACGCCTACGGCACCCTGCACGGGCCGGGCTACTCCGGCGAACACGCGTTCAGCAAGGCGAGCGCGCTCGAGGGAGCGGAGTACGGCGACGACTTCCACGTGTTCGCCGTCGAATGGGAGCCGAAGCAGATCCGCTGGTACCGCGACGGCATCCACTACCACACGGCGACGCCCGAGTCGGTCAAGGGCGAGTGGGTGTTCGAGCATCCCTTCTTCGTGCTGCTCAACCTGGCCGTGGGCGGCTACTGGCCGGGCTATCCGGATGCGACCACGCCGTTCCCGCGCCGGATGCTGGTCGACTACGTGCGGGTATATCGCAAGAGCGCGCCCTGACCGGCCAGGTCGCGGCCCAGCACCAGCCGCAGGTCGGCCGGCGCGCAGGCCGCCACTTCCCTGAGCTCGGCGTTGCCGAAGCGCCGCGCCAGCCTGCGCGCGGCGTCGGCATGGGCCGCCTCGTATTCGACGCGGGTGTGGCGCACCGCGAACCCCGGTGCGTTCGACAGGCGCGTCACCCGCAGCCCGGGTTCGTCGAGCCGGCGCGACAGCGCGCGCGCCATGCCGGTCACCCCATTGCCGTTGCGGATCTCGAGGCGCGCCACGTCCTCGTCGACCGGCGGTGGCAGGGGTGACGCGGCCGGCGTGCGACGCAACTCCAGCAGGCCGTCCCGGCCGGCGACGATCCAGGCCTGGGCCCAGTCGGGCTGCGGCTGCGGCGCCGGCATCGACAACGCCTGGCCGAGCCTGGCGACCCCGGTCCTGCCACCGGTCACCGCCGCGAAATCGGCGCGCAGGTCGTGACCGCGCAGGGCTGCCGCCTGCCGGTGCATTTGCCGCGCGCGGTCTTCCTGTCCCAGCGCGGCCAGCGCGTCTCCCAGCAGCTGCCAGGCACGCGCATCGAGCGGATCGAGCAGGCAGGCGCCTTCGAGCACGGTCCGCGCCTCGCCGGCTTCGCCATCGAGCAACAGGGCCTGGCCCAGGTTGACCAGCAGGTAGGCCTTGCCCGGCCCCGCGTCCAGGCCGATGGTGGACGCCAGGTCGCGCCAGATGGCGATCGCGCTCGCCAGCGCGCCGCCCTCGGCGTGCAGCGCCGCCAGCCCGTTGCGCGCGCCGGCATGGCCGGGCGCGAGCCGCAGCGCGGCATCGTAGGCGCTGCGCGCGGCGTCCTGCCGCGCCGCCAGGTGGTGGGCGCGGCCTGCCAGGTAGGCTTCCTCGGCCTGGGCGCCGGTGTCGCCGGGTGCGCGCCAGCCGAACGGCGAGCAGGCCATCAATCCGGCGCACAGCAGCGCCAACGGGGCCAGTTTGACGGGTCGGTTCATGCAACGGGCTCCTTCGTGTTCAGCGCGCGAAGGGCAAGGCGCCCAGGGTGCGCGAGATCTGGATCGCCGCCGGTCCGAGCAGGACCATCAGCAGGGTCGGGAAGATGCAGAAGATCAGCGGGAACAGCAGCTTGAGGCCGATCCTGGCCGCGGTCTCCTCGGCCACCATGCGCCGCTTGTGGCGCAGGTTCTCGGCATGCACGCGCAGCGAGTCGCCGACGCTGGTGCCGAAGCGTTCGGACTGGATCAGCATCGCGACCAGGGTGTCGACGTCGTCCACGCCCGAGCGCAGCGCGAAATTGCGCAGCGCTTTTTCCTTGCTGAAGCCGGCGCGCATCTCCATCAGCACCAGCTGCAGCTCCTGCGCCAGCACCACGCTCTTGATGTGGATTTCGGCGGCCACCTTGACCAGCGCGCGCTCCAGGCTCAGGCCGGCCTCGACGCACACGGTCAGCAGGTCGAGCGCATCGGGGATGGTCTCGAAGATCTCGCGCCGGCGGCGCTTGACCAGGCGTTCGAGCACCAGGTTCGGCGCGTAGTAACCGAAGGCCGCGCCCAGCAGCAGGACGGCCAGCACCTTGCCCCCATCCAGGCCGCGGCCGTACAGCACCAGGAACGGCGCGCACAAGGCCGGCGCCAGCAGCGCCAGCGCGGTCTTGGACGCGAAATACAGGGTCGGCGCCGACGGATGACGCCAGCCGGCGTTCATGAAACGGGTGCGCAGGGTCGATTTTTCCCAGCCTTCCTCGGGAACCGACAGCCTGGTGAGGGGCCGGGCGACGCTCGCGACGCGCTCGATCCAGCGCACGCCCGGTTCCGGGCCGTCGCCCTGGCCAAGGAAACGGCGCAGCCGCGCGCGCAGGGCCAGCGGCGCGAACAGGGCCAGGGCGACCCAGGCCAGCAGGCAGACGACGCCGAACACAATCGACAGAAAGGCCAGTTGCGAAGAAGTCATGGCGTCCTCACACGCGGATGCGGATGGTCTTGCGCAGCCACAGCACGCCGAACACGATCATGCCGAGGCCGTACCACAACAGGCGCACGCCGGATGGATCCTTCCACAGCATGCTCACATAGGCCGGACTGCTGGCCAGCATCACGCCCATCACGCCGAACGGGAGCAGGCCCAGGATCCAGGCCGACATGCGTCCCTCGGCCGACAGCACGCGCACCTGCGCCACCAGCTTCAGGCGGGCGCGGATGATCTGGCTGATGTTGCCGAGGATTTCGGCCAGGTTGCCGCCCGATTCGCGCTGGATCAGCACCGCGATGATCAGGTAGCGCAGGTCGGTCAGCGGGATGCGCTCGGCCAGGCCGTGCAGCGCCTCGTTCATCGGCACGCCGTAGTTGATCTCCTCGCGCGTGATGCGGAACTCGCCGGCCAGAGGCTCGGGCATCTCGTTGCCGACGATTTGCAGCACGTTGGTGAACGAGTGGCCGGCGCGCAGCGCGCGCGCGATGAAGTCGGCCGCCTCGGGCAGCTGGTGCTCGATGCGCACCAGCCGCCGCACGCGCAGGCGCTGCAGCAGCCACCAGGGCAGGCCCAGGCCGCCGGCACAGGCCAGCAGGCGCGCCGGCAGCGGAAAGTCGACCGCGCCGACCGCGCCCGACGTCAGGACCAGGGCCGCGGCCAGGCAGCCGAGCGAGCCGGCCAGGAACCGGCCGACCGACCAGGTGGCGCCGGCCTGCACCAGCAGCGCATCGATGCGCTGCGCCAGCTTGAACCGGTGCAGCAGGCGATCCAGCGCCGGCATGCGGCTGTAGCGGCGCTGCTTGAGGATCGAGATCCGTTCGCCGCCGCGTCCGTTCACGCCGCCGGACATGACCTGCAGCCGGCGCGCGATGCGGCGCGCCGCCGCGCCGTGGGTGCTCATCCACCACAGGTAGAAGCCCTCGACCGCGAGGATCACGGCCGCGAACACCAGCACCACGAAACCATAGAACAAGCCGTCCATGTGCGCTCCCGGTCGTTCGTTCAGTCAAACCGGCGGTCGGGATCGAATGAATCGTCCTCCACCTTCACCCCGAACAGCTTGAGGCGGTCGGCGAAGCGGGGGCGCACCCCGGTGGCGCTGAAGTGGCCCAGCACCTTGCCGTCGACGTCGACCCCGCGCTGCTCGAAGCGGAAGATTTCCTGCATCGAGATGATCTCGCCTTCCATGCCGGTGATCTCCTGCAGGCTGACCAGCTTGCGGGTGCCGTCGGTCAGGCGCGAGACCTGCACCACCACCGTCACCGCCGACACGATCTGCTGGCGGATCGCGCGCGGCGTCAGGTTCACCGCCGCCATGCTCACCATGTTCTCGAGCCGCGACAGCGCGTCGCGCGGCGTGTTCGAGTGGATCGTGGCCAGCGAGCCTTCGTGGCCGGTGTTCATCGCCTGCAGCATGTCGAGCGCTTCCGGGCCGCGCACCTCGCCCAGGATGATGCGGTCGGGCCGCATACGCAGCGCGTTGCGCACCAGCGCGCGCTGCGGCACCTCGCCCTTGCCCTCGATATTGGGCGGGCGCGTCTCCAGGCGCACCACGTGCGGCTGGCGCAGCTGCAGCTCGGCCGCGTCCTCGATCGTTACCACCCGCTCGCAGGCCGGGATGAAGCCCGAGATCAGGTTGAGCAGGGTGGTCTTGCCGCTGCCGGTGCCGCCCGAGATCAGGATGTTGACCTTGGCCGTGCCCAGCCCTTCCAGCACCCGGATCATCGGCGCTGTCATGCTCTTGTAGTCGAGCAGGTTCTGCACCGTCAGCGGGCTGCCGCCGAAACGGCGGATCGACAGGATCGGCCCGTCGACCGCCAGCGGCGGGATGATCGCGTTCACGCGCGAGCCGTCGGGCAGCCTGGCGTCGACCATCGGGCTCGACTCGTCCACGCGGCGGCCCACGCGCGAGACGATCTTCTCGATGATCTTCATCAGGTGGGCGTTGTCGTGGAAGGTGACCTCGGTCAGCTCCAGCCGGCCGTGCCGTTCGACGTAGACCTTGTTGAAGGTATTGACCAGGATGTCCGAGATCGATGGATCGGACAGCAACGGTTCGAGCGGGCCGAAGCCCAGCATCTCGTGCTGGATGTCGAGCACCAGGTGGTGCCGCTCGTGCTGGTTCAGGACGATGCGCTCGTCCTCGATGATGCGCTGGACCAGCAGCGCCAGCTCGTGCTTGAACTGTTCGGCCGTCAGGCGCTTCAGGCGCTCCAGGTCGATCCGGTCGAGGATCATCTGGTGCATCAGCTTCTTGAGCTCCTGGTAGGCCTGGTTCGGCGCATCCTGCAGCTCGGCGCCTTGGGTGCGCTCCTGGCCGCCAAGGGCAAGTCGTTCGCGAAGGGACATGGGCGGCTCCAGCATGGCTCGATTCAATCATCCGCGTCCTGGCGCCCGAACAGGCGGTCCAGCAGGCCGCGGTTTTCCGGGATCCGGTGCGCGGTCACCAGCTCGACCATCTCGGCCAGGCTGCGCGCAGCAGCGCTTGCGCGCGACAGCTGCAGCACCGGCACGCCCTGGTTCACCGAATCGGTCACCGCGATATAGTCGTTGGGGAAGGTGTGCACCACCTCGCAGCCGAGCGCCGCATGCAGGTCTTGCAGCCGCAGCTTGCCGCCCTTCTCGTAGCGGTTGACGATCAGACGGATGTTGTCGAGCACGTAGCCCAGCGAACGGAAGATGTCCAGCAGCCGGCGCGCATCGCGGATGTCGGGCAGCGCCAGCTGCAGCACCGGATAGATGGTGTCGGTCACGTCGAGCGCGCGCAGCGATACCGCGTCGATCTGGCGCCCGACATCCAGCAGCACGTAGTCGTAGTTCTGGCGCGCCACGCGCAGGATGGTGTCGATGTGTTCGGGCTTGGCCTCTTTCGCGTGGCCGGGATCGTCGGCCGCGGCCAGCACGCCGAAACCCGGCGTGACGTGCACCAGGCACGACTCGAGGAAGGGCCCGTCGACGCGCGCGATCTGGGAGCATACGTCCGACATCGTCATGGCCGGCTTCTGGTCCGACACGTACAGGGCGGCGTCGCCGAACTGGCCGTGCAGGTCGATCAGCAAGACCTTCTTGCCCGCCAGCGTCGCCAGCGCATAGCCGAAGTTGGCCGAGATGAAGGTGGCGCCGCTGCCGCCCTTGCAGGCGATGAAGGCGAGCACCTTGCCTTCGCGCAGGCTCGACACCCCGGCGGCGGCGGCGATCCGGTCCATCGCCTCGTGGAAGGCGCGGTGCACCAGCGGCAGCTGCAGCAGCTCGCGCACGCCGGCGCGCATCGCGGTGATCAACAGGTCGGGCTGGTGCTGGTTGGTCAGCAGCATCAGCTGCGCGCCCGGATACTGGCGACCCAGGCGCTCGAGCAGGCCGGCCTCGAGCGGTTCCAGGCCGCTGGCGTCGACGATCACCAGTTGCGGAGGGTCCGGCTCCGGGCGGTCGAGCGCCTCGCGCAGGCTGGCGCGGGTCGCGGCCAGGTGCAGGGGCGGCAGGCGCGCCGCCCCCTGCGAGACCAGTTCGGCGTACAGGTGGCTGTCCCGGCTGACCAGAAGCGCTCTCATGGCAGCCCCCGGCGGCCGGTGCGCACTTGCAGTCCGGCTGCACGCGCGGCCATCACTGGTCCACCATCGCGGCCGGCTGGCCCTCGGGCCTGGCGAACGAACGCTGGTAGTTGTCGATGGCGGAGCGCGCGGCGCGGCCGTCCAGGCCCAGGGCGGGATTGCCGCTGGCGCCGGCGGCCGGGTCGAGCGTTTGGGCCGCCAGGTTGCGGCGGGTGGCGGCGCCGAAACGACCGTCCCAGTCGGGCGTGGTCGAGATGCATCCCGGCGCGCCGCAGGCGAGCAGCGCCAGCGCCGCCCATCGTGTGAATGTGGTTCGCATGCTGTTCCCCTATTGCAGTTGGTAGCCGCCGGCGGTGGCCGGCGGCGCCGCGCCGGACGGTTCGCCTTCCAGCCGCCCGCCCAGCATCAGGCCGGCGCGCGACGGCGCGACGTGGCCGTCGGTTGGCAGCGCATGGCTGCCGCCGGCCAGCGGCTTGACCAGGCGCGCCGTGATCACGAACACCAGCTCGGTGCGGTCCTGCTGGTAGTCGGTGCTGCGAAACAGCGCACCCAGCACCGGCACCTCGCCCAGGCCCGGCAAGCCCTTCAGGTTGGCAACCAGGTTGTTGCGCACCAGGCCGCCGATCGCGAAGCTCTGGCCGTCGTACAGCTGCACCGTGGTGCTGGCGCGGCGCGTGGTCACCAGCGGCATGATCGCGGTGCCGTTGACGCCAGTGGCGGTGATGCCGATCCCCTCGCGCGACAGCTCGGACACCTCGGGCGCCACCTTCAGGTTGATGCGCCCGCCCGACAGCACGGTCGGGGTGAAGCGCACGCCGACCCCGAATTCCTTTTCTTCCAGGGTCACGCGGTCATCGTCCTGCGATACCGGGATGTAGAACTTGCCGCCGGCCAGGAACGAGCCTTCCTGGCCGCTGATCGCCAGCACGTTCGGCTCGGCCAGGATGCGCACCAGGCCATCGAGCTTGTCGGCCTCGATGCCGAAGCGGTTGCCATTGGTCTTCACGCCCGACAGGCCGCCGCGCGCCAGGCCGGTGAGGAAGTCGGTGGCCAGGGTGGTGGTCCAGCTGCCCGAACCGAAGCTGAAGCGGGCGCCGGTCTCGAGCCGCTCGAGCAGGGTGCGCGAGACCTCGGCCACCTTGACCTCGAGCTGCACCTGCTGCGGCGCGCTCACCGCCAGCAGGTTGACCACCCGGGCGCCGGCGCCGCCCGCGGCACCGCCGCCGCTGGCAGCGCCCCTGCCGACCACGATCACGCCGTCGGTCTCGTTTTCCTTGTCGGCCGCCGGCAGCTGGCGCAAGGGGCGGCGCACGTAGGCGCCGGCCAGCTCCACCGCGCGCTGCACGGCGGCGGCGTCGCTGACGGCGCCGGCCAGCACCAGGCTGTCGTTGGCCGCCATCACCCGGATGTCCGGCTCGTCGGGCATCGCGGCCCTGAGCGTGGATTCCAGGCCGCTCGGGTCCATCGCGATCGTGATGTCGATCACGCTGCACAAGCCGCTGCGGCCCTGCACGATCATATTGGTGCTGCCGACGTCGACGCCGGCGATGTACAGGGTGTCGGGGGCGACCAGCATGGCCTGCACCACGGCCGGGTTGCCGACGCTTCGCCGGGCCACCTTCTCGGGCAGGCGCAGCATGGTCGACTTGCCCATCTGGAGCGCCATCGCGGCCGGCCGCGCCGCCTCGCCGCGGCAGCCTTGCGCGCTGCGCGCCGGCGAATCCGGCGATTCGGCTCCAGGCTGGACGGGCGCCGGTTTCTTCGGCGCCGACTGTTGCGGGGCAGCGGGCGCCGCCATGGCGTTGCCCAGGGCGGCCGCGAGCAAGGCAAGACAGGCGGCGCGCAATGCGATCGGGAGACGTCGTTTCATGATCGATCCTGTCGGTGGTCAGAAGCATTCCTGCGACGCGTGCAGGCCGTTGATGACGCTGATGCAGTCGCGCTTCAGCGGGCTCGGCGCGCGCACCTGCTGCACGCGCGGACGCGGCGGCGCGCGCACCACCGGCGGCGGGGCGGCGGCTGCGAGCGCCGGCAACAGGTTTTCCTTGGTCGCCCCCAGGGTGGCGGCGGCGGCCGGATCGACCTGGTTGCGCAGCGCCAGCGACAGGGTGCCGACGCTGCGCGCCAGGTCCAGCTTTTCGGCCTCGGCCGGGGTCACTTCGAGCGTGACGGCATTGACCACCTTGGGCCTGGTCTCGTCGCGGCTGACTTCCTGGGCCACCGCCAGCACCAGGATCCGCTCCAGCACGATCTTCGAGATGCTCTGCTCGCGCGCCCGGGCGGCGTTCGGATCCGGCATGGTCTCGGTGCTGACGATGATGTCGACGTAATTGCCCGGCAAGGCGAAGCCGGCCACCCCGACCACGTCGTTGACGCGCACCGTGATCGCGCGCTTGCCCTCGGCGATCAGGGCCGACAGGCCGCCCAGGGTGCCGGCCGGGGCCAGCTTGGCTTCGCTGATCGGTTCGCCTGCGAGCAGGCTGCTTTTCAGGACCCGCCCGCCCAGCGGCGAGGGATCGGTGAAGGCGCCCCTGGGCACGCTGCCGGCCGGCCAGTCGACCAGCTTGAACATCTCGGGCGACAGGCGCTGGCCGATGTCGACGTCGGACCTGGCGACGACGATCCGGCTGGCGGTCGCGCCCGGGGCATTGAGCAGCCAGCCGGCCGCCAGCGCCACCGCCAGCAGGCCGAGCACCACCGCCAGCGCCATCATGATCACGGCACGCTTGTTGTTCATCGCGCTTCTCCTTCCTGGTGGTCGCCGCGGCGCTCCCCGCCGTGCGGCGCGGGGATCGAGGAATCCAGCGCGGGCGGCAGGGCGCTGGCCCCGAACAGGCTGGCCCAGGCCTGGACCAGGCCCGCCACGTCGCAGCGCGGCGCGCGGCCGGCATAGCCGGCGAAATCGGCGATCCGTCCCAGCAGCTCGTGCGGATAGGCCGCCAGCAGCGGACGGCGGGTGCGGCGATGCAATTCGTCGACCAGGTAGTCGAGCGCGGGCTCGTCGAGTTCGATGCGACGCAGCCGCGCCTGGCGCCGCAGCAGCGCGCGATAACTCGTTTCGGACAGCGGCCCGACCGGGATGCGGTAGCCGATGCGGCGCAGGCAGGCGTCGTCCAGCACCGATTCGGGCGCCAGGCTGGTGGCCAGCACCAGGTCGACGTCGAAGGGCAGCGCGTGGCTCGGGCCGTGAGGCACCTTCACATGGTCCTGGCCGGCTTCCAGCGCGCCCAGCCAGCGGTGCAGCAGCTCGCCGGCCGGCACCCGCTGGCGCCCCAGGTCGTCCAGCACCAGCAGGCCGTTATTGGCCAGGATGTGGGGCGGCGCGCGCAGCACGCCGCTGGCGGCGTCCACGCGCAGCTCCAGCATGTCGCGCGCCAGCTCGGCGCCCACGTGCACCAGCGGCCGCTGCGACAGTAGCCAGCGCGTGTCGACGCTGCGGCGTTCTTCCATGCCGCGCAGCTGCAATGGTGACGGATGCAGGGCCGGGTCGTGCAGCTGGACGATCTCGTGGTTGACCAGCACCGCGTACGGCACCGCGATCGGATCCTGGCGCAGGCGCGCGAACTTGCGCGCCAGGGTCGTCTTGCCGCTACCGGACGGACCGACCAGCAGCAGCGGCCGGCCCGAATACAGGGCCGCGCCGATCAATTCGCGCACCGGCGCATCCAGGCCGTCGCCGTCGAGCACCGCGTCGAGTTCGGCGCGCGCCACGCGCGGCGCATCCGGCCGGCGCTGCGACTGGTGCGCGACCACCGCCCGCCAGGCCGCCAGGGTCACCGGCGCCGGGCCGGCATAGCGCGATTCGGCCAGGTGTTCGGCGGCCGCGCGCTGGCCGGCGACGGTCAGCTGGTAGTGCACGTCGATATCGGTCTCGCCCGACCAGGCGATTTCGGCAAGCTGCCCGGCGACCAGGCCTTGCAGGACCTCGCGCGCCACGCTGACCGACAGCCGCAGGCGGCCGGTCAGCAGCGACAGCGGCGTCTTGCCGCCCGCGTGCAGGACCTTGAGCACCAGCCCCGTCACCAGGCGCGGAGCGAGCCCGGTGTCGCGCACGGTGCGCGGCTGGCGCGGCAGCACGGCCGTCATGTCGCCATCGGGGGATGGCGCACCGGCGCCGGATACCGGCGCCTCGCGGCCCGCGGCCGTGGCGGCCGACAAGATTCCCATCATGAAGCCTCCTGCCCATGAAGATGTTTCGGAATACCTTGATTTGATTCTAGCGAGCGGCCTCATCAGGCACTTGATACCTGACAAAGGCGCAACGTCAACTCAGAGAAGCGGCCGATCGGCGTAGCGGCCGGCCAGCAAGGCGATGGTGCCGGCCGCGATCGCCACCCCATAGGGAATCGATCCGGCGCCGGGCTGGCCGCCGGCTGCACCCGGCATCGCGCCGCGCGGCAGGCGCAGCAGCGTGGGCCGCACGATCGCCCACAGGCTGGCCAGCACCAGGCGCAGGCGGCCCTTGAAGACGATGACGGCCAGCGCCATCACACCGCCCGCGCACCAGGCCAGGATGGCGATGCGCAGCGCGTCGCCGGACCCGGCGAAGGCGCCGACCGCGGCCATCATCTTGACGTCCCCGGCAGCCATGCCGCGGACCAGGTAAAAGGGCAGGAAGAGCGCGAGGCCGGTCGCCGCCCCGCCCGCCCAGGCCAGCAGCCCCGCCAGCGGTTGCGGCGACAGCAGATGCAGAACCAGGGCGCCTCCCATGCCTGCCGCCAGCAGCCGGTTCGGGATGCGCCGGCTCTCCACGTCCTTGACCGCGGCGGCCGTAACCATCAGCAGCAGCAGGGTATCGAGGTAAGGTGCGACCACCATGATGGCCTCCATAAAAAAAAGCCCCCCGGGGCCATGCAGCGCCCCGGGGAGCAGGCAGGATTACGGCGCCGTCGGGGTTTCGAACTGGTCGCGGATGTACTCGAAGGCTGCCTGGATTTCCAGGCCGACCTCACCAGCGACGCCGGCCATCACCACGCCGATGAGGGCGGCGATCAGGCCATATTCGATGGCCGTCACACCGTTTTCGTCGGCAATAAACGCTTTGATGGCGGAGGTAATCGTGCTCATGACAAACTCCTTGTAGTGGTTGAGAAAATACTGGCTGCGACTGGGCCCCGTCGCGACTGCTGTGTTACGTTTGCCAGTGAATGCACTGTAGCGATTAGTGCCGCACGGCAAGTTGACCGTCCACAACTTTTCCTTGCGGAAATTTCTGCTTTTGATAAGGACAGGCCCGCCGGGCGATGTGTCACACCACCGGCAAGCACGAATAAAAATTGTTAAGAATAGTTGCCGGTAATACAAAAAAGCATTATGCTGTTTTGCTTGACCGCTGAAAAATACGGCACCGCCGCTGCCGGCGCCCTGCCGCCCCGTTCGGCACGGTCCGCCCGGTGCGGTCCACCTGTGCTCCCGGTTACACTTCTTGCCTGGCTTGACGACGACGACATGGATTCCCTGCTGCGACACATGGTGGACATGACCGGCCACCGCGATCACACCATGCTGGACATCTCCGTGATTTCAGCGGTCCAGGAATTGTCGGGCGCGGCCCGTACCCGGGTGCTGGCCATCTCCCATGTCGGCGAACAGTATTTCGTGCGCTCGCGCGCCTGCATCCATGCCGGCAGCGTGGCCTGCCCCGAGGAGCCGCAGGACAGCGGTCCCGGCGAACCGATCTCGCTCTATCCCGAACTCGAGGCCTGCCTGCGGCGCCACGACTCGCGCGCCGAAAGCGTCGGCGCCGACGGCCTGCGCTGCCTGTGGCTGCCGATCTGGTTCGGCGACAAGGCCGACACCTGCCTCGAGATCGTGCATGCCGATCCGTTCACGCCGGAAGCGCTGTACATGGTCAACGGCATCGTCAGCGTGTACCGCAATTTCCAGAACCTGCTCGACTACAGCGAGCGCGATTCGCTCACGGGCCTGCTCAACCGCAAGACCTTCGACGACCAGCTGGCGCGCATGCTGCACGCCGCCGAGAGCGACCCGTCGAACCCCGGCCAGGCCGAGCGACGCCAGCCGAGCGGCGAAGAAAAGCAGTGGCTGGCGGTGGTCGACGTCGACCACTTCAAGGGCGTCAACGACCGCTTCGGCCACCTGTACGGCGACGAGGTGCTGATCCTGATCGCCAACCTGCTGCAATCGTCGTTCCGCGCCCAGGACCGGGTGTTCCGCTTCGGCGGCGAGGAATTCGTGGTGCTGCTGCGCTCGACCAACCTCGACAACGCGCGCCGCATCATCGAGCGCTTCCGCGCCGACGTCGAGAAGCACGACTTCCCGCAGGTGGGCCAGGTCACGGTCAGCGTCGGCTTCACCAGCGTCAGCGCGGCCGACTCGCCGGTCGTCACGCTCGGCCACGCCGACCAGGCCCTGTACTACGCCAAGGCCCACGGCCGCAACCGCGTGTGCCACTACGAAGAGCTGGTCGAGGGCGGGCTGCTGCAGACCGTGGCCGTCAACGACACCGCCGAGTTCTTCTGACTGCGCACTGACTGCGCACTGACAGCGCGCGAACGGCAGCGGCATCCGGGCTGGCGTAGGCCAGGGCCGTACAGCAGGCAGCCGCCAAAGGTCGGCCGGCGCGAGCCATGACGGTCGGCGCTCCAGCCGGCCAGCGGCTGGACGGCGCCCCACAGGTGGCATGGCGCCTCCGGTGGAATCACATCCGCACAGTATAGGAATAACGATAGCAGGCAATGGCGCCGATTTGTCATGCCATCCATGCGTCCTGCGCATGGGTGGCATACGCCGCCTGCGCTTGCGCGCGGCGCCGCCGCGGTCCACACTGGCGTGAAGGAGGCAGCATGGACAAAGTACTGATCGTCACCGGCGCGGGCCGCGGCATCGGCGCCGCCATCGCCCGGCGCGCGGCGCGCGAAGGCTACCGGGTCGCGCTCAACTACCGCCACGACGGCGCCAGCGCTGCGGCGCTGCTGGACGAGATCCGCGCCGCCGGCGGCGTCGCCATCGCGGTCCAGGCGGACGTCGGCGATCCGGGCGAGGTGGCGCGGATGTTCGCGCGCGCCGAGCATGAACTCGGTCCCGTGACGGCCCTGGTCAACAATGCCGGCATCACCGGCCGCCTGGCCGGCTTCATGGACAGCGATCCCGACACCATCGCCGCGGTATTCCGCACCAATGTGCACGGCGCCATGCATTGCAGCCGCGCCGCGGTGCATGCCTTCCGGCGCACCGGAGCAGCCGGCGTGATCGTCAACCTGTCCTCGACCGCCGCCCTCACCGGCAGCCCCCACGAATACGTGCACTATGCGGCCAGCAAGGCCGCGGTCGAGACCTTCACCCTGGGGCTGGCGCGCGAACTGGCGCCCGAGGGCATCCGCGTGTGCGCGGTGGCGCCCGGGTCGACCCTGACCGGCATCCATGCCCAGGCCGGCGAACCGGAGCGCCCTGCGCGGATTGCGCCGAAGATCCCGCTGGGACGCCTGGCGACGCCGGAAGAAATCGCGGAACCGGTATTGTGGCTGCTGTCGCCGCAGGCGAGTTACGTCACCGGCGCCACCCTGCGCTGCGCCGGAGGCTTGTAGTCACACTTCGGCCAGCTGCATGAAGCGCTGCGGCTCGACCTGCCACTTGGCGGCCGATTCGTGGCGCACGATCCGGTCGCCGCCGCCGAAGCCCGGCGCACGCGACAGGTCGACCGTCTCGGGCCGGATATACACCTGCTTCTTCGTATTGAAGAATACATTCACCTTGGGTGTGAGCAGGCTCGATTCGTGCGGCTCGACCACCACGCCCAGCCGGCCCGACTCCAGCAGCACCAGGGTGCCGACCGGGTAGATGCCGACGCAGCGCATGAATTCCTGGGTCAGCGCGGGATTGAAGTGGAACTTGCTCCACTCGTAAATCTTGCGCAGGGCGTCGGCCGCCGACATGCCCTTGTGGTAGCAGCGGTCGGAAGTGATCGCATCGTAGACATCGACGATGGCCGCCATCTGCGCCAGTTCGCTGATGGCGCCCTCGGCCTGGCGGTCCGGGTAGCCGCTGCCGTCGCGCCGCTCGTGGTGGTGCAGGGTAATGTCGAGCGGAATCGCACCGATGCCGGGGGTCCTGGCCAGGATGTCGTGGCCGTCGCGCGGGTGCCGCTTGATGATGTCGAACTCGTCATCGGTCAGACGCCCCTGCTTGTTGAGAATGGCGTCCGGCACCAGCGCCTTCCCGGTATCGTGCAGCAGTCCCCCCAGGCCGGCCTGATAGATGATGTCTTCATCCATGCCGCGCGAGCGGCAGAAGGCCACCAGCAGCGCGCACACGCTGACCGAGTGCAGGAAGGTGTAATCGTCCTTGTTCTTGATCTGCAACAGACTCAGCAAGGCGCCGGAATTGCGCAGGATGGATTCCGTGACCTGTTGCACGACCGGACTGACCTGGTCCAGCTCGACGGCCTTCCCCAGGCGCGCGTCCTGCATCACGGTGCGCACCAGATCCACCGCCTGGCGACGCACGCTGGCGGCGCGCTGCAGTTCCTCTCCCAATGTCGTCCTGGTCCGTTCGCGCGGCGTGGCGGCCAGCGCGGCCACCTCGGCCTCGGTCGCGGCCGCGCTTTCTTCCACCGTGGGCGCATCGACGTCAAGTCCTCGGCCAGAATCGATCACGACACCGCGGATACGGGCCGCGACGATCTTGCCGATTTCATCGGGATCGGTGATCAGGAACTGGTTACGGACAAAGGGATGTTCCATCCAGCCACAATCGAGCTCCTGGATGAACATGCCCACCTTGAGTTGGGAGGAATCCACCTTCTTGAGCATTTCGTGTCTCTCTCCATCATTGGAACTGGTTCGGCACGCCAACCATGCATCCAGTATAACCGCTCGATTACGGCGTGGCATCTGATGTTGCCCCGCAGATACACAATGTGACATGGGTCGAACCCGAGCATCACTTTTGGGCACATCTTGACGTTAACGTTAACGTCATATACCGTACCGGCATACCCGTCCGCACCGCCTACAAGGACCCTCTCCTCATGAACGACATCACCCCTGCAGCGAAGCTCGACCTGCCCGAGCAGCCACGCCTGGCCAACAAGGTCCGCTTCGTCACCGCCGCCTCGCTGTTCGACGGCCATGACGCCTCGATCAACATCATGCGCCGCATCCTGCAATCGAACGGCGCCGAGGTGATCCACCTCGGCCACAACCGTTCGGTCGACGAAGTGGTCACCGCGGCGCTGGCCGAGGACGCGCAAGGCATCGCCATCTCGAGCTACCAGGGCGGCCACGTCGAATACTTCAAGTACATGATCGACCTGCTGCGCCAGCGCGGCGGCGCCCACATCAAGGTGTTCGGCGGCGGCGGCGGCGTGATCGTCCCGAGCGAGATCGAGGACCTGCACGCGTATGGCGTGACCCGCATCTTCAGCCCGGAAGACGGCCAGCGCATGGGCCTGGTCGGCATGATCCGCTCGATGCTCGAAACCTGCGACGTCGACCTGTCGCCGTATGCCCCGACCACGCTCGAACCGCTGCAGACAGGCGAGGTCGCCGGGCGCCACCGCCCCCTGGCCCAGCTGATCACCGCGCTCGAGAGCGGCAAGGTCGACCCAGGCCTGCGCAAGCAGATCCTGGACACGGCCGACACGCTGCGCGTGCCGACCCTGGGCATCACCGGCACCGGCGGCGCCGGCAAGTCCTCGCTGACCGATGAACTGATCCGCCGCATCCGCCTCGACCAGGGCGACCGCCTGAACATCGCCGTGATCTCGATCGACCCGTCGCGCCGCAAGTCGGGCGGCGCCCTGCTGGGCGACCGCATCCGCATGAACGCGATCAATCCGTGGAATGGCCAGCAGCGCGTGTTCATGCGCTCGCTGGCCACGCGCGAAGCCGGCTCGGAGATCTCGCAGGCCCTGCCCGACGTGATCGCCGCCTGCAAGGTGGCCGGCTTCGACCTCGTGATCGTCGAGACCTCGGGCATCGGCCAGGGCGACGCCGCCATCGTGCCGCACGTCGACACCTCGATGTACGTGATGACTCCGGAGTTCGGCGCCGCCTCGCAGCTCGAAAAAATCGACATGCTCGATTTCGCCGACCTCATCGCGATCAACAAGTTCGACCGCAAGGGCGCGCTGGACGCGCTGCGCGACGTGGCCAAGCAATACCAGCGCAACCGCGAACTGTGGTCCGTGAGCCCGGACCAGATGCCGGTCTACGGCACCCAGGCCTCGCGCTTCAACGACGACGGCGTGACTGCCCTGTACCACGGCCTGCTGCCGAAACTGGCCGCGCTGGGCCTGAAAGTGGAGAAGGGCAGCCTGCAGGCCCCGGCGCAGCGCTACTCGAGCGGCAAGAACGTGATCGTGCCGCCGGCGCGCAGCCGCTACCTGGCCGAGATCGCCGACACCGTGCGCGGCTACCACCGCCAGGTCGGCAAGCAGGTGAAACTGGCGCGCGAGCGCCAGCAACTGCAGGAAGCGAAGCGCATGCTGGCCGCGGCCGGCAAGGGAACGGATTTCGACGACCTGATTCTTGAACGCGACAACGCGATGGACGGCGAAGCCAAGTCCCTGGTCGCCTCCTGGCCGCAGTTGCAGGCGACCTACGCCGGCGACGAACACGTGGTGAAGATCCGCGACAAGGAAATCCGCACGCGCCTGATTTCGACGACCTTGTCGGGCAACCCGGTGCGCAAGGTGGCGCTGCCGCGCTTCGAGGACCATGGCGAGATCCTGCGCTTCCTGATGCTGGAAAACGTGCCGGGCTCCTTCCCCTACACTGCCGGGGTATTCCCGTTCAAGCGCGAGGGCGAGGACCCGACCCGCATGTTCGCCGGCGAAGGCGACGCCTTCCGCACCAACCGGCGCTTCAAGCTGGTGTCGACCGGCATGGACGCCAAGCGCCTGTCGACCGCCTTCGACTCGGTGACCCTGTACGGCGCCGATCCGGCGCTGCGGCCCGACATCTACGGCAAGGTCGGCAACTCGGGCGTGTCGATCGCGACCCTGGACGACATGAAGGTGCTGTACGACGGTTTCGACCTGTGCAGCCCGTCGACCTCGGTGTCGATGACGATCAACGGCCCTGCCCCGACCATCCTGGCGATGTTCATGAACACCGCCATCGACCAGCAGATCGACAAGTTCGCCGAGACGAACGGCCGCCAGCCGACGGCGCAAGAAGCGGACAAAATCCGCGCCTGGGTCCTGACCGCCGTGCGCGGCACCGTGCAGGCCGACATCCTGAAGGAAGACCAGGGCCAGAACACCTGCATCTTCTCGACCGAGTTCTCGCTGAAGGTCATGGGCGACATCCAGGAATATTTCGTCGCCCACGGCGTGCGCAATTTCTATTCCGTGTCGATCTCGGGCTATCACATCGCGGAAGCGGGCGCCAACCCGATCTCGCAGCTCGCCTTCACCCTGTCGAACGGCTTCACCTTCGTCGAGGCCTACCTGGCGCGCGGCATGCACATCGACGACTTCGCGCCGAACCTGTCGTTCTTCTTCTCGAACGGCATGGACCCGGAATACACGGTGCTGGGGCGCGTGGCGCGCCGCATCTGGGCGGTGGCGATGCGCGACAAGTACGGCGCCAACGACCGCTCGCAAAAGCTCAAGTACCACATCCAGACCTCGGGCCGCTCGCTGCACGCGCAGGAGATCGACTTCAACGACATCCGCACCACCCTGCAGGCGCTGATCGCGATCTACGACAACTGCAATTCGCTGCACACAAACGCGTATGACGAGGCAATCACCACGCCGACCGACGAATCGGTGCGCAGGGCATTGGCGATCCAGCTGATCATCAACCGCGAATGGGGCCTGGCCAGGAACGAAAACCCGAACCAGGGTTCGTTCATCATGGACGAGCTGACCGACCTGGTCGAGGAGCAGGTGCTGCAGGAGTTCGAGCGCATCGCCGAGCGCGGCGGCGTGCTGGGCGCGATGGAAACCGGCTACCAGCGCGGCAAGATCCAGGAAGAGTCGATGCTGTACGAGCACAAGAAGCACGACGGCAGCCTGCCCATCATCGGCGTCAATACCTTCCGCAATCCGAAGGGCGCCGGCGCCCCGGCGACGATCGAGCTGGCCCGGTCGACCGACGACGAAAAGCAGTCGCAGCTGCAGCGCCTGGAAGACTTCCACCGCCGCCATGCCGATGCCGCCCCGGCCGCGCTAGCCGCCCTGCGCCAGGCCGCGATCGACAACGAGAACGTGTTCGCGCGCCTGATGGACGCGGTGCGCGTGTGCTCGCTGGGCCAGGTCACGACGGCGCTGTTCGAGGTCGGCGGGCAGTATCGCCGGAACATGTAATAATCTTGTCACCTTCCTGCAACAATTCGGCGCCCAGAGTATAGAAAAATAGAACTTTGTTGTACGAGAATAGCTAATGTGACATGTCATACGGTAACATGACATCAACATTCTTTATTCTTTGGCAACCATGCGCACTCGTGTTTGCATCACGATCGACACCGAATTCAGCATAGGCGGTGCCTTCGCTGATGCGGCGCGCCATCCAATCGCGGAGCCGATGGTGTATTGCAAGGTTGAAGACCGCTCGGAAGGACTCGGCTTCATGCTCGATACCTTCCGGCGGCATGGGGTCCAGGCCACGTTCTTCACGGAGACCCTGCAGCGTCATTATTTCAAGCACGATCCGATGCGCGCTATCGTTCATGAGATTCGTGACAATGGACATGAGATAGGATTGCATCTCCACCCATGCTGGTCGGTTTTCCAGCATCAGGACTGGCGTACGCGCATTGCTGCACTTCAGCGGCCCGACAGTTTTTTCGGCCGCTCTACCGCCGACTCGGTCGTGTTGCTCGAGCAAGGCATCCAGACCTTCGCGGACTGGGGCCTCGACCGCCCGAAGGCATTTAGAAGCGGTAATTTGCAGCACGACGCGAACCTGTACAAGGCGCTGGCCCAGGTTGGCATACCCTACAGCTCGAATATTGCGACGGCCATCTTCGACAGCGGCGATCCCGCCTACAGGCTTTATAGCGGCCACCATGGCTGCCATGGCGTGGTCGAGAGCCCGGTCCTGTCCTTCGTCGACTGGTCGTTCGGCAGCCGCAAGCACATGAAATCCTTGACGATCGCGGGCACCAGCTTCGACGAGATGAAAACACTGCTGAACAAGGCGCGGGCGGCAGGCATCGACACCGTGGTGATCCTGACCCATCCCTTCGAATACGTGCACTCGCGCGACACCTCGTTCACGCGTACCCGCACCCAGTATGTCACCCAACAACGGTTGCGCCGCCTGTGCCAGTACCTGCAGCGGAACGACGACAAATTCGAATCGAGCGGCCTGGTGCATGCTCTGGATGCCCATTGCGCGGTTTCCACGCGCAACGACCTGTTGGAGGTATCGTTGTCGCAAAGCCTGCCGCGCATGATCCAACAGGTCATCTACGACCGGTACAGCCGCTGGGCGCTCGACCGGAATCAGGCCGCCACGGCGTGAGCGGCATTCGACTTACGGGCATAGCTGCCTGCCCCGCGCCGCATGCGAACGACTGCACGCGGCGTTGATATGCTAAAGTTAAAAGAATGACAAACCCAATGCTTCCCGCAGTGGTCGTCGGCATCGACACCCCGATCGGCCTGACGATCGTGCGCGACCTCGGCCAGGACGGCGTCCGGGTCATCGGCATCGGCCGTGGCGAGCAGGCGCTGGGCATGGCTTCGCGCTACCTCGAGCGTGGCCTGGTCCGTCCGCGCGACGGCGCCGCGATGATCGAACAGCTGGCCGCACTCGGCGCCGAACTCGGCAAGGCCTGCCTGTTCGCCGTCTCGGAAAACGATATTTCCCTGCTGAACAGCCACCGCGACCGCCTGTCGAACTTCATCATCATGTTCGCCGATGATGCGCGCATGACCAGTGTCCTGAACAAGGACCGCACCTATCTCGCCGCGTCCGCCGTGGGCATCCGCACGCCCCGGACTGCGCAGCCGGCCAGCCTGGCCGACGTCGAACAGGCCAGCCGCGAGCTGCGGTTCCCGGTGGTGCTCAAATGGGCCAATCCCCACGAGGTCGTGGCGCGCCTGAACGCGTCCGGGCTGGCACTGGAAAAGACCCGCTACTGCGAGACGCCGCAGGCGCTGCTTGCCTACCTGCGCCCTTACGAGAAAGCGGGGGTCTATCCACTCATCCAGGAGTACTGCGCCGGCTACGGCCTGGGACAGTTCGTCCTCATGAAGGACGGCGAAGCCCACTACACCTTCCAGCATCGCCGCCTGCATGAATGGCCGCCCGAAGGCGGATTCTCAAGCATGTGCGCATCCCTGCCGGCCGATGCGCACGCGGACCTGATGGCGCAGTCGGTCGCGCTGCTGCGCGAACTCCGGTGGGAAGGCATCGCCATGGTCGAATACCGCCATGACCCGCTTACCGGCGAGTCGGCGCTCATGGAGATCAATGGCCGTTTCTGGGGTAGCCTGCCGCTCGCCTGGCATGCCGGCGCGCGCTTCCCGAGCATGATGTATCGGCTGTTCGGCCAGGGACTGCCCATCGCGCCCCTGCCCTACCGGGCCGGCGTGCGGTGCCGTTACATGATTCCTGAAACCCGGCGCCTGCTGCGCATCCTGTTCGCGCCCCACAAGATCGCGGACAAGACGCTGCGTTTCGCGCGCCTGCCCGAGCTGGGCGGCTACCTGCTCGATTTCTTGCGGCCAGGAAGCCGTTACTACGTTTTCAGCGTCGCCGATGCCGGTCCTTTCTTCAGCGATGTCCGCCAGATTGTCAGCAAAGCCATCGGTCCATTGACGCGACGGCTGCCGCGCCTGCGCCGTCCCCTGGCGCCAGGTAAGTAAAACCGCCCGCCACATGACCATCCAGCCCGACCAGCTCGCCGCGCTGATGCGCGAAGTCGAACGGGAAGACCCGATCGACTTCGCCGACCTGCCCTTTCCCGAGGACGAGATGCGCGCCATCGTCGCCGACCACTTGTGCGAGATGGCGGCGGCGATGGAGAGCTTCAGCGAAGAAGACCGCAGCCTGACCCTGCTGGCCGTGTCGGCCAAGCTGGTGCTGGAAAACCTGGTGCTGCACGTGCAACTCTTGCGGCGCCATGGATTGCCGGTGAGCGACAATGTGGAAGCCTTGCTGCAACGCTTGCGCCGCGATCCCGGCCCCGGCGCGGGGTAGCGGGCCGGATGGTCGTTCTTTCAACACCAGCGCGCGACGACGCAGGCAAGTTTTGCAACAGCTATGTCCGTTTGTACACTGGATGAGCTATTCCTTCAGGTATTATTTGTTGTTGAGGAATTTCGCTGATCCGGCGAAACAACCGTCTCTACAGCCTGAGGAATCCCACATGCCGCGCCATCCCACCAAGCACAAACTCACCGTCGCCATCCTGACGGGCGCCCTTCTCGCCGTCGGCCTAGCCGGATGCAACCGTACCCAGTCCACTGAAACGCTGTTGGCCGAGGCCAAGGCATACCAGCAAAAAGGCGACGTCAAGGCAGCCCTGATCCAGCTCAAGAATGCCGTGGCGAACAGCCCGGAAGACGGCGAAGCGCGCCTGGCGCTGGGCGCCCTGCAGATGTCGAGCGGCGACCTTGTCTCGGCCGAAAAGGAACTGGGCCGCGCACGCGATCTCGGCATCCCGGCCGAGCGGGTGGTGCCGCTGCTGGGGCGGACCCTGGCGCAGCAGGGCAAGTTCAAGGAAGTGCTGGAACTGGTCACGCCCGCGCTGGCCGGCAAGTCGGCCCCGCTGCTGTCGCTGCGCGGCGATGCGCTGCTGGGGAGCGGCAAGCCCGATGAAGCGAAGCAGGCATACGAGGCGGCGCTTGCCGCGAACGCCGGCTCCGGCGACGCCCTGATGGGCCTGGCGCGCCTGTCGGCCGTGCGCGGCGACCGCGACGCGGCGCTGCTGTATGTCGACCAGGCCGTGGCCAAGGATCCGAAGAACCCCGAAGTCTTCATCATGCAGGGCGCGATGCTGCGTTCGATGAACAAGCCCGACGAAGCTTTGGCTGCCTACGACAAGGCGCTGGCGCTCAAGCCCGACCACCGCGGCGCCCACATCGAGAAAGCCTATATCGAGATCGCGCGCGGCAAGTTCGATGCGGCGAAGAAGGAAGTCGAGGCGGCCGAAAAGAACGCGCCAGGCAGCCTGCTGGTCGTGTATTCGCGTGGCCTGCTCGAATTCTCGCAAGGCAAATACTCGGTCGCGAAAGAGTCGCTGCAGAAAATCCTCAAGGTGGCGCCGGAGCATCAGCCGAGCATCCTGCTGGCCGGCGCTTCCGACCTCCATCTGGGCAATATCCAGCAGGCCGAACAGCACCTGCGCAAATACCTGGAAGCCAATCCGAACAACGTCTATGCGCGCAAGCTGCTGGCCCAGGCCCAGCTCAAGAACGCCCAGCCGGCCGATGCCGCCGCCACCCTGGCGCCGGCCCTGAAGGATGCGCCGCAGGACGCGCAGCTGCTGGCCCTGGCCGGCGAGTCGTACATGCAGGTGCGCGACTTCGGCAGGGCCAGCGACTACCTGCAGCAGGCCGCCACCCTGGCGCCGCAGGCGGCCGCCGTGCGCACCTCGCTGGGCCTGTCGCGCCTGGCGCAGGGCGACCAGGCGGGCGCGCTGAGCGACCTGCAACAGGCCGCCGCGCTCGATCCGAAATCGTTCCAGGCCACCATGGCCCTGGTGCAAACTGAAATGAGCATGAAGCGCTACGACAAGGCCCTGGCCGCAGTCAATGCGCTCGAAAAACAGCAGGACAGCGCCCAGGTGCAGCAGCTCAAGGGCGCTGTCTACATGGTCCAGGGCAAGAACGCAGAGGCGCGCAGCGCCTTCGACAAGGCGCTGTCGCTGCAGCCGAGTTTCCTGCCGGCGGTGACCAACCTGGCGCGCCTGGACCTGATGGACAAGAAGCCGGACGCCGCCAAGGCCCGCTTCACGGCCTTCCTTGACAAGAACAAGAACAGTATCGAGGCCATGACGGCGCTGGCCGAACTGGCGATGGTGCAGAAGAACACGGCCGAGGCCACGAGCTGGTACGAAAAGGCCAGCGCAGCCGCGCCGAACGCCACCGCTCCCGCCCTCAAGCTCGGCGCCCACTACCTGGCCACCGAACAGGCGCCCAAGGCGCTGTCGCTGGCACGCAAATTCCAGGCCACGCATCCGACCGATCCTGGCGTACTGGAACTGCTCGGCCAGTCGCAGGCGGCGAACAAGGACTTGAACGGCGCACTCGATACCTATAGCAAGCTGGTCAACGTGTTGCCGAAGGCGCCCGGCGCGCAGCTGCGGCTGGCGCAGGTGCAGCTGGCGCTGAACAACGAGAGCGCGGCCGCCAACCACCTCAAGCGCGCGGTCGACCTGCAGCCCGACTTCGTGCCGGCCCGCATCCTGCAGGCCAACCTGGCGCTGCGCGGCCAGCGTCCCGAAGAAGCGCTGACGGTAGCGCGCGAGCTGCAGAAGGCCGCGCCCAAGGTGCCGCTCGGCTATGTCATCGAAGGCGATGCCCTGATGACGCAGAAAAAATTCCCGCAGGCGCTGCAAGCCTTCGAGAAAGCGCAGGGCCTGGCGCCGACGCCAGAGGCGACGGTCAAGGTGATGCAGGCCCTGCAGGCCAGCGGCAAGGACAAGGAAGCGCTGGCGCGCGGCCAGGCCTGGCTGGCCAAGCAGCCCAACGATGCGCGGGTGTCGGTGATGGTGGCCGAGCTCAACCTGGCGGCCAAGGACTACAAGGGCGCCATCGTCCTGCTCGAGAACGCGCAGAAGCGCGTGCCCGAGAATCCGCTGGTGCTGAACAACCTGGCCTGGGCCTACCAGCAGGTGAAGGATCCACGCGCCCTGGCGACCGCCGAGAAGGCCTACAAGCTCGCCGGCGACAGCCCGGGCGTGATGGACACCCTGGGCTGGGTGCTTGTGCAGCAGGGCGACACCGCGCGCGGCCTGCCGTTGCTGCAGAAAGCCAGCAGCCAGGCGCCGAATTCACCCGAGATCCGCTTCCACCTGGCGCAGGCGCTGAACAAGAGCGGCGACAAGGCCGGCGCCCGCCGCGAGCTGGACAAGCTGCTGGCGTCGACCACCCCGTTCGCCCAGGCCGACGAGGCGCGCGCCCTGCTCAAATCCCTGTAAACCAGGGCGTTCGCCGCGGGCCGCGAGCCTGCCCGCGGCGAACGATTCCTTCTTCATTGCGCCTCGATCGGAGAGGCTGGCGACCTCATCCTATCGAACGCTGGATTTATTGATGTCGCGATAAGATAACGTTCTCCTAAATGAGGATGTTTATCGTGGAAGACGATTCGTACGGAATCCGGCTTACCGATACTTCGGACGGTCGTAACACGGCCAGCATGCTGATCAACAGGATGTATGCCTGGCGCGGCTACTCCGGGGATCACAAGCCGACCGACGACCCCAACCGCATCACCCTGACCGCCACCGACAAGGGCGACGTGGTCGGCACGCTCAGCATCGGCATCGACTCCGAGGTCGGCCTGATGGCCGACGAGATTTTCAAGGAAGAACTCGACGCCCACCGCCAGCGCGGCGCGAAGCTGTGCGAATTCACCAAGTTCGCCTTCGATCCCTCGGTGCGGTCCAAGACCGCGCTGGCCAATGTATTCCACCTGGCCGTGATCTACGCGCGCGACATGCACGGCTGCACCGACATCGTGATCGAGGTCAATCCGCGCCACCGCCGCTTCTATGAGCGCATGCTGGGCTTTCGCAAGGAAGGCGAGCTCAAGACCAATCCGCGGGTCGACGCCCCGGCCTACCTGCTGCGCGTGAACCTGGAGTTCGTCACCGAACAGATCGACCGCTTCGGCGGCACCTGGGCCGCCGACGGCGAGACCGAGGAACGCTCTTTCTATCCATATTTCTTTTCTCCACGCGAAGAGCGTGGCATCATCAATCGCCTGCTGCGCATGGATGAGTCGCACCCGGCATGACGATCACGCTGCGCGACGGCCCTATCTTCAATTCAGAACCTTCATGAGTAAACCGTTCAACTACGAACAGGCGTTTTCGCGCAATATCGGCTGGGTGACGCCAGACGAACAACAACGGCTGCGCGGCAAGCGCGTCGCCATCGCCGGCGGCGGCGGGGTCGGCGGCGTACACCTGCTGACCCTGGCCCGACTGGGCGTGACGCATTTCCACATCGCCGATTTCGACAGCTTCGACATCGTCAACTTCAACCGCCAGGTCGGCGCCATGATGTCGACCGTCGGCCAGCCCAAGGCCGAGGTGCTGGCGCGCATGGCGCGCGACATCAATCCCGAGATCGAAGTGCAAATCTTTCCCGACGGCGTGCACCGCGAGAACCTGGACGCCTTCCTGGCCGGAGTCGACCTGTACGTCGACGCGCTCGATTTCTTCGCCTTCGACGCCCGCCAGCAGACCTTCGCCGCCTGCGCCCGGCTCGGCATCCCGGCCACCACCGGGGCGCCGCTGGGCATGGGCGCGGCCCTGCTCAACTTCATGCCGGGCAAGATGACATTCGAAGAATATTTCGGTTGGGGAGATTTGCCGGACCAGGAAAAGGCGATCCGCTTCGTGGTCGGCCTGGCCCCGGCCGGCCTGCACCGGCCCTACCTGGTGGTGCCCGAGGCGGTCAACCTGGCCGAGCAGCGCGGCCCGTCGACCTTCATGGCCTGCCAGCTGTGCGCCGGCATCTGCGCCACCGAGGCGCTCAAGATCCTGCTCGGCCGCGGCGAGGTGCTGGCCGCGCCCTGGGGCATGCAGTTCGACGCCTACCGAAACAAGCTCAAGCGCACCTGGCGGCCCGGCGGCAACCGCCATCCGATCCAGCAGCTGATGCTCGCTATCGGACGGCGCCAGTTCGCGCGCATGGCGTCCGGGCGCTGAATCCCGCCGGCCTCCGGCGCCGGCACGGTTCATGACAAAAAAGCCACTGCCGGATCGCTCCGGCAGTGGCTTTTTTTACCTTGCAACACCGGGCCTGCCAGGCAGGCCCATGGGTGCTCAGGCGGCTTTCTTGTTGCGGCGGCGGGCGCCGTACAGGCCCAGCATGCCCAGGCCCAGCAGGGCGACCGATGCAGGCTCAGGCACTTCGCCCGGCTCGCTGAACACGACGTCCAGCGAACCGTTGATGACTTGGGTGTCGACTGGGTTGAAGGTGTTCAGCTGGCCCGTCTGGAACGACATGGTGTAGAACGGGTTAGGCGAGGTGAAGAAGCTCGGGCCGAACTCGACCAGGTTGAAATCCGAGGTTGCGCCGAACAGGCCGCAACCGATGCCGTTCGGGCTGCAGGAAGGCAGGGTCGGATCCAGCACACCGGTGCCCGACTGCGGCTCGCCGCGTGCCAGCAGCAGGTCGTCGCCGCTGTTTGCACGCGAGAAATCACCGGCGCCGGTGCCAGGTGGGGTGAAGCTGGTGTTGAAATCTTGGTCCAGATACATTTCCAGCGAGCCGCTGCCAGGGGTGAAGGTGAACGTATTGCGGCCGTTGACGATGCCGAAGGTACCTGATGCCGAGTACAGGGCGTAGACGCCATAACCGCCATTGCGGTCGTTCAGGCCAGTGCCGGACACTGGCGTATTGCCGTTGCCGCCCACGAACTGGCCGGCATTCCACAGCAGCGACACGTTGAACGTACCGCTGGTCGCGCCGGGCGTGCTCGGCGTGAACGTGGCGATTTCGGTGTAATTGCCGGTGATTTTATCGGCAGAGAAATTGAACCCATCGTAGTCGACGGTGAAGGTATTGAACTGTGGCTGCGTCTGTGCGTGAGCCGCCGTGCCGAACAGCGAGGCAGCGGCAATGGAGCAAGCAATAATGGTCTTCGAAACTGCTTTCATCTTGGATCTCCTGGTTGTAAGGTTCGTACTAGCAGTCATCTAATAAGCAACTACCATGCCACCATTCGCAACCGCTGTAAAATCAAGGACTTAAGTCAATGTTTTAATATAGAAATATTAACACTGTAAAGAAGACCGACAGCTCATCCGTAACCTTGTCGGCACACTCCTACAAAGCTTCGTAACACACTACTACAAAGGTTTCCGTACCACCACGTTCCAGGTATTTCCCGATGTAAATTCGCTGGCGATTTCGTAGCCGGCCGCCAGCATCTTGGCGCGAATCTCCTCGACGTGGAAAGGGCTGTACAGGATGCCCTTGCGAATGCCCCAGTCGTTGATCTTTTGCGCGATCCAGCGCAGCGGTGCAAAGCCGGAGGGATACAGGAGCACATTGGCGGCCAGGGTGCCGCCCGGCTTGAGCACGCGCAGGATATCGCGCAGCGCGCCGTCGACCGTCGGGAAGCAGTGGATGGAGTTGGCGATATTGGCGGTGTCGAAGCGGTTGTCGTCGAACGGCAGCTGGGCCGCGTCGGCGTGCTGCACCTCGACTTGCGGATTGTCGCGGAAACGGTGGCGGGCGCCGGCCAGCATCGACGGCGCGTAGTCGATGCCGGTCACCTTCACCGGCGGCAATTTACGGCGGCGGCGCCAGTTCAGCACCATCTCGAGCAGGGTGCCGGTGCCGCAGGCCACCTCGAGGTGGTCCGGCCCGAAGTTCGGGCCGAAGAAGCGCATCTGGGTGCCGATCGTGCTGTTGTAGGCGAAGGTGAGAATGAAAAAGCCGCGCAGGTCATACCACCATGGTTCGGATGAATAGGCTTCGGCGATTTCATCCCTGGTCTTACCGGTCGTCATGGAGCGTCCTCGTTTATCGTGTTCAGTGAAGCGGAGAATACAGTATCGATGGTGGCCGAGCCCGGTACATCAACCCAGCTGGCGCAGGCGGTTGACGATGCCGGCCTCTTCGCGCGGCGAGAAGAACCAGGGAAACAGCGAGCGCTCGCCTTCCGCCTTGTCCTGCATGCCGCCCCATTTCGCCACCTGTTCGGTGCCGAAGGCGGTGTCGACGCGCAGCAGGACCGCCGGCGCCTGCACCCGCGGATTGGGGCGCGATGCGCAGACGGTCTCGAAGCCGAGCATGGCTTCATAGAAGCGGCGATGGCGCGGATTGACTTCGATAAAGATATCGCTGCAGCCGTTCAGGTCGCGCGCATAGATCAGGGCCACGTGGAACAGCGAGGCCAGCACCGCCTTCGACTTGACCGCCGGGTCGACCGCCAGCTTGGTGATCTCGCACACCCGGCCGTTCTGCCGCCGCACGTCGATGCAATCCTTGAAGACCTGGTCGGCCAGCAAGCCGATGTCGGAATCGAGGCCCAGGCTCAGGGTGCCGAAGACTTGCCCATGGTCGGACGCGGTCAGGGTAATCCGGTTCGGGTCGCTCTGCACCTGGTGGTTGCCGCTATAGCCGCGCCACGAATACATCTTGCTGATGAGCATGCTGGCGGAACTACGTTGCGACTCGAAGTCGGCCGCGCGGATGCCGAACACGCGCTCGTTGATGGCGACATCGATGATGCTGGGCTGGCCAAAGGCCGACGCCGCGTCGTCGCCGTCCGGACCGGCGCAGAACGAGGCCGGCGCTAATGTCTCGGTCATGATCTTTCTCCAGGCAGACCCGGCGCGTCATGCACCGGCGATAATCCAGATCATCATAGCATCGGAAATTACAATTTATCAACTGTATTAACGGAAAGCACGTAAACTTTTGACATTTCCGTATGCCGCACCTTGGCGACGATACCAGCTTAAGCGCGCTCCGCGGCGCGTGGAGACAGGAAAGCCTTGTGGAACAGGTGGCGCGCGAGCAACAAAGGCGGCATGCGCAGCCAGTTGCCGCGGATATACAGCGCGAGCAGCGCCGGCGCATGCAGGCGATCGCGGCAGCTCGGATGGGGCGGCATCAGGGCGCGCAGGAACAAGGCATCCATCAGCGCCAGCAACGGCGCTGGCGGCCGGCCCTGCTCGGCCGCCTCGCGGGTGGCCGCCGGTATCCGGCTGCCCAGCAGGCGGCTGGTGTAGCGCAAGGCGTAGTACAAGGGGCGGCCCAGTTCGAGCTCGGCCGCGCGCGCCGGCAAGCCTGCCCACAGGGCGGGTTCGGCATCGAAGCGGCGCATCAGGCGGTGCAGGTCGAGCAGGTCGCGCAAGCCGTGCTCGAACTCCCCGTCCGAGAACAGATGCACGGCGCTGTGCAGGAACATGTCGTGCGCCGACAGCGTGTACAGCTCGTCCTGGCCGGGAATGGGCACGGCGGCCGCGCGCAATTTCTCGGGATCGGGACGGACGGACGCGGTCTCCGGCAGGATCGCGTGGTGCACGTCGATGGTATTGCCGCGCCGCATGTGCACCATCGGTGGAATCTCGTGCATCCATTCGCGGTAATAGCGCTGGTCGTAAGGGTCGTGGTGGGTGCTGGCCCAGCCATGCAGCATCAGCGCCGCCTCGACCTCGTCCAGGCGCGGCTTGGGCACCAGGATGTCGACGTCCGAGAACAGGCGGCCGCGCCCGGCATCGAGGCCGGCCATCGCATATGCGCTGCCCTTGAGCAGGATCAGCGGCACGTCGAGGCCGGCCAGGGCCGCGCGAATGCGCGCCACTTCATGGCGCACGCCGCGCGCATGGTTGGCGGCGGCCAGGCGCGCCCATTCCAGGTGCACGCGCGGGGCCTCGGGAACGGCATCGCCCAGTCCATGGTCGTCCAGCAGATAGGCCAGGCTCACCAGCATATTGGCATTCGCGGCCTGGCGCAGCAGCAAGTCCCATTGCGCAAGATCGAGCGCCAGCACGGTCTCCGGCGCGCGCAGGGCGCGCACCAGCAGGGGCAGCGATGCCGGCGCCGTCACCGCGCCTCCCCGACCAGGCCGTCGAAGACATCCATGGCGTCGTCGAGCTTGCTGTAGCGGAAGATATAGCCGGCGCTGCGCTCGGCCAGCGTGGCCAGCGTGGCGAACCCCCGGGCGCCGAGCAGCGTGTAGTTGAACGAATTGTCGGCCACCTGCATGAACATGCGCGCCCGCGCGAGCGGTTCGAGCGTGGCGGGCGCGTCCGCTTCCCATTGCGGGAACACGATCGCATGGGGCGTCGCCGCTTCGCCGGCGCGGCGGATGCTGTCCGCGGGCGCGCGCAACAGCCCGACCGTGCCCTTCATCGTCCCATGCACGATCGCGCCGAACTCGGCGTCGGGGGCGAAGGCGCGGATCACGTCGATCGAGCGGTTCTTCAGGCTCACTGGCCGCGGCAGGGGCGCCAGCATGCCGTCGGCGTGCCGCACCAGGGTCAATTCGTCCGACAGCAGGCGCCAGCCGCGGCAGACCAGGGCGGCGCACAGCGTGCTCTTGCCCGAGCCCGGCGGCGCCGGCAGGATGATCGCGCGGCCATGTTTTTCGACCACCGCGGCGTGGATGACCAGGTAGCCATGGGCGCGGTTCGACACGCACCAGTTCATCATCCATTCGCAAAACGGCTGCGCCTGCGCCACCGGCAGCGGCTTGAAGGGAAACTTGCCGTCCTGTTCGAAGCGGACCTGGGGCCGCCACCAGCGGCGGATGCCGCCCGGCTGGCTCAGGTCGAGGTGGAAGTCGGCGAAGCCGCCCGTCTCGAGCAGCGGATAGTCGGCGTACAGCAAGGCCAGGCCGGCGGCCAGGTGCGGGATGTTCGAGTGGATGCGGTTGACGAACGGACCGGTCCGGAAGTCGAGGCCGGGGCCGCTCAGACGCGCGCGCAATTGCGCCGGCGCCAAGGACGACACGGTCAGCATGGTTCGATCAGGTCGAGTGCGTGCAAGTCGCCGAGCAGTTCGGCCAGCCGGTTCCGGTCGGCCGCAGGGTCGGCGACAGGGTCAGCGACAGGGTCAGCTACAGGATCGGCTACAGGGTCCGCCGCGGGGTCGGCTATGGCCGCGCCGGCGCCGGCCGCTTCGGCGGCGAGTTCGGCGTCCAGCGCCGCCGCCAGGCCCTGGATGTCGTCAGGCCCGGCCTCGAGCCGCTCGAGCAGCCACAGGACGACCGGCGACAGCAGGTGGGTGGCGCCGGACAGGTCGTTGAACAGCACGGCTTCGCCGTCCCACTCGCGTCGACGCAGGGACTGCCCCTCGGTCACGCGCCATGACTGGCGCGCATCAACCAAAATACGTGGTTTCCAGGTATCCGCGCACTTCGCTGGCGGTCCACTGGACCTTTGGCATCGGCGAGTAGTATTTTTTCTCTTGCAGGTCGCGCCACATCTTGAACAAGGTTTTTTCGTCCAGCACGGTTACCTTGCCGGCCACGATATTGAAATAGGTCGCGGCGACCGCGCGTCCCACATAATTGCGGTAGTTATTGCCGCGCTCGTCGTAGCCGCGCAGGATATCGATCAGCTTGACCTTGGCATACTTGTCGGTGCAGGGGAACAACGCGCCAAACTTGATCTGGTCCGAGCATGGCCAGAACTTCGACAGGGTGCTCCACTTTTCCGGGCTCAGCCCACCGCAACGTCCGTCCTCGACATAGTTGCTGTTGCCGCCATGCGACAACGCGGCCGCCGATGGCGCGACGCATTGCGGATTGGTCGCCATGGCCACCCTGCTTTCCAGCGTGAGCAGCACGCCGGCAGCGCCGATGCCGACCTTGCCCAGACGGCGGCGGCCGGCGTTCGCTACCGGGGCCGGAGCCGGGGCCGGCGGGAGGTCATGAGCTTGTTGTTCGGTCGACATAATCATTTCCTAAGGATGGGAACCATTGGCGCAAAGCGTCCATCAGCAATTACCATGCCGAGAAATTTCAGGCAGGAAAAACTCTTTATAAAACAGGCACGTACCAGTTTCCCCTGCCGGCCAACACCTTCATTATAGTAAGGAATTCTGACTAACTGTAAGAAAACTCGACAGTCAGAAATAGCTTTCCGGGATCACCAGGATGTCGCCAGGACGCATCATCATGTTTGCCGAGATGTCGCCATCCTTGATCAGGTCGTCGAGACGGACGGTCAGTTTTTCCTGCTTGCCGTCGACCGTGCGCACGATGCTGGCCTTGTTGCCTGCTGCGAACTCAGTGACGCCGCCGACTGCGATCAGGACATCCATCAAGGACATCTCACGGCGATAAGGCAACGCTTGCGGACGCGCGGCCTGGCCGATGACACGGATCTGGTCGCTGAAATTGCCCACGAAATCGGTCACGACAACCGTCACCACCGGCTGCTGGATGAACTTGGCCAGAGCACCCTCGATATCGCGCGCCAGCTGGGTCGACGTCTTGCCGGCGGCCGGCAGGTCCTCGACCAGCGGCGTGGTGATCTTGCCGTCCGGACGGACCGGGACCGACATCGACACTTCGGGGTTGCGCCACACGATGATATTGACCGCATCGCCCGGTCCGATCAGGTAATCGGGATTGATCGGCGCCAGCGCCGCGGCGGGCGGAGCCGCCGGCGGCGTGCTGCAGGCGCCCAGCAACAGCAGGCAGGCGACCGCGCCGGCCTTGGCCATGGTCTTGGTCAGATAGCTCATCTTGCTCACGTTCACTCCTTCGCGCCGTGGCGTCGCAACTGCGCACCACTTGCTTGTTAAAAATTGTTATTTCACCATCAAATGCGCGTTATTGTATATCAGAGTCTTCTAGGAAACGCCGCGCACAAATGAATTTGTTGCAACGAATGCGACAGGCAGTCCGGCGGCTACTGTGTACGCTGCAACAAGGCGTGCACATGGCGCGCCGGGATCGCGTAGGTGATGCCGCTCGGGTTGGTGATGGCATTCTCCTTCAAACCCTTGACGAATACCATATTAATAACGGCCACCACGACGCCGGTGTCGGGGTCGTACACCGGGCTGCCGCTATTGCCCGGATAGGCCGTGCCGTCGAGCTGGTAGATCGTGAACGGCGCGCGCTGCAATTGCGCGATCGCGCGCGCGTCGAGCTTGCGCGCATTGAGCGAGGGACGCACGATCGGCGTGATGGCGGCCAGGCCGGCCCGGTGGGTCGCCGGATACAGGCCCAGCACCATGCCGAGCGGGAAGCCGGTGAACGCCAGCGCCTGGCCTTCGCGCACGTCGTCCTTGTCGGCCAGGCGCAAGGCCGGCAAGGGCGCCCCGCTCAGGCGCAGGTGCGCCAGGTCGTGGTCGCGGTCGACGGCGACCACCGTCGCCGGCCGGAAAGCGGTATCGGCGCCGTCGGCGCCGGTGCGCACCACCACGCCCAGGGTTTCCTTGCGCGCCCCGTCGAGTGTATCGGGCACCACGTGGGCGTTGGTGATGACGCTCAAGCCGTCGCCGACCACGAAGCCGGTACCCGAGAACGCGACCGCGGGGCTGCGCGTCTGCAGGTGGGTGCCGACGCCGACGACCGACGGCTTGACCATGGCCACCGTGTCGGGCAACGAGGCGGCGGCGGCTGGAAAGGTACTGGCGGCACAGGCGGCCAGCAGGACGAGCTGGCGGCCGACGCGCCGGCCGAGACGGGAGAGAGGATTCATAGGCTGTTCATATCGATCGGGTACATCTTCTTGCACAGCATTCCAATTGTGCAAGGCCTTTCAGAAGTAAGACATTAGAATAACGATGTTTTACTACAGGCAATTTATTAAATGCAATATCCGGACAGGATAGAGGGCGCGAGCGATCTGCGTGGAGCGCGGCATCCCCTGTCGATGTCCGTTACAAAGTTTCGCAAAAAGCAAGAAGCAAAATCTCCGAATGTTTGCGATAATGCAACGTTATAGGCGCTTTACGCCGAGTATTGTCGTTTGTTCTGTTGTTCTGAGGAATATCTGTTGTAGCGTGAGTGCGTCGGCTTCCGTATTTTTCGGTTTTGCTAACATGCAATTGCAATTGCACAGACTACAAGCGATCATGCAGGATGTTTATTTGACCGAGTCCGGCAACGGACACTGACTGGCGAGACCCAAAGATGGCCGAAATCATAGCCTTGATTCTGAATTTCCTTAAAGCACTTGGAAAGTACCGGTGGCATGCGGTCGCCATTACCTGGGTGGTGGCGATTGCCGGCTGGATCGTCGTGCTGGCGCTGCCGAACCAGTACCAGGCTTCGGCCCGGGTGTATGTCGACACGCAAAGCATCCTGCGTCCCCTGATGGCGGGCATGACCACCATGCCGGCGATGGAGCAGCAGGTGCTGTTCATGCGGCGCACCCTGTTCAGCCGTCCGAACGTGGAACGGGTGGTGCGCGAAGTCGACCTCGACGTCGGCGCCCGGAACACGAAGGAATTCGACAAGATCGTCGACGAGATGATGTCGAACATTAAGATGGCCGGCACCGAGCGCGACGATATCTATACGATCAGCTATACCGCGACCAGCGCCAAGCTGGGCCGCGACGTGGTCCAGGCCTTTCTGACCATTTTCGTCGAAGGCAGCTTCAGCGGCAAGCGCCAGGATTCCGAGAAGGCGGTGCAGTTCATCGACGACCAGATCCGCACTTATGAAGAACGCCTGGCCGCCGCCGAGAACTCGCTCAAGGAGTTCAAGATCAAGCACATGGGCATGTTGCCCAGCCAGGGCGCCGACTACAACTCGCGCGTGATGACCACCACCGAGGCGCTGAACCAGGCGCGCCTGGAGCTGGCCGAGGCCGAGCAGGCGCGCAACGCGATCCGGCGCCAGATCTCGGGCGATACCCGGGCGAGGCCGGGCCAGCGCGCGCTGCCGGTCCTGACCGATCCGGCGCTGGAAGAGCGTATCGCCGCCGTCCACAAGACCCTCGACGCCCTGCGCACCCAGTATACCGAGCAGCATCCCGACATCGTCGCCAACCGCCGCCTGCTGGAGCAACTCCAGGCACGCAAGGCCGAGGAGGCGAAGAATGCGAAGCCGAACGCCGACCCGGGCGCCAGCTACAGTCCGATGCTGCAGCAGCTGAACGTGGCCCTGTCCGAAGCCGAGGCGCGCGTCGCTTCGCTGCAGGCGCGCGTGAACGAATACAGCGCCCGTGCGGCCAGCCTGCGCGGCCAGAGCGCCCAGGTGCCGGAAATCGAAGCCCAGCTCGCCCAGCTCAACCGCGACTACGAAGTCAACCGCGAGAACTACCAGAAACTGGTCGAGCGCCGCGAGTCGGCCAGGCTGTCGGGCGACCTGTCGTCGGCCACCGACATGCTGAACTTCCGCGTGATCGATCCGCCGCTGGCGCCGAATGTCCCGTCCGGACCGAACCGCCTGCAGCTGTTTACCGCGGTGTTCATCGTGGCGCTCGCCGCCGGCCTGGCGGGTGCATTCCTGCTGAGCCAACTGCGTCCGACCTTCCTGAGCCAGGCCGCGCTGCGCGAGACCACCGGGCTGCCGATCCTGGGCTCGGTCAGCATGAACTGGACTGCGGAACAGACGGTGCTGCGCAAGCGGCGTCTGGTTGGGCTGGCGGCGTCGGTGCTGCTGTTGTTCGGCGCCTATGGGGCCGGCCTGACGGCCATCCTCGTGCTTCCCCTGTAAGGCTGTAGTGAAGGAGCGAATGTGAGCATTATCGAAAAAGCGGCCAGCCGCATCGACCAGCAGCGCCAAGCCGCTGCCCCTGCCGGCGCCGACAACGCCATCGCCCAGCCGGTGGACGCCGTTGCAGCCGTCGCGGAAACCCCGGCGCCGGCACCGGCCGCCCCGGCCGACACCCCGCGCCCCGGCCCGCGCCGGGTCCAGCTCGACCTCGCGCGCATGCGCGACCTGGGCATGGTGACCGCCGCCGGCGGCCGCACCAACCTGCTGGAAGAATTCCGCGTCATCAAGCGTCCGCTGCTCAAGCGCGCGTTCGCCGAACGGGCGCCTGGCAAGAACCCGAGCAACCTGATCATGATCACCAGCTCGCTGCCGGGAGAAGGCAAGACCTACAGCTCGATCAACCTGGCGATGAGCATCGCCATGGAGCTGGACCATACCGTGCTGCTGGTCGACGCCGACGTGGCGCGGCCGTCCGTCATGCGCACCCTGGGCCTGCCGGCCCAGCGCGGCCTGATGGACGTCCTGCTGGACGACAGCCTCGACGTGTCGGACGTGCTGCTGCGCACCAATGTCGATACCCTGGCCATCCTGCCGGCCGGCACCAGCACCCCGCACGCCACCGAATTGCTGGCCAGTTCGACCATGACCGCCCTGGTCAACGAGCTGGCCAACCGCTATCCCGACCGCGTGATCATCTTCGATTCGCCGCCGCTGCTGCTGACCAGCGAATCGCGCGAACTCGCCAGCCACATGGGCCAGATCGTGGTCGTGGTGGAAGCCCAGACCACGACCCAGCACGCGGTGAAGGAAGCGCTGCAGCGCCTGGAAGGCTTCGACAACGTCAATCTCATCTATAACAAGACCCGCGACCTGCCCGGGATCGAAGAAACGTATGACTATCACTATGGCTGAACGCCGGCGGACGCGCCGCACCATGGGCGCGCTGCCACGCCTGCTGCCATTGGCGGCGGCCATGCTGGTGGCCATGCCCGCCAGCGCGCAGTGGACCGTCAAGCCCAGCGTCAGCGTGTTCGAAACCTACACCGACAACGTCGACCTGCGCGACGACGACCAGGCCAGCGCGCAGTGGATCACCGAAGTGCGCCCCTCCGTGAGGATCACCGGCCAGAGCCGGCGCCTGAAGGCCAATGCCTTTGCCAGCTGGGGCCAGTATGCGTACAGCGACAAGAAGGAAGTCCGCGATCCGACCGACAGCCAGCGCCGCTATGCGGCCGACCTGCAGGGCACGCTGGTCGACCAGATGCTGTACGTGGATGCGAGGGCCAGCCGCGACAGGAGGAATGTCCTGCCGTTCGGCCCCAGCGCCCAGAACAGCCCGTTCACGCGCGATAACCAGACCGACGTCAAGACCTGGAGCATCAGCCCCTATCTGGTACGCCGCCTCGGCCGCGACGCCACCATGCAGCTGCGCTACACCCGCGACTCGGTCGACTCCGGGCTGCGCAACCTGTTCGGCACCAGCACCGGCGACACCGTCATGCTCAACCTGGCCAGCAGCGCCGAGTTGCGCGGCTTCGGCTGGGGCCTGAACTACATGCGCCAGGACATCGACAACCGCCTGGTCGGCGAATCCTCGTCCGAAACCGTGAGCGGATCGCTGCGCTACCGCTTCTCGCGCGTCTGGACCGCGACCGCGACCGCCGGCTACGACCGCTATGACTTCGAGGGCCCGGGCGGGGAAACCAAGGGCCGCAACTGGTCGGTCGGCGGCATCTGGACGCCCAGCACGCGCACCAGCGTGCAGGCCGCGATTGGACGCCACCTGTATGGGCAGACCGGCTCGCTGTCGGCGACCCTGCGCGCCCGGCGCATGGTGTACGACATCCAGTACGCGGACTCGATCACCTCCTCGCGCTCGCAATACCTGCTGCCGGCGGCGGTCGACACCGCCGCCCTGATCGATCGCCTGTTCAACAGCATGATCCCGGATCCGCTCGAGCGCGAACGCGCGGTGGCCGCCTACATCCAGGCCAACGGCTTGCCGGCCAGCCTGGCCAACGACATCAACTACCTGAGCAACCGCTATGCGCGCGACAAGCAGCTGCGCGCGTCGGTGGGCTGGCGCGGGCAGCGCGGCACCGCGCTCCTGAGCGCCTACCGCGGCGAACGCCGCGCCGTCTCCGACCAGCAGAGCGACAGCCCGTTGCTGGGCAACTCGCTGTCTTCGCTCAACGACAACGTGCGCCAGCACGGCGGCAATTTCACCTATACCCATCGTCTCGGCGCGCGCTCGAGCCTGCAGGGCGGCGCCGATTACCGTTTCAGCGAATCGCTCACCACCGGCAGGGAGTCGCGCGAACGCCTGTTCTACGTCCGGCTCAACCAGGACTTCGGGCGCCGCCTGACGGGCAGCCTCGAAGCGCGTCGGTTGAATGGCGGCGCCGACTTTGCCGGCCGCCGCGACTACACCGAAAACTCCGTGATCGCCGGACTGACCTTGACGTATTAAGCGAGAAAGACCCACGCAGATGTACGAATCCTATTACGGCCTCTCGGCCAAGCCCTTCCAGCTCCGGCCCGACCCGCACTTCTTCTTCGGATCGAAAGGCCACAAGCGCGCCATGGCCTACCTCGAGTATGGCCTGTCGCAGGGCGAAGGCTTCATCGTCATCACGGGCGAGGTCGGCGCCGGCAAGACCACGCTGGTGCGCAACCTGCTCAACCGCATCCCGCTGGACCAGATCGTGGCCGCCCACATCGTCAACACCAGCCTCGATCCGGAAGACACGCTGCGCATGGTGGTATCAAGCTTCGGCTTGCCGTATGAGGGCCAGAGCAAGGCCGAGCTGCTCAATCGCCTGGAGCAATTCCTGCGCGGCGTCGACCGCCAGGGCAAGCGCGCCCTGCTCGTGATCGACGAGGCCCAGAACCTGAATGCGCGCACGGTCGAGGAATTGCGCATGCTGTCCAATTTCCAGACCGACGACCGCTCGCTGCTGCAGACCTTCCTGCTCGGCCAGCCCGAGTTCCGCGCCACCCTGCACAGCCCGACCATGCAGCAGCTGCGCCAGCGCGTGATCGCCAGCTACCACCTGGGTCCGATGGATGCCCAGGAGACCCGCGCCTACGTCGAGCACCGCCTGGCCACGGTCGGCTGGAAGGGCGACCCGGCCTTCGACGACGAGGCCCACGCCGCCATCTTCGCCTACAGCGGCGGCATCCCGCGCAAGACCAATACGCTGATGGACCGCGTGCTGCTGATGGGCTACCTGGAAGAGCTGCACGGCTTCACCGGCGCCCATATCTCCGACGTGGTGCGCGACATCTCGGACGAGTTCCAGGCCCCCGAGGGACTGGGCGAGCCCGAACCGGCATCCATGCGCGATACCTCCGGCCAGCACGACCTCCAGCATGGAGAGATGCGTGGCGAACGCCGCGGCGCCAGCGTCGAGCAGCTCGACGAGCGCATGATGCGCCTCGAGAAATCGATCGTGTCGGTGCTGTCGATCCTCAAGAAGATCGCCGCCACCCCGCCGGGCGCGCCGCGCCACCAGGACCAGGAATAAACCTTTTCAGGAAAGGACACGGAATGAAAATGACCGCACCCGCAGCCCGGCCGCGTCCCGCCCCGGGCGAGAAGATCCGCAACGCGATGACCTGCGACGTCGAGGACTACTTCCAGGTCTCGGCCTTCGCGCCCTATATCGACCGCGCCAGCTGGCCGACCCGCGAATGCCGGGTCGAAGCCAATATGGAACGCATCCTGGCCCTGTACGAGCGCCACGGCGTGCGCGCGACCTTCTTCACCCTGGGCTGGATCGCCGAGCGCTATCCCGCCATGGTGCGCCGCATCGTCGCCGCCGGCCACGAACTGGCCAGCCATGGCTATGGCCACCTGCGCGCCTCGGACCAGAGCCGCGCCGAATTCGACAACGACATCAGGTCGAGCAAGGCGCTGCTGGAAGACATCGGCGGGCAAGCCGTGGTGGGCTACCGCGCCCCGAGCTTCTCGATCGGCCACGCCAACCTGTGGGCGCTGGACGCGCTGCACGAGGCCGGCTACAGGTACAGCTCGAGCATCTACCCGATCGCCCACGACCACTACGGCATGCCGGACGCGCCGCGCTTCGCCTTCTACCCGAACGGCCCGGACGGCCTGCTCGAGGTACCGATCACCACGGTCAAGATGGCAGGCCGCAACCTGCCGGCCGGCGGCGGCGGCTATTTCCGCCTGCTGCCCTACGCCCTGTCGCGCTGGATGATGGAAAAGGTCAACCGCGAGGACCGCGAACCGGCCCTGTTCTACTTCCACCCATGGGAAGTCGATCCCGGCCAGCCGCGCCCCGAAGGCCTGGGCGCCAAGGCGCGCTTCCGCCACTACATCAACATCGACCGCATGGAGCGCCGCCTGGAATGCCTGGCGCGCGACTTCAAGTGGGACCGCATGGACCGCATCTTCCTGGACAAGCCATGAATTCGATCATCGAAGCGGCGCAGGCCAAGCGCGCCGCCCCCCTGGCCGCGTCCGGCACGCCGCACACCCTGCACCTGATGGAGCCGCAAGACGCCGCCCGCTGGGACGCCTTCGTGCGCGCCTGCCCCACGGCCACCTTCTTCCACCTGTCCGGCTGGCAGAAAGTCATCGAACAATCGTTCGGCCTCAAGACCTGGTTCTATTACGTCGAGCAGGATGGCCAGATCCAGGGCGTACTGCCGCTGGCCGAAATCAAGAGCCGCCTGTTCGGCCATTCGCTGGGCGCGATGCCGTTCTGCGTCTACGGCGGCGTCGCCGCACTCGACGACACGGCGCGCCAGCTGCTCGACGAGGCCGCCGATGCCCTCGCAAAAAAGCTGGGCGTGGGCCACCTCGAATACCGCGGCATGCACCGCGCCCATCCGGGCGACGCCTCCTGGCACACCAAGGAACTGTACGTCACCTTCCGCAAGGAGATCACGGGCGACGACGAGACCAACCTGAACGCCATCCCGCGCAAGCAGCGCGCGATGGTGCGCAAGGGGATCAAGCTGGGCCTCAAGGGCGTGGTCGAGGACAACGTCGACCGCATGTTCGAGGCCTATGCGCACAGCGTGCTGCGCCTGGGCACCCCGGTCTTCCCGAAAAAATACTTCGCCCTGCTGCAACAGACCTTCGGCGACGAGTGCGAGGTGCGCACCATCTACACCGAAGATGACCGCCTGGTGGCCTCGGTGCTGTCGTTCTACTGGCGCGACGAGGTCGTGCCCTATTACGGTGGCGGCATGGACCTGGCGCGCGAAGTGGCCGGCAACGACTTCATGTACTGGAACCTGATGCAGGCCGCCGCCGCGCGCGGCTGCCGCCTGTTCGACTTCGGCCGCAGCAAGCTGGGCACCGGCGCCTACGACTTCAAGAAGAACTGGGGCTTCACGGCCGAGCCGCTACCCTACGAATACAAGCTGTATGCCTCGACCGCGCTGCCGGACAACAATCCGCTGAACCCGAAGTACCAGTTGTTCATCAAGATGTGGAAGAAGCTGCCGTTGCCGGTGGCGAACTTCCTCGGTCCCTACATCGTGCGCAACCTGGGGTAACGCCGTGCAAGACCTGCTGCTGCTGATCCACCGCATCCCCTATCCGCCCAACAAGGGCGACAAGATCCGCTCGTACAACCTGCTCAAGCACCTGGCGCGCGACTACCGGGTGCACCTGGCCACGTTCGTGGACGACGCCGACGACTGGCAACACGTGCCGACCGTCGAGGCGATGTGCGCCAGCAGCCATTTCGCGGCCCTCAACCCGACGCTGGCGCGCGTGCGCAGCCTGGGGGCGCTGGTCAAGAACCGATCGCTATCGCTCGACTATTACCAGGACGCGGATCTGCAACGCTGGGTGGACCGGACGGTGGCCGCGCATGCGATCAAGCGGGTGCTGGTGTTCTCGTCGGCGATGGCGCAGTACGCCGACAAGGTCAGCGATGCGCGCCGGGTGATCGACTTCTGCGACGTCGACTCGGACAAATGGCGCCAGTACGCCGACAAGAAGTCGTGGCCCATGAGCTGGCTTTACCGCCACGAGGCGCGCCAGCTGCTGCGCTACGAGCGCCAGGTGGCCAGCCAGTACGACGCGTCGCTGTTCGTCTCCAGCCCCGAGGCGGACCTGTTCCGCCAGCTGGCGCCGGAGAGCGTGGAGCGCATCGGCCACTTCAGCAACGGCGTCGACACCGATTACTTCTCGCCCGAGCATGAGCTGGCCAGCCCCTATGCGCCCGGCGAACGCGCGCTGGTGTTCACCGGCGCCATGGATTACTGGCCGAACGTCGATGCGGTGCAGTGGTTCTGCGACGAGGTGTTCCCGATCCTGCGCCGGCAAGACCCCGAGCTGCGCTTCTACATCGTCGGCTCGCGCCCGGCGCCCCAGGTCCAGGCGCTGGCCCAGGCGGCGGGCGTGACCGTGACCGGCACCGTGCCCGACGTGCGCCCCTACATCCGCCACGCGCGGGTGGCGGTGGCGCCGCTGCGCATCGCGCGCGGCATCCAGAACAAGGTGCTCGAGGCGATGGCGATGGCCACGCCGGTGGTGGTCTCGCCCCAGGCGCTGGAAGGCATCGCCGCCGAACCGGGCCGCGAGCTGCTGCTGGCGGCCGAGGCCGCGGACTTCGCCGACGCCGTCGCGCAGCTGCTCGCCCGCACCGGCAACGACATGGGCCTGGCGGCGCGCGCCAGGGTCGAACACCACTACAGCTGGCCGAGCAACCTGGCCTGCATCGGGGAGAAACTCGAATGCTCTTGAAATCACCGCCCGTGGCGCCCGGCGCCGCCGTCCTGCCGACCGCACCCAGCGCGGCCCTGGCCCTGCTGGTGCTGGCCATGCTGGCGCCGTTCGCGCTGTACTACGGCACCGCCGCCTCGATGGTGTCGATCTGGAACAGCTCCGAGACCTTCGCCCACGGCTACGCCATCCTGCCGATCAGCCTGTGGCTGGTCTGGCGCCGGCGCGAGCGCTTCGCCCAGATTCCCGCCGTTCCCTACCCGCCGGCCCTGCTGCTGCTGGCCGTGCTGGGCGCCGGCTGGCTTGCCGGCCGCATGGGCGACGTCCAGGTGGTGATGCAATACTGCTTCGTGGCGATGATCCCGACCGCGGCCCTGGCCCTGTTCGGGCCGCGCCTGGCGGGCGCCTTCGCCTTCCCGCTGCTGTTCCTGCTGTTCGCGGTACCGTTCGGCGAGATCTTCGTCGACCCGCTGATCCACCTGACCGCCGACTTCACGGTGTGGGCGGTGCAGGCCACCGGCATCCCGGTGCTGCGCAACGGCACCCGCTTCGACCTGCCGACCGGCTCGTGGTCGGTGGTGGAAGCCTGCAGCGGCATCCGCTACCTGATCTCGTCGATCACGCTGGGCAGCCTGTATGCCTACCTGACCTACAGCAGCAACCGCCGGCGCGCCGTGTTCATCGCGCTGTCGGTCGTGGTGCCGATCGTGGCCAACGGCCTGCGCGCCTACATGATCGTGATGATCGGCCACTACAGCAGCATGGAACACGCGACCGGCGTCGACCACCTGGTCTACGGCTGGCTGTTCTTCGGCCTGATCATGTTCATCATGTTCTGGATCGGCAGCTTCTGGCGCCAGGACGAGCAGCCGGCCGCGGCGCGCGGCGACGCCATTGCAGCGACGCAGGCCGCCGCGGGCGCGGGTGCGGGTGCGGCGCGCATCGTGCCAATGGCGGTTGCCGTGATCGTCGTGCTGGCGCTGTGGCCGGCCTTTTCGGCCATCAACGAGCGCGCCAACCGCAACCCGGCGCCGGTCCAGCTGGCCGAACCCGCGGTTCGCCTGGCCCAATCGGGCGGCTTCCCCGACTGGCAGGTGCGTTTCATGGAACCGGATGCGCGCCTGGCGCGCACCTGGCAGGTGCCGGGCGCCGACCGCCCGGTGCGCCTCGAGATCCTGTACTACCGCAACCAGGACAAGCAGAAGGGCCTGATCAGTTCCGTGAACCGCCTGACCGGCGACAAGGACGCCTTCCATCCGATTTCCAGCAGCACGCGCAGCGAGCCGGCCGGGGCAATATCGCTGCCGCTGCGCGAGACCGTCCTGGCCAGCTCGAATGGCAAACTGCTGGTGTGGCAGACCATGTGGGTCAACGGTGGCTACCTGACCAGCAACGTGGCCGGCAAGCTGCGCCAGGCGCAGGGCCGGCTGCTGTTCCAGGGCGACGACGGCGCCCTGGTGCTGCTGGCCGCGCCGTACAGCGACAACCCGGACGCCGCGCGCGCCGCCATGCGCGTGTTCCTGGCCGGCCACTTCGGCGCGGTGGATGCCGCACTGCAGGCGACCCGGGAACGCTGAGCATGACCGCAATCGCTTCATCCGCGCCTGCCTGCCAGCCGCCGCTGGTCGTGCACCTGGTCTACCGGCTCGACATCGGCGGCCTCGAGACGCTGCTGGTCGACACCATCAACCGCATGCCGCCCGGTCGCTACCGGCACGCGGTGGTGTGCCTGACCGACTACACCGACTTCGCCAAGCGCATCACGCGCCCCGGCGTGGAACTGTTCGCGCTGCACAAGCCGCCCGGCGCGGCGCCGCGCACCCACCTGGACCTGTGGCGCCTGCTGCGCCGCCTGCGCCCGGCGATCCTGCACACCTACAACCTGGGCTGCTACGAATACGGCGCCACCGCGCTCGCCGCCGGGGTGCCGGTGCGGATCCACGCCGAACACGGCCGCGACGCCGGCGATCCGCACGGCCTGAACCGCAAGCACAACCTGCTGCGGCGCCTGGTGGCGCCCTGCATCGACCGCATCGTCCCGGTCTCGCGCGACCTGCATGACTGGCTGCGCGACACGGTCGGCATCGGCCAGGGCAAGCTGGCCCCGATCGACAACGGCGTCGATACCGAGCGCTTCCGCCCGGCCGATCCCGACAACCGCGACGCCGCGCCCGAGCCGTGGCGGGACGACCCGCAGGCCTTCGTGATCGGCACCGTCGGCCGCCTGCAGGACGTGAAGGACCAGGCCACCCTGGTCGAGGCCTTCGCCCGGCTGCGCAAGATGCTGCCGCAGGCGCGCCTGCGCCTGGTGCTGGTCGGCGACGGCCCGCTGCGCGCGGCGCTCGAGGCGCAGGTGGCGGCCAGCGGCCTGCAGGACTGCGTGTGGCTGGCCGGCCCGCGCGCCGACGTGGCGCCGCCGATGCGCAGTTTTTCGCTGTTCGCCCTGTCCTCGATCGCCGAGGGCACGCCGGTGACGCTGCTCGAGGCGATGGCGAGCGGCCTGCCGGTGGTGGCGAGCGCCGTCGGCGGCATTCCCGACCTGGTGCAGGACGGCGCGATGGGCACGCTGGTGCCGGCGCGCGATCCGCAGCGCCTGGCCGAGGCGCTGGCCGCCTACGTGCGCGACCCCGCGCTGGCCGCCGCCCACGGCGCGGCGGGCCGCGCCCACGTCGAGCGGCGCTACAGCATGCGCGCCATGCTGGACTCCTATATTGCCCTGTACGATGGCCTGTGCGGGGCCAAGATGAAAACGAATAAAGCGATCACACCATGTGCGGAATAGTCGGACTGTTTGATACCCGCGGCCAGCGCGCCATCGCGCGCGACCTGCTGCACCGGATGAACGAAACCCAGTTCCACCGCGGACCGGTCGAAGGCGACCTGCATCTCGAGCCGGGGCTGGGCTTCGGCCACCGCCGGCTGTCGATCATCGCCCTCGAGGCCGGCCTGCAGCCGCTGTTCAACGAGGACGAGACGATCGCCCTCGTGTTCAATGGCGAGATCTATAACTTCCGCGAACTGCGCGCCGAGCTGCAGGGGCTGGGCCACGTCTTCCGCACCCCGTCCGACAGCGAGACCATCGTCCACGCCTACGAGCAGTGGGGCGAGGATTGCGTGCAGCACCTGCGCGGCATGTTCGCCTTCGCGATCTGGGACCGCCCGAAGCAGACGCTGTTCCTGGCGCGCGACCGCCTGGGCATCAAGCCGATGCACTACGCGCTGCTGGACGACGGCATGTTCGCCTTCGGTTCCGAGCTCAAGTCGCTGCTGTGCCTGCCGAACCTGAAGCGCGAGATCGATCCGCTGGCGGTCGAGGAATACTTCGCCTACGGCTACGTGCCCGAGCCGCGCACCATCTTCACCGGCGCGCGCAAGCTGCTGCCGGGGCACACGTTGACCCTGCGCGTCGGCCAGCCGCTGCCGGCCTCGAAGCAGTACTGGGACGTGCCGTTCACGCCGCACCGGCAGATGACAGAGCGCGACATGGAGGGCGAACTGATCGCGCGCCTGCGCGAGGCGGTCGAAAGCCACCTGATCGCCGACGTGCCGCTGGGCGCCTTCCTGTCGGGCGGCGTCGATTCGAGCGCGGTGGTGGCCATGATGGCCGGCATCTCGCCAGAACCGGTGAACACCTGCGCGATCGCCTTCAACGACCCGGCCTTCGACGAATCGCAGTACGCGCGCCAGGTGGCCGAACAGTACAAGACCCGGCACCAGAGCGAGACGGTCGACAAGGACGACTACGGCCTGCTCGACACCCTGGCGGCCCTGTACGACGAGCCATATGCCGACAGCTCCGCGATCCCGACCTACCGCGTGTGCGAACTGGCGAGGAAGCGCGTGACGGTGGCCCTGTCGGGCGACGGCGGCGACGAGAACTTCGCCGGCTACCGCCGCCACCGCATGGCGATGGGCGAGCAGCGGGTGCGCTCGATGCTGCCGCTGGCGCTGCGCAAACCCGTGTTCGGCCTGCTGGGCAAGGCCTATCCGAAGGCCGACTGGGCGCCGCGCGTGCTGCGCGCCAAGACCACCTTCGAGGCGCTGGCGCGCGACCTCACCGAGGGCTACTTCCATGGCGTCTCGGTCAACAACGACCGGGTGCGCCAGCAGCTGTTTTCCGACGGCTTCCGCCAGCGCCTGCAAGGCTACCGCGCGGTCGAGGTCATGCGCGGCTACGCCGCCAAGGCGCCCACCGACGACCCGCTGTCGCTGGTGCAGTACCTGGACATGAAGACCTACCTGCCGGGCGACATCCTGACCAAGGTCGACCGCGCCAGCATGGCGCACGCGCTCGAGGTGCGGGTGCCGCTGCTGGACCACCAGTTCGTCGAATGGGTGTCGGGCCTGCCGTCCGGCAGCAAGCTGCGCAACGGCGAAGGCAAGCACATTTTCAAGAAGGCGCTGCAACCCTACCTGTCGGACGACATCCTGTACCGCAAGAAGATGGGCTTCTCGATCCCGCTCGCGGCCTGGCTGCGCGGTCCGCTGCGCGAGACGATGCGGCGCGCGGTGCTCAACCCCGCCCTGCTCGACACCGGCATCTTCAACGCCGACTTCCTGAAGCGGATGGTGGACGAACACCAGGCCGGCACCAAGGACCATGCGGTGACCTTGTGGTCGGTGCTGATGTTCGACGCCTTCCTGCGCAAGAACGGCGCCAGCGCTAACTGACCCGGGAGAAACATGGAAACACTGTTGTGGGCGCTGAACCTGTGCGCATTGGTCGTGTTGTGCCTGTGGGCCCTCAGGCAGGACGACTCCAGGCCGTCATCGAAACCACCTCGCAGGGACCGCTAGATGCGTGACTTGTTCATGTTGGCGGTGCTGCCGCTGCTGGTCTATGCGGTACTGAAACGTCCTTTCATCGCGGTGGGCATGTGGGTCTGGACGGCGCTGTTCTATCCGAACGCCTGGGTGTATGGCCCCGCGAGCGGGATTCGCTACAACCTGCTGTTCTCGGCGCTGGGGGTGATCAGCTATCTGGCGATGAAGAACAAGCCCCGGGTTCGCTTTGGTCTGTTGGGTGTCTGCGTCCTGCTGTTCTTCGCCTGGACCACCGTCACCACCATGACGACGATCGGTCTGCCAGCGACCACATGGGAGTACTGGAACCGCTTCGCCAAGGTGGTCCTGCTGTTCGTGTTCGTGATCCTGATCGTGGAGAAGAAGCTGCACGTCGACTTCTTGCTATGGTGCCTCGTGCTTTCGGTCGGCTTCTACGCCAACCTCGAAGGGATCAAGTACATCGTGACGGGCGGCGGTCACATGATCGCCGGCTTCCACGGTCATGCGCTGGGAGACCGCAACGAGCTCTCGATCGCCTTCGTCATGACCTTGCCGATCTGCTTCTACCTGCTGGGAGAATACGGTCGCTCATCGCGCGCGCTGAAGTACGCACTGTTCGGGACCATCGCCCTGCTCGTCATTTCCGTGATTGGTACCCAGTCCCGCGGCGGATTCATCGCGCTCACGGCGCTCGGCGCCTATCTTTTCATGAAAAGCGATCGCAAGGTGGCGCTTGCGCTGGCGATTATCGTGCTGACTGTCGTCATCGTGCAATTGGCGCCGACCGAATGGACCCAACGGATCAACACGATCGAGGAGGCGGATCAGGACGAATCGTTCATGGGCCGGGTAGTAGCCTGGAAGCTCAGCTTCATTATGGCGATGCAGAATCCCATTACGGGTGGAGGATTCAAGACGCTCGAATACTTCCCGGTGTGGCAGGAGCTGTCCAGGTCGTTCTTCTCGTATCCCTGGTTCTACACTGCGGATGCGTTGCCCAACCCTAATGCCGCACATGCTGCCCACAGCATCTATTTCCAGGTCCTGGGTGACCACGGCTTCGTCGGCCTGTTCCTGTTCCTCATCATCCTGGGCGGCGCCTTCCTGACCGCGCGCAGCGTTTCAAAGCAGGCCAGGGAACTGGACATCGCGTGGGTGCGTAATCTCGGGGTTGCCATACAACTGAGCATCTTCTCGTTCGGCCTCGGTGGCGCCGCGCTCAGTTTCGCCTATTTCGACATGATCTACGCACTCGTCGGCGTGGTCCTGGTCCTGAACCTGCGCATTCTCCCGGCGCTACGCGCGGAAATGAAGCAATGAACCAGAATCTCCTGAAGGGCATGTTCATCCTGCTGGTGGTCATGGATCACAACGATTTCGCGCGCGGCGTCATTCGGGGCTTCCTGCAGGGCTTCGGATTCCATGTGATGGGCTTCATGATGATTCCCTTCCTGCGTCCGGCCGGCCCGCTGGACCGCAGGTTCACGCAGTATTTGTTCCGCCTGTACTATCCCTTCCTGCTCGTCGCAACGATCATGAGCATCGTCGTCGCCGTCGTCACCCCGGTCCCGGCGCTTGCGCAGGCAGGCCGCTGGGCGCTTGCCTTATACAGCGGCAATTCCGACATCCTGAAAGAGGCCACGCACATGGCCTTGCTATGGTTCCTGCCATCGTTCATTGCGCTGATCGTGCTTCGCACCTGTCTCGAAAACGCCGGTCCATGGTGGAAGACCGCCGGGATTCTCATGGCTTGGCTGGTCCACCCGTTCATCGGCGACATGGCGCCGGCAATCCAAAACTATTTGCCGCTAGGACTGCTTCCAGCACTGTATGTGCTGCCACTGGCCTACCTGGGCATCTTCCTGCACCGGGCGTATTTCGAGCGGCTGGGAACGGCCAACGCGCTCGTCCAGAGCACCATCGTCTTCATCCTCGTCAAAGCCTGTCAAATGCATTTTGGTTATAGCAATGAAATCGGATTTGCCGCCGTCGCCGGCGCCGACGACTGGCCGGCACTGGTCTGCAACGACGCGGAAGCCGTTACCGGCGTGCTGATGCTGTTCCAGGCCAGCCGTCTGCCGCTGGGCCGACTGGTCGAGGCGTTCGGGCAGTACAGCCTGCAGGTCTATCTGCTGCATGCCTTCGTCGCCTTCGTCATCTACCGGCTCGCGCTGGCTGCGGCGCTGCCCTCGGTGTCGGTGCCCCTGGCCTTCGCCCTTACCCTGCTCGCGACGGCGCTGCTGACGCTGGCGCTGGCGAAGGCGATCATGGCGCTGCCGCGCCTCAGGCAATCCCTCTTTCCGCACAGTTGGCGAGATCTCACCCACCGGCGGCCAGCGGCCGCCGTTCCAGCAATGCCAATGCAGTCCGCCGACAAGGTCGATATGGTTGGAGGAGACAAGCTTCAATGACAGCCAATCGGTCTTTTTCTCCGGTGACGCGCTGGATCGTCCGGCTTGCCGCGCAGATGGTCGCGGCCTGGCCCGGCCGGAATAAATTCTTGGTGATTAACTACCACCGCATCCTCCCGACGCCCGACGCCCTGCTCGGACCGGAGCCCGACGTCGCCACCTTCCGTTGGCAGATGGAGTTGCTCGCGACCTGCTTCAATGTGCTGCCGCTCGGCGCCGCGGTGCAGGCCAGTGCCGACGGACGGCTGCCGCCACGCGCCGTCTGCATCACCTTCGACGATGGCTACCGTTCGCTGCATGACCTGGCCTTGCCGGTGTTACGTGAATTCAAGCTGCCGGCGACGGTGTTCATCACCACCGGCCACATTGACCAGGGCAATATGTGGAACGACCGGATCGTCGAAACGGTGCAGGCGATGTCCGCCGACCAGCTCGACCTGACCGACCTCGGTCTGGGAACCTATGCCCTGCATGGCGTCGGCCAGCGCCGCGCCGCCATCGCCACCCTCACCGAACGCGCGAAGTACCTGCCGCCTGCGGCGCGCCGGGCAGTGGTCGACCGCCTTGTCATGCTGGCCGGCCGGGACGAGGGAGTGGAACTGATGCTCACGCGCGAGATGGTGCTGAACCTGGAGCGTAGCGGGATCGAGATCGGCGCGCACACGGTGTCGCATCCGATCCTGACCAGCCTGGACAACAACGCCGCGCGCGCCGAAATCATGGGCTGCAAGGCCGAGTTGGAGTCCATTCTCGGCAAGCCGGTTCCCCTGTTCGCCTACCCGAACGGCAAGCCGGGCAAGGACTACGACGAGCGCCACGTAGCGATGGTGCGCGAGGCAGGCTATGACGCCGCCTTTACCACCGAGGTCGGTGCCATCACCCGCAACCACGACCGCTACCAGTTGCCACGCAGCCGGCCGTGGGATACCACCCCGTTGGGCTTCGGCCTGCGGTTGGTGCAATGGCTGGCGCAAGGACATGCACGATGATGAATAATGAAATGACCACCAAAAGCGCTCTTTTAATCGCATTCCATTTCCCCCCGCAAGCCGCCAGCAGCGGCATCCAGCGCACGTTGAGCTTTTCCAGGCACCTGGGCCGCCATGGCTGGGAGCCGATGGTCCTGTCGGCCCATCCGCGCGCCTACAGCGAGCAGAATCCCTCGCAACTGGCCAGCGTGCCTGCCAGTCTGGTGGTCAAACGGGCTTTCGCGCTCGATGCCAAGCATCACCTGGGCATCAAGGGCCGCTATCCGGGAATGCTGGCCCTGCCCGACCGCTGGAGCACCTGGTGGTTCGGGGCGATTCCGGCCGGCCTGTCGCTGATCCGGGCGCACAAGCCGCGCCTGATCTGGTCGACCTTCCCGATCTCGACCGCGCACCTGATCGGTCTGACCTTGCACCGGCTGACCGGCCTGCCATGGGTCGCCGATTTCCGCGACCCGATGCTGCAGCCGACCTATCCGGCAACCGGTCTGCGGCGCCGGCTGTACGCCTGGATCGAACGGCAAACGATCATGCGCTGCAAGGCCGCGGTGTTCACGACGCCCAGCGCGATGGAGGCCTGCCGCAAGCGCTTTCCCCATATTGCGGCGGACAAGTTCCACGTCATCGAGAACGGCTACGACGAAGACGGTTTCAGCCGCGCCTCGTCCTCCGCCGTCCAGCATGCCGCGGCGCCGGCCTCGCAGCGCCTGGTGCTGGTGCACAGCGGCGTCCTGTACCGGGATGGCCGCGACCCCACCCCCTTCCTGCAGGCCGTCGCCGTTCTGAAGCGCCAGGGCCTGGTCACGGCCTCCTCGCTGCGCATCGTGCTGCGCGCGCCCGGAAATCTCGCCGACATTGCCGGCATGGCGGAACAGGCAGGCGTGGCCGACATCGTCGAAGTTGCCCCACCGGTGCCCTATCACCAGGCCCTCGACGAAATGCTGGCCGCCGATGGATTGATGGTCTTCCAGGGCTCCCTCTTCAACACCCAGGTACCGGCGAAGATGTATGAGTATTTCCGCGCGCGCAGGCCGATTCTCGGGCTGGTCGACCCTGCCGGCGAGACCGCGCGCCTGCTCGGCCGCGCGGGCTTCCACGATCTCGCGCCCGCCGATTCTGCCGAAGCGATTGTCCCCATCCTCGCTGGCTTCGTCGATAAAGTCCGTCATGGCCGGGCTGCGGTCGCCAGCGAAGAATTGATCCGCTCGTCGTCACGCCAGCACCGCGCCGGCGAGCTGGCGGCGTTGTTCGACGCCGTGACACGCTGAGAGAAGGCCATGACATCGAAAAGCGCGGTCATTTCAGGCGTCAGGTGGACATCGATATCAACGATGTCCAGGAGGGTCCTCGGACTGGTTGCCAATATCGTGTTCGCGCGCCTGCTCGAACCGGGCGATTTCGGCCTGGTCGCGATGGCGGGGGTCATGCTGGGATTTATCGAAATCTTCAAAGATCTGGGAACCGGCAGCGCCGTAGTGCGCGCCAAGTCGCTGGACGAACGGCTGTTGTCCAGCGTGTTCTGGCTCAACTGCGCTTTCGGCGTCGCGATGACGATCCTGGTCATCTTGCTGTCGCCGCTGATGGCGGCGTTCTACAAGGAGCCGCGGGTCGAGCCGATCCTGATGGTCATGGCGGTATCGTTCGTACTGTCGGCGCTGTCCATCGTCCAGGGTAGCCTCCTGACGCGCAATATGGCGTTCGAAAAGTTGGCGAAGATCGAGCTGTCCGCGGCGCTCCTGTCGTACACGATCGGCATCGGCGCGGCATTGCTTGGCGCGGGCGTCTGGAGCCTGGTGTACCAGGTCGTGTCCAATAGCGCACTGAACACCCTCTTCGTCTGGAGCGTCGGGCGCTGGCGTCCGCGCATGCTGTTCGCGTGGGAAGAAATTCGCGGCATTACCAGCTATAGCCTTAACCTGACCGGCTACAATATTTTCTATTACTTCGCGCAGAACCTGGACAAATTCCTCATCGGCCGCATGCTCGGCACCGAGGCGCTGGGCCTGTACGACCTTGCCTTCAAGCTGATGGCGTTTCCGATGCAGGCCATCTCGGCGGTCTTCACCCGCGTCATGACGCCGTTCTACGCCCAGACCCAGGATAACCTGCCTCGCTTCCGACAGGCCTTCCTGCGCGTGGCAGCCGCCATTGCCTTCGTCACCTTCCCCCTGATGTTCGGCCTGCTGGCGGTACGAGAGCAATTCGTGTTCACCGTCTTCGGTGACAGCTGGGTCGACGTCATCCCCTTGCTGGCCATGTTCGCACCGCTGGCGGCGGCGCGCTCGGTGCTCACCACGACCGGTTCGATCTACGTCGCCACCGGCCATACCGGCCTGCAGCTGCGCTGGGGCGTGGTGTCGAACCTGATCGTATTTGCCGGTCTCGCCGCCGGCCTGCATTGGGGAATCCTGGGCGTCGCCGCGGGATTCACCATCACCTCGCTGCTGCTGATGTATCCGAATTTCTCCATCCCGTTCCGCCTGATCGGCCTGCGGGTCACGGAGCTGCTGCGGGCGCTGGCCCCGACCTTCGGCTGCACCGTGCTGATGTTCGTGACGGTCGCGCTGGTCGAGCTGCTGCTCACCCCTTACGCCAGCCGCGCCACCCTGCTGGGTATCCTGGTGGCCGTGGGTGCCCTGACTTACCTTGTCCTCACCTGGTTCCTGAATCGCGCGATGCTGTACGAGTTGCTGGCGACAGCCGGCATCCGCAAGCGGGCTCCAGGCCTTTCCTGATATTTACAAGATACGAAGATCATGACTATTTTCTGCGGCGCCATCAGTCTCAATCCAGGTCATGCCCTGCCCGACGACCTGCTGGCGCAGTTGCGCCGCCATGTATCACGCGACGGCGGCGACCAGCCCACCGAGTATCGTTCACCGAGTGCCTATCTCGCCCAGGTCGACATCGGCGCCTTCGCCGGCACCGGCGGGCTGCGCGCCGATGACGGCAGCTGGACGGTGGTGGCCGGCGAACCGCTGCTGACCGACGGCGACACCGATCAGGAATGGACCCGCGACAAGGACCTGGCCCTGATGCATCCGGCCTTCGGCCGCGACGACCCGTACGCCGCCCTGCGCCGCGCGGCGGGAACCTTCTGCGGCGTTCACCACGACGCCGCGCGCGCCGGGTCGATCCTGTTCGTCGACAAGCTGGGCGTCCGTCCGCTCTACGTGTGGACCGGCCCGGAGTTCGTCGTGTTCGCGACCGCCTTGCGCATCCTGGAAGCAATTACCCATGTCCCCAAGCGCTTCGACCTGCGCGGCGTGACGGAGATCGCTGCGCTGAGCTACGCCCTTGCCGACCGCACCCCTTATGCCGGCATTTCGATGTTGCGCGCCGGCGAATCGGTGCGCATCGGCGCCGGCGGCGTGCACCGCGAGCAGTATTGGCGCTGGGACGGCCCAACCGAAAAGCCGGCCTACGACGAAGGCGTAAAGCGCGGCTACGACGCCTTCATGGCTGCGATCGCGCGTCGCCAGCGCCGTCCCGGCGTGGCCGCGGCCTTCCTCAGTGGCGGCCTGGACTCGCGCGTCATCGTCGGCGGCCTCGCGGCGGGGGGCAACCAGGTGCATACCGTGAACTACGCACCGGACGGCAGCCAGGATCAGGTATTCGCGCAGCTGGTGGCCGACCGGCTGGGATTGCGCCACACGCAAATCGAAACCAATGCCGACAACGTCAAGCAGGGCTATCGCAAGGACGCCGTCCGCGCCTGGATCCGCGCGACGTTCCCGAGCGGCAAACCGCCGGTGCTGTGGTCGGGCGACGGCGGGAGCGTGGGACTCGGCCATGTCTACATGACACCGCAGATCGTCGCTGCGATGGAACGCAAAGCGGACCAGGAGGCGGTCATCCAGTTCACGCAAGGGGTACCGCAACGCATCATCACGCGCTCGTCGGTCGGCACGATCGCCGACCTGACCGGCAAGGGCGTGGCGCAAGAGCTGGCCGCAATCAACAGCCCCGACCAGGGCCGGCGCTTCCACCTGTTCCTGATGTTCAACGACCAGCGCCGTCACCTGGCCCAGCATTTCGAAGACATCGACGTCGAGCGGATCGAGTTCCACCTGCCGTTCTTCGACGCCGACTTCATGGACAGCGTGCTGCGCCTGCCGAACGACTGGTTCATGGGACACCGCTACTACATGGACTGGCTGAAGCACTTCCCGAACGGGCTGGATGGCATTCCCTGGCAGGCCTATCCGGGCCATGTCCCCTGCACGCTGCCCAGCCCGCCGGGTCTGAAATACCAGTGGGACGTCTATTACGACAAGAAGATGTATGCGCAGATGCGCCGCCAGCATGCCGCCGCCGGCCACCGCATGCTGGCGGCGCCGCGCTTCCCGGACCACCTGATCAGCCGGCCCGTGCTGCGCCTGGCCAGCGTGCTGACGGCCACCGGCCTGCGCGACTACAGCTACCTGATCAAGACCGCCGGCATCTACCAGCGCTATTGGGCCGCGACCGAGGACCAGCGCGCGGCCTGATCAGGCCAGCACGGTCAGACCAGCACTTCGACCACGTCCGGATGGCTGAGGAAGCCCGCCGGACTGGCGCTGCGCCCGTAGGCACCGGACTGGAACACCACCACCAGGTCGCCGACCTCGGCGCGCGGCAGTTCCATGCGCTCGGCCAGCAGGTCGAGCGGGGTGCATAGCGGCCCCACCACCGACACCGCCTCGCGCTCGGCACCGTTGCCGTTGCCGCCCATGCGGTTGCCGATCGCGACCGGATAATTCTTGCGGATCACCTGACCGAAGTTGCCCGAGGCCGCCAGGTGGTGATGCAGGCCGCCGTCGGTCACCAGGAACACCTGGCCGCGCGAGACCTTGCGGTCGATCACGCGCGCGACATAGATGCCGGCCTCGCCCACCAGGTAGCGTCCCAGCTCGATCGACAGCCGCGCCTGCGGCAGCGCCGCGCGCACGCGCGCCGCCTGCGTCGCCAGGCCGGCGCCGATGGGCGCCAGGTCGAGCCCCGCCTCGCCCGGGAAATACGGGATCCCGAAACCGCCGCCGATGTTCAGCATCCGCACCGGGGATGGGCTGGCTGCGGCCAGCTGCAGCGCCAGGTCGACCGTGCGGGCCTGGGTTTCCACGATCGCGTCCGCCTTCAGGCTCTGCGAACCGCTGAAGATATGAAAGCCCAGGACGTCCAGCCCCAGCTGGCCGGCCAGCGCCAGCAGGCGCGGGGCGTCCTCGGCGTCGATCCCGAACTGCTTGGGGCCGCCGCCCATGCGCATGCCCGACCCCTTCAGTTCGAAATCGGGGTTGATGCGCAACACCAGCAGCGGCGCGACGCCCAGGTCGACGCCGATGCGCGCCAGCGCGCGAATCTCGCGCTCGGATTCGGCATGCACGCAGACGCCGGCGGCGACCGCCTGGGACAGTTCGCCATCGCGCTTGCCGGGGCCGGCAAAGCTGATGTCGGCCGGGTCGATGCCGGTGTCCAGCGCCACGCGCAGCTCGCCGCCGGATGCGACGTCGAGGCCGTCGACCAGGCCGGCCAGGTGCTGCACCAGGGCCGGCATCGGGTTGGCCTTGATCGAGTAATGCAGCTCGACCTCGGGCGGCAGGTGCCGGCGCAGCGCCTCCACGCGGCGCGTCACCAGGGCCCGGTCGTAGGCATAGAAAGGGGTCTGGCCGACGCGCTGGGCCAGGCGGGTCAGCGGCATGCCGCCGACCTGCAGGCAGTCCTCGACGACGTCGAACTGGGTCTGGGCGGCGTGGACCGGCTTGGTGCTGCTCATGGTGCGGTGCTTTCGAACAGGTGGAGGAAGGTGGCGCGCAGCTGCACGCGGTCGAACTTGCCGTTCGGGTTGCGCGGGAACGGTTCCGCGCGCAGGGCGATGTGGGCCGGGACCATCCATGCCGGCAGGCGGCGCTGGCAATCCTTGAGCAGCGCCGCCGTATCGAGTCCCGCTTCACGCGGCTGCGCCAGCAGCACGATGGCCTGGCCCAGGGTCGGATGCGGCACCCCGAAGGCGACCGCCTCGGCCACCAGGCCGCTCGCATGGGCCGCTTCCTCGACCTCGCTCGGACTGACCCGGTAGCCCGACACCTTGATCATGTCGTCGCTGCGGCCGATAAAGTACAGGTAGCCCTCGGCGTCCATGCGCACCGTGTCGCCCGACCACACCGCCATCTCGGCCAGCGGCAGGGCCGGGTCGCGGCCCGGCGCCGGGCGGAAGCGCTCGGCGGTCTTGGCCGGATCGTTCCAGTAGCCCAGCGCCACCAGCGCGCCGCGGTGCACCAGTTCGCCCGGTTCGTCGGGCGCGCACGGCGTGCCGTCCGGCCGCACCACCAGCACCTCGGCGTTCGGGATCGCGCGGCCCATCGAATCGGGGCGCCGGTCCAGCTCCGCGGGCGGCAGGTAGGTCGAGCGAAAGGCCTCGGTCAGGCCATACATCAGGAACAGCCGCGCCTGCGGCAACACGGCGCGCAGCGCCGCGACCGTGGTCGCCGGCATGGCGCCGCCCGAATTGGTCAGGTAGCGCAGGCTGGAGTCGCGCGGCCAGTCGAGCGCGGCGAGCTGGATCCACAGCGGCGGCACCGCCGCCAGGCCGGTGATGCGTTCCTGCTCCACCGCCTTCAGGATGTCCCTGGCGAACAGGTAGTTCATCAGCACCGCCGTCGCGCCGCTGAGGAAGGCCGTGGTCAGCTGGCTCAGGCCATAGTCGAAGCTGAGCGGCAGCACGACCAGGATCCGGTCGCCGGGGCCGTTCTCCAGGTAGCCGGCCACGCTGCGCGCTCCCGCCACCATGTTCCGGTGCGACAGCACCACGCCCTTCGGCTTGCCGGTGCTGCCCGACGTATACAGGATGGCGGCCATGTCGGCGTCGATCGCGCGCCGCGCCGCCAGGCCGGCGGCGCCAGGCGGCTGCTGGGCCGCGTCCCAGGCGCGCACGGCGATGCCGCGCGCTTCCAGGCCCGGATAGGCCGCCGGCTGCGCCGCACCGGTGACGAACACGGTGCGCAATGCCGGGCAATCGGCCAGTGCCGCGGCCAGCCCGGCCAGGCGCTCGGGCGAGGTCACCAGCACCCGCACCGCGCAATCGGCCAGGATATACGCCACCTGCGCGGCCTTGAGCAGCGGATTGACCGGCACGAACACGGCGCCGGCGGCGCTGGCGCCGAACAGCGCCGCCACGTTCTCCACCTGCTTGTCCAGGTAAACGGCGACCCGCTCGCCGCGTCCCACGCCGGCTGCGACGAAGGCGCCGGCCGCCTCTTCGACCCGCGCCGCGAGGCAAGCGTAGTCGAGCCGGTGCGCGCCGTGGACGAGCGCCTCGGCGCCTGGCGCGCGGCGCGCGGAATCGAATAGGAAATCGTGGATCAGGTCGGGCATGGTGTGGTCTCTCGGGTGCGGTCGTCGCCGCCGCGCAGGCCGCAATCTTAACAGCTTGTGCGGCCGCGCCGCCGGGGCCGGCCCGGCAAAAGCCATGATTCGTGGCAAATTTTGCACGTCAGCGGCTATACTCGCCGCATGCCCGCCGCCGTCCCGTCCTCCCCTCGCCCCCGGATTCCGATCGCACCCGTGCTGTCGGCCGCCTCGTTGCGGCGCGGCCGCGGCCGCGGCCTGCCCTCGGTGCGGCAAGCCGGGGCCGCACGCGCCGTCACCAGCGGCCGGGTGGCGATCGCCCTGGCGCTGCGCGAAATGGGCGTGAAACCCGGCGACAAGGTGCTGGTGCCGGCCTGGCACAGCCCCTCGATGATCCCGCCCGTGCTGTGGCGCGGCGCCGAGCCGCTGTTCTACCGGGTCGGGCCCGATGGCGCCGCCGACCTGGCGGACATCGCGGCCAAGGCCCCGCAGGCGCGGGTGCTCATGGCAACCCATTATTTCGGCTTTCCCCAGGACCTGGCGCCCCTGCGCATCCTGTGCGACGCGCACCGCCTGCAACTGCTGGAAGATTGCGCCCATGCGTATATCGGCAGCTACCGCGGCCGGCCGCTGGGATCGTTCGGCGACTATGCGGTCGCCAGCACCATGAAGTTCCTGCCCGCCTACGAAGGCGGGCTGCTGGTGTCGGCGCGCCACGGCCTGGAATCGGTCGCGCTGCGCCCGGCCGGCGCCGCTTTCGAGGCCAAGATCGCGCTCAATTCGCTCGAACGCGGCTTCGACCATGGCCGGCTGGCGCTGCTGCGCATCCTCTTGCTGCCGCTGCTGGCGCTCAAGGATGCGCTGCGCAAGCCGCGCCCCCGGCACGACGCATCGACCGCACCGGCGCTGGCGCCGTCGTCGTCCGACAGCAGCTTCGAACTCGACCCGGCCTGGATCGACAAGCGTTCCTCGCTGTTCGCGCGCGCCCTGCTGCGGCTGTCTTCCAACGCGCGCATCGCCGCCCTGCGGCGCGACCATTACCTGCGCCTGGACACCGCGCTGCGCGGCCTGCCCGGCATCCGGCCCCTGTTTCCGGCGCTGCCGGACGGGGTCTGTCCCTGGGCCTACCCGCTGGTGGCAATCGATGCCGACGGCCTGGCCGAGCGCCTCGGCGCCGCCGGGGTGCCGGTGATACGCTTCGGCCGGCCGCTATGGCAAGGCGTCGATGCCGCCACCTGCCCCAATGCCGCCCACCTGTCGCAGCACGTGCTGGCCCTGCCCTGCCACCAGGAACTCCGGGTGCGCGAACTCGACTGGCTGGTCGCCGCCACGCGCAAGGCGGTGGGCGCATGAAGTGGCAACTCGTTCCCGCGGCGCGCTTCCCCGATTTCGCCGAACGCTGGCGCGCACTGCATGCGCGCGGGCCCGCCAGCGTGCTGCTGGACGTTGACTTCGTGGCGCCGCTGGTGGAACGGTTCGCGCCGCCCGGCGCGCTGCTGGCCTGCTGCGAACGGCAGGGCGACACGGTCGCGATGGCGCTGGTGGCGCCCGCCGGGCGCGGCGCCTGGGCTACCTTGCAGCCGAGCCAGGCTCCGCTCGGCCTGTGGTTGATGGCGCCGGGCGAGGCACTGGCGCCGCTGCTGGCCAGCCTGCTGCGCGCCCTGCCCGGCCTGCCGCTGGTGTTCGGCCTGACCCAGGCCGATCCGATGCTGCTGCCGCGCCCGGCCGATACGCCCGAACTGCGCACCCTGGACTATATCGACACCGCGCGCGTCACCCTGGCGGGCGGCTTCGACGCCTATTGGCAGGCGCGCGGCAAGAACCTGCGGAGCAACCTCAGGAAGCAGCGCGCGCGCCTGGAGCGCGAGGGCGTGGCGCTCAGGCTCGAGATCGTGCGCGCGCCCGAGGCGATGGCGGCGGCGGTGGTCCAATACGGCGAACTGGAAAGCAGCGGCTGGAAATCGGCCCAGGGCACGGCGGTGCATGCGCGGAATGCCCAGGGCGGCTATTATCGGGCCATGCTCGAGGCGCTGGCAGCGCGCGGCGCCGCCAGCGTGGTTCGTTACTGGTTCGGCGAGCGCCTGGTGGCGATGGACCTGTGCGTCGAGGACGCCGACAGCATCGTGGTGCTCAAGACCGCCTACGACGAAGGCGTCGGGGCCGGCCTGTCGCCCACGCTGCTGATGCGCGAGGAAGCGTGCCGGCTGTTGTTCGACGAAGGCCGGTTCGCGCGCCTGGAATTCTATGGCCGGGTGATGGAATGGCACCTGCGCTGGACCGAGGAGGTACGCACTATGTACCATATCAATTATTACCGCTGGCCGGCCGTGCGGCGCCTGCATGCGATGCGTGACTCCATCCACGCGTCGCGCCGGGCCGCGCGCGCGACAGCGAAGTAGAACGGAGCAACCATGTATCTCGACCAAGTCAAAACCCTGCTCATCGACGTGCTCGCCCTCGGCCCCGCCGGCCAGGCGCTGGATGCCGATTCCCCGCTGCTGGGCAGCCTGCCCGAACTCGACTCGATGGCGGTCGTCACCCTGATCGGCGCGCTCGAAGAGCAGTTCGGCATCATGATCGACGACGACGACATCAGCGCCAGCACCTTCTCGACCCTGGGCAGCCTGGCCGACTTCGTGGCCGCCAAAGCCGCCTGATGCCGCTCGTCGAACCGCGCGCCGAGCCGCTGTTCCTGGACACGCCGGGCGGCGCGCGCTTCTGCCTCTACCACCCGCCCCGCGGCGCGCCGCGCGCCGCGCTGCTCTACCTGCACCCGTTCGCCGAAGAGATGAACAAGTCGCGCCGCATGGCCGCGCTGGCGGCGCGCCGGCTGGCCGCACGCGGGGTCGGCGTGCTGCAGCTCGACCTGCACGGCTGCGGCGACAGCGCGGGCGAATTCCATGAGGCGCGCTGGAACGGCTGGCAGGCCGACACCAGGGCCGGCCTGGACTGGCTGCAGGCACGCCTGGGGATCCGTCCCGGCCTGTGGGGCCTGCGCCTGGGCGCCCTGCTGGCGCTCGATTATGCGGCGCAAGCCGAGCAAGCTCCACACCGGCTGCTGCTGTGGCAGCCGGTGCTGTCCGGCGCCCAGCACCTGAACCAGTTCCTGCGCCTGCGCGTGGCCGGCGAGATGCTGCAGGACGGCGCCGCCTCGGGAGGAACGGCGGCGCTGCGCGCGCGCCTGCAGGCCGGCGAGGTGCTCGAGATCGGCGGCTACGAATTGCACCCGGCGCTGGCGCTGGCGCTCGACGGCATCGACGCCGCGCGCCTGGCCCTGCCGCGCTGCCGCGTCGACTGGTTCGAAATGGTGCCGGAAGCCGGCCGCACGCCGCCGCCGGCGGCGACGCGCCTGGCGGAGAGCTGGCGCGCGAACGGGAGTGACGCGCACCTGGCCGCGCTGCCCGGTCCTGCCTTCTGGACCACCCAGGAGATCGCCGAGGCGCCGGCGCTGCTGGATGCCAGCGCCGCCCTATACCCGGACCCCGCATGACGCCATTCGACGAACGCGCCCTCACCTTCGCCTGCGGCGGCGAGCAGCTGGTCGGCATCCTGAGCCTGCCGCGCGATCCTGCCGCGCGCGGCGTGGTGATCGTGGTCGGCGGCCCGCAAGTGCGCTGCGGCAGCCACCGCCAGTTCACCCTGCTGGCGCGCATGCTGGCGGCGCAGGGCACGCCGGTGCTGCGCTTCGACTACCGCGGCATGGGCGACAGCAAGGGCGCGCAGCGCGCCTTCGACACCGTCGACGACGATATACGCGCCGCGATCGACTGCTTCCAGCGCGAGGTACCCGGCCTGCGGCAGGTAGTGCTGTGGGGCTTGTGCGACGGCGCCGCCGCCGCCGCCCTGTATGCGCCGCAGGATGCGCGGGTGGCCGGCCTGGCGCTGCTCAATCCCTGGGTGCGCACCGACGAGGGCGCCGCGCGCGCCACCCTCAAGCACTATTATCGCGACCGCCTGCGCGACCCTGCGCTATGGAAGAAGATCGCGCAAGGCGGTTTCAATCCGCTCAAGGCGGCGGCATCCTTCGTCGGCGTGGCCCGCCGCGCGCTGCTGCCGGCGGCGCCCAAGCCCGATGCACACTGCGGCGCGGCGCTGCCCGAACGCCTGCATGGGTCGCTCGAGCGCTTCGACGGCCGGGTGCTGGTGGTGCTCAGCGGCGCCGACCTGACGGCCCAGGAGTTCAGCGTGGTGGCCGAGGCGCCGCACTGGCGCAGCCTGCTGCTGCAGCCGCGCTTCGTGCGCCACACGCTGGCCGGCGCCGACCATACTTTTTCGCGCCGCGCCTGGCATGAGCAGGCCGGCGCCTGGACCGCCGACTGGCTGGCCGGCTGGTAGGTCTCCTGTAATTCAGCGCCGCAGGCAGGCCGCGAAATCCTCGAACGCGCCGTAGGCGGCGCTGGCCGGCCGGGTCGCGCCGCACAAGTCGGGGCCGGCGGCAGCGCCGCCACGCAATGGCGCGTCCTGTTCCCAGCGCATGTCCAGCGTGGCCTGATCGGCGAACAGCCACCGCTGCGGGTGATAGCCGAGATAGGTCAGTGCGATCGGGGTGACGCGGTTGTCTCCGAGTTCCAGCCGGCCGCCATCGCGCGATACCGGGGCGCCATCGACCAGGTTGCCGTCGAGCCAGGCACGGCTTTCCGGGAAGCGCACCTGCACGCCGGCGGTGTCGAGCAGCGTGTTGTCGAGAATGCGGCTGTCGGCGCCGCGGTTCACGTAGATACCGGCGTCCGAACACGAGGCGACCAGGTTGGCGCGCATCGTCCCTCCTGCGTGTTCCGTCGCGCAGCGTCCGTCGCGGCAATACGGCTTGCCGGTGCCGCCGCCGCCGAACGACAGGCCGACGCGCTGGCCCGGATGACCGCGCAGCAGGTGCTCGCACACGATCACGTTACGTTCGAACACGGTTCCCGCGGCCGCCCCCTTGGCGAAGGCGCCGTAGCTGACGCCGTCGCCGCCCGCCTTGATGAAATCGGTGATCAGGTTGGCGCGCACGACCCAGCCACTGGCCGCCACCAGGTCGACCGGCGTGACCGGCTTGCCGGTCTTGCGCACCGCGCCGTTGCCCAGGGTGTTGTTCGCGATCAGCCCATCGTCCGGATAGCCGTTGCGGTCGCCGTTGATCTTGAAATGGGCGTTGAAATCGCTGATGGTGTTGTTTACCGCAGCGAACCCTTGTCCCCTGCCGGTGACGTGGAAGGCATGCTCGCAGTATTCCTGCACCTTGCAGACGCCGCGGACGACCAGGTTCTCGAAACGCCAGTACGGCGCCGCGACCACGAAGCCTTCGGCGCCGTCGAATTCGATCGTCACGCTGCCCGGCTGCGCGGCGCGCACCACGATCGGCGCGCCCTTCACGCCCGGCCTGCGCAGCTCGAACTTGCGGCGCACCCGGTACACGCCCGGCGCGAAGGTGATGGTGTCGCCGGCCAGCGCCTGCGCGAAGGCTTGCCGCGCTTCGTCCACGCTCATGACCGTCACGTCCTTGCGGCCGGCCTGGCCTACCGGCTCGGGCTGGGCGCCCACCGCCAATGGCGGCAATGGATACGGGCCGCCATCGGCGCCGCGGTCGAGCTGGCGCAGGATGGCCCCGGTCCAGGCGCCGGCGCCGGTAATCAGCGGATTGTGGCCGGAGCTGCGCCGCTCGATATAGGGCGCCAGCGCGCGCGGCGTGACGCCCTGCGCCTGCAGGTACAGCAGGACGCCGGCAATCGCCGTCAGCACCACCACAAACAGCGCGGCCAGGGCGATGGCCGCGCCTCGCGCGGGCCTCACACGCCGGCCTTGATCCCGTGGCGCGCCATCAGGTCGTACAGGGTCGGGCGGCTGACGCCCAGCACTTCGGACGCCTTGACGATATTGCCGTCGACCCGCGCCAGCGCCTTGACGATCGCCTTGTACTCGGCCTCGTCGCGCACCTGGCGCAGGTTGATCGGCTGTTCCTCGGCGCCTTCGCCCGGCAGGCCCAGGTCGTCGGCCACGATGGTATTCCCATCGGCCATGATCACGGCGCGCTTGATGTAGTTTTCCATCTCGCGCACATTGCCGGGCCAGCCGTAGGCTTCGATGGCCGCGATCGCGTCGGGCGCGAAGTTGAGCGCGGACCGTCCTTCCTGGGCGCAGAACTTGTTCTTGAAGTGATGCGCCAGCAGCGCCGCATCGCCTTCGCGCACGCGCAGCGGCGGGATCGTGACCACGATCTCGGACAGGCGGTAGTACAAGTCTTCGCGGAAGCGCCCCTGGGCGCACAGCTCCTTGAGCTTCTGGTGGGTCGCGCAGACGATGCGCACGTCGACCGGGATTTCCTCGTGGCCGCCGATGCGCTCGATCACGCGCTCCTGCAAGAAGCGCAGCAGCTTGGCCTGCAGCGGCATCGGCAGGTCGCCCACTTCGTCCAGGAAGAAGGTGCCGCCGTGCGCCAGTTCGACCTTGCCCTTGGTCTGCTTGGCGGCGCCGGTGAAGGCGCCCTTCTCGTAGCCGAACAGCTCGCTCTCGAGCAGGTTCTCGGGGATCGCGGCGCAGTTGATCGCCATGAAGCGGCCCTTGGCGCGCGGCGACAACTGGTGGATGGCGCGCGCCAGCACTTCCTTCCCGGTGCCCGATTCGCCCAGCACCATCACCGTGGCCGAGGTCGGCGACACTTTCTCGATGGTGCGGCAGACCTTGAGCATGCCGGGGTCGCGCGTGATCACGCCGCCCAGCGGCGAATCGGCGCCGGCCTGCTGCATGCGGCGGTTTTCCTGCTGCAGCTCGTGCAAGAAGAATGCGCGCTGGATCACCAGGTTCAACACCTCGGGGTCGACCGGCTTGTGGTGGAAATCGTAGGCGCCCATGCCGATCGCCTTGACCGCATTGCCATGGTCCTGGTTGCCGGTCAGGACAATCACGCGCGTGTCCGGCGCCAGCGCCAGGATCTGCTGCAGGGTCGCCAGGCCTTCGGTCGAGCCGTCCGGATCGGGCGGCAGGCCCAGGTCCATCGTCACCACCGCCGGCTCGTGGCGGCGGATCTGGGCCAGCGCGGCCTCGCGGTCGCCGGCGACCGCGACGTCATAGGCATCCAGGCTCCAGCGCAGCTGCTTCTGCAAGCCCGGGTCGTCTTCGATGATCAAGAGTTTTTGTTTATTCGCTGTCACGGTATTCCTGCTTTCAAGCGGCCCTGGTGGCCAACTGCGGTTCTTGACGGTACGGCGGCAGCACGATGCGGAAGGTGGTGCCCTTGCCCGGCTCGCTACTCACTTCGAGCTGGCCGCCAAGTTCATGAATATACTCACGGCTTTCGAACACGCCGATGCCCATCCCGGCCGACTTGGTCGAATCGAAGGGCTTGAACAGGCGTTCGCGGATGAACTCCTCGCTCATGCCCTCGCCGGTATCGGCGATCTCGACCAGCGCCCCGGCCGCCGTCTCGGCGACCCGCACGTCGACCGTGCCGCTCCTGGGCGTCGCTTCGATCGCATTCTGGATCAGGTGGCCGACCACGCGCTCGAGGCGTTCGCGCTCGGCCAGCACGCACAGGCCCGGACTCTCGAGCCGCAGGCGCGGATGGGGCTCGAACGCGCCCTTCAAGGCCAGCGCCTGGCGCACCACCTCGTCGACCACCAGCGGCACCGGCCGCTCCTGGGCATTCGTCGTGCGGCTGAGCTTTTGCAGCAGCAGCTTCATCTTCTGCACCGAGAAATCGATGGTCTCCAGCATATCGGCCTGGAATTCGGGATTGTCCTTGTGGCGCGCGGCATTCTTGTTCATCAGCGACAGCTGGGCCACCAGGTTCTTGAGGTCGTGCACCACGAAGGTCGACATGCGGTTGAACGATTCGAACTGGCGCGCCACCAGCAGCGCCTCGGCCGCCTCTTGTTGCGCCAGGTGGGCGGCGGCCTGGCTGCCGGCCACGCCGAGCAGGTCGATGATTTCCCAGTTCAGCTTGATCGGGCTGCGCGCCTCCTGCAGCAGCACGAAGCCGGACAGGCGTCCATGCATGATCAGGGGCACCACCAGCCAGGCGCGCGGATAATGCTGCAGCCAGGTTGGCAGCGCCATCGCATCGTATTTCTCGGGGCTGCTCTCGTATTCGTTCAGGTCGACCACCCACTGGCTCGATTCGAGGAAGGCGGCGAACGGCGAATCGGCCGGCTCGTGCGCGCCCAGCACCGGCATCTGCCAGTGCGCGTGCGGCTCGAAGCCGCCCGCCTCGCGCCGCTGCCACAGCACCCCTCCCGGGCTTTCGACCAGCGCCGCCACCGCCTCGATCACGCGCTGGCCGAGGTCCGGCCCCGGCTTGGACAGGGTGCGGGTAAAGCGCATCCACTCTTCGCGGTAGTCATAGTTATAGCGGTAGAAGTGCTTGCTGATGAAGACCTTGAGCCAGGCGCGGAAGGTGCCCGAGAACAGGATGCTGCCCAGCAGGATCACGGTGCCGAACAGGAAGGTCACCTGCATGACCATGCCCCAGTCGCCGCCGACCAGGCGCAGGTAGTAGCCGGCGAAGCCCATCGCCAGCAGGTACACCGCCGAGCCGAACAGCGCGGCGGAATGGAAGACCGCGCGTCGCGACAGCGCCAGCGGCGAGGTCCACGACTTGCTGCGCCCCAGCGAGATCGCCAGCAGCGGCACGCTCAGCGTATTGACCAGGCCGCGCGCGGCCCAGATATTGGGATTCACTTCGCGGAACAGCATGGCGTGGCTGTACAAATAAAAATCGTAGGCGAAGATGCTGCCGACGCCGAGACAGGCGAACTTGATGGCCCAGCGCTGCTGGAGCGAACGGCTGCGGTAGACCTGCTCGACCAGCAGCATGCCCCAGATCGCCATGCCGACCCGCGCCACCACCGGCAGCTGGCTTTGTTCACGCAGCAGGCCCAGGCTCCAGTAACCGGTGACGTTGGCGACGAGGCAGGCCAGGTAGGCCAGCGCGGCCAGCGCCAGGCCCGGGCGCAGGCCGAAGGGCAGGCGGCTGCCCGGCGCGAACCAGTTGCCCAGCAATGCCAGCATGAACAGCGACCAGCCGGCGCTGCGCAGGATTTCAAAGCCGTCGGTCAGGCTCGACCACAGATAGCCGTTGCTGGCCTCGAGGGCCGCTGCCGCGGCCCACAACACGGTAAGGAGGCTGGCCACGCCCAGCATCGTGCGCGGCAGCGAATCGCGGCGCCGCAGCAGGGGCACGCACAGGACCGCGAAACACGCCGCCGCCAGCGCATGGCTATAGATGACGATACTGGTCAACGAGGCGACGTCCATGGAAACGAAACAGGTAGTTGGGCCGGCGGCAGCGCCGCCGGCGGAGGCGGCATCAACGGCCGCTGCGGAACAGGACGACCTTGAGCGTGTTTATCAAGATCAGGATGTCGAGGAACAGGCTGTTGTTCTTGACGTAGTAGAGATCGTACTGGAGTTTTTGCAGCGCGTCTTCGGCCGACGAACCGTAGCCGTAGCGCACCTGGGCCCAACCCGTGATGCCGGGTTTGACGCTGTGGCGCACGTTGTAATACGGGACCACTTCGATCAGCTGCTCGACAAAGTAAGGCCGCTCGGGGCGCGGGCCGACGAAGGACATCTCGCCCTTGAACACATTGAGAATCTGCGGCAATTCGTCGATCCGGGTCTTGCGCATGAAATTGCCGACGCGGGTCACGCGGGGATCGTTCTGCGCCGCCCATTGCGGCTTGCCGCTTTTCTCGGCATCGGCGCGCATCGAGCGGAATTTATGGACGCGGAAGGTCTGGCCGTCCTTGCCCACCCGTTCCTGCGAGTAGAAGATCGGGCCGCGGTCTTCGAGCCATACGGCCAGCGCCGCCGCCAGCATCAGGGGGAAGGTCAGCAGCAGGATCAGGATGCTGCACATCAGGTCGAAGCTGCGCTTCATGAAGGTGCGCACGAAGCTCTGGTCGAAACCGCCGCCGAACACCAGCCACGAAGGCTGCAGCGAATCGACGCGGATCTGGCAGGTCTCGCGCTCGAAGAAGGTGGCGGCGTCGGTGACCTTGATGCCCTGCAGCTTGCAATCCAGCAGTTCCTTGATCGGGAAGCCACCGCGCCGGTTCTGCACCGACACCACGATCTCGCCGACATTGTATTGGCGCGCCAGGGAAACCAGGGAATCGCCGTCGCGCACCTTGAGCAGGTCGTTCGAGGGCACGCACAGTTCTTCGCTCGGGTTCGGGATGAAGCCGGCGATGTCGTACTTGTGATAGCGCGACTTGCGGGTGGCCAGCTCGCTGCATTCCTTGGCCAGCGGGCCGCCGCCCAGGAACATGATGCGCGACTGCAGCAGCTTGGCCTCGGAGGTCTTGAAGAACACCATGCGCGCCAAAAAGATGCCGCAGCCGGCCAGCACGAACACCAGCAGCATGGTGCCGCGGCCCAGGTACAGCTCGGGCGCGATGTAGAACACCAGCGCCAGGATGCCGAAGCCCATCAGGAAGGCCGGCATCAGCTTCATGAAGAAGGGATGGCGCAGCCCTTCGTCGAAATCGAGTTGGTACATGCCCATCGCGCTCATGCTGAAGATGATGGCGGCGGCAAAGGCGAAGGCCGAGGTGAACAGGTGGTCGAACTGCAGGGTCGCGCCTTCGTATTCGAGCATGCGTACCGCGACGCCGAGATAGGCGGCCGCCAGCAGCACCAGCACCTCGACGAACAGCAGCAGGAAGGCGATTTTTGATACGTAGTGATTGGCGATTCTGAACACGATCAGCCTCCGTTTTTTGTTACTTTTTTTGATTGCACCGAATGACTCGTTTTTCGGGAAGATTCCACGTGCCGTTGTCCCATGTGTTTCGCGCCAATATGCTTGCTTCCATACGTACCCATTGCATGCTCACGCCAGACCCGTGCCGCCAGGGTCTTTGAACCACGAATATTGATGAAGCTGCTGGCGGCGCGAAGCACCCGTGGAAAAGGAGCACGTTGACGGAAAGAGAAAGACCCCTCCATCAGAAACTACCTCTCCACCAGGCTCGCGGCTGCCGCACTGGCTTCACAACCAGATGCGTCCTGGGTCGTATTTTGCCATTATGCCAACTTTACTATAGCACGGAAGCGTGACGCCTCTCAATCTGTCTCGGACAACTTTGTCGGAGAGTAACAACAGTAACCCTAAATTATTACATTTATTTTACTTTTACCACCGCACCATTGGACTGCTAACATGGTCGGGATAGCGCGAGGGTAGTCGCAGACACGTTCTTAATAGTGTGCATATATCGAACGCAGGACGAAAAAAATCCCGACGGTACAAGCACTTAGCAATTGAGCGGGCTTGCTTCTTCTATATTATCACTTTCTTAGATACAAGTTTTTGACACGATCAATCGTGCGCGAGATCCATGTCTCAATCTTGATGATCTATAATTATTGCTGTAAAAAAATATAATTTTTTAAATTTAAGGACTCCGATGTCTGCTGTGACACCATGGTCGGTAGCCATAATTGCTTGCCGTGAAACTCTTCCGACGCTTGCCCGGTGTGTTCTCGCCGCGCAAGCCGCGGCCGGCCGGCACCCTACCATCATCGATGTGCTCGTCAATGGCAATGATCGCCTCGCCCACGAAACTGCCGCTGCCGCTGCGTCCTGGCAAACGGAGTGCAGCAAGGTTCGAATCTGGAAGATCGAGCAAGGGGACAAAGCGCACGCATGGAATGAATACGTGCATCGGATCTGGCAGCCAGGGAGCATTGCATTCTTCCTGGACGCTTACGCAGAAGCGCAGGCTGGTGCGTTTCCCATGCTCGCCGAAGCGTTGAGCAACAAACCGGACGCACTAGCCGCGACTGCCGTACCTACCGCGGGCCGTTCAGCAGCCTGGCTCCGCGCGAAGATGCTCCGTAAAGGTGGCTTCCATGGAAACATGCATCTGCTCGGCGTTCGCGCGATGACATGGGCCCGCACGAGCGGTTTTCGGTTGCCGCTTGGTCTGTATCGCACGGATTCACTCGTCAACGCAGTCCTGAACTTCAATCTCGATCCGGTACACAATAAGTGGGACACGAGCAGAGTCGCCGTGGTTGGAACCGCAAGCTGGAATGTTCAGGACATCGCGCGGCTTACGCCGGCGAACATCATCGGACAACTCAAGCGCAAGGTAAGACAGGCCCGCGGCGTGCTGGAAAATCTCGCTGTACGCGAACACCTTGCCGTCCGGCGCCAGCCGCCCGAGTCACTGCCGCAGAGTGCGTACGAACTCGTCAGCAGTTGGCTACATGATCACAGGTCGGAAGCACGCGCGATTTTCGTGCGATCTCCGCTGACCTATTACGCTGCGCGCCAATTCAGGACATCGCGCGACTGGTCTGCATGCCAGAAGGCTCCGGTGTGCTTGAACTGCAGCACATCCCTATCAAGCGAAGGGGTGGTTCCGGATGTTCCGCAGCGTCCGGGGGGCGTACCCCGCGCATGAAGGGGAACGTGACCTCGCCAACGCCCTGTGTCCTGCCGTAGCCGGTAGGCCATGGCCGGTCATCTGAAAGTCAAGGGAGGTACGGGAGGATCCACAGGCGTGATCGAGCAGTGCGATCGGATCCGGGAAATAGTGGCGCGGCTGGCTGGGATCGAACCAGCGACCCTTGGCTTCGGAGGCCAATACTCTATCCACTGAGCTACAGCCGCACGGGGGTACATCGGGTGTCCGAAGGATACAGTTTTTCTTCGTTCACGTCCATGGTAACTATCCTAAGAGCCATACTATTTTAAGTTACAAATAGCAAACTTTGAGACTATAATCGACCGTGGCAAGAATTTGCAGTAGGGCATGAATGTGTTGCGCGCATCAGCATGCAGTTTCGAATGAATGAATTCTAAGGAAATCATGAGCGACGTCCACAACGAGCACCAATCCCTCATTCGCACACCCAAACAACTCGTGATTGCCGTGGCAGGCTTCTTCCTCGTCATCGTGCTCGGAATCATCCTTTTAGTGTCATTTGTTACCAGCCAACCAGTCACTGGCGCCGGTACTGACGGCCAGCTGGCCGAAGCGATCAGCGCCCGCGTACGGCCGGTCGCGGAGGAAGGCTTCGTGCTCGTCGACGCCAATGCACCGCGCGTCCTGCTGGCTGGCAGCGCCGTTTATGCCGCCACGTGCGCCGCGTGCCACGATAGTGGCATGGCCGGGGCGCCCAAGACAGGCGACAATGGCGCCTGGAGCGCGAGATTGGCGCAAGGCTACGACACAGTGGTCAAGCACGCGATCGAGGGGCTTCGCGCAATGCCGGCAAAAGGCGGCAATCCCGACCTGGACGATATCGAAGTCGCTCGGGCGGTGGTGTTCATGACGAACAAGAGTGGCGCAAATTTCAAAGAACCCGAGGCACCGTCCGCCAATGCGGAAACTGCCGATGCTTCCAATACTGCACAGTCCGACAGTGCAAGCAGCACTTCTGCATCCGAAACCCCCGCACAGTAACTTCTCTTCTCTTGGCCCGTCTATTGACGGGCCGTCAATCTTCTTATCCAAAAGCAACGTAAATTATCAAAATTGCGCTTTTCATCCGAATAATATTCGTTGAAAGTTGGCCAATTTTGTGTTGTATTTGGGTGAAATTCCATACGGAAAGTTTGATTCCTCTAGGAATCAATTTTGCTTTGGCGTAACCTTCAGGTTCTCCAGTGGCAGAGAATCGATAGCCACAGCAACCCTAACGAACACCTGACATGAAATCCCAATTCCAAAGCTTGGCAGCACGTGTTCTGCCGATCACTTTTTGTGGCACGCTGATCGTTGCGTGTGGCGGTGGCGCAGACTCGCCCGAACTCAGCTTGGCATCGAGCGAATCCAGTACCGCTGCGAAAATCGTTGCCGGTCGTGGCAATACCCCGACCACCCCGCCAACGAACACCCCATCCAGCCCTGTCAAGAACCCGGGCGTCGCTGCCATCACCAAGGTGCGGCTCGAGAATATCGGCAAGGCCGTGGCACAAACCAATGTGCCCGTTACCTTTGGCCAGGTGTTCGCTCCAGGACATCTGTCGAAGGATTCGACCCTGACCGGCCGCCTCGAGAATGGCCAGTCGCTGCCTCTGCAAGTCGACGTCAAGGCCTCCCACCCGGACGGATCGGTGCGGCACGCCATTATTTCGGCCATCGTTCCAAGCCTGGCCGCTGGCCAGACTGCTACCCTGGAACTGGTAAGCAGCACCGGCGGCAAGCCGAGCACCGGCGCCAGCACCGCCCAGCTGATCGCCAGCGGATTCACCGCATCGGTCACCGCCACCTACGGCGGCGTCCGTTACCAGGCATCGGCTGATGAACTCATCAAGGCTGGCAAGGCGACTTCGTGGCTGACTGGTGCGACCGTCAATGAATGGCACGTCTCCGCACCGCTGAAAACCTCGGCCGGTGCCGCGCACCCGCACTTGAGCGCTCGCTTCGCTGTGCGCTGGTACGGTTCGGTCCAGAAAGCACGGGTCGACGTGGTGGTCGAAAACAACTGGGCTTACGAGGCCGCGCCGCAAAACTTCACTTACGACGCCCAGGTTCTGGTAGGCGGCCAGCCCGTGCTTACGCAGGCGGGCTTGACCCATCTGCACCACGCGCGGTGGCGCAAAGTGTTCTGGCAGAATGGCGCGACACCCTCCGTGAACGTCAAGCACGATACCGCCTATTTGATCGCTTCGCGCGCACTGCCCAACTATGACCAGTCGCTGACGATCCAGGAAACGACGCTGGCGGCACAATACAAGCGCTGGAATGCCGCTGGCAAGGGCCCGATGCAGATCGGTATGGCGACCTCGTATATGCCGCAAACCGGCGGACGTGAAGATATCGGACTATTGCCGACGTGGGGAGCGCTGCATCTGTTGAGTATGGATCAACGGACGCGCGAGATGAACCTCGGCACCGCCGACCTGGCGGGCAGCTGGTCGATGCACTACCGCGACCGCAATACGGGTCAACCGATCAGCCTGATCGACTATCCGTACATGACGATCGCCGGTCGCTCCACGGACACCCGCAATCCTGCTACTGGCAAGTACGAAGCCTTCCCGACGTGCGCCGACGCGACCGCATGCAAAACCCCTTATACGCACGATATTCCGCACCAGCCGTCGTTCGCCTACCTGCCTTACCTGGTGACGGGCGACCATTATTACCTGGAAGAGCTGCAGTTCTGGGGCATGTACGACGTGTTCAACTCGAACCCTGGCTATCGCGAGCATGCCAAGGGATTGCTCAAATCGGAGCAGGTGCGTGGCCAGGCGTGGGGACTGCGCACTTTGGCTGAAGCGGCCTACATCACACCGGATGCCGATCGGCTCAAGTCGCACTTCGAGAGTATTCTCGACAGCAATCTGGAATGGTACAACCAGAACTACGCGCAAAATGCGTCGGCGAATCAGCTGGGGATCATTGCTAACGGTTACTGGGACATGTACGACAGCGGAACCGCCATCGCGCCCTGGATGGACGACTTCTTTACCTCCGCTGTGGGACATGCGGCAGAACTCGGCTACACGAAGGCGCAAACGCTGCTGAAGTGGAAGACCAAATTCGCAACCGCGCGCATAATCGGTGAAGGAACGTGCTACATCAGTGGCGCCATGTACAACATGAAGGTCCGTGACAGCAAGACGAGCCCTCTGTACACCTCGATGGCGCAGGTGTACAAGTCGAGCACCGCGTCGGCCCCCCTCCAGGGCGTGCAGTGTGCAAGCGCAGAGATGGCATCCAAGCTCAAGCTGAAAGTGGGCGAAATGACCGGGTACTCGGACGCGACGGCTGGTTATCCTTCGAATATGCAGCCCGCGCTTGCCTACGCAGCTGATGTAAGCGGCGCCGAAGGCAAGAAAGCATGGACGATCTTCATGTCGCGTTCGGTAAAACCGGATTATTCAACGGCACCGCAATTCGATATCGTGCCGCGCTGACCGCCCGCGCCCAGGCACCAAGCACCATAAGCGCCGTCCCGATTCTGTCGGGACGGCGTTTTTTTTTAGTCAACGCCCGGGCGGTGCGGACAGGCGCATTGCATCGAATGCCTCAGGACCGGCGCCAGGCGTGATACCAGTCACGGTAGCGCGCCAGACCGGTCTCCAATGGTGTCGAAGGCTTGTAGCCGACCCAATCCTGCAACAAGCTGGTGTCGGCATGCGTGGCAGGCACGTCTCCGGCCTGCATCGGTTGAAAGTCCAGTTGTGCGTCGACCCCTAACACCCGCTCCAGTGTTCCGATGAAATCCATCACCGTCACGGGCTGGTTGTTCCCGATATTGAATACCGCGTGGCGGGCCCTGCCCCCTTCTGCCGGCTGGGGCTTGAACAGCAGACGCACCACGCCCTCGACGATATCGTCGATATAGGTAAAGTCGCGCGTCAGCTTGCCCTCGGCGAATACCGGAATCCGCTCGCCACGCAGCATTTTCTCGGTGAAGCTGAAGTAGGCCATGTCTGGCCTGCCCCACGGACCGTAGACCGTGAAAAAGCGCAGGCCGGTGGCCGGGAAACCGTACAGGTGGCTGTACGAATGCGCCATCAGCTCATTGGCTTTCTTGGTGGCCGCATACAGCGATACCGGTTCGTCGACCCGGTCGGATTCGCTGAACGGCACCTTCGCATTACTGCCATACACGCTGCTGCTGCTGGCATACAGCAGATGCTCGACCTTGTGCTGGCGGCAAGCTTCCAGGATATTTCCGAACCCGACAAGGTTCGACTGGATATAGGCCGCCGGATTCTGCAGCGAATAGCGAACCCCGGCCTGGGCAGCGAGGTGCACGACCAGGGTCGGACGCACGCGCTCGAACAGCGCCATCAGCGCGGCATTGTCGGCAATGTCGAGCCGCTCGCATTCGATGCCGGCCGGCGCCAGCAATGCCGCGACGCGGTCGTCCTTCAGGCGCGGGTCGTAATAGTCATTGAAATTATCGCAGCCGACTACCTGGTGGCCCATCGATGCCAGGCGCGCGGCCACGAAGCTGCCGACGAAACCGGCAGCGCCCGTTACCAGGATGCGCTGTCCGCTCACAGCGCCTCCGCGCGCACTGCGCGACCGATGCCCTCATAGGCCAGGCCAGCGGCGGCCACGGTCTGCGGATCGTAGATATTGCGGCCATCAAACACAGCGCGCCGGGCCAGCGTTTGTGCCAGGAATTGCCAGTCCGGGGAGCGGAATTCCTTCCATTCGGTCACCAGCACCAGGATGTCGGCACCCTGCACCGCCGCGTCGGCCGAATCCGCAATGGTCAGCAGTTCGGCGCAAGTCGCTTCGCCATGCTCGGCGGCCAGCACGCGCAGTGCTTCCTTGCTTGCCACCGGGTCGTAGGCGACGACGCGGCAACCGGCGGCGAACAGCGAGCGAACCAGGATCAGGCTCGGCGCTTCGCGCATATCGTCCGTGTTCGGCTTGAACGACAAACCCCACAAGGCCACGGTGCGGCCGCGCAGGTTTTCCGCGCCATCGAAGAAACGGCAGATCTTGCGGTACAAGACATTCTTTTGCAGTTCGTTGACGCGCTCCGTCGCTTCCAGGATGTGCAGCTGCTGGTCCTTGTCGCCGGCGGTCTTGATTAGGGCCTTGACGTCTTTCGGGAAGCAGGAACCGCCATAACCCATGCCCGCATACAGGAATTGCGAGCCGATGCGAGGGTCCATGCCGATGCCCTGGCGTACCGCCTCGATATCGGCGCCCAGCGATTCGGCCAGGTTGGCCAGTTCGTTCATGAAGCTGATGCGCGTGGCCAGCATGGCGTTGGCGGCATATTTGGTGAGTTCGGCCGAACGCACGTCCATGACGACCAGTTTTTCGTGGTTGCGGCTGAACGGGGCGTACAGCTGGCGCATCAAGGCGGTCGCCTCGGCGTCTTCGCTGCCGACGACGATCCGGTCGGGACGCATGAAATCGCCGATTGCCGCACCTTCTTTCAGGAATTCCGGATTGCTGACGACGGTGAACTTGACCTGCGCGCCTCGCTTGTCGAGCTCACCCTTGATAGCCTGGCGCACCAGCTCTCCGGTACCGACCGGCACCGTCGACTTGTCGACGATAACGGTTGGACGGGTGATGCGCTGGCCAATCTGGCGTGCGGCTTCCAGGATATGACGCAAGTCAGCACTGCCATCCTCGTCCGGCGGCGTACCGACCGCCAGGAAGATCACTTCGGCATGCGCGACAGCGTCGTCATAGCTGGTGGAAAAATGCAGACGCTTGGCTGCGGCATTGCTTGCCACCATGGTGTCGAGACCAGGCTCGTGGATAGGGATCTGTCCATCGTTGAGCATCTGAATCTTTGCAGCGTTGATGTCGAGGCACAGCACGTTGTTGCCCACGTCGGCGAAGCATGCGCCAGATACCAGGCCTACATAGCCGGTTCCAATAACTGAAATTTTCATGAGAGTTCTTGATGAATATTGACGCCCAACAGCAAGCGGAAAGCATCAAAAAGATGCATTTTTAGAAATATACGAGGCGTGACATGTGGATGCGAACGACCGATGCCGTACCAAAGTGCGTGACGCCCGGAAATAATTATATTGCAAGTTCTGCAAAATCCACTGCGATTCGATTGAGTGTGAGCGCGACCAAGACCGATGTATACGAAAAAAGGCCGCATCAGCGGCCTTTCTTCATCCGATCCGGAACCCGATTACCAGATGATCACCCGATCCTTCGGCGCCAGGTACATCTTGTCCCCCGCCTTGACCCCGAACGCCTCGTAGAACCCAGGCTGGTTCTTCAGCGTGCCATTCGCCCGGTACTGTGCCGGCGAGTGCGGGTCGGTCTTGATCTGCGCGATCTGCGCCGGCTCGCGCATCTTGGTGCGCCACACCTGGCCCCAGCCCATGTAGAAGCGCTGGTCGCCGGTCAGGCCATCGATGACAGGCGCCGGTTTCCCCTTCAGCGAGATCTTGTAAGCCTTGTAGGCGATCGCCAGGCCCGAGTTGTCGCCGATGTTCTCGCCCAGGGTCAGCTCGCCGTTGACGTTGTAGCCTTCGAGCGGGCTGAACGCCGCGTACTGCGCGATCAGCGCCTTGGTCTTTTCGCCGAAGCGCTTGCCGTCTTCCTCGGTCCACCAGTTGCGCATATTGCCGTCGCCGTCGTACTGCGAACCCTGGTCGTCGAAGCCGTGGCTGATCTCGTGGCCGATCACGGCGCCGATGCCGCCGTAGTTGACCGCGTCGTCGGCGTTGGCGTCGAAGAACGGCGGCTGCAGGATCGCGGCCGGGAACACGATCTCGTTCAGTTCCGGGTTGTAGTAGGCGTTGACGGTCTGCGGCGTCATGCCCCATTCGTCGCGGTCGATCGGCTTGCCCAGTTTGTTCAGCTCGCGGTTGTATTCCACTTCGCGCGAGCGCATCACGTTGCCCACCAGGTCGTCGCGCTTGACGCTCAAGGCCGAGTAATCCTTCCACTTGTTCGGATAGCCGATCTTCGGCGTGAACTTGGCCAGCTTGGCCTGCGCTTCCTTCTTGGTCGCCGGGCTCATCCAGTCCAGGGTGTCGATCGAATCCTTGTAGGCGGCCAGCAGGTTGTTGACCAGGACTTCCATATGCGCCTTGCGTTCGGCCGGGAAGTGCTGGGCCACGTACAGCTTGCCGACCGCGTCGCCCAGGCTCGACTCCAGGGTCGAGACGCCGCGCTTCCAGCGCGGCTCCAGTTGCGGGATGCCGGCCAGGGTGGTGCCGTTGAAGGCGAAGCGCTGGTCGACGAAGGCTTTCGACAGGTAGTTGGCGTAGCCGTTCACGGTCTGGAATTGCAGGTAGGCTTTCCAGGTCTCGAGCGGCACGCGGTTCAGCACCTCGGCGAAACCTTTCAGGTAGGTCGGCTGGCTGACGATCAGGTAGTCGGCCTTGCCCTGCAGGCCCGAGGCTTTCAGCCACTGCTGCCAGTCGTAGCCCGGGGCCATCGCGGCCAGCTTGGACAGCTCGACCTTGTTATAGGTCTTGATCGGATCGCGGTTCTCGACCTTGGTCCACTGGACCTTGGCCAGTTCGGTCTCCAGGTCGACGATGGCTTTCGCATCCGCCGCTGCTTTCTTGCTGCCGGCCAACGCCAGCATCTTCTCGACGTGCTGCTGGTACTTGGCGCGGGTGTCGGCCAGCTTGGCGTCGTCCAGTTTCAGGTAGTAGTCGCGATCGGGCATGCCCAGGCCGGCCTGGTACAGGTCGGCCACATATTTGGTGGAGTCCTTGGCATCCTGGTGGATGAAGAACACGAACGGCACGTTGACGCCGATGCGGCCCAGGTGGGCGAACATGGCAGGCAGTTCGTTCTTGTTTTTCAGCGCGTTGATCTTCCCCAGCTCGCCGGCCAGCGGCTTGGCGCCCAGCTGTTCGAGGCGCGCTTCATCCATGTAGCTGGCGTAGAAGTCGCCGATCTTGCGCGCCTCGGTGCCGTTGGCCGCGGTCTTTTCCATGGCCGCCTTCTCGATGATCGCGCGCAGCTGCGGCAGGGTGTCGTCGCGCAGCTGGTGGAAGGCGCCCCAGGTCGACTTGTCGGCCGGGATCTCGACCGACTTGAGCCACTTGCCGTTCAGGTGTTCGAAGAAATCGTCCTGCGGACGCACGCCCGCTTCGATGTACTGGGTGGCGATGCCGGACGCGGCTCCCGCCTGGGCAGCGCTGGGCTTGGCAGCGGTCGCAGGGGCGGCGGCGGCGCCGGATTCGGCGTGCGCGAACGAAGTGACCAACACGAGCGCCGCGGCGCTGAACAGATGTCGTTTCATGGATCTCTCTCTCTTTGTTGTGAGTGCAATGCAAAACGGGCCGGCGCTCATGACGCCGGCCCGTCAATGGACCAGATTACCAGATGATGACGCGCTCTTCAGGCGGCAGGTACATCTTGTCGCCCGGCTTCACGTCGAAGGCCTCGTAGAACTCGGCCATATTGCGCACCGTGCCGTTGGCGCGGAACTGGCCCGGCGAGTGCGGGTCGGTCTTGACCTGGTTGATCTGCTGCGCTTCGCGCATCTTCGAGCGCCACACCTGGGCCCAGCCCATGAAGAAGCGCTGGTCGCCGGTGAGGCCATCGATCACCGGGGCCGGCTTGCCGTTCAGCGACAGCTTGTAGGCCTTGTAGCCGATCGCCAGGCCGGCGTTGTCGCCGATGTTCTCGCCCAGGGTCAGCTCGCCGTTGACGTTGTAGCCCGGCAGCGGGCTGTAGCCGTTGAACTGGCTGACCAGCTTGTCGGTGCGGGCCTTGAACGCGGCCTTGTCCTCGGCGGTCCACCAGTTGCGCAGGTTGCCGTCGCCGTCCGACTGGCTGCCCTTGTCGTCGAAGCCGTGGCCGATCTCGTGGCCGATCACGGCGCCGATCGCGCCATAGTTGACGGCGTCGTCGGCGCGCATGTCGAAGAACGGCGGCTGCAGGATCGCGGCCGGGAACACGATCTCGTTCATCGTGCTGCGGTAATACGCGTTCACGGTCTGCGGCGTCATGCCCCATTCGGTGTGGTCGATCGGTTTACCCAGCTTGCCGATATTGCGCTCGTATTCGAAGGTCGAGGCGCGCATCGCATTGCCGACCAGGTCGTCGCGCTTGATGCTCAGGCGCGTGTAGTCGCGCCACTTGTCCGGATAGCCGATCTTGGGCGTGAACTTGGCCAGCTTGGCGCGCGCTTCCTTCTTGGTCGCCGGGCTCATCCATTCGAGGTTGTCGATCGACTGGCCGTAGGCGATGATCAGGTTCTTCACCAGTTCTTCCATGCGCGCTTTGCGCTCGGCCGGGAAGTGCTCTTTCACGTACAGCTTGCCGAGCGCTTCGCCCAGCGCGCCTTCGACCGTGGCCACGCCCTTCTTCCACTCCGGACGCTGCTCGGCCACGCCGGTCAGCGCGGTGCCGTAGAAGGCGAAGTCCGCGTCCACGAAAGCCTTCGACAGGTAAGGCGCGTATTCGCGCAGGAGCTGCCATTCGAAATACGAGCGGATGGTGGCCAGGTCGGTTTTCGCCAGCAGTGCGTTGAAGCCGGAGAAGTAGCTCGGCTGGTTGACGATGATGTAATCGAGCTTGTTGCCCACGCCGGCGGCGCCCAGCGCGGCTTTCCAGTCGTAGCCCGGCGCCAGCTTGGACAGCTCCGCGACGCTCATCTTGTTGTAGCGCTTGACCGGGTCGCGGTTCTCGACCTTGGTCCACTGCACCTTGGCCAGCTCGGTCTCGAAGTCGACGATCGCCTTGGCCTGGGCCGCGGCGTTCTTCTCGCCGGCGAGCAGGAGGATCTTCTCGACGTGCTGCTGGTATTTGGCGCGGATCTCCGCCAGCTTGGCGTCGTCGAGCTTCAGGTAGTAGTCGCGGTCCGGCATGCCCAGACCGCTCTGGCTGATGTAGGTGGCGTAGCGGGTCGACTCGCGCATGTCCTGGCCGACGTAGATGCCGTAGGGGCTCGAGACGCCGATCCTGGCCAGGTGGGCGGCCAGGGCCGGGATGCCCTTCTTGTCCTTCAGCGCGCGGATGCGCGACAGCTCGCCGGTCAGCGGCTTGTAGCCCAGGCTTTCGCGGCGCTCGGCGTCCATGAAGCTGGCGTACAGGTCGCCGATCTTCTGCGTTTCGCTGCCCGCCCTGGCGCCAGTATCCTTCTGCGCCGCCTCGATGATGGCCAGCAGCTGCGGCGTGGTGTCTTCGCGCAGCTTCATGAAGGTGCCCCAGCTCGAACGGTCGCTCGGGATCTCGGTCTCTTTCAGCCACTTGCCGTTCAGGTGGGTGAAGAAGTCGTCCTGCGGACGCACGCTGGTGTCGATGTATTGGGTGTCGATGCCCGAGATGACGCCGGCCGGGGCGCTCGCGGTGGCCGCGGCGGCCGCGGCGGCCGGCGCCGCGTCGGCGGCGATGGCCGGCATGGCGAAGGCCGCCATCAGGGACAGGGTCAGGGTGCTCAGAAGGTGTCGCTTCACGGGGAAATTCCTTACTTGCAGAGTGTGATTGCAGGGATTATTCGAGTCCGACCGGATGCGCCTGCTACGCTCCGGCAAAAGAACATTCTAGCGGGAAGGCAATCGGCGTCGCCCGAAGAGCAAAGATTTTTACTTTTCGATACACGGCACACATGTGTTTTCGCATATGCATGTGTTGGATGGTGACAACAGGATCCCATGCGCCTGCCGTGTCCGGCAGCGTGGAATGTACAATCCGTGAAGAGGCAGCCACGCAGATCGCGCGGTTTGCGAAAGTGGGGCCAGAAAGAAAAAAGCCCGCGGTGGAGGCCGCGGGCAAAGACCACTTCAAGAGTGGAGAGAGAGAAAAACTGGTTCCAACTATAGGCTGCCTCATCCGCACGCTCTTCTACTCTTACAATTGCTTACCTTCGCCGCGCCGGGCGCAACAAGTATGCAGCTGGCGCGGGCGTCTGCCACGCAGCTGACCATCCCGGCCGTTTTTGCGCCGCCGCCCGCAGCCGGGCACGAACCGGTTTATACTGGTCTTGCGCTATCTCAGGCATAAGCCCGCGCCTGCCGCGCGGCGACGCACCGCTTGCGGACGCCATCGTACGGATCAACCACCATGGGTTCCACCTTCAAGAATTCCTGCCTCGTCGGCCTGGGCGTGATCGCCGGCGTCGGCCTGACCATGCAATTCTCGGCCCTCGCCTTCAAGCCGCCGGTCGAGGCCAGCATGCCGATCGCCGAGCTGCGCCAGCTGGCCGACGCCTATGGCGTCATCAAGTCCACCTATGTCGAGCCGGTCGAAGACAAGGCCCTGCTGTCCGAGGCGATCGCCGGCATAGTCGCCTCGCTCGATCCGCATTCGGCCTACCTCGACCCGCGCGCCTACCGCGAGCTGCGCGAAGGCACCGAGGGCCGCTTCGTCGGGGTCGGCATCGAGATCGCCGCGAGCGACGACGGCTATATCGAGATCGTCACCCCGATGGAGGATTCGCCGGCCTACCACGCCGGCATCAAGGAAGGCGACCTGATCACCCGCATCGACGGCCACCCGGTCCAGGGCACGCCGATCGACGACGCCATCAAGCGCATGCGCGGCGAGCCGGGCACGCGCGTCACGCTCACCGTGGCCCGCAAGGATGTTCCAGCACCGCTCGAGTTCACCATCGAGCGGCGCGAGATCGTGCAAAAGAGCGTCAAGGCGAAGATGGTCGAGCCGGGCTACGCCTGGCTGCGCATCGCGCAATTCCAGGAACCGACCGTGGACGACATGGCGGCCAAGCTGCAGGCGCTGTACCGCGAAGACCCGGACCTCAAAGGCCTGGTGCTCGACCTGCGCAACGATCCGGGCGGCCTGCTGCAGGGCGCGATCGGCGTTGCCGCCGCCTTCCTGCCGAAGGATGCCGAGATCGTGTCGACCAACGGCCAGCTGCTTGAGCAGCGCCAGCGCTTCTATGCCCGTCCCGAGTTCTACATGCTGCGCAGCGGCGCCGATCCGCTGGCCAGCCTGCCCCCGAGCTTCAAGGACTTGCCGATGGTCGTGCTGGTCAACACCGGATCGGCCTCGGCCTCCGAGATCGTGGCCGGCGCCCTGCAAGACTACAAGCGCGCCGCCATCCTCGGCAGCCAGACCTTTGGCAAGGGCTCGGTGCAGACCATCCGGCCGATCGGGCACGACGCCGCGGTCAAGCTGACCACGGCGCGCTACTACACCCCGGCCGGCCGCTCGATCCAGGCGCGCGGCATCGTGCCCGATTTCCCGGTCGACGAAACGCTCGAGGGCGACGGCCTGAATGCGCTGCGCATGCGCGAAGCCGACCTGCAGCACCACCTGTCGAACGGCGCCGGGCCAGAGGTGGCCACGCGCAGGGACGATATCGAGGAACAGATGCGCCTGCTGGCCGAGGCACGCACCCGCAAGCCACTCGACTACGGCAGCGCCGACGACTTCCAGCTGGCCCAGGCCCTGCGCCACCTCAAGGGCGAGAAAGTGGTGCTGTCCAAGCGCGCCAGCGCCGCCACCGCCCTGGCCCAGCAACAGCCCTGAACCGCCCCGCTCGTCCCCTGCCGCAGCCGATTCCCACGCCCGCGCCGAGCGTGTAGAATCGGCGCATCTTGCGGGCAACCCCGCTTATTTTCCTTGAAAGTTTGCTGAATATGAAACCTGTCGTCATCAGCGGCACCGGCCTGTTCACGCCGCCGCACTCCATCTCGAACGACGAGCTGGTGACAGCCTTCAACGCTTATGTCGAGCTGCACAACCAGGAACACGCGGAGAACATCGCCGCGGGCGAGATGACGGCGCTGGAACCGTCGAGCAGCGCCTTCATCGAAAAGGCATCGGGCATCAAGTCGCGCTACGTGATGGAAAAGAGCGGCATCCTGGACCCGACCCGCATGACGGCGCGCATCCCGGACCGGGCCGACGACGAGCTCTCGCTGCAGGCAGAGATGTGCGTGGCGGCTGCGCGCGACGCGCTGGCGCGCGCCGGCAAGCAGGCGTCGGACATCGACATGGTGCTGGTCGCTTGCAGCAATATGCAGCGCGCCTATCCGGCGATGGCGGTCGAGGTGCAGCAAGCGCTGGGCATCGACGGCTTTGGCTTCGACATGAACGTGGCCTGTTCCTCGGCCACCTTCGGCATCGCCACCGCCGTCGACGCGGTGCGCGGCGGCCGCGCCCGCGCGGTGCTGGTGCTGAACCCCGAGATCACCAGCGGCCACCTGAACTTCCGCGACCGCGACAGCCATTTCATCTTCGGCGACGCCTGCACGGCGATCGTGATCGAAGCCGCCGAGACGGCAACCGGCGCGCACCAATGGGAAATCCTCGACAGCCGCCTCCAGACCAGCTTCTCGAACAATATCCGCAACAATTTCGGCTTCATGAACCGCTTCGACGAAGCGGGCATCGGCCAGCCGGATAAACTGTTCCGCCAGCAGGGACGCAAGGTATTCAAGGAAGTCTGCCCGATGGCGGCCCAGACCATCGCCGACACGCTGGCGGCGGCTGGCCTGGAAACGAAGGACGTAGCGCGCTACTGGCTGCACCAGGCCAACCTGAACATGAACCTGCTGATCGTGCGCACCCTCCTGGGCCGCGACGCCGAGCCGGGCGAAGCGCCGGTGATCCTGGACAGCTACGCCAATACCTCGTCGGCCGGTTCGATCATCGCCTTCCACACCTACCAGGACGACTTGCCGGCCGGCGCCAATGGCGTCATCTGCTCGTTCGGCGCCGGGTATTCGATCGGCTGCGTGGTCGTGCGCAAGAAGTAAGCACCGCCGACCCGGCCGTGGCCGGGTCATCCATCACAGACGCGCCGCCAGCTCCGCCCCTTCGCGGATCGCGCGCTTGGCGTCCAGCTCGGCCGCCAGCGCGGCGCCGCCGATCTTGTGAAAGCGCGGCCCGCCGGTGGTCCCTTCCGCCGGCATCAGTTCCGCCAGGCTTTCCTGTCCGGCGCAGATCACCACATTGTCCACCTCGAGCAGGCGCTGCTCGCCCCCCACCGTGATGTGCAGGCCGGCGTCGTCGATGCGGTCGTACTGCACGCCGGCCAGCATCGTCACGCCGTTGCGCGCCAAGGTGGCGCGGTGCACCCAGCCCGAGGTCTTGCCGAGGCCGGCGCCGGGGCGCGTGCTCTTGCGCTGCAGGAGCCAGACCTGGCGCGGCGGGTGCGGGGCGAGCGGCGGCGCCAGTCCGCCGGCCGTGGCCACCAGCGGATCGACGCCCCACTCCCGCATCCAGTGGCCGGGCGTCACCGGCAGCGGCACATGCGGATCGTGCACCAGGAATTCGCCCATGTCGAAACCGATGCCGCCGGCGCCGACGATCGCCACCCGTCGGCCGACCGGGCGGCCGTCGCGCAGCACGTCGAGATAGCTCAAGACCTTCGGATGGTCGATGCCGGGAATGGCCGGCTTGCGCATGCGGATGCCGGTCGCCACCACCACTTCGTCGAAGCCTTGCGCCAGCAGCTCCTCGCGCGTGACCCGACAATGCAAGCGCATGTCGACGCCGAGCAGTGCGAGGCGGCGGCCGAAGTAGCGGATGGTCTCGGCGAATTCCTCCTTGCCGGGAATCCGCATCGCGATATTGAACTGGCCGCCGATGCGGTCATGCGCATCGAACAAAGTGACGCGGTGGCCGCGCTCGGCCGCCACCGTCGCCGCCGACAGGCCGGCCGGTCCGGCACCGACCACCGCGATGCGGCGCGCCGTCGCGGCCTTGCGGTAGACCAGTTCGGTCTCGTAGCAGGCGCGCGGATTGACCAGGCAGGTCGCGCGCCGGTTGGAAAAGGTGTGGTCGAGACAGGCCTGGTTGCAGGCGATGCAGGTATTGATCTCGTCGGCGCGGCCGGCGGCGGCTTTCGCGACGAAGTCGGCATCGGCCAGGAAGGGGCGCGCCATCGAGACCAGGTCGGCGTCGCCGCGCGCCAGGATGCTTTCGGCCTCAGCCGGCATATTGATGCGGTTCGAGGCCACGACCGGAATGCCCACCGCCTGGCGCAGCCGTCCGGCGACCCCGGCGAAGGCCGCGCGCGGCACCGAGGTGACGATGGTCGGGATGCGCGCCTCATGCCAGCCATAGCCGGTGTTCAGGATGGTCGCGCCGGCAGCCTCCAGCGCCCTGGCCACCAGCACGATCTCGTCCCAGGTATTGCCGCCGTCGACCAGGTCGAGCACCGAGTGGCGAACCATGAGGATGAACTCCGGCCCGAGCGCGGCGCGGATGCGGCGCACCACCTCGACCGCCAGCCGCATGCGGTTCTCGATCGGCCCGCCCCAGCTGTCCGTGCGGCGGTTGGCGCGCGCGCACAGGAACTGGTTCAGCAGATACCCTTCGCTGCCCATGATCTCGACGCCGTCGTAGCCGGCCGCGCGCGCCAGCCTGGCGCAGCGCACGTAGGCGCGGATCGTCGATTCGATGCCGGCTTCGCTGAGCGCCTTCGGCTTGAAGCGCGAGATCGGCGACTTGATGGTCGATGCCGACACCACGAAGGGCTGGTAGCCGTAGCGGCCCGCGTGCAGGATCTGCATCAGGATCTTGCCGCCCTCCTCGTGCACCGCGCGCGTGACTTTGCGGTGGTTGGGCAGGTCGAAGACGGAGTTCAGGGTGCCGCCGAACGGCAGCAGCCAGCCCCGGCGATTGGGAGAGATGCCGCCGGTGACGATCAGGCCCACGCCGCCGCGCGCGCGTTCGCGGTAGAAGGCGGCCAGCTTGCCGTAGTTGTAGAAGCGGTCTTCGAGCCCGGTGTGCATCGAGCCCATGATCACGCGGTTCTTGAGGGTGGTGAAACCCAGGTCGAGCGGCGCGAGCAGGTTGGGGTAGGCGGTCGTTGTCATCGCGGCATTACACCGCGATTTTCTGGAGCCGTGATTCTAAAGTTCAGGCCAGGTGGCTTTCGCGGTCGCGCAGCTCGGCGAAGCTCTCGATGCTGCCGATGCTGACCACCACCGGATTGAGGCTGGCGCCGGGCGACATCGGACGCCAGGCGAACTGCCACTCCTTTTCGCGCGCCTGGCCCATGCTCTTGGTGAACGCGGCGCCCAGCGGCGAACGGGTGCCGTATTCGATGGCGCCGTCGATGCCGGCCCAGTTGGGCAGCATGCGCTGCACCGCGCGGTGCAGGCGCTCGCCGAACTCCTCGGTATTGTGGATCACCAGGCAGGCGTCGCTCGGCGTGAAGAGGTCGAACAGGCGCTTGTCCCAGACGGTGGAAAACGAGACGTTCAGGAAGCCGCCGTTGGGCTCCAGGCGGAACTGGCCGTTCTTGAGCGCGCTTTCGAGCTCGGTGCGCAGCGCATAGCGGTGCAGGGTCGGGGGACGTTGGTAGTCGTGCATGGGATTCTTTCTTGCCGCGCCGTCAGGCCTGGGGCGATGGCGGTGGCGGCGGTGGCTGCATGAGCATGATCTGCTGGTGCTGCATGCGCATGAAGCGCGAGGCGATGAAGATCTCGCGCAAGAAATAGACAAAGCTGCTGATCAGGCCAAGCATCGCGAACACGAAGCAGGCGGCGATGTACTGGTCGAGCGGAATGCCGGTGGTATCGCCCGCGAACAGCATCGCGATGACCACGCACACCAGCAGGCCGCAGGCGGTGCTGGAGGCGATCGCGAAGTTGATCAGGTGCGAGCGCTGGTAGAGCAGTTCGAGTTCTGCCGAGAACTCGGCGTTGGGGCTGACCTTGAGCCGGTCCTCGAGCACCCGCGTGCGGTCGATGATGCGCGCCAGGCGGTTGGTCAGCACGGTCAGCTTGGTAGCCACGCCGGTGAGCAGGAAAACCGGGGCGATCGCCAGCTGGATGACGTGGCCGATGTCGCTGATCTGGATATTCATTGGAACACGTTCGTCTTGTCGTAGTGTGTCTGGGCGTGGGGTTGGCGGCTCGCCGCCGACGCGTCCACCCCCACGAGGCATAGTGTAACAGCCCGCAGCATGGCCCCCCTCATTCGAAACGCCGATGCCGCTTGAACTGCTCGGTCGCCGCCACCAGCGCGCGCGCGATGCCCACCTCCAGCGCCCCGTGCCCGGCGTCGGCGATCATCTCCAGTTTCGCTCCCGGCCACGCCGCGTGCAGGCGCCAGGCCGCCAGCGGCGGACAGATCACGTCGTAGCGCCCCTGCACGATCACTGCCGGCAGGTGGGCGATGCGGCCCAGGTCGCGCAGCAGCTGGTCTTCTTCGAGGAAGGCGCCGTTGAGCATATAGTGCGCTTCGAGCCGGCCCACGCCCAGGTCGAGCGTATCGTTCGCCACTTCCTCGGGCTGCGGCAGCAGGAATACCCGGCGGCCCTCGAAGCGGCTCCAGGCGCGCGCCGCCGGCTGGTAGACCTCGGGGTCGTGGCACAGCAGGCGGCGCGCATAGGCTTTGATCAGGTCGTGCCGCTCGTCCGGCGGGATCGGGGCGGCGAATTCCTCGTACAGCTCGGGATAGAACCAGCGCACCTCGTTGATGAACCAGTCGACCTCGGCGCGCGTGCACAGGAAAATCCCGCGCAGCACGAAGCCCAGGCAGCGCTCGGGATGGGCCTGGCCATAGGCCAGCGCCAGGGTCGAGCCCCAGGAGCCGCCGAACACCAGCCACTGCTGGATGCCGAACAGCACGCGCAGGCGCTCGATGTCCTCGACCAGCAGCTGGGTCGTGTTGTTGCGCCACTCGCCCAGCGGCGTCGACTTGCCGGCGCCGCGCTGGTCGAACAGGATCACGCGGTAGGCGTGCGGATCGAAGAAGCGGCGGTGCTGGGGCGACAGGCCGGCGCCGGGGCCGCCGTGCAGGAACAGCACCGGGATGCCGTCCGGGTTGCCGACTTCTTCCCAGTAGATCGTGTGGACCTCGTCGACCGCCAGCATGCCGTGGCGGATGGGCTGGATCGGCGGGAACAGCGACGGCGGCGTGACGGGCATGGCGGCTCTTGTTGGCAGTGATTCAAGAAGCCGATTGTAGCGTAACGACGCCGGCTTTTAGAAGAAGGTATTGAGCGCGTAGCGGACCGTGTAGTCGTCGTCCACCGCCAGCAGCAGCGGCCATTTGTCGAAGGTCGTGCACGGATGGGAGACGCCGCAGCCGACCAGGTCGCCGACCGCCAGGCGGTCGCACAGCGGGTCGCCCTCGGGCAGCCTCAGGTAGGCGTGCTGGTCGTTCATCTTGACGATGGCGCAGCCCGCCGGCAGCGTGGCTGGCGCCGCATCGACACCCGGCCGCGTCATCCAGAGCGGGACCGGCAGGCCGGCGTCATGCGAAGCGTCGCGCTTGCCCATGGTGAGGATGGCCAGGGTCGGCTCGGGGCGCGATTGCACGCAGCTCCAGACCTCGAGGGCGGGTCTCAGCCCTTCTCCATGCTCTCCCTCGCGCGCATCCAGCTCGGCGATATGGCGCCCGACCATGCCATGGTCGCTGGTGAGATAGCAGCCGCTGCGCACGATGGGGCGCAGGGGGCGCGACAGGCCGTCCAGGTCCTGGAAACCCCGCGCCACCAGGTCGAAATACGAGGAGCCGCCGGCCGAGACCAGGATTTCGGGTGCGGCGAACAAGCCTTCGGCATCGGCGCCGCGCACCAGCTCGACCAGCCGCGCCAGGAAATCGTCCACCTGGCGCAGGTCGGCGGCGCGGTCGTCGCTGACGAGCAAGCCTTCATAACCCTCGAAGCCGGCCAGCGCCAGGCCGTCGGCCTGCCCGATGGCGCGCGCCACCTCCATCGCTTCCTGCTGCGTACGACAGCCGGCGCGCTTGCCGGCCAGGCCCAGCTCGACCAGCACCGGCAGCGGGCGAGCCAGCCTGTGCGTCGCCACTGCCCGCGCCAGGCGCTCCACCCCGGCCTGCGAATCGGCCAGCACGATGCAGTCGAAATCCGGATCGCCGTGCAGCAGCGCCAGCACGGCCGCGATGTCGGCGCGCGCCACCAACTGGTTCGCCAGCAGCACCCGGCGCACGCCGAAGCGGTGGGCGACCTGCACCTGGACCGCGGTGGCGAGGGTGATGCCCCAGGCGCCATTGGCAAGCTGGGCGCCGAATAGTTGCGGGCTCATCGTGGTCTTGCCATGCGGCGCCAGGCTGGCCCCGTGACGCTCGCAAAAGGCATGCATCCAGGCCAGGTTGTGGCGCAGCGCCGACTCCTTGAGCACGGCTACGGGGAAACTGGTGTCGCCACGCAACACATTCCAGCCCTGCACGCCGATTGCGCCCTGGCGCAGCGGCGCCTGCAAGGCCAGGCCCTTCACGCCGGGAAGCAGCACCTGCTCGTCGAGGGTGGACAGGGCAAGGCCGCCATGGGGCAAGGGATGCATGAGTCTCTCCGGCACATATCGATGGACGATATTGTAGATCGGCGCGCCGCCCGATGTCCCGGCGCGCCACCGATTGTGAAACATGCCATGTTACAACCTGTAACGTTTTTTCCTAACTGCAGCAGTTATCCTAGTAAATGTTTCGCGCAATCTATTGCATAGGTAACATTTGTCCATACTCTAGGGAAAAACATGTCTCCACGTCACACCATCCAACTCAGCGCCGTCGTCGCCCTCGTCAGCTGCGCCGCCGCGATTCCTGCCAGCGCCGCGACCCTGACCGTCGGCCCTGGCCAGACCTATGCCACCCCTTGCAAGGCGTTCGCCGTCGCCAAGGCTGGCGACACGATCAATATCACCGGCAATACCACTTATCGCGGCGATGTCTGCGCGATCAAGCAGCACAAGCTGACCATTCGCGGCGTGAACGGCCGCCCGAAGATCGATGCCGGCGGCAAGAATGCACTCGGCAAGGGCACCTGGGTCGTGCAGGGCAACGACATCGTGATCGAGAACGTCGAAATGTTCGGCTCCAAGGTACCGGATCGCAACGGCGCCGCCCTGCGCCTGGAAGGCACGAACTTCACCCTGCGCAAAGCCTTCATCCACGACAACGAGAATGGCATCCTGAGCGGCGTGAATACGGCCAGCAAGATCGTGATCGAGAACAGCGAGTTCGGCCACAACGGCAATGGCACCGGGCAGACCCACAACCTGTATATCGGCAATGCCGGCAGCCTCGTCTTTCGCTTCAATTATTCGCACGATGCGGATGTCGGCCACAACCTGAAGTCGCGCGCCCGCATCAACACGATCGCGTACAACCGTTTCTCGAGCACCGTGCCGGGCCAGGCGGGAACCACCGCCGCAGGCAAGCCCAGCTATGAGATCGACCTGCCGAATGCGGGCACGGCCTACATCATCGGCAACGTGATCCACCAGCCGCTGGCGCACAGCAATTCGAACCTCGTGGCCTATGGCGCGGAAGGCCCCACCAATCCGAAGCAGGACCTGTATGTCGTCAACAATACCTTCCTGAACGACGATAGCGCCCGCGGCACCTTCGTACTGATCGGCACTAAAGTGACCCAGAAAGCTCTGCTGCAGAACAATATCTTCAGCGGTACCGGAGCCGTCACGAACCAGGTCGGCGCCGTCGAAAAGACCAATTACCGTTCGGTCGCGCCAGGCTTCGTCAACCGCGCCGCCTGGGACCTGCGCCCGACCGCCAATGCCCTGGTGGTCAATGCCGGCACGGCGCCGCCGACGGTGAACGGCATGTCGCTCAAGCCGGCCTACGTCTACCAGCACAGCGCTTCCGCAGCGACCCGTCCGGTCGTCAAGACCATCGACGTCGGCGCGTACGAATCGGCGCTGTAAACGAATCATGCCGTCGAGCTTGCGCTGGACGGCATGATTGCCTTACCGGTGATCCTGGTGGATCAGGACATGTGCTGCCCGCCATTGATGGCGATATTCGCACCGGTGACAAAGGCCGCTTCGTCCGACGACAGATAGGCCACCAGGCCGGCCACCTCTTCCGGCTTGCCCAGGCGGCCCATCGGGATCTGCGGGATGATCTTGGTTTCAAGCACTTCGCTCGGGATGTCCATCACCATCTTGGTGCCGATATAGCCCGGCGAGATCGTGTTGACGGTCACGCCCTTGCGCGCCACTTCGAGCGCCAGCGCCTTGGTAAAGCCGTGCATGCCGGCCTTGGCCGCCGAATAGTTGGTCTGGCCGAAGGCGCCCTTCTGGCCGTTGACCGACGAAATATTGATGATGCGGCCCCAGCCGCGCTCGACCATGCCATCGCAGACCGGCTTGGTCATATTGAAGACGGAATCGAGGTTGGTCTTGATAACGGCGTCCCAATTGACCTTGTCCATCTTTTTGAAGGTCATGTCGCGGGTGATGCCGGCGTTGTTGACCAGCACGTCGATCGGGCCGACGTCGGCGATCACCTGGCGCACGCATTCCTGGGCGGCGTCGTAGTCGGACACGTCGCAGGCATAGGCCTTGAAATCATGGCCCTGCTCTTTCATGGCGCCCAGCCAGGAGTCGACCTTGGTATTGCCCGGCGAGAAAGTAGTCACGACCTGATACCCCAACGCGGCCAGCTTGATGCACACCGCTTCGCCCAGGCCGCCCATGCCGCCAGTTACTAATGCTACTCGAGCCATTGTCTTCTCCAGTTTTATTGTGTCAAACACTTGAAACCGGCGGCGCTGCCTTGCTGCAGCGTGCCGCCGCTGTATGCCGTGTGGCCGACCTCAGTCGCGTTCGACCGCCAGCGCCACGCCCATGCCGCCGCCGATGCACAGGCTCGCCAGGCCGCGCTTGGCGTCGCGGCGGACCATTTCGTGCAGCAGGGTGACCAGCACGCGGGCGCCGGAGGCGCCGATCGGGTGGCCCAGCGCGATCGCGCCGCCGTTGACGTTGATCTTGGAGGTGTCCCAGCCCATCTGCTTGTTGACGGCGATGGCCTGGGCGGCGAAGGCTTCGTTGATTTCCATCAGGTCGACGTCTTCGTGGGTCCAGCCGGCTTTCTTCAGGCACAGCTGCGAGGCCGACACCGGGCCCATGCCCATGATCGACGGATCCAGGCCGGCCGACGAATAGGCCTTGATGCGCGCCAGCGGGGTCAGGCCCAGTTCTTTCGCCTTCGATGCGCTCATCATGATCACGGCGGCGGCGCCGTCGTTGATGCCGGAAGCGTTGCCGGCGGTGACCGAGCCCTCTTTATTGAAGGCCGGACGCAGGCTGGCCAGCGCCTCGAGGGTGCTACCGTGTTTCGGGTACTCATCGGTGTCGAAGACGGTCGTGCCCTTCTTGCTCACGATCTCGACCGGGATGATCTCGTCCTTGAATTTGCCTTCTTTTTGAGCAGCCTCGGCCTTGAGCTGCGATTGCAGCGCGAATTCGTCCTGCTCGGCGCGCGAGATCTCGTATTTCTTGGCGACGTTCTCGGCGGTGACGCCCATGTGGTACTGGTTGTAGACGTCCCACAGGCCGTCGACGATCATGGTGTCGGTGAGCTTGGCGTCGCCCATGCGGAAGCCATCGCGCGAGCCGGCCAGCACGTGCGGCGAAGCGCTCATGTTTTCTTGCCCGCCGGCGATGACGATCTCGGCGTCGCCGCAGCGGATCGCCTGGGTTGCCAGGTGGGTGGCCTTGAGGCCGCTGCCGCAGACCTTGTTGATGGTGTAGCCGGGCACCATGTCGGGCAAGCCGGCCTTGATGACGGCCTGGCGCGCCGGGTTCTGGCCCACGCCGGCAGTGAGCACCTGGCCCATGATGACTTCGCTGATGGATTCGGGGGCGATGCCGGTCTTGGCCAGCAGGTGCTTGATCACTTGCGCGCCGAGCTCGGCGGCGGGAACCTTGGCGAGGGCGCCGCCGAACTTGCCGACTGCGGTGCGGCCGGCGGCTACGATGACTACGTCTTCCATTTCAATCTCCGTTCAGCCGGCCGCGGCCGGCGTTATTCAACATTCCCTCGGACCGGGCGCCCCGTGCAAGGCAGGAGCGTCGTGTGCATGGGGTCGATAGAACCTCAAGTCACAGAATGAGGAGCCCATGCTGTTTAAGCAACAGCAATCTTAGCAGTTTATTCATCGAAAACAATAAGCCAATCGTGCGGATTTGATCTGGCGCATGACTTAATTTTTGGTCGCTAGCAAACGGTCAATTTCTGTTAGGAATGATGCGTGCGCTTCTGTCCTTTTCTACAATTTTCACAGTAGAATGCACAAGCGCAACGCCAACCAGACCGTTTTATGCCTAAAACCACGCTTCCCATCGAAATCAAGATTTCAACGGTCGTTGCCATTTCCACGATCCTGCACTCGGCCGACCCGGAAGCCATCGATTCCGCATTGGAACAGATGACGGGCGGCGTATCGGACTTCTTCGAGGACGAGTTCGCGGTGATCGACGTGGCCGCGATCGCGCCCGGCGCGCCCCGGATCGACTGGGCGGCGCTGGTCGCCCTGCTCAAGAAATACCGCCTGAACGCGGTCGCCGTGCGCGGCGCCAGCCCGGCGATGATCGACGCCATCCGGGCCCAGGGCCTGGCGCTGGACGACGGCTCGAGCGGCGTGCGCGCCGGCGGCCATACGGCGCCGCCGCCGGCTGCCGAGCCGGCCGCTGCCGCGTCGGCGCCCGTGGCCACGCCCGCGCCGGCCCCCGAGTCCGCTGCGTCGCCTGCCGCGACGGCCTTGCCGCTGATCGTCGACACGCCGGTGCGCGCCGGCCAGCGCATCTATGCGCGCGGCACCGACCTGATCGTGACCGCGGTGGTGAACAATGGCGCCGAACTGATCGCCGACGGCAGCATCCACGTCTACGCGCCGCTCAACGGCCGCGCACTGGCAGGCGCTTCCGGCAATCCCGACGCCCGCATTTTTGCGCTGTCGATGCAGCCGGAACTGGTCTCGATCGCCGGCGTGTACCGCACGTTCGACGAAGGTTTCCCGTCCGACCTGGCGCGCCAGCCGACGCAGATCCGGCTGCTCGGCGACCGGATCGAACTCCAATCGCTGGCTCCGGCCCCCCGCGCCTGATCCCCGAACTGAACAGATAATGTAAAGGACTTTTTTGTGGCACGAATTATTGTTGTGACGTCCGGCAAGGGCGGTGTAGGCAAAACGACCTCGAGCGCTAGCTTCTCCACCGGGCTGGCCATGCGCGGCCACAAGACGGCAGTGATCGACTTCGACGTCGGCCTGCGCAACCTCGACCTGATCATGGGCTGCGAGCGCCGCGTGGTCTATGACCTGATCAACGTCGTCAATGGCGAAGCGACCCTGCACCAGGCGCTGATCAAGGACAAGCACTGCGACAACCTGTTCATCCTGCCGGCCTCCCAGACGCGCGACAAGGACGCGCTGTCCGAGGAAGGCGTGGAGCGGGTGCTCAACGACCTGGTCAAGATGGACTTCGAGTTCATCATCTGCGATTCGCCGGCCGGCATCGAGCACGGCGCGCTGATGGCGCTGACCTTCGCCGACGAGGCGATCGTGGTCACCAACCCGGAAGTCTCGTCGGTGCGCGACTCGGACCGCATCCTGGGCATCCTGCAGGCCAAGTCGCGTCGCGCCCAGAGCGGCAGCGAGCCGGTCAAGGAACACCTGCTCATCACCCGCTATTCGCCGAAACGCGTCGAGGCGGATGAGATGCTCTCTTACCAGGACGTGCAGGAAATCCTGCGCATCCCGCTGATCGGCATCATTCCGGAGTCGGAATCGGTGCTGCACGCCTCGAACCAGGGCAACCCGGCGATCCACTTCAAGGGGACCGACGTGGCCGATGCCTACGAGGACGTCGTCGCGCGCTTCCTGGGCGAAGAACGCCCGCTGCGCTTTACCAACTACGAAAAGCCGGGACTGTTCCAGCGCATTTTCGGAGCCAAGTGAGATGGCATTGCTTTCATTCCTCTTCCCCGAAAAAAAGAAGAGCGCGACAGCCGCCAAGGAACGCCTGCAAATCATCATTGCACGCGAACGGACCAACCGCGCCGGTCCGGATTTCCTGCCGGCCCTGCACCAGGAACTGCTCGCCGTGATCTCGAAGTACGTCAAGGTCAACCCTGACGACATCAAGGTCTCGGTCGACCGCCAGGGCAACCTGGAGGTGCTGGACGTGAACGTGGTGCTGCCGGATACCTGATCCAGCCGCCCCGTTCCCCCCACGATGCCCGCCGCGCGCGGGCATTGTCATTGGTGGGCTGCCAGCGCGCGATGAGACGATCGGGCAATTTTTAGCAGAGTTCAGGCATTCAAAGTATCGACGGGCTTGCCTATACTGGGTTCATGGCTGCAACACATCGAGCAGCCCAACCCAACGATATGTCAACAAGGAGCCCATCATGACCCGTCTCGCCTCCCACCCCGTCTCGGACGCCACCGGCGCCGCCGCCCAACTGTTCACCGCCATCAAGGGCGCCGTCGGCATGGTGCCGAACGCCTACCGCGACATCGGCAGCAACAGCCCGGTGGTGCTCGAATCGGTGCTGGCCCTGGACGCCAGCCTGAAGAAAACCGCGCTGTCGGCGCGCGACATCGAAGTCATCAAGCTGGCGGTCAGCGCCGCCAACGGTTGCGACTACTGCGTGGCCGCCCACAGCCTGATGGGCAAGATGGCCGGCCTGGCCCCCGATGCGCTGGCCGCCGTGCGCACGGGTAACGCCACCGGCAATGCCCGCGAGGATGCGCTGGCCGACTTCGCCCGCCACCTGGTGACGACCCGCGGCACGGTGGAAGCGAGTGTGGTCGAGGCCGTCAAGGCAGCGGGCGTGAGCGATGCCCAGATCGTCGACGTCACCCTGGCGATCACGGCGATCACCCTGACGAACCTGTTCAACCGCATCAACGATACGACGATCGACTTCCCGAAGGTCGCGTGACGCCCCGGGCCGGCGGAACTCCTCCGGCCCTACATCACCAGGACCGGTTCCTTCGCCGGTCCGCTGACCGCGCCGCCGTTGACCTGGGCGCTGGCGGTGTCGTCGCCTTCCGCCACCGGCTGCGGCGCCTCGCCTGCCGACGCTGCGCGCTCCAGTTCCTGCACCACCTTGACGCAAGCTTCGACGTGCTGCGCGCCCATCCGCTTGAACAGCGTGTAGCCGATCGCCGCCGAGGCGATCTGCCCCGCCAGCGGCACCACCTTGGCCGTGGTCTTGACCGCCATCCGGCCCGCCACGCGCCGGAACAGGCGCGCGACCGCCCCCCGCGTCACCAACTTGCCCACCAACATCCCGCCGACCGAGGCCGCCGCCTTGTAGGCGATCACGCGCATGCGCGGGTGGAGGCGCTCGATCTGCTTCTGGGTCAGGCCGAATGCGGCATTGACCTCGTCGACCAGGGCGGCAAAGCCCGTGATGTCGGCCAGCAGGTCGAGGCCGGGCACCGGCACCGCGGCCACCGCGGCCGACATCGCGGCGCGCTTCCTGACCAGGGCCAGGCAATGGCTGCGCGTCGTCTCGATGGCGGCGCCGCTGACGGGGACGCGGTCATCGGGGACCGTGACGTTTTTGCGTGTAAACAACATAATTTACCCCTCTACATTATCTGAATGACATATAAAATTCAGTCTACGCCAGTGGGAAGATTTTCTGCGTGGTCCCGTTAACACAACAGTCTCATAGTACAAATGTCACCTTTTGGTGTCTCAGCGATGTTTATCAGTAGCATCGTTTTGTGAAAGTCTGATATATTTGGTTTAACTTTGTAGGAATCTTCCTACATAGGCAACCTATCAATATTTCGCCCTGTCATGAAGATCGCCGTACTGGAGCAAGACCGCCCTCAAGCTGACCTGATCTGCCAGGTCCTCAGTGCTGCTGGCCACAGCTGCCATTCGTATGACAGCGCCAAGGATTTATTGGGGCAGTTGCGCAAGGACAGTGCGGACATGCTGGTGATGGACTGGAATGTCCCCGACATGGACGGCGCCGAAGTGCTGCGCCGCGCGAAGGAAAAGCTGGCCAGCGCCGCGCCCACCATGTTCCTGGTCGGGAACAATGCCGAGGACGACATCATCGCGGGCGTCACCGCCGGCGCCGACGACTACCTGGTCAAGCCGCTGCGCCGCGGCGAGCTGGTGGCGCGCGTGTCGGCCCTGCTGCGCCGCGCCTACCCGTCGCAGAACAGCGCCGAGCAGCTGCAGTTCGGTCCCTACACCTTCGAGACCCGGCCGGGCCGCCTGCTCAAGGACGGTTCGGTGATCGACGTGACCCAGAAGGAATTCTCGCTGGCGCTGCTGTTCTTCAGGAATATCGGCCGCCCGCTGTCGCGCGCCTACATCCACGAGTCGGTATGGGTCCGCGAAAACGACGTGCCGTCGCGCACCATGGACACCCACGTTTCGCGCGTGCGCAACAAGCTCCATCTTCGGCCGGAGAACGGTTTCCGCCTGGTGCCGGTCTACAGCTATGGCTACCGGCTGGAAAAGCTCGGCGCCTAGGCGGCCCGCCTGAACCCCTGACGCCATAAGGGTATAATGACGCGAGTCCATTGACCCTCGCCCTACCTCCCGAAATGCAACTGCTCGCCGTCGGCCTGAACCACACCACAGCACCGGTCTCGCTGCGCGAGCAACTGGCGCTCGCCCCGGACCAGATCGGGACGGCGGTGCAGTCGGCGCGCGGCTGGTTCGCGCGCCAGGGCGCCGGTACCGCCGGCGCGCAGAATGGCGGCGACGAGGCGGCGATCCTGTCGACCTGCAACCGCACCGAGATGTATGCGGCCAGCAGCCTGCCGGACCCGCTGGACGCGTCGGCGCAGTTCCTGGCCCACTACCACGCCCTGAACTACGCCGAGCTGCGCCCCCACCTCTACCTGCTGCCGCAGGACGACGCCGTGCGCCATGCCTTCCGCGTCGCTTCCGGCCTCGATTCGATGGTGCTGGGCGAGCCGCAGATCCTGGGCCAGATGAAGAATGCGGTGCGCACCGCCGACGCCGCGGGCGGCCTGGGCACCTATCTGCACCAGATGTTCCAGCGTACCTTCGCGGTCGCGAAGGAAGTACGCACCACCACCGAGATCGGCGCCCACAGCGTGTCGATGGCCGCCGCCGCGGTGCGCCTGGCGCACCGCATCTTCGACCGCATCGCCGACCAGCACGTGCTGTTCATCGGCGCCGGCGAGATGATCGAGCTGTGCGCGGCCCACTTCGCGGCCCAGAATCCGAAGTCGGTCACGATCGCCAACCGCACCATGGAGCGCGGCGAGGCGCTGGCCACGCGCTACAACGGCCGCGCGATCCGTCTTGCGGATTTGCCCGACAACCTGCAGCAGTTCGACATCGTCATCTCGTGCACCGCCTCGACCCTGCCGCTGATCGGCAAGGGCCTGGTCGAACGCGCCGTCAAGGCGCGCCGCCACCGCCCGATGTTCATGGTCGACCTGGCCGTGCCGCGCGATATCGAGCCCGAAGTCGCGCGCCTGGACGACGTGTTCCTGTACACGGTCGACGACCTGGCCCAGGTGGTGCAGACCGGCATGGAGAGCCGCCAGGCCGCCGTGCGCCAGGCCGAGGCCATCATCGAGACCCGGGTCCAGTCCTTCATGCACTGGGTCGGCGACCGCGCCGTGGTGCCGGTGATCCGCGACCTGCACGAGTCGGGCGAACTGCTGCGCCAGGCCGAGCTGGAACGCGCGCGCAAGATGCTGGCGCGCGGCGACGACGCCGAAGCCGTGCTCGAAGCGCTGTCCAAGGGCCTGACCGCCAAGTTCCTGCACGGCCCGCAGCAGGCCCTGCACCAGGCCCAGGGCGACGACCGCGCGCGCCTGGCCGACCTGCTGCCGCAGTTGTTCCGCGGCCGCCGTTAGCGCCCCTGTCCGTTCGCGGCCATGGCCGCCCGCGCCGTTGTTCGACGCCTCCCGGCCGCCATGCGGCCTTCCCGAATCCCGCCATTTTCCGAGACTGCCCATGAAACCTTCCATGCTGTTCAAGCTGGACCAACTCGCCAACCGCCTCGTCGAGCTGGATGAACTGTTAATGAGCGAAGGCGCCACCGCGAACATGGACAGCTACCGCAAGATGTCGCGCGAACGCGCCGAGCTGGCGCCGCTGGTGGACGTGTACCGCCAGTACCAGGGCGCGCTCGGCGATATCGACGCGGCGCAGGAGCTGCTGCAGGATCCCGAGATGAAGGACTTCGCCCAGGAGGAAATCGACGCCGCGAAAGAGCGCATGGCAGGCCTGGAGCTGGAACTTCAGAAAATGCTGCTGCCGAAGGACGCCAACGACGAGCGCAACATCTTTCTGGAGATCCGCGCCGGCACCGGCGGCGACGAATCGGCCCTGTTCGCGGGCGACCTGCTGCGCATGTACACCCGTTTCGCCGAGCGCAACCGCTGGCAGGTCGAGATGGTGTCCGAATCGCCGTCCGACCTGGGCGGCTACCGCGAGGTCATCGTGCGCGTGGTGGGCAACGGCGCCTATTCGAAGCTCAAATTCGAATCGGGCGGCCACCGCGTGCAGCGCGTGCCGGCCACCGAGACCCAGGGCCGCATCCACACCTCGGCCTGCACGGTGGCGGTGATGCCCGAGGCCGACGAAGTCGGGGACGTCGACATCAACCCGGCCGACCTGCGCATCGACACCTACCGCGCCTCGGGCGCCGGCGGCCAGCACATCAATAAAACGGATTCCGCGGTCCGGATCACCCACCTGCCGACCGGCCTGGTGGTGGAATGCCAGGACGACCGCAGCCAGCACAAGAACAAGGCCTCGGCCATGAAGGTGCTGGCGGCGCGCCTGAAGGACGCCCAGCTGCGCGAGCAGCAGTCGAAGGAAGCGGCCACCCGCAAGAGCCTGATCGGCTCGGGCGACCGCAGCGAGCGCATCCGCACCTACAACTTCCCGCAGGGCCGCCTGACCGACCACCGCATCAACCTGACCTTGTACAAGCTGGACTTCATCATGGACGGCGACCTGAAGGAACTGACCGATGCGCTGGCCCAGGAACACCAGGCCGAGCTGCTGGCGGCGCTGGGCGACTGACCAGCCTGTCCGGTCCTGCATTAAGGGTTCGTTAAGTTGCCAGACTGAAAATACAGCCCGGCGAGCGCGCGCGCTTCATGCGACAATGCGCGCTTGCCCTGCCCCCGTTTTGGTCCACGTTCGAGAAAGCCACGCATGCCCACCAATCGCCAGGTCCTGTTCGCCATTTCACTGATCTCGTTCGCGCTGATCGCCTTCGCCCTGTACCTGCAGCACGCCATGGAGATGCGGCCCTGCCCGCTGTGCGTGATCCAGCGCTACATGTTCCTTGCCATCGGCATCTGCAGCCTGGCCGGCGCCATCGGCGGCAAGGTCCGCGCCGGCGCGATCCTGGCCCTGCTGGCGGCGATCGGCGGCCTGGTCACGGTCGGCAAGCACCTGTACGTGATCGCCAATCCGGGCTTCTCGTGCGGCATCGATCCGATGGAGACCATGCTCAACAAGATCCCGACGGCCGAATTCCTGCCGTGGCTGTTCCGCGCCGACGGCCTGTGCGAAGGCGCGACCGACGCCATCCTGGGCCTCGCGATCCCGCAATGGTCGGCGGTGTGGTTCGTGGTGCTGACCGTGCTGCTGGGCTGGGTGCTGCTGCGCCGGCCCCGCGCCGGGCGCGCATGATCGAGGCCGGCGCCACGCTCGGGCAGGTGCGGCTGTCGCTGCCGCTCGATCCGCTCGAGAACCGCATCCTGCTGTGCCATGCGCTGCGCCTGCCGCGCGTGGCCCTGATCACGCAATCCGAGCGCGTGCTCACCGTTGAAGAAGCGGCGCATGTCGCGGCGCTGGTGCGGCGCCGCCTGGACGGCGAGCCGATCGCCTACATCGTCGGCGAACGCGAATTCTTCGGGCTGCCGTTCAAGGTGAGCCCGGCGGTGCTGATCCCGCGTCCGGACACCGAACTGATCGTCGAGACCGCGCTCGAACGCCTCGCGCCCGGCCAGCGCGTGCTCGACATGGGCACCGGCAGCGGCGCGATCGCCGTCGCCCTCGCCCATACGCGGCCCGATGCCGAGGTCACGGCGCTCGACGTCAGCGACGCGGCGCTGGACATCGCGCGCGCCAATGCCGCCGCCAACGGCGCCCGCGTGCGCTTCCTGCGCAGCGACTGGTACGCCGCCGTCGGCGACGGGCGCTTCCACCTGATCGTCTCGAACCCGCCCTACATCGTGGCGGGCGACCGCCACCTGGGCGAGGGCGACCTGCGCTTCGAGCCGGTCGACGCCCTGACCGACCATGCCGACGGCCTGTCCGACCTGCGCACCATCGTCGACGGCGCCGCCGCGCATCTCGAAGGCGGCGGCTGGCTGCTGCTCGAGCATGGCTACGACCAGGCCGAGGCGGTGCGCGCCATGCTGGAGGCGCGCGGCTTTGGCGAGGTGCAGAGCTGGCGCGACCTGGCCGGCATCGAACGCGTGAGCGGAGGTCGCCGCGCGACGGCCGCCTGAAGTGCGCACTTCCTGGACGGGCTTGTTAAAATGACCAGTCTTGATTCCGGAGCCTGCATGCGCATCCTGTTCGTCCCACCGCTGTTCGCCTCGTTCATGCTGCTTGCCTCGCCGGCCTGCGCCGCCCTGGCGGATGGCATCTCGGCTGGCTGGGCGCCCGCAACCACCTCCCAGCCAGCCGAGACGCCGTCCGTGCAGGCCGCGCAGCTGTATGCCCGCGACTGGCAATGGCAGCTGCGCCATGCCCCCGAAAAAGCCACGGCCCTGGGCGAGCACCGCTACAACGCCTGGCTCGCCGACACCACGCTGGCGGGCCGCGCGGCGGCCCTCGCGCACGAACGCGCGATGCTGGCGGCGGCGCAAGCCATCGACCGCACGCAACTGGCGGGCGAAGACCAGGTGTCGTGGAACCTGTTCGTGGGCGACAAGGAGCGCCTGGTCGCCGCCCTGGCACTGACGCCTTTCGACCCGCTGCCGATCACCGCCTACGACGGCTTGCAGGTGCGGCTGCCGCGCCTGGTCGCGCAGATGCCGTTCGCGAACGACGCCGACTACCTGACCTACCTGGCGCGGCTGCAGGCGCTGCCGGCCCACGTCGACGGCCTGCTCGAACAGTTGCGCGCCGGCCGCGAGGCCGGCTGGACGATCCCGAAAACGGCCATCGCGCCGGTCCCGGACGCCTTGCGCGCGCTGCGCGAAAAGCTCATCGACGGCCCGCTCGGCGCGCCCTTCCAGCGCATCCCGGCGACCATCGCGCCCGAGGTGCGCGAACAGTTCCGCGCGGCCGGCAAGGCGGCGCTCGACGGCCAGGTGGCCCCGAGCCTGCGCAAGCTCGAGGACTACCTGCGCCAGGATTATCTGCCCGCCGCGCGCGATAGCATCGGCGCTGCGGCGCTGCCCGGCGGCGGCGCGTGGTATGCCCAGCTGGTCAAGCACGGCACCACGACCGACATGACGCCGGCCCAGGTGCATGCGCTCGGCCTGCAGGAAGTGGCGCGCCTGCGCGCCGAGACCGAGCGCCTGATCCCGCGCACGGGTTTCCGCGGCGGCTACGCCGAATTCATCGTCTTCGCGCGCAGCGACCGGCGCCTGTTCTTCAACGACGCGGCGGCCCTGCTCGACCGCTACCGGCGCACGCTGGCGCTGGCACAGGCCAGGGTCGGCCGCGTGGCCACGCAGGTTCCCGCGGCCGGCATCGTCGTCAAGCCGATGGCCGGCGATGGCGGCGGCCAGCCGGCCGCCTACTACGAAGCCGGCAGCGCGCAGCGTACCGCGGCGCTGGTGGTCGACACGGCGCGCCTGGATGCCCGCCCGATCTGGCAGGTCGACACCATCGCGCTGCACGAAGGCGTGCCGGGCCACCACCTGCAGGCGGCGCGCGCCAGCGAGCTCGATCTGCCCGCGTTCCGGCGCCACGGCTGGTACGACGCCTTTGGCGAAGGCTGGGCCACCTATGCCGAGGGCCTGGGCCCGGAGCTTGGCCTGTTCCAGGATCCGTTCTCGCGGTTCGGCCACCTGAACGAAGAGATGTTCCGCGCCGCGCGCCTGGTGGTCGACACCGGCATCCACGCGCTCGGCTGGTCGCGCCAGCAGGCGATCGACTACCTGACCGCCCATACCGCGAATCCGCCGCGCGACAACGAGGCCGAGGTCGACCGCTATATCGCGCTCCCGGGCCAGGCGCTGGCCTACCAGATCGGCCACCTGCGCATCCTGGCGCTGCGCACCCAGGCGCGCGCCGCGCTGGGCGGGCTGTTCGACCTGCGCCGCTTCCACGACGCCCTGCTGGGCGGCGGCGCGCTCCCGCTGCCCGAACTCGAGCGCCGCATGAAGCGCTGGATCGCGGCCGAGAAGGATCCGGCCACGCGCGCCGGCGGCACGGCCGATGCCGTCGCCGACGGCGTGGCCGAATTCGGCGCCGCATCCGAGCCGGTACCGATGTGGGAACCGGCCTTCGCCTTCGATTTCGTGCTCGACGGCGAGCTCCCGCCCGGCTACGACCCCGGTCCGTCGCCCGATTTCGAGCCGCCGGCCGCGCCCGCGCCGGCGCCCGCCAGCAAGTCCTACCGCGCCCCGGCCTGGGTTGAATGAGGGGAGCCCGAACGCGCAGTCCGTTTTTCGGTTAATCTCTGCTCCAGCCGAAATGGCAGTACAAGAAAGGAAACACCGTGTCGAACCAATTCAACCGCCGCCTGGCACTGCTCGACGACGACGAACACCGCGCCCTGCTGGGCCAGGGCCTGCGCGGCATCGAACGCGAAACCCTGCGGGTCGACGCGGCGGGCCGATTGGCGCGCACCCCGCACTCCCCGGCACTCGGTTCGGCCCTGACCCATCCGCACATTACGACCGACTACGCCGAGGCGCTGCTCGAATTCATCACCCCGGCCGAGCACGATATCGGGCTGGCGCTGCACCGCCTCGATGCGATCCACCGCTACGCTTACGCCAAGCTGGGCGACGAGATGCTGTGGGGCGTGTCGATGCCGGGCGAACTGCCGCCCGAGGAAGAGATCGCGATCGCCTGGTACGGCACCTCGAATATCGGCATGCTCAAGCACGTGTACCGGCGCGGCCTGGCCCTGCGCTACGGCAAGGCGATGCAATGCATCGCCGGCATCCACTACAATTATTCGCTGCCGGAGCAGCTGTGGCAGCTGTTCGCGCGAGACGAAGGGATCGCCGAGGAACGCCGCCACGCGCTGCGCGACTTCCAGTCCGAGAGCTACATCGCGATGATCCGCAACTTCCGCCGCTATTCCTGGCTGCTGATGTACCTGTTCGGCGCGACCCCGGCGCTGACCACGAGCTTCCTGCGCGGCCGCGAGCACCATCTCGAGACCTTGTCGGGCGACACCCTGTACCTGCCGTACGCGACCAGCCTGCGCATGAGCGACCTGGGCTACCAGAACGACGCCCAGTCCGGCCTGCGCCCGCACGAGAACAGCCTGGAAAGCTATGTCACGAGCCTGATGGATGCGGTGAATCGTCCCTACGAGCCCTATGCCAGGCTGGGCACGCAGAAGGATGGCGAATGGATCCAGCTGTCGACCAATGTGCTGCAGATCGAGAACGAGTATTACTCGACCATCCGGCCCAAGCGCGTGATCCGCACCGGCGAGCGTCCGGTGCAGGCACTGTGCAACCGCGGCGTGCAATACATCGAGGTGCGCTGCCTCGACGTCGATCCGTTCGAACCGGTCGGCATCGCCCTCGACACCGGCCGCTTCCTGGACGCCTTCCTGCTGTTCTGCGCACTCGAAGAAAGCCCCTTGATCAGCGCCCACGACAGCCAGCTGCACGCGCGTAACTTCGCGCGCACGGTGAAAGAAGGCCGCCGCCCCGGCCTGACCCTGACCCGCGACGGCGTCGAGGTCCCGCTCGTCGAATGGGCGCTCGAACTCATCGAACGCATCCGCCCGGTGGCGCAGCTGCTGGACGACGGGCACAACGAGGGCGACGTGCACCAGGCGTCGCTCGGCAAGCAGAAGGCGAAGATCGAGGACCCGTCCCTGACCCCATCGGCGCGGGTGCTGGAAGAAGTGCGCGCGCTGGGCTCGGCGGCGGCCTTCGGCCTGCAGCAGAGCCGCCTGCACGCGGCCACCTTCCGCGACAGCCCCCTGATGCCGGCCGAGGAAGCGCTGTTCGACGAGATGGCGGCCAGCTCGCTGGCCGAGCAGGCGGGCATCGAAGCGACGGATACCGGCAGCTTCGACGCCTTTGTTGCGGCCTACAACAGCAGTAGGCTATGCTCGAACAACTGAGGTAGCCGCCCAGCCCCACGCTGCGGCGCCCGCTCGACCCTGCAGCCGCGAGGACCACTTGCTCACGTTTTACAACGAACACCACGCCCAGCATGACGGCCGCGTCGAAATCTTTCGCGGCGAGCTGGTGCCGTGTTCCGAAAAACCCGGGCGCGCCGCCGTCGTGCTGAAGGAATGCGAGCGGCGCGGGCTGGGCGCGATCGTCACGCCGCACGGCGTGCCGCCGGTGACGCTCGAGCGGGTGCACAGCCCGCGCTACCTGCACTTCCTGCGCAATGCCTGGAGCGAGTGGATCGCGCTCGACCCGCGCAATGCCGACAAGGACGCCTTTCCCGCGGCGTGGCCGGTGCGCACCCTGCGCGACGACGTCGAGCCCCAAAATTTCTGCGCCCGCCTCGGCCTGTATTCGATGGATGCCGGCACCCCGCTCACGAGCGGCGCCTGGATCGCGGCCAAGACCGGCGCCGACTGCGCCGTCAACGCCGCCCATGCCCTGCGGCGCGGCGAGCGCGGCACGTTTGCGCTCACCCGTCCGCCCGGCCACCATGCGGGGCCCGATTTCTTCGGCGGCTCCTGCTTCCTGAACAATGCCGCGCTGGCGGCCCAGCACCTGCTGGACGACGGCCTGGAACGGGTCGCCATCCTCGACATCGACTACCACCACGGTAACGGCACCCAGAGCATTTTTTATCGCCGCAACGACGTGCTGTTCGTCTCGATCCACGCCGACCCGCGCCTGGAATATCCGTTCTACCTGGGTCACGCCGACGAGACCGGCACCGGCGGCGGCGCCGGTTTCAATATGAACCTCCCGCTGGCGCCCGGTTGCGGCAGCGGCGCCTGGTTCGCGGCGCTGGAAACGGCCTGCCTCAAGATCGCGATGGCGCGGCCGCAGGCGCTGGTGGTGTCGCTCGGCGTCGATACCGCCGCCCACGGCGCCGACCCGCGCTTCGGCCTGCAGGGCGGCGACTTCCTGCGCATCGGCGAACGCATCGCCCACCTGGGCCTGCCGACGGCCTTCATGTTCGAGGGCGGCAATGGCCCCGAACTCGGCATCCATGCCGTCAACGTGCTGGAAGGTTTCGAGACCGCCGCCGAATGACATCCGTTTTACTGTTCACCCTCATCGCTTCGCACCCATGACCACCCCGAGCCTTATCGACTGGCAGTTCTCGCGTTTCGCCGACCTCTCCCCGTTCGACCTGTACGAGGTGCTGGCCCAGCGCCAGAACGTCTTCATCCTCGAGCAGACCTGCCTGTATCCCGACATCGACGGCCATGACCTCGATGCCCATCACCTGCTGGGCTGGCGCACCGTGGACGGCAAGCGCAGCCTGGCCGCCTACCTGCGCGTGCTGGCGCCCGGCGCCAAGTACGACGAGATGTCGATCGGCCGCGTGATCACCACCCCGGCCGCGCGCGGCAGCGGCGCCGGCCGCGCCCTGATCGCCGAGGGCATCCGGCAGGCCGAAGCCTTGTACCCGGGCCACCGCATCCGCATCGGCGCCCAGCAATACCTGGAGCGCTTCTACGGCAGCTTCGGCTTCCAGACCGTCTCGGCGCCCTACGACGAAGACGGCATCATGCACATCGACATGCTGCGCTGAGCGTTCGACTCAGTGACAATCGCGCGGCCGGCGTCCGGCCTCGCGGTCCTTCTTCGCCTCGCGGTCGCATTCGATCTTGCGCACCATCTCGAGGCTGTCCTTGCTGTTCTGGGTCGAGATGCGCTGGCGCTCGAGCGCATTGAGTTTCTCGTTGTCGCGCCGGCTCTGCTGCGCGAGCATGCAGTCGGTGTATTCGCGCGATCCCTGACGCGCGCCGAAGTCGGCGCAGGTCGTAGTGTCCTGGTACAGATTCGCCTGGCGCCGCTGTTCCGGCGAGGTACATGCGGCCAGGCTGGCGCCCAGCGCGGCCACCAGGCCCAGCGTGATCAGGGGCCGGCGCATCGCGGCGATATCGGGTCGGCTCATGGTTGTTCTCCTGTCAAAGATTTCGGGTTCACGGCCTGTGGGCCGGAGGCGATGGCATCGCCCCGGAAGACAGTAGAACAGCCCGGGATTGCAGGATCATGGGCTCGGCGACGCGCTGTGCGGCAGCTCGCTACGCCGGGGGCAACTCGACGCGCGCGATCGTGCCGCCACCCGGCGCGCCAAGCAGCGCCACGCGGCCGCCGTGGCGCCCGACCACCTGTTGCACCAGGTGCAGGCCGAGGCCGCTGCCAGCCGAGCGCGGACGCAGCCGATGGAAGGGCTCGAACACGCGCGCGCGCTCTTCGGGCGGGATGCCCGGCCCGTCGTCCTCGACTTCGAACGCCGGGCCCTGCACCCGCACGACCACGTGGCGTCCGCCATGCTCGATCGCATTCTGCACCAGGTTCGTCAACACCCGCTCGAGCGCGCCGACGTCGCCCCTGACCGGCTGCACATGCTCGACGCCGACTTCGATCGTGCGCCCGGCGGCGATCAGCAGCGGCGCCAGGTCGCCGGCGACGCGCCGCACCAGCGCGGCCAGGTCGACCTCGTCGTCATGCCGGGCCGCGTCCAGGCGCTGGAGATCGAGCATCTGCTCGGCCAGGTTGGCGAGCCGCTCGACGTCGCTGCCGAGCCGGCGGGTGGCCGGGTCGTCGGCCGCATCGACCTTGACCCGCAGGATGGCGATCGGCGTGCGCAGCTCATGGGCGGCCGAGGCGATGAAGCGCCGCTGCCGCTCATAGCCCTCGTCGAGGCGGCCGAGCGCCTCGTTGACCGCGCGCACCAGCGGCGCGATCTCGGTCGGCACATGCGCTTCGCTGAGCCGCATGCCGCGCCGGCCGGCGTCGATCCGTTCGGCCTCGCGCGCGATCCGGGCCACGCCGGCCAGCGAGCGCCGCACGATCCATGGGATGACGACCAGCGAGACCACGACCATCACCAGGAAGATCGGCAGGGCCGTGACACCCGAAGCCGCGATGACGGTAAAGTTCATCTCCACCAGCTTGCCATGTCCCACGATCGCTACCGGTCCGGCGGGCGAGTCTTCGCGCCGGATCACGGCGCTCAGCGCATGGGGCGCGAAGCGGTCGCGTACATGTCCATAGGAGAGATGGCGCAGGAGACCGGTGGAAGCCGCGAACTCCGCCGGCACCTGGCCGAAGCTGACGCGCCGGCCATCGTCGTCTTCGGCCACGAACCACATCGCCGGCGTTTCGGCGCGCAGCGCGGCCAGTTGTTCGGTCATGCGCACCGCCAGCCCGCCATCGTCGGCGCGCACGATGGCGGCGGCGATGACGGGGATGATGCGCTCGTCGGTGTAGGCGCCGCCGCTGTCGGCGCGCAGCGCCAGCCCGACGATGATCGGAAAGCTGACGATCAGGATGGCGAGCTGGAACAGCAGCGGCTGGACGATCAGCGGCCACTTGAGCGATGGTGGCCCGCGCTTCACGGCCGCGCCTGCAGCAGGTAGCCGACGCCCTTGATCGCGTGGATCTCGATGCCGGCGCCAGCGGCCAGCAGCTTGCGGCGCAGGCGCGAGATGTGCGAATCGAGCGTGTTCGACTGGATCGTATCGTCGAAGCCGTACACACCCTGCTCGAGCGATTCGCGCAGGACGGTGCGCCCGCGGCGCTTGACGAGCGTGGCCAGCACGCGCAGTTCGCGCCGCGCCAGCTCGAGCCGCACGCCGGCGACGCTCGCCTCGTCGTTGGCGATGTCGAAGACGAGCGCGCCGACGCGGATTTCTTCAGGCCCCAGCTCCGCCGGGCGGCGCCGCACCGCGCGTATGCGCGCGAACAGTTCTTCGAGCGCGAACGGCTTGACGAGGTAGTCGTCCGCGCCTTCGTCGAGACCGGCGACGCGGTCGAGGAGTTCGCCGCGCGCGCTCAGCACGATGACGGGCAGGCCGGCAATCGCGGCGCGCAACACGGGAACCAGCGACAGGCCGTCGCCTTCGGGCAGGGTGCGATCGAGCAGCACCAGATCGTAGGCATGCAGGCGGCATGCTTCGCGCGCCAGCGCCAGGCTGTCGACGTGGTCGACAACGAATTTCTCGCGCTCCAGCGCGCCGCGGACCGTGGCGGCGAATTCGGTCTCGTCCTCTACCAGCAGGATTCTCATCGGGCATCTTCCATGGACAACAGGGCGCAGCATGGCGCGCACGAACGAGCCTACCTGCCGCACATTGCGGCAACCTGGCGGCCGCCTCGCCAATGCAGGGCGCCCCGTCAGGAAGCGGCCAGCCGGCCCGCGCCCAGCAACAGCGCCGCCACCGCCAGCAGCAGCCAGGCTGGCGGCGCGCCGGCCGGGGCGGGCGCCGCCACGGTACAGGCGGGCAGCGCCGTGGCCGCCGGCGGCCCGGACGGCGCGGCGCCAGGCCGGGCCGGCATCAGGAGGACAAGAAGCAAGAACAAGGATCGCATGATCGGCTCGGCATGAACAGCCCCGAGCATCGCCCGCCGTCCCCCGGCGCCCCCTGCGCCAGGTCAGCCGTGCGCGCGAAAAAAAACCGGGGACAAGCCCCGGTTCGCGGATCGCGGCGCGCCGCCCTTATTCCACCTTGGTCAGGACGATTTCGAACACCAGGCCCGAGTTCGGCGGAATCGGACCCCAGCCCGACGCACCATAGCCGAGGGCGGACGGGATCAGGACGGTGCGCTTGCCGCCGACCTTCATGCCGGTGATGCCCTGGTCGAAGCCGGGAATGACGGCGCCGCCGCCGACGACGAACGGGTTCAGGGTGCCCGCCTCCATGCGCGTGCCCTTGAAGTCGGCGGCCTTGTCGTTGTACAGCCACAGCGTGTACTGGGCGGTGACGCGCTTGCCCTTGACCGCTTCGGCGCCGGTGCCGACCGTATCGTCCTTGAAGGTCAGCGTGGCGGGGCTGCTGACGACAGGCTTGTTATCGTCGTCGCTGCCGCCGCCGCCGCAGGCGGTCAGGGCGAGCATGGCGGCAAAGGCGGCGATCAGGGGGAACTTCAGCTTCATGGGGTGTCCTCGACTGGGAAAGGCAAACAAAGTTTGTGCAACGAAACTCCGTACCTTATCGAATCACCCGCATGAAACTGTCCGTAATTTGTCTAATAATTGTAGTTTAGCAATGAGGGCCGCTAGCAAAGCTGACGTTTCTGCACAACACTCCAAAGGAGGACCCGCAACTCGGCCCTTTCCCGGATCAGATCTCGACCTGCGTTCCCAGCTCGATCACCCGGTTGCTGCGGATCTGGTAGAAGTCGGCCGCGCTGCGCGCATTGCGCGACATCGCCACGTACAGGTGCTCGCGCCACGGCGCCATGCCGCCGCCGGGGGCCGAGATCACGGTCTGGCGCGCGATGAAGAACGACGTCTCCATCATCTCGAACGGCAGGCCGAGCGCGCCGCAGCGCTCGAGGATGTCCGGGATATCGGCCTCGTCCTTGAAACCGTAGTGGATGTTCAGCTGGTGGCAATGGTGGCCCAGATCGACGATGTCGATCTGCTCCTCGACCGGCACCCACGGCTCCTCGCGCATGTGCACGGTGAGGAACACGACCCGCTCGTGCAGCACCTTGTTGTGCGACAGGTTGTGCAGCATCGCATGCGGCACGCCATCGCTTTCGCCGCGCAGGAAGATCGCGGTGCCCGGCACCCGCGTCGGCGGCGCCACGAACAGCGATTCCATGAAGGCTTCGAGCGGGATCGCATGCTTCTGCAGGTTCTCGAACACCAGGGCGCGGCCGCGCTTCCAGGTCAGCATCAGGGTCAGCAGGACGCCGCCCATCGCCAGCGGGAACCAGCCGCCGTGGAAGATCTTGGTGGTCGTGGCCGAGAACAGCAGGACGTCGATCACCAGGAAGAACCCGGTCGCCCCCACGCACACCCACAGCGGCAGGCGCCAGCGGTAGCGGGTGACGAAGAAGGTCAGCACGGTGGTCATCATCATGGTCGCCGTGACCGCGATGCCGTAGGCGCCGGCCAGCTCGTCCGAGGAGCCGAAGCCGATCACGGCAATGAGCACCACCGCCAGCTGCAGCCAGTTGACGGCCGGGACATAGATCTGGCCGATCTCGCTTTCCGAGGTGTGCATGATGCGCATGCGCGGCAGCAGGCCGAGCGCGATCGCCTGCTTGGTCATCGAATAGGTGCCGCTGATTGTGGCCTGCGAGGCGATCACCGCCGCCATGGTCGACAGGATCACCAGCGGGATCACGCTCCAGGTGCCGAGCTGGTGGTAGAACGGGTTTTCCACCGCGCCCGGGTCGGCGATCAGCAGGCCGCCCTGGCCCAGGTAGTTCAGGGTCAGCGCCGGATAGGCGATCAGGAACCAGGCCATGCGGATCGGCTTGGCGCCGAAGTGACCCATGTCGGCATACAGCGCCTCGGCGCCGGTGATCGCCAGCACCACCGCGCCCAGCGCGATAAAGGCCAGCAGTTTATTGTCCAACATGAAGTGCGCCGCATGCCAGGGATTGAGCGCGTCCAGGATCCCGGGCGATTCCAGGATATTGACGATGCCCATCGCGGCCAGGGCCAGGAACCACACCAGCATCACCGGCCCGAAGAAGCGGCCGATGCCGGCCGTGCCGTGGCGCTGCACGCTGTAGAGAAGCACCAGCACCACCACCGCCAGCGGCACCACGTAGTGCGACATCCCGGGCGCCGCCACCTCGAGCCCCTCGATCGCGCCCAGCACCGAGATCGCCGGCGTGATCACGCTGTCGCCATAGAACATGGTGGCGCCGATGACGCCGATCGCCAGCAGCGGGAAGCTCCAGCGCGAACTGCGCGCCACCGAGGTCGTCGCCAGGGCCATCAGCGCCATGATGCCGCCCTCGCCGCGGTTGTGCGCGCGCAGTACCAGGGTCACGTACTTGAGCGAGACGATGACCGTCAGCGCCCAGAAGATCAGGGAGATGACGCCGAGGATGTTCGGCGGCGTCAGCGGCAGGCCGTGGGTGTCGTCGAACACCGCGCGCAGCGTGTACAAGGGGCTGGTGCCGATGTCGCCATAGACGATGCCGACCGCGGCCAGGGTGAGCGCAGCCAGGCTGCTTTTCCTGCTATCTGATGTCAAGATTGCACCATCGCTTTTGTATTGTTGCGGCGCACCATAAAATAGTGGCTGAAAAAAAGCAAGAATATTTCGTAGTGCATCATACACCTGTGCAATATAGGGGTCGCCAGCAGCCGTGTACGGTTTCAGGGATAATGTCAGCCCTGCAACCCTGCTCCCACTCCCATGCGTTCCGGCATTATTTATGCAGCCCTGGCCTTCCTGTGCTGGGGTCTGTTCCCGATTTATTTCCATGCGCTGGACGGCGTGCCGCCGCTGCAGATCCTGGCGCACCGCATGCTGTGGTCGCTCGGCTTCCTGCTGCTCATCCTGCTGCTGCGGCGCCAGTGGAAATGGCTGAACGTCGTGCGCGAGCCGCGGGTGTTCTTCAGTTTCGTCCTGTCGGCGCTGCTGCTGAGCGCCAACTGGCTGGTCTATATCTGGTCGGTCACCAACCACCATGTGATCGAAGCGAGCTTGGGCTATTTCATCAATCCGCTGGTCAACATCATGCTCGGCTACCTGATCCTGAAGGAGCGCCTGCGCACCGTCCAGTGGCTGGCGATCGGCATCGCCGCGCTGGGCGTCGCCTGGCTGACCTGGCAGACCGGCACGGTACCGTGGATCGCCCTGTTCCTGGCGTTCTCGTTCGGCAGCTACGGCCTGCTGCGCAAAACCGCGGCGCTCGGCGCGCTCGAGGGCCTGTCGTTCGAGACCATCGTGCTGTTCCCGCTCGCGGCGGCCTATGTCATCTGGCTGACCGTTCAGGGCCAGAACGCCTTCATCAATACCGAATCGGACACCACGCGCGTGCTGCTGGTGATGGCCGGTCCGCTCACCGCGATCCCGCTGCTGCTGTTCGCCAGCGGCGCGCGCCGGATTCCGCTGTCGATCCTGGGCCTGTTGCAATACCTGTCGCCGACCCTGCAATTCCTGCTCGGCGTGTGGCTGTTCAAGGAAGCGTTTACCGCCGATCGCCTGGTCGGCTTCGCGCTGATCTGGGGCGCGCTGGTGCTGTTCGCCGGCGAAGGCCTGCTGCGCCGGCCGCAGGCGGCAGCCAGGACCTGATCGCGCGCAGCGTCGCACAGGATTTCCACGGCGTCGGCCAAGAAATCCTGTGTCGGGCGCGGGTTCTGTCGTATCCTGTGCTCCTTGAACAACACCAGAGTCAAAGCATGGCCAATTACGTCTATACGATGAACCGCGTGGGCAAGATCGTCCCGCCAAAACGTCAAATTCTCAAGGATATCTCGCTGTCCTTCTTCCCGGGCGCCAAGATCGGCGTGCTGGGCCTGAACGGCTCGGGCAAGTCGACCTTGCTCAAGATCATGGCGGGCATCGACACCGACATCCAGGGCGAAGCGCGCCCGATGCCGGGCCTGAACATCGGCTACCTGCCGCAGGAACCGCAGCTCGATCCCGAAAAAACCGTGCGCCAGGAAGTCGAATCCGGCCTGGGCGAGGCCTTCGAGGCGCAAGCCAAGCTCGAAGCGGTGTACGCCGCCTATGCCGACGAAGACGCCGACTTCGACGCGCTGGCCAAGGAACAGGAACGCCTGGAATCGATCATCGCCGCGGCCGATGGCGGCAACCTGAACCTGCAGATGGAAATGGCCGCCGACGCGCTGCGCCTGCCGCCGTGGGACCAGAAGATCGGCGTGCTGTCGGGCGGCGAAAAGCGCCGCGTGGCGCTGTGCAAGCTGCTGCTGTCCAAGCCCGACATGCTGCTGCTCGACGAACCGACCAACCACCTGGACGCCGAATCGGTCGAGTGGCTGGAGCAATTCCTGCTGCGCTTCCCGGGCACCGTGGTCGGCATCACCCACGACCGCTACTTCCTCGACAACGCCGCCGAATGGATCCTGGAACTGGACCGCGGCCATGGCATCCCTTGGAAAGGCAACTACTCGTCGTGGCTCGACCAGAAGCAGGCGCGCCTCAAGCAGGAAGAAGCGACCGAATCGGCGCGCCAGAAGGCGCTGCAGAAAGAACTGGAATGGTCGCGCCAGAATCCGAAGGCGCGCCAGGCCAAGTCCAAGGCCCGCCTCGCCCGCTTCAACGAGCTGTCCGAGTACGAATACCAGAAGCGCAACGAGACGCAAGAGATCTTCATCCCCGTGGCCGAGCGCCTGGGCAATGAAGTGATCGAGTTCAAGAACGTCTCGAAAGCCTTCGGCGACCGCCTCTTGATCGACAACCTGTCGTTTACTATCCCGCCGGGCGCCATCGTCGGCATCATCGGCCCCAACGGCGCCGGCAAGTCGACCCTGTTCAAGATGATCGCCGGCAAAGAGCAGCCTGACAGCGGCGAAGTCGTGATCGGCAAGACCGCCAAGGTGTCGCTGGTCGACCAGAGCCGCGACGAACTGGCCAATAACAAGACCGTGTTCGAAGACGTCTCCGGCGGCGCCGACATGCTCAGCGTCGGCCGTTTCGAGATGCCGTCGCGCGCCTACCTGGGCCGCTTCAACTTCAAGGGTTCCGACCAGCAAAAAGTCGTGGGCAACCTGTCGGGCGGCGAACGCGGCCGGCTGCACCTGGCCAAGACGCTGCTGCAAGGCGGCAACGTCCTGCTGCTGGACGAACCGTCGAACGACCTGGACGTGGAAACCCTGCGCGCGCTCGAAGACGCGCTGCTCGAGTTCGCCGGCAGCGTGATGGTGATTTCCCACGACCGCTGGTTCCTGGACCGTATCGCCACCCACATCCTGGCCTTCGAAGGCGACTCGCAAGTCACCTTCTTCGACGGCAACTACCAGGAATACGAAGCGGACAAGAAGAAGCGCCTCGGCGAAGAAGGCGCCAAGCCGAAGCGTATCCGCTACAAGCCGCTCACCACCTGAGCGACGTGCAGGCAGTACATGCCTGTTTCGTAAAGGAAAGCCTGCCATTCGGCAGGCTTTTTTATTAGCGGAAACGGAACGGGGTCGCGATATAAAATGTGTAAAACTCTCAGCGATCAGGACTCTCGGAAGCGCGTCGACCGCAGCCGCCTAGCGCGCACGGTGCCGGCCAGAACATGCTCAATTACCGCGACAACCGCGTCCCGGGCGGGACCTTCTTTTTCACGGTGCGCCTGCTCGACCGCAGCAGTCACTTGCTGACAGAACAAATTTCGGCATTCGGCGAAGCCATGCGACTGGCGCGCGCACGCCGTCCCTTCCACGTCGACGCCTGGGCCGTCTTGCCCGACCATGCGCATGCGATCTGGACCCTGCCACCGGGCGACCACGACTGTTCAAGCCGCTGGCGCGCCGTCAAGATCGCCTTTTCCAAGGCCTTGCGCAAGACCGGCCGGCCCGCGGTCGACGATGGCGCGGTCTGGGAACGCCACTACCGCCATTACCGGGTCGGCCTGGACGACGATTACGCGGCCCTGGTCGACTACGTCCATACCGACGCCGTGCGCCATGGCCATTGCCTTGAAGCGCGCGACTGGCCATGGTCGTCGCTGCACCGTTTCATCTCGGCCGGCCATGCGGCGCCGGAACCGGCGATCATCGTGCCGCCATGGGTCAACCGGCCGCAAGGGCAGGCCCTGGCGCGGCTGTAAGGTGCCGAGCATATTGCCCCATGCATGAGGGAAGTGCTCTTAACAAAAAAGGCCCCGAAGGGCCTTTTTCGTTTGCTGCACGCTCGGCTTAGAACGAGTATTTCGCGCCGATGGTCAGTGCATTCGGACGCACGCCGAAGTCGCGGGTGCCGCCGAAGCGTTCGTATTCGGCGATCACGGCCACGTCCTGGTTGATGTTGTACTGCACACCCAGGGCGCCGTAGGCGTTGTTGTCGCTGTCGCGGCGGCTCAGTTGCGAATTGATCGCCGACAATTCGTTCACGTCATGCGACACGCCCAGCTTGGCGTAGCCGACCAGCTTCTCGGTCAGCGGCGAGCTGAACTTGGCGGCGACGTAGGTCGAACGGCCATCGACCTGGCCGCTGGCGTTCACCGGACCCAGGGTGTAATAGATGTCGGCGCTGCGGTAGTCGGTGTGGCCGACTTCGACTGCCCAGTTCGGGGTGAACTCGTAGCCGCCGAACAGCTTGGCCGATGCCTTGATGGTATCGATCTCGGCGCTGGTCGCGCCCGGGACACGGGATTCATAGTCGGTGGCCACCGCGCCGACGCCGACATAGGCGCGTGGGGTGAATTCTTGTGCCTGGACAGCCGAGACAGCGGCGGTGGTAGCGAGCAGTGCAACGATCAGCTTTTTCATCTCAATTCCTCTTCTTGTTCATCTGGCTCGCGATTCCCAACGAATCGCGATGTGATCAAGATAGCACTGCCGAAACATCAAGTCCGTGGTGATTCAGTAAGAACTGTAAGAAAGTGTAACTTACTGACCAATCGGTTATTAATATTTCTGAGCGGATCGATGAGATTGCTGTCAGTTTAAACGATTTTCCTGAAAGTTAGGTTAATACGCGCCTGTAACGTCCGTGTCATCTTATTGATGCCATGCAACCAATATTTCTGGGTCTCACCAGCCATCAACAATAGACTGCCATCGGTCAACTCCAGCCGAACAGTCTTTTTGTTGTATTTATGCTTCAGGATAAACGTACGGGCAGCGCCCAGGCTGAGCGATGCGATGGCCGGCTGCGGTCCCAGCTCCGGCTCGTCGTCGCTGTGCATGCCCATGCTGTCGCGCTCGTTGCGGTAGTAATTCAGCAGGACGCTGTTGAAGGCGTGCCCGGTGGCCGCTTCCACCGCGCGGCGCAGGGTATCGAGCAGCGGCGTGAAGGGCAATGGCGCGAGGCGCAGGCCGGAATAGGTGTAAGCCGCGTCGCCATGCCAGGCGGAGAGGCGCGGCTGCAGGTGGCGTTTGCCATACACCACCACCGTCTCTTCGCGCCAGGCAGTCTCGGCGAGCAGGCGCGCCATGACGTCGGCATTGGTCCAGGGCAGCGGCAGCTGGGGCATCCAGGCCAGCTGGCCGTCTTCGAAGGGGATCGGACGCATTCCGGCGTCCGCGGCAAACAAATCCATGGGCGATATCGAGGGTGAATTCACGGCTATGATGGTGAACTTTCCACCACATGTATTCTCGCATGGATAAACGCCATTTCCTCGGCGCCGCCCTGCTCACGGGCGCGGCGCCGGCTGTCGCCAGCCGGCCGCAGGCCCGGGCGGGCGGCCCGGCTCTGCTGACGATGACCGGCGCGATCGCCCGCGGCAACCGCGGCGCCCTCGACCCGGCGCTCGACCAGATGATGGCCAAGCACAAACTGGCCTTCGACCGCGCCCATGCCCTGGATTTCGCGGCCCTGGCCGCCCTGCCGGCGCGCACCATCCGCCCGACCCTGGAATACGACGGCCAGCCGCATACCCTGCGCGGCCCCCTGCTGGCCGATGTACTGGCCGAGGCCGGCGCCAGGCCGCGCGATACGGCCAGGATCGTGATGCGGGCAGTCGACGGCTATGCCGCCGTGCTCGAGATGCGGCAAGTGCGGGCGTGGAACTTCATCGTCGCCACCCACCTCGACGGCAAGCCGATGCCATTGGGTGGGCTGGGGCCGCTATGGGCCGTGTACGATGCCGACCGGGTGCCGGAGATGGCGGCGCTCCCGCTGGCGCAGCGTTTTGGCGCCTGTCCCTGGGCCCTGTATCACCTGGAAGTGATGGGATAGGAAATCAGGCGTAGGCTTCGGCCAGGCTCATCACGCGCGGCGCCACCTTGATGCCGACATTGCCGAACAGGGCATCGATGGCGGCCAGGTTGGCGCTGCATTCTTCCGCCTTCCAGCCCTTGAACATATCGGTGCCGTCCTTCTGGAAGTGCAGGTCGAGGACCTTGCCCTTGTCGCGGTGAATATAGTTTTGCTGGTGGACGTTGTGGAAGCCCAGCTCGGCAAGGCCGGCAAGCACGGTGTGCGGCGGATTTTCCGGGTCGGTCGCCAGGAACACGCCGAAGGTCTTGCCTGGCGGCTTGGCGGCGATGTCGACCTCATAAATCCCCGGCGCCTTGGTTACACTCGTGCTCTTCAGAAACAACATATTTGTTCTCCTGGCGCGCCAGTGACCTACGGGACAGGACGCGCACTGCTTATTGGTTGGTCAGTGCTCAAGCATATTTCCATACGGGAACTTTGTCGATCTTTGTCTGCGGTTTCTTGGCTTTAGCGCATTAATAAACCAAAAACTGTGGCGCCGATTAACGCGGCGCAGGCCAGCATGCCCAAAATAAAGCCTGCTTCGCGCTTTGCCGGGTCGCGGTAATAGCCGAGTGCATACAGGATGCGGCCCAGGCACCACAGCAGGCCGCCGGCTGCCGCCCAGGCATCGCCCAGGAAATACGCACACAGCCACAAGGGCGCCAATACCAGCGGCAGCATTTCGAGCGTGTTCATCTGGACGCGGTGGGCGCGCTGGAACGCCTCCGGGCCGTCCATCGACGGCGCCGGCACCTTGTAGCGCACGCGGGCATAACCGGCAACGCCCCAGGTCCAGAAATACACACCGAGAATGGCCAGGGTGGCCCAGGCGGACAAGAACATCGTGGTTTCCTTTTTTTATTTGAGTGGCAAGAACATGGATCAGGCGCCGGCGCGCTTGCGCCGCGCCAGGTCGGCCGTCAAGGGCAGCAGCGCTTCGTACAGCTTGCCGGTCGCTTCGTCCCAGTCGAGCAAGGCCTGCTGCTGGCGCGCCACGGTCGCATGGTCGCCGCGCGCCACCGGTCCGCTCAGGGCCGCCGCCGGGCCGAGGCGGAACACATTGGCCATGGTTTCCTCGGCCAGCGGGCGCGCCAGCGCGCGGGCCACGTGTTCCGGCACGCCCGCCGCCTGGTAGGCGCGCAGGGCGGCGTCGAGCACCGTGGTCAGGTAGTTCGAGGCGAACACCGCCGCCGCGTGATAGACCGTCTTGGCCGCGGCATCGATCGGCACCGGGCGCGCGCCGATCGCCGCGAAGGCCGGAGTCAACCGCGCCAGCGCCGCCGCATCGCCCTCGATCCCGCAAAAGGTGCCGGCGAAGTCGCGCGCCACGGCGTCGGGATCGGCGAAGCTGCGGATCGGATGCACGCTGGCGACCAGCGCGCCGCGCTCCTCCAGCGCCTGCAGTTCGTTCGATGCCTTGGCGCCGCTGCAGTGGAACACCACCGCACCGCGCACGCTGTCTGGCTGTGCCTGCGCCAGCGCCGCGGCCATCGGCGCGATCTGGTCGTCGCCCACGGCCAGCAGCCAGGTATCGGCGGGCCGCAATGCCGCGATGTCGGCGCACGCCCGGCCGGCGCCGATGAAATCGACCGCGGCCCGGGCGCTGGCTGGCGACCTGGTCAGCACGTCCTGCACCGCGAACGCGCCGCCGTGTGAAAACAATCGGCCCAGCACCTTGCCGACATGGCCGGCGCCGACCAGGTTCAGGGTCGAGGCCACCTCAGAAGCCCGATCCGGGCTGGGACAGGTATGCCAGTTCTTCCGGCGTCGAGGCGCGGCCCAGGATCGCATTGCGGTGCGGGAAGCGGCCGAAGCGCGCGATCACGCCGCGGTGGCGGTGCGCGTAGTCGAGCGACTGGCCAAATCCCTCGTGGGCGGCCGCCAGCCCGGTGAACAGGTCGACCGCCTGTTCCTGCATGCGCGCGTCTTCCGCGTGCTCGAACGGCATGTAGACGAAGGAGCGTTCCCATGGGTTCAATGCCAGGTGCGCGCCCGACGCCACCAGCTGGCGCGCGGCGCTCAAGGCCAGAGCGTCGCCGGCGAACGATTCGGGCGTGCCGCGATAGGCATTGCGGGTGAACTGGTCGAGCACCAGGATGCGCGCCAGCACGCCGCGCGGGCCTTGCTCGTCCCATTCGCGCAGGCCGCCGGCGACCGCGTGGTCGATCGCCGCGCCGAAGCGTTCGCGGATGGCGGCGTCGAAGGCGTCGTCCTTGCGGAACCACTCGGCGCGCTGCTTGCCGTGGCCCGGGTTCGAAGGCGGCAGGAACCAGAAATCGAGAACTTCTTGTGCGTCCATTGGAAAACCCCGTTTGGCTTTGTTTTTGGTGTTGCGAACTGGAGGAATCAGTTACGCGCGTGCGACAGCTGGAACGCGTCGACGCCGTCGAAGGCCGCCAGCTCGCGTGCCAGCTCCGACAGCGGCGCGCCGGTCTTGCGCGACAGCGCCAGCGCCACGAAACGCCATTCCTGGCGGCCTTCGTCGCTGCTGATGGTGAGCGAGCTGCCGGCGATCTCGTAGCCGCGCTCGAGCGCCAGCTTGCGGATCGCCTCCTCGCGCGGCATGAACTCGCGCCTGAAGCGCATCCGCACCGCGACCGCATGGCGCGACGGCAGGAAGGTCTCGAGGCGGTTCAGGTAGATCATGATCATCGCCGACAGGAAGGCCAGGCCCATGGCGGCGAGATAGAAGCCGACGCCGATCAGGATGCCGATCGCCGACGAGGCCCAGATCGAGGCCGCCGTGGTCAGGCCGCTGATATTGAAGCCGTCGCGCATGATGACGCCGGCGCCCAGGAAGCCGATGCCGGTGACCACGCCCTGGATGATGCGGGTCGGATCGATCGGCGCCAGGATCCCCGCATGGCCGCCGTACCAGAAGTCGGGATAGCCGGCCAGGATGGTCAGCCCGGCCGAGGCCATGCACACCAGGCCATAGGTGCGCATGCCGGCCGCGCGGCCGTGGTAGGCGCGCTCGTAGCCGACCAGCAGGCCGAGCAGCAAGGCCCCGACCAGGTGCAACAGGATCAGGCCATTGGTGAACAGCTCGTTCTGCGACCAATAGGCCGCGATCAGGTTGTATTCGGTCATGCGCGTCCTACGCCAGGCGACTCAGGGCTTCTTCTTGACCAGCTGTTTTTCGAAGGCCAGGTCGTTCTTGCTGATGCGCGGCTGCTCCTGCGGTCCCAGGCCCTTGACGAAAGCGACGAAGTCGTCGAGCTCCATCGGCGGGCACAGCGGCGGGCTGCCGGGCGCTTCGGAAAGATAGAAGTGGCCGTCGCCGGTGCGCGCCATCGAGTACAAGGCGTTGCCGGTGCGCTGCTTGAGACGCTCGACGGCGGTGCTGGCGCGGGTGGAGCGGGAGCTGGCCATCAGATCGCCTCCGTGCGCAGCATCAGCCACTCGAAGGCAGGACCCTCGACATGCGGCGTCAGGCGCGCACGCACGGTCGCGTGGTAGTCGTTGAGCCACGCGATTTCGTCCGGCCGCAGCAGCGATGTATCGAGGCAGCGGGTATCGATCGGACACAGGGTCAAGGTTTCGAAACCCAGGTATTCGCCGAACTCGGACGTCTCGACATGCTGGTTCAGCACCAGGTTCTCGATGCGGATGCCCCAGCGGCCCGGGCGATAGATGCCGGGCTCGATCGAGGTGATCATGCCCGGCTCCATCGCCGTATGCGGTTCCGGCGGCACGGCCGGCGAAATCGTCTGCGGGCCTTCGTGCACGTTCAGGAAGTAGCCGACGCCGTGGCCGGTGCCGTGGCCGTAGTCGATGCCGGCGGCCCAGATCGGCGCGCGCGCGATCGCGTCCAGCATCGGCGCGCGGGTGCCGCGCGGGAAGCGCGTGGCCGACAGGTTGATCAGGCCCTTGAGCACCAGCGTGTAGTCGCGCATCTGCGCGCCGCTGGGCGTGCCGACCGGTATCACGCGCGTGATGTCGGTCGTGCCGCCCAGGTACTGGCCGCCCGAGTCGATCAGCAGCAGGCCGTCGCCCTCGATGGTGGCGCAGGTGGCTTGCTCGGCGCGGTAGTGCATGATCGCGCCATTGCTGTTGAAGCCGGCGATGGTCGAGAAGCTGGCGCTGACGAAATTCGGACGGCGCGCGCGGGCGGCCGTGATGCGGGTGTCGATGTCGACTTCGGTGATCGCGCTGCGGTTCGGGTCCGCCAGCAGCGGCTCGAGCGCGGCGAAGAATTCGCACAGCGCCGCGCCATCCTGCTCCATCGCGGCGCGCACGTTCACGGCCTCGCTTTCCAGCTTGCGCGACTTGGCGAAGGTGGTCGGGTTGATCGCCTCGACCACGTTGACGCCCTGCGCCACGGCGGCGCGCATGCCGGCGGTGACGCGGCGCGGGTCGAGCAGCAGGGTCGCGCCTTCCGGCAGCGACTCCAGCGCGTGCACGGCGTTGGCATACGGCGCCAGGTGCACGTCGTCGGCTTCGAGACGCGCGCGCAGCTCTGGCGGCACCTTGCCTTCGAGGACGAACAGGGTCGCGTCGCCACGGCCGATCAGCGCATGCGCCAGGAACACCGGGTTGAAGCTGACGTCGGCGCCGCGCAGATTGAACAGGTAGGCGATGTCGTCCAGGGTCGAGATGAAATGAAAGCCCGCGCCGTGCGCCTCCATCGCGGCGCGCGTGGCATGCAGCTTGTCGGCGCGGGTGGCCGTCGCGTAAGGCGGCAGGTGTTCGAAGACCGGTTCGGTCGGCAGCGACGGACGCTCGCTCCAGACGTCGTCGAGCAGGTCGATGTCGGTGCGAAGCACGACGCCCTTGGCCTTCAGGGCATCGTTCAACAGGCGCGCGCCGGCAAGGCCCAGCACGCGCGCATCGACGGCGGCGGTCTGGCCGGCGGCCAGGTTGGCGGCCAGCCAGTCGACGTGCAGCTGGCTCGCGGCGCCCGGGATCTTCATCAGGGCAATCCCGGAGCCGGCCAGCTCGGTCTCGGCCTGCGTGAAGTAGCGGCCGTCGGTCCAGACACCGGCGAAACCGGCGGTGGCGATGAAGGTGCCGACCGAGCCGGTGAAACCGGACAGCCATTCGCGGCCCTTCCAGTGGCCGGGCAGGTATTCCGACAGATGCGGGTCGCTCGACGGAACGATATAGGCGTCGATGCCGTGGCGCGCCATGGCGGCGCGCAGTTGCGCGAGGCGGCCTGCACGTGCGGCCTGGAATTCGTGATGGGACATGGCTAGTGCGTCGGTTTTGTTTTCCAAGCCACGTATCATACGCCGCAATGCTCTCGAATGGCCAACGGGAACGCATGCCTGGCGGCGGATGACGCATAATGGCCGGGCACCCAACAGACCTTGATGACCATGCACGATTTCCACCATGAGCGCGCGCGAGCGCTACTGGCGAATGCCACCCAGATCGTCGAACCCGTCGAAGTGAATGCCGCCGTGCGGCGCGTCGCCGAGGCACTCAACACCCGCTTCGGCGCGGACGGCGCGGCCGAGTTCCCGCTGGTGCTGGGCGTGATGGGCGGCGCGGTGGTGTTCACCGGCCACCTGCTGCCGCAGCTGACCTTCCCGCTCGACTTCGACTACATCCACGTCAGCCGCTATGGCGACGAAGACCGCGGCGGCCAGATCGTGTGGAAGGTGATCCCGCGCCAGAACGTGGCCGGCCGCAAGATCGTGGTGGTCGACGACATCCTGGACGAAGGCGAGACCCTGGCCCACGTCAAGCAGCGCCTGCTCGACATGGGCGCGGCCGAAGTGATCATCGCGGTGTTCGCCGACAAGGACCTGGGCCGCGCCAAGCCGGTCCAGGCCGACCTGGTGGGCCTGACCTTGCCCAACAAATTCGTGGTCGGCTTCGGCATGGACGTCTATGGCTACTGGCGCAACCTGCCTGGCCTGTGGACGATCCGGCCCGAAGACCTGAAGCCGGCCGAATAAGCATCGTGGGGTGGAAGGCTCCGCCTTCCACCCGCTCAACCAGCTTGCAGCGCCAGCCTGGCGCGCGCCGCGTCGTATTCGCGCTTGAGCCGCGCGACCATCTCGGCCACCGTCGGCACGTCGTCCATCAGGCCCACGCCCTGGCCCGCGCCCCAGATGTCGCGCCAGGCCTTGGCCGCGCCCGAGCCGAAGCTCATCTTGCTCTTGTCCGATTGCGGCAGGTTGTCCGGATCCAGGCCGGCGGCCACGATCGATTTCTTCAGGTAGTTGCCGTGCACGCCGGTGAACAGGTTCGTGTACACCACATCCGCAGCGCTCGATTCGACGATCGCATCGCGGTAGCCGTCGCTGACGTTCGACTCCTGCGTGGCCAGCCAGCGCGAACCGATGTAGGCGAAGTCGGCCCCCATCGCCTGCGCCGCCAGGATCGCGTCGCCGGTCGCGATCGATCCGGACAGGGCGATCGGGCCCTGGAAGAACTTGCGCACCTCGCCCACCAGCGCGAACGGCGACAGCGCGCCCGCATGGCCGCCGGCGCCGGCCGCCACCAGGATCAGGCCATCCACGCCGGCCTCGAGCGCCTTTTCGGCGTGGCGGATCGAGACCACGTCGTGCATCACGATGCCGCCGTAGGCGTGCACGGCGTCCATCATCTCGCGCGGCGGCGCGCGCAGCGACGAAATGATGATCGGCACCCGGTGCTTCACGCACACCTCGACGTCGTGCGCCAGGCGGTCGTTCGATTGATGGACGATCTGGTTGACCGCGATCGGCCCGACTTTCGCGCCCGGATTGGCGGCCGCGTAGTCTGCCAGCTCGCGCTGCAGGTCGCTCAGCCAGGTGTCGAGCAGCTCGGCCGGGCGGGCGTTCAGGGCCGGGAAGGAGCCGACGATGCCGGCCTTGCACTGGGCCGCCACCAGGGCGGGACCGCTGGCGATGAACATCGGCGAGGCGATCACGGGAAGGGACAGGTCTTGCAGCACGGCGGGCAACGTCATGGACAGGCTCTCGGTGGTTGGTCGGCGAAGGTCATTATAGCGCCGAAAAAAGAACGACCGTGCTAGATTTTACCTTCTAAAATCCGTGGCGTCCCGGCCTCAGTTGCCGAACAAGGCGGCCTCGCGGCGCCGGATCTCGGTCCAGATCGCGCGCTTGTCGTCCTCGCTCGCATTGCGCCAGGCGCGGATCTCGTCGATCGTGCGCATGCAGCCCTGGCACAGGCCGGTCTCGGGCACCATCTTGCAGATGTTGATGCAGGGCGAAGGGATAGGAGTTTGCAGTTCTGGAGCCATTGCCTGAAAGCCTGGGGCGGATCGGTGTCGAAGGCGGCATTATCGCGTGTTCCGCAGTCCCGCGCCGTTTTTGCTTGCGAGTCACTATACTCGTCAATACGCATTGCCTTTGGAGCAGTGCCAATTTGCACGAGGTGACCCATGCACATCCGTTTCATCGTACTGACCGCCCTGCTGGGCGTTTCCGCCACCGCAGCGAGCCAGACCCTGTCGCCCGACGGCTACGGCAAGGTCGCGTTCGGCCAGCGGCTCGACCAGGTCGAGCGCAAGCTGGGCCAGCGCGCCACGCCGCGCCCAGGCGATCCGGCCTGTTCCATGGTCGGTTTCAAGCGTTATCCACAGGTGCGCTTCATGGTCGAGAACGGTGTGATCACGCGCGCCGACGCCAGGGGCGTGGTGCGCAACAGCGCCGGCATCACCGCCCGCATGTCGGCCCGGGACGCACTGCGCCATGTCCCGGCCATGCGCAGCGAACTGCACAAATACGACAAGAACGGCGCATACCTGGTGCTGCCGAAGGGCGAGGACAAGGCGCTGATCTTCGAGGCCAGCAAGGGGAAAATCACGCGCATGCGCGCCGGAATCAAGCCGGCGGTCGAGTACGTCGAAACGTGCGGATAGCAGGGCGCAAACTGGCGCGTTAGCAGCGATTCGGCAACGTTCGACAGCTTGGTGTAAGCTCATGGTGTGAAATTGGTGCAGTGCACAAAAGGATTACCATGAAACTCAACCGACTACTGCTGGCGCAGATGCGCGCCACGACCCGATCGCTGTGGCGCCCGCTGCCCGCCGCGCCCATGCCGACGCGCCAGCCGCGCGAGACCGTGCCCGGCAGCTTCGTCGACGGCTACCACGTCAACGACGCCGGCCGCCGCGAGTACAAGCTCTACGTGCCCGGCAGCCATCGCGGCGCGCCGGCGCCGTTGCTGGTGATGCTGCACGGCTGCGCCCAGGACCCGGACGACTTTGCCAACGGCACCCGGATGAATGTGCTGGCCGAGGAAATCGGCTGCCTGGTGCTGTATCCGGCGCAAAGCCAGGGCGCGAACGCCTCGCGCTGCTGGAACTGGTTCAACGCCGTCGACCAGCGCCGCGACGAGGGCGAACCCTCGATCATCGCCGGCATGACGCGGGCGATCATGGCCAGCCACGCGGTCGACCCGGGCCAGGTATATGTGGCCGGCCTGTCCGCCGGTGGCGCGATGGCGACCATCATGGGCACGCTGTATCCCGATCTGTATGCGGCGGTGGGCGTGCATTCCGGCCTGCCCTTTGCTTCGGCCAACGACTTGCCGTCGGCGCTGGCGGCGATGAAGGGGGATTTCCGGCGCGGCCCATCCGCCGGCCAACCGTTGCCGATCATCGTGTTCCACGGCGACCGCGACACCACCGTGCATCCCGCCAATGGCGAAGAACTGGTCGCGCAGGGCGCGCGCCACCTGACCGGCGCTGGCACGGCCGAGCCGGGCCGGGTGCCGGACGGCCACGCCTACACGCGCACCCGGTACCCCGCCGCGGACGGCACGCTGCAGGCGGAACATTGGCTGGTGCATGGCGCCGGCCACGCCTGGTTCGGCGGCAATGCGCGCGGCAGCTATACGGACGACAAGGGACCGGATGCCAGCCGCGAGATGATGCGCTTCTTTCGCACGCGGCGCTGAGCTCAGCCCGGCGTGGATGGCGTGGGCTGCGCCGCAATATGGGCGCGCAGGCAGGCGGGACACCAGCAGCCGACCGCCTCGTGCGGCACCGCCACCGCCGGCGGCAAGGCCGTGCACCAGCATGGTTCCTGGCTGCCATCGGTCATCGCGCAGCCGAATTCGGCGCCGCAGCGCGTACAAATACTCATAGCTGATAAAGTACCGATTGCTGCCATAAAATACAACAGGACGCCGCCCTTTCCCCACAAGGTTTACGCTGTTTTTACGCCATTGCCTGTAAAATCTCGCGACATTTATTTCGGACCCTCCATGAACGCTCAAGTGACCAGCCTCAAGACCGACGAACAACCTGACGACTTGACCGCCGTTTCGACGGCCTTGAAAGCGCAGATCCTGGCGGAGGCACTGCCGTACATCCGCAATTTCCACGGCAAGACCATCGTCATCAAGTACGGCGGCAATGCCATGACCGACGAACGCCTGAAACACGGCTTCGCGCGCGACGTCATCCTGCTCAAGCTGGTGGGCATGAACCCGGTCGTGGTCCATGGCGGCGGCCCGCAGATCGACAATGCGCTGAAGAAAATCGGCAAGCAGGGCACCTTCGTGCAGGGCATGCGCATCACCGACGAAGAAACCATGGAAGTGGTCGAATGGGTGCTGGGCGGCGAAGTCCAGCAGGACATCGTGATGCTGATCAACCACTACGGTGGCCAGGCGGTCGGCCTGACCGGCAAGGACGGCGGCCTGATCCGCGCACGCCGCATGGCGATGCCTGACAAGGAAAAACCGGGCGAGTTCCTCGACATCGGTTTCGTCGGCGAGATCGAGGCAATCAACCCGGCCGTGGTCAAGGCGCTGCAGGACGATGCCTTCATCCCGATCATCTCGCCGATCGGTTTCGGCCAGGACGGCCAGGCCTACAACATCAATGCCGACGTGGTCGCCGGCAAGATCGCGGAAATCCTGAAAGCCGAGAAGCTGATCATGATGACCAATATCGCCGGTGTGCAAGATAAAGCAGGCAACCTGGTGACCGACCTGTCGGCGCGCGAGATCGACGAGATGTTCGCGGACGGCACGATCTCGGGCGGAATGCTGCCGAAGATCTCGTCGGCGCTGGACGCGGCCAAGTCGGGCGTGAACACCGTGCACATCATCGACGGCCGCATCGAGCACTCTTTACTGCTGGAAGTCTTGACCGAACAGGCTTTTGGCACTATGATCCGGTCTCACTAAATTTTTTGTGGCGGCAACTGTCGCCACAGAATGATTAGGCATCGCGATGGACCTGTCCGTCGCGTTACTACCGCCCTTGTAGCTCAGTGGTAGAGCACTCCCTTGGTAAGGGAGAGGCCACGTGTTCAATCCACGTCAAGGGCACCATTTCTTCCTGTAGCACCCCTTCCCCCCGTTTTTACCTCGTCCCATGACCTTGTCATGCGCCGCTGGCATAATCGCGTGCTGCAACCACTGCGATTGTTCCCGTGACGACTTCATCCCTGCAAGCCCCGGTCTGGCTATTCGACCTCGACAACACCCTGCATGACGCCTCGCACGCGATCTTCCCGGCGATCAGCGCCAACATGAACACGTATATCGCGCGCGTGCTGAGCGTCGACGGCGTGCCGGCCACGCAAGAGATGGTCGACGCCGCGCGCCTGGGCTACTGGAAGCGCTACGGCGCCACCCTGCTCGGCATGATGCGCCACCACCAGGTGTGCGCAAAAGATTTTTTGCACCAGACCCACGACATCGGCCCGCTCGACGCCCTGCTGCGCGCCGAGCGCGGCCTGGCGCGCCTGCTGCGCCGCCTGCCGGGCCGCAAGATCTTGCTGACCAATGCGCCGAACAGCTATTCGACCGAGATCGTGCGCCGCCTGAAATTGCACAACCATTTCTCTCAGCATGTGGCGATCGAGCACATGCATGTTCACGGCCAGTTGCGTCCGAAACCGTCGAAGCTGATGCTGCGCCGCCTGCTGCGCAAGCACGGCGTCGCGGCCCAGCGCTGCATCCTGGTCGAGGACACGCTGGCCAACCTGCGCACGGCGCGCCAGCTTGGCTTGCGCACGGTCTGGGTCACGCAATACCTCCGGATGAGCGATCCGATTGGAAAAGCCCCCCTGCCGAGGACCCTGAAATGCCCCGGTTACGTCAATGTCAAAGTAAAATCCGTGCGGCAACTTCCGACGCGGCTCTCCGGGCTGCGCCGCTCCAATAACAAACCCTAGGGATCCCATGGCAAGCACGAAGCCAGGCCAGCGCAAGCTGCAAATCCTCCAGGCCCTGGCCTCGATGCTCGAGCAGCCCAAGGGCGAGAAAATCACGACCGCCGCGCTCGCGGCGCGCCTGTCGGTGTCCGAAGCGGCGCTGTACCGCCACTTCGCCAGCAAGGCGCAGATGTACGAAGGACTGATCGAATTCATCGAATCGTCGGTGTTCGGCGTGATCAACCAGATCACCGAGAACGAGGAAAGCGGCCTGTCGCAGGCGCATGCGATGCTGAACATGCTGCTCGGCTTCGCGGCCAGCAACCCGGGCATGACCCGCGTGCTGATCGGCGACGCGCTGGTGGGGGAAGACGAGCGCCTGCAGCTGCGCATGAACGGCTTCTACGACAAGGTCGAGCTGGCCTTCAAGGGCGCGCTGCGCCTGGCCGTCACGCAGGGCCACGGCCAGGAAGCCGATGTCGCCGCGCGCGCCAGCCTGCTGGTGAACTACGTCACCGGCCGCTGGCACCGCTTCGCCAAGACCGGCTTCAGGCTCAATCCGGCCGAAGGCACCTCGCTCCAGCTGTCCCTGCTGCTGGCGGCGTAGAATCGCGGGCATGGATACCGACGAAGTGTTCGCGCTGCTGGACGATGCCCGCGCCGTCGGCGAGGCGCGCTCGCGCCTGTACAGCGGCCATGCGGGCACGCTGGCGTGCGCGGACGGTGCCGGCTGGCCGGCGCTGCTGGCGGCGTGGTCACAGGCGCTGCAGGACGGCCTGCACGCGGTGCCGCTGCTGAGCTACGAGCTGGGCGCCCACTTGCAGGGCTTGCCCGCGCGGCCCCTGGACGGGCCGCTGGCCCGGGTGCTGCTCTTCACGCACTGCGAGCAGCTGACGGGCGAGCAGGTCGCATCGTGGCTGGCCACCCGCACTGGCCAACCCGGCGTGGACGCCGCGCCCGCCGGCGTGGCCGGCATCGCGGCCAATGTCGACGAGGCGCAGTTCACCGCCGCGATCGGCCGCATCCGCGACTACATCGCGGCCGGCGACACCTACCAGGTCAACTACACCTACCGCCTGCGCTTCGAGGCCTTCGGCGGGCTGTTCGCCCTGTATGCGCGCCTGCGCGCGCGCCAGCCGGTGCCGTATGGCGCGCTGGTGTCGCTGCCTGACGGCAGCGCACTGCTGTCGTTCTCGCCCGAGCTGTTCGTGCGCCACGAGACGGAGAGTGACTGCGGCCTGCTGCAGGCACGGCCGATGAAGGGCACGGCGCCGGCCAGCGGCGACCCTGATGTCGACGCGGCGCGCGCGCAAGCCCTGTCGCAGGACACCAAGAACCGCGCCGAGAACCTGATGATCGTCGACCTGCTGCGCAACGACCTCGGTCGCGTGGCGCAGACCGGCAGCGTCGAGGTGCCCGCCCTGTTCGAGGTGCAGCGCTATGGCGCCGTGCTGCAGATGACGTCCACCGTGCAGGCGCGCCTGCGCATTGAAGCCGGGTTGGGCGAGATCTTCGACGCCCTCTACCCCTGCGGCTCGATCACCGGCGCCCCGAAGCGGCGCACGATGGAGATCATCCACGAACTCGAGCCCGATGCGCGCGGCATCTATACGGGCGCGATCGGCTGGTTCGATCCGGCGCCGCCGGGCCGTGCATATGGCGACTTCTGCCTGTCGGTGCCGATCCGGACCCTGGCGCTGGGGCCGGCGGCCGGCGGCGTGCGGCGCGGCGAACTCGGTGTCGGCGCCGGCATCGTGTACGACAGCGATGCGCCATCCGAATTCGCCGAATGCCGGCTGAAGGCGCGCTTTCTCACCGGCCTGTCCAACGAGTTCACCCTGTTCGAGACCATCCGCGCCTCGCGCGAGCATGGCTGCCGCCACCTGGAACAGCATCTCGACCGCCTGGCGGCGTCGTGCGCGTATTTCGGTTTCGCGTTCGACCGCGGCGCGGCGCATGCGGCGCTGCTGGAGGCCAGCGCAGCCCTGCCCGACGACGCGCTGTACCGCCTGCGCCTGGCCATCGACCACAGGGGCGGCATGACGCTGGCGTCCGGCGTGCTCGCGCCGCTGCACGAACCGGTGACGCTGTTGCTGGCCGACGATGCCACGCACAGCGGCGACCCGTTCCTGCGCCACAAGACCAGCATCCGCGAGCGCTACGATGCGGCCTGGAAGGCGGCCGAGGCGCAAGGCGCCTTCGATGCGCTGTTCTTCAACGAACGGGGGGAATTGACGGAAGGCGGGCGCAGCAGCGTGTTCCTGCGCTTCGGGGTGGCGTGGGTCACGCCCCCGCTCTCCTCCGGCGTGCTGCCGGGGGTCATGCGTCGAGTTCTGCTGGAAGCTCCTGCATGGAATGCGAGCGAGGGCGTGATCACGCGCGCGATGCTGGAACGGGCCGACGACATCGTCGTCTGTAACGCCTTGCGCGGCCCGCTCCGCGCCGTCCTGGCTGGCGGCCTGGACGGCAAGACTGCTTGAAGGCTGGCGTCAGAAGCGGTAACCGACACCCAGTCCGACCAGGACCGGATCGACCTTCAGGTGGCTGGCCTTGGCGCCGCCGACATACACGTCGCTGCGCAGGTTGAGCTTCTTGACGTCGGCGTTGATCGACCAGTGTTCATCCAGGCGGAAGTTGACCCCGGCCTGCAGCGCCAGGCCCCAGCTATCGTTTTCCAGGTCGCCGGCGCCATCGAGCAGCTTCACGCTCGACATGCGGGTATAGTTGACGCCGGCGCCGATGTACGGGCTGATGGCCGCGCCAGGGGCGAAGTGGTATTGCACGCTCAGGGTCGGCGGCAGGTGCTTGAAGGTGCCGATCTCGGCGCCATCGAGGCGGACCTTGTGCTTCTGTGGATAAGTCAGGATCAGTTCGGCCGCGATGTGCGGGGTAAAGAAGTAGCTGACGTCCAGCTCGGGAATGGTCTTGCTGCTCACCTCGAGGCGGTCCGCGGCGCCGACGCCGCCGACCGGCGTCGATTTATTGTCCGGATCGACGTACACGGCGCGGGCACGCACCAGCCATGGGGATTCCTGGGCCATCGCTTGCGCAGCGCTCAAGGCGATCAGGGCCACCAGCACGGTTTTCATCGTCGTTTTCATCTTTTTCTTACCTTTCTTCGTTTTCATGTCATCTGCGACGAAGGTAAGCTTATTGATGTGAGGCAAATCAAACTATGATGTAGATCAAAATGACCATGCTATTAGTGTGGTTTATAAAACGCCTATCTCCTAGGTTATAACTCTGAGACAAAAAATTCATTCACAAGGATCTGCCATGACCAGCATCAGCATCGCCTCGGACGATGACGTCCCGCGCCTGTTCGACATCTGGGAAGCGTCGGTGCAAGCGACCCACGACTTCCTGCATCCGGACGATTTCCTGGTACTGGTGCCGGTTGTCGAGCGCACGCTGCGCGAGTTCACGCCACTGCATTGCGTGCGCGATGCGGCGGGCCAGGCCTGCGCCTTCATGGGCGTGAGCGAAGGCATGATCGAAATGCTGTTCGTCGACCCGCCCTACCGCGGCCAGGGCGCCGGCCGGGCCCTGGTCGAATTCGCGATCGCGCAGCTGGGCGCCACGCACGTAGACGTGAACGAGCAGAACCGGCAGGCGCTCGGCTTCTACGAGCGCATGGGATTCGTGGTGGAGAGACGTTCCGAGCAGGATCCTTACGGTAAACCGTATCCGATCCTGCACCTCGCACTGCCTTGAACGGTTACAGGGCCGCTTCGATCTTCGCCGTCAGCTGCGGGTCCTCAGGCGTGACCTTGCTCGGGAAGTAGTCGAGCACCTTGCCGTCGCGGCCGATCAGGTATTTGGTGAAGTTCCACTTCGGTTCCTGGCCGGTGGCCCTGGTCAGCTGCGCGTGCAGCGGATTGGCTTGCGGACCCTTCACCGAGCTCTTGGCGAACATCGGGAATTTCACGCCATAGGTGTTGAAGCACAGGTCGGCGATCTCTTTCGAACTGCCCGGCTCCTGCTGGCCGAAATCGTTCGACGGGAAACCCAGGATCACGAGACCGCGGCCGCCGTACCTGGCGTAGATCTTTTCCAGACCTTCGTACTGCTTGGTGAAGCCGCAGTAGCTGGCCGTGTTCACCACCAGCACCACCTTGCCGGCGTACTGGCAGAGGTCTTGCGGCGCTTCGTCCTGCAGGCGCTTGAAGCTGTGCTTGAGCACGGCCGGGCATGCGGCCGGGCTCTTGGTCAGTGCGGCGACCGGCGCGGCCTGCGCGCGTGCCGGCTGGGTGACACTGGCGGCGGCCGTGGCGGCGAGCAGCAGGGCGATGGTCTTGATCATGGCATGGTATCGACGACGATTGAGGTGCCTCGATTGTAGCGCAAGCCGCAGCCGCGGCGGCGCCTACCCTTCGAGCTTGCGGTGCTCTATCTTGATGCAGTGGTTCATGACCACATCGAGCCCGGCGGCGCGCGCCAGGTCGGCCGCGGCCCGGTTTTCGACCTCGAGCTGCATCCACAGGCAGGTGGCGCGCACGGCGATCGCCTCGCGTGCGATCGGCCCGATGTCTTCGGATTTGCGGAAGCAGTCGACGATGTCGATGCCCTGGCCGCTGCCGGCCAGGGCGTCGGCCGCCTCTTGCAGGCTGGCGTAGACCGGCTCGCCGTGGATGGTCTGGCCGGCATAGCTCGGGTTGACGGGCAGGATGCGGTAGCCCTTGCGCTGCAAGTAGGCGCCCACTTCGTTGCTGGCGCGGTCTTCTTTGCTGGACATGCCGACGATGGCGATGGTCTTGCTGTCGCGGAGGATCTGGGCGATGGTTCTCATGCTGGTGTGAGGACGTTGTTGTCGTTGGGACCAGCTTATCAGTTTGTATGCACTGGCGCTGCACGGCCAAACATGGAAAGATGACGGCTCATCCATCCTGAATAGTCCGACATGAGCCTTGCACCTGTTTCGCGGTTCGGCGCCGTTCTCGCGCTGGCCTTTTCGATCGGCAGTGCGCACGGCGCCGACTCCCTGCTCGACGTCGAGCGCGCCATCGTGCCGGTGGCCAGCTGGGGCGGCACGCCGTCCGATGCGGCCAAGGCGCGCCGCCACCGGATCACCCACATCACGCTGCACCACCAGGGCGAGCCGTTCAAGCCGGGCACCGACCCGCAAGCCTACCTGCGCCGCCTGCAGGCCTGGTCGCGCGCCGAGAAGGGCTGGCTCGACATCCCCTACCACTACGTGATCGACCTGGACGGCCGCATCTACGGCGCGCGCGACATCGCCTATGCGGGCGACACCAATACCGACTACGACCCGAAGGGGCATGCGCTGATCGAGGTGGTCGGCAATTTCGAGGAGGTGGAACCGAACCGGGCGCAGCTCGATGCGGTCGTCGAGCTGATGGCCATGCTGGCGGCAAAATACGCTGTGTCGCTGGACGACATCCAGAGCCACCGCGACTATTCGGACAAGACCGTGTGCCCGGGCGAGAACCTGTACCGCTACGTGAAGAACGATTATTTCAGGCACAAGGTGGCCTTGCGCCTGGCGCAGGAGCAGGCCGCGCAGTAGCGCGCGGCCGGCTGGGTTAGCGCTTACTGCACGCGCATGCCGGGCGTGGCCTGGCCGTTCTGGTGCAGCACGAGCCGCGGCGCCCCGTCGGCCGCCTTATCGAAACGGATCTCGGCCTTCACGTCACGCGAGAAGTACACGTCGTCGCCGGCCGGGAAGATCTCGATCCTGGGCTGTCCGGTCGCCTGCGCATAGTAGCGCTCGCCCTCGCGGCCGACCGCGATCGTGAACTGCGGCGCCAGCTGGTACGTGCCGGCCCAGGCATCGAAGCGCGCGTTGTCGATCCTGACCGCGGCCCGTTCGGCCGGCGCGTCGCCGATGCGCGCGCTGCGCACCCGGTTGCCTTCGTTGTCGACCGTGACATGGCTGACCTTGCCCTGCGCATCGCGTTCGAATTCGAAGCGCGCCAGCGTTCCCGGAACGAAGAAGCCGTTCTTCGAATACGCCTTGAGCGCCACCGGCGAGCGGTCGCCGCGCGCCATCATGAGCTTGCCGTCGCGGGTGGTGAAACTGCGTGTATCCTCGTCGTCGGTCTCGTAGACGCCGGCGAAGGCATCGAGCGCCTTCGCCTCGAGCGCAATCTCCTTCGGCTCGATGAACGGTTTGCCCATCGCCAGCGCCGCGGCCTTCTTGGCCAGCACTTCGGGATGGACGTTGCCGCTGTCGGAATTGGCGAGCACCGCCACGAACACCTTCTGCTCCGGCAGGCGCAGCGCATAGGTACGGAAGCCGTTGATGCCGCCGCCGTGGTGGACGATCGGCGCGCCTTGCAGCTTGCCGACTGCCCAGCCATAGCCATAGCCGGTCGACTCCCCGGGACTGAGCTGATAGGGCGTGAAGGCCAGCTTCCAGCTCGCGGGCTTGAGCAGCTTGCCGGACGCGATGGCCGCGTCCCATGTCGCCAGGTCGTCCACGGTGGAGACCAGCGCGCCGGCCGCATACGGCTGGCTCATGGACAGGGGCTGCGCCAGGCCGTATCCCTTTTCCTGCGCGCTGTAGCCGGCCGCGCGCGGCGCGCCCGAGCGCCCGGCGCCTTCATACGCCGTGTCCTTCATGCCGAGCGGCATGAAGATGCGCTGCTCCAGGAAGTTCGCATAGCTCAGGCCCGACACCTTCTCGATGATCGCGCCGAGCAGGAAGTAGCCGCTGTTGTTGTAGTTGAACCTGGTGCCCGGTTCGAACTCGAGCGGACCATTCTTGAAGCCGTCGATCATCTGGTCGACCGTCAGGTCTTGCGCCATCCCCGCCACATAGTTCGGCTTGCTGGTGTAGCTGACGATGCCCGAGGTATGGGTCAGCAGGTGCTCGATCGTGATGACCTTGCCGCCGATAGGATAGTCGGGCAAGAAGCGCGTGATGGGGTCGTTCAGGGCCAGCTTGCCCTCGTCGGCCAGCATCAGGATCGCCACCGCCGTGAACTGCTTGGTGATCGAGCCCAGGCGCAGCACCGTCCCGGGCGTCAAGGGGGTCCTGGCGGCGATGTCGGCCGCGCCGTAGGCTTTCCTGAACACCGTCTTGCCGTCCTTGACCACGATCACCGTGGCGCCGGGGTCTTCCGCCTTGTACTGGGGCTTGAACAGCGCGTCGAGCCTGGCGGCCAGCGGCTGCACGGCAGCCGCCCTGGTGGCGGGCTGCTGCGCTTGCGCGAGCATCGGTTGCGACAGCAGGACGACGGCAACGGCGACGGCGGAGAGTTTCAGCATGATCGACTACCCTTCTTGGCGAGTTGTGATCTTGCTACTTTAACTCTGCCGTATGGAGAGTGGTGAACAATCCGATAAACAGCGATTCCCGCCGGATGAACCGCTCAAAACGGAAGGCAAAAAAAAGGCAGCCCGCAGGCTGCCCCTTCATTGCCGAGCTTGTTCAGCTCAACGGCCTTTCGACCGCAGCTTCTGGATCGCCGCCAGCTGCGCGATCGCGGCGGCCATTTCGGCCTGGGCTTTCGCGTAGTCGATGGTCGACTCCTTGTTCAGCATCAGCTCTTCAGCCTGCTTCTTGGCCGCGTTGGCCTTCGCTTCGTCCAGGTCGGCGCCGCGGATCGCGGTGTCGGCCAGCACGGTCACGCCGTTCGGCTGCACTTCGAGGATACCGCCGGCTACGAAGACGAACTCTTCGCCGCCGCCGGCCACCTGGATGCGCACGGCGCCCGGGCGGATGCGCGTGATCAAGGGGGTGTGCTTCGGGTAGATACCCAGCTCACCCGCTTCACCCGGCAACGCGACGAATTCGGCCTGGCCGGAGAAGATCTGCTCTTCGGCCGAGACCACGTCAACGAGAAATGTGTTTGCCATGTGTGTCCTTCAGTTTGAATGAAGAAGCCGACTTAGGCAGCCAGTTTCTTGGCTTTCTCGATTGCCTCTTCGATCGTGCCGACCATGTAGAACGCTTGCTCCGGCAGGTGATCCAGTTCGCCCGATGCGATCATCTTGAAGCCCTTGATCGTGTCTTTCAGCGAAACGTACTTGCCTGGTGCGCCGGTGAAGACTTCAGCGACGTGGAACGGCTGCGACAGGAAACGCTGCATCTTGCGTGCGCGAGCGACGACCAGCTTGTCTTCTGGTGCCAGTTCGTCCATGCCCAGAATCGCGATGATGTCACGCAGTTCCTTGTAGCGCTGCAGGGTCCCCTGCACGGCGCGCGCGGTGGCGTAGTGCTCTTCGCCGACGACCAGCGGGTCCAGCTGGCGCGAGGTCGAATCGAGCGGGTCGACCGCAGGGTAGATACCCAGCGAAGCGATGTCACGCGACAGAACGACGGTCGAGTCCAGGTGGGCGAAGGTGGTCGCTGGCGACGGGTCGGTCAAGTCATCCGCAGGGACGTAGACGGCCTGGATCGAGGTGATCGAACCGGTCTTGGTCGAGGTGATGCGCTCTTGCAGGCGGCCCATCTCTTCGGCCAGGGTAGGCTGGTAGCCCACTGCCGATGGCATACGGCCCAGCAGTGCCGAGACTTCGGTACCGGCCAGGGTGTAGCGGTAGATGTTGTCGACGAAGAACAGGACGTCCTTGCCTTCGTCACGGAACGCTTCCGCCATGGTCAGGCCGGTCAGCGCGACGCGCAGACGGTTGCCTGGTGGTTCGTTCATCTGACCGTAGACCATCGCCACTTTCGAGTTGGCCGGGTTTTCCAGGTCGACGACCTTGGCATCGGCCATTTCGTGGTAGAAGTCGTTACCTTCACGGGTACGCTCGCCCACGCCGGCGAACACGGACAGACCCGAGTGTGCCTTGGCGATGTTGTTGATCAGTTCCATCATGTTGACGGTCTTGCCGACGCCGGCGCCGCCGAACAGGCCGACCTTGCCGCCCTTGGCGAACGGGCAGACCAGGTCGATGACCTTGATGCCGGTTTCCAGCAGGTCGGTCGATGGCGACAGTTCGTCGTAGGCCGGTGCATCGCGGTGGATCGATGCCATGCGCTCGTGGCTGACCGGACCGCATTCGTCGATCGGGTTGCCCAGCACGTCCATGATACGGCCCAGGGTCGGCACGCCGACCGGGACCATGATCGGGTTGCCGGTATTCTGGATCATCATGCCGCGACGCAGGCCTTCCGAGCTGCCCAGAGCAATGGTACGGACCACGCCGTCGCCCAGCTGTTGCTGGACTTCCAGGGTCAGTTCGGAGCCTTCCATTTTCAGTGCGTCGTACACTTTCGGCATGGCGTTACGTGGGAATTCCACGTCAACCACGGCGCCGATACACTGAACGATTTTGCCATCAGCCATGTTCGTTCCTTCAGATATATATAGTTAGATTCTTTTGCTTGATCGCGCGGTGCAGCCTTAGACGGCTGCTGCCCCGGAAACGATCTCGGAGAGTTCTTTGGTAATCGCAGCCTGGCGGGTCTTGTTGTAGACCAGCTTCAGGTCGCTGATGACACTGCCGGCGTTATCGCTCGCGGCCTTCATCGCAACCATGCGCGCCGATTGCTCGGACGCCAGGTTTTCCGCCACTGCCTGGTACACCAGTGCTTCCACATAACGCACCAGCAGCTCGTCGATGACGACTTGCGCTTCCGGTTCGTAGATGTAGTCCCAGCCGTGGGCGCCTGCGTCGGCTTCCAGCGCTTTGGCTGGCAGCGGGAGCAGTTGCTCGACCATCGTTTCCTGCTTCATCGTGTTGATGAACTTGGTGTAGCACAGGTAGACAGCATCGAGCTTGCCTTCCTGGTACGCGTCCAGCATCACTTTGACCGGTCCGATCAGCTTGTCCAGTTGCGGGGCATCGCCCAGCTGGGTGGCTTGCGACACCAGCTTCATGCCGACGCGGTTCAGGAAGCCCAGGCCCTTGTTGCCGATGGCGACAGCCTCGACACGGTTGCCCAGTTGCTCCTGCTCGCGCGCCTTCTGCGTTACCTGGCGCAGGATGTTGGTGTTCATGCCGCCGCACAGACCCTTGTCGGTCGTGATGACGATGAAACCCACTGCCTTTGCCGACACACCCTTGGCTTGCGCCATGAATGGGTGCGTGTACTCCGGGTTTGCGCCCGCCAGGTTGGCGGTGATATTACGAACCTTGTCACTGTAGGGACGGGCGGCGCGCATGCGATCCTGCGCCTTGCGCATTTTCGATGCGGCGACCATTTCCATCGCCTTGGTGATCTTCTTCGTATTCTCTACGCTTTTGATCTTGCCACGAATCTCTTTGCCTGCTGCCATGAGTCCTTACTCCTTCCGGGCACCGGCGCCACCCGCGGGCGGCGCCGGTCCATCAATTAATATGCGCCGGATTTCTTGAAATCAGCAATGGCGGCGGCCAGCAGCGCTTCGCTGTCCTTGTCCAGTTGCTTGGTTTCGTCGATCTTCGACAGCAGGGCTGCGTGACCCGACTTCAGGAAGGCGTGCATGCCATGTTCGAACGGCAGCACTTTCTTGACTTCGATATCGTCCAGGTAGCCCTTGTTGACGGCGAACAGCGAGGCGGCCATCAGCGAGGTCGACAGCGGCGAGAACTGCGGCTGCTTCAGCAGCTCGGTCACGCGCGCGCCGCGGTCCAGCTGCTTGCGGGTCGACTCGTCCAGGTCCGATGCGAACTGCGCGAACGCAGCCAGTTCACGGTACTGCGCCAGGTCGGTACGGATACCGCCCGACAGGCCCTTGATGACCTTGGTCTGGGCGGCGCCACCGACGCGCGACACCGAGATACCGGCGTTGATCGCAGGACGGATACCGGCATTGAACAGCGAGGTCTCCAGGAAGATCTGGCCGTCGGTAATCGAAATCACGTTGGTCGGCACGAAGGCCGAGACGTCGCCTGCCTGGGTTTCGATGATCGGCAGTGCGGTCAGCGAACCGGTCTTGCCGGTGACGGCGCCGCCCGTGAACTTCTCGACGTAGTCGGCGTTCACGCGGGCTGCGCGCTCGAGCAGACGGCTGTGCAGGTAGAACACGTCGCCTGGGTAGGCTTCGCGGCCTGGTGGGCGGCGCAGCAGCAGCGAAATCTGGCGGTAGGCGACTGCTTGCTTCGACAGGTCGTCGTACACGATCAGCGCGTCTTCGCCGCGGTCGCGGAAGTATTCGCCCATTGCGCAGCCCGAGTAGGCCGAGATGTACTGCATGGCGGCCGATTCCGACGCCGATGCCGCGACAACAATGGTGTATTCCAGCGCGCCGTGCTGTTCCAGCGAACGCACGATGTTCTTGATGGTCGATGCCTTCTGGCCGATCGCGACGTACACGCAGGTGACGCCCTGGCCTTTCTGGTTGATGATCGCATCCACCGCCACGGCCGACTTGCCGGTCTGGCGGTCGCCGATGATCAGCTCACGCTGGCCACGGCCGATCGGCACCATCGCGTCGATCGACTTGATGCCGGTCTGCATAGGCTGCGACACCGATTCGCGGGCGATGACGCCCGGCGCGATCTTTTCGATCGGGGCGGTCAGGGTGGTGGCGATCGGACCTTTGCCGTCGATCGGCTGACCCAGTGCGTTGACCACGCGGCCACGCAGCTCAGGACCGATCGGCACTTCCAGGATGCGGCCGGTGGTCTTGACGGTGTCGCCTTCCGAGATGTGCTCGTAGGCGCCCAGGATGACGGCGCCGACCGAGTCGCGCTCCAGGTTCATCGCCAGGCCGAAGGTGTTGCCAGGGAATTCCAGCATCTCGCCCTGCATCACGTCCGACAGGCCGTGGATGCGGCAGATACCGTCGGCGACCGAGATCACGGTGCCTTGGTTGCGGACGTCTGCAGAACCTTCCAGGCCCTGGATCCGGCTCTTGATCAGCTCGCTGATTTCAGATGGGTTAAGTTGCATGCTTGCTAACTCCAATTATAGTTTCTTGATGCGTAGGGCAAGGGTGTCGTTTGCGATGCGAGTGCACAGGATCGATTACGACGCCAGCGCAACGTGCATGCGTTGCAGCTTGGCGCGCACCGAGGTATCGAGCACTTCGTCGCCAACGACCACGCGCACACCACCGATCAGCGATTGATCCACTGTTACCGTTGGGTTCAGCTTGCGGCCAAATTTCTTTTCCAGCGTGGCGACCAGCGACGACAGCTGGTCGGCCGAGATCTCGAACGCACTGAAGATCGATGCGTCGGCAGCGCCTTCGTTCGCGTTCTTCAGGATCGCGAACTGGGTGCTGATCTCGGGCAGCAGGTTGATGCGGCCGTTTTCGGCCAGCATCGCGATAAAGTTCTTCGCTTCAGCAGTCAAAGGAGCCTTGACCAGCGACGCAATCGTGTCCGCCAGTTGTGCCTGCGTGACGTTCGGGTTGCTGGCGAAGGCCTGCACATCGGGAATGGCGCCGATCTGGCCCAGTTCCGACGCGATGGCCGACCACGCGTTCATGTCGCCGGATTGGGCGACACGGAACAGCGCTTCGGCGTAAGGGCGGGCGACGGTTGCGAGTTCTGCCATGATCAGAGCTCGGTCGACAGTTTCGACAGCAGGTCGGCGTGGGCCGCTGCGTTCACTTCGCGCTTCAGGATCTGCTCGGCGCCGGCAACCGCGAGGGTTGCAACCTGGCCACGCAGTTCTTCGCGCGCGCGGGTCACTTGCTGTTCGGCGTCGGCCTTGGCGGCGGCGACGATGCGTGCAGCTTCTTCGCCAGCGGTTTTCTTCGCGTCTTCGATGATCGCGGCAGCACGTTTCTCGGCGTCGGCGATACGCTTCTGGACTTCGTCACGGGCGCCGGCCAGTTCGGTCTGCACGCGCTTTTCAGCGGCAGCCAGGTCGGCCTTGCCACGATCGGCGGCGGCCAGGCCACTCGCGATCTTCGCGGCGCGCTCGTCGAGCGCCTTCATCAGCGGCGGCCACACGAATTTCATCGTGAACAGCGCCAGGATGAAGAAAACCACGAGCTGAGCAATCAGGGTTGCATTGAGGTTCACGGGGTTATCCTTCTTACAGAAACACGGATGCCGAACCAGTACTGGTTCGGCCCTTCAAAACGTTCGGACTGTAAAAGTCTTAGACTGGAACGAACGGATTGGCGAACGCGAACAGCATGGCGATACCGACGCCGATCAGGAATGCCGCATCGATCAGACCAGCCAGCAGGAACATCTTGGTCTGCAGGGTGTTCATCAGTTCTGGCTGACGTGCAGAAGCTTCGAGGTATTTACCGCCCATCAGAGCGATACCGATACAAGCACCGATGGCGCCCAGACCGATGATCAAACCGCAAGCCAGTGCAACAAAAGAAAGGTCAGTCATGAAAAACTCCAAAAGTTAAATTAAAAACTAGATTAAAAACTACAACTTCTTTACAACCACATTCACTCGATGCTTGCGGCTTCGATCAGTGGCCTTCGTGAGCCTGACCGAGATAGACCAGCGTCAGCATCATGAAGATGAATGCCTGCAGGATCACGATCAGGATGTGGAAGATCGCCCAGATGGAACCGGCAATCACGTGGCCGATGAAACCGAACATCGTCGCGGTTCCGCCCAGCAGTGCGATCAAGAGGAACAGCAGTTCGCCGGCAAACATGTTACCGAACAGTCGCATACCGAGCGACACCATTTTTGCTGCGTATTCGATGATGTTCAGGAGCAGGTTGAACGGCGCCATCCAGATGCCGAACGGTGCTGCGAACAGCTCGTGGAGCCAGCCGCCCAGGCCCTTGATCTTGATGCCGTAGTAGAACATCAGCAGCAGGACGCCCAGCGACATGCCGATCGGACCATTCAGGTCGGCGGTCGGCACCACGCGGTGGTACGGGAAGATATGCTCGACGCCGAAAGCGGCGAACAGCCATGCCCACATGTCGACCGGCAGCAAGTCCAGCGCGTTCATCAGGACGATCCAGACGAACACGGTCAGGGCCAGCGGGGCGATGAAGCTGCGGTCGCCATGCACGATGGTCTTGGCCTGGTCGTCGACCATCTCGAACAGCATTTCGACGAAAGCCTGGAAACGGCCGGGAACGCCCGAAGTCGCCTTGCGCGCCGCTGCCCACATGAACAGGCAGGCGGTCAGGCCCATTGCGATCGACCAGAACATCGTGTCGTAGTGGATGACCGAAAAGTCGACCGGGCCCACCTGGTACTGGTTCTTCAGGTGGCCAAGGTGGTGAACGATGTATTCTGATGCGGTTGGCGCGTGCGCTGCGCCGTCTACTGGAGTCGCCATGTCGTCATTGCCTAAATAATAAGATGATGTAACTTTTCAGTGCCACGACGATCCCGGCGACCAGTGCCAGCCAGTTGAGATCGTGGTACAGCCACGCTGTCGCGCCCAGGAGCGCCAGCGTCAATGCAATCTTTACAAATTCCCAGATGAAAAATGTCGCGGGAGTAGCCGTTCCAGATGCGGAAGCGGCGAACAAGCGCACTGCCATGATCCCGTTGGGCACGACACAACACAAACCGCCCAGTACAGCCGAAATCATCGCAGCCCATCCCCCCAGTAGTGCGGCGATGGCGCCAACGACTACCGTTGCTATCAACTGCAGGGAAACGATACGCAGCATATTTTTCTAGGTCTGGCCCGCGTATTTTGGACGAACTACGATGTGGTAATTACATGAAACGCCGGAATTATAAGTGGTTATACGGACGCGAGTCAAACGATTCGCAACTTATAACTGCTCCGTAAAGATGACGAAAATGTGACATCTTGCTGACGGAATGGGCAATATTTTCAGTAACTTAACGAGAAATGGCGTATTGCTGGGGATGTGACAATTGGACGGGAGTGAGCGTGTACTGACGTTGCTCGGAGGTAGCAAATGTGGTGTTAGCGCTATCGCGTGGAGACCTCGTCGGACGCTACCGCGGTCGACCGGGTAGCGTCCCTGTGTCGGCGCATTTTACGCGCGCAGCCGCGCGAGCACGCCGTCGAGGATGTCCAGGTCGGCGAAGTCGATGATCATCTGGCCCCGCCCCTTCGGACCCATCTTGAACACGACCGGCGTGGCCAGCTTGTCCGACAGTTCTTCTTCGAGGCGCACGATGTCGCCCGGCTTGTCCTTCGTGCGCGAAGGCTGGGCCGGCGCATTCTGTTCCTCGAGTGCGCGCGCGACCAGTTTCTCGGTCTCGCGCACCGACAGGCGCTTGGCAATCACGTGATTGGCCAGCGCGATCTGGTTCGCGTTGTCCACCGCGAGCAGTGCCCGGGCATGGCCCATGTCGATATCGCCCGCCATCAGCATGGTCTGCACCGGCTGCGCCAGGTTGATCAGGCGCAGCAGGTTCGATACCGCGCTGCGCGAGCGGCCGACGGCGCCGGCGGCCTGCTCGTGCGTGAAGTTGAAATCCGAGATCAGGCGCTGGATGCCCTGCGCTTCCTCGAGCGGGTTCAGATCTTCGCGCTGCATGTTCTCGATCAGCGCCATCGCCGCGGCGGCCTGGTCGTCGACGTCGCGCACCAGCACCGGGATTTCTTCCAGCCCCGCCATCTGCGCCGCGCGGAAGCGCCGTTCGCCGGCGATGATCTCGTAGGGCGTGCTGCTGCCCGCCGGCAGTGGGCGCACCAGCACCGGCTGCATGATGCCCTGGGTCTTGATCGAGGCGGCCAGCTCCGACAGGCTCACCTCATCCATGCGGGTGCGCGGTTGATATTTGCCGGCCTGGATCTGGGTGACCGCGAGGACCGAGGGCAGGTTGCTTGCGGCGGGCGCGGCGTCCATGTCGCCGCCGAGCAGGGCGTCGAGCCCGCGGCCCAGTCCCTTGAGTTTTTTGGTTGCCATTATGTTGATCAGCTCTCTTGGTGATTACATGGTCTTGATGCGCTGGACCATTTCCGCGCCGAAGGCGATGTACGCCTGCGCGCCTTTCGACGACGGGTCGAAGGTGACGCCCGGGATGCCGTAGGACGGCGCTTCGGCCAGGCGCACGTTGCGCGGGATGATGGTCTTGAACACCTTGTCGCCGAAGTGCTGCTCGAGCTGGTTCGACACCTGCTGCGACAAGGTCATGCGCGGATCGAACATCACCCGCAGCAGGCCGATGATCTTGAGGTCGGTGTTCAGGTTGGCGTGCACCTTCTTGATCGTGTTGACCAGGTCGGACAGGCCCTCGAGCGCGTAGTACTCGCACTGCATCGGGATGATCACGCCATGCGCGGCGCACAGGCCGTTCAGGGTGAGCAACGACAGCGCGGGCGGGCAGTCGACCAGGATGAAATCGTAGTCGGCGTCGACCGCGGCCAGCGCGTCCTTCAGGCGGCGTTCGCGGTGCTCGAGCGCGACCATCTCGACCTCGGCGCCGGCCAGCTCGCGGTTGGCGGGCAGCACGTCGAAGCGGCCGGCTTCGGAGCGCACGCGGGCGCCCGCCACGTCCGACTCGCCCAGCAGCACCTGGTAGATCGACGACTCGAGCTCGGCCTTGTTGATGCCGGCGCCCATGGTGGCATTGCCCTGCGGGTCGAGGTCGACCAGCAGCACGCGCTGGTCCAGCTTCGCCAGCCCCGCGGACAGGTTGACGGTGGTGGTGGTCTTGCCTACTCCACCCTTCTGGTTCGCAACGCAAAAAATCTTCGCCATCTATTCTCTTTCCTGAAAGCGGCTACAAGACGCCATACCGTTCATACCGTACAAACCATTTAATTGGTTCATACTATATAAACGATATAAACGATTTATACAGTTAATATGATTTACGTGGTTCGCTCGATGAACACCAGGTGGCGCTCCGCGTCCAGCCTTGGAACCTGCAGCGGCTTCAGGCCCGTCACCTTCCATTCTTGCGGCAGCCGCTCCCGTTCCTCGCTCGGCGCCACCCCCTTCAGGGCGATGAATCTGCCGCCCTCTTGTAAAAGGTGACCCGACCACTCGACGAAATCGGACAGGTCGGCGAAAGCACGCGAGGTAATGACGTCGAATTTGTCGCTTGCTTGCAGATCCTGCACCTTCATCGTGTGCACGGTGACGTTGGCCAGTCCCAGCTCCGCCTTCACCTGCGTCAGAAATGCCGTTTTCTTGTGCACGGTGTCGATCATCGCCACTTTCATGTCGGGTCGGGTAATCGCCAGCACGGTGCCCGGCAAGCCGCCCCCTGCCCCAACGTCCAGCACATTGCGCACGCCCTCGAATGCCGGCACCGCGGCCAGCGAATCGAGCAGGTGGTGCGTCACCATCTGGACCGGGTCGCGCAGCGAGGTCAGGTTGTACACCGCATTCCACTTGTGCATCAGCTGCAGGTAGGCCATCAGTGCCGCCTGCTGCGCAGGCATGATCTCGAGCCCCATCTCGGCGATGCCGTCGGCCAGCAACCTGGCCAGCGCATCGCGGTCGAACGCGTACCTCATTGCGCCGCCTCCGTGGTCGGTGCGAAGCCTTTGGCGCCGCGTTTTTTCAGGTGGACCAGCAGCAGCGAGATCGCCGCCGGAGTCACGCCCGAGATGCGCGACGCCTGGCCCAGGGTTTCGGGACGCTGCTTATCCAGCTTCTGGCGCACTTCGAACGACAGCGCCGCGATATCGAGGTAGTTCAGGTTCTCTGGCAGCTTCAGGTTTTCGTAGTGATCGTGGCGTTCGACTTCGCGCGCCTGGCGATCGATATAGCCCGAATACTTCAGCTGGATCTCGACCTGCTCCTTGACGGCCGGGTCCTCGACACCGGGGCCGGCCAGCGGCTGGGCGTCGATGCCCTGCATCGTCATCAGGGTGTCGTAGCCGACACCCGGGCGGCGCAGCAGGTCGGCCAGGTTGTATTCGCGCTCGAGCGCCTGCCCCACCACGCGCTCCGATTCGGCCGCGGCCAGGACGCGCGGGTTGACCCAGGTCAATTTGAGGCGCTCCAGTTCGCGGGCGACCGATTCGCGCTTGGTCTCGAAAGCTTGCCAGCGCGCGTCGTCGACCACGCCCAGCTGACGGCCGATCTCGGTCAGGCGCATGTCGGCGTTATCCTCGCGCAGCGACAGGCGGTACTCGGCGCGGCTGGTGAACATGCGGTATGGCTCGGCCACGCCCTGCGTGGTCAGGTCGTCGACCAGCACGCCGAGATAGGCCTCGGAACGGCCAGGGGTCCAGGCATCCTTGCCCTGGGTTTGCAGCGCCGCGTTCAGGCCGGCCAGCAGGCCTTGCGCCGCCGCTTCTTCGTAGCCGGTGGTGCCGTTGATCTGGCCGGCGAAGAACAGTCCCTTGACCGCCCTGGTCTCCAGCGACGCCTTCAGGCCGCGCGGATCGAAGTAGTCGTATTCGATCGCATAGCCCGGACGCAGGATGAAGGCGTTCTCCATGCCGCGCATGGAGCGCACCAGTTCCAGCTGGACGTCGAACGGCAGGCTGGTCGAGATCCCGTTCGGATAGAACTCGTTGGTCGTGAGGCCTTCGGGCTCGAGGAAGATCTGGTGCGATTCCTTGGAGGCGAAGCGGTGGATCTTGTCTTCGATCGATGGGCAATAGCGCGGGCCGACGCCTTCGATGACGCCCGTGTACATCGGGCTGCGGTCGAGGCCGGAGCGGATGATGTCGTGGGTACGCTCATTGGTATGCGTGACCCAGCACGGCACCTGGCGCGGATGCATCGCCACATTGCCCATGTACGAGAACACCGGCACCGGATCAAGGTCGCCCGGCTGTTCGCTCAGCACCGAGAAGTCGATGCTGCGGCCATCGATGCGCGGCGGGGTGCCGGTCTTCAATCTGCCCTGCGGCAGCTTGAGTTCCTTCAGGCGCGCCGACAGGGAGGTCGCCGGCGGGTCGCCGGCGCGGCCGCCCGAGTAATTCTGCAGGCCGACGTGGATCTTCCCATCCAGGAAAGTACCGGCGGTCAGCACCACCGCGCGGGCGCGGAATCGCAGGCCGACCTGGGTGACGGCGCCGACGACCCGGTCGCCCTCCACCATCAGGTCGTCGACCGCCTGCTGGAACAGCCACAGGTTCGGCTGGTTTTCCAGGCGTGCGCGGATCGCCGCCTTGTACAGCACGCGGTCGGCCTGGGCGCGGGTGGCGCGTACGGCCGGGCCCTTGGACGAATTCAGGATGCGGAACTGGATGCCCGCCTCGTCGGTGGCGATGGCCATGGCGCCGCCGAGGGCGTCGACCTCCTTGACCAGATGCCCCTTGCCAATTCCGCCAATCGAGGGATTGCAAGACATGGCGCCAAGGGTTTCGATATTGTGGGTCAGCAGCAGGGTCTTTTGACCGGTGCGGGCCGAGGCGAGCGCGGCCTCGGTGCCGGCATGGCCGCCGCCGACGACGATGACGTCGAATTCAGTAGGAAATAGCATGATGGGATGTGAGGCGAGGAGACTTAATGCGCGATTATAGATTCTTTTTTCTTGCCGGACTCTCGGTCGCCGCGAAAACGACAGAATTTTGTTTCACGTGAAACCTTACTCTTTATTTCTTGCCCCGGTGTTTCACGTGGAACAGGTATAAACAAAGAAGCCGGGCAAGACCCGGCTCCGATGTTTCACGTGGAACAAGACGCCTCACCAGCCCAGCTTTGTGAACGAATCGTAGGCTGTCTTTACAATCAATGCCGTGACGACAAGCAGGAACAGCTTGCGGACAAAGCCGCTCCCATGCTTCAGGGCCAGCCTGGTGCCGATGATCGAGCCGACGATCTGGCAGCCAGCCATCACCAAACCGAGCTGCCACAGCAAATGTCCGCTATACCCGAACCACATCAGTGCCGACAGATTGCATGCCACGTTGACGACCTTGGCCGCCGCCGAGGCACTGAGGAAATCGAAGCCGAAGAAACGCACGAACAGGAACAGCAGAAAGCTGCCCGTCCCCGGACCGAAGAAGCCATCATAAAAACCAATGGCCGCGCCAATGCCGATAGCCCAGTAACGCTCGGCCATCCCGCTATGCAGCGGCGCATGTACCGCACCGAGATCCTTCTTCATGAAGGTATAGACGGCGACCGCGACCAGGACGAATGGCAGCAAAGCCCGAACGAAATCGGCCGGCACCCGCGTCACGGTCCAGGCGCCGAGAAAGGACAAGGCGAACGCGGCGATAGCGGCGGGCGCCGCGGTACTCCAGGCGACGCGTACCCGGCGCGCGTAGCTTGCAGCGGCCGAGCCGGTGCCAAAAATGGCGGCAAGCTTATTGGTGCCGAGGATGGTTGCGGGAGCTTCTTTCGGCAACAGCGAGAACATCGCGGGAAGCTGGATCAGGCCGCCGCCACCGACGACGGCATCGACCAGGCCGGCAGCAAAGGCAGCGCCGCCGAGCCAAACAACATCGATCATGGGAAACTTTCAGGGGAAGTGCAGACCCAATATTTTACGGCAAGCATGCCGTACTCAGGCAGCGCCGCCCTTCCCTCACGCGGCATCAAGTGATGCCAGCCGGCGCCCGGGCGAAGTCAATCAGCAAGGCATTGAGCCGTTCGGCGCCGGACAATTGCAGCCAATGGCCGACGCCATCGATGCGGGCATATTCGAAACCGGCGCGGCATTGCTCGCGCGTTTCGCGCATCTGGCGCTCACCGAGAGCAGGGTCGAGTTCGCTCCAGACACCCAGGACCGGTACCTCGACCGGCTTCCAGCGTCTTGCGCCGGATACCTTCAGGTTCGCGCGGTAGTAATTCAGCGCGGCGGTCAGGCGGCCCTGCGGCGCCAGCGCATCGATCCACAACTGCTGCTGTTCGCGGCTGCGGTTCATGGATCGCAAGACCGCCCAGTTCCCGGCTTTCAGCAGTGTCTCGGCAAGGACCGGGGTGGCGAACACGCCCATATACCAGAAACGCAGTTTCTGCCCGAGTCCCGCCTTGGCGATCGCCTTCGGATGACCGACCGATAATGCCGCATAGCGGCTGACACGCTGCGGCGCATGCATGGCCAGATGCCAGCCGATCAGCGCACCCCAATCGTGGCCGACCACGGTTGCCTGCCCGATGCCCAGCGCATCCATCAGGCGCAGCACATCATCGGCAAGGAAGTCGATCGCATAGGCGCCGACCTCGCCCGGCATATCGGTCTTGCCGTAGCCGCGCAAGTCGGGTGCGATGACGCGAAAACCGGCCGCGGCCAATGCCGGAATCTGGCGGCGCCAGATCGCATGGGTATCGGGGAAACCATGGAGCAGCACGACTGGCGGGCCCTCGCCGGCCGTCACGTAGTGCATGTTCAAGCCATTGACCCTGGCGTACTGCGACACGACGCTCATATGTTTTCCCTGTACCGCAGCTCAACGGAAACACAGCTTACCAGAACGTAAACGCCTGTCCAGACCCCCTCTGTGGATAAGCTACTGGATATCCACAGGTATCGTTTGTGTAAAACTCGGCTTTTTTGCACAGGCAAACATCTTGTCCAGATTTGCCACCAACGAGTCTGCTCAACAGTGCACGGACTTATCCGCGACATACATCCCTGATTTCACGTTCTTTAGTCGGGTTGTCCACAGAAAGCCACTGCCGTTAACCACTACTATCAACGTTGTATACAGATCTTGGTTGTAAACCTGGCGAGCCCGTAAATAAAAAAAATTCGGCCTCGTGGCAGATCGGTAGTCGACCGACCCGGTCGCACAACACGTTCGCACAGCACGGTCGCACAAACGGTCGCACAAGCGGTCGCCCATCATCCTCGCCGACCATGCCAGCTCCCCTGCCTGGCGCGCGAGCATCGTGGCCTTCGTGGCGGGGTCGAGCAGGAACCGGGCGTCTGTGGAGAACCCGATGAATATCCACAGGATGGAATGTGCAGAAGCCCCTGCGTGGTCAACGGGCGGATTTTCTATCCAACTTTCGTACAGCGCCAGCACAAGCGTTTTCCAGCGGGTTAACGCGGTCGTAAACCTCTGATGTTGTGGAAAAAACCGGGTTTATCCACAAACCTGCGCGCGTTTACTATTACTATCATTCTGTATACAAGCTTTTGGCTATAACAACATAGGAAGCCGCGCCTTTGCGCGACGCCGTCTCGCGGCTGCACGCCAAAAACGAGGATGCCAGCGCCGCCGACACCGGCATGGCAAAACCAGCACGGATCGGCTTGTGGAAAAAGCGCTGCATATCCACAGGAGCAGATGTGCAGAACACGGCGTTTTTCTCCAGGCGAATTTGTTGTCCAAGAATCGTACTCGTCGAACGCAAGCTTTTTCCAGTCCGTAAACGACGCCGTAAACCGTTGATACTGTGGAGTAAACAACCTTTATCCACAGAGATCGTCGCGTTTACCTACTACTATCAACCTTGTATACATATCTCTTAATTAAATAAGCAAACACAGCGCTGGGCAAAAAAGCGTCTTCCAGGACGAACCGTTCACTGCTTCCAGCTAACGCTACACGCAACACAAATCCGGAACTGAAAGCGATACAAGCTGTGTACAATCCTCGCCTTATGCACAATTGCCTGTTCGAACAATCCTGCGCCAGGTTCGCCCACCCTCCAATCGATGAGAAACCATGCGTCTAGGGATCATCAGCGCCTTGCACGAAGAACAGGCAGGGCTCGTGGAAGCCATGGAAGGCCCCGCCAAGCGCATCCATGGCAAACGCGAGTTCTGGGTCGGACGGCTGTGGGAAATCGACGTGGTGTGCGTTTTATCGCGTATTGGCAAGGTTGCCGCAGCAATGACTGCGACAACGCTTGTGGAAAAGTTCGGAGTTACGCACATCCTCTTCACGGGCGTTGCCGGTGCAGGCGATAAGACGATCCGCGTCGGCGACATCGTGGTGGCCGAATCGCTGGTCCAGCACGATATGGACGCCAGTCCCTTGTTCCCGCGATTCGAAGTGCCGCTGACGGGCCGGACGCATTTTCAACCCGACCAGCAATTGTCTTCGCGCCTGTCCGGCGCCGCCCATGCCTTCCTGGAATGCGACTTCCTTGACGCGATCGCGCAATCCGAAAGACAGGCTTTCGGCCTGGAACAGCCGCGCATGCACCGTGGCCTGATCGCCAGTGGCGACCAGTTCGTGGGCGACCGCCTGCGCATCGACGCGCTCAATGCGGCCCTGCCCGGGCTGGTGGCGGTGGAGATGGAAGGCGCCGCGGTGGCGCAGGTCTGTCATGAACTGGACGTGCCGTTCGCCGTCATCCGCGCGATTTCGGACAATGCCAATGAAAACGCGGCCCACGACTTCATGCGCTTCGTGAAGTCGGTGGCCGCGCAGTACGCCTTTTACATCACCCGGCGCCTGTGCCGGGATCTTGCACGCGAATCGCCCTAGCCCAGCAGCGAATCGGCGGGAATGTAGCCATAGCCCAGGGCCTGGGCGACCGCCTCGAAGGTGACCTTGCCCTGGCAGACGTTCAGGCCGCGGCGCAGGTGGATATCGTCCGCCAGCGCGCGCCGCCAGCCCTTGTCGGCCAGGGCCAGGGCGTGGCCGATGGTGGCGTTGTTGAGGGCGAAGGTCGAGGTGCGCGCCACGGCGCCCGGCATGTTCGCCACGCAGTAGTGGACCACGCCGTCGACCAGAAAGGTTGGATCGGCGTGCGTGGTGGGATGCGAGGTCTCGAAACAGCCGCCCTGGTCGATCGCCACGTCGACGACCACCGCGCCCTTCTTCATGCGCCCGACCATGGCGCGCGTGACCAGCTTGGGCGCCGCTGCGCCGGGCACCAGCACGCCGCCGACTACCAGGTCGGCGGATAGCACCGCTTCTTCCAGCGCATGGGCGTTCGAATACAGGGTCGAGATACGGTTGCCGAACGCCAGGTCGAGCTGGCGCAGCCGATCGACGTTCTTGTCGAGCACCGTGACGCGGGCGCCGGTCCCGACCGCCATCTGCAAGGCATTGGCGCCAACCACGCCGGCGCCGACGATGACGATGTGGCCGGCCGCCACGCCCGGCACGCCGCCCAGCAGCAGCCCCATGCCGCCGCGGGATTTTTCGAGGTGGGCCGCGCCGGCCTGGATCGACATGCGGCCCGCGACTTCGCTCATCGGCGCGAGCAGGGGCAAGCCGCCGCCCGGTCCGGTGATCGTTTCGTAGGCAATGCAGACGGCGCCCGACTCGACCAGGGCGGCGGTTTGCCCGGGATCGGGGGCGAGGTGGAGATAGGTGAAGAGGATCTGGCCTTCGCGCAGCATCGCGCACTCGGCTGGTTGCGGCTCCTTGACCTTGACGATCATGTCGGCGCGCGCGAAGACTTCTGGTGCGCCGTCGACGATGGCGGCGCCGGCGGCGGCATATTGGGCGTCGTCGAGGCCGATATCGGTACCTGCCCCCTGCTGCACGATGACCTGGTGGCCGTGCGACACCAGTTCACGGACCGAAGGCGGCGTGAGGCCGACCCGGTATTCGTGGTTCTTGATTTCCTTTGGAACGCCTACAAGCATGGTTGTCTCCTGTTGTGTTGTGGTGCTGCCGACTCTCCTGCTGTTTCATTCAATGTTGAAAGCGTCGGCAGCAAAGCCGCCGACCCTATGGAACGGGTGGCGGAAGAACCCGCCCACCCGGTGTGATGACGGTTCTTACAGGCCCAGCGTCATCAGGCTTGCGTTGCCGCCAGCCGCCGTCGTGTTGACGCAGACGGCGCGTTCCGCGACCAGGCGCCACAGGTCCACCGGAACCAGGGCGTCGGTGTCGACGATGCCGACGATCGCACCCGGACGCGCCGCCAGTTGCGTGCGCAGCGAGCCGGCCAGGCCGGTCTCGACCAGCGCGATCGCGATATCGGCCGCATCGATGTCTTCCTTGCGAATGAAGGACACGCGGTCCTTCACCGCCGCCGGCAGGTCGGCGGGAATCGCGTCAGGCGCCGGCGCCAGCACCAGCGCGCGGTTGCCGGTGGCGAGGCTTGCGGCGAGCTGGTTGAGCAGGCCGGCCGCCGTGCCGGGTGCGCACAGGACGGCGCCGCGCGGCGTGAACGACAGGCGGTTGCTCTCGCCGGTCGGGCCGGGCAAATCGATCGACACGCCGTTGAGCGAGGTGCGCGCATAACCCTCGGCCAGCGCCGCCACCGGCTGCTGGCCGTTGGCGCGCAGCCAGCCGGTCAGGGCCTCGAGCGCTGCCTCCGGCTGGCGCACATGGTCCATCAACGGCGCCGCGCCGCGCTGCAGGCGCTTGAGGTAGAGCGGGCCGCCGGCCTTCGGACCGGTGCCCGACTTGCCTTCGCCGCCGAAGGGCTGCACGCCGACCACCGCGCCGACGATATTGCGGTTGACGTAGATATTGCCGACGTGGGCGCGCGCGACGATGTAGTCGATGGTTTCGTCGATGCGCGAGTGCACCCCCAAGGTCAGGCCGTAGCCGGTGGCATTGATCGCATCGATCACCGACGGCAGCTCGGCGCGGCGGTAGCGCACGATGTGCAGCACCGGGCCGAAGACTTCCTGCGGGAGTTCGGCCAGCGAGCCGATTTCGAGCACCGTCGGCGGCACGAAGGTGCCGAATTCGGTGACGTTCGATGGCAACTCGAGTGCGAAGTGGCTGCGCGCGGTGGCCCTGGTGCGCTCGATGTGCGCTACCAGGTTGCGCTGGGCCTCGGCATCGATCACCGGGCCGATGTCGGTCGACAGGCGGTCCGGGCTGCCCACGCGCAGTTCCTGCATCGCGCCCTTGAGCATCTTGATGGTCTTGTCGGCGATATCGTCCTGCAGGAACAGCACGCGCAGCGCCGAGCAGCGCTGGCCGGCCGAGTCGAAGGCCGAAGAAAGGACGTCCTGCACCACCTGTTCGGGCAGCGCCGACGAGTCGACGATCAGCGCGTTCTGGCCGCCGGTTTCCGCCACCAGCGCAATGTCGATGCCTTCCTGTTCCGCGCGCTTGGCGAGGGTACGGTTGATCAGCTGGGCGACCTCGGTCGAGCCGGTGAAGATCACGCCCTTGATGCGGCTGTCCGCCGTCAGGGCGGCGCCGACCACTTCGCCGCGGCCCGGCAGCAATTGCAGCGCGGCGCGCGGCATGCCGGCTTCGAGGAACAGCTCCACCGCGCGGTAGGCGATCAATGGGGTCTGCTCGGCCGGCTTGGCCAGCACCACGTTGCCGGCGGCCAGGGCGGCCGCCACCTGGCCGGTGAAGATCGCCAGCGGGAAGTTCCAGGGGCTGATGCAACTGACCGGGCCCAGTGCCTCGGCTGGGGCGGAGCCACGCACCTGCACCGCGTAATAACGCAGGAAATCGACCGCTTCGCGCAGTTCGGCGATCGCGTTCGGCAGCGATTTGCCGGCTTCGCGCACGGCCAGGGCCATCAGCTCGACGCCGTTCCGTTCGAACAGGTCGGCGGTGCGCTCCAGGATGGCGGCGCGTTCGGTGGTGGCGGTGGCGGCCCATTCGCCGGCGAAGGCGCTGGCCGCGGCCAGGGCGGTTTCGACGTCGGCGCGCGAGGCTTCGCTCACCTGGCCGACGATGTCGCTCGACATCGCGGGATTGACCACATTGGCTGGCGCGCCGGCATCGGCCGAACCGGCGATCAGCGGGCCGGCGGCGTGCTGGCGTTGCCGGGCGAGACCGTCGGCCACCCTGGCCAGGACGTCTTCGTTGACCAGGTCCATGCCGTTCGAGTTCTTGCGCTCGGCGCCGAACATGTCGAGCGGCAGGGCGATCGCCGGATGCGGACGGCCAGCACTGGCGCGCGCGACCTCGAAGGGATCGGTGAGCAGGGAGTCGATCGCCACGTTCTCGTCGACGATCTGGTTCACGAACGAGGAGTTGGCGCCGTTTTCCAGCAGGCGGCGCACGAGGTAGGCCAGCAGGGTCTCGTGCGAACCGACCGGCGCGTAGATGCGGCAGGCCTTGCCGAGGTTCTTGCTGCCCACGACCTGGTCGTACAGGGTCTCGCCCATGCCGTGCAGGCACTGGAACTCGTAGTTGCTGACGTTGGCGAGCTTGGCCCAGGTATAGATCACCGACAGCGAATGCGCGTTGTGGGTGGCGAACTGCGGATACAGCAGGTCGGCGGCGCCCAGCAGCTTGCGCGCGCACGTCAGGTACGACACGTCGGTGTACACCTTGCGCGTATACACCGGATAGCCCGGCATGCCGTCGACCTGGGCGCGCTTGATCTCGGCATCCCAGTAGGCTCCCTTTACCAGGCGCACCATGAATTTGCGGCCGCTCCGCCTGGCCAGGTCGACCAGGTAGTCGATCACGAACGGGCAGCGTTTCTGATAGGCCTGCACCACCAGGCCGATGCCTTCGAAGCCGGCCAGCTCGGGATCGAACGCCAGCGCTTCGAGCATGTCGAGCGAGATCTCGAGGCGGTCGGCTTCCTCGGCGTCGATATTGATGCCGATGTCGTAGCGCTGGGCCAGCATGACCAGGCTGCGCACGCGCGGCAGCAGCTCGCCCATCACGCGCGCATGCTGCGCGCGGCTGTAGCGCGGGTGCAGGGCCGACAGCTTGATCGAGATGCCCGGGCCGTCCTTGATGCCGCGGCCATTGGAGGCCTTGCCGATCGCATGGATGGCGGCTTCGTACGAGGCGTAATAATTCCTGGCGTCGCTGTCGGTCAGCGCGGCTTCGCCCAGCATGTCGTAGGAGTAGCGGTAGCCGCGGCCTTCGTTCTCGCGGCTGTTTTTCAGGGCTTCGTCGATGGTCTGGCCGGTGACGAACTGGTTGCCCAGCATGCGCATCGCCATGTCGACGCCCTTGCGGATCAGCGGCTCGCCGCCCTTCGCGATCAGGCGCGTGAGCGCCGAACCGAGTCCCTGCTCGCTGTTGGTCGAGACCAGCTTGCCGGTGATGAGCAGGCCCCAGGTCGCCGCGTTGACGAACAGCGACGGCGATTCGCCCAGGTGCTTGCGCCAGTCGCCGCGGCTGATCTTGTCGGCGATCAGGCGGTCGGCGGTCTCGCTGTCCGGGATGCGCAGCAGCGCTTCGGCCAGGCACATCAGCGCGACGCCTTCCTCGGACGACAGCGAGAACTCGTGCATCAGCGCGTCCACGCCCGAGGCGCGGGTGCGCTTTTCGCGCACGGCCGACACGAGACGGTGCGCCAGCGGCTTGGCGTCCGCGCTGGGCGTTGCGCCCTGGGCCAGCAGCCATTGCACGGCCTCGGTCTCGTCGCGGCGGTAGGCGGCGGTGATGGCGGCGCGCAGGGGAGTCTGCTCGCGCCTGGTTTCAGCGTGGAGGGCGTCGAAGGGGACGAAGGTGGAGGCCGGGGAAGCAGCGATCTGCATGGCTATCTAGTCAAAAGAAATATCACAACGAAGGGCACCGCACAGCAAAAGCGCCGTCCTGCAAAAGGCAGTCGGCGCGGTTCGGATGTCGGTGGAAATGATTCGATTGTAGAAGGATTTCTTCTGGATTTATTCTGTTTTTAATCCAGACTAGCAATAGATAGTTTTTGATGCGACAATCTGACCGAATAATATTTACGGGAGACACCCGATGTTGGACAAGATTAGCAAGAAGATTCTGGCCGAGCTGCAAAATGACGGCCGCATCAGCAATGTGGAGCTGGCGGCGCGCGTGAACCTGTCGCCGGCGGCCTGCCTCGAGCGCGTGCGCAAGCTGCACGAGTCGGGGTATATCATGGGTTACACGGCCCAGCTCAACCCGCAACTGCTCGACGTGTCGCTGCTGGTCTTTATCGAGGTGGTGCTCGATCGTACCACTCCCGAGGTCTTCGATGCGTTCAAGCAGAGCGTGCAAATGATTCCCGAGGTGCTGGAATGCCATATGGTGGCCGGCGGCTTCGATTACCTCGTCAAGGCGCGTGTGAAGGACATGGCGGCCTATCGCGAGTTCCTGGGCAAGACCTTGTTACAGAAAGGTGTGCGAGAAACCCACACGTACGCGGTGATGGAAGAGGTCAAGAATACGACCAAATTGCCGATTCGTTGAGTACACGAAGGCGCTCGACAGCAAAACGGCCAGGCATTGCCTGGCCGTTTTGTTTCACGTGAAGCATTTTTGACGCTGGCGCTGTCAGACGACCTTGCGCACCCCGGTCTTGGTCGCGCTTTCCGCCATCGCTTCGAGGTTCTTGCGCAGCCAGCGGTGGGCCGGGCTGCGGCCGTCGCGTTCGTGCCACAGCATGTCCAGGTGGACCGCCGGCAGCTGGAACGGCAGTTCTTTCCAGATCAGGACATCGGTCATGCCGGTCGAGACCATCAAGTGCTTCGGCAGCACGGTGATCAGGTCGGAATTCGCCACCACCCTGCCCGCCGTGAAGAACTGGTTCACCGTCAGCAGGATGCGCCGCTCGCGGCCGACCTGGGCCAGCGCCTCGTCGACCAGGCCATGGGCGCGGCCCGAGAAGCTCACCAGCAAATGGTTTGCCTTGCAATACGTGTCGAGATCAAGCTTTTCCTTGGCCAGCGGATGATCCTTGCGCATCACGCAGACATAGACGCCCGAATACAGGCGCTCGTGGCGGATCGGCGAACCGGTCTCGTACGACAGCTGGGCCGCGACGCCGGGGAAGAAGCCGACCGCCAGGTCGATATCGCCGCGCAGCAGCATCGGACGCGGTTCGCGCGTGGTCAGCGGCACCATGCGGATGTTCACGCCCGGCGCCTCGCGTTCGATCGAGCGCATCAGCGACGGCAGCCACAGCGCCGCGGTCGCATCGGCCATGGCCATCCGGAAGGTAGCCTGGGCCTTGGAGACATCGAAGGTTTCCGGCATCACCGCCGCTTCCAGCGCCGCCAGGGCCTGGCGCACGGCCGGCCACAGGGCTTCGGCGCGCGGGGTTGGCTTGACGCCGTAGGCGGTGCGGATCAACAGTTCGTCGCCCAGGCTTTCACGCAGTCGCTTGATGGCATTCGATACCGCGGGCTGGGTCATGGCCAGGTGGCCGGCGGCGCGGGTCAGGTTTTGCTCGGTCATGACCGCGTCGAATACGCGCAGCAGATTCAGGTCAAGCGTCAGGAAGCTCATGGGAGTTGGGGAGAAAACTGTTGTGAATACAAGCGACGTATGCAAGTGTACCGCAAATCATTCACAAACAGTATAAGGGCCATCAGGGAACAAAATTAGATTTATATGTTGCGACGCACTATAGTTCTCAACAATAACAGAACGAGCCTATCATGTCTTCCACCGCCACCCTAGTCCAAGCCGCCGCCGCCGTTCCTTACGGCCAGGTGTTCAGCACCACCGTCTATCTTGCCTTGCTGGCGGGTTGCGTGCTGTTCTTCCGCCCGCTGCTGGTCGGCATCGGCCGCGCCTTGTACCTGACCGTGCGTCCGCGCCGCAGCAAGGCCGAACTGGCCGCGCGCCGCGCCCTGGACGAGGCGCTGGCGCTCAAGCGCAAGCTGGCCAAGCTGGACCCCGTCGACGCCGCCGAAGTGCGCGCAATGGGCATCCGCCACTGATTATCACCGAACTCCTCCCCTGACGCGGCCTCCGGAAACGGACGCCGCGTTTTTTTTCGTCCCGGCTTCCAGCGATTGGCTGCGCCATCCTTATCCTGCCCTGCATAAAACTGCCCGATTGTAGCGCTCCGCCCGGTGACCGTGCGTCACCGGGCTTTTCTCGGCCAGATGATTTAACAAAATTCACAAAGAGTCAAATAGAAAGAAATTACGAGGTTCCAAAGAATGATGATTTAAAGGCTGAATGATCAAAAATAACCGATGATCTGGATGTGTTACCGGATGATAGGTTGATCCAGTTATGTCAAGGATTTGTAGTTTTTTTGTATGAAATATAGAATATTTGACGGAACTTATCGCCGGTTTAGCGAATAAATGATGATAGTTAAACACAGTTCACATTATAGATCATTGAAAATACTACTTATGGTAATGTTGAGATCGAGCGAAAAAAACGACCGGAAGGTACGGGCGTATGCAAACCATCTCGGCATGGACGAAGCTCCAGGGTGCTGGCGCGCGTGGGCGCGGCGCGCCGTGATGGCCGGCGCGCGGTCGGGAAAATGCAGGAGGAAATAAAAAAGCCGGCGAGAAGGCCGGCTTGGAGGGAATCAGGCGGCGGCCTTGTCGGCCGTCAGTCGTTCGTACTTGATGAGAAGTTCTTCGCGCGATTCGCGCCATTCCGGGTTGAGGGGAATGCAGGCAACCGGGCACAGCTGCACGCATTGCGGCTCATCGAAATGGCCGACGCACTCGGTGCACTTGTGCGGATCGATCTGGTAATACTCTTCGCCCATCGAAATCGCGTCGTTCGGGCATTCGGGTTCGCAAACGTCGCAGTTGATGCAGTCGTCGGTAATCAGTAAGGCCATGGCTAGTTCCGTGGATCAGGCCTTCGGCGCTTGCGCCAGGCTGGCGATCTTCTTTTGCAGCCAGCGGTCGACCGAAGGGAAAACGAATTTGGACACGTCGCCGCCCAGCAGCGCGATCTCGCGCACGATGGTGCCCGAGATGAACTGGTACTGGTCGGACGGGGTCAGGAACATGGTTTCGACGTCGGGCAGCAGGTAGCGGTTCATGCCCGCCATCTGGAACTCGTATTCGAAATCGGATACCGCGCGCAGGCCGCGCACGATGACGCGGGCGTCGTGCTTGCGCACGAAGTCCTTGAGCAGGCCCGAGAAGCTTTCGACCTGCACATTGGGGTAATGACCAAGCACTTCATTGGCGATATCCAGGCGCTCTTCGAGGGTGAAGAACGGACGTTTGTTGCGGCTGTCGGCGACGCCGACCACCAGTCGGTCGAACAGGCCGGATGCGCGACGTACCAAATCCTCGTGGCCGCGGGTCAGCGGATCGAACGTACCTGGATAAACGGCTACAACCATTGCGGCTCCCTGAAAATATGACACCCTGTTGGAACGCGCATTATGCCTGAAAACACGGCATCCGCCCCATGCGGGGGCGGGTTCTGCACAATGCTTGTGCAGTTTCTACCGCGTCAGGCCGGCGTTTCTTGCCGCTTGAGCAAATGGTAATACACCATGCCGGCCTTGTCGGCGCGCACGGTTTCCCAGCCGAGCAGCCATTCGGGAAGGTCGTCGCCTGCGGTCGGCAATGGCGCCTCGGCCTCGGCATACACCATGCCGCCCTCGGCCAGCAGCGCGGCGCACAGCGGCAGGGTCTTGGCCAGCAGGTCCTGTTGATAAGGCGGGTCGAGGAAGATCACGTCGAAGCGCTGGCCGCGGCTGGCCAGGTCGCGCGCCAGGGTCAAGGCGTCGGCGCGCAGGATGGTGATATTGGCGGCCTTGAGCTTGTCGCGGTTGGCTTCCAGCTGGCGCACCGCCGGGCCGTGGTTGTCGACCATGGTGACCGTGGCGGCGCCGCGGCTGGCGGCCTCGAAGCCGAGCACGCCGGAACCGGCGTACAGGTCGAGCACGCTGGCCCGGTCCCAGTCGCTGCCGAGCTGGTGGTTGATCCAGTTGAAGACGGTTTCGCGCACGCGGTCCGGGGTCGGACGCAGGCCGAGGGCGTCGACCACCGGCAACAGGGTGCGCTTCCAGGCGCCGCCGATGATGCGGACCTGGTGCTGGGCCATGCGCGGCGCGCCATGGGGCTTGGCGGCCTGCGGCCTCGATGTGGTGGACTTTCTTTGCATGGGCGGCACTATAGCATGCAGGTTTCGACGCCCGCGAGGGCCGCCCTGTCGCGCTTATTTGCCTGCCGCGAGCGCCTCGAAATCGTTGATCCAGCCCTGCATGCGCTGCTGCGCATGGGCTTTTTGCTGCGGCGTCGCCAGCCTGATCGCGGCCAGGATGTATTTCGTCGTATGGTCGATGCTGGCGTCATAGAAGGCCTTGCGCTCGGGCGACTCCATGCGCGTGAACAATTCGCGCATCAGGCCCTGCACCCTGGCGGTCGTCTGTTCGCGGTTGAGCTTTTTCTGCTGCACCTCTTGCAGCAGCGTCAGGATGCGGCGCTGGCGGTACTGGCGTTCCTCGAGCCATTGCTGGTTGTCGAGCGGGCGCAGGTCGGAGGCGCGGCGCAGGGCGGCCTCTTGTTCGCTGCTGAAGCGGCCGAACCACAATTCCATCTGTTCCATCGATTTCTTGAAACGCGCGCGCTGGCGCTTCTCGACGCTGCCGCTCATGAATTTGCGACGGTATTCGTCGTTCTTGTCCTTGAACTTTTTCTCGATGTTGCCGATCTGCTCGGGCGTGATCGACATGGCCAGCGTCGTCAGTTCCGGCACCGCGCGCTGGGCCAGGCGCTCGCCGCGTACGCGGATCTCGCGGTAGGCGCCGTTCAGGTCGGCCTGGCTGGGATTGCCGGCCAATTTTCGCTGGAAATTGCCCAGCAGCGCAGCGTAATCGCGCAACTGCGTTTGGCGATGCCATTGGAACAATCCATTGATGTCGCGCTTGGCGATGTCGGCCTGTTGTCCTTCGAAGTCGACATAGGAATTCATCCACCAGTACAGTAAGGTATCGCCCTGGTTGTAGGAGAAGCGAATGGTGCTGCAGCCAGCCGCCAGGACCAGCAGGGCGATGGCCAATAGCGCAAGGGTGCGCCGGAACACAGTATCCCGCATGCTAAAATTTTTCATATTTTCAACTTTTTGAGAACGGCTTATGAACGTTGTGATCCTCGCCGCCGGCATGGGCAAACGCATGCAGTCTGCCCTGCCGAAAGTTTTGCATCCATTGGCTGGTAAGCCGCTGTTGCGCCACGTCATCGATACGGCCCGTAACCTGGGTCCGAAGAAATTATGTGTGATTTACGGGCACGGCGGCGCAGCGGTGCCCGAGATGGTGTCGGCGCTGGCGCAAGAAACCGGCAGCACGATCGACACCGCGCTGCAGCAGCCGCAGCTGGGCACCGGCCACGCGGTGATGCAGGCCGTGCCGCAACTGGACGATGCCGACGCCACCCTGGTGCTGTATGGCGACGTGCCGCTGACCACGGCCGACACCCTGCGCCGCCTGGTCGAGGCCGCGGGCACCGACAAGCTGGGCATTCTTACCGTCGAACAGGCCAACCCCTTCGGCCTGGGCCGCATCGTGCGCGAGGGCGGCCAGATCGTGCGCATCGTTGAAGAAAAAGATGCCAGCGAGGCCGAACGCGCCATCCGCGAAATCAATAGCGGCATCATGGCGATCCCGACCCGCCACCTCAAGAAATGGCTGGCGGCGCTGTCCAACAACAATGCCCAGGGCGAGTATTACCTGACCGATATCGTGGCCCAGGCCGTGGCGGACGGGGTACCGGTCGTCTCGGCCAGCCCGTCGGGCGAATGGGAAGTGGCTGGCGTCAACAGCAAGGTGCAGTTGGCCGAGCTCGAGCGTCGTCACCAGCTCAATATCGCCCACGCGCTGCTGGAAAAAGGCGTGACCTTGATGGATCCGGCGCGCATCGATGTGCGCGGCGAACTGGTGTGCGGCCGCGACGTCGTCATCGACGTCGGCTGCGTGTTCGAAGGCCGGGTCGAACTGGCCGATGGCGTCAAGGTCGGCGCCAACTGCGTGCTGGTCGGCGCCACGGTCGGCGCGGGCGCCAACATCAAGCCGTTCTGCCATATCGAAGGCGCCGCGATCGGCGCCGCCTCGCAGATCGGCCCGTATGCGCGCCTGCGTCCGGGCACCGAGCTGGGCGAGGACGTCCATGTCGGCAACTTCGTCGAGGTCAAGAACAGCACCGTGGCCGCGCACAGCAAGGCCAACCACCTGGCCTATATCGGCGACACGACCGTCGGTGCGCGCGTCAACATCGGCGCCGGCGTCATCACCTGCAACTACGACGGCGCCAACAAGTTCCGCACCGTGATCGAGGACGAGGTGTTCGTGGGCAGCGACAGCCAGCTGGTGGCCCCGGTCACGATCGGCAAGGGCGCGACCATCGGCGCCGGCACCACGCTGACCAAGGATGCGCCGGCCGGCAAACTGACCATCTCGCGGCCCAAGCAGATGACCATCGACGGATGGACGCGGCCGGTGAAAGTGAAGAAGTAATCCACCGGCTGTCGACAGGGTAATCACAGGAAGCGAAGAGGATAAACACAGGATAAACACAGGGTCATCCCATGGTTACCCCCTGCTTGTTCACCTGGTCTTCACCTGGTCTTCCACAATATTATCCACAGGCCGGGGCGGGTCTTCAGACGTCGATCCGGGTGTCGAACTTGCTGCGGTGGGTCGAAAAATAGGCTTTCACGTTGCGCACGTTCGCGTGCGACGTGAACAGCCGGTGCGCCAGCGCGTGGTAGGCGGGCATGTCGGCGACTTGCACGACGAGCACGAAGTCCGGCCCGGGCGACACCCGGTAGCACTGCAGCACGGCCGCTTCCCTGGCGGCCAGGTGCTCGAACGCTTCCATGCGCTCGGCCGCTTGCACGTCCAGCGTGATCTCGACGATGGCGCTCAAGCGGCTGCCGACCTTGTCGGGAGCCACGATCGCGACCTGGCGCTCGATGACGCCGCTGTCGGTCAGCTGCTTCACGCGCCGCAGGCAGGTGGGCGGCGATACATGCACCAAGGCCGCCAGTTCGGCGTTCGTATGCGATGCATCAGTCTGCAAAATGTTCAGGATGCGACGATCGAGGTCGTCCAGTGCTGGGGTATCGGTCATCACCGTGAAATATTCAATAAATATTGACGATTATATGAAACAATATTTCTTGTTCATACAAATATGAAATAATCTAATAAAATTGGCCGCACACTGTAAGCTTATTTCATCGAGATTGCTCTACGATAAGACTCAACAGTTTATCTACAAGTGAGGTTAGCCATGTGCGGTATCGTCGGTGCAGTCGCCAAACGCAATATCACCCCCGTCCTGATCGAGGGCCTGAAACGGCTCGAATACCGGGGCTATGACTCCTGCGGCGTGGCCATCCACCTGGACGGCCGCCTGACCCGCTCGCGCTCCACCTCGCGCGTGGCCGACCTCGAATCGCAGGTCAAGGAAGCCAGCCTCGACGGCTTCACGGGCATCGCCCACACCCGCTGGGCCACCCACGGCGCCCCGGCGTCGCACAACGCCCACCCGCATTTCTCGCCCAGCGAAGACAACGCCCGCATCGCACTTGTCCACAACGGCATCATCGAAAACCACGACGAGCTGCGCGCCGAACTGACCGGCCTGGGCTACACCTTCACGAGCCAGACCGACACCGAAGTGATCGCCCACCTGGTCGACCACCTGTACACCGGCGACCTGTTCGAGACCGTGCAGCAAGCCGTCAAGCGCCTGCACGGCGCCTACGCGATCGCCGTGTTCTGCCGCGAGGAACCGCACCGCGTGATCGCCGCGCGCCAGGGCTCGCCGCTGATCGTGGGCGTGGGCAAGGACGAGAACTTCGTCGCCTCCGACGCGATGGCACTGGCCGGCACCACCGACCAGATCATCTACCTCGAAGAAGGCGACGTGGTCGACCTGCAACTGGCCCGCTACTGGATCGTCGATGCCGAAGGCCGTCCGGTCGAGCGCGAAGTGAAAACCGTGCACGCGCACACCGGCGCGGCCGAGCTCGGCCCATACCGCCACTACATGCAAAAAGAGATCTTCGAACAGCCGCGCGTGATCGGCGACACGCTCGAAGGCGTGACCGGCGTGATGCCGGAACTGTTCGGCGACGGCGCCTATGCGGTGTTCAAGAAGATCGACCGCGTGCTGATCCTGGCCTGCGGCACCAGCTACTATGCGGGCCTGACCGCCAAGTACTGGATCGAATCGGTGGCCAAGGTGCCGGTGAACGTCGAGATCGCCAGCGAATACCGCTACCGCGACAGCGTGCCGGCGCCGAGCACCCTGGTGGTGACGATCTCGCAGAGCGGCGAGACGGCCGACACCCTGGCCGCGCTCAAGCACGCGCGCAGTCTCGGCATGGAACATACGCTCACCATCTGCAACGTCTCGACCAGCGCCATGGTGCGCGAATGCCAGCTGGCCTACATCACCCGCGCCGGCGTCGAAGTGGGCGTGGCCTCGACCAAGGCATTCACGACCCAGCTGGCCGCCCTGTTCCTGCTGACCCTGACCCTCGCGCAAGTCAACGGCCGCCTGACCGATGCCGAAGAAACCGAACACCTCAAGATGATGCGCCACCTGCCGGTCGCGCTGTCGTCGGTGCTGGCGCTCGAGCCGCAGATCATCGCCTGGGCCGAGGAATTCGCGCGCAAGGAAAACGCCCTGTTCCTGGGCCGCGGCATCCACTATCCGATCGCCCTCGAAGGCGCGCTGAAGCTCAAGGAGATTTCGTACATCCACGCCGAGGCCTACCCGGCCGGCGAACTGAAACACGGCCCGCTGGCGCTGGTGACCGAAGAGATGCCGGTGGTCACGATCGCGCCGAACGATGCGCTGCTGGAAAAGCTGAAGTCGAATATGCAGGAAGTGCGCGCGCGCGGCGGCCAGCTGTACGTATTTGCCGACGTCGATTCGCGCATCACCTCGGGCGATGGCTTGCACGTGATCCGCCTGCCGGAGCACTACGGCCTGCTGTCGCCGATCCTGCACGTGGCGGCGCTGCAATTGCTGGCGTATCACACGGCGCTGGCGCGTGGAACCGATGTGGACAAGCCGCGTAACCTGGCGAAGTCGGTGACGGTCGAGTAAGGCTGTCGGGGTAGGCATTCGCTTGGCTTCTGGCAGCCCAATAAAGTCTGCCACCGCGATCAATGCCCCGTCGTCAGGCCCGCGGCACTCGAGCGGGCGCCGGGTTTGTCAGGCACCGACCGGGATCGGGTTTTCGAGAAAATACCGGTTCAGCTCATCGACCAGCTTGTGTTCGCCCGGCCCTGGGTTGTTGCGAGCCTGGAGGGCCGCCTCGACCAGGGCTTCTTCGCTATCCGTGGCCAGCGCTTTCAGCGTCTCGGCAATGAAGGGCGCGAGCGGCATGGCGCGTGGATCGTCACCTTTGTAGATGAGGTCGGTGTTGACCCAGGGCGGTGCGATCTCCTGTACGCTCACGTTCGTGTCGCGCAGCATGAACCGCAGCGACATCGTGTATGAGTGCAGGGCTGCCTTGGTTGCCGAATACACGGCGGTGCTTGCGAGCGGCACGTAGGCAACGACCGAGGTGTTATTGATGATGCTCGCGCGCGGCTTGCGCTTCAAATGCGCGATCAGCGCCGAGACCATGCGGATGGGGCCTGTCAGGTTGGTGTCGATGGTCGCCAGTGCCACCGCATCGTCCAGAGGTCCTGCGACGTCGTCGAACGGCATAATGCCCGCATTGTTGATGAGCACGTTCAAGGCCGGATGCTCCGCCATCAACGTCGACGCGACGCGTTCGATGCTGGCAGGGTCGGCGATATCCAGTTCTACTGCCTTCATGCCCGGATTGGCGCTGGTGATTTCATCCAGCAGCGCCTTGCGGCGCCCGCCGATGATGACCTGGTTGCCCAGCGCGTGGAAGGCTTCGGCGAGGCCGCGGCCGATGCCCGACGTGCCGCCGGTAATGAATATGGTGTTATCGGTCAGTTGCATGATTTTTCCTTCACGATGATGAAAGGCGACCATTACCTGGGTCCCAAGGAACGCTGTCGCCGGGATCGCCCACCAGGAGCGATACGGTTTCTCTTCAAACGGTGACAGCCCGGTCAATCGAGGTAACGCGGCAGTGTCGGAAGCTTGGCGTTGTCGGCCGGCTCATGCTGGATGATCAGCTTCGCGCCCGTCTTCGCGATGACCGCGTCCAGCTTCTTGCCCGAATCGATGGTCTGGTCGTGGTCGTAGTTCCAGGTCGGCACCTGGCGCCGTTGATGGTTCTCGGTGAAATGCCACTGGTCTCCCGACAGGATCAGCGGCCCGGACTTCTGGAGCTTGAGCAACAATGCCATGCTGCCTGGCGTATGGCCCGGCGTCTGGATCGTCTTGAGCGCGCCATCGCCGAACAGGTCGACATCGCCGTCGATAACGCGGACACGCTTGAGCTGCTTGCCCGATATATGCGAACTGAACAGGTCGGCGAGGATGTAACGTTTCGACGCGACTTCCGTGTCCGCCATGGCGTCGAGTTCGGCGCGCTGGACGATCAGGGTTGCATTCGGAAAGTCGTTCACCTGGCCGGCATGGTCGAAGTGGGCATGCGACACCGCGACATGAGTGATGTCGTCGCGTCCCAGCCCCAGGTCGGCGAGCTGCTCGACGATGGTGCGTTTCATCCTGGTGGTGAAGGTGCCTTCCGTGATCGGGCCGTCCAGGTAACGCTTCGGCAAGCCGGTATCCCACAGGATCCAGTCCTCGCCGTGCTTGATCAGGTAGCAGGACATGACGATGTCATGGGACTCGCCCTGGTACAGGCCTTCGTCCGACATCACCGATTTGTCGCCGAGCGTCATCTCGCCGCAGTCGAGCCGGTACATCCGGGTGTCAGGGGCCGCGGCGTAGGCGCTACCGGCCGCGGCGATGGAAACAACGAGTGCGGAAAGAAGGCGTTTCATACTGATCTCCTGAGTGGGCTGTGGGGCGGCGCCGCAGGTTTCTGGCACTGGCTGGCAACCGGTGAGACCAGTATGACTGCCGTTATTGCGGCAATAAATACGCTAAACTGCGTCAGTTTGTCGCACCAGGAGAGACAATGCAGGAAGTGATCGCTGCTTCGTTACAAGACATCGGCGCCTTCGTTGCCGTCGCGCGCACCGGCGGCTTCACCAGTGCGGCCGAGCGGCTCGGCACCAGCAAGTCGAATGTCGGCAAGGCGGTACAAAGATTGGAACGGCATCTGGGCACGCTCCTGTTCCAGCGGACCACGCGCGCGGTGCGCCTGACCGCGGACGGCGAAACCTACCTGGCGGCCGCGCTGGCTGCGATCGAACAGTTGCGCGGGGCCGAGCAGGCGCTTGCCAGCCAACGCGGGGAGGCGATCGGCCGGGTCCGGGTCGACATTCCTACCGGCTTCGGGCGGCTGCTGCTCCCGACCTTGGGCGGCTTGCGGGTGCGCCATCCCCACCTCGTCGTCGAGATGGCCACTGCGGACCGCATGTCCGATGCGGTGGCAGACGGTTGGGACATCGTGGTGCGCATCGGCCACCTTCCGGCCGACAGCGAAATGACGGTCCGGAAGATCTGCGATACGCGCCTGGGACTGTACGCGGCGCCATCCTATCTTGCCGCGCGCGGTACGCCTGCCTCGGTCGACGACCTGCATCCGCACGAAGTCTTGCTCTATCGTAGCTATACCGGTCAGCTGCGCGGCTGGTCCGTCCTGGACAAGAACGTCCGCCGGGAGCTGATGCCCGCGCCCGCGATGATCCTGGGCGATGCCCCTGCCCTGGTCGACGCCGCCCTCCACGGATTCGGCATCGCGCAGATGCTGGACCGTTTCGTCGCGGCGGACGTCGCGGCTGGCCGCCTCGTGCCCGTGCTGCCCGGTATTGTCCTGCCAGGACCGCCCGCCCACGCCCTGATTCCAGCAGGCCGCAGGATGACCGGCAGGACCAGGGTAGTACTTGACCACATCGTCGAGATCCTGCGCAGCCAGGGCGAATCGTTCGCGTCGTTGCCCAACGTGTGACAGGCGTGATCGTTCGTCGATCGCCACCTGCTGGTCCCAGTCCCTGCAAGCCATGACAAGCCGTTCATGGCCGCTTGCCATCACGCGCGAAATGCGCAACGCCATGCGCGAATCGTCCTGCCAACAGCAGGAACGATCAGTGACTGCCCCGCCCCGCGTCGATACCATCTTTCCCATTCAACACACACCGCTGCCGAGCTCGGCCCGCCACCCGCGGGCCGGCCCGTCATGGTGTTCTTTTAATCCAGGAATGGGGAATGACAGTGAAGCTACTACTACTGATGGGACTCATGGTCGCGCATGGCCTGGCGAACGTCCATGCACAGGCCAAGCCGGAAACGCCCGGCGCCGACCTGATCGTCCACAACGCCAAGATCTACACCGGCAATCCCGCCCAACCCGCCGCATCCGCCCTGGCCGTCAAGAACGGCCGCATCTACTCGGTCGGCACGGAAGCCGAGATACTGGCCCTGAAGAACGCCAACACCAGGATCATCGATTCCCGCGGCCGCCGCCTCATCCCCGGCATCATCGACGCCCACACCCACGTGCTCAACGAAGGCGGCTATAACTACACCCTGCGCTGGGACGGCGTGCCGACCCTGCGCCAGGCCCTGGCGATGCTGGGCGAGCAAGCCAGGCGCACCCCGGAAGGCCATTGGGTCAAGGTGGTCGGCGGCTGGTCCCCTTACCAGTTCGAGGAAAACCGCTTTCCCACCATGGACGAACTGCGCAAGGCCGTCCCCGATCGTCCGATGATCGTGCAGTACGCCTACAACCGCGCCTTCCTGAACCAGCAGGCGATGGATGCGCTGGGCGTGGGCACCGACAAGTTCCCGGTCTTGCCCGGCACCGAGTTCGAAAAGGACGCGCAGGGCAAGAATACCGGCGTAATCTTCGGTAACACCTTCCAGTACATCGCCATCGAGACCATGGTGCCCCAGCTGACGTTCGACGAGGAAGTGAGCTCGCTGGTCCAGACGGTCCACAGTCTCAACCGCGTCGGGGTCACGTCCATCGTCGATGCGGGCACGGGCTTTCGCGGCTATCCCAAGGCCCAGCGCACCGTGGACGTGCTCGCCCGCGACAACCGCCTCAATATCCGCATGCCCTTCATGGACATCCAGTTCGGCGAGGGCGCCGACTTCAACGTGGTGGACGCGCAGATCACCGCGATCACGAAGACCGCGCCGATCGGTCCCGGCCACAACCTGCACCCGCACCTGGCCCACGGCCATTCCTACCAGGGCGCCGGCGAACTGCTGTCGGTGGAGGTGCATGACCACGAAAACTTCGACCGTCCGGCGATCATCATCGAGCCGGCCAGGATGCACCAGCTGGTGGAACGCGATATCTCCAAGCTGATCCAGCGGCGCATTCCGTTCCGCGAGCACATCAGCTACGACGAGAACATCACGCCCTTCCTCGATGCGCTCGAGAAGCAGAACGCGAAGACGCCGATCGACGGCCTGCGCTGGAGCCTCGAGCACGCCGAGACCATCAGCCCCGCGAACATCGCCAGGGTAAAGGCGCTGGGCGGCGGCATCGCCCTGGACGCCAAGATGGCGATGCACGGCGACGGCTTCGTCAAGACCCACGGCCGCGAGAAGGCGTTGCAGACGCCGCGCCTGCGCCACCTTGTCGACAGCGGCATCCCGCTGGCCATGACCACCGACGCCTTCCGCGCATCCTCGTTCAATCCCTGGATCGGCATCAGCTGGATGGTGTCCGGCAAGGCGGTCGGCGGCACCGAAGTGCTGGCCAAGGACAACCGCCTGACCCGCGCCGAAGCGCTGGGCCTGTTCACGCGCAAGGCGGCATGGTTCATGAACACCGAATCCGAGATGGGCATGATCGCCCCCGGCCAGCTTGCCGACTTCGCGCTGCTCGACCGCGACTACTTCTCGGTGGCCGAGTCGCAGATCAAGTCCATTTCGTCGGTGCTCACGGTGATGGATGGCCGGGTGGTCTATGGCGCGCAGGACTACCGGTCGCTGACGCCGGCCTTGCCCGAGATCCTGCCGGCCTGGTCGCCGATCAAGCATTTCGGCGGCTATTACCAGGCCAGGTAAGGTGAACCTGCGCGTGGCGTGGCTCGCCATTTCCCTGCCGTTGGCGACCGATGCCGCGCTCGCGCAGTTTCGTCCCTTGCGGTTCGACGATGGATTCGATGAACAGCGCCGGGGCTGCGTCGATCACGGCAGCGGCACTGCATGCTGGAAGGACCGCCCGATCGCCGACCATGTGCGCTTGAGCGTCGGCGGCGACCTGCGCGCGCGCTACGAACACACCGGCAATCCGCGCTACGGCCTGCAACAGGAGGATCGCCGGGGCGTGCTGATGCAGCGCGCCTCGGTCTTCGCCGACCTGCGCCTGGGACAGCACTGGCGCGGCTTCGTCCAGCTGTCGAGGTCGACCACCAATGGCCGCCGCGCCGGCCCGTCCCCGGTCGACGAGAACCGGCTCGATCCCAGCAACCTGTTCGCCGAATGGCAGTCGGGTCGGGATGGCGCAGCCCGCGTCGGACTGCGCGTCGGGATCCAGGAACTGCAGTTCGGATCGGGCCGCATCGTCGACGCCCGCGAAGGGCCGAACGTGCGGCGCAGCTTCGACGCCGTCCGCGGCTATGCGACAAGCGGCGCGTGGCGGGTCGACGCCTTCGCCGCGGCGCCGCGCCAGAACCTGCCCGGCAGCTTCGACGACGTCCAGTCGCCGACCCAGGCGCTGCGCGGCATCTACGCGACCCGCACTGGCGGCCTCACCTCCTGGGACGCCTATGCGCTGCATTTCGAAGACACCGTCGCCCGCTACGTGCAGGGCGAGGCGCACGAACGCCGCTGGACGGTCGGCGCCCGCCTGTTCGGCGAACGCGGAGCCTGGGACTGGAATTGGGAAATCGCCGTGCAGGGTGGGCGCTTCGGCGCGGCCGGCATCCGCGCCTGGTCGCTCGCCACCGACACCGGCTATGCCTTCGATGGCGTGGCCGGCAAACCGCGCGTGGCGCTGCTTGTGGCCATTGCCAGCGGCGACAAGAATCCCGACGACAAGCGCCTGGGCACCCTCAACTCCCTTTACCCTCGCGGTAATTATTTCGGCGACGAGGCGACGCTCGGGCCACGCAACTTTTTCAGCCTCCACCCGGCGCTGACCATGCGCCTCGCACCCGGGGTGCGGCTGAACGCCAGCCTCGATTTCTTCTGGCGCCACAGTCTCGACGACGGCGTGTATGCCCCCAACGGCATGCTGATCCGGCCCGCCGGCGACAGCCGCGCGCGTTATGTGGCGACCATCGCATCGCTCGGCGCCACCTGGACGCTGCCCCGGGGCTGGTCCTCGACCGCGGTCGTCGCCTATGGGCAGCCGGGCGCCTTCCTGCGCGAGAGCGGCGCCGCCGATGCGCTCAGTTTCATCAGCCTCGGCGCGCAGTACCGCTTCTGAGCGTTTATCGTGCGTTGCGCATTCTGCAACACAGCATGTCGGAACGTGCAGCTAGATCGATGTCATCCAGGCAAGGATAATGGTCCGGCGCCGGGTTCGTACGCCACCCGGAGCCCTATCGAATCAACAGGATGCGCCTCGCGGGGCGCGTCGCAATCGGTCCATTCCTATGTCGAATACGCTCGAACTTCCCGAGAATGTGGCCACGTTCACGTCCGTCAACCGGTCCTGGAATGGCGCGCACGTCGAACTGCACGAATACACATGCACTGGCAGGATCCAGTTTCCGGTGGAGCGGCCGCACGAACTGACCTGGCTTTGCGCCCAGTTCGAAGAGATCGGACGCGATTGTCTCCAGGCCAGGCTGGCGCCCAACAAGCCCAATCCACTCGCCTACAAGCCGCGATCGCTGTATATCGCGCCGGCCGACATGCCGCTGTGGGCGCATTCCGACGATACCAGTTATCTCAAGTGCGCGACGATCAACTTCGACGCAAGCGAACTCCAGGAGCGGCTGGAAATATCCCGTGCACTAGCGTTGGCGGACAGCCCCCGCTTCCGGTTTTCCGACGATCGCCTGTGGACCTTGATCAGGCTGCTCGTGGACGCGATCGGCGACGCCGATCCCAGCGCCCAGCTGTATGGCGACTCGCTCACCGCGGCGATCGCGGCGAAGCTCTTCGAACGGCCCAGGCAGGCCAAGGGCAGCGAACAAAAGCTCTCCGCAATCCAGCTCAGGGATGCGATGAGCTACCTCGAGGCGAACCTGCCGGCGAGGGTGGAATTGGCCACGCTCGCCGAGCTGGCCGGCTTGTCGCAATCGCACTACAGCCGCGCCTTCAAGGCATCGACCGGGCTGGCGCCCTATCGCTGGCAGTTGCAGTCGCGCGTCGAGCGGGCCAAGCACCTGCTGCTCAATACCAATAACGGCCTGCAGGATGTGGCCGAGGCGACCGGTTTTGCCGATGCGGTGCATTTCGGACGGACCTTCCGCAAGCTGACGGGCGCGACACCGGCGGCATGGCGGACCGACATGCTCACCTAGCATGCATCCGGCAATGGTCGCGTGATCGGCCGACCGTGTCGCCGGCGCGGCCATCGCCGGCATTTTTTCATTTTTTTTCACCGCGCGCGCGGGGGACTGGCGCCCCGCCCCTGGCCTACAGTTCTCCCTGTCGCCAATCCCGGCGGCTTTCAAACAAGGTGAATATCATGACCAGGCCATCCCGTCCTTCCGCTCCCGGCAAACCGATGACCCCCGCCGACGCGTCGCGCATCCAGTCCTCCACGGCCAGACGGCATGGCGGCGCCGTGCCGGCCGGCAGCTTCGCTACCCGTGCCCAGGCCGCGGCCGCCCGCCACGCCGCTGCCAAGACCAAGTAAGCGCGCCAGCCGCTCCGGGCTTCGTGTCCGGGCTGGCGGCCGTGATGCGATACAGTAGCGTAAGACATCGCCCCAAGAATGAGCAAGAAGCCCGACCATGAACCGACCGCCCGCCAATCCGCCCTATCCACGCTTCGGCGAGTGTCTGCGGACGCTGGCGCTGGCTTTCGATACCAAGGCGGGCAACCACGACGTCGACCGCCTGGCCCGCCAGGGAGACTATGACTGGTCGCTGCTGCGCCGCCTGACCGGCGAGCTGCTGCTGGCGCCCCTGGCACGCTACGTCGACCCGGGGTTTGCCGCGCTGCTGTCAGCATGGCTGGAGCACATGCAGGTGCGCTATCGCGAGCTCGTGCTGGACGCCACCGTCGACAGCCTGGGCCGCCCCGCGGCGCTCCCCATCCTGGTGTCCACCTTCTTCGCGCCGCAGGCCGCCGGGTTGCTCGTCGCGGCCCGCAAGGACTGGGGCGGCCCGGAACTGGCCCGGCTGCTCGATCCCGCATGCGATCCGGTTGCCGTCGCCATGGAGTGGCTGAACGCGGGCGAGGCGACGCCGCTGGCGAAAGTGGCGTTTCCCGGCACCACGGGCCAGGATCGGGCGGCCTACGAAAAAGTCCGGAAGTGGACCCGCGGCGTCGATGTGCCGTCGCTGGCCGGCATCCGGATGTTCGCGGACGCGCTCGGGCGCAGCGCAGCGGTGGGCGAGGAAAAGACGGTCCTCCTGCGGCGCTGGCTGCTGCTGGCGCGCGCCCTGGCCTACCTGGATCGGCAATGGCCGGCCGTTCCTGTCCGCAAGGAGATGCTGCGCTACCTCCTGTCGGGCATGCCCGACATCGATGTGCCCGCCATCCTGTGGCAGGCGGTGCAGGATCACGCTGGCCGCTATGCGGCCATGTCCTCGCCGGCCCTGGCGCTGTACGAAGACCTCGAGCGCACCACGCCAAAAGAAGCGGGCGCCCAGGAGCGGACCAGGCAGGCAATCGATGCCCTGGCAAGCCTGATGACGGAGCATGACCCGGAAGGCAATACCGCATTCCACCTCGCCTGGCTCGAGGGCCGTTGGCATGTCCTGTCCGGCCGCTTCGGCGAGGCGCTCGGGCATTACGAACACGCGGTCGAGCTGGCCAGCTACCGCGCGGGAAAGCAACTGGCGTCGATCCTGGAAGAGGGCCTGGCGCTGGCCGCCTTCCTGAACGACAAACCCTGCATCAAGCGTTTCAAGCACCAGGCGGTCGCTGCCGGATTGTTCGTCGAACCACAGGGGCAATCGGTCATCGAGCGCTGGGAAATCGACCAGGTCAGCCAGCAATTTCACCGCCTCTTTCCGCATGCGGGCCGTTTCCCGGAGGCGCCCCTGCATGACGAGCAGGAGGGGTTGCTCGGCCTGCTCGTGCTCGATGAAGAAGCACTGGAAAGGATGCAGCCCGATCTTGCCAGGCCGGATCGGGTCAGGGCCGTGCGTTTCCTGGGCGGCGAGGTGCGGCGCCAGCCGCAGTTGCTGATTCTCGCCTCGCAAGGAAAGGTGTCCGAAGTGGCGCGCTTGCTGGAACAAGGCGCGTCGGTCGACCAGCTCGACGACGCCGGCGGGTCGGCCCTGCTGTGCGCGATGCAGTATGCGGAACGCAGCGGCGATCGCCGTACGCTCGACCTGCTGCTTGACGTGCCGCATGCCGCGGCCACCCTGGACAGCATGACCGCCAAAAAGCAGATCACCCCGCTGTTCTTCGCGATCGGCCACGGCCAGCCGGACGTGGTCGAGAAGCTGTTGCGCATGGGGGCCGCGGCCGACCGGCGCGCGAACATCGTCGACCAGACGCCGCTGCACCACGTGATCGAAACGCTGGGCGCGATCCGCTCGCCCGCCAGGCTGCGCCACTTGCTGTCGCGTTCCCGGTCGGCCGACCGCGACCTGGTGCGCCAGGACGTGTTGCGGCGCCATGGCGTCAGCCTGGCAGGCGTGTTCGGGGATGGCAGTGCGCTGCAGCGGCTGCGCGAAAACGAGGACCACGAGGCCATCTTCCAGGAGGTGATCGACTTTCTGGTCAGGGACCGTCTCGCCCGGCACTCGGAAGCGGCGCTGCTGCGCATGGCCGAGCTGCTGTTGCAGCACGGCGCCAATCCCAATGCCCGGCACGCCTATCCGGCGCCCGGGCGCACCCCGCTGATGCTCGCCGCCGAGAACGACTCGGCGGCCGCCTTCGACATGCTGCTGCGCGGCGGCGGCGACCCCTTCCTGGCCGATGCGCAAGGCTGCTCCAGCATGACGCTCGCCCTTGGCTTCCGGTCGGCCAATGTGGTCCGCTATCTGCGCACCAGGAACATCATGTGAAGCGCCCGGGCCGTCAGCCGCGCGCCGAGCGCGCCCCTTTGCCGGCGTTCTTCGTCCCGCCCGGCGATTGCGGCGCCGGCAGCGCGCCGGCGATCTTGCCGTTGGCGGTAACACGCTTCTTGATCCACGCATACACCTCGTCGCAACCGATGCGATCCGCGCCGAGGCGCGGGTCGGGATCGAACGCGGTCTCGATGATCGTGTAGCCCTGCAGGCGTTCCTGGGCCGCCTTCAACAGGCGGGCGCGGTCTTTTTCATTGCGCGCCAGGTCGACCTTGTTCAGGCAGATCAGGATATCGTCGGCCGTGGCGTAGGTCTCGACTTTCTTCAGGATGTCGACGTCGGTGCCGGAAATGCCGCGCGACGCGTCCACCACCAGCAAGAACACATCGGTGTGGTGCAGGTAGTCGTCGATGTGGGCGTTGACGTCCTGCCGATAATCGTTAAACCCCGGATAGTTCACGACGTGGGCATTGCCCTCTTCGCTCAGCGGGTACACCATCGCTTCCTTCGTGGAGCCCGCGACCGGATCGATATCGCTTTCCAGCCCGAACACCGCCTGGATCAGCGAATCCTTGCCCGAGGAGCCGTCGCCCACCACGCCGATCGTGACCCGCTTCATGAGCGTCTGCCTGAGCGTGGCCACGTGGATGATGGCCGGGACCGTCTTGCGGTAGGCGGGGCCGGCCAGGTCGATGGCCAGCCACACGCCGCTCGCGATCCAGCCGATCGGGCCGAGGAAGGCGCCGATCGTGCGCGTCAGGGTGGCGTTGGTCGCGAACGCCAGGCCCTGGCCCAGCAGGGCGCGCGAGACCATATTGGCGACGATCAGCGCGCTCTTGTAGACGGCGAAGCCGCCGAAGCGTCCGACCAGCTGGGTCACGATCGTGGCGGCCGCGCCGGTCGGGTAGTCGTGTTCGCGAATCCCCATCGACTGGAACAGCATGCGCTTTTCGCTGTCGGACATCTGTTCCAGTGTGTTCTCGAACATCTTGAACAGGATCGCTTCCTCGTTCTTCTCGACCGGCTGGGTATCGCTCACCTTGGCCTTGAGCTTCTTGCCGACGTCGAGCACGACCTCGGGATACAGCACGCCGCCGCCGCCGCGCAGCAGGGTCGCGATATCGTTGCTGCCCATCTTGCGCAGGTAGTCCGCGATATTGACCGCCTTCCCGCGCGGGTCGTCGTGGGTATTGTCGAGGGTCTCGGGCTTCATGCCCAGGTATTTCAGGAGCGGGCGCACGTCCTCCGGCGCGTTCTCGATGGAGCGGTGCAGCACGTCGATGACGTCGAGGTTCTTTTTCATGTTCGGTCGATTCCAGGGTAGTCGCGGCCGGTCGCGCCGGCCGTGCGGGATAGTCGGTGAATCAGGCAAGTTTAAAGCCAAGCGTGCCGTCGGGGCCAGCGGGAAGGATGTCGATCGTCATGTGGGCGACGGCAAATCCTCCCAGTGCCCCGGCAACGGCGCCGGTGACCACGCCGAGCGGGGGAATCATCAGGCCGGCGACGATGCCGGCGGTCGTGCCGAACGCCACGCAGGCCGCCAGCTTGGCGCTGCCGGGCGTCGTGAAGTCGACCGTGACATGGTTCTTCTTCGCCCATTCCTGGACCCGCTTCACCAGTTCGGCGGTGATGTCGGGAGCGACGGTGAATTCGGCCTTGGCCTTGGCGGCAAGGAAGGCCAGGAATTTGGCGATGTCGGCGATATTGTTGATGGCGATGGTCATCTTTGTTCTCCAGTGGTCAGGGTGGTGTCGATGTGACACTTGTATATAGGCAAGCCCCGTGCCAGCTTGGTCAAGAAAAATAAATCATCTTAAAATCAATAACTTAGAAATAATCACGCCGTTTATAGTGTTTCCTATGTAAAATAAAATGCAGAAAATATTCACTGAATGAAAAAAAAATTCAAATATGTCCAGTTATCGTTCCATCTCTTTTTGCGGCGACATCGTGGAGCGCGCATCGTTTGCGCGTGTTTACCAGGTGCGGTTCGGCCATCAGGGCAAGGACGATTGCGTGCTCGTGGTCGAGCGCCAGTCGCCTGCCATCTGGCGCGACCTGCACGCAGGCGCCGAGACGAAAGAATGGGACGAGGCCATCGGGGAAGTCGAGGACATCGTGCCCGGGGCGGCGTGGGAGGCGTTCAGGGAAGGCTTGCGCGGATGGGGACCTGCGGGCTTCCTGGACCAGGCCGAGCAATTCTCGGGGGACGGGGAATTCGGGCCGCTGATTGCCCGCCTGCGCGCTCGCGCCCTGCCCATTCTTCAGCGGCGGACCGTGTTCCTGTTGCCCGAAGATCTGTCCACATCGTCTTTCGTGCGGAAAGACATGGTCGAAACCTGGGCCGAACAGCTGTATGAGCTGCTGTCGCGCGGCCAGGCCGGCGCCTTCTCTTTCGTGCGAGTGGGCAAGCCGGGGACGGAGCCGGGCATGCTGGACCTGATGATCGAGCACATGCACAGCAAGAGCGCGGCGCTGGCGTTCGAGCAGCACAAGGACGGGCGCGCAGGGCCGATCCTGCTGGTGGGTCCCACCGGTACCGGCAAGTCCTATGGCGCGCGCCTGTACGTGAAGAACATCGTCGGCAACGACAACTTCGTCAACGTGAACCTCGCCGCCGTGACCGACACGACGATGGAGTCGCGCATCCGGGGCTATGTGCGGGGCGCGTTCACCGGCGCGGACCCGCGCGGCCAGCCGAGCTGGTTCGAGGAGGCCCATGGCGGTGCGCTGTTCCTCGACGAATTCCAGTCCGTCGGCAAGGCGTTCCAGACCCAGTTCCTCGACCTGCTCAATGCCGTCAGCGACAAGGTCGAGGTCGCGCGGGTCGGCGAGGACAAGAACCGCAAGGTCTTCCAGGTCAAGGTCATTCTCGCGATCAATGAAGACCTGGGCGAGCTGCTGCGGACCGACAGGCTGCGCCACGATTTGTTCTACCGGCTGCGGCGGATCGTCAGGTTCAAGCCGCTCAGGGAGCGCCTGTCCGATCCCGTCGCCGGCCGGGCCGAGTTGACGATGCTCCTGACGACGTATCGGTGGCGGCTGGCGCCTCGCATCCAGCATTTCAGGAGCGGCGCGCCAGATATGGCGCCGGTCGACGACCTTCCCGCCACCCGCCTGCACGCCATGTTCGCCCGCTTCGAGGACGCCGCCATCGAGGCGCTGCTGCGCCACGACTGGCCCGGCAACCTGCGCGAGCTGGAGCGTGTCGCCAGCGACCTGTACCATGACGCCGACCGGCGCGTCGACCCTGCGATCAGGTACGAGCACGTGATGCAGGCCATCGCGGAATTCGCCATGCCGCAGCTGATGCCGGCGCCGGTCCAGTCCAGCCCTGCCCCGGCGATCGCGGACAGCACCCGCGCGATACTCGCGAGCGTGGAGCGCGCCCTGCGCGAACGCCGCTTCCATATCGGCGCGGTCCTCGACGAGCTGAAGGTGTACCGGCTCGGCTCGCGGCCGACGCTGCGCCGCTTCCTGGTCGCGCATCGCGCATTGCTGAGCCCCGACATCGCGGCCGATTCGAAAGTCCGGCGCTTCATGAAGTTGCCCGAATAGCCGGAACCGCTTACCATGCGCCCGATGCATCGAGGCACAAGGAATAGGGCCCGGCGTCTGTTTTGCCATGCGTGCAGTCTGCCTATCTCCGGATTTAATTTCCTGGGGGAACCAATCACCGTATAGTGGCGGTTCGATCCCCGGGCCGAGCCCGCTGCCTGCCGGACTTGCGCTTGCCGTCTCCTCCACTTCATCCATGCCCATGAATTCAGAGAATCCCGACCTGATGTACCGCCTGCTCGTGCAGGGCGTGGTCGACTACGCGATCTACATGCTCACGCCCGACGGCGTCGTCTCCAGCTGGAATACCGGCGCCCAGCGCGCCAAGGGCTATACCGCCGCCGAGATCGTCGGCCAGCACTATGCCCGCTTCTACAGCGACGAAGACCGCAACGCCGGCCTGCCGGCCAAGAACCTCGAGATCGCCACCCGCACCGGCCGCTTCGAAGACCAGGGCTGGCGCGTGCGCAAGGACGGCAGCGGGTTCTGGGCCCACGTCGTGATCGATGCCGTGCATGGCGACGACGGCGCCCTGCTCGGCTTCGCCAAGATCACGCGCGACGTCACCGAGCGCTACCAGCAGCAGCGCAAGCTGGTCGAGGCCAAGGACCTGGCCGAAGCCTATAGCCGCCAGATGAGCTCCCTGTCGCACTTCCTCGACTCGGTGATCGCCAACATCCCCGCCAGCGTGCTGGTGCTGGACGTCGGGACCCAGGTCATCCTGCTGGCCAACCAGCAGGCCCAGCGCCTGTTCGCCCAGGCCTATGTCGACCTCAAGGGCCTGGTCGCCGGCGATTGCCTGAGCCCGGGCGTGGCCGACTACGTCGCGCGCCAGATGGCGAACACGGCCCCGGCCAGGGCCGGCCTCGACGATGCCGTGCTGGTGCAGACCTCGGTCGGCCCGCGCAGCCTGCGCAGCCGCACCGTAGTGGGCAAGCAACCCGATGGCGACGGCGACTATGTCCTGGTCATCACCGAAGACGTGACCGACGAACTCGCCGCCTATGCCCAGATCCACCACATGGCGCAGCACGACGGCCTGACCAACCTGCCGAACCGCAACCTGTTCAACGAGCGCCTCAAGAGCGCCATCGCGCACGGTGCGGACGACGTCCCGGGCGTGAGCATCCTGTGCCTCGACCTGGACAACTTCAAGAATATCAACGATGCCTTCGGCCACGGCTTCGGCGACAAGATCCTGCTGATGCTGGCGGGGCGCCTGCGCAAATGCCTGCGCGACCAGGACACGCTGGCCCGCCTGGGCGGCGACGAGTTCGCCGTCGTGCTGCCGCGCGTGAAACGCCTGGAAGAGGCGCAGCAGGCGGCGCAGCGCCTGATCGAGGCGGTCGCGCCGGCATTCTCGATCGACGGCCACAGCTTCGCGGTCGGCGTCAGCATCGGGATCGCGCTGTCCACGACCGCTGGCTACACGGCCGAGCAATTGCTGCAGTATGCGGACATGGCCTTGTACGAGGCCAAGCGCAATGGCCGCAACCGCTACGAGGTCTTCCGTCCCGAGCTCGAGGCGGCGGCGCGGGTGCGGCGCCAGATCGAGATCGACCTGCGCCGCGCGCTGCACCGCGGCGAGCTGCAGATGCATTACCAGCCGATCGTCGAGAAGGCCGGCAAGCGCATCTCGGGCTACGAAGCCCTGATCCGCTGGCAGCATCCGGAACGCGGCGCGATCGCGCCGGTCGACTTCATCCCGATCGCCGAAGAAACCGGCCTGATCCACGAGCTCGGCGCGCGCGCACTCAACCTGGCCTGCCAGGAGGCGGCGGCCTGGACCGATGGCGAGACGATCGCCGTCAACCTGTCGCCGGTCCAGTTCAAGAGCAGCGAGCTGGTCAGCATGGTGGCGCTGGCGCTGGCCGATTCCGGCCTGGCCGCCGAACGGCTGGAACTCGAGATCACCGAGTCGGTCCTGCTCGACAATAGCGATGGCAATATCCGCACCTTAAAGGCGTTGAAGAAACTGGGCGTGCGCATCTCGCTCGACGATTTCGGCACCGGCTATTCCTCGCTGAGCTATCTGCGCTCCTTCCCATTCGACAAGATCAAGATCGACAAGTCGTTCGTGCAGGAGATCGGCGAAAGCCGCGAAGCGATGGCGATCATCCGCGCCATCACGGGCCTGTCCAGCAGCCTGCTGATCGAAACCACGGCCGAGGGCGTGGAAACGGAGGAGCAGTTCCGGCGCCTGATGGAAGAAGGCTGTTCGCACTTCCAGGGCTATCTGTTCGGCCGGCCCGAGGCGGCCGAGAACCGCATCCAGCAGCTCGACCGGCTGGTAAGCGGCCTGTAGCGACGGGTCTCGGTACTACTACCGAGACCATGCCAGGTCGAATACTGAGAGCGCCCCGTTTACGGCCGGAGGTCCGCGCACGCCTGATTTGTTTGGGCTATACTCCGCCCAGTCCTCTATAGGACTTCCCGCTCAATGGACGCCAGGGATATCGACTGGCCTGCCTGACAATCCCTGTCGGCGCGTCATATCCGTGTTGCCTGCCAGGCCGGCCCGGCTGTTATCCAGTCGACCGTCGCCCTGCCTATGCCATGCGTCGGTTGCCGAGTTCTGTTGCTGTTTTCACGGACCGCGACAGGTCCCGACAACCCGTTCCTTATCGGTGCTTCCAGCCGCCAGCAGGCGGTGTGGAGGCATTCCCTTACCGAGCCGTTGAACTTTTTAAATCTGATTGCATGCCAGGCCATCGCAAACATTTTTCAGGTGATACTCGTATGCGTACCTCGCTTCTCGTTGTCCTTTCTTGCCTTATCCTTGCATCCTGCAGCAAGGCGCCCGCCCCTTCCAATGACAAGCCGGTCGACGTCGTCCTGATCGGCGCCGGCGTCATGAGCGCCACCCTCGGCACCATGCTCAAGGAACTCGATCCGGAACTCTCGATCCAGATGTTCGAGCGCATGGATTCGGTCTCGGCCGAAAGCTCCGACGCGATGAACAATGCCGGCACCGGTCACTCCGGTTTCGCCGAGCTGAACTACACGCCCGAAATGCCGGACGGCGCCATCGACACCAGGAAGGCCGTCGACATCAACGAACAATTCGAAATCTCGAAGCAGTTCTGGGCCTACCAGGTGCAGAAGCAATACCTGGGTGCGCCGAACACCTTCATCAACAATGTGCCGCACATGGCCTTTGTCTGGGGTGACGACAATATCCACTACCTGCGCAAGCGCTACGACGCGCTGCAAAAGGAAAACCTGTTCAAGGGCATGCTGTTTACCGAAGACCAGGAGACGATCCGCAAGTGGGCGCCGCTGGTCATGAACGGCCGCGACGCCAGCCAGAAGGTGGCCGCGACCCGCATGGACATCGGTACCGACGTCAACTACGGCACCCTGACCCGCAGCATGGTCAAGCACCTGACCGGCACCCACGGCATGACCCTGAACCTGCGCAGCGAAGTGCAGGACATCGAGCGCGGCGAGAACGGCCTGTGGAACGTGACCGTCAAGAACCTGGCGGACAACCAGCTCAAGACCGTGAGCGCCAGGTTCGTGTTCATCGGCGCCGGCGGCGGCGCCTTGCCGCTGCTGGAAAAGACCGGCATCCCCGAAGCCAGGGGCTACGGCGGCGTCCCGGTCGGCGGCCAGTGGCTGGTGACCACCAATCCGGCGCTGATCGAAGCGCACCACGCCAAGGTGTATGGCAAGGCCTCGGTCGGCTCGCCGCCGATGTCGGTGCCGCACCTGGACACCCGCATCATCGACGGCAAGAAAGCCCTGCTGTTCGGACCGTTCGCGACCTTCTCGACCAAGTTCCTCAAGAACGGTTCGTGGATCGACCTGCCGGCCTCGATCGGCGCCGGCAATGTGCGTCCGATGGTGCAGGCCGGCATCGACAACATCCCGCTGACCAAGTACCTGGTGGAGCAGGTGATGAACTCGCAGGAAGACCGCATGGCCACCCTGCGCGAGTACCTGCCGGAAGCGAAGATGGAGGACTGGGAACTGGTCAACGCCGGCCAGCGCGTCCAGATCGTCAAGGACGACCCGAAGAAGGGCGGGCTGCTGCAGTTCGGCACCGAAGTCGTGGCATCGAACGACGGCACCATCACCGCCCTGCTGGGCGCCTCGCCGGGCGCTTCGACCGCCGCGCCGATCATACTGAAGGTGCTCAAGGCATCGGCCTTCCGCGACCAGCTGGAAACGCCGGCATGGCAAGCCAGGATGCGTGAAATGATTCCTTCGTACGGCCGCAAGCTGAACGACGATCCGGCCTTCGCCAACCAGATCCGCCAGCAGAGCAGCGCCGTGCTGGGCCTGAAGGCGGTCACGCTGGACGTGCCGGCGGCCGGCCAGGAGTAATGGTGTAGCCGGCGACCGGGTTCGCGGCAATCAAGGTCGTCCCTGCCTGCGCGGGGACGATTTTTTTATGCCAGCTGGTTTCTTACTTGCGCGCGCGCAGGGCTTCGAGTTCGGCGCGCAGGTTGCTGCGCTCGGTGCGCGAGGTGTCGAGCTTGATGCGCAATTCCTGGATCTCGGCCGCCAGGTTGTCGCGCTCGGTCGTGACGCCGACCAGCTCCATCTGGGCGCGCAGGCGTGCATCCGACTCTGCCGCCGTGGCCGCCACATTGCGCTCGAGCTGCTGGCGCAGGTCGGCCAGCTGGGCATCCTTGCCGTCGATCGCCAGCTGGTCCTTGGCCTTGCCGACCAGCGCATCGGCCGCGATCTGGCGCGCATTGCGCAGCTCGGCCGCCAGGCGCTCGATCTCTTCGTTGCGCTCGTCCGCGATCAGCTGGGCCTGGTCGCGCGCGACCCGCGCATCCGTCAGTTCGGCGCTCAAACCGTCGCGCTCGGCTTCGAGTTCATTGCCGGCCGCGAGCAGCGCCTCCATATCGCTCTCGGCGCGCGCCAGCGCCTCGCGCGTGCCGGCGCCGGCATCCTGCGCATACTGCTGGGCCCAGCGGCCCAGCTCGGCGAGCAGTTCGGGCGGCATTTCCGCCCTGGGCGGCTCGGCCGGCCTGGCATGGCTGGCGCGCCAGACGGCCAGGTGCTGGTGGATGGTCCTGGTCGAACCGGCGCCGATCAGGCCGCGCACCGTCTCGATCGTCACCGGCCGATTGTCGTTCTGTAGGGTGTCGGCCGCGCCGAGGACGTCGTCGAGTGTCACGTCCAGGTGTGCCATATCCGTTTTCATGCTGCGTCGGGGTGTTCGTTATTGGGTTCTCCATCATACGCGAGGCAGGCGGTAGTTGCTCAAAAGCATCGACCGGAATTCGCCAAGTGTCGCGGATTTGCCGCTTTCGCCGGCGCGTGGAAGTTCTTAGGGCATCACCGCCAGCAGCTCCAGCCTGAGCTCCTTCATCCCGGCCGGCACATAGATCGAGATCGACTGCGCCTTGAGCATGCGCTCGTACATCGGTCCTTTCGCCTCGAGGATGAAATAGCAGGTATCGGGCCGCACCGGGATCGCGGCCGGCGGTTGCGGCGTGTACTGCAGGCGCACGCCGGGCAGGGCCGACAGCACGAATTTCTCGACGTCGTCCGGCGCGCCGACCTTGAAGCGCAGCGGCGCCACGTCGACCAGCTCCAGCGCCGGGATGTCGGCCGCGACGGCGATATAGAGGGTGGTGTCGTCGTCGATCTTGCCCGAGTCGAGCATGCCGATGTGGTAGCAGGGCCGCACCTCATTGAGGGCGATGCCGAAGTACTTGGCCGAGATGACGGTGTCGAGCAGCTCGCGGATGATCTGGTGCAGGGTGGCGAAGGCGGGGCCGGGATCGTGGTGGCGGTAGCTGGGCAGGTCGGCCAGGGTCCAGCTCCTGGAAAACGTCATCAGGCCGCCGGCCACGTCCAGCAGCGCCTCGAACAGGCGCTCGGGGTGCAGCGCCGGATGATGGAAATGGTGCGACAGCGCCGCATAGGCCGAGCTGGCGGTGTGCAGCAGCCAGAACGACGACATGTCGCCCGAGCGGAACTCGATCACGTTGCGGGTCGGTTCGCGGTGGTGGCCGTACAGCGCGCCGACCTTGGCCTGCAGCGCGTCGAGCAGGCGCCGCAGCTGCTGGAACAGCACCGGGGCGGCGCCCAGCGACATCGACGGCGGCACCAGCGCCGGGTCGATCTCGAAGCCGCCGCTGCTGATTCGACGCACGCGCAGCAGCGGAAAATGCACATAGGCGTCGCGCGGCTCGAATTCGGAGACCAGCCGCAGCGCGCGCTTCAGGCAGGCCAGCTGCACCGGCGCCGCCTGCGTGTACAGGTCCGGGGTTTCCTCGTTGGCCTGCACGAAGCGCGTGGTGTTGGCCGCCTGCCCCGGCTGGACCACATTGGCATTGAAGGGCTTCAGCCCCGGCAGCGCCGCGTAATAGGTCACGGCCTGCACCGATTGCTGCAGCTGGTTCAGGTCGACGGTGCCGGGCAGCTCGTCGATGCCGGGCGCCTCGACCATTTCGCCGTCCTGGAAGCGCAGCGACAATGCCAGCACGCGCAGCATGCCGCTGGCCAGCGCCTCGCGGTCGATCTCGACCCTGTCGACTCCCCATGCATACGGATGCGCGGCCTTGACGCCCTTGTACAGGCAATGCTCGTGATAGGCATCCTGGCGCTGGAAATGCTGCGGGCGTAACAGCAGGCCTTCGCCCCACAGAACTTTGCTGGTCATGGCTGGCGTTCCCCCACGTTGTTCTTTGCGAAAGGAAACGATAACGACGAGATGCCGTTGCGCATGTGAACTTGATCAAAGGTTGGTGCTGAACACCGTGGCAACATGCGATTGGTTTTCAGTGCGCAACACACCAGGACGACGAGGGGAGCTCGATGAAAGGATTCACGCCGGACCTGTTCGACCGCCTGCTCGGCCAGCCCTTGCGCCATGGCGTGCCGGTCGCGCGCCTGAATGTCGAGGAACTCAAGGATGCGGTGGCGCGCGACCTGGAAGCGCTGCTCAATACGCGCTCGACGATCCGGGACGGCGCGCTGGCCGCCTTTCCCGAGTGCGGCAGGTCGATGGTCGGCTATGGCCTGTGCGATTTCGCCGACCGCTCGCTGTCCAGTCCTCTTGATCGCGCCCATATCTGCGCCTGCATCGAACAGACCATCGCGCGCCACGAGCCGCGGCTGCAGAACGTGAAGGCGCTGCTCGAGGTGCGCGACGAGGGCGGCGCGCCTTCGGTCAACCGCCTCGGGTTTTCGATCACCGGGGTGCTGGTGGGCTGCCTGTCGCAGGAGCCGGTCAACTTCGACGCCGTGCTGCAGCCGTCCACGCTCCAGTACAGCATCCGCAAGAACGGCCGCGCGGTCGCGGCCAATGCCGCGGCGGCGGCGGCAGGAGCCTGAGGTGGACCAGCTGCTGCCCTATTACGAAAGCGAACTGGCCTACCTGCGGCGCAACCTGCGCGAATTCGCCGAGCGCTATCCGCGCATCGCCGGCCGCCTGTCGATCAGCGGCGAGGTATGCGAAGACCCGCATACCGAACGCATGATCGAGTCGTTCGCCTTCCTGAATGCGCGCATCGCCAAGCGCCTGGACGACGACTATCCCGAATTCACCGAGGCGCTGTTCGACGTGCTGTACCCGCACTACCTGCGCCCCTTTCCCTCGTGCTCGATCGCGCACCTGGACATCGCCGCCGCCGCCAGGCAGCAAGCCACGGTGGCGACCATCCCGCGCGGCACCAGGCTCACCACGCGGCCGGTGCGCGGCGTGTCCTGCATCTTCCGCACCGTCTATCCGGTGACGGTGGCGCCGCTGGCGCTCACCCGGGCGGCGTTCTCGCCGATCATCCAGGCCCCGGACGCGGCGCGCCTGCCGCCCGGCGCCACGGCGAGCATCAGCCTGGCGCTGGCCGTCACCTGCGAAGGCGGCCTCGATGCCGTCGGCTTGCCGGCGCTGCGCCTGTTTCTCGATGGCGAGCCGTCGTTCTGCGCCGCCCTGCGCGACGCGCTGCTGGCGCGCACGGTCGCCGCCTATGTGCAGCTCGAGGGCGGCCACTGGATCGCGCTGCCGGCGTTGCCGCTGCGCGCCGCCGGCTTCGACGAAGACGACGCGCTGATCGACTTCCCGGCCCGCTCCCACGCCGCCTACCGCCTGCTGACCGAGTACTTCTGCTTCCCCGAGAAGTTCAACTTCGTCGACCTCGACCTGGCGCTGCTGGCGCGCAGCCTGCCGGCCGGCACGCGCCGCTTCAGCCTGCACCTGGCCCTCGGCGGCATCCGCAGCGACTCGAACCTGGCGCGCATGCTCGGCACGCTGTCGACCACCAACCTGGTGGCCGGCTGCACGCCGGTGATCAACCTGTTCGCCCAGCGCGGCGACCCGATCCGCCTGACCCACGCCACGGCCACCTATCCGGTGCTGGCCGATGCGCGCCGCGCCTATGCCTACGAGGTGCACGCGATCGACGAGGTCAACCTGGTGCGCCAGACGCCGCAGGGCGAGACGGTGGTGCCGTTCCAGCCCTTCTATTCGCTCAAGCATGCGCAAACGCCCGAACAGAACGGGCATTACTGGGCCCTGCGCCGCGACGACACGATGGCCGGGCGCAGCCCGGGCTTCGAGACCCAGATCTCGATCGTCGACATCGACTTCGACCCGGCCGACGTCGAGACCACGACCCTCAACCTGGAACTGACCTGCACCAACCGCGACCTGCCGCTGCTGCTCGGCCACGGCCAGCCGGGCGGCGACCTGTTCCTCGAAGGCGGGTCCGGCGTGCACGAGATTTCCTTCCTGCGCAAACCCAGCCCCACCTGGCGCTTCGCGCGCGGGCGCAGCGCCCACTGGCGCCTGATCTCGCTGCTGTCGCTCAACCACCTGTCGCTGGCCGACGGCGGCGTCGACGCCTTCCGCGAGATGCTGGCGCTGCACGACCTGCCCCGGTCGGCCGCCTCGACGCGCCAGGTCGGCGGCATCATGGCGATCGCCTGTACGCCCACCAGCGCCTGGTTGGCGGGCAATCCCTTCAACTGCCTGGTGCGCGGGGTCGAGGTCAGGATCGGCATCGACGAGGAAGCGTTCGTCGGCAGCGGCATCCACGCCTTCGCCGCCATCGTCGAGCGCTTCCTGGCGCTGTACGTGCACGCCAACAGCTTTACCCAGCTGGTCATCGCGTCCCATCAATCCGGAGAGGAGCTGCTGCGATGCGCGCCCAGAAGCGGCGACTTGAGCCTCCTGTAATCGAGCGCCTGCTGCGTGAGCCGTGGCGCTTCGAGTTCTTCCAGGCGGTGCGCGTGCTCGAGCTGTGGCTCAGGCGCCGCGGCCGCCCCGCCCACGGCGTGGTGGCCGACATGCTGCGGTTTCGCAATTCGATCTCGCTCGGCTTCCCGGCCAGCCAGCTGGAAGCCATCGAGCCCGAGCTGCGCGACCCCGACATCGGCATGCCCTGCGACCTGCCGGTCGACGCCGCGGCGCTGGGTGACGCCGTGCGGCGCGGGACCCTGCATCGGCTGCACCTGACGCCCACCTTCATGGGCCTGTTGGGCGGGCATGGCGTGCTGCCGGCCCACTACACCGAGCGCATCGCCGAGCACCAGGCGCGCCACAGGAACGAGGACGAGGAAGAAGGCCCGCGCGCCTTCCTGGACGCCTTCTCGAACCGTTCGCTGGCGCTGTTCTACGAAGCCTGGCGCAAGTACCGCCTGCCGTTCAAGTACCAGGAGGGCGGACAGGATGCCTTCCTGCCGCTGCTGCTGTCCCTGGCCGGCCTGGGCGACGCCGCATTGCGCCGGCGCCTGGCCGATGCCGCCGACGGCGCCGTGCTGGACGAGTCGATCGGCTACTTCGCCGCCGCCGTCCGGCACCGCCCGGTGTCCGCCGTGCAGCTGGCGCGGGTGCTGTCGGACTATTTCGGCGAGCGGATCGAGGCCGAACAATTCGTCGGCGCGTGGTACGACGTTCCCCTGCCGCAGCAGACCGTGCTGGGCCAGGACAGCGCCGTCCTCGGCACGCGCGCGATCGCCGGCGCGCGCGTCTGGCAGCGCAGCCTGCGCCTGCGGCTGGTGGTCGGGCCGCTGGCGCACGCCGGCTTCCAGGGCTTCCTGCCGGGCGGCCTGGCGGCGCGCGCGCTCGCGAGCGTGCTGGCGCTGTTTACCGGCGTCGCGCTCGAGTACGACGTCGAGGTGGTGCTGCGCGCCGCCGACGTCCACAACACCACCCTGGACGACGCCCATCCCGGGCGCCTCGGCTGGGACGCCTTCCTGGTGCTGGATGCTCCGCCGGGCGACCGCCGCGACGTGCGCTACGAGCTGCATGCGGCTTGCTAGGCCTCCCGACCGCCGCCTTGCCGTCCTGTCGAACGCCCCCGCCGCCGCCCGATGGCGTATGCTGGCGATGTCAGGCCGCGTGCCTCAATGAACGGGAATGGTGATGAGCGAACGTATCATCTCGGCGATCAAGCTGGGCGGCCAGCAACTGGCGGCCGTGGTCACGCTGCCGGGACCGGAACGCTACGAGTATTTCATCAAGCGCGTGGCCGACGCGCGCGAAGTGTGGGGCCTGTACCAGGACGGCTGGGCCCTGGCCAAGACCGACGACGGCACCCTGGTGTTTCCCATGTGGCCGGCGAGCGACTATGCCAGCCTGTGCGCCGAATACGAATGGGACGGCTACGACGCCCAGGCGTTCTCGCTCGAAGAACTGATCGACGAACTGCTGCCGCAGCTCGAGGAAGACAGCGTCCTGCCGGGCGTGTTCTACACCCCGGGCGACAAGGGCATCACGCCCAGCGTCGTGCAGCTGATCGGCGACCTCGAGGACGAGCTGCGCCGCACCTGACCGGCGCCCGGCGCCCCCCGTCCCCGGCGCGTCCCTCTGCGCGTCCTTCGCCGCAACCACGCGGCCCGGCGCGGAGAACGCATCGCCCGCAGGCCGCCTCGTTCGAGCGCGGGCCGTCGCCGCCGCGCGATGTCATCGAACTGTGACCAAACTGTCACGGAGTCGTCATCTTGCCTTACTAGTATCTAGGGGCTTTCCTTTCCCCAACTAGAAAACAGGATCCACTCCGTGAACAAGCCGACCGATTTCGCCCGCATCCCTGCCGAACATGATGACGTCGATTCGAACAATTCGTCGAATGAACACTTCAGCGACGTTCTCCAGAAACGCCTGAGCCGCCGCAACATGCTGCGCGGCGGCGCCGCGACGGCTGCCACCGCCCTGCTGGGCAGCTTCGGCCTGACCGGCTGCGGCGGTTCGGACGACGATCCTGTCACCCCGCCAACCACCACGCCGCCGCCGACCGGCACCACCCCGCCGGCCGAGAAGCTGCTCGGCTTCACCGCCGTGGGCAAGAGCCTGGCCGACCGCGTGGTAGTCCCGGCCGGCTATACCGCGACCGTCCTGTACGCGCTGGGCGACCCGATCAGCAGCGGCACCGCGGCCTTCAAGAACGACGGCACCGATACCGATTTCGAGAACCGCGCCGGCGACCACCACGACGGCATGGAATTCTTTTCGCTGTCCGATACCGGCGGCGTCTCGACCACCGGCGCCACCCGCGGCCTGCTGGCGATGAACCACGAAGCCACCACCAACGAAGGCCTGCCATCGTTCTTCGTGCATGCCAACGGCGGCACCAATTCGCTGCCGCGCCCGGCCGCTGAAGTGGACAAGGAAATGGCCCTGCACGGCCTGTCGATCGTCGAGGTGCGCAACAACGGCGGCAAGTGGGAATACCTGCAGAACTCGAACTTCAACCGCCGCGTGCACCAGCAGACCGAAGTGCAGATCTCGGGCCCGGTGCGCGGCAATGCCCTGGTCAAGACCAAGTACTCGCCGGACGGCACCAGGTTCCGCGGCACCATCAATAACTGCGGCACCGGCCGCACCCCATGGAACACCTACCTGTCGGGCGAAGAGAACTGGGCCGGCTACTTCACCCGTTCGGCGACCGACAATGCCGCGCGCGGCGACAAGAGCGTCGCGTCGCTCAACCGCTACGGCCTGGCCCAGGGCACGGCGTCGCGCCACGGCTGGGAAACCGGCGGCGCCGACGATAAATACCAGCGCTGGAACATCAGCAAGACCGGCGCCTCGCTGGATGGCACCGACGACTACCGCAACGAACTCAATGGCGAAGGCTATATCGTCGAGATGGACGCCTACGACAAGACCCGTCCGCTCAAGAAGCGCACCGCGCTGGGCCGTTTCGCCCACGAGAGCGCCGCGTTCGGCCGCCTGACCGCCGGCCAGCCGCTGGCCGTCTACATGGGCGACGATTCGCGCGGCGAATACATCTACAAGTTCGTCTCGACCGCACCGTGGAACCCGGCCGACGCCATCGCCGCCGACCGCATCGCCACCGGCGACAAATACCTCGACAGCGGCAAGCTGTACGTCGCCAGATTCAATGCCGACGGCAAGGGCCAGTGGATCGAGCTGAACATCGCCAACGCCGCCATCGCCGCCTACGCCAACTACAAGTTCGCCGACCAGGCCGACGTGCTGGTCAACGCGCGCCTGGCCGCCGACGCCGTCGGCGCGACCAAGATGGACCGTCCGGAATGGTGCGCGGTGAACCCGGCCAACGGCGAGATCTACTACACGCTGACCAACAACAGCAACCGCCGCGTCGAGCCGGGCAGCTCGAGCCAGGTCGCGCCGGACGCCGCCAACCCGCGCTCGTACACCGACATGAAGGGCTCGACCGCCCAGCTGGGCAACTCGAACGGCCACATCATCCGCGTGCGCGAGGATGCCGCCGGCTCGACCGCCACCGGCTTCACCTGGGACGTCTACCTGTTCGGCGCCGAAGCCGCCGCCGACGCCGCGCGCATCAACCTGTCGGGCCTGACCGCCGACCAGGACTTCTCGAGCCCGGACGGCCTGGCCTTCAGCCAGTCGACCGGCATCTGCTGGTTCCAGACCGACGACGGCGCCTATACCGACGTCACCAACTGCATGATGGTGGCCGGCCTGCCGGGCAAGGTCGGCGACGGCAAGAAAGTCACGCTGAGCTATCCGAAGACCGACGGCTCGACCCTGAACGTCGACACCTTCGTCGGCAAGGCCGCCAGCGCCGACACGCTCAAGCGCTTCCTGGTCGGCCCGGTCGGCTGCGAACTGACCGGCATCACCGAGACCCCGGACGGCAAGGCGCTGTTCGTCAACATCCAGCACCCGGGCGAGAACACGGCCGCGGCCAATGTCGGCGACGCGACCAAGTACACCAGCCAGTGGCCGGCGAACGCGGGCTACGGCGCCGGCAAGCGCCCACGCTCGGCGACCCTGGTCATCACCAAGAACGACGGCGGCCGCATCGGTTCGTAATCGTTCTTCCGTCAAGTCCTCCCAGCCGCAAGGCGTGAAGGGGTCGGTTGCGCGAGCAGCCGGCCCCTTCTTTTTATGGCGCGCAGGACGAGCGGGGCCGGGGCGTGCCGGCATCGGGCGGAACGTCCAACCAGGATCCCCGCATGCCCGCCCTGTCACCCGCAACTTACCTGCGCCTGGCGCGCATGAACGTATGGCTGGGCGGGACGCCCCCTGGCCGCTTCGACGGCGCCGGGCGGCTGCTGTTCGCGTCCTGGATCGCCTGGACGATGCCGGCGGCCGACCTGCCGGTGCTGTGGCTGTTCCTGCTGCCCGAGCTGGCGTGGGGCGTGGCCCCCAGTGGTGGCCGGTGGTGGCCGGTGGTGGCCGGTGGCTCAGGCGAGCGGCAGCAGCACGCCGCGCGCCGCCTTCACCAGCGCCGCGCCCATGCGTTCCAGCCGCGGCGGCTGAATGCGCCAGGCGTGCCAGTACAGCGGCACGTCATGGAACAGCGCCGGCGCCAGGTCGACCAGTTCGCCGTTCTCCAGCAGGGCGCCGCATTGCTCTTCAGGCAGCATGCCGTAGCCCATGCCGTGCCGCACCGCGTGCACGAAAGGATCGCTGGCCGGCACGTAGTGGAACGGATAGGCGCCATCGGGCAGTCCGAAATGGGTGAGCAGGAAGGACGACTGCATCGCATCCTTGCGGTCGAACACCATCAACGGCGCCCGCTGGGCCGCCGCGCGCGTCATCCCGCCAGGGAACCAGCGCCGGGCAAAGGCGTGCGATGCCACCATCCGGTAGCGCATGACGCCGAGCGGGCTGGCGCTGCAGCCGCGCATCGGCTCCGTTTCGCCCGAGATGCAGGCCACCGCGTGGCCGCCTTCCAGCAGCGCGAAGGTATGGCCCTGGTTGTCCAGGACGAATTCGACCAGCAAGCCTTCCGCATCCAGGATCGGCGCCAGCACCGGCAGCAGCCAGGTCGCCAGCGTGTCGTTGTTGACCGCCAGCGCGACCCGCGCCGGGCCGGGATCGTCCTTCATCCCGGCCAAAAATTCCGATTCGAGCAGGGTCGAGCGGCGCAGGTATTGCAGCAGCCTGCTGCCTGCCGCGGTCGGGCGGCAGGGACGGCTGCGCACCAGCAGCGGCGTGCCCAGTTCCTGCTCGAGCGCGGCGAGGCGCTGCGACACCGCCGACGGCGTGACCCTGAGCTGGACGGCGGCCGCTTCCAGGCTGCCGCAATCGATGGCGGCCAGGAAGGCGGCGCTGCGGCGGGGATCGATGGTCATGAATCAGTTTTGCTTAAGTAGGCTGAATAATCATGAATATAATTGAAGTGGAGCGGCCGGGCTGGAATAGTGGCGTCTTTACCAGGAGGCCTTCATGTTCTCGCATCAGGTTTATCTACAGGGGCTGGGCCTGGGCGCCGGCCTGATCATGGGCATCGGCGCCCAGAACGCCCACGTATTGCGCACCGCGGTGCGCGGCCGGCACGTGCTGCCGACGGTCGCCACCTGCATCGTGGTCGACGTGGTCCTGATCGCCGCCGGTACCGCCGGCCTGGGCGCGCTGATCGCAGCGTCGCCGCTCCTGCTGGCGGTGGCGCGCTATGGCGGCGCGGCCTTCCTGCTCTGGTATGGCCTGCGCTGCTGGAGCAGCAGCCTGCGCGGCGGCGCTTCGCTGGCGGCCGACCCGTCGGCGCAGGCGCAGACCCTGGGCGCGGCGCTGGCGAGCGTGCTGGCGCTGTCGCTGCTCAATCCGCACGTTTATCTCGATACCGTGGTGCTGCTGGGGGCCGTCGGCAGCAGCCTGGCGCTTGAGGAGCGCGGGTCGTTCGCGCTGGGCGCCATCACGGCGTCGATCCTGTGGTTCAGCGCGATCGGGCTCGGCGCGCGCCGCTTCGCGCCGGTGCTGGCCCGGCCCACGGTGTGGCGCGTGTTCGAGGCGCTGACTGGCGCCATGATGCTGGTGCTGGCGGCGTTGCTGCTCATCGACAGCTGAGCAAAAAATCCATCGGGTGGGATGTTGTCCGGTGTAAAGTTGCAATTTATCCTACCGCCCGGAGGCTGCTTGAACCGCTCGACCCTGAACATCCTGTCCCTCTGCCTGGCCGCCGCCGGCTGGTCCGCCGCCCATGCCGCCGACGTGGTCATCACCGCCGACCGCCTGCTCGACGTCAGGAGCGGCCGCATGCTCCAGAACCCCGAGATCCTGGTGCGCGACGGCAAGGTCGTCAGTCTCAAGCCCGATGCCGCCACGCCGCCGGCAAGCGATGCGACCCGCATCTCCCTGCCCGGCATGACCCTGCTGCCGGGACTGATCGACATGCACGTGCACCTCGATTCGGATCCGACCTATGGCGGCTACAAGGGCCTGGAATACAACGACCGCTTCTGGTCGGCGCTCGCGGTAACCCATGCGGGCAAGACGCTGGACGCCGGCTTCACCACGATCCGCAATCTTGGCGCCTCGGACTGGAACGACGTCGGCCTGGGCCAGGCGATTGCCGCCGGCAAGGTGCGTGGCCCGCGCATCGTGCCCGCGGCCTGGTCGTTCGGCGCGACCGGCGGCCATTGCGACAGCACTTATTTCCCGCCCTCGATGGACGAGAAGAACCCGTACAACGCCGACAGCCCGGACGAGGGGCGCAAGTCGGTGCGCACGCTGCGCAAGTACGGCGCCCAGGTGATCAAGATCTGCGCCACCGGCGGCGTCTTCTCGCGCAATACCGAGCCGGGCCAGCAGCAGATGAACCTGGCCGAGATGCGCGCCGTCGTCGAGGAGGCGCACCAGTGGGGCCTGCAGGTGGCGGCCCACGCCCACGGGGCGGCCGGCATCAAGGACGCGATCCGCGCCGGCGTGAACACGATCGAGCATGCGAGCCTGATCGACGACGAAGGCATCGCGCTGGCGAAGAAGCACGGCGCCTGGCTGTCGATGGACATCTACAACGGCACCTACACCGCGGCGGAAGGCAAGAAGAACGGCGTACTGGAGGACAACCTGCGCAAGGACCGCGAAGTGACGGAGCTGCAGCGCCAGAACTTCAGGAAGGCCCACGCGGCCGGGGTCAAGATGGTGTTCGGCACCGACGCCGGCGTGCACCCGCACGGCGGCAACGCCAAGCAGTTCGCCGTGATGGTCCAGTACGGGATGACGCCGCTGCAGGCGATCCAGGCGGCCACCGTGAATGCGGCCGAGGCGCTGGCGCGCAAGGACGTGGGCATCGTCGAAGCCGGCCGCTACGCCGACATGGTGGCGGTGAAGGGCGATCCGACTGTCGACGTCACCTTGCTCGAGGCCCCGGCGGTCGTGATCCAGGGCGGCGCCATCGTCAAGGGCGCGGCGTTCTAGGCAGGTTCAAGGCGCGCCAGCATGGGCGCGCAGCGCTCCTTGAGCAGCGCATGCAGCAGCTTCACCGCGGGCGAGAACTGCTTGCGGTGCGGGCATACCAGGTTCAAGGGGGTGGCTTCGCCGGGCAGGTCCGGCAAGACCACCTCGAGCCTTCCCGCCTGGACGTCGCCGCAGACGTCGAGCCAGGATTTATAGGCGATGCCTTCGCCCATCACGGCCCAGCGCCGCACCACGTCGGCGTCGTCGCTGACCAGGGCGCCCCTCACCTGCACCACCTGTTCCCCTGCCGGCAGCGCAAAGCACCAGCGGTCGTAGACCCGTCCGCGCAGGCGGTAGGCCAGGCAGGCGTGATCGGCCAGCGCCGCCAGCGTCGGCGGGCGGCCCTGCCGGTCCAGGTAGGCGGGCGACGCGACCAGCACGCGCCGGTTGCCTGGCGCGACCGGCAGCGCGATATAGCTCGCATCCTCGATCTGGCCGTAGCGCAGTGCGATGTCGACCGGATCGCGAAACACGTCGGCCACCTGGTCCGACACCAGCAGCTGGATGTCGAGGCCCGGATGCGCGCGCCGGAACTCGGCGATCCACGGCAGCAGCACATTGCGGCCGAAGTCCGACGGCGCCGCCACCTGCAGGGTGCCGGTCAGCTGTGCGTCCGCGCCGCGCATGCCGTCCTGGCCGTCGCGCAGCGCCTGCAGCGCATCCTGGGCATAGGGCAGGTAGCGCCTGCCCTCGTCGGTCAGGCGCAGGCTGCGCGTCGAGCGAGCGAACAGGCGGATATCGAGTTCGCGTTCCAGCCGGCCGATCGCCGCGCTGGCCTGGCCGGGCAGCAGGTTCACTTCGCGCGCGGCCTGCGAAAAGCTGCCCAGGGCGGCGGCGCGCACGAACAGCGACAGGTCGTCGAGGCGGATCATTTTCTCTCCCACAGTGAAAGTGAAACCCTGCGGTGGCGCTGTTTCATGGCGTGGCCTGCCTCTAGAATCGTCATCGCTGCTTCACTCACCTCAGTCATCCACTGTATTCCCGGAGAAGAAAATGAAAGCGATAGTCTATACCCAACACGGCCTGCCCATTGACGACCCGCAGGCCCTGGTCGACACCGAACTGCCGATGCCGCTGGCCGGCCCTCACGACCTGCTGGTCGAGGTGCGGGCGGTCTCGGTCAATCCGGTCGACACCAAGATCCGCCTGGGTTCCGCGGTCAGCGAGCCGCGCGTGCTGGGCTGGGACGCCAGCGGCGTGGTGCGCGCCGTGGGTTCGAACGTGACCCTGTTCGCGCCGGGCGACGAAGTGTTCTACGCCGGCTCGATCGTCCGCCCCGGCTCCAACAGCCAGTTCCAGACCGTCGACGAGCGCATCGTCGGCAGGAAGCCCGCCAACCTGGGCTTTGCCGAAGCGGCCGCCCTGCCCCTGACCTCGATCACGGCCTGGGAGTTGTTGTTCGATCGTTTGCGCGTGCCGGAAGGCGGCGGCGACGGCAAGTCCCTGCTGATCGTCGGCGCCGGCGGCGGCGTCGGCTCGATCCTGACCCAGCTCGCGCGCCGGCTGACGAAACTGACCGTGATCGGCAGCGCCTCGCGCGACGCTACCCGTGAGTGGGTAACGAAGCTGGGGGCCCACCACACGGTCGACCATACCCGCCCGATGCAGCCGCAGCTGGCCGAGCTGGGTGTCGGCAACGTCGACATCGTGATCAGCCTGACCCACACCGACCGCCACTACCAGGACATCATCGCCGCCCTGGCGCCGCAAGGCCAACTGGCGCTGATCGACGATCCGGCCACGCTCGACGCCGTGCCGCTCAAGCGCAAGTCGATCTCGCTGCACTGGGAACTGATGTTCACCCGCTCGATGTTCGAGACGGCCGACATGGTGCGCCAGCACGAGCTGTTGAACCGCGTGGCGGCGATGATCGAGGACGGCAGCCTGGTCACCACGCTGGGCGAGCATTTCGGCACGATCAACGCGGCCAACCTGCGCCGCGCCCACGCCCTCATCGAGAGCAACCGGGCGATCGGAAAAATCGTGCTCGAAAACTTTTCAGGCCAGATCGCTTAAGATCGACGGGTTAACTCATCAAGCAAAGGAACACCATGGATATTCTGTCGGCCGCAACGAAGCGCCATACCGCCAAAGCCTATGACGCACAGCGCCGCATCCCCGAAGAGGTGATGCAGCAGGTGTACAAGCTGTTGCAGAACAGCCCGTCGTCGGTCAATTCGCAGCCCTGGCACTTCATCGTCGCCAACACGCCCGAGGGCCGTGAGCGCATCGCGAAGGCGGCCCAGGGCGGCTATTCCTACAACGCGGCCAAGATCACGGACGCCTCGCACGTGATCGTGCTGTGCTCGCGCATCGACATGGACGAAGCCCACCTGAACGCCGTGCTGGAGCAGGAACAGCGCGACGGGCGCTTCCGCGATGCGCAGGCGCGCGCCGGTCAGGACGCGGCGCGCCGCGGCTACGTCAACCAGCACCGCTTCGGCGGCAAGGACGTGGCCCAGTGGCTCGAGAAGCAGGTTTACCTGGCGCTGGGCACCGCGCTGCTCGGCGCGGCCACGCTCGAGATCGATGCGACCCCGATGGAAGGCTTCGACCAGAAGATCCTCGACGCCGAGTTCGGCCTGAACGAGAAGGGCTTGGCCAGCCTGGTGCTGGTGAGCTTCGGTTACTCGTCGGCCAGCGACTTCAATGCCGGCCTGCCGAAGTCGCGCCTGGCGCAGGAAGCGACCTTCACCTTCATCTGACCGGTTTGTCGTCTATGTGGCAACCCACGATTTCGGTCATCATCATGATGTCTTAATTCGAGGGATATATGGCCAACAGGCCATGTCGTGACTCCGTAGACTGTTTCCATCGACAACGAAACACCAACAAGGAGAACGACATGGCCACGACTGCAAACAACACCACCGCCCTGATCACCGGCGCCTCGACCGGCATCGGCGCCCGCTACGCCCAGCGCCTGGCCGAACGCGGCTACGACCTGGTGCTGGTGGCCCGCAACCAGGCCCGCCTCGAGCAGGTCGCCGCCCGCCTGCGGGCCGAGACCGGACGCCAGGTCGACATCCTGGTTGCCGACCTGACCCAAGCGGCCGACCTGCGCCGCGTGGAAGAACGCCTGGCGGGCGATGCCTCGATCACGCTGTTGCTGAACAATGCCGGCCTGGGCGCCACCGCCAGCATGCTCGACTCCAGCGTCGAAGACCTCGACCGCATGATCGCGCTGAACGTGACGGCCCTGACCCGCCTGACGCGCGCCGTCGTGCCGCGCCTGGTGGCGCGCGGCCACGGCACCATCATCAATATCTCGTCGATCGCCGCCGTCGCTCCCGAGGTGTTGAACGGCACCTACGGCGGCAGCAAGGCCTTCGTGCTCGCCTTGACGCAATCGCTGCAACACGAAGTGGGCAGCAAAGGCATCCGCGTCCAGGCCGTGCTGCCGGGCGCCACCGCCACCGAATTCTGGGACCACGCCGGCGTGCCGGTGGCGAACCTGCCGCAAGCCATCGTGATGCACGTCGACGACATGGTCGACGCCGCCCTCGCCGGCCTGGACCAGGGCGAAGTCGTCACCATCCCCGCCCTGCCGGACAGCGCCGACTGGGACGCGTTCGAGAACGCCCGCCGCGCGCTGGGTCCGAACCTGTCGCACACCAAGCCTGCTGCGCGCTATGCAGCAACCGTATCCACAGCCGCCTGATTGCCGATCGCTCATCCAAGGAGAACACCATGCAAATGACCGACAACACCATCTTCATCACCGGCGGCGCATCGGGCATCGGCCGCGGCCTGGCGGAAGCCTTCCACAAGCTGGGCAATACCGTGATCGTCGCGGGCCGCCGCAAGGCGCTGCTGGACGAGGTCGTGAACGCCAATCCGGGCATGCACGCGGTCGAGCTGGACATTGCGGACCCCGCCAGCATCAAGCGCGTGGCGGCCCAGCTCACCAGGGATTTCCCGAACCTGAACGTACTGGTCAACAATGCCGGCATCATGCCTTTCGACGATGCGGCCGGCGAGATCGACGAGGACACGATGCTGGCGACCGTCACCACCAACCTGCTCGGTCCGATCCGCATGAGCTCCGCGCTGCTGGGCCACCTGAAGCAGCAGCCGCGCGCCACCATCGTCAACAACACCTCGGTGCTGGCCTACGTGCCGCTGGCTTCGACCGCCGTGTATTCGGCCACCAAGGCGGCCCTGCACTCGTACACGCTATCGCAGCGCTTCATGCTGCGCGATACCTCGGTGACCCTGCAGGAAATCGCGCCGCCATGGGTCAACACCGACTTGATCCACAAGGGCGACGATCCGCGCGCCATGCCGCTGGACGCCTTCATCGAGCAGACCATGGCCGGGCTGGCGACGGGCAAGGAAGAAGTGGTGGTCGAGTCGGCCCAGCCGATGCGCGATAACGCCGGCCCTGGCGAGCACAAGCTGGTGAACGAGTTCAACGCTTACCTGGCGGCGCATCCGATTCCGACGCACTAGGCGGCGCGCAGCGCGAATTCTCGAGAACGATCTCTTTATAGATGTCGAGCGGCGGCAGCCCCAGGGCGGCGCGCCGCTCTTCGACCTTTGCGCGATCGTCCATCGGATTGAAGTCGACATCGCAGGGTCGCTCGGCCGGCGCCATCAGCTGCGTCCCATACAACTGGGGACGCCGCTCGGCCACGGCGACGCGGTCGGCCAGGTAGGCGAAGCTGCGCCCCAGCGGCTCCGCGCGTTGCGCCGCGATCTTTTCGAGCAGCGACAGGACGTGCTTCTGGAAGGCCACGTCGTGGTCGGCATGCTGGACCAGCAACCAGGCATCGCGCTGGGCTTGCTCGCCATGCCGGTCCGTGTCAGGAAAGCCGCATCGTTCAAACAGCGCTTTCAGCCAGGCCGTGTTCGCGCGGTCGACGATCCCCATCTGCTGCAGCAGCTTTTTCTGGGGCGGGTCGTCGATCCGGCTGAAGTCGAGACGGCTGCGTATGGCCCGGTCGGCGCCGGCCCGCATCGCGAGTTCCTGTGGATAGTCATCGCAGGCGGAATGGGCCGGCAGGGAAAACAGGGTGGCGCAGAATGCGATCCCAAGGGTGGTCGACAAACGGTGCATCGGTGCCTGAGCCAAGTGGACGAGTGGCCGAGTGTATGCGGTACGCGCCCTGCGGTCCATTCGCCGTGCATGAACGGTCTCAGGATGCCCCGCGCAGCGACTTTTCCATGAATACCGAGGCGAGGTCGAGCCCGCAGCGGTGCGGGTACAGCTCCTCGCACACCGACAGGAAACCGGCGCGCAGGTGGAACGGTACGGCGCTGAGCGAGGCCGAGAGAAACAGGCGGGGCGGGCCGCGCTCGCGCGTCATCGATTCCAGCTGCTGCCCTGGATCGCCGTGCTCTCTTGCGGGCGCCTGCTGGCCTACGTCCAGCGCTGCGCATGGCCGGGCTTCGTGCTACAGTCTGTTGCCGCTTTTTCAGTCAACCATGATGCGCAAACAGTTCTCCACCTTCGCCGTCGCCTGCTCGATCGCCTGCTCCATCGCCTGCCTGGGCGCCGGCGCGGCCCAGGCCGCCCTGCCGGTCTATGGCTTTGTCGTCAAGAACACCTATCCCCACGATCCAGGGGCGTTCACCCAGGGCCTGTTCTACCGCGACGGCCACCTGTACGAGAGCACCGGCCAGTATGGCCGCTCGACGATCCGCAAGGTGGAACTCAAGACCGGCAAGGTGCTGCAGAAGGCCGATTTGCCGGCCGAGGTATTCGGCGAAGGCTCGACGGCGGTGGGCAACAACCTGGTCGGCCTGACCTGGACCTCGCAGGTCGGCTATGTGTTCGACCTCAAGACCTTCAAGCTCAAGCAGAGCTTCAAGTACGAGGGCGAGGGCTGGGGCCTGGCCAGCGATGCGAAGCAGCTGTACATGAGCGACGGCAGCTCGTTCATCCGCATCCTCGACCCGAAGACGATGAAGGAGCTGCGCCGGGTGCAGGTGATGGCCGAAGGCCGCCCGGTCGAGCGCCTGAACGAGCTCGAGATGGTCGATGGCGAACTGTATTCGAATATCTGGGGCAGCGAACTCATCGCCCGCATCGATCCCGCGAGCGGCAAGGTCCTGGGCGTGATCGACCTGACCGGCCTGCTGCCGCCGGAGCAGCGCGGCACGAAGGAGGTCGACGCCGTCCTCAACGGCATCGCCTGGGACGGCAAGGGCAAGCGCCTGTTCGTTACCGGCAAGCTGTGGCCCAAGCTGTTCGAGATCGAACTGGTGCCCAGGCTGAGGAAATAAGCCTGCCTAGCCGCGGTCCGTGACGTCGATCACGACCTTGCCGAAGTGCGCGCCGGACGCCATGTGCCGATACGCTTCGCGGGCCTGGCCGAACGGGAACACGCGGTCGATCACCGGCCTGACGCCGCCCACGTCCACGAAGCGCATCACGTCGTCGAGCATGGTGCGGCTGCCGACATAGATGCCCACCAGCCGCTTGGCGCTGGCCAGCAGCGAGGCCGGATTGACCTCGCCGCCGAAGCCGCTGACGCCGCCGATGATGGCGACCGTGCCGCCCATCGCCGCGCTCGACAGCGACCGGTTGACAGTCCCCTTGCCCCCGACTTCGAGCACCACCTGGGCGCCGACGCCGTGGGTCAGGTGCAGCACTTCGTCGTGCCATTCCGGGATGGCTTGATAATTGATCGTGTGATGGGCGCCCAGCGCGCGCGCCCGCGCCAGCTTCTCGTCGCTGGACGAGGTGACGATGGTGCGCAGGCCTGCCGCGCGCGCCAGTTGCAGGCCGAGGATCGACACGCCGCCGGTGCCCAGCAGCAGCACGGTGTCGCCCGGCTTGACGTGGTAGCTCGACACGAAGATCGCATTCCAGGCGGTGACCGCCGCGCACGGCATGGTGGACGCCTCGATGAAGCTCAAACCGGCCGGGACGATGGCCAGCGCGTCTTCGTGCAGGATGACTTCCTCGGCCAGCATGCCGTCGATATCGCCGCCCAGGCCGTGGCGCACCTTGTCCGGCGTCGGTCCGCCTTCCAGCCAGTGCGGAAAGAACGCGCCGGCGACGCGGTCGCCCACCTGCACCCGCGTCACGCCCGGTCCGACCGCCAGCACATCGCCGGCGCCGTCCGAACAGGGAATGATCGGATCGTCGACCGTCACCAGGTAGTTGCCGCTGGCCACCATCAGGTCACGGTAATTGAGCGAAACCGCGTGCACGCGGATGCGCACCTCGCCCAGGCCGAGCTCGCGCTCAGGGTAGTCGATGCATTGGAGGCCGTCGATGTTGGCGCCAGGAAGAATTTGATAAGCCTGCATGCGTCATCCTCGGTGGTTGATCGGTACGCAGGCCATTCTACGCGTCTGCTGGAAGGCAAGACGCCCGCTAGTCTGCCGTCCGGGCGGGCAGCTTGACGCTGCTGTAGCCGCTGTACCACCGCTGGCCGCCGAAGACAATATTCGTGATGCCGGCTTTGGGGATGGTTAGCTGTACGCATACCAGGTCGCGCCGGAATTCCTCCAGCGTCGCCAGGCCGCCAGGGGATTGCATGCGTTTGAGAAGGCGTGGATCGCAGGCCCTATATGAGCGCCGATGCTGTGGGGGGAGCTTCAATATGCCGTCCCTGACGGCGAGGGGCGTGTCGATGTCATCGTGCGTCGCTCTCACCAACAGTTCGAGCAGCACCGTCGTTCCGACCCGTGACAGTATATTGACGTTTTCAAGTTCGATCGCATCAAGCTTGCCGTCCTGACCCGTGCATGGCACGCCGAATCTCGTCAGGGCATGACAGCTTTCTCCCGTGACGGTGAGCGTGACCGCGTTTCGATGGCCGAGTGCGAGCGACTGCATGATTGATCGAGGAAATACCGTCGCCAAGCCCAGCAAAAGAGCGACCAGAAGCAGCGCAGCGAATTCCTTGATACCAAGCGCGCGTCGTATCTCATCGAACGAGGCGGCGTAGACAGCCCCGTTGAAGATTGTCAGAAATAATATGGTCCCGATAACGAATGGAATTTCCCAATTGGGATCGATCGCGGCCGCGAGCTTGATCGCTTCATTCAGCGGAAAAGCAAACAAGGCAATCCATATGGCGAAGGCCGCACCATGGCGTACGATCAGGCGGCGATTCCAATGCCTGAGGGAGAATCGGGCGGTAGTGCGCCGGGCAATCGAAAGAGCGGCAACGATCGCCGCCAGCAGGATGCCGGCAAGAAGTACATAAGGCGCGACTGCAGGTGAAACAAATGTAGGAAGATACCTTGCAGACAGCAGATACCCTGCCCATACCGCAAGCGAGATCATCCAAAGAGTGACTATTTCGCGGAATGTGAAATAGCGCGTGTATGGAATCAAAGGCCAACGATGTTCCACCAAACGCAGCGTTAATGCTGGCGCGAAGCATGCGAATAGAAATAAAGCGACCAGCATCAGGCCGATCAACGTGACGCTCGCCATCAGCCCTGCGAGATCGACCAGGCTGAAATCGGGCAGATACGCCAGATCGGCATGATAGGAAAGCAGGACCGAGCCACCGCAGAACAGCATCAGGCTCCACAGCGCCAGCAGCGGATTCGTCTTCGCGTAGTTTCTTAACCATGCAAGCTGGGTAGAGTTTGAGCCTGTCATCTGAATGCGAAAAATTCAGATTCTATCCCGCTACATCGGCTTGGCCACCATTAGCCAGAAAATCGCGATGAACGCCGCGAACGCCGGTACCCCCAGCGCTACCCAGATCCTGAAATAGCGCCAGTACAGCGCCGGCAAGGCGGTATCGTCACGCGCCGCTTGCGCCGCCATGTCGCGCATGCGGATCTGCAGCCACACCACCGGCAGCCAGCAGGCGCCGGCGACCACGTACAAGGCGATCGACCACATGAGCCACTTGCTGTGCAGCGGATAGCCGGCCAGGTAGACCATGGCGAAGCCGGTCGCCGGCTGCAGGATGGCGGTGGTGGCCGTGAACAGCCAGTCGGCGACGACGACGTATTTCGCCACCACCGCGATCGCCCGCACGTCGCGGCTGACGTTCGCGAACAGCATGTACCAGGCCGACCCGATGCCGGTGCCGAACAGCAGCGTCGACGAGACGATGTGCAGCCATTTCAGCACCAGGTAATCCATTATTTTTCCTCGAGTTGGTAGAGCAGCCAGATCGCGGCCAGCATCGGCAGGTTCTTGGTCAGCGGGCCGTAGGGATGCAGCAGGAACTCGGGCAGCTTGAACGCTATCACGATCGTATAAAAGCCGATCAGCCCCAATTGTGCGAGCCACAGCCAGCGCCGCCGCGCCAGGAACAGGATGCCCAGCCCCAGCAGCAGGTCGAAGCTGGCGGCGCCGTACAGCATCAGCGGCTGCAGGTCGGGCGGGATGCCGGTGCGCGCCAGCAGTTCGTAGCTGGCCTCGACCGGGTACAGGCCGAACGACACGATGGCGGTCAGGATCCACACCGCCGCGATGCTGCTGCGAAGCATCGGCAGCAGCCAGCCGAGCTTGGCGCGCGCGCGTTCGCCGTCCGGGTCGCCGATGAACTCGCCGGGTGCGCGCGGCAGGTGGCCGAGCAGTATCGCGGTCTGGATGACGTCGGCCGTGTTGTCGCGGTCCAGCATGTCCAGGGCGTCGCGGCTGATCAAGGAACCCGGCAGGAGGCCGGCCGCCAGCCTTGCCACCGGTCCGGGCAGGCGCAGGACGCGCTGGCGCCCCATGCCCATGTGCGCGCGCAGCAGGCCGAGATAGTCGGTGAACGGCATCGGCTGCGGCCCGACCAGCGGCACCCGCATCGAGGTCCCGGCGCCCGGCATCATCGGCAGGCGGTGCTTGAGCAGGCCGACGATGGCCAGCACCAGGTCGTCGACGTGGATCGGCTGCACCAGCTGCGGCTTGCTGCCGAAGCGCAGGGTGAGCGGCATGCTCGCCAGGGTGCGGAAGGTGCGCGCGCTGGCGCCGTCGCGGCCATAGACTAGCGACGGCTGCACGATATAGGAGCGCAGCGGCAGCGAGGCCAGGTAGTCGTCGGCGTCGCGCTTGGACAGGTGGTAGGGCGACCGCGCATCGCGGTCGGCGCCCAGCGCGGACAGCTGGATCACCATTTGCACGTCGTGCGACTCGGCGCAGGCGGCGAACAGCGCGCGCGGCGCATCGCGGTGCAGGCGGGCGAAATCCTGGCGTCCGCTCTCGCGGAAAATGCCCACCGTGTTGATCACGACGTCGATGTGCGACAGGCGCGCCAGCCAGGTCGATTTATCGGTATCGTTGGAAAAGTCGGCGTGGATGGTGCTCAAGCGCGGGTCATCGCTCTTCGGAAGCTTCGCCTCGGGCGTGCGCACCGCACACACGACGTGGTGGCCTTCGGTCAGCAATGCCTGCAACAAGTGTTGCCCAATAAAACCGCTTGCCCCCGTCAGCAAAATCCGCATCCGTTCTTCCCTTCACATGGAGTAAAAGAGGATTGTATGGAAAATACGGCCTTGCAGCGCGCACTCATCTCCGGCGCCACCTCGAGCATCCTCTCGACCGTGGCGATGTCCCTGGTCGGCAAGAAGGAAACCGGCAGTGCGTTCGCGCCGACGAATGCCGTCAGCCATTACGTGCATGGGCGGAAGGCGGGCTACCGCGACCGCTTCTCGCTGCGCTACACGGTGCCCGGCTACCTGATCCACCATGCCAGCGCCACCTTCTGGTCGTTCGTGTTCGAGCGTACCCTGGGCGGCGTCATGAACGGCAAGAATCCGATGGCCATCGCCGCGGCGTCGGCGGCGACGTCGGCGTTCGCCGCCTTCACCGACTACAAGCTGACGCCCAGGCCGCTGCAGCCGGGCTACGAGAAACGCTTGTCGGGCAAGGCGCTGGGCGTGGTGTACGTGGGATTCGCGATCGGGCTGGCGATCGGCGCCATCCTGACGCGCAAGGACGAACCGGCGCGCTGACGGCGGGGTGACGCGGGCGAACACCCGCGTCGAGGACATCAGTGCGCGGCCGCCTTCTTGCCGCGCAGGCGCTGCACCAGGGTCACGACCGCCAGCACCACGGCGCCGACCAGCACGCCGATCAGGGCGTCGACCACGATCGGCGCCACGGCGGCCAGCACCGGGCCCACCCCCGGGATATCGGTGAGCGAGGCGGCGACGCCCTGCGAGAAGTGGTGCACGGCGTCGACCGCGTGCGCGATGATGCCGCCGCCGACCATGAACATGGCGGCCGTACCGACCACCGCCAGCACTTTCATCAGCCGCGGCGCCGCCGCCAGCAGGCCGCGGCCGAGACCACGCGCGGCGCCGTTGTCGCTCCGGCTCAGGTACAGGCCGGCGTCGTCCATCTTGACGATGGCGGCCACCAGGCCGTAGACGCCGACCGTCATGATCACCGCGATCGCCGCCAGCACCGCTGCCTGCTGGCTCAGGGCGGCGCCGGCCACGGTGCCGAGCGAGATCACGATGATCTCGGCCGACAGGATGAAGTCGGTGCGCACCGCGCCCTTGATCTTGTCCTTTTCCATGTTGACGATGTCGGCCTGCGGGTTGGCGACCGCCGCCTTGTGCTGGGCCTTGTGCGCCGCGTCTTCGTCGGCGCTGTGCAGGTATTTGTGGGCCAGCTTCTCGAAGCCCTCGTAGCACAGGAAGGCGCCCCCGATCATCAGCAGCGGCTGGATGGCCTGGGGCAGGAACACCGAGATCGCGAGCGCGGCCGGCACCAGGATCGCCTTGTTGATCATCGATCCCTTGGCCACCGCCCACACCACCGGCAGCTCGCGGTCGGCCTTCACGCCGCTGACCTGCTGCGCATTGAGCGCCAGGTCGTCGCCCAGCACTCCCGCGGTCTTTTTCGCCGCAACCTTGCTCATCGCGGCCACGTCGTCGAGGATGGTGGCGATATCGTCCAACAGGGTGAACAAACTGGCTCCGGCCATGGGTGATGCTCCTTCATTGTAAGTTGACATGATATTAACCGAGGCGCCAAACGGCGGCTACACGGTTCGCTACGCAGTTCGGCGCGGCTTTTTGCACTTCATGCCTGAAAATCTGCATCCCGTCGCTTTTACAGGGCGACTTCCGGTCTGCGTACGTATAGTCCACGCTGAAGGTTGCGGTGCTGCAGCCTCGTCCCCCCAAACGAAGGAGATCATTCCATGAACACCGATTCGATCCAGCATGCCGCTCCCGTCGCCGCCGCGCCGATCCGCCGCGCCCGTCCGCCGAAACGCAAGACCCGCATCACGATCTATCTCGACGACGAAGTGCTGAACGAATTCCGCAACCTGTCCGAGCGTTGCGGCACCGGCTACCAGACCCTGATCAACGCCGCGCTGCGCAACCGCCTGGGTGGTCCGGTCATCGAATCTGGCGTCGCATAAGGCTTCCTTTCAAATTTCCCTCTGGGCGCGGCATTACACATAGCAATATTTATGCTAATCTTCCCGCTCTTTTAACCCCGGAGGGATTTATGAAAAAAGGCGAACTGATCGCAGAATTCGCGAAGCGCACCGAGATGTCGGGCGCAGCCGCTGGCGACGCCGTGAACACCATCATCGAGATCATCACCGAGCGCCTCAAGAAGGGCGACACGGTGGGCATCACCGGCTTCGGCACCTTCTCGGTGACCAAGCGCGCCGCACGCAAGGGCCGTAACCCTGCCACCGGCGAAGTGATCAAGATCGCGGCTTCCAAGAGCCCGCGTTTCTCGGCTGGCGCGACCCTGAAGGCAGCGGTCAACCCGACCAAGAAGAAGTAATCAGTACCCCGGCCTCGCGTCGCGGCCCGTTCGCGGGTCGCGCGCGCTGGCTGAATTTGCCGTTTCAGTCGTCGTCTTCCCGCCCCCTCCCCCGCAGTCCCTTTCTTTTTTTCCGCCATCATGAGCTTCGCCACCTGGATTGCCTTCGTCATCGCCGGTTCGCTGATCGCCATTTCCCCCGGTTCCGGCGCGGTCCTGTCGATGTCGCACGGCCTGGCCTATGGCCTCAAGAAGGCCAGCGCGACGGTCCTTGGCCTGCAACTGGGCCTGGTGCTGGTGCTGGTGATCGCCGGCGCCGGCGTCGGTTCGCTGCTGCTGGCCTCCTCGGTGGCGTTCACGGTGGTGAAGGTGGTCGGCGCGCTGTACCTGATCTACCTCGGCATCAGCCAGTGGCGCGCCGCGCCGGCGCCCGGCCCGACGGCGTCGACCGCCGGCCTGGAAGCCCATCCCTCCTTCGGCAGGCGCGTGCAGACCGGTTTCCTCACCAATACCACCAATCCGAAGGGCATCATTTTCATGGTCGCGGTGCTGCCGCAGTTCATTGCCAAGGACGCGCCGCTGCTGACCCAGCTGGCGATCCTGGGCGTGACCATGGTGGCGATCGATTCGATCGTGATGCACGGCTATGCCGCCCTGGCCGCCTCGATGCAGCGCTTCATGCGCGATCCGCGCCATATGCGCCTGCAGAACCGCGTGTTCGGCGCGGTGCTGGTGCTGATCGGCTCGATGTTATTCTTCGTCAAGCGCCAGCCGGCCTGACCTGGTATCGCCGGCCCTCTGTTTCCGTATGCCGGCAGATGCAACTTTGTGTAACCCGCGTTGTCCGAGCGGGAGCTCGGGCGTTGTAATGAGGTTGCCCCACCCCGTCCGCGTTCCTCCCTGGAGCCATCCATGACCCACCGCCTCGTACACACCGCCGCCCTGTTCGCGCTGGCCGCGTTTTCCGCCTGCGCGTCCGCGCAAACCGTGTTGCAGACCGACCCGCCCGAGCAGGCGCGGGCGGCCGGCGGCGTACTGGAAACCGAGCCGCCCGGCCGCGTCGGCCGCGTGTCGCTGGTCCAGGGCAAGGTGGAGATCGGCGGCGCCATCGGGTCCGGGAGCGAGACCGCGGTGGTCAACTGGCCCGTCACCACCAGCAACCTGGTCACGACCGCGCCCGGCGCGCGCACCGAGATCCGCATCGGATCCACCTCGATCCGCCTGGACGGCGACAGCTCGCTCGAGTTCACCGAACTGGACGACGACAGCCTGCGCCTGCGCCTGCACTTCGGCAGCGCCAGCATCCGCGTCATGAACAGCGAGGTGGCGCCCGAATTCGAGCTGCGCACGGCCCAGGCCACCGTGCGCCTGAACCAGCCGGGCCGGCTGCGGGTGGACGCCGACCGCGTGCCCGACACCAGCCTGGTGAGCGTGCTCGATGGCGAGGCCCAGGTCGACGGCGCCGGCGCCAGCCTCACCGTCCGCACCGGCCGCGCCGCCGAAGTGCGCGACGAGGACGTGCGCACGCTGCAGGCGCGGCGCGACGAATTCGACGACTGGTCGCTCACCCGCGACCAGACCCTGGTGGCCGAGCAGTCGCAGCGCCATATCGGCACCGAGATGACCGGCTACGAAGAGCTCGATCGCTACGGCAGCTGGAGCACCCATTCCGACTACGGCAGCGTGTGGACGCCGACCGTGGTGGCGACCGGCTGGACGCCCTACCGCGATGGCCAGTGGAGCTATATCGCGCCCTGGGGCTGGACCTGGGTCGACAATGCGCCGTGGGGCTATGCGCCCTTCCACTACGGCCGCTGGGTGCAGGTGCACAATCGCTGGGCCTGGGCGCCGGGCCGCCTCGAGCGGCGGCCGGTGTGGTCGCCGGCGCTGGTCGGCTGGGTCGGTGGCGACAACTGGAGCGTGGGCTTCGGCGCCCACAACCTGCACGCGCACGGCTGGTATCCGCTCAGCCCCTACGACCGCTACGTGCCCGGCTACCGCCTGTCGGACGAGCGCCTGCGGCGCCTGAACGACTGGCGCCACGCCACCCGCCGCGCCGCCCGGGAACGTTCCGGCCCGCAGCGCGGCCTGACCGTGGTGCCGCGCGAGCATTTCGGCGGCCGCGGGCCGGTGGTCGTACCCCGGGCGCCGCGCCCGGACCGCCCGCAGCTGGCGCTGCCGCGCGGCCAGGGCAGCGCCCCGCCGCCGCCGCTGGTGGCGCGCGCCGGCCTGCGCGAGCACTGGCGCCAGGAACAGCGTGAAAACGTGCGCAACGAGCGGCGCGACCTGCTCGAGCGCCGGCCGGTACGGCTGGACACCGAGCGCGTGACACAGGACCGCTTCGAGGTGGACCGAGGCCGCGTCGACACCGATCCGATGGCGCGCCAGCGCGAGAACAACGAGCGGCTGGCGCGCGAACGCGCGCAGCAGCAGGAGCGGCGCCAGGAAGAACGCGACCGCATGCAGCGCGACCTCGACAACCGCCTGCAGGCCGACCGCCTGGGCTTCCAGCGCGATCGCGCCCAGCGCACCGAACGCGAGCAGCAGGAGCGGATGCGCGAACGGGCCGAGCGCGTGCAGCAACAGCAACGGCCGCCGGTGTTGTCGACCAATCCGGCGCCGGCCTTCGCGCGGCCGGAACCACGCTTGACGCCGCGTCCCGAGCCGCGTCCGAGCGCGCCGGTGCAGCCTCCTTCGCCGCCGCCGCAGATGGTCGCCCCGCCCGCGCCGCGTCCGCAGCCAAGCACGCCCGCCTTCACGCCGCGCGGCGGCGGCGAGCAGCGCGCGCATACCGACGCGCGTGGCCGGCAGATCCAGGAACGCTGAGGAAATCGCCGGCATTGGCTACAATGCGCCTTTGCGCAGACGCTTTTACACAGGATTGATTTATGGACCCGAAAGAATCCCTCATCGAATACCCGAGCGAATTTCCGATCAAGGTGATGGGCGCGACCCACATCGACTTCGCTCCCACCATCATTGCGCTGGTGACCCAGCTCGACCCAAGTTTCCACGAAGGCAAGATGGAAACCCGGCCTTCGGCCCAGGGCAACTACACCGGCCTCACCGTCACCGTCACCGCCACCAGCCGCGAGATGCTGGACGAGGTGTATCGCACCCTGTCGACCCACCCGATGGTCAAGATGGTCCTGTAAGGACACCTCGAAAAATTTCATCCTTCCCCAGCCTGACCGGGTGGCATCCTGACATCGAACTCAGTCGATGAATGTCGTCATGAAGAAACCCCGGATCAGCCTGTTTGCCGAACAAGGCGAGAAGACAAGCGGGCGAAACTGGGCAATCCGTTGGCCGGCCTGGAGCACGTCGATGCGAGGCGTTGGCCGACGACGCGCTCGAGTACCAGCTGCTGGGCCATTGCAGCCTCCGGCGTTGACTGGACCTGACCGACAGCAGCGGCATTCCTGGCGCCGAGACGATCGGCTGTTCCGTGATCGATGGCCCCAGGCCGGTATCGGCAACCAGGTCTTCAGGCAGGTCCAGTAACAACACTACCGCAAGGCTATCTCGCGCACTGCGGCCAGATCGTCGACGCCTCGCTGCTCCAGGCGCCGATCAAGCGTCAGTGTCGACAAGCGCTGCAAGCTGATCCGCAAGATCCCCGTACAGGTGAGTTCCGTTCCGATGTCCGGCAAGCGAGCCAGATTGTGTCGCTGACTGGTTGGCGGATGCCGCGGCGCTGTCTTCGCGATTACGTCTGGATATTCCCGTAAGCAGGTCCAGCGACATGGTTGCAATGACACCACAAATACAAGAAATATGATGTCATATATATACACTATCGCGTAAATTGGCGTGCCTTTATAAATATTAATAGTAAGCACGCCTGCTACAGACCAGCGTGCGATGGATGTGCTGCGAATTACTATCGCAAGACGGGAAGAAGATATCGATGGTGAAACGGATTCGCAGCCTGGCATTGCATGCCGGCGTAGTCTGCCTGGCCGCGCCAGCCATGGCGACTGCTCAACAGGCAACATGGCTGACAGCTCAGCCTCCCGCAAGCCAGGCGGCGCCAGCGACTGCGGCCGCGACCATCGCTGCGGTACGGGTCGAAGGCAACACATTGCTGCCCGACTCGACGCTGGCGGCGCTCACCTCTGGCGTGGCCGGCGCTGCGCCCGACCTGGCTGCACTGAATGCCATCGCCGCGCGCATCCAGAATGCCTACCGTGAGGCCGGCTACGGTGGCGTGCTGGCCTATGTCCCGCCGCAGGAGTCGAACGACGGCGTGGTGATCGTGCGCGTGGTCGAGGGCAAGCTGGCGCAAGTGCGCGTGACGGGCAACGGTCACTTCAGCAGCGCCAACGTGCGCGCCGGCCTGCCGCACCTGCAGCAAGATGCGACGCCGCGGATCGCGGCGATCGACCGCGACATCGGGCTCACCAACAGCAATCCGCGCAAGCGCATCAACGTCAGCCTGAGCGCCGGCGCCAACCCGGGCGAGATCGATGCTGACGTCAGCGTCACCGACGCCCGACCGCTGCAGTTGCTGGTCGCCTATAACAATACCGGCACCGGGATGACCGGGCGCCACCGCCTGAGCATCGGCGTCGAACACGCCAACCTGTTCGACAGCGACCATGTAGGCACGCTGCAGTTCCAGACCTCTCCCGAGCACCCGGGCCGGGTACGCATCTTCAGCGGCGGCTACCGCGTGCCGCTGTATGCGTACGCGGCCTCGCTGGATGCCTTCGTGGCCCATTCGACCGTCAATAACGGCACCACCGCCACCACCGCCGGCCCGCTGACCTTCACTGGTCGCGGCACCATCGCCGGCTTGCGCGCCAATCGCCATCTGGACCGGATCGGCGAATACGATCATCAGCTGACGCTAGGCCTGGATCGGCGCGACTACCGCGACGATTGCGCGATTGGCGACTTCGGCGCGGCCGGCTGCGGTTCGGCGGCGGTGGACGTCACCACGCTGCCAGTGAGCCTGACCTACACCGGCCAGCATAGCGGGTCGCGCGCGGCCCATGGCGTGAGCGCCACGCTGGCGATCAACGCGGGCGGAAGCGCCGCGCGTACTTTCGAGGCCGCGCGCGCCGGCGCCAAGCGCCAGTACGCCGTGAGCCGCTTCACTGGTTTCACCGAGCGCGCGCTGGGCGGCGGCGCATTGAGCGCTCGCGTCGAGCTCCAATACAGCGCCCACGCCCTGATAGCGGCCGAAAAATTCGGTCTCGGCGGCGCCGCCAGCGTGCGTGGCTACGCCGAACGCGAGCTGTCCGGCGACCACGGCTACCTGGTCCGCGCCGAAGCCGCTCTGGCCAGCCCCGACTGGGCCAGCGGCCTGCGCCTGCGGCCATATGCGTTCGTCGACCACGGCCGCGTAGCGAACCGCGGCGAACTGCCATGCCGCGGCGTGGAAGCCACCGCGTGCAGCTTGACCGGAGCTGGCATCGGCCTGCGTCTCACCCTGCCGCGACGTGCCAGCGCGACCGTGGACTTTGCGCGCGCGCTCGAACGTGGCGCCACCTCTGCCGCCGGCGATATGCGCGCGCACGCTGCCTTCAACCTGGCCCTCTGACGGCTAGCACGTTTCTTCAATATCGATCAAGAGGACGCAATCATGCGCCAGCCATCCGAACATCGCAGCGGTTACCGCAGCGCCTACACCCGCCAGCGTGCGCGCCTTGCTCAACGCGTGCTGGCCGCGTCCGTCGTCGCCGCCTTCGGAAACGCGCCCGGCATGGCGCTGGCGCAAGAGAGCACGTTACCGGGCGGCTTGCAAGTCACCAGCGGCATGGCCAGCGTGCAGACTGCCGGTAACCAGATGACGGTCGCAAACTCGCCCAACGCGGTGCTGAACTGGCAATCGTTCTCGATCGGCGCCGGCAACAGCGTGTACTTCCAGCAAGCCAACGCAGCCAGCAAGGTGCTCAACCGCGTGATCGGCAATGATCCGTCGACTATTCTGGGCAGCCTGTCGTCGAACGGCGAAGTTTGGCTAGTCAATCCGAACGGGGTGCTGTTCGGCGCCGGCGCGCGCATCGATGTCGGCGCGCTGGTAGCGTCGAGCCTTGGCGTGCGCGACGAGGACTTCCTGGCCGGGCGTCACCGTTTTGGCGAAGGGGCGGCTGCCGGATCGATGGTCAACCGGGGCGAATTGTCCACCAGCTTTGGCGGCCGCGTCTGGCTGGTGGGCGGTACGGTGCATAACGAAGGCACCATCGACGCGCCGGGCGGGCAGATCGTGCTCGCGGCCGGCCAGAGCATCGATCTGGTCGATTCGGGCGTGCCGAACGTGACGGTGCGGGTAAGCGCGCCGGACAGCGAAGCGGTGAACCTGGGCAGCCTTCTAGCGCCCGGCGGCGGCAGCATCGACCTGCACGGAGCGATCGTCAATCAGCGCGGCATCGTGCGCGCCGACAGCGTCGGCGCCGCAGGCGCAGGCCGGGTCACCTTGCGGGCCCTCGCCGGCTTGCAACTAGCCAGCAGCAGCGTCACGTCGGCCGATGCCGATGGCGCGGCGGACGGTGGCGTGGTCAGGGTCGAATCGGTCGGTGGCACGGCCTCGGTCGCCGGCAGCGTCTCTGCCAGTAGCGCCATTGGCATCGACGGCGAGATCGGCATCGCCGCAAGCGATGTCAGGCTCGATGGCGCGCTTGTGCAAACTGGTGGCGCGATCCGCATTGACGGCGCCAACAGCATACGCATGGTCGATACCCGGCTGGGCGCGCACGCGGCGGGCGACAGCATCATACTGTCGACCTCCGCCATCACCGTGAGCGGTAGCCGGCTGACGACACCGAACGGCCGCTGGCTGGTCTACCTGGACCGCATTGCCGACACGTGGCAGTCGCCGCAACTGAACCAGCTCGGGTATACCTTCGTCCAGGTCGGCGCGGCCGAAGGCAGCGCACTGCACGCCGCAGGCATCGGCCAGCATGGCGTGGTCGTGCGCGAAAACCTGGACGTGCGCATCCACGTCGACGCCGACCGCGTCTACGACGGCGGCACGCGCGCGACGATTTCTCGGGCGCTGTCGAGCGACCTGCCTGTCGGGCTCGCGCTCGATCGGCTCAATGCCACCTACCAGGCCGACTTCGCCGACAAGCATGCCGGCGTTGGCAAGCCGATCGACTACCCGGGCGCCGGGCCGCTGTTCGGGATCGTCACCGCGACAGGCCAATCCGTGTACGGCGTGCGTCAGGTCTATGTGGCCGACGTTGCGCGTGCGCCCGTTACTGTGGGCCAGGTAACGGCGCAGGACAAGGTGTACGACGGCACCCGCGCCGCCAGCGTGTCGGGCGCCCTGGTCGGCTCGGTCGCAGGCGACAACGTGCGCCTGAACGGTGCGACTGGCCTGTTCGTCGACAAGAACGCCGGCGTCGGCAAGACCGTGACGCTCAGCGGTGGCGTACTGAGCGGCGCCGATGCCCGCAACTACAACCTCGTCGGCGGCGCGGCCACGGGCCGGGCCAGCATCACGCCGCGCGCGATCAGCGCCAGCGCCCTGACTGCGCAGGACAAGGTGTATGACGGCACCCGCGTCGCGAAAATCTCCGGCACACTGACCGGCATCCTGGCTGGCGACACCGTCGTCCTGGACAGCGCCACCGGCCAGTTCGCCGACAAGAACGCTGGAGTCGCCAAGCTGGTCACGGTCGACGGCGTGACCCTGAGTGGCGTCGACGCACGCAACTACATCTTGAACGCGCCTGCCGGCGTGCGCGCCACCATCAGTCCGCGCGAGGTCACGCTGGCCGGACTCGCCGCGCAGGACAAGATCTACGACGGGACCCGTGACGCCCAGGTCAGTGCGACCCTGGCCGACGCGGTCACTGGCGATGCAGTGTCGCTCGAGATCGCGGGGCAATTCGATACCAGGGACACGGGCAGCGGCAAGACAATCGCGCTTACGGGTGCCCTGCGCGGCGCGGACGCCGCCAACTATGCGCTGTCGATGCCGGCCAGCGCCAGCGCCGCGATCACGCACCGCACACTCCACATCGTGATCGACTCTGCGCCGCGCAAGGAGTACGACGCCACGACCACGATCGATCTGGAGCCCGGCGCCTATACCCTGGATGGTGCGGTCGCGGGTGACGCGCTCGCGGTGCGCGGCCCGGCACAGGGCCATTTCGATTCGCGCGACGCCGGCAGCGGCAAGCGGATCGTGGCCAGCGGTGTGTTCGAGATTCTCGGGGCCGACGCCGGCAACTACCGGATCGACGCCACCACCCTGGATAGCGGCTCGAACCGGGTCGCGACCACGGCGATGGGCACCCGCGGTGAGATCACGCCGGCCACGCTGGTGTACAACGCACGTCCTGCTGTCGTCATCGGTGGATTGGGCGTGGACGGCCTTGGCGGCACCGTCACCGGTTTCAAGGGCGATGATACGCTCGCCAACGCCACTCTGGGTGCGCTGCAATGGCGCACCACGGTGACGCCGGCCTCGGCGCCTGGTTCCCATCCGATATTCGGGTCCGGACTGACTGCCGCGAACTACGTACTGGTGCAGGCGCCCGGCAACGCCGGCGCGCTCGACGTCCGGGCCGGCCTGCCGGCTGGCGGACCGCTGCAGCGCGCGCAAGACGGCGGCTCGCTCGCGATCGCCAGCGCGCTGCAGGCGGCGCTTCCGGCCTCGTGTTCGATGGTTCGGGTGTGGCCGCAGTGCGATGCCGCCGCGGAACCGGGCTCCGATCGATGAATCCGCGTCGACACATGTCGCCGTAACCCGCCGGGATACTCCGGCCTGGCTGACGCACGACACGGGCCGCCACCGACGTATGGTTCCAGATCAGCCTGTCGGGCACCAGGCGTCGGCGGCCTGCAGCGTCATCGCTATTGCGGGCGAACTCTGCACCGTTTTTGCTCCGCGCACGCCTGGCAAGGAAAGATTGCCATATCGTCAAGTGTGTCGGACTGTCTCTTCGGGTCCGGCTGCCTGTTCCGCAGGCACGCCCCATCGCGCTGGCTTATAATGACGGGGCTGTCCATACTATGGCCTGATGCCTCATCCCGATTCCATGTCTTCGATCCACCCCGCATCGCCGCTCGTCCGTGAACTCGGCCGCGCCGACTACGAACCCACCTTCGCCGCCATGCGCGCCTTCACCGACGCGCGCACGCCCGAGACCCGCGACGAATTGTGGATCGTCGAGCACCCGCCCGTGTTCACGCTGGGCCTGGGCGCCGATCCGGGCCACGTGCTGGCGCCGCATGGCGTGCCGGTGGTCCAGACCGACCGCGGCGGCGAGGTGACCTATCATGGCCCGGGCCAGGTCGTGATCTACCTGTTGATGGACTTGCGCCGCAACAAGCCGGGCGGCAAGCTGTATGCGCGCCAGTTTGTGGAAAAAATCGAACAGGCGGTGATCGACGTATTAGGGGCGTATAATCTGGCCGGTGAGCGCATCGCCGGCGCGCCCGGCATCTATATCGCCGAAGGGCCGCGCAAGGGCGCCAAGATCGCCGCGCTGGGCCTCAAGGTGCGCGGCAACGGCTGTACCTATCACGGCGTATCGCTGAACGTCGGCATGGACCTGGCCCCGTTCACCTGGATCAACCCGTGCGGCTATTCGGGCCTGGCCACGGTCGACATGCGCACCATGGGCGTCGAGGCGCCGCTGGCGGATGTCCAGCAGGCGCTGGCCAGGGCCCTGGCAGCGCATCTGGGCCAGCCGATCGGCGCCGGCCAGTCCGAACCGAACAAACCAACTGACGCCCCTGACGGGCAATGAGCCAAATGACTTCCGAAATCGATACCGGCATCGCCTCCGCATCCGCCTACAACGCCAGCGAAAAGCAGAAAGGCGCCAGCAAGACGTCGCGCATCCCGATCAAGATCGTGCCGATCGCGGACGTCGAGCGCCTGAAAAAGCCGGACTGGATCCGCGTCAAGGCCGCCACCGCCTCGTCGCGCTTCTACGAGATCAAGGACATCCTGCGCGCCAATAACCTGGTGACGGTGTGCGAGGAAGCCAGCTGCCCGAACATCGGCGAATGCTTCGGCAAGGGCACCGCGACCTTCATGATCATGGGCGACAAGTGCACCCGCCGCTGCCCGTTCTGCGACGTCGGCCACGGCCGTCCGGATCCGCTGGATGTGAATGAGCCGGGCAACCTGGCCAAGACCATCGCCGACCTGCGCCTGTCGTACGTCGTGATCACCTCGGTCGACCGCGACGACCTGCGCGACGGCGGCGCCGGCCACTTCGTCGAGTGCATCCAGAAGACCCGCGCATCGAGCCCGAACACCAAGATCGAAGTGCTGGTGCCCGACTTCCGCGGCCGCCTCGAAAAGGCGCTCAACATCTTCGCCGACGGCCTGCCCGACGTGATGAACCACAACCTGGAAACCGTGCCGCGCCTGTACAAGGAAGCGCGCCCGGGCGCCGACTACCAGCACTCGCTGGTGCTGCTGCGCGACTTCAAGAAGATGTACCCGAGCGCGGTCACCAAGTCGGGCCTGATGGTCGGCCTGGGCGAGACCGACGAAGAGATCCTGGAAGTGATGCGCGACATGCGCGAGCACGACATCGACATGCTCACCATCGGCCAGTACCTGGCGCCGACCAACTCGCACCTGCCGGTGCGCCGCTACGTGCACCCCGACACCTTCAAGATGTTCGAAGAGAAGGCGTATGAAATGGGCTTCGTGCACGCCGCCGTGGGCGCGATGGTGCGTTCGTCGTACCACGCCGACCAGCAGGCGCACGAAGCGGGCGTGGCGGCTTAAGCGGCCGTTCGTTCCCGCTTGCGGTAGCGGCTCGGGGATCGCAGGTCCGGCATCCTGCAATGCCCGGCGTGACTGGCCAGGCCGGGGCGGCCGCGCAAGCCGATGATCGGCGGCGTCACGGGCTGGCTGGATGAAGGATGGGCACGGGCGGCTGGTGCTGCAGCTGGTTGCGGACCAGGGCCGCATACAGGCCATCCGCCTGGCCCATCAGCTCCGCATGCGAACCCTGCTGGCGCACCACGCCCCCGTCCATCACCACGATCCGGTCCGCCTTGGCGATCGTCGACAGGCGATGGGCGATGATGAGCGTCGTGCGCCCTTGCATCAGTGAATCCAGCGCGCTCTGCACCAGCCGTTCGCTGGCGGCGTCGAGCGCGCTGGTGGCTTCGTCCAGGATCAGGATGCCGGGATCGCGCAGCAGCGCGCGTGCGATCGCGATGCGCTGCTTTTGCCCGCCCGACAACTGCACCCCGCGTTCTCCCACCATCGTGTCATAGCCCTGCGGGAAGCCGGCAATGAAATCGTGCGCATGCGCCAGGCGCGCTGCGGCGACCAGTTCCTCATGCGTCACCTCGCGTTCGGGCAAGGCGAAGGCGATGTTCTCGGCGATACTGCCCGAAAATAGCGCGGGCTCCTGCTCCACGATGGCAATGTGGCGCCGGATCGTCGTCATGCCGATGGCGGCGGCCTCGATGCCGTCGAACAGCAGCTGGCCGGCGCCGGGCCGGTAGTGCCCCAGGATCAGGCTGGCGATGGTCGACTTGCCGGCGCCGGACGGGCCGACCAGGGCGATCTTTTCGCCGGCCGCGATCTCCAGGTCGACCCCGTTCAACGCCGTCGTTCCGGGCCGCTCCGGATAGGAGAAAGACAGGTCGCGCAGCGCGATGGCGCCGTGCAGGCGCTGTTCCGTGGCGCCGGCCAGCGGGGGCTCGCCGTCGCGCAGCAGGGCGAAGATGCGGTCGGTGGCGCCCAGGGTGCGCATCCATGAGTTCCAGAATTCGGCCACCTCGCTCGCCGAATCGGTCACCATGCCGGCATACAGGATGAAGGCGGTCAGCTCGCCGACCGACAGCGCGCCCTGGCCGATCAGGTAAACGCCCAGGCATACCGTGAGCACCAGGGCCAGCAGGGTCAGTACCGATTGCAGGCCCTGGAACAGGGCCATCAGGCCCGCATTGGCTGTCGACACCTTCAATATCCTGTTGGCCGCCCGGGCATACTTCGTCGCGGCGCCGGACTGCTGGTTGAAGGCGTGGATCAGGCGCACGTTGCTGAAATACTCCTGGGCCGTCTTGCCGCCGTCGGCCAGGCTGGACTGGACCTCGCGCGAGCGCTCGCGGTAGCTGGCGCCCGAGTGCTTGCCCAGCAGCAGGCTGGCCGGAATGAACAGGGCCAGCGGCAGGCTCAGATGGGGCGAGATATGCAGCAGCATCGCCAGTCCGCCGAGGAACAGGGTCAGCGAGCGCAGCAGGTGGGCCGAGCCGGAGGTCAGGCTCTCGTGCAAGGCCAGCACGTCGGCGCCCAGGCGGCTGGTCAGTTCGCCGACATGATGACGGTCGTGAAAGGCGATCGGCTGGTTGATGATGGTGTCGAACAGGCGCCGCCGCACGGCGGCAACGATCCGGTAGCCAGCCGTGTGCATCAGGTAGAAGCGTCCCATCGACGCCAGCGCGTACAGCAGCACCACCGCCAGCATCGCCAGCGCCAGGTGCAGCGGGATGCCGCCCTCCCTGAAGCGGTCGAGATTGTCGATGGCGTAGGCGATGCCTTGCGGTATGGACAGCTGCAGCCCGGCCGCCGCGATCATGCAGGCCAGGCCGGCGGCGACGCGCCCGCGCACCGCGTGCACCAGGCGCAGGCGTTCGAGGTGCGGCTCCCATTTTTCGGTCCAGCCAGGATGGCGCTTCATGCGGCGTGCGCTCCGATCCCGGCCTCGGTGAGCTGCCGTTCGAGTGCCGACCAATCGGCGTCGCCGATCAGTCCCGCCGCTTCGATCGTGCCGTCCCGGTTGACGAACAGGTAGGCCGGCGAGGCCCTGAGCGGATTGACCCGCTGGTAGTCGCCACGCGCGAGACGCAGCGTGTGCGTGGCCAGTGCGGTGCCACGCAGCAGGGACGCCAGGCGCCAGCGCGGCTCTTCGCTGACGATCCACATCTCCAGGCCGGCAGCGCCTGCCGCGGGCACCAGCGACGACAGCTGCGGCACCTTGGCGCGGCACTTCGGGCACTGGCTGGACAGGAAGAGCAGGGCGCGCGCCGCGCCGCCCGCACCGAGCGCCACCCGGCCACGGCCGGCCAGCATGGCGGCATCGACGTCCGGCAGCGCATTGCCTGGCTGTAGCGGCAGGGACGGCGTCAGGGCGCGGCGCGCGGCGCGCCGCAGGGCCAGTGTCAGCTTCAGGTTGAGCGCGATCGCGCAGGCCAGCGCCGCCAGGACCAGGTGCAGCAGATCGGTATCCATCAAGGCTCCCCGAGCAGGTGGGCGAGGTCATGGAAGTCGATCGCCAGCACCGCCAGGATGGACGCCAGGGCGGCCGCCAGCACGCTGGCCGTGAATGGCAGGCCGGCGCCGGCGGGCAGCGCCAGGTACATGGCGATCGCGGCCACGATCAGCACATTGCGCGCCAGGTCGTATCCGGACAGGTTGCGCTCGGCTTCACCGAAGCAGGCGCAGCGCAGCGCGCCGTCGCGCACCATGCGCCAGGCCAGCAAGGCGGTGAACGCCGCGAACAGCGGCAGCGCGGCCGCCATGCCGAGCCATGCGAACGGGCCCAGCACCAGCGCCGCCAGCAGCAGTTCGATGCCAACGATTGCCGGGGCGAGCAGCGCTCCATGGCGCGGCGCCACGCCGAACGACGTGGCCAGGTTGTCGCGAAAGCCTGCGAAGGCGCGCAGCTTGCCCATGCAGGCGGCCAGCAGGATGAAGCCGATGAACCAGCGCAGGATCTCGGCGCCGAAACCGGCGTTCATGCGGCGCGTTCCTCGCGCCAGACCGGCGCCAGGCCGCCGGGCCGGCGCCGGCGCACCCGCAGCGCGGCGCCGGTCGCCAGCAGGGCGTCGTTCCACTCATCGTCGGCGCCGTCGCGCAAGCCGCCGCCGATCGTGGCCTGCAGCAGCTTCGACAGCGGCCAGGCAGTCCGTTCGAGCGCCGGGTCGCGGCGCACGCGCAGGCCGAGCCGCGCCAGCTCGTCCGGCGAGATCGCATAGTTGTGCGAATGGAAGGCCGACATCAGGTGCCGCACGATCGCCTGCCGCGCGCCCGCCTCGAGCCCGGGCAGCTGGAAGGCCAGCAGTTCTTCGCCGATCGCGGCCAGCTCGAGCGTGGTGCGGTAGAACGCCGTCAGCGATGGCGGGAAGATGCTGTTGCACAGCAGGGCCAGGGATTCGGCGCGCGCGCTCTCGCTCTCGATCCCGAACCAGTTCTGCGCCATCTCGCCGAACAGCTTGATGTCCAGGCCGGAACAGCTGCCACCCGTGCCGTCGAGCTGCGGATCGATCGGAGAGAACAGCGCCAGCTCGCCCGCCACGATGTCGTCGCCGCACAGGGTGAGCAGCGTGGCCGCCGACTCGCAGTGGAAGGGGACGATGAAGGACAGGTGTTCCGCGCGGGCGCGCAGGAGCAGGGCGATGCGGCGCGCCACATTGACCACGCCGCCGCGGCCATGCAGCACCACGTCCAGGCGCGCCGTGTATCCGATCTCCTCGCAGGCGTCGTACAGCGCGGGCAGCAGCTCGATGTCGAGGTGGGAGGCCGCCATCACCAGCACCTTGCTGTCGCGCCGGAGTTCGATGCGTGCGATGTGCTCCGCCAGCTGGGCGTGCGTCAGCGGCGGCATGCGGCCTCCTCGCCCAGCAGGTCGGCGATGGCTTCCAGGATCGCCAGCGAGGGCACCAGTTCCTGCACGTAGAGGAACTGGCCGGCCGGGTTATTTTCGAGGAAGACATGATCGCCGGCAGGCGTCACGATCAGGTCGATCGCGCCATAGTTCAAGTCGTAGCTGCGCACGAAGTCGATGCAGCGGCGGGCCACCTCGGGCGGCAGCGTGCCGGCCGTATAGCTCACGGGCGCCGACATGTCGCGCGAATCGATCGTCGTGCGCGGATCGTCCTGGGACGCGATGCGCGCGGCGAACACGCGCTCGCCAACCACGGTGACGCGCAGCTCATGGTCTTTCTCGATGTATTCCTGGAAGTGACAGGGCAGTTCCGCGACCGCGTCCAGGTCGTCGAGCATGCCGTCATCGACCAGGGTGGTGCCCAGGCCGCCGACGACACGCTCGTGCGCCTCCATCTCGTCGCTTGCCAGCCTGGGCGTGGACATCGATTTGAAAATGATCGGTCCTCCCACGCGCCGGCGGAAACGGCGTACTTCGTCGGGACAGTTGGTGACGAGCGATAGCGGAATCCGGAAGCCCATGCGCGCTGCGCGCTTGAGCTGCTCGCCCTTCCACTGGGCGCCGCGCAAGGCGCGCGGATGGCTCATCCAGTAGCAGTCCAGGTTGTACAGGACGCCGAATAGCGCCTGCTCGGTCTCGTGCCTGGCGTAGGCGCGTTCCTGGGCGCCCAGGTCAGCGCTGCGATAGGCGTAGTCGGCCGGCTTGCGCACCCACACCGCGCCCACCTGGTCCAGGTCGATCCAGTCGCCATGCGGCAGCACACGCAGCCTGGCGGCGCCGCGGCCGCCGTCGATCGACTGGCACAAGGCGTAGTCACGCGGGAATGCATCGAGATCGAGCCGTAGCGGCGCCTGGCCGCGCCGTTCGAGTAGCGGGATGATCGCGTCCGCATGCAGGTCGTGGCTGTGGGTGACGATCAGGACCCGTTTCATCATGTCGGACTTCAAGAAGGGAAAAAGAAAAAGCCTTGCGGTTGCAAGGCTTTTGGCTACCGCCGATCAGCAATACACGCCGTTGTCGACCCCGCGGTTCTGGGACCAGCGCACATTGAACTCTCCCGTCGGATCGGTGCAGCCGGCAACGGACACGCCGTCGCGGACTTGCCACTGGGCGGCCGGCTTGGCCTCTTTCTCTTTTTTCTCTGCGAGTTTGAACGCGAACAGCTTGGTTTCTTTCTGGATCTGCATTGCTGAATCCTCCGAAATAACAGCATGGAACCGCGAAATGCCATCGATTGATGACCAGAAAATAGTAGGTCTCGCATTGAACCAAGTCAATGCGGCGCGGATAGAACGCCGGCCCGGCGACAGATTATGACAAGGTCATGATTTCTTACTGCGCATTTGCCAGCTGGCATGAACTCGACACCGGACGCGGCACACGGCGCTTCACGCTATAGTGGCGCAAACTGACAGACCATCCGCATCCATGACCGACCACAGAGATCCACTCCCCGCCGACAATACCGAACCCGACGACGCCTTCCTCGAGCGCGAACTGAACCTGGCCGCGCGCGGCATCGAGCTGGTCAAGCTCGAAGGCCGCGTGTTCCTGCGCTTCTCGGGCGAGGTGCGCTACGAAGGCCTGCGCGTGCCCTATCGCCTGGTGCCGGGACGCGGCGTGCTCGCCAAGCCGAGCAAGTGGCGCAAGATGGACTTGCCGGCGCGGCGCGAACTGATCGAGGAACGCACGAACGATGCCGACCTGCAGCGCCTGCATGCGGAGACGGAAGAATTCGTGCGCGACATCGCCGAGGATGCCGACGAATTCGGCTGGGACCCGATGCTATTTCTCGATGTGCTGGATGAATTGGAAACCTCCGAGCCGGCCGAGTACGTGTTTCAGCGCATCTCGCAGCGCCTGACCCACGCGGCCGAGCGCGCGGAAGAAGAACGCCATGCGGCGCGCACCAAGGAAAGCATCAACCTGGCCGAGTACCCGCGATCGTTCGAGGTCGCCAGCCGCATGCAACGCAAGTTCATCGCCCTGCTGGGTCCGACCAACTCGGGCAAGACCCACCGCGCGATGGAAGCGCTGGCCAAGGCCGGCAGCGGCGTGTATCTTGCGCCGCTGCGCCTGCTGGCGCTTGAGAACTACGAGCGCCTGCAGGCGGCGCGGCCACACGGTGAGCCGATCAAGGTCAGCCTGGTCACGGGCGAGGAACGGCGCCTCGAAGAAGGCGCGACCCACGTCGCCAGCACCGTCGAAATGCTCGACACGAAGACGCCGGTGGAGGTGGCCGTGATCGACGAGATCCAGATGCTGGCCGACCGCGACCGCGGCGCCGCCTGGACCACCGCGGTCGTCGGCGCGCCGGCGAACGTCGTCTACCTGGTCGGCGCGCCGGAAGCGCGGCGCGCGATCGAGGCGCTGGCCGAACGGCTGGAGGTGCCGCTCGAAGTCCATGTGCTCAAGCGCATGGGGCCGTTGTCGATGGAGCCGTCGAGCGTGCGCAAGCTGTCCAACCTGCGCCGCGGCGACGCCGTGATCTGCTTCTCGCGGCGCGAAGTCCTGATGTGGCGCGACATGATCACCGAGAAGGGATTATCGGTGGCGACCGTGTACGGCAACCTGTCGCCCGAGGTGCGCCGGGCCCAGGCCGAGCGCTTCCGCGAAGGGCAGGCCGACATCGTGGTGGGCACCGATGCGCTGGCGATGGGCCTGAACATGCCGATCGCGCGCATCGTGATGACCACCACGGTCAAGTACAACGGGGTCGAGGAAGAAGAGATCCCGGCGGCGCTGGCCAAGCAGATCGCGGGCCGGGCAGGGCGCTATGGCGTGCACGAAGAAGGTTTTGTTGCCGGCTACGACGACGACACCCACCAGGTGATGCGCGCGCTGATGAAGGAGAAGATTGCGCCGGTGGCCGCCACCGGCTTCGCGGTCGCGCCGTCGCTCGAGCAGCTGCACCGCATCGCGGCGGTGACCGGCGAGACGTCATTGGTCAAGTTGCTGAAACGCTTCGTGCACAATATCGACGTGCCGGACGGCTTCTTCTACCCGCGCATTACCGAGGAACAGAACGAGCGCGCCGAATGGCTCGATACCTTGCCGCTGTCGGTGGCCGAGAAATTCATGCTGTCGCTGGTGCCGATCTCGAGCCGGGTGCCGGTGCTGCAAAGCGCCTGGGAACACTGGGCGCTGTCGCTGGCCAGGAAGAAGGTGGTCAAGCTGCAGCCGAACCCGAATCCGCAGCACCTGTTCACCATGAACCTGCAAGAGGTCGAGGACACCTGCCGCGTGTATTCGGCCTATGCCTGGCTGGGCTACCGCGAGCCGGAGTACTTCCCCAGCATCGACCTGGCCCAGGAGCTGGCGCGCGAGGCGGCGGAGCGGGTCGATGCGGTGCTGCAGCAGCAGAATTCGGCGGCGCGCAAGCGGCAGGGCGGCAGGCCAGGTGGGAAGCAGGGCGCACGACAGGGTGGCGGCAAGCGCCGTTGAAGCGGCTGAGTAGAAGCATCACTCGAACTGAATGGGCGTTCACGGTGTACGATGCCGTTTTTTACAACGACATCGAGACACCCGTGAACACCAAGTACACCCCGGAAGCCTTCAACGAATTCGGCGCGACCTTCCTCCCTGGCCATCTGGGCATCCGCATTACCGAAGTCGCCCCAGGCAAGCTGTCGGCCGAAATGAAAGTGGAGCCGCAGCTGCTGGCGCCGAATGGCTACCTGCATGCCGGCAGCGTGGTGACCCTGGCCGATACCTGCGCCGGCTACGGCTGCGTGAGCAACCTGCCGGAAGGCGCCCAGAACTTCACCACCATCGAACTGAAATCGAACCACCTGGGCACCGCGCGCGAAGGCGTGCTGGCCTGCACGGCCACCGCGGTCCACCTGGGCCGCACCACCCAGGTGTGGGATGCCACCGTCACCGACCAGGCCAGCGGCAAGACCATCGCCCTGTTCCGCTGCACCCAGATGATCCTGTATCCGAAAGCCTAAGGCTTATCCAGCCAGTTCCTTCTCGATCAGCTTGTGGACGGCCGCGAAATCGGGCTCGCCCACATAGGTCTTGATGATGCGGCCCTGCTTGTCGATCAGGAAGGTGGTCGGGGTCAGGGTGACGTCGCCGAACTGGCGCGCGATGTCGCCCGCCGAATCCAGCGCCACCTTGAACGGCAGCTTGCGCTGCTCGGTGAAGTTCAGCACGTAGTCGGGCCGGTCGTACTGCATCGCGACCGCGACGAACTCCAGGCCCTGGTCCTTGTACTTGTTGTAGGTCGCGACCATGTCGGGCATCTCCTTGACGCAGGTGACGCAGGACGTGGCCCAGAAGTTCACCATCACGACCTTGCCGCGCAGGGACTCGGTGGAGATCTTCTCGCCGGCGATGCTGATGAAGGTGACGGCAGGCGCCTGCGTGGTGCTGCTGAACGAGGCGTAGCCGATGCCGGCCAGGGCGAGCACCACGGCGCCGATGGCGGCGGGCTTGAACCAGGAACGGGAAGAGGTAGGTGCGGTCATGGTCGATCGATATAAAAAAACGGCAGGACCATTATAGTCCTGCCGCTCGTCGATGGCTGGCAAAGGCCTGTTAGTTCAGCGACGCCTGCACCGGGCTGTTCTGGCGCACGCGCGCGTCTTCCTCGCTGATGTATTCGAAGATCTTCACCACGCGGGTCACGCCCGAGACGCCCTTGGCGACGTCGGCGGCGATATTGCCTTCGCGCGGGGTGACGAGGCCCATCAGATAGACCACGCCGCGTTCGGTGGTGACCTTGAACGAGATGGCCGACACGGTCTTCATGTCGACCAGGCTGGTCTTGACCTTGGCGGTGATCAGGGCGTCGTTCGAGCGCGAGGTGTAGCTCGACGAACCGGAGATCGCCAGCTCGTTGATGACCGACACCACGTTGGCGATCGCGCGCACTTCGCGCTCGGCCGCCTGCTTCATGGCTTCGTCGCGCACTTCGCCGGTCAGCAGCACGCGGCGGTTGAAGCTGGTGACGTTGACGTTGCCCGCGTCGCCGGTGATCTCGCGCATCTTGAGTTCGGCCTTGACCGTGATCGACTTGTCCTCGGTCTGGGCGCCCAGGGTGCGGCGGTCGACCGTCGAGACGGCGCCCGCCACGCCGGCGCCGACCACCAGGCCGAAGCAGCCGGACAGCGAGGCGGCCAGGGCGGTGCCCAGTACGATCTTGGTCAACTGCGTCTTGGTCAACAGCGTCTTGGTCAACAGCGCGGCCATGGGCCGGCGGGCGTTACGCATTCTCGTCTCCTCCGAATAGCGCGACGTCGATGCCGTCGCAGATGCAGTGAATGGCGCACAGGTGGACTTCCTGGATGCGGGCGGTGCGCGCATGCGGGACGTTGATGTGCACGTCGGCGTCGGTCAGCAGCTTGCCCAGCTGGCCGCCGTCCTTGCCGGTGAAGGCCACGATGCGCATCTCGCGCTCCAGGGCCGCCTCGACCGCGGCCAGCACATTGGCCGAGTTGCCCGAGGTCGAAATCGCCAGCAGGATGTCGCCCGCCTGGCCGAATGCCTGCACCTGCTTCGAGAAGATCTCCTTGAAGCTGTAGTCGTTGCCGACCGCGGTCAGGATCGAGGTGTCGGTGGTCAGGGCGATTGCCGGCAGCGGAAAGCGCTCGCGCTCGAATCGGCCGACCAGTTCGGCCGCGAAGTGCTGGCAGTCGGCGGCCGATCCGCCGTTGCCGCAGGCCAGGATCTTGTTGCCGTTGGAGAGGGCGCCGAACATGAGTTCGACCGCTGCCGAAATGGAAGGAGCCAGGGTGGCGGCCGACTTCATCTTCAGGTCGGCGCTCTCCTGGAAGTGAGCGAGGATGCGTTGAGTATTCATAGCCGAGGATTATAGTGCAGCGGCAACCCCACCTGAGCAAGCGCAGTAAAAATTGCTTACACTTCAATGATGTTCCGCAACCATTCGATGCGGTCGCCATCGATGGCGACCAGGTCGAAGCGGCAGGGGGGAGTGACGGGAAAACGCAACAGATAGACTTGGGCCGCGCAGATCAAACGGCGAATCTTGGCAGGGGTGATGCTGGCGGCCGCGCCGCCGTGCTCGCGATCGGCGCGCTGACGCACCTCGACGAACACCAGGGTTGCGCCATCGCGCATGACCAGGTCGATCTCGCCGCCCTTGCAGCGAAAATTCTGTTCGACCGCTGTCAGTCGTTGCCGCTTCAGGTAGTCGAGGGCGGCGCGCTCCCATTGCTGGCCCTGGGCCTGCCGTCGGGACAGGCGAGCGGGCCACATCTCATAATCCGGTCGCGACCGGCTCGAATACGGGGCGCGGGCGCGGCAAGCCGTCGCCGCCGGCGTCGTCGGTGAGGAGTTCATCGAGCGGGCCGTTGTCGCGCACGACGACGCCGGTCTCGACGCGGCGGAAGGCACGCTGGTTTGGCCCACCGGGTTGGCCCATGTTCACCGACAGGCGGCCGGTGGCGCCGTCGAGCTCGAACGAGCCGCCAGGGCGCTGCGCCAGCTCGCGCGCGACGCGGTAGGCGTCGATGCCGAGCGCGTACAGGCGCTGGGGGTCGAGGCCCTGGCCGCCGGCGCTCCAGCGCGGATAGCCGGCCACGGCCGGGTGATCCGGCTGCACCGTCCAGGGCAGGTCGAGGAAGCGCACGCCCGCCAGCTCGGCCGGCACGCTGGCCGGATCGAGGCCCGGATTGACCGAGGCGGTGCCATAGGTCGGCAGCGAGGTGCCGATCGCCATGCGCACCTGGCGCAGGCCGTTGGCGTCGAGCGCGGCGTAGACCAGCTGCGGCGGTTCGCCCGACAGGCGGGCGCGCAGCTCGGCCAGCGCATTGCCGTCGACATAGCCGCCTTCGGCCGGCAGTTCGACCGTCGCCTGGCTGCGGCCCAGTTCGGCCCAGCGCTGGCTGAAGGCGCCCGCCAGGCGCTGCTGCCAGGCGGCGCGGCCGGTGAGCACCAGGGCCTGGCCGATCGGCTGCTCGCTGGCGGCCCATTCGGCCACCTGGCGCGCTTCGTCTTCGAGCGACAGGCCGATGACCAGCATCTGGCGCGGCAACGGGGCGTTGATTTGCGGGTGGTTCAGGGCGATGGTCGGCTTGGCGACCGCGCCACTGGTGGCCAGCGACGCCACGGCGGAACGCGCCAGCGGGCCGACCACGATGTCGTTTTGCTCGGCCGCGCCGCGGTAGGCCTCGAGCGCCGCCTGCGACGCGTCGCCGGTTGGCACCAGGTTGACGGTGACGCCTTCCGGTTGCAGTTGATGGGCCGCCATGAAGCCGGCGCGCACCGCTTCGGCCGGCTGGGCCAGCGCTGAAGAATCGAGCGGCAGCAGGAGCGCCACGCGCACGGCAGGGCCGCTGTACGGCGCCGACGATGGCGCCGCCGCGCGGGGGCTGCCGTCGGCGCTCGGCGGCAGTTCGACCGGGTTGGTGCGCACGCCACTTTCGTCACGCGGCGGCGGCGTGTAAGCTGGCGCCGGCGGCGGTGCGCTCGTCACCGGCGTCGTGGAAGCGCACGTTCCGCCTGGCATGCCGCACCCGGTATCGGGAGGCAATGGCGTGCTGCCGCAGCCGGCCATCAATGCGGCAACTGAGGTAAGTACGGCGGCCGTGAGCAAGCCCGGTAGATTTTTTTTCTTCAGCATCGGAACCCTTTATGACAGATCAGCAGACCATCGACATCGCCCGACTTCCCGTCATGGGCGAGGCGGCCCAGCAGTCCTATCCTACCGCAACGCTGTACGTCGTGGCTACTCCGATCGGCAACGTTACCGACATCACGCTGCGCGCCTTGCACCTGTTGGCGCTGGCCGACGTGGTCGCCTGCGAGGACACGCGCAAGACCGGCGCGCTGCTGCAGCGCTTCGGCCTCTCGCAGCCGACCATCGCCGCGCACCAGCACAACGAGCGCGAGGTCGCCGATAAAATCGTCGAGCGGTTGCGGGCCGGACAGCGCGTGGCGCTGGTGTCCGACGCCGGCACGCCGGGCGTGTCCGACCCGGGCGCGCGCATCGTCGACGCGGTACGTACTGCCGGCCTGAACGTGGTGCCGCTGCCCGGGCCGTCGGCCGCGATCGCGGCGCTGTCGGCCAGCGGACTGGTAAACGACCGCTTCCACTTCGTCGGCTTCCTGCCGGCCAAGGCCAAGGGCCGCGAGGCGGCGCTGGCGTCCCTGGTGCGCGAGACCTCGACCCTCGTGTTCTACGAGGCGCCGCATCGCATCGTGGATTGCGTCGAGGCGCTGGCGGCGGCCTTCGAGCCGACCCGGCAGGTGGTGTTTGCCCGCGAGCTGAGCAAGATGTTCGAGGAAGTGCACCGCTGCGAATTGAAGGATGCCAAGGCCTGGGTCACGGCCGACCAGCATCGCGAACGCGGTGAATTCGTGGTGCTCGTGGCTGGTGCCGTCGAAGCCACCGACGCGGAAGATGCCGAAGCCGAGCGCGTGCTGCAGATCCTGTTGAGCGAGTGCAGTGTCAAGCAGGCGGCGAACCTGGCGGCGCAGATCACGGGCCGCAAGAAGAATGCGCTTTACGAGCGGGCGCTGCAGATCAAGGGCGAATGACGGGTCACCACTTGCACCCCGAATCCTTCTTGTCCATCAACAAATAAATCGGCGCCAGCAGCCCGCCCGGGATGCCGTCCTTGCAATCGCGCCGCTTGGCTTGGCTGATGCCGCGCGCCAGCTTCGATTCGGTCTGCAGCGCCGGCTCGGGGAATTGCGCCAGCGCCGTGCCTTCCTTCGACGGGTCGCGCAGGTGGGCATTCGCGCGCGCCACCTCGCGCGCGGCGTTCATGTCGAACTTCGGCGCCGGTTCGGCGGTGTCGTCCTGTTGCACGACGAAGGGATCGGGTACTGGGCTTGAACTTTCCGGCACCGCGATCACCGGTTGCGGCGGCGCGGGCCGGCTTGCGCGCGGTGCGACCGGTGCGCTCGGCGCTACTGGCGCGGGACGCGCGACGGACGGTTTCGGCGGCTCCGGCGGTGGAGGAGGCGGCGGCGGCGCGATCAGGACCGAGATCACCGTTGGGGCATCCGGCACGACCTGCATGGTCTTGAAGCTCGTGTTCCGGTACGCGGCCAGGAAGAGTGCGTGCACCGCGATCGAGACCACGATGCCGATGACGATGCGGCGATTGCCGTGACGCAGGCTGGCCGGATCGCCGTAGCTTAGAGCCATATGCATGACATACATACCTCAACTTAACTTTAGAAAACTACCGAATCACTATTTTGCAACGAAAACTTGACCAGGTCACGCGAAACCGATATGATCTCGCTTCTTCGGAGTGTAGCGCAGCCCGGTAGCGCACCTGGTTTGGGACCAGGGGGTCCAAGGTTCGAATCCTTGTACTCCGACCAGTATGAAGAGAAAAGCCGACAACGTGAGTTGTCGGCTTTTTTCGTTGTCGGACGATCTTTCGGATAACGATCGTGGTGTGGACGGCATCGCCGTCCACGCGTCGGTGAGCGTGCCGGATTTATCCTGCGCGTTTCGCTGCGATCGCCTTTCCGGCGCGGCTGGTGTTCGGGCGGCCCAGCTGCTGCGAGATGAACAGCCCGGCATCGACCACCTGGTCGAGATCGACGCCGGTCTCGATGCCCAGCCCCTGCATCAGGTACAGCACGTCCTCGGTCGCCACATTGCCGGTCGCCCCCTTGGCATACGGGCAGCCGCCCAGGCCGGCCACGGACGAGTGGAAGATCGCCACGCCGACTTCCAGCGCCGCGTAGATGTTGGCCAGCGCCTGGCCGTAGGTGTCGTGGAAGTGGCCGGCCAGCTGGCCGATCGGGAATTCGCGGGCCGCGCGCAGCATCACGGCCTGGGTCTTGCGCGCGGTCGAGACGCCGATGGTGTCGGCGATGTCGATCTCGTCACAGCCCAGGTCGCGCATGCGCGCCACCACGTCGCCCACCGCGTCCAGCGGCACCTCGCCCTGGTAGGGGCAGCCGAAGGCGGTGCTGATCGAGCCGCGCAGGCGCAGGCCGTGTTCCTGCGCCGCGCGCGCCACCGGCTCGAAGCGCGCGATCGACTGGGCGATCGAACAGTTGATGTTCTTTTGCGAGAAGGCTTCGGAGGCCGCGCCGAACACGACCACTTCGTCGGCCCCGCCGGCCAGGGCGGCTTCGAACCCCTGCATATTCGGCACCAGCGCCGAATAGATGGTGCCCGGACGGCGCTCGATGCGCGCCAATACCTCGGCGCTGGTCGCCATCTGCGGCACCCACTTGGGCGACACGAAGGCCGCCGCTTCGACGTTGACGAAGCCGGCGCGCGCCAGGCGCTCGACCAGCTCGACTTTCACGTCGGCGCTCAGGGCTTCCTTCTCGTTCTGCAGGCCGTCGCGGGGGCCGACTTCGACGATCTTCACTGTTGCGGGCAGGGCGGGTTGGGTCATGTCAGTATCCAAGTTGGCGATCGACCAGGTCGTCGACCGGTTGGCCGTTTTCCAGCGCGCCGATCTTGTCGGCGATCTGGCGCACGGCGTCGAGGCGCATGGTGAGCGCCGAGATATGCGGGGTGAGGGCGATGCGCGGCTCGTTCCAGAACGGATGCGGGGCCGGCAGCGGCTCGTGGCGAAACACGTCGAGCGTGGCGCCGGCGATGTGGCCGGAGCGGATCAGGGTCATCAGGTCGGGCTCGGCGAGGATGGCGCCGCGCGAGACGTTGATCAGGTAGGCGCCTGGCGCCAGCTTGCCCAGCCGGTGGCGGTCGAGCAGGTTGGTGGTCTCCGCGGTGAGCGGCAGCAGGCATACCAGCACCCGCGTTCCGTGCAGGAAGTCGTCGAGCCCCTCCATGCCGGCATAGGTCGGCACGCCGGGGATGTCCTTCGGGCTGCGGCTCCAGCCGCGCACCGGGAAGCCGAAATGGCGCATCGCGTCGACCACCGGCATGCCAAGCTTGCCCAGTCCCATGACGCCGATCGTGAACGACTCTTTCGGATGCTGGGGCAGCGGGTTCCAGGCGCCGTGGCGCGCCTGCTGTTCGTATTCGTCGAAGCGCCGAAAATAGCGCAGCACGGCATGCGCCACGTACTCGGCCATCTGCACGCCCATGCCGGCGTCGCCCAGCCGCACCAGCGGCACGCGCGGCAGCGCCTCGCCGAACTTGAGCACGGCGTCGACGCCGGCGCCCATCAGGAAGATCGCCTTGACCTCGCCGAGCTGGGCCAGCAGGCCGGGCGCCGGGTTCCACAATACCGCGTAATCGCAGGGGGCCAGCTGCTGGCCCTCCTTCCAGGTGACCGTCTCGACGCCTGGCATCACGGCCGAGAACTCGCGCTCCCACGGCTCGATGACGCCATCGCCCCGGTACAGGACAATGCGCATGTCTCCCCCTCGTCGTATGTCAGGGTGGTTCTTGTATGTCTTGTCTATGCCGCCTTGAAGGCCAGCAGCGGCGCGCCATCCGCGACCTGGTCGCCGACCTGGTACAGCACTTCCTCGACCAGGCCGTCGCTCGGCGCGGCAATCGTGTGTTCCATCTTCATCGCTTCCATGATCACCAGCGGCTCGCCTTTCTTCACGTCCTGCCCGGACTGGGCCAGCACCGCGACCACCTTGCCCGGCATCGGCGCCGTCAGCCGTCCACCGGCCGCCTCGGTTTCGCCGGCATGTGCCATCGGGTCATTGTACGTCAGGGTGTAATGACGGCCGCCGGTAAATACATGGAATACGTCGCCGTCGCGGCGCACGCAGCCGTGCAGTGCGGTGTCGCCCAGGCGCAGGGCCAGCTCGGCATCGTCCTGCGAGACCAGCGCGACGCGCTGGCGCTGGCCGTCGAGATCGCCCAGGTCGATTTCATAACCATCGTTGCGGTAGGTCAGGCCGACACGGTAGTCGCCATGCTCGTCGGCGAAGGACAGGGTGCGGCGGTAGTTGCCATTCATGCGCCAGCCGCGCGCCTGGCTCCACGGGTCGGCGTCGTTGGCGGCGCCATGCACGGTTTCGCTGTCACTGAGGGCGAGCGCGGCCAGGGCCAGCACGCCCAGTGGGGCCGGCGTCGCCGGCGGGAACAGTGACGATTGATTGCGCTCGATCAAACCCGTATCCAGGTCGGCGCGCGAGAACGCCTCGCCCTCGACCAGGCGTTTCAGGAAAGCGATATTGGTGGCGAGGCCGACGATGCGGAACTCGGCCAGCGCCTGCGACATGCGCGCCAGCGCCTGCGTGCGATCGGCGCCCCAGACGATCAGCTTGGCGATCATCGGATCGTAGAAGGGCGAGATTGCATCGCCCTCGCGCACGCCGGAATCGACGCGCACGGCGGATGGCGTAGTCGCCCCACCTCCGCCGTCCGCGCCGAGTTCGAACGCCACCGCCTGCGGCACGTCCATGTGGCGCAGGGTGCCGATCGACGGCAGGAAGCCCTTCTCGGGATTTTCGGCATACACGCGCGCTTCGATCGCGTGGCCGTGGATGGCCAGTTCGTGCTGCTTCTTCGGCAGCGGCTCGCCGAAGGCGACGCGTATCTGCCATTCGACCAGGTCGGTCCCGGTGATCATTTCGGTCACCGGATGCTCGACCTGCAGCCGGGTGTTCATCTCCATGAAGTAGAACGACCCATCCTGGTTGGCGATGAATTCCACCGTGCCGGCGCCGACGTAGCCGACCGCGCGCGCGGCGTTCACGGCCGCTTCGCCCATGGCGGCGCGGCGGTCAGGCGGCATGCCGGGCGCCGGCGCTTCTTCGAGCACCTTCTGGTGGCGGCGCTGCACCGAGCAGTCGCGCTCGTGCAGGTAGACGCAAGCACCCAGGCTGTCCGCGAACACCTGGATCTCGATGTGGCGCGGGCGGATCAGGTATTTTTCGACCAGCACCTTGTCGTCGCCGAAGCTGCTGATCGCTTCGCGCTTGCAAGAGGCCAGCGCGGCCTCGAAATCCTCCGAACGCTCGACCACGCGCATGCCCTTGCCGCCGCCGCCGGCGCTTGCCTTGAGCAGCACCGGATAGCCGATGCGGTCGGCCTGCTGGCGCAGGAATCCAGGGTCCTGTTCGTCGCCGTGGTAGCCCGGCACCAGCGGCACGTTGGCGCCTTCCATCAGCTGCTTGGCGGCCGACTTCGAGCCCATTGCGCGCATCGACGATGCCGGCGGGCCGATGAACACCAGGCCGGCGGCCTGCACCGCATCCGCGAACTCGGCGTTCTCGGACAGGAAGCCGTAGCCGGGGTGGATCGCCTGGGCGCCGGTGGCCTTCGCCACCTCGATGATCTTCGCGCCCTTCAGGTAGCTGTCCTTGGCGGCCGCGGGGCCGATCAGGACCGCCTCATCGCAGACCGCGACATGCTTGGCGCCGGCGTCGGCTTCCGAGTACACGGCGACGGTACGGATACCCATGCGGCGCGCGGTGGCGGCGACACGGCAGGCGATTTCGCCACGGTTGGCGATGAGGATCTTGGTGAACATGCGGTTTATCTTTCGCTTATGGTTGTTCGGACGTGTCGTGCGCGCGGCCGCGTCTCACCGGCCGCGCGTGCGGTGCATCAGCAGCCGCAGGCTTCCTTCTGCACCGAATCGAGCGTGGCGGCGCGGGTCTTGAGACCCAGCTTGGCCAGCAGGACGCGGTCGTCGTCGGCTTCCGGGTTGTCGGTGGTGAGCAGCTTGTCACCGTAGAAGATCGAGTTGGCGCCGGCCATGAAGCACATCGCCTGCACCGCCTCGCCCAGCTCGCGGCGGCCCGCCGACAGGCGCACGCGCGCCAGCGGCATGGTGATGCGCGCGACCGCGATGGTGCGCACGAATTCGATCGGGTCCAGCTTGTCCAGGCCGTGCAGCGGCGTGCCCTCGACCTGCACCAGGTGGTTGACCGGCACCGATTCCGGATACGGATTCAGGTTGGCCAGCTGGGCGATCAGGCCGGCGCGCTGCTCGCGCGTCTCGCCCATGCCGACGATGCCGCCGCAGCAGACCTTCAGGCCCGCCTGGCGCACGCGGCCCAGCGTATCCAGGCGGTCCTGGTATTCGCGGGTCGAGATCACGTTGTTGTAGAAGTCGGGCGCGGTATCGATATTGTGGTTGTAGTAGTCCAGGCCCGCCTTTTTCAGCTGCTCGGCCTGGCCGGCTTCGAGCATGCCCAGGGTGGCGCAGGTTTCCATGCCCAGCGCCTTCACTTCGCGCACCATGGTCTCGACCTTTTCCATGTCGCGCTCTTTCGGGCTGCGCCATGCGGCGCCCATGCAGAAGCGGGTCGCGCCGCTGGCCTTCGCCGCGCGCGCCGCATCCAGCACGGTGTCGATGTCGAGGATCTTCTTGGCTTCGACGCCGGTGTCGTAGCGCGCCGCCTGCGGGCAGTAGCCGCAGTCTTCCTCGCAGCCGCCGGTCTTGATCGACAGCAGGGTCGCCAGCTCGACGTCGCCGTCGGGGAAGTGCTCGCGGTGCAGGCTCGAGGCGCGGTGCATCAGTTCGGGGAACGGCAGCTCGAACAGCGCGAGCACGTCGGCCAGCGGCCAGGTCGCGTTATCAGGAGCCTTGATGGCGGCCGCAGGGCGGTGCAGGGCGATGGTGTTCATATCGGACATGGTGGTTCCTTCAGGACTTGCCTCGCGTGGACGGCCATCCCGGCAGTCCAGCGAGATCGATGAATTCGGCCGCCGCGGCGGCCGTCGGTGTGTGCAGGCGCGGCACGCGGCCCAGCAGCGGCGCCGGGATACGCTGTGTCAGCGCCTCGATGTTCTGTTGCTCGAAGCCCATCTTCGGGTCGGCCGTATTGGCGACCCAGCCGGCCAGCACCAGGCCGCGCGCCACGATCGCCTCGACCGTGAGCAGCGCGTGGCTGATGCAGCCCAGGCGCATGCCGACCACCAGGATCACCGGCAGGTTCAGTTGCGCGGCCAGGTCGGCGCTGTCGAAGGTGTCGTTGAACGGTACCCGGAAGCCGCCCACGCCCTCGACCACCACGGCATCGGAGGCGGCCTGGATTTCGGCGAAGGCGGCGATGATCGGCGCCGATTCGATGGTCACGCCTTCCAGCGCGGCGGCGATGTGCGGCGCCGCCGGTTCGCGCAGCATGTAGGGCGTGGTGATCGACGCCGGCAGGTGCACGTTGCCGGCATTGAACAGCATGTCGGCGTCGTCGTTGTGCAGCCGGCCGTTGCGCAGCTCGGCGCCCGCCGCCACCGGCTTCATGCCGCAGGCGCGCACGCCGCTGGCGGCGAGCTTGTGCAGGATGGCGCTCGACACCAGCGTCTTTCCGATCTCGGTGTCGGTGCCGGTGACGAAGCAGGCGAAGCGCGACGGCAGGCCATCGATGGCAAGCGGTTCGGCTTGCGGCGCCAGGGCCGGCTCGTCGGGATCGGCCTGGGGCACGAGCGCCGGCGGCGCCGCGATCGGGTCGTCGGTCTCGTTCAGGTTGTTCGGAATGTTCATGGTGCGGCCTTTTCCAGTTCGTTGAGCGCCTGCGCCAGCTGCGCGACGTCGTCGATGCCGTGGGCGGCCGACAAGGTCACGCGCAGGCGCGCCGTGCCCGGCGCCACGGTCGGCGGGCGAATCGCCGGCACCCACAGGCCCTGCGCGTGAAGGGCCGCGCTGGCTGCCAGCGCATCGTCGTTGCTCCCGATGATGACGGGCTGGATCGCGGTGGTCGATGCCGCCAGTGTCCAACGTTGGAAATCCAGCGATTCGCGCAACTGCTTGACGAGTCCCGCCAGGTGGGCGCGTCGTTGTGCGCCTTCGGCGCCGCCAATGATATCAAGGCTGGCGAGCAGCGCGTGCGCGAGGGCCGGCGGACAGGCCGTGGTGTAGATGTAGGGGCGGGCGCGCTGCACCAGCAATTCGATCACGCTGGCGTGGGCGGCGACGAAGGCGCCGCCCACGCCGGCAGCCTTGCCGAGCGTGCCCATATAGACCAGGTTGGGCGAGCGCAAGTTGAAATGCTCGAGCGCGCCGCGGCCGTTCGCACCCAGCACGCCGAAGCCATGGGCATCGTCGACCACCAGCCAGGCGCCATGGCGCTCGCAGGCGGCCAGCAGGGCCGGGAGCGGGGCCAGGTTGCCGTCCATGCTAAAGACGCTGTCGGTGACGACGATCTTGGTGCCGGCGCTGCTGGCCGCGAGTTGCGCCTCGAGCGCGGCGACGTCGCCATGCGGGTAGACCGTGACGCCGGCCTTGGCCAGGCGGGCGCCGTCGATCAGCGAGGCATGGTTCAACGCTTCGGAAAAGATCGCCGCATCGGCATCCTGGCCCAGCGCGGTCAGGATCGCGAGATTGGCCATATAGCCGGTGCACAGCGTGAGCGCGCGCGCCTGTTCCAGGTGCGGCGCCATCCACCCGGCCAGGCGTTCTTCCAGCACGTGGTGGGCGCGGCCATGGCCCGACACCAGGTGCGAGGCGCCGCTGCCGGCGCCGTGCAGCCGCGCCCCTTCGCGCAGCGCCTCGACCACCTGCGGATGCGCGGCCAGGCCGAGATAGTCGTTGCTGCAGAAGGCGAGCAGTATACGATCATCAACCCGTTGGCGCGGCGCGCAGGCGCCGTCGGTCACGCGGCGCTTGCGCACCAGGCTGTGGGCGGCAAGCGTCTCCAACCTGCGCTCGATGTCGGCAATCAGGTCCATGGTCAACCCGCGATCACCGACTCGAAGGTCTTGAGGGTGCGCGCGGCCAGGCCGGCGACGTCTTCGTCGTCCAGCACGTACGGCGGCATCAGGTAGACGGTGCGGCCGATCGGGCGCAGCAGCAGTTCGTTCTCGACCGCGGTCGAGAAGAAGCGGCGCGAGAAGGTCGATGCACGGTCGGTGTCCGGCTCGATGGCGTCGAAGGCGAAGATCATGCCGCGCTGGCGGAAGTGGCGCGCGCGTTCGTGCTCGGCCAGCGGGGCCAGCGCGATCGTCATCCTGGTCGCCAGCTCGCGATTGCGGTTCAGCACGTCGTCTTCTTCGAAAATGTCGAGCGTGGCCAGCGCCGCGCGGCAAGCCAGCGGATTGCCGGTGTAGGAGTGCGAATGCAGGAAGCCGCGCGTGATGTCCTCGCTGTAGAAGGCCTGGTAGATGTCGTCGCGGGTGAGCACCAGCGACAGCGGCAGGTAGCCGCCGCTGATGCCTTTCGACAGGCATAAAAAGTCTGGCCAGATGCCGGCCTGTTCGCTGGCGAAGAAGGTGCCGGTGCGGCCGCAGCCGACCGCGATTTCGTCCGCGATCAGGTGCACGTGGTGCTGGTCGCACAGGTCGCGCAGCAACTTGAGGTACAGCGGGTCGTACATCGCCATGCCGGTCGCGCACTGCACCAGCGGTTCGACGATGATGGCGGCGATGCTGGCGCCACGCTGCTCGAACAGTTCCTTCACCTCCAGGATCGCGCGGCGCGCCACGTCCTGGGCGGTCTCACCCTCCGCCGCGTTGCGCGCGTCCGGTGCGCTCACCACATGCGAGGCGCGCAGCAGCGGGCCGTAGGCGTCCTTGAACAGCGGGACGTCGGTGACCGACAGCGCGCCGATGGTCTCGCCGTGGTAGCTGCCCTGCAGGCAGACGAATTCGTGCTTGGTCGACTTGCCGGCATTGCGCCAGGCGTGGAAGCTCATCTTCATCGCGATCTCGACCGCCGATGCGCCGTCCGAGGCGAAGGTGGCATGGCCCAGCGCATGGCCGGTCAGCGCCGACAGGCGTTCGGCCAGCTCGACCACCGGCGCATGCGTGAAGCCGGCCAGCATCGCGTGTTCGAGCTTGTCCAGCTGGTCCTTCAGCGCCGCGTTGATGCGCGGGTTCGCGTGGCCGAACATATTGACCCACCACGAGCTGATGCCGTCCAGGTAGCGCTTGCCGTCATAGTCGACCAGCCACGGGCCCTTGCCATGGCTGACCGCGATCAGCGGCACCTCCTCGTGATGCTGCATTTGCGTGCAGGGATGCCATACGCTGCGCAGGCTGCGCGCGATCCACTCGGAGGAGGTCGATTGAGTCACTTCAGGTTTCCAGTATCTATAGATTCAGCCATGTCGGCTTGCGTTTTTCGAGGAACGAGGCCACGCCTTCGCGCCCTTCCAACGAGGCGCGGATGGCGGCGATGCGGCCGGCGGTGTCCGCCAGCAGGGCGTCGTCGACATTCTTGCCGACGATCTCGCGCACCAGCGTCTTGGCTTCCTTCACGGCGTTCGGGCTGTTGTTGACCAGCGCCTTGACGATGCCTGCGGTCATCGCGTCGAGCGCATCCGCGGCCACCACCTCGTGCGCGAAACCGATGCGGCGCGCTTCCAGCGCATCGAAGCGCTCGGCCGTGACAAAGTAGCGGCGCGCGGCCTGTTCGCCCATGGCCTTGATCACGTAAGGCGAGATGGTAGCCGGAATCAGGCCGAGCTTCACTTCGGACAGGCAAAAGCCGGCGGTGTCGACGGCGACCACGATGTCGCAGGCGGCCACCAGGCCCATGCCGCCGGCGTAGCAGTCGCCCTGCACCTTGGCCACCGTCGGCTTCGGGCACAGGTAGATCGTGCGCAGCATATCGGCCAGGCGCAGCGCGTCGTCATGATTTTCTTCATGCGAGTAGCCGGCCATCTTCTTCATCCAGTTCAGGTCGGCGCCGGCGCAGAAGGATGGGCCGTTCGCGGCCAGCACGATGGCGCGCACCATCTCGTCGCGGCCCAGTTCATCGAAGGCCAGCGCCAGTTCGGCGATCGCGTGCTCGTTGAAGGCGTTGCGCAGCTCGGGGCGGTTGAGGGTGACGGTGGCCACCTTGCCGGCGATCGCGATGGTGAGGGTCTGGTAATCCATGCTTGTCTCCTTACATGCGGAACACGCCGAACTTCGTGTCCTCGATCGGCTTGTTCATCGCCGCCGAGAGACCCAGGCCCAGCACCATGCGCGTATCGACCGGGTCGATCACGCCGTCGTCCCACAGGCGCGCGCTGGCGTAGTAGGGGTGGCCCTGGTGTTCGTACTGGTCCTTGATCGGCTGCTTGAACGCGGCTTCTTCTTCAGGCGACCACTGGCCGCCCTTCGCTTCCAGCCCATCGCGCTTGACGGTGGCCAGGACGGAAGCCGCCTGGTCGCCGCCCATGACCGAGATGCGGGCGTTGGGCCACATCCACAGGAAGCGTGGAGAAAACGCGCGGCCGCACATGCCGTAGTTGCCGGCGCCGAAGGAGCCGCCGATGATGACGGTGAACTTCGGCACCGAGGCGGTGGCCACGGCGGTCACCATCTTGGCGCCGTTGCGGGCGATGCCCTCGTTCTCGTACTTGCGGCCGACCATGAAGCCGGTGATGTTCTGCAGGAAGACGAGCGGGATCTTGCGCTGGCAGCACAGCTCGATGAAGTGGGCGCCTTTCAAGGCGGACTCCGAGAACAGGATGCCGTTGTTGGCGATGATGCCGACCTTCATGCCGTAGATATGGGCGAAGCCGCACACCAGCGTGGTGCCGTATCTGGCCTTGAATTCATCGAACTCGCTGTTATCCACGACACGCGCGATCACTTCGCGCACGTCGAAGGGCTTGCGGGTATCGACCGGGATCACGCCATACAGTTCTTCAGGGGCGTACTTCGGCTCGATGCTGTCGCGCAAGGCGCCTTGCACCGGTTTGACCCGGTTCAGGTTCGAGACGATGGTGCGCGCCAATGCCAATGCGTGCGGATCGTTCTGGGCCAGGTGGTCGGCCACGCCCGACAGGCGGGTGTGGACGTCGCCGCCGCCCAGGTCTTCCGCACTGACCACTTCGCCGGTCGCGGCCTTCACCAGTGGCGGACCGCCGAGGAAGATCGTGCCCTGTTCCTTGACGATGATCGATTCGTCGCTCATCGCCGGCACATAGGCGCCGCCCGCGGTGCACGAACCCATGACGACGGCGATCTGCGGGATGCCCCTGGCGGAGAGATTCGCCTGGTTGTAGAAGATGCGGCCGAAGTGGTCGCGGTCGGGGAACACGTCGTCCTGGTTCGGCAGGTTGGCGCCGCCCGAGTCGACCAGGTAGATGCATGGCAGGTTGTTCTGCTCGGCGATCTCCTGCGCGCGCAGGTGTTTTTTCACCGTCATCGGGTAATAGGTGCCGCCCTTGACGGTGGCGTCGTTACAGACGATCACGCATTCCTGGCCCGATACGCGGCCGATGCCGGTGATGATGCCGGCGCTCGGTGCGGCGCCGTCATACATCTCGTACGCGGCCAGTTGCGAGAATTCGAGGAAGGGCGTGCCCGGATCGAGCAGGTGTTCGACGCGCGCGCGCGGCAGCAGCTTGCCGCGCGCAAGGTGACGGGCACAAGCGTCAGCACCGCCCCCCTGTGACATTTGGGAAACGCGCGCGCGCAAGTCGTCCACCACCGCCTGCATCGCCGCGGCGTTGGTCTTGAAGTCCTCGCCGCGCGGGTTCAGTTTGCTCTCGATCTGGGGCATGTGCCGTCCTCTGCTTTCGTCTCTTCTTTCGTCCGCGTCTCGCGGCGCTACTTCTTGTCAGGGAAACTGCCGTCCAGGTAGAACCAGCGAAGCACGCCATCCGGGCCGGGCTCGCGCACGAAGCGGCTGACTTCGTGCAGGCGGTGCGCGCGGCCGCCGATCTTGAAGCGGGCGACGAATTCGACGCTGTCTTCATGCACGCGGTTCGGGTCTTGCTCTGGATCGTCCGGCAATTCTGCTTTACGTTGACGTAAACGTAAAGCAGTTTTTATCTCGAGTCCAAGCCAGCGCATCGGCTCGCCGTCGTCGACGATGGCTTCCTGCGGGCGGGTGCTGGGATGCCAGGTGGCAACCAGGTACGGTTCGTCCTTGAGCGTGAACGCCGTATAGCGCGAGCGCATCAGCGTTTCAGCGGTCGGCGGCACGGCCGCGCCGGCCAGGTAGGGGCCGCAGCAGCGGTCGAAAGCAGGGCCGCCGCAGGGGCAGGGAGAGGTGGGACGGGTGGACATGGCGGCAATTATCCGCGATTTCGCGCATGCCGGTCATGCGGACTGCATGGCCCTCAACCCATCAAGTATGTGATAACAGTAGGGTCGCCGACCCTACGCGCGCAGCGTCAGCCCATCCAGCCCGAACGGCGGCGCCTTTCCCTGCACCAGGTCGGCCAGCACCGCCGCCGTCCCGCAGGCAAAGGTAAAGCCCAGCGGCCCGTGCCCGACGTTCAGCCACAGGTTGTCGTAGCGGGTGGCCCCGACGATCGGCGCGCTGCCCGGCGTGGCCGGCCGCAACCCCGCCCATACCGCTACCTGCGAATAATCCGCCGCGCGCGGCATGGTCTCGCGCACCTGGCGCGTGAGGCCCTCGACCCGTTTCGGATCGTGGGTCAGGTCCTCGCCCACCATGTCGACCATGGCCGCCACCCGCAGCCGGTCGCCGATGCGCGCATACAGCACCTTGCGCTCGAAGTCGGTGACGCTGATCTCGGGCGCCACGTCGTCCTGGCGGATCGGTGCCGAGAGGCTGTAGCCCTTGAGCGGGTACAGGGGCAGGCGGATCCCCACGGACTCGGCCAGGTCGCGGCTCTGGATGCCGGCCGCCAGCACATAGGCATCCGCCGTGAGCAGGCCGGCGGCCGTTTCGACGCCGCGGATGCGTCCGCGCTCGGCGTACAATCCGCGCGCTTCGCCGTGCACGAAGCCGCGAAAGCGCGGGTGCGCGCGCAGGCGCTCGGCCAGCGCCATGCAGAAGGCGTGGCAGTCGGCCACCGCTTCGCCGGCGTTATAGATGCCGCCGGCCAGCAGGTGCTGGCTGGCCGCCAGCGCCGGTTCGCGCGCGCCGCATTCCTCGGGCGACCAGACCTGGCCGGCGCCGGGTTTCAGGGCGGCCGCCGCGAACACGTCGCGCGAGCGGTAGACCACCAGCTTGCCGGCGTCGCGCCAGTGGAAGGACTCGGGCGGCACCACGGGTTCGAGCTGCTGCATCGCGCGGCGCGAGCATTCTCCCAGCTCGAGCAGCTTGGCCGTGGTGCGGCGATTGACGTCGGCGCGGCAGTGGGCCAGGAAGCTGGCCAGCCAGCGGTACTGGCGCAGGTCGGCTTCCGGCTTGAAACGCAGCGGGCCGTCGGCCTGGAACAGCCATTTGACGGCCTTGAGCGGAATGCCTTCGTCGGCCAGCGGCGAGACGTAGCGGTAGCTGAGCTGGCCGCCATTGCCGTAGCTGGCGCCGCTGCCGACTTCCGGCGCGCGCTCGAGCAGGGTGACGCCGTAGCCGGCTTCCACCAGCCACCAGGCCGATGCCAGGCCAACGACGCCGCCGCCGATCACGATGATGTGCTGCATGCCAGACTCGTTTGTTCAAATTGGGGGAATGAGCTTAGATGCTGTACCGACGGGCCGCCAATGAATGGTGGGCGAACAGTCATAACCGGCAGATATGTACGCATTTGCGGGGCCGTTCACGCGGCTTGGCCGAGGATGGCGCGCCGGTAGACACTGGCCAGCACGCGCTCCTCGTAGCGCGCCAGCGACGAGTCGCGCCCCGGGTCGGCGGCCGGATCGCGCGCGCTGCCCCCGGCCAGCACCACGATGCCGTTGCCATTGGCACGGTCCATGGCGAAGATCGACCGCAGGCCATAGGCGTCGCCCAGGTGGCCGACCGCGTCGAAGCCGGGCGTGAGCCACATCCCCGGGCGGTCGGGATAGTGGGCGTTGCCCAGGCCGCGCGGGCTGAGGATGCTGCCCAGCGGGTTGCCGTTTCCGCCGACGCCGTCGTAGGCCCAGTGGCGCGCGAGCATCCGCTCGACGGTCGCTTTCTGCAGCAGGCGCCGGCCCCCGTGGACGCCGCCCGCCATTAGCATGCGCATCACGACGCCGAGGCCGCGCGCCGAGATGCGCAGGCCCCCGGTCGGGCTGAACGGCGTGGCATTGGTCCCCGGGACGTAGCCGGCAAGACCCGGCGGCGGCTGGATGCCGGGGGCGTCGACCTGGGCGACCCAGGGCCCGTCGGGACGCCACTGCTCGCTGTCCGCCGCGCGCTTGCGGTAAATGGTGGCCAGCCGGTCCTGCGCCGCCTGCGGCAGTTCGGACGGGTTGTAGCCGGCCTGCAGCCCGAGCGGCTGCAACACCAGGCGCGCCATCAGGCGGTCGAAGCGCTCGCCCGTCACGCGCTCCATGATCGTGCCGACCAGGCCGAAGCCCAGGTTGCAGTAGGTGTAGTAGGCGCCGTCGGGCCCGGCGAGCGTCGACCAGGCCGGCCGCACGTCCTTCAGCGCGGTCGTGGCCGGCCAGAAGTAGCCGTCGTCGTCGCGCAGCGACGAGGTATGCAGCAGCAGGTGGCGCAAGGTGATCGCCTGCGTCGGGAAATGCGGATTGCGCAAACTGAAGCCGAGGTAGCCGGAAACGTCGGCTTCGAGGTCGACCTTGCCATCCTCGAGCAGGCGCATCAGGCCGAGCGTGGTGATTAGTTTCGAGATCGAGGCGATGCGAAACAAGGTGTCGGGCGTGGCCGGGCGGTCGGGATGGGCGCCATTGCCGATCGTGCGGCGCCCGAAGGCACCTTCATACACCGGCTGGCCGGCGCGCAGGGCGACCACCGACAGGCTGGCCAGCGGAAAGGCCGGATCGTCGGCGATGGCGGCCAGCTCGGCGTCGAGCGTGGAGGCCGCACCGCCGGCTGCCGGCGGCATCGCCGCGAACAGCGGTTCCATCGCGCCCAGCATGAGCATGCCGAGCAGGGATCGCCTGCCGTGATTCATTCCGTTTCCTTTTTATCGTGTTTGCCGGATCAGGATACGGACAGCCCGAAACCCTTGCCTAATGAATAGCCGTGGGGAAGTCATAACTCTTTTGTATTGGTCTCAAGTGGTATGCTTCCACGGTATGAATACCCCCGGCCCCGGATTCCAGGTCAACCTGGACGACAATTCTCCCCTGTACATGCAGCTGGCGCGCAAGCTGGCGCAGGACGTGCGCGACGGCCGCTACCAGGCCGACCAGGCGCTGCCCTCCGAGCGCATGCTGTCCGAACAGCTCGACGTTTCGCGCGTCACCGCGCGCAAGGCGATCGACCAGCTGGTCGAGCAGGGCCTGGTGGTGCGCCGCCGCGGCTCGGGCAACTATATCGCGCCGCGCATCGAGCAGCCGCTGTCCAATCTGTCGAGTTTTTCCGAGCAGTTGCAGCAGCGCGGCTATACCCCGCGTTCGGAATGGCTGCGGCGCGACGTGGTCCTGGCCGACGCCGACGAGCAGCTCTCCCTCGGCCTGTCGCCCGGCGCGCGGGTGGCGCGCCTGGAGCGCCTGCGCCTGGCCGACGACATCGTGATGGCCTACGAGGTCAGCGTGATCCCGGCCACGGTGCTGCCGCGCCCGGATGGCGTGGCGGCCTCGCTCTATGCCCACCTCGGCAAGACCGGCCACATGCCGGTGCGCGCGCTGCAGCACATCCGCGCCATGAACGCCGACGCCGAACTGGCGGCGCGGCTCGGCGTGCCCGAAGGCCGCGCGGTGCTGTTCATTACCCGCATCGGCTACCTGGAGTCGGGCGAGCCGGTCGAGCTGACCCATTCCTACTGCCGCAGCGACCAGTACGACTTCGTGGCCGAGCTGAGGCGGCCAACGCCGGGGGCGCCCGCATAACCTCGCGGCATGGCGGCGGCCGATCCTTTCATGGGATGGCTTGCCTAATTGGTATTACACTGGTTTTATTAAAATTCCATCCGAGACGGCGATGCTCAATACCGAAACCCCTTCCCAGGCGCACGCCGCCCTCGACCAGTACCCGACGGCCGAGCTGGTCACCGTCTTCGTCGACGACCAGTTCCAGGCCGTCGAGGCGGTGCGCAATGCCGCGCCGCGCATCGCCGCCGCCGTCACCGCCGCGCTGCCGCGCATGGAAGCCGGCGGACGCCTGATCTACGTCGGCGCCGGCACCTCGGGCCGCCTCGGGGTGCTCGACAGCGTCGAGCTGTACCCGACCTTTTCCTGGCCGCATGGGCGCGCCGTGGCGCTGCTGGCCGGCGGCGCCGAGGCCATGTTCGTCGCGGTCGAAGGGGCGGAAGACGATTTCGAACAGGGCGGCGCGGACCTGGAGGGTGTGAACGTGGGCCCGGACGACGTGGTGCTGGCGATCGCCGCCTCCGGCGGCACGCCGTATGTGCTGGGGGCGATCCAGGCCGCGCGCGCCGCCGGCGCGCTGACGGTGGGCTTCGCCAACAACCCGGACGCGCCGGTCACGCAGCAGGCCGAGATCGGCATCACCCTGGACACCGGCCCCGAGGTCGTCTCGGGCAGCACGCGCCTCAAGGCAGGCACCTCGCAAAAGATCGCGCTGAACACCTTCTCGAGCGCGCTGATGGTCCGTTTGAACAAGGTCTACGGCAACCTGATGGTAGACTTGAAGGCTACCAATGCCAAACTGGTCAAGCGCGCGATCCGCCTCACCAGCTTCGCCACCGGCGCCGACGAGGAAGCCGCGCGGGCGGTGCTGGAACAATGCGGATTCCACGTCAAGACCGCCATCGTGGCCTTGTCCAGACAAACCAGTGTCGAGCAGGCGCAAGCGCTGCTGGAAGCGGCGCGCGGCAGCGTGCGCCAGGCGCTCGCGTAAAGCGCGTTTCCGCAGTCCTGGCCCGAAGGCACGAGAAAGAGACATGCAAAAACCGCAAGCGAACCGCCCGTGGCTGTGGGTGCCGTCCCTGTATTTCGCCCAGGCCATTCCCTATGTCGTGGTGATGAACCTGACCGTCATCATGTACAAGGACATGGGGATCTCGAACTCCGACATCGCCTTCTATACCAGCCTGCTGTATCTGCCGTGGGTGATCAAGCCGCTGTGGTCGCCCATCGTCGACATGTTCGGCACCAAGCGCCGCTGGACCGTGCTGCTGCAGGTGGCGGTCGGGGCCTCGCTGGTGGCGGTCGGCACGGTCTTGCACACGCCCGCCTTCTTCGCCGTCAGCCTGGCCGTCATGTGGATCATGGCGTTCAGCTCGGCCACCCACGACATCTCGGCCGACGGCTTCTACATGCTGGGCCTGCGCCAGCAGCAGCAGGCGGCCTTCGTCGGCGTGCGCAGCACCTTCTATCGCCTCGCGACCCTGGTCGGGCAAGGCCCGCTGGTGGTGCTGGCCGGCTACCTGGCGGTCAGCCTGGGCGACGTGCGGCAAGCCTGGTCGATCGTGTTCTACGTGCTGGCCGGGATCTTCTTCGCCGCCTTCGCCTGGCACCAGTTCGTGCTGCCGGCGCCGGCCGACGACAAGCCCGTCCCGACCACCGACAACCCGCTGCGCGACTTCTTCGGCACCTTTGCCGCCTTCTTCAAGAAGCGCGACATCTGGATGATCGTCGCTTTCATTCTGACCTTCCGCCTGGGCGAGGCCCAGTTGCTGAAACTCGTGGCGCCGTTCCTGAAAGACCCGCTCAGCGAAGGCGGCCTGGGCCTCACCACCGCCGAATACGGCATCGCCTACGGCACGGTCGGCATCATCGCCCTGACCCTGGGCGGCCTGGCCGGCGGCTGGCTGATCTCGCGCCTTGGCCTCAAGCGCTGCCTGTGGCTGATGGTGTTCGCGATCCACCTGCCCGACCTGGTGTTCGTGTATCTGTCGCAGACCCAGCCGACCGACCTCATGACAGTCTGCGCCTTCCTGGCGCTCGAGCAGTTCGGCTACGGCTTCGGCTTTACCGCGATGATGATGTACATGATCATGGTGGCCGACGGTCCCAACAAGACCGCGCACTACGCGATCTGCACCGGCCTGATGGCGCTGGGCATGATGGTGCCGGGCATGTGGAGCGGCGACCTGCAAGAGTATCTCGGCTACAAGCACTTCTTCATCTGGACCTGCCTGGCGACGATCCCCGCCTTCATCGTGGCGGCGCTGGTGAAGATCGACCCCGGGTTCGGGAAAAAATAAGGGCCATGACCGACGCACCGGCGCGCCTGGCATCGCTCGACGCCTTCCGTGGCTTCACCATCGCCGCGATGGTGCTCGTGAATAATCCGGGCGACTGGAGCCACCTGCATGCGCAGCTCGCGCATGCGGCCTGGCATGGCTGGACGTTCACCGACACGATCTTCCCCTTCTTTTTGTTCATCGGCGGCGTCGCGATGGCGCTGTCGCTGGGCCGCCTGGCCGCTGCCGGCGCGGACAAGCCGCAACTGCTCGGCAAGCTCGCCAAACGCGCGCTGCTCATCTTCCTGATCGGCTTCCTGCTCAACCTGATCCCGCGCTTCGACTGGGGCAGCGTGCGCATTCCCGGCGTGCTGCAGCGGATCGCCCTGTGCACCTTGCTGGCGGCGCCGCTGGTGGTCTACCTGAAGTGGCGCGGCCAGGCGCTTGCCATCGTCGTGCTGCTGGCGCTGTACAGCGTCTTGATGCTGCTGGCGCCGGTGCCCGGCATCGGCGCGGGCGTGCTCGAGCCGGGCCAGGACTTCGGCGCCTGGATCGACCGCATGCTGATGGACGGCCACCTGTGGGTGCAGGCGAAGACCTGGGACCCGGAAGGCCTGGTCTCGACCCTGCCGGCCGTGTGCAGCCTGCTGTTCGGGGCGCTGGCCGGCCGGCTGCTGCGCTCGACGCTGGCGCGCGGCGAGCAGGTCGTGTGGCTGTTGCTGGCGGGCCTGGCCTGCCTGGCGCTGGGGTCCACCCTGGACGCGGTCCTCATGCCGATCAACAAGAGCCTGTGGACGCCGTCGTACTGCCTGTTGATGAGCGGCTGGGCGCTGCTGGCCTTCGGCGCCAGCTACTGGCTGCTGGACGCGGCGCCATCGGCAGCGCTGCGCGAGCGCATGGCCCGCCTGAGCACACCGTTCGTCATCTATGGCATGAACGCGCTGTTCATCTTCGCGCTGTCGGGTCTCATCGCCAAGATGCTCGGTTTTATCAAACTCACCCAAGCGGACGGCAGCCAGCTCGCGCTCGGCCGTATGCTGTACGCTCCGTTCGCGGCGCTGCCGCTGGACCCGCGGAACACCTCATTGTTGTACGCCATCGCCTTCAATGCCTGCATGTTCGCCATCGCCTGGTGGATGTGGCGCCGGCGCTGGTTCGTCAAAGTCTGAACAGAATGCACAAGGAGCCATCTTGCTTCCCAATATGAACAAACGCGCTTTCACGCTCGGCCTGGCCAGCGCCTTCGCCCTCGGCGGCCTGCTCGCCGGCTGCGGCACCCAAGTGACGCACAGCGTGCCGGTCGCGGAAACCAGCGGCGGCGACGATCCGCCGGCCGCGCCGCGCGAACTGCGCGCGGCCTGGGTCTCGACCGTCGCCAATATCGACTGGCCCAGCAAGCCCGGCCTGTCTTCGGCCAAACAGCAGCAGGAGGCCATCGCCATCCTCGACCGCGCCAAGGCGCTGAACCTGAACGCCATCGTGCTGCAGGTGCGACCCTCGGCCGACGCCATCTATCCGTCGAAGCTCGAGCCCTGGACCGAGTACCTGAGCGGCGTGCAGGGCAAGGCGCCGCAGCCGGCCTATGATCCGCTCAAGTTCTGGATCGACCAGGCGCATGCGCGCGGCCTCGAGCTGCACGCCTGGTTCAATCCCTATCGCGCCCGGATGGATGCGGCGCGTTCGCAATCGGCGCCGAACCACATCACCAATACCAATCCCGCGATCGTCAAGCGCTACGGCAAGTTCATGTGGATGGACCCGGGCGAGCCGGCGGCCGCCAGGCAGACCATGGACGTGATCCTCGACGTCGTGCGCCGCTACGACATCGACGGCGTGCACATCGACGATTATTTCTATCCCTACCCGATCGAGGCCACGCCGGCGGTGGCCGGCAATGCCGCCGCGCTGGACGGGCGCACGGGCAAGGCCGAACTGGACTTCCCGGACGATCCGGCCTGGCAGCGCTACCTGACCGGCGGCGGCCAGCTCGAGCGCGCAGACTGGCGCCGCGACAATGTGAACCGCCTGATCGAGGCCATGTACAAGGGCATCCATGCCGAAAAGAGCTGGGTGCGTTTCGGCATCAGCCCCTTCGGCCTGGGCCGTCCGGACCGCCGCCCGCCCGGCATCGTCGGCTTCTCGCAATACGACAAGCTGTATGCCGACGCCGAGCTGTGGCTCGAGAAGGGCTGGCTCGACTACTTCGTGCCGCAGCTGTACTGGCCGATCAAGGGGCCGGCCCAGGCCTACGACGTGCTGCTCGACTACTGGATCGGGCAAAACCCGATGGGCCGCCACATCTGGCCGGGCCTGTTCACCAGCCGTATCGGCGCGCCGACCCGCGACTACCAACCGGACGAAGTGCTGCAGCAAGTCAGCGTGACCCGTTCGCGTCCGCGCGCCACCGGCCACATCCACTTCAGCATGGTCGCGCTGATGCAGAACCGCAAGGGCATCAGCGACCAGCTGCGCGCAAGCCGCTACACGGGGCAGGCGCTGGTGCCGGCCACGCCGTGGCTGGGCAGCGCGCGTCCCGGCACGCCCGCGATCCAGGCCGCGCGCGGCGCGCGGTCGGTCGACCTTTCCCTGAAAGCCGGCAAGGGCAATGCCCTGTACGCGATCTGGGCCCGCCACGGCAATGAATGGCGCTTCGCCGTGGCGCCGGCGGCGCGCGCGACCTGGACGATTGCCGACGACGACCGCCTCGGCCCGGCCGAGATCGTGGTGGTGAGCGCGATCGACCGCCTCGGCAACGAGGGCGAGCGCGTACGTGTGTGGTCGAAACCATAATGCGGGTAGCATCTCGGTATGCCGACTGATCAAGACAATGTGCGTGGCGTAGGGTTGGGCATCGACGCCGGCGGCACCCAGACCCGCTGGGCGCTGGCCACGCCCGGCGGCGCGATCCTGGCCGAGGGCACGGTCGACGGTCTTTCCGCCCTGCAGATGGCCACGCCCCACGGCCGCGACGCGCTGCGCGCCACCTTCGAACAGCTGGCGGCGGCGGTGCTGCAGCATGCGCATCCGGTGCGGGTGCAGGCCGGCCTGACCGGCTTCGGCGGCGATGGCGAACTGCTGCAGGGCTGGCTGGCCGCCCTGCTGGGCGTGGCGCCGAGCGCGGTCGTCCTGTGCAACGACATCGAGATCGCCTACCGCGCCAGCTTCGCGCCCGGCGAAGGCTACCTGGTGTATGCCGGCACCGGCTCGATCGGGGCCTTCATCGACGAGCACGACGTGTTCCACCGCGCCGGCGGCCGGGGCGTGGTGCTCGACGATGGCGGCGGCGGCTTCTGGATCGCGCGCGAAGCATTGCGCCATATCTGGCGCAATGAAGACGAGCGTCCCGGCTGCTGGCAGGAGTCGCCGATGGCGCATGCCGTATTCGAACACATTGGCGGATCGGACTGGGCCGAGTCGCGAAAGTATATCTACCAGAGCGAGCGCGGGACGGTCGGCAAGCTGGCGCTGGCCGTCGCCGCCAGCGCGGAAAGCGATCCCGCGGCGCGCGCCATCCTGGCCGATGCCGGCCGCGAGCTGGCGCGCCTGGCATCGGCCTTGACCTCGCGCTTCGGCGCGCGCCCGGTGGTCCTGGCCGGGCGCGCCGCCGCGCTGCATCCGCTGATCGCCGACACCATGCGCGCGGCGCTGCCGCCGGATATCGCCTTCACGCGGACCGGCTCGCGCGCCCACCACGCGGCCGCGCGCCTGGCGCTGGGTTGAACGACAAGAAACCACCAAGGAGAACAATATGAAATCGATCGCCGCCTTGCTTGCCCTGACCGTACTGGCGGGCTGCTCCACCGTTCCGAGCTACGACACCACCTATACCGCCAAGGGCCAGTCGAGCCGGGCGCGCTTCCTGGTGCTGCATTACACGGTCGCCAACACGCCGAGCTCGATCAAGATCCTGACCGAGAAAGAAGTCAGCTCGCACTACCTGCTGACCGACGAGGCGACCCCGAAGATCTACCGCCTGGTGGACGAGAACCGCGCCGCCTGGCATGCGGGCAATTCGAGCTGGAAGAACTTCACCCAGCTGAACAACAGCTCGATCGGCATCGAGATCGTCAACGCCGGCTGGAAGGACACGCCGGCGGGCCGCGTCTACGCGCCGTTCCCGCAATCGCAGGTGGACGCCCTGATTCCGCTGGTGAAGGACATCGTCCAGCGCCACGGCATCGCGCCCGAGAACGTGCTGGGCCACAGCGATATCGCCCCGCTGAGGAAGCAGGACCCGGGTCCGCAATTCCCGTGGCAGCGCCTGGCGCAAGAGGGCCTGGTACTGTGGCCGGACGCCGCCCGCGTGGCAGCCGTGCGGCCCGCCTTCGACGCCCTGCTGCCCGACGTCGCCTGGTTCCAGCGCAAGCTGGCGATGCACGGTTTCGGTGTCAATCAGAGCGGCGTGTACGACGAAGCGACCCGCACCACGCTGGCGGCGTTCCAGATGAAATACCGTCCGCGCGATATCGCGGGCAATCCGGACGCCGAGACGGCGGCGCTGCTCGAAGTGCTGACCACGCCGGCCGGCACGCCGCCGCCGCCGATGCCCGTGATCCCGGCGATGCCGGCGATGCCGGCGCAACCGCAACCGCAGCCGCAGGTGCAACCCCAGCCGCAGCCATGGCCGGCGGCGCCGGCCCCCGCGCCGGTGCCGGCGCCGGTGCCGGCGCCGGAGCCGCTGCCCGGTGCGCTGGAAAACATTCCGCCGACCGCGCCGGTGCCGTCGCCGATGCCCGCCACGCCGCCCGTGAACACGCCGTGACCCATCGCCGTACAGCAGTTTTCGCTGTATCCTTCGCCCATCCGCCCCGTGCGTATGCGGGGCGGGTTTTTTACTGAAGGATGAAGCGATGCGTTTGCGTCATATCGAGGTGTTCCACGCCATCATGCAAGTCGGCACCATCAGCGGCGCCGCCCAGGTGCTGCATATCTCCCAGCCGGCGGTGACCAAGGTGCTGCAGCATGCCGAGCTGCAGCTGGGCATGCCGCTGTTCGAGCGCGTGCGCGGCAAGCTGTATCCCAAGCCCGAGGCGCACCGCCTGTTCGCCGAAACCGAGAAACTGAACCGCGACCTGCAGGGGATCCGCCGCCTGGCGGCCAGCCTCAAGGGCCGCGCGGTCGAGACCGTGCGCCTGGTGTCGACCCCGACCATCGCGGTCAGCGTGCTGCCGGCCGGGATGACCGCCTGGCGCCGCGACTTTCCCGATACTCGTTGCGAACTCGCCACACATCACACCAGCGAAATCGTCAATGCGCTGCGCCTGGGCGAAGCCGACCTCGCCCTGTCGCTGCAGGATCCGCGCCATCCCGGCATCGTCGCCGAACCGATCGCCCATGGCCTGCTGACCGTGGTCGCCCCGAGCGGCACCTGGACCGAAGAAGAGGCCAAGCAGCCGATCTCGGCCGAAGGCCTGAGCGGCGAACTGATCGGCCTGGCCGACCGCGATCCGCTGGGCGAGATGGTCATTGCCGCCTGCGAGGCGCAGGACGTGCAGCCGGTGTTCCGCACCGTGGTGCAGACTTACCAGATCGCGCGCTCGCTGGTCGAAGCCGGCGCCGGCACGGCGATCCTCGATCCCTTCACCGCCGCCTCGGCCGCGTCCAGCAAGGTCCAGTGCCGCCAGTGGTCGCCGTCGATCCCGGTGCACCTGTACCTGCTCACCGCCAGCCATTCCCCCTTGTCGCACGGGGCGCGCGAACTGGCCAACTGCATCGGCGCGACCGCGCGCGCCTGTCTTGAAAACAGCTAAATGACACTCACCCTCGCCAGCGAGGACATCGCCGCCAGCCCCGACTTCCGCCATTTGAGCAGCATCGCCGGCATCCGGGTCGACCTGCGCTATGCCACCCCCAACAACTTCGTCGGGCGCGACCTGTATTCGCCCTACGACTGCGCCTGGCTGCACGTCGAGGCGGCCGCCGGCCTGGAACGGGTGGTGGCCTGGCTGGCGTCACGCCGTCCCGACCTGACGCCGCTGGTGCTGGACGCCCTGCGGCCGCAGCGCGTGCAGCAGCAACTATGGGATGCGCTCGAGGGCACCGAGCTGCGGCTGTATCTGGCCGATCCGGCGCGCGGCTCGATCCATTCCTACGGCATGGCGCTCGACCTCACCCTGGTCGACGCCGACGGGGTCGAGCTGGACATGGGCACCGGCTTCGACGACATGACGGAGCTGTCGCACCCGGCGCTGGAAGAAGGCTTCCTGCTGGCCGGCCGGCTGAGCGAAGGGCAGCTGGCCAACCGCCGCCTGCTGCGCGAGGCGATGTTGCAGGCAGGCTTCTTCGGCATCCGTACCGAATGGTGGCATTTCGACTACGGCGACCGCGCGCTGGTGCGCGCCACCTACCGCCGGATACTGTAGCTCAGGCGAGCTCGACCGATTCGACCCGGTTGCGGCCGTTGCGCTTGGCCGCATACAGCTGCTTGTCGGCCGCCACGATCAGGTCGGGCAGGGTGACGCGCAGGTCGGCGCTGGAGAAATCGAAGGCGGCCACGCCGAAGCTGGCGCTGGTGGGCACCGGTTCGCCGTCGACCGTGAACGTGCTGGCGGCGAAGGCGGCGCGCAAACGGTCGGCCAGGGCCGTCGCTCCCGGCAGCCCGGTCGCGGGCAGGATCAGCAGGAATTCCTCGCCGCCGTAGCGCACCACCGCATCGACGTCCTGGCGCGTCATCCGCTGCAGCAGGGTGGCGAAGCGCTGGATCACGTGGTCGCCCTGGTGATGGCCGAAGGTGTCGTTGATGTGCTTGAAGTGGTCGATATCGCACAGCACGACCGAGACCGGATGGCCGAAGCGCCGCGCCCGCGCCAGCTCGGCGCCGAGCAGGTGGTCGTTCAGGTAATGGCGGTTGTAGCAGCCGGTGAGCTGGTCGCGCTCGGCGAGCCGCTTCAATTGCGTCTGGAGGCGGAATTCCTCGCGCGCCACCCGGTTGAAGCGGCGCGCCGCGAGGATGCCGAAGGTATTGATCATCGCCAGCAGCATGCCCATCGTGAGCAGGTCGGCGATCGGCCGCGGCGCCAGCATGAAATGCACCAGCGCCAGGAAGACGACCACGCCGCCGGTCGCGATGGCGGCGGCATAGGCCAATCGGTTCGGGATGTACAGGTAGATCACCACCTGGATCACCACCATCGACAGCGCATGCCAGTGCACCTCGTTCGGCCGCGCCAGCGCCACCACCATGAAGCACAGCAGCGAGAGCAATTCCGCGCTCGAGGCGGCCAGCCGCGTGCCGCGCACCGACAGCGGACGGCGGTAGGCCAGCCAGGCCCCCGTGCCGCCGATGAGCGCGACGCCGAGACGCGCGGGGAGGGTGTCACGCAGCGCGGCCTCCAGCCCCAGCGCCGCGATATCGGTCAGGAAGAACAACTGGAAGAAGATGACGCAGAACAGCAGCGTAAAGCCCAGCAGCGGACGCGTGCGCGGCAGTTGGCTGTTCAGGAATTCGGTCTCGTCCGCGGCGCGCGCGAATTCTCCGGTCAGTGGATGGAATGTCATGGATGATCAGGACGGCCAATCTCGACGGTCGGCAACGCGTCCTGCGGAGGCGGAAACCGGGAGCGCGGGACACGCGCCTGGCCGCTATTGTGTCAGCTTTTGCTATCGAAAACTAAGGAATTATAGTCATTCGACACTTACCTTGTTTCAATAGCATTTTTTTAACTGTACATTCCCGGTTCAGTGCGCGCGCGGCGCCGCCAGCGCCTGCGCTGCGCCCGAGCGCGCTACCCAGTCGACCAGCGTATCGAGCACCGCGCGCCCGCGGCCATTGCCGCTTTGTTCGCTATTGATCATCGCCACGAACACGCAAGGCACGCCATTCGCATCCGGCACATAGCCGGCCAGGGCCGTCACATTGCGCAGGCTGCCGGTCTTGAGGCGCGCGCGGCCGGCGGCGGGGCTGTCCTGCAGGCGGCGGCGCATGGTGCCGTCGACCGCGCCGATCGGCATGCTGGACTGGAATTCCGGCGCCCACGGGCTGTGCAGGCCGGCCTGCAGCAGCCCGGCCATCTGCCGCGCGCTGATGCGCTCGATGCGCGACAGGCCCGAACCGTTGTCGATCACGAAGCCGGTGTCGTCGATCTGCCGCTCGCGCAGCCAGCCGCGCACGGCGGCGTCGGCGCGCGCGAAGGTCGATTCTTCCGCCTGCGGCAGCGCCAGGCTGCCCGCGACCGGATCGGCCTGCAGGCTGCCCAGGCTCAGGAACAGGGTGCGCGCCAGCGCATTGTCCGACGGCTTGTTGATGTCGCGCACCAGTTCCGGCAGCTGGCGCGACACATGGGCCGCCAGCAGGCGCGCGTCGGGCGGCGTCGCGCCGGTGATGGTGCGGCCGCTCAGCACGCCTCCCTGGCCGCGCCAGGTCTCGCGCACCAGGCGGCCGACGTAGTCGTCGCGGTCGAGCACATTGACGCCGTAGCTGCGGTTGCAATTCTTGGGGAAGGTGCCGCGCAAGACCACCTTGATGCGGCCATCGGGCTCGCGCCGCGTCTCGGGCAGCTTCCAGCCGTTTTCCCATTGCGCGCAGTCGGTCTCGACCAGCATCATCTCGGACGTCACGGCGACCCGTTCCAGTTCCGGATGCATGCGCAGCTGCAGCGTCGACGCGGTCGAGCGCATGTCGAGCTGCAGCATGTTCTTGTTGACCAGCAGGGCGTCGGGAATCACGTTGTAATACGCTTCCGGCGATTCGTCGAAGGGCGGCAGGCCAACGTCCGTGCGCGCCGGCTGGAACAGCTCCCGGTCGAGCACCAGGTCGCCCTCGATGCGCCGGATGCCGTCATAGCGCAGCGCGCGCAGCATGTCGGCGATGTGCTCGCCAGATAAGTCGGCATCGGCGCCGCCCTTCAGGTACAGGCTGCCGCGCAGTACCCCGTCCTCGACCTGGCCGGTGGTGCGCAGCTCGGTGCGGCCGCGAAAAGCCGGGCCCAGGCGCTCCAGGCCGACCAGGGTCGTCACCAGCTTCATGGTCGACGCCGGCTGCATCGGCAGGCCGGACCGGTGTTCCAGCACGGCGGCGTCGCCGCGCAGCACCAGCACGCCGATCTCGTCCTGCCCGATGCCGTTCTGCTGCAGCGCCTGGGCCACCGGCTGCGGCAGCTGGGCGTGGGCGAACGAGATGCTCGTGAAGAGCGCGGCGAGAGCGAAGACGGAGCGTTGGAGCATGCTGTTCCTTTAACCGAAGAAAAGATAGGCGACGAAGATGGCGCCGACGACCCCGGCCAGGTCGGCCAGCAGGCCGTAGCCGATCGCATAGCGCGTCTTGCGCACGCCGACCGAGCCGAAATACAGGGCGACGACGTAGAAGGTGGTGTCGGCCGCGCCCTGCAGGATGCTGGCCAGGCGGCCGACGAAGGAGTCGACGCCGTAGGTGGTCATGGCGTCGATCATCATGGCGCGCGAGCCGCTGCCCGACAGCGGCTTCATGAGGGCGGTGGGCAGGGCGCCGACGAAGTCGGTCGGCAGGCCCAGGGCGGAGAAGATCCAGGCGAAGCCGCTCACGATCAGGCCCAGGATGCCCGAGTTGCGCACCACGCTGATCGCCACCAGCATGCCGACCAGGTAGGGAATGATCTTGAGCGAGGTCTCGATGCCGCCCTTGGCGCCTTCGATGAAGGCGTCGAACACATTGACTCTCTTGAGCAGCGCGCCGGTCATGAACACGGCGATGACCGAGAACAGGATCAGGTTGGCGGCGACGACCGAGAACAGTTCGATCTGCGATTTGTCCATGAACTGGGTGATCGCCAGCACCAGGCCGCCGATGAGCGCCGTGCCGCCGCCGATCCAGCCGAACACCACCGGGTCGAGCAGGTTGATGCGCTGGCGCAGGCTGACGGCGATGATGCCTGTCATGGTCGAGCAATAGGTGGCGATCAGGGTCGGGATGAAGACATCGGCCGGATTGGCCGCACCCAGGATCGCGCGCTGGGCCATGATCGCCAGCGGGATGATGGTCAGGCCCGAGGTCTGGATCACCAGGAACATGATCTGGGCGTCGCTGGCCTCGTCCTTCCTCGGGTTCAGCGACTGCAGGCTCTCCATGGCCTTGAGGCCGAACGGGGTGGCGGCATTGTCCAGGCCCAGCATATTGGCCGAGAAGTTCATCACCATGTGGCCGTTGGCCGGGTGCTCCTTCGGCACGCCGGGGAAGATGCGCGAGAAGAAGGGGGCGATCACCCGCGCGAACGCATTGATCGCGCCGGCCTTCTCGCCCACGTTCATGATCCCGAGCCAGAGCGTCATGACGCCCGCCAGCGGCAGGGCGATGTCCATCACCGCCATCTTGGCCGAGGAAAAGGTGCCGTCGATGATGCGCTTGAATACTTCGGTGTCGCCGAGGAAGATCCACTGGCCCAATGCCGCGATGAAGCCGACGAGGAAGAAGCCTGTCCAGATGTAATTGAGTGCCATTGAATGAATCGCTGCTGGGTATCGCACGATTGTGCAGTGGACAGTGGCTAAGGGCAAGCAACGTGGATGAAAGAATGCAGCCGCACCATGTTTAAAAGTTATGAGCGTTGCCTCGGGCAGGGCCCCGGCCTATGATACGCAACGCCCACCAGGACCTGCCGTCATGACATTCCGCTACGCCGCCGCCTTCGTATTCACCCTGTCCTGCCTCGGTGCGCAGGCGGTCCAGGCGCAGTCGCCGGCGCAGCCGCCGCAGAAGGTGCTGCGCATGTTCCTGTCCACCAGCGAGACCGGGCTCGACCCGGCGATGGCGTCCGACAACGCCACCCTGTCGCTGCTGGAAAACCTGTTCGATCCGCTGCTGCGCTACGACTACCTGGCGCGGCCCGCCACACTGCGCCCGAACACCGCGACCGCGATGCCGGAGGTGAGCGCCGATGGCCTGACCTACACCTTCCGCATCCGTCCCGGCATCCATTTCACGCCGGACCCGGCCTTCAAGGGCGTGAAACGCGAAGTGACCGCCGCCGACTATGTCTACAGCCTCGGGCGCCTGCGCGACCCGTCGCTCAGGTCGCCCTGGTCGTATATGCTTGAAGGAAAGCAGGCCGAGGCAGTCGACCGCTATACCCTGCGCATCCGCCTGACGGAGCCCGACAACAACTTCCTGTTCTATCTCGCGACCCCGGCCACCGGCGTGGTGGCGCGCGAAGTGATCGAAGCCTATCCGGGCCAGGCCGGCAATCACCCGGTCGGCACCGGGCCGTTCATGGTCAAGGAATGGAAGCGCAGCGACCGCATCGTCCTGCTGGCCAACCCGTATTCGACGGCGGTGTTCAAGGCCACGCCGGGCGACGATCCGGAAGACCGGGCCATCGCCGCCGCCCTGGACGGCAAGCGCCTGCCGCGGGTGGACCGGATCGACGTGAAGATCGCCGAGGAATTCCAGGGCCGCATGCTGGGCTTCCTGAACGGCGAATACGATTACCTCGAACAGATCCCCGAATCGATGACCGGGATGGTGGTGCGGGACGGCGGCTTGAAACCGGAGCTGGCGGCGCGCGGCATCGTGTTGTCGCGCTTCCCCGTGCTGCAGACCTACTATATGTGGATGAACATGAACGACCCGGTGGTCGGCGGCTACGGCAAGGACCGGGTGGCGCTGCGGCGCGCGATCGCGATGTCGTACAACAGCGTCGAAGACATCGCGCTGCTCAAGAAGGGCTTCGCGATCAAGGCCGAATCGCCGCTGCCGCCCAATGTGCTCGGCTACGATCCCAGCTACCGCAGCCCCGTGCCCTATGACCCGGCGCTGGCCAATGCGCTGCTGGACCGCCATGGCTACGACGCGCGCGACCCCGACGGATTCCGGCGCGCGCCGGGCGGCAAGCCGCTGACGCTCACCATGCACAGCGAGGCCACCGTCGGCGGCCGCCTGCGCGACGAGATGTGGAGGAAATGCCTGAATGCGATCGGCCTGCGCGTGGTGTTCAAGTCGGACAAGAAGACCGAGATCATCAAGGCCTCGCGCCTGGGCACGGTGCAAATGTTCGAAAGTAACTGGATCGCCGACTTCCCCGACGGTGACAATTTCTACCAGCTGCTGTACGGCCCCAACGCGGGCCGCGCCAACTATGCCCGTTTCAACCTGCCGGCATACAACGCGCGCTACGAAAGAGCGCGCATGCTCAGCGATGGTGCAGAGCGCAATGCGCTGTATGTCGAGATGAACCAGCTGATCCATGCCTATAACCCATGGGTCCCATTGACCCATGTGCTCTCTGGCGACCTGCGTCATCCGTGGCTGAAAAACTACAAACGGCATCCGGTCGAGTTCACGACCTGGCGCTACCTCGATGTCGATGTTGCGCAAAGAGCACGTGCCGCCAGAGGCAAGCGTTAGTTTTCGTTAGTTTTTCCTAAATAAAATATTCCTGCTGGTTATACTGCCCTCTGGATAATTCATTGGCACCTGAGAATTTTGTGGGCGTACTCTGAAATCAGAACATAACGTAATGCTAAGAGCGAACTAGCCATTACGAAGAGAGCAGGCCAGTGTCGCACGGTGCAGTGCACCAATCTGGCCCAAGACCGCCAAGGGAAACGTTAGGAGAAACACGGTGAAACTGAAAAAACTGGCGCAGTTGATGGCCCTCATGGGCGTGGCCGCCCCGATCGTGGCGCAAGCACAGGCACAAGCCGAAGCGCCAATCCAGCGGGTGGAAATCACCGGATCGAGCATCAAGCGCATCGCCAAGGAAGGTGCGCTGCCGGTCGAGATCATCTCGCGCAAGCAGCTCGAAGACCAGGGCATCGTGACGGCCGAGCAGCTGATCGCGACCCTGAACGTGAATGGCAACGGCTCCGACAACCTGGCCTCGAACGCCGACGTGACCTCGGGCGCCCAGCGCGGCAACAACGGCGCCTCGAGCGCCAACCTGCGCGGCCAGGGTTCCGATTCGACCCTGGTCCTGCTCAATGGCCGCCGGGTTGCCACCCACGGCATGAAGGGCTCCGCGGTCGATTTGAACTCGATCCCGATGGCGGCGGTCGAGCGCGTCGAAGTGCTGAAGGACGGCGCCTCGGCCGTCTACGGCACCGACGCGATCGGCGGCGTGATCAACTTCATCCTGCGCAAGAACTACAAGGGCCTGGAAGCGCAAGCCTTCACCGACGTGACCGAAGCGGGCGGCGGCGAGATCGGCCGCGCCACCATCACCGGCGGCTGGGGCGACCTCGACACCCAGGGCTGGAACGTGCTGGTGACGGCCGCCCACAGCGAGAACAAGGCGCTGCGCGGCGACCAGCGCGATTTCGTGAACACCTTCCAGCCGAACCGCGGCGTGTCGGTCGATACGCGCGGCACGCCGAGCGGCAACGTGTTCGCCACCACCCTGGCGCCGACCCTACTGTCGCCGACCGGCACCGGCCCGACCCTGCCGGGCGGCACGGTGGCCTTCAACGGCATCAGCCTGCTCGACCTGCCCGGCGGCCCCGGTTGCGACAGCATCGACGGCATGGGCGCCTACGACGAGAAGCTGTGGGATTCGCCCGGCTCCGCCTATGGCTGCGCCTGGGATACCGGCCGCGCCGCCGTGCTGCAGCAGCCGGTCAAGAACAGCAATGCGCTGGCGCGCGCCACCTTCCGCATGGGCGAGCACGAGTTCTTCGCCGAAGGCGTGGGCTCGCGCGTCGAAGTGGCCAAGCGCTTCTCGCCGAACCAGATTTCACCTTCCGCCTCGACCTTCGGCCCGAGCTCGTTCTATCCGAGCACCGGGGCCGCCTACAACGACGTGTACAACGCGCTGGTCAAGGTATTCCCGGGCATCTCGGCCAACTACGGCCTGCCGATCGCCTACCGCTGGCGCTGCATGGAGTGCGGCAACCGCGAGATCGAGACCGAGACCAAGGCCGGCCGCGTGCTGGTCGGCGCCGACGGCCCGTTGACCCTGTTCGGCAAGCAGTACGACTACCGCGTCGGCCTGTCGCGCGCCTACAGCGAATCGGAATCGACGCTGGGCACCGGCTACAACTACACCCGGGCGCTGGCCGACGTGCTGGGCTCCGGCATCGTGAATCCCTTCCTGATGCCGGGCCAGAGCCAGAGCCAGGAAGCGATCGACGCCATCCGCGCCACCTCGGCCGCCGGCGTGGTCATGTACGGCGGCAAGCAGACCCTGACCCAGTTCGACGCCGCGATCTCGGGCGAGCTGTTCACGCTGCCGGCCGGCCCGGTGCTGGCCGCCGTGGGCACCGATCTGCGCCGCGAAGAGTACGAGTTCAATGGCGACCGCCGCGCCGCCAGCGCGCGCCCGGCGATCCTGAACGCGCCGTTCGACGACGTCAATGCCCTCGACAAGGTCAAGCGCGACATCAAGGCGGTCTACGCCGAGGTGCTGGTGCCGGTGACCCAGGCGCTGGAACTGACCTTCGCCATCCGCCGCGACGACTACACGGGCTTCGGTGCGACCACCAATCCGAAGGTCTCGTTCCGCTACCAGCCGATCCCGCAGCTGATGTTCCGCGGCTCGTACAACGAGGGCTTCCGCGCGCCGTCGTTCAACCAGCTGTTCAACGGCATCACCGAGTCGCCCTATGCCGGCAAGGACCTCGCGGATCCGGCCACCTGCCCGAGCGGCCGCGTCGATTCGACGGTCGCCGGCTGCCAGGCGGTCAACCCGAATACGCTCACCGGCGGCAAGGACACGCTGGGACCGGAAACGGCCAAGCAGGCGAGCCTGGGCGTGGTGTTCGAGCCGACCAACACCTTCTCTGCCAACGCGGACATTTGGGAGATCCGCAAGGAAAACACGATCGACTCGTTCAACGTGGCGACCATGGTGGCGAACTACGACCTGTTCCAGGACCAGTTCATCCGCAACGCGGCCGGCGAGCTGGTCTTCATCGACCAGCGCTGGCTCAACGCCGGCGAGCGCATCACGCGCGGCGTCGAAGTCGGCGCCCGCCTGAACGGCAAGTTCAGCACCGGGTCGGTGTGGAGCCTGGGCATCGACGGTTCGCGCCTGCTGGAGAAGAAGTCGCGCGCCACCCGCAACGCCGAATTCGGCGAAAGCGAAGTGGGCCGCTTCCTGTTCACCGGCGACCTGGGCCTGAAGTGGAAGCACAGCGCCTATGCCACCTACAAGTACGGCAACTGGAGCGGGATGCTGCAGAACATCTACCGTTCGGGTTATGACGACCAGGTGCTGCCGGGCGTGGCCAGCGGCCGCATCGTGCCGTCGAACTACCAGCGCAAGGTCGACGACTACTCGATCTTCAACCTGTCGGTGAACTACACGGGCTTCCAGAACCTGACCCTGACCGCCGGCATCAAGAACCTGCTGGACGAGGATCCGCCGTTCGCGATCACCTACGACAGCAATACCGGCGCCGGCAGCAGCTGGGAACCGCGCGTCGCCGATCCGCGTGGCCGCTCGTTCACCCTGATGGCGAACTACAAGTTCTTCTGATTGCTCTACACTGAGGGCCCGCGCCATGGAGGTTGTCGTCCTCCCGGCGCGGGCCTTTTTTCATCTGGAGTCTCGCCTCACGCATGAAGATCAGCCGTCGCAGCTTCGGCGCCATCGCCGCCGCCCTGTCCCTTGCCTTGCCCGGTGTTGCCGCAGCGCATACGCCGTCCCCACGTCCCATGAAAAAACTCATCAAACCGCCGCGCCTGAAGCGCGGCGACGTCGTCGGCCTGATCGCGCCCGGCGGCTACACCACCGACCGCGCCATCGAGAAGGCGGTGCGCAATATCGAAGCGCTGGGTTTCAAGGTCAAGACCGGCGCCTATCTGCGCGAGGTGTTCGGCAACTATGCCGGGTCAAGCCAGCAGCGCCTGGCCGACCTGCATGCGATGTTCCTTGACCCGGAAGTGAAAGCGATCTGGCCGATCCGCGGCGGCTCGGGCTGCATCTCGCTGGTCTCGAGCCTCGACTACGACCTCATTCGGCGCCACCCCAAGGTCCTGGTCGGTTATTCCGACATCACGGCGCTGCACCTCGCGATCCTCAAGCAGACCGGCCTGGTGACCTTCCACGGCCCAGTGGCCTCGTCGACGATGACGCCGTATTCGAGCGAGCACATGATGGCGGTGCTGACCGAGCCACAGGCCAGCTATACGATTCCGATGTCGCAGGAGAACGCGCAGCGCGCCGCGAGCGAGCCGCATTTCGGCGTCCACACCTTCACCCACGGCGTGGCGACCGGCCCGCTCATGGGCGGCAACCTGTCGCTGGTGGCGGCGCTGGCCGGCACGCCGTACGCGGCCGACATCAAGGACAGCATCCTGTTCCTGGAAGAGGTGAACGAAGCGCCGTACCGGATCGACCGCTGGATGACCCAGCTCGACCTAGCGGGTGGTTTCAGGAATGCGGCGGCGCTGGTGGTGGGCATCTGCGAGAACTGCGGGCCGGAGCATGAAGACGTTTCATTGACGCTGGAGCGCACGCTGGGGCTGCACCTGCATCCCTTGACCATCCCAGCGGTGTCAGGCTATTCGATCGGACATATCCGCAACCAGTTCACCCTGCCGATGGGGATCCAGGCGCGGATCGATACCCGGGCTCAGACGATCACCCTGCTGGAGGCGGCGGTTACCTGACTCGCCGGTAACGACGCCCATTGTCCCGCAGGTGGTCGTCGAGGTAGAGGAACAGCTGCGGCAGCCGTTCCGGGGCCAAGGTGACGATGTGCAGGACAGGCTGCATCACAGCGCGCGCGCGATCAGGATCTTCTGGATGTCGCTGGTGCCTTCATAGATCTGGCACACGCGCACGTCGCGGTAGATGCGCTCGACCGGGAAGTCGGCCACGTAGCCGTAGCCGCCGAACACCTGCATCGCGCTCGAGACCACGTTCTCGGCCATCTCGGACGCGAACAGCTTGGCCATCGCCGCTTCTTTCAGGCAGGGCAGGCCGGCATCCTTCATCGCCGCCGCATGCAGGATCAGCTGGCGCGCGGCCTCGATCTTCATCGCCATCTCGGCCAGGCGGAACTGCACCGCCTGGTGTTCGAAGATTGGTTTACCAAAGCTCTCGCGTTCCTTGGCATAGCCGAGTGCCGCCTCGTAGGCCGCGCGCGCCATGCCGACCGACTGCGAGGCGATGCCGATGCGTCCGCCTTCCAGCCCGGACAGGGCGATCTTGTAGCCCATGCCTTCCTCGCCGATCAAATTCTCGGCCGGGATGCGGCAACCGTCGAACACGATCTGCGCCGTGTCCGACGAATGCTGGCCCATCTTGTGCTCGATGCCGGCCACGATGTAGCCGGGGGTGTCGACCGGCACCCAGAACGCGCTGATGCCCTTCTTGCCGGCCGCCTTGTCGGTGACCGCCATGACGATGGCCACGTCGCCATGCTTGCCGCTGGTGATGAACTGCTTGGTGCCGTTGATGACGTAATGGTCGCCGTCACCGCCTTTTTCACGTACTGCCGTGGTGCGCAGCGCCGCCGCATCGCTGCCGGTATGCGGCTCGGTCAGGGCGAAGGCGCCCAGCAGCTCGCCCTGGGCAAGAGGACGCAGCCAGCGCTGCTTCTGTTCTTCGTTCGCATACATCATGGCGATGCTGCACACCGGGCAGTTGTTGACCGAGATGATGGTCGAGGTGCCGCCGTCGCCGGCCGCGATTTCCTCGAGCACCAGCGCCAGCGACACATAGTCCAGGCCCGCGCCGCCATACTGCTCGGGCACCGCCACGCCGAAGGCGCCCAGGGCCGCCAGCTCCTTCAGCTCCTCTTTCGGGAAGTGGTGCTCGCGGTCCCAGCGCGCGGCGTTGGGGGCCAGGCGCTCCTGCGCAAAGCTGCGCAGGGCGTCGCGGATCATCTGGTGTTCTTCGCTCAGGATCATGGTGTCTCGTGTGTTTTCTTGTGTGGGCGACGGCTTACCAGGCGATGGGCGCGCCGTCGTGGTTCAGGAAGCTGCCGTTGGCGCCGGCGTCCGCCTTCGCCAGGGTGGCGCGCAGGTCGCGCACGCTGTGCTCGGGCGTGAGGGCCGCGCCGCTGCCGCCCATATCCGTCTGGACCCAGCCCGGATGGAAGGCGATGCAGGTCACGCCCTGCGCGCCGTAGGTGATCGAAGCGTCCTTCAGCACGGAATTGAGCGCCGCCTTGCTGGCGCGGTACAGCGTTCCCTGGGTGTCGGACCGCTCGCCGATCGAGCCCATGCGCGAGGACAGCACGGCCAGCTTGCCGCGGGTATCGGCCAGCAGCGGGCCGATGATGGGGATCAGGCGCATCGCGGCCAGCACGTTGGCATGCATGACGGCGTCGAATTCGGGACCGGTCGGGAAGCTGCCGTGCTCCGGGCCGTAGACGCCCGCCACCAGCCAGGCGCTGTCGATCTTTTCATCGTCCAGGCGCCAGCCCAATGCGGCGATGGATTCCGCGCTCGTGACGTCCAGCTGGTGCGCCACCGCGCCCATGTGAACCAGCGCGTCGCAGTCATTTTGCTTGCGCGCGGTGGCGATGACGCGCCAGCCATCCGCGCGGTATTGGCGGACCATTTCCTGGCCGATGCCGCGCGAGGCGCCGACGATCAATACGGTAGGCATGATGAACTCCTTTGAACGGTTGAAGATGCGTCCTCAATGTTCGCATGGTTTGTTCATCATTGCCGTACCGCGCGCACCGGATTACACCAGCTCGACCGCCATGGCGGTGGCTTCGCCGCCGCCGATGCACAGCGCGGCCACGCCGCGCTTGCCGCCGCTGCGCTTGAGCGCGCCGAGCAGGGTGACGATGATGCGCGCGCCCGAGGCGCCGATCGGGTGGCCCAGCGCGCAGGCGCCGCCGTGGATGTTGACCTTGCCGTGCGGGATGTCGAGGTCGCGCATGGCGGCCATCGGCACCGCGGCGAAGGCCTCGTTGATCTCGAACAGGTCGACGTCGCCGGCGGTCCAGCCGGTCTTCTTGAACAGCTTTTGCATCGCGCCGATCGGGGCGGTGGTGAACAGGTTCGGTTCTTGCGCGTGGGTAGCGTGGCCCAGCACGCGCGCGATCGGGGTGAGACCCAGTTCTTTCGCGGTCGATTCGCGCATCATGACCAGGGCGGCGGCGCCGTCGTTGATCGACGACGACGAGGCGGCGGTCACGGTGCCATCCTTTTTAAACGCGGGCTTGAGCGACGGGATCTTGTCGACCTTGGCCTTGAGCGGGCCTTCGTCCTTGTCGATCACGGTCTCGCCAGCGCGGCTGGTGACGGTGACCGGCGCGATTTCCCAGTCGAAGCCGCCCTCGAGGCTCGCGGCCTGCGCGCGCTTGACCGAGGCGATCGCGAACGCATCCTGCTCTTCGCGGGTGAACTGGTAAGTGGCCACGCACTCTTCGGCAAACGTGCCCATCGAGCGGCCTTCGCCGGTCTTTTCGTTGCGCGAGTAGGCGTCTTCGAGGCCGTCGAGCATCATGTGGTCGAACATCGGCGCGTGGCCGATGCGGTAGCCGCCGCGCGCCTTCGGGATCAGGTAAGGCGCACCCGTCATCGACTCCATGCCGCCGGCGACCACGATGTCGGCGCTGCCGGCCACCAGCTGGTCGTGGGCAAAGATGGCGCTCTGCATCGCCGAACCGCACATCTTGGACAGCGTGACGGCGCCGGTCGACATCGGCAGGCCGGCCTTGATCAGCGCCTGGCGCGCCGGGGCCTGGCCCTGGCCGGCCATCAGGCAGTTGCCGAAATAGACGTGCTCGACCGACTCGGGGGCGACGCCGGCGCGCTCGACGGCGGCCTTGATCGCCACCGCGCCGAGGTCGCTCGCGGTCTTGGAAGAAAAATCGCCCTGGAAGGCGCCCATCGGGGTGCGCGCGGCGCCGACGATAACGACTGGATCGTTCATGGTGGTGTTCTCCTGGTATGCGTTACATGGTTTCGCCGAACAGCTCGCGGCCGATCAGCATGCGGCGGATTTCGCTGGTGCCGGCGCCAATCTCGTACAGCTTGGCGTCGCGCCACAGGCGGCCGACCGGGTATTCGTTGATGTAGCCGTTGCCGCCCAGGGTCTGGATTGCCTCGCCCGCCATCCAGGTCGCCTTTTCGGCGCTGTACAGGATGGCGCCGGCGGCGTCCTTGCGCAGGGCGCGCACCTGCTCCGGCCCGGTGGCGCGGTCGCAGGCCTGGCCCACGGCGTATACATAGGCGCGGCAAGCCATCATGGTCGAATACATGTCGGCGATCTTGCCCTGCATCAGCTGGAACTCACCGATCGCCTGGCCGAACTGCTTGCGGTCGTGGATGTACGGCACCACGACATCCATGCAGGCCGACATGATGCCCAGCGGGCCGCCGGACAGCACGGTGCGCTCGAAGTCCAGCCCCGACATCAGCACATTGACACCCTTGCCGACACCGCCCAGCACGTTTTCGGCCGGCACTTCGCAATCCTGGAACACCAGTTCGCCGGTATGCGAGCCGCGCATGCCCAGCTTGTCCAGCTTCTGGGCGATCGAGAAGCCCTTGAACCCTTTTTCGATCAGGAAGGCGGTCATGCCGCGCGGGCCGGCCTCCAGGTCGGTCTTGGCGTACACCACCAGGGTATCGGCGTCCGGGCCGTTGGTGATCCACATCTTGCTGCCGTTCAGGACGTAGCGGTCGCCCTTGAGGTCGGCGCGCAGCTTCATGCTGACCACGTCGGAGCCGGCATTGGGCTCGGACATCGCCAGGGCGCCCACGTGTTCGCCCGAGATCAGCTTGGGCAAGTACTTGCGCTTCTGCTCTTCGCTGCCGTTGCGCTTGATCTGATTGACGCACAGGTTCGAGTGGGCGCCATACGACAGGCCGACCGAGGCCGAGGCGCGCGAGATCTCTTCCATGGCGACGATGTGGGCCAGGTAGCCCATGTTCGCGCCGCCGTATTCCTCGCCGACGGTGATGCCCAGCAGGCCCAGTTCGCCCATCTTCTTCCACAAGTCCATCGGGAACTGGTCGCTGCGGTCGATCTCGGCAGCGCGCGGCGCGATTTCGCTTGCCGCGAATTGTTGGACTGCTTCGCGCAGCGCGGCGATGTCTTCGCCATGGTCAAAGGTCAAGCCAGGAAGGTGCAGCATGTCGTCCTCACGGTGAACGGTGGTTGGGCAGATGGGACAGCGAATGAAGGGCTATCATACTCGCCTGTTACGTTAACGTAAACGTCAACCATCTGCCGAAAAAAAGCGCGAACCGGGGTTCGCGCCCTGAGGGTTCAGGCGGCGGCCGCGGTCTTGCCGGCGCTCGCATCCTCGCTCAGCAGGCGCCGGCATTCTTCTTCATGGGACGAGATCTCTTCCAGCGCCATCTCGATGTCGGCGCGCTGCTGTTCCAGGGTCAGGCGCTGCTGGCCCAACACGCCCAGGAAGCGGTTGATCTGCGCCACGGTGTCCTTGGGCGACTCGTACATGTCGACGATGCTTTTGATCTCGGACAAAGTCAGGCCAAGCCGCTTGCCGCGCAGGGTCAGTTTCAGGCGGGTGCGGTCGCGCGGGGTGTAGACGCGGTTGCGTCCGCCCACGCCTTCGCGCATCGGGCTGAGCAGGCCCTGGTCTTCATAGAACCGGATCGCCCTGGCGGTAATGTCGAATTCGCGTGCCAGTTCGGCAATGGTATAGGTAGTAGGCATGGGTTTCAGGGCGGTTGGGAAACGTTGGCGGGAATCGCTTAGAATCGAAAAGCGGGTCCTCGGTTGCCGTTTACGTTAACTGTCAGTTCCGCCACATTGTAGCGCGCTCCGCGCCCCCGGAAAACGAAAGATTGCCATGAATGCCCTTGAAGCCCAGCTGGATTACCCGTTCGACGACACCATCCCTGCGCCCGGCGCCGTGCACGACATCGTGCCCGGCCTGCGCTGGGCGCGCATGCCGCTGCCGTTTGCGCTGGATCATATCAATGTGTGGCTGCTGGAAGACGAGCTCGAGGAACAACGTGGCTGGAGCCTGGTCGACACCGGCGCCGGGACCGACGCCACCCGCGCCGCCTGGGAGCAGGTGCTGGCCGAGGGGCTGCACGGCCAGCCGCTGGTGCGCGTGATCGCCACCCATTGCCATCCCGACCATGTCGGCCTGTCCGGCTGGCTGTGCGAGCGTTTCGACGCGCCGTTCTGGACCACCACCGGCGAGTTCGGCTTCATGCGCATGATGGCGGCGGCGCTGCCCGGCGTGGACGGGCCGTCGGCCATTCCCCATTTCGAGCGCCATGGCCTGCTTGACGCGGCGATGCTGGACCAGATGCGCAGCCGCCGCAATTACTATCCGTCGCTGGTGCCGTCGGTACCGGAAGCTTATACTCGCCTGCAGGATGGCCAGGTGGTCAGGATCGGCGGCCGCGACTGGCGCGTAATCACCGGCTTCGGCCATTCGCCGGAACACGCGTCGCTCTACTGCGCGGCGCTGAACGTGCTGGTGTCGGGCGATATGGTGTTGCCGCGCATCTCGACCAACGTCTCGGTGTTCGCGGTCGAGCCCGAGGGCAATCCGCTCCAGCTCTACCTCGATTCGCTGTCGAAGTTCGCCGGCCTGCCCGACGACGTGCTGGTGCTGCCGGCCCACGGCAAGCCTTTCCGCGGCCTGCACACCCGCATCGCCCAGCTGCGCGACCACCATGTGGCGCGCCTGGCCGAGGTGGTCGCGGCCTGCGCCACGCCCCGGTCGGCGGTGGACATCGTGCCGATCATGTTCCGCCGGCCGCTCGATGCCCATCAGCTCAGCTTCGCCCTGGGCGAGGCCCTGGCCCATTTGCACAAGCTCTGGCGCGACGGCGAATTACGCCGCTTGAAAGGTAACGATGGCGTGATTCGGTTTCAACAAATCTAACATTTCAATTGTAACCACTGGATACAAATTTTTCGGTACATGCATTCCAGTTATCTTGTCTAAGTAATGCTGCGTACAATTATTCATTTCGAATAATGGAAAATTTAATGAAGTTCATCCTTGGCTGTATTGCTGTTGGGTATTAGTTGCACTGGGCGTAAAAACTCTTAAAAAACCACATCATTGTTACATTTTAGTTGTATGATTTGGACCCCATGGCTTCTCATCCATATGAGAGAAGAAGCCGCCCGTCCAGTCTATACAACTTAGTATCACGATGAACTCTACGAATGAACGGGAGAGCTTCAGCGAGCGTCTGCAGCAGGCCCTGAAAAACGCCCATTACTCGCCCGACAGCCCAACCCGCCTGGCCCGAGAATTTAATATCCGCTTCGAAGGCCGCCCGATCACGGTCCACGCGGCCCGCAAATGGCTGGTAGGCGAAGCCATTCCCACGCAGGAAAAGCTGCGCATGATCGCCCAATGGCTGGGCGTACCGGCCGACTGGCTGCGTTTCGGCGGGGCAGAGCAGGCCGCCAGCCTCGACGCCGCCAGCGGCGGCGCCCGTTTCGAATCGGCCGACGTCAAACTTATTGCTGATTTGCAACGCCTGGATGATCACCACCGCCAGCTGGCGCGCGAGTTCATCCGCATGCTGGTGCGCATGAACCACCAGAAAGCCGAAGCGAAGTAAGCCGGGTTTCCCCGGGTCTTGCACTTTTCGACATGCCGGACGCACAAACGGCCGCAGCTGGGTCATAATCTGTTCAGGTGGCGGCATCCTCGCCACCGCCCCAGGTCTACCCAGGAGCAGCTGACGCATGCGAAACAACTACGCCAATACCGCCCAGCTCAAGGATTTGATGACGGCGCCGCCGATGACGGCTGCGCGTCATGCCGAGGTCATGCGAGAGCGCAACGCCCGGCGACGCATGCTTGAAGAGGCGCGCGAGTTGAAGAAGTCCGAAGACAAGCAGTACGACGACAAGCGCTGAGCGCAGCGCCGGCAGGAAGCCGGCCGCGCCTCACACGTCCTGTTCGCCCTTCATGCCGCCCCAGCGGGCGGCCTGGGCATTCTCTATTCCCAGCAAATCCATTGCACGGTCGACCGTATGCTCGACCATGTCCGCGATCGTCGCCGGCCGGTGATAGAAGCTGGGCAATGGCGGGAAAATAATGCCGCCCATTTCGGTCACGGCCGTCATATTGCGCAGGTGAGCCAGGTTGAACGGCGTTTCGCGCACCATCAGGACCAGGCGCCGGCGTTCCTTCAGCGCCACGTCGGCCGCGCGTGTGACCAGGTTGTCGGACAGGCCATGGGCCACGGCCGCCAGCGTCTTCATCGAGCAGGGAGCGATCACCATGCCGTCGGCTTGGTACGAACCGCTGGCGATCGAGGCGCCGATGTCGCGGTTGCGGTGGACGACGTGGGCCAATGCTTCGGCGTCGCGCCGCTGCAGGCCGAGTTCCTGGTGCAGGGTGAGGGAGGCGGCGTCGGAAACGACCAGGTGGGTCTCGACACCAGGGGTGGCGTGCAGCCGCCGCAGCAGCTGCACGCCATAGGTCGCGCCGGTCGCGCCGGTGATGGCGACGACGATCCGGCGCGGGCGGTCAGCCATTTTTCAGCAAGGTCTGCAGTTCGCCGGAGTCGTACATCTCGTTCATGATGTCGGTGCCGCCGATGAACTCGCCGTTTACGTACAGTTGCGGAATGGTCGGCCAGTTCGAATAGTCCTTGATGCCCTGGCGCACTTCGGCGTCGTCCAGCACATTGACGGTGGCAACATTGTCAACGCCGCAGGCCTTCAGGATCTGGATGGCGCGGCCCGAGAAGCCGCACTGCGGGAACTGGGCGGTGCCCTTCATGAACAGCACGACCGGGGTGGTGGTCACGGTTTCTTTGATCCAGGTTTGCACGTCGCTCATTTGATTCTGCCTTTGAAGAAAAGGAATAAGTAGATGGCGACATTCTATAAGAATTTGAAGGGCGGAGCATGGCCGTCGACCGGCGCCGGTCTGCGGTATCATCGACCAGGTCAAGATTAACAAGAAAGACGATGAAGACGTTTGCTACCTTGCCGCCTGTGGCGATGTGGGTGTTCGCGGCCTTGCTGGGCCTGCCTGCCTTGTACGATATCGCCGGCGCCATCGCGCGCGGCTGGCTCGCCGGCATCTTCTTTGCGCTCGGGCCGCTGATGATGGGGCTGTACCTGGCCTGGTGCGCCTGGCAGCGCAAGGCCGGGCGCACGGCGCGGCTGGAATCGCCGCGCGCCACGCTGGCCGGCTACATCTGCTTCGGCGCCTTCGCCGGCAGCTTCCTGGCCAAGATCATGAACCAGGGCGCGTCGCTGAAGCTGGCTGGGTATGCGGCCGGCCTTGCGGTATGATCGCCCGGTTTGTCACCTGATATCGGAGTAAAGATGCAGCAACCTCGCCCGCGCGTACCGTCGCCGACCATGAACTTCGTGATCGCCGCCCTGCTGGGCATTCCCGGCATGCTGAACGTCTATGGCGGCATCGTCCGCTCGAGCCCGGGCGACATCCTGTCGGGCCTGGCCGCGCTGGTGTACGCCGCGCTGCTGGTGCGCGACGCCCTGCACATCAAGAAGACCGGCCTGCCGGCGATTCCCCAGGCACGCATGCTCCTGATCGGCTTCGGCTGCCTGACGGTCTACCTGATCGGCATGTTCATGAAGCACAGCGGATAAGCTGCCTGCCCAGGCAGATCGACACGGCGCGGCCGGCGTAGCGGCCGTAGGGCGGCACTTCGAGATAGCCGTGCCGCTCATAGAACTGCACCGCACGCACGTTCGCGCGCCGGGTCGACAGCCATAGCCGGCGGTAGCCCCAGGCAGCGGCGCGCCGTTCCAGCTCCGCCAGGACAGGCGCGCCGGCGCCGCTGCCGGGTCGCGCGTACATCCGCTTGATTTCCCCGATGTCTCCTTCCAGCGCGCGCACGGCGCCGCAGCCGGCCGCAATGTTCCGGTCGTCGTAAGCGATGACGAAGACGGCGCCGGGGCCGCGGCAATCCTGCGGGTCGAACGACGAGGCGCCGCTATCGCCCGTGATCGCCGCCAGTGCGGTATCCAGTTCAGCGATCAGGCGCCGCGCGTCGAGGCTGTCCGGATCGACGCTGGCGACCCTCATCTGCCTATTTGCCGCGCAGCTTGGCGAAGGCGTCGGCCATCGCGTTACTGGCCGGCGGCGCCGAACGTTCCTGGCGCTGGTGCTGGGCGACGCGCTTGGCGTCCGTGCGGTCGCCGCGCTGCTCGGGCCGTGCGCCGGCCTGCGGCGCGCTGTCCGTCAGGCGCATGGTCAGCGCGATGCGCTTGCGCTTGGGGTCGACTTCCAGCACCTTGACCTTGACCACCTGGCCGGCCTTGACCACCGTGTGCGGATCCTTCACGAAGGTGTTCGACAGCGCCGAGATGTGCACCAGGCCGTCCTGGTGCACGCCGATGTCCACGAAGGCGCCGAAGGCCGCGACATTGGTCACCACGCCTTCCAGGATCATGTCGGGGCGCAGGTCGGAGATTTCTTCCACACCCTCCTTGAAGGTGGCGGTCGTGAATTCCGGACGCGGGTCGCGGCCCGGCTTCTCCAGTTCCTTCAGGATGTCGCTCACGGTCGGCACGCCGAACTTCTGGTCGGCATACTTTGCCGGAGACAGGGCTTTGAGCAACTGGCCGTCGCCGATCAGCGATTTGACGTCGCGTTTCACGTCGGCCAGGATCTTCTCGACCACCGGATACGATTCCGGGTGCACCGCCGACGCATCGAGCGGATTGGCGCCGTCCACGATGCGCAGGAAGCCCGCCGCCTGCTCGAAGGTCTTGTCGCCCAAGCGCGGCACTTTCTTCAAGGCCGCGCGCGAGGCGAAGGCGCCATTGGCGTCGCGGTAGGCCACGATGCCCTGGGCCACCGTGTTCGACAGGCCCGAGACCCGCGCCAGCAGCGGCGCCGAGGCGGTGTTCACGTCCACGCCCACGGCATTGACGCAATCCTCGACCACGGCGTCGAGCGAGCGCGCGAGCTGGGTCTGCGACACGTCGTGCTGGTACTGGCCGACGCCGATCGACTTCGGATCGATCTTCACCAGTTCGGCCAGCGGATCCTGCAGGCGGCGCGCGATCGAGACCGCGCCGCGCAGCGACACGTCCATGTCGGGCAGTTCGCGCGAGGCGAATTCGGACGCCGAATAGACCGAGGCGCCGGCTTCCGACACCACGATCTTCTGGAGCTTGAGTTCTTGATTCTGCTTGATCAGGTCCTGCGCCAGCTTGTCGGTCTCGCGCGAGCCGGTGCCGTTGCCGATCGAGATCAGGGACACCTTGTGCTTCGCCGCCAGCTGGCCCAGCGTGTGCAGCGCGCCATGCCAGTCGTTGCGCGGCTGGTGCGGATAGACGGTGGCGGTATCGACCACCTTGCCGGTGGCGTCGACCACGGCCACCTTGACGCCGGTGCGCAGGCCCGGGTCGAGGCCCATGGTGGCGCGCTGGCCGGCCGGCGCCGCCAGCAGCAGGGCCTTCAGGTTGCGCGCGAAGACGCCGATCGCGTCCAGCTCGGCCTTGTCGCGCAGGGCGCCCATCAACTCGGACTCCAGGTGCATGAAGCTCTTCACGCGCCAGGTCCAGCGCGCGGTGTCCTGCAGCCATTTGTCGGCCGGGCGCCCCTGCGCCTTGATGCCGAAGCGCGCCGCGATGCGGCCTTCGCAGGGGTTGAGCGGCGCGTCCCACTTCGGTTTTTCGGGCTCGGAGTCCAGGCGCAGGCTCACGTCCAGCATGCCCTCGCGGCGGCCGCGCAGCAGGGCCAGCGCGCGGTGCGAGGGCACGGCGGCGAGCGGCTCGTTGTAGTCGAAGTAGTCGGCGAACTTCTCGCCCTCGTCTTCCTTGCCGGCGACGACCTTCGATTCGACCACGCCGTGCTCCTGTACGTATTCGCGCAGCGATTGCAGCAGTTCGGCGTCCTCGGCGAAACGCTCCATCAGGATCTGGCGCGCGCCGTCGAGGGCGGCCTTGGTATCGAGCACGCCGGGGTTGGCGCCGCCATCGGCATTGGTGAATGCTTCGCGCAGGTAGCCGCTTGCGACTTCCTCGGGGTTGAGCGAAGGATCGGCCAGCAGGCTTTCGGCCAGCGGCGCCAGGCCCGCCTCGATCGCGATCTGGGCCTTGGTGCGGCGCTTCTGCTTGTACGGCAAATACAGGTCTTCGAGACGGGTTTTATCTTCCGCCAGGGCGATGGCCTGCATCAGCTCGGGCGTCATCTTGTTCTGTTCGGTGATCGACGCGACGATCGATGCGCGGCGGTCTTCGAGTTCGCGCAGGTAGCGCAGGCGTTCTTCCAGCAGGCGCAGCTGGGTGTCGTCGAGGCCGCCCGTGGCTTCCTTGCGGTAGCGGGCGATGAAGGGCACGGTGGCGCCTTCGTCGAGCAGGGCGATGGCGGCGGCCACCTGGGCCGGCCTGGCGGCGAGTTCTTGGGCGAGGCGTTGTTCGATGGAGGGCAGCATGGATCGTTGTATCGACAGTCAAGCGATCAATGATACCCGCTCGTCGACGATGCGCCAGTCTTGACAGCGCCACACGAACATGAGAGAACAACCGGTTGACGTGACAGCGTGCGCTTTGCGTACCGATGAGATTTGTCCGCTACGTGCGATTCCGAACAAAACGGAAGTGTTCGTATGCGAGATAATGCCGTTTATTGCATTTTTTGATACCGAGTCAAGAGACCCAATGACCACAGTCGATTATCTTCGCGAGAAAGCCAGCGACGCACCTCCGGTTCGCGCTCCTGCACGCTCCCCGGCCCTCCCGGCGCCGGTGGTGAGCTGGCTGCAGCGGGTCGAGGCGGCGGCCCACCCCCAGCCGAAGCTGACCGACGAAGTCGTCGACCCCAAGGCCGCGCACTACAAATTCGTCTATGTCATGGCGCCCACCAGCGGCGGCCGCCACGTCGCGCTGTGCCTGTGCAAGGCGCGCCTGCGCCCGAACGGCGACGTGGCCGCGGCCAGCCCGGTGAGCGAAGTGTTCTCGCTGCTGTCGGCGCCGCCCGCGTATCTCGAAGGCGACGACGTCGACCTGGTGCGCTTCTTCATCGCCATGCGCAGCGGTTCGGCCCAGGGCACCAGCGCCACCGAACCCAAGGGCAAAGTGGGCGCGATCCTGCTGCAGATGCTGCTCGAGCAGGGCAAGCTGCTGTGGGCGAACTCGTGGTCCGACATGGCGAGCGGCCTCGTGTATCCATTGCAGGGCGGTCCGACCCGCCTGGCCAGCCTGGCCTGGCGCGACGAAGGCCGCGTGGCCAAGCTCGGATGGTCGGTGGAGCCGGTCGGCGCCGCCGCCACGCACAGCGCGGCCGACCAGATCGACTACATGCTGCCGACCGATCCGCCGTGGTATATCGATAACCTGTCCTGCGGACCGCTCGAACTCAATCGCGGCGGCATCGACATTTCGCTGGCCGAACTGCAGGCCCTGGTGGCGCAAGCCCCGGCCCTGGCCGGCACCGACAAGAAGCGCGTCTCGCAGCTGCTGCTGGCCCATGGCCTGCAGCAGCTGATGCCGCTGCCGCAGCCGCTCACCCAGCGCCTGCGGAATGATGTGAAACCGATACCGCACCTGATGCTCGATGCGGTGCAGCTGGCCGACGGCAACGTCACGCGCTGGCAAGACTTTGCCGTGCTGGCCTTCGACTACGACGGCCAGCGCGTCTCGTTCGATCCGTCGCAGCGCGTGGTACGCCAGATCGGCGACTTCACCGAGATCATCGAACGCGATCCCAAGGCCGAGAGCGACGCCCTCGACAGGCTGGGCGAGATCGGTTTCCGCAAGCCGGCTACCGCGCCGTTCAACGCGATGGCCGGCGCGCTGCAGCTCGAGAGCCAGGCGCACTGGCTGCGCTTTGCCGAGAACGACGTCGACGCGCTGTCCGACGCCGGCTGGCACCTGCAGAAATCGACCAAGTACCGCTACGATGTCGTGCCGGTCGAAGACTGGTATGCCGACATCGACGAGCCGCCTGAAGCCGGCAACGCCTGGTTCGAGCTGGAGCTGGGCATCGTGGTGGCGAAGAAGCGCGTGCCGCTGCTGCCGGTGCTGGTGCAGCTGATCCGCGGCGCGCCGCTCGAATTCGACCCCGCCGTGCTGGCCGCCCATCTCGAGGCCGACCAGATGCTGGCCGTGCTGCCCGATGGCGCGCGCGTGGCGCTGCCGTGGGGCCGCCTCAAGCCGATCCTGTCCACCCTGGGCGAGCTGTACTTCAACGACAAGATCAAGGGCAAGCTGCGTCTGTCCACGCTGGACGCGGCGCGGCTCGAAGAACTGGCGCGCGGCGTCGAATTGCGCTGGACCGGCGGCGAGCGCCTGCGCGAGACGGGCCGCAAGCTGAGCCAGTTCGGGGCCGTGAAGAAGGTCGAGGCGCCCGCGGGCTTGCAGGCTACCTTGCGCGACTACCAGCTCGACGGCCTGTCGTGGATGCAGTTCCTGCGCGAGTACGACCTGGGCGGCATCCTGGCCGACGACATGGGCCTCGGCAAGACGGTGCAGACCCTGGCCCACATCCTCACCGAGAAAGAGGCCGGCCGCCTCACCAGCCCGGCGCTGGTGATCGCCCCGACCAGCCTGATGGCCAACTGGTTCGACGAGGCCGCGCGCTTCGCCCCGAGCCTCAAGGTCCTGCTCTTGCAGGGCAAGGAGCGCATGGACCTGTTCGACCAGATCGACGGCGCCGACATCGTCCTGACCACCTATGCGCTGCTGCCGCGCGACGAAGAAGAACTGCGCAAGCACCACTACCACCTGGTGATCCTGGACGAATCGCACTACATCAAGAACACCCGCTCGAAAGCGGCGCAGACGGCCGGATCGCTCGACGCCAGCCATCGCCTGTGCCTGTCCGGCACGCCGCTCGAGAACCACCTGGGCGAGCTGTGGTCGCAGTTCCACTTCCTGCTCCCGGGCCTGCTGGGCGACGAGAAGACCTTCAACACGCAGTTCCGCCATCCGATCGAAAGGCAAGACGACCCGGTGCGCCGCACGCTGCTCAATCGCCGCATCCGCCCGTTCCTGCTGCGCCGCACGAAAGACCATGTGGCGAAAGAGCTGCCGGAGAAAACCGAAATGGTGCGCCGCATCGAGCTGTCCGGCCCGCAACGCGACCTGTACGAGACCGTGCGCCTGGCGATGGACAAGAAGGTGCGCGACGAGATCGACCGCAAGGGCGTGGCGCGCAGCCAGATCGTCATCCTCGAGGCGCTGCTCAAGCTGCGCCAGGTCTGCTGCGATCCGCGCCTGGTGAAGGCGATGCCGTCCAAGAAGAACACGGCGGCGGTGTCGGCCAAGCTGACCGACTTGATGCAGATGGTGGAGGATTTGCTGGGCGAGGGCCGCAAGATCCTCGTGTTCTCGCAGTTCACCAGCATGCTCGGCCTGATCGAGGAAGAACTCGACGCGCGCAACATCCCGTATGCCATCCTCACCGGCGAGACGCGCGACCGCTCGGCCCAGGTGGCGGCCTTCCAGCAGGGCGCGGTGCCGATCTTCCTGATCAGTCTGAAGGCTGGCGGCGTGGGGCTCAATCTTACCGCGGCCGATACCGTGATCCACTACGACCCGTGGTGGAACCCGGCCGCCGAGAATCAGGCGACCGACCGCGCCTGGCGCATCGGGCAAGACAAGCCCGTGTTCGTCTACAAGCTGATTGCAAAAGGCACGCTGGAAGAAAAGATCCAGCTGCTGCAGCAGAAGAAATCGGAGCTGGCGCAGTCGATCCTGTCCGAAGGCGAATCGCAGAAGATGGCGTTGACGCAAGAAGACCTGCAAGCGATCTTCGCGCCGCTGGACGATTGATCCGGCGTCAATCCGGTGTATGTGCGCCGAGATGGGACAGCAGGCTGCGCAGCGGCGCGCCCGGGCTGTCCCAGTCCTGCCAGCACCGGCATAGCTGGCGCCGCGCCCACGCCATGCGCCACCATCTCGCATAGTCCCGTGAACGTCGTCATCCGAATGCGCAGCGCCAGCGCGCGTGCGGCCGCCAGCGCCTGTGCATCGATGTCGTCCTGCAGGGCGCCGCCGTGCGCCAGGCCGACGAAGGCTTCGCCCAGCACGTCCGCCAGGCGCAGCCTGCCGGCATCGGCCAGCCGGTGCTCCGGCGCCATGATCAGCACCAGGCGCAGGACCGGGCGCGCCGGAGGCGATCCGGGAGCGCATCAGCGCGAGGCGCTTCAGGCAGTGCTTCCTGGCGTTCCTGGCCGGATTGGGACTGGAGCTGGTATCACGCTCGTTGACTTGAGCATGACCGGGGAGGGCACGCGGCGCAGGGCCGCGCGCGGGACGACTTATTTATAGAAGGCTTCGACCTTGCCCTTGAGCTTGATGAGCATCGGCTTGCCCTTGCGGTCGAGGGTCTTGCCGGCGGCGACCTTGATCCAGCCTTCGCTGAGACAATACTCTTCGACGTCGTGGCGATCCTTGTCGTTGAAGCGGATGCCGATGTCGCGCTGGAACACGTCACGGTTGTGGAAAGGGCTGCTTGGATCGATCGACAGCCGGTCTGGGAGCGGGGGGAGGGTTGCGGTATCGTTCATGGTGCGCGAATTATCCCTCAACTCGCCGCCAGATGGCGCATTTCTTTGCCCGCGCGCCCGCATCGCCCCCCCGCGCGGCGACAATCATGGCTTGCCCCGCGATAGATATTTCACAAACATCGTTTTGCGGCTGTATACTTGCTGGTAAACCTGACATCCTTGCCAGTTGGTTAAGAAAGAACCTCGATGAAGTCCAGCCCCCCTGTCGCCGCCCCATCTCCCGTCCCGGGCAGTCCAGGCGACGACGCCCTGCCGGCCCGGCAATTTCGCACGATTGCCGAATTGGGCGGAGACGTTGCCTTCGCCATCACGCTGCCGGCGCGGCGCCTCGGCTACCTGAGCCCCGCCTTCACCGTGCTGAGCGGCTTCGGGCGAGAGGAGCTGCAACATGCGCTCGACGGCGACGCTGCGTCAAGCCTGGCGCCCCTCGCGGCGTGGCTGCGCGAGGCGGTCGGCGGCCAGCCCGGCGTGCGCAGCCGGCGCGAATTCGACCTGGTCGACGCCGAGGGCCGGCCGCTGGCGCTGGAAGCGCTGGCCATGGTCCCGCCGGACGATGGCGCGACCCTGGTCGGCCAGTTGCGCGACCTGTCGGCGCGGCGTGCGCACCAGAGCGAGCAAAAGCGCTTTGCCAGCATGCTCAACCATGAATTCCGCACGCCGCTCGCCACGATCGACGGCGCCATCCAGCGCCTGGAGGCGACCTCGAGCCACGCCGACGAGCCGACCCGCACGCGCTACCGCAAGATCGGCGCCGCGGTCGATCGCCTGATCGGGATGCTCGACGAATACCTGTCGCCGGACCGCATGGCCGCGCTCGGACGCACGCGCCAGCCGAACACGATCACCATCAGCGACCTGGTCGAGACCGGCGCCACCCAGGTCCGCACGGCCGGCCGCGAAGCCGTGCTGCGGCTGGACGAGCTGGCGTCGAGCGACAAGCTGCAGCATACGCTGCGCGGCGAGCCGGAGGGACTGCGGCTGGCGTTGAAGGTCCTGATCGACAATGCGCTGGCGTTTTCGCCGCCCTCGGCCCCCGTGGTCCTGCGCGCGCGGCGCAGCGGCGGCGGGGTCGAACTGGCGGTGCTCGATGGCGGCGCCGGCGTGCCGCCGGACGATGTGGCGCGCCTGTTCGAGAAGGGCTACCGCGGCCGCAACGCCGCCGGCCTGGCCGGCAGCGGCCTCGGCCTGTACATGGCGCGTTCGATCGTCGAGGTGCATGGCGGGGTGCTGAGCCTGGCGCCGGGAGCAGAAGGGGCGGGCGCCGAATTCCGCCTGTGGATGCCGGCGCTGGGATTATAGGGGAACTACTCCTTGCTTCAGACAGCCTCAGCAGTGATAATCGGACCGCATTCCAGCAGGGATAACGTTACCATTGGTATCATTGCCGGTGAAAAGAACTATATGGCCAAGGCATGACGCAGATTCTGATTGTTGAAGACAATGGCGAGTACGCCGACGACATGGCCGAGTTCCTGAAGGAACTCGACCATGAAGTGACGATCGCCAGGACCGCCAGCGAGATGTGGGCGGCGCTCACGCGCACGCCGGCAGCGGTGGTCGTGCTCGACCTCGGTTTGCCGGACGAGGACGGTTTCAACGTGATCCCGCGCATGCGCCAGCTGTATCCTGAAATAGGGTTGCTGGTATTGACGGGCAGGGTGGCCTTTGATCACCGCATCCTGGGCCTGCGCCTGGGCGCCGACCATTATTTGACCAAGCCGATCAAGTTCCCCGAACTGGCGGCCCACATCGAAGCCCTGGACCGCCGCGTCCGCCCGCCCGATCCCGCTCCGACGCCCAGCAAATGGACCTTGCGCGTGAGCGCCCGCCAGCTGGAGCTGATGGGCAAGGTGATCGACCTGACCGAAAAAGAGTGCAATTTCCTGCACCTGTTGACGATCAACACCCGGCCGGTGCCGCGTCATGTGATCGTGGCCGGCATGGGCGGCGAGGATCCGGACGCCAGCCGCCGGGTCGACATGCTGGTCTACCGCCTGCGCAAGAAAGCCCGCTCCGGCCTCGGCCAGGACCTCCCCCTGCGCAGCGCCTACGGAGAAGGCTACAGCCTCTCCGCCGGCTTCACCCTCAATTAGGGTCAGTGTAGAGTTATTGGCCAATTGCCATTCAGACAATTAGGGTCAGAGTAGAATTGTTGGACAATATCTTCTGCAATCTTGCTAGGTTGACCGAAAATCACCTAAGAGAGCGTCAAGCCCATGGCGTTTGGGCTCTGTTTCAAACAAATGGGGACAGAGTCAGCCTGTCCTGGCCCCGGCTTGCGATTAATCAGGGACAGAGTCGATTTCTATTGTAGAATCGGCGGCTCAACCGAGCAGACCGCCATGGCACGTCAACCCCGACTCATCGTTCCCGAGCAACCTCACCACGTCATCCAGCGCGGCAATAACCGCCAGGTGATCTTTCGCGAAGAAGCCGATTACCAGCGCTTCCTGGTCTGGCTCAAGGAAGGCGCCAAGTTCTACGACGTGGCGATCCACGCGTATGTCCTGATGCCGAACCACCTGCACCTGCTGGCCACGCCCAGCGACGCCACCGGCCTGGCGCTGATGATGCAGAAGGTCGGCCGGCTGTATGTACCCTGGTTCAATCACAAGTACGAGCGCAGCGGCGGCCTGTTCGAGGGACGTTTCCGCACCTCGCTGATCGATTCGGACCGCTATTTCATGACCTGCAGCCGCTATATCGAGCTCAATCCCGTGCGTGCCCAGCTGAGGATCGCGCCGGAAGACTATCCGTGGTCCAGCTACGCCCACCACGCCGGCATCCGCAGCGATACGCTGGTTGCTGATCACCCCTTGTTCTGGGGACTGGGCAATACCCCGTTCCAGCGCGAGGCCGCATATATCGACATGGTCCGCCAGGGCCTTACCACGGAAGAGGTCGATTTCATCACCGTTGCCATCCTCAAGAACCAGCCGCTCGGCTCGCTCAGCTTCAAGACCGAGCTCGAACGTAAAACGCAACGCCAGATCCTTCCAGCCAAGCGCGGACGCCCCTTCAATCCGCCATTACCGCCACTTCCAAGGCCGTAAAGTGGGCAAGGTTTGACATTCCGGCGCGGTTATCCGCGCTTTTTTTTCGCCAAAAACCTTAGCGAGATCAACAGTTTAGCGTTCAATAAACTGCCTTTGAATACGCATGTTTGACTCTGTCCCCAATTAATCCGCAAGACAAAAAGTTGTCAAACAATTCGACTCTGACCCTAATTATTCTGGTTGACGGGGTATTTTGCAGTGCACTATTCTCGGCATTCGACCCCCGAAAAGTAGTGGAGATTGCCTCATGATTGCCCAAGGTTTGTATGATCCCGCCAATGAACACGATGCCTGCGGCGTCGGCTTCATCGCCCATATCAAGGGCAACAAGAGTCATTCGATCATTGAACAGGGTCTGCAGATCCTGAAGAATCTCGACCACCGGGGCGCCGTCGGCGCCGATGCGCTGATGGGCGACGGGGCCGGCATCCTGATCCAGATCCCGGACCAGTACTTCCGCGACGAGATGGCCAAGCAGGGCGTCGAGCTGCCGCCGCCCGGTGAATATGGCGTCGGCATGGTGTTCCTGCCGAAAGAGCACGCCTCGCGCATCGCCTGCGAACAGGAGATCGAACGCGCCGTGCGCATCGAAGGCCAGGTGGTGCTGGGCTGGCGCAATGTGCCGGTCGACGAGACCATGCCGATGTCGCCTTTCGTGCGCGCCAAGGAACCGGTCATCCGCCAGATTTTCATCGGCCGCGGCCCGGACATCATGGTCACCGATGCGCTCGAACGCAAGCTCTACGTGATCCGCAAATCGTCCGGTCATGCGATCCAGGCCCTGAAACTCCTGCACGGCAAGGAATTCTTCGTGCCGTCGATGTCGGCGCGCACCATCGTCTATAAAGGCCTGCTGCTGGCCGACCAGGTCGGCGTCTACTATAAGGACCTGCAGGATCCGCGCTGCATCTCGGCCCTGTCCCTGGTCCACCAGCGCTTCTCGACCAATACCTTCCCCGAGTGGCCGCTGGCCCACCCGTACCGCATGATCGCCCACAACGGCGAGATCAATACCGTCAAGGGCAACTTCAACTGGACCCGCGCGCGCGAAGGCACGCTCAAGTCGGCCGTGCTGGGCGACGACCTGAACAAGTTGTTCCCGCTGATCTACGAAGGCCAGTCCGACACCGCCTGCTTCGACAACGCGCTCGAACTGCTGGTGATGGCCGGCTACCCGGTGGCCCAGGCGATGATGATGATGATCCCGGAAGCCTGGGAAAACCACACCGCGATGGACGACAACCGCCGCGCCTTCTACGAATACCACGCGGCGATGATGGAACCATGGGACGGCCCGGCCGCCATGGCGTTCACCGACGGCCGCCACATCGGCGGCACCCTCGACCGCAACGGCCTGCGTCCGGCGCGCTACGTCATCACCGAGGACGACCTGGTCGTGATGGCCTCCGAATCGGGCGTGCTGCCGATCCCCGAATCGCGCATCGTCAAGAAGTGGCGCCTCCAGCCAGGCAAGATGTTCCTGATCGACCTCGAAGCCGGCCGCATCATCGACGACAAGGAACTCAAGGACAGCTTCGCCAACGCCAAGCCCTATAAAGCCTGGATCAAGTCGGTGCGCATCAAGCTCAATGAGATCAAGCTCTCCGAATCGCAATTGATGGCGGCGCGCGCGAAAGACGCGCAGGGCGAGAAGCAGCCCCTGACCCTGCTCGACCGCCAGCAGGCCTTCGGGTACACGCAAGAAGACCTGAAGTTCCTGATGGCGCCGATGGCCGTGCTGGGCGAGGAAGCCACCGGTTCGATGGGCAACGACTCGCCGCTGGCCGTCACCTCCAATAAACTGAAGCCGCTGTACAACTACTTCAAGCAGCTGTTCGCGCAAGTGACCAACCCGCCGATCGACCCGATCCGCGAGAGCATGGTCATGTCGCTGGTGTCCTTCATCGGCCCCAAGCCGAACATCCTCGACACCAACAACGTCAACCCGCCGATGCGCCTCGAAGTGTCGCAGCCGATCCTGGGCTTCGACGACATGGCGCGCCTGCGCGCGATCGGCCAGCACACCGGCAGCAAGTTCAAGGCCTATGAGCTGAACATCTGCTATCCGGTCGCCTGGGGCAAGGAAGGCATCGAAGCCTCGCTCGCCTCGCTGTGCGCCGAAGCGGTCGACGCCGTCAAGTCGGGCCACAACATCCTGATCGTGTCGGACCGCCGCCTGTCGCCCGACCTGGTCGCCATCCCCGCGCTGCTGGCCACGTCCAGCGTCCACCAGCACCTGGTGGCGAAGGGCCTGCGCGCCTCCACGGGTCTCGTGATCGAAACCGGCTCGGCGCGCGAAACCCACCACTTCGCACTTCTCGCTGGTTACGGCGCCGAGGCCGTCCATCCCTACCTGGCGCTGGAAACCCTGGCCGAACTGGCCCACAGCCTGCCGCACGAGATGTCGGCGGAGACCGCGAGCTACAACTACATCAAGGCGATCGGCAAGGGTCTGCTCAAGGTAATGTCGAAGATGGGCATCTCCACCTATATGTCCTACTGCGGGGCCCAGATCTTCGAGGCCGTGGGCCTCAACAAATCGCTGGTCGACAAGTACTTCAAGGGCACCTCGTCGAACGTCGAAGGCATCGGCCTGTTCGAAGTGGCCGAGGAGGCGCTGCGCCTGCACGCCCTGGCCTTCGGCAACGACCCGACCCTGGCCAATAGCCTCGACGTGGGCGGCGAATACGCCTTCCGCGTGCGCGGCGAAGACCACCTGTGGACGCCGGACGCGATCGCCAAGCTGCAGCACTCGACCCGCGCCAACAACTTCTCGACCTATAAAGAGTACGCCCAGCTGATCAACGACCAGACGCGCCGCCACCTGACCCTGCGCGGCCTGTTCGAGTTCAGGATCGACCGCGACAAGGCGATCCCGATCGAGGAAGTCGAACCGGCGAAGGAGATCGTCAAGCGCTTCGCCACCGGCGCGATGTCGCTCGGTTCGATCAGCACCGAAGCCCATGCGACGCTCGCGATCGCGATGAACCGCATCGGCGGCAAGAGCAATACCGGCGAAGGCGGCGAGGATCCGGCGCGCTACCTGAACGAATTCAAGGGCATCGCCATCAAGAAGGGCGAGAGCCTGTCGTCGGTCCTGGGCAAGGACCGCGTGATGGTCGACATCCCGCTGGAAGAAGGCGATTCGCTGCGCTCGAAGATCAAGCAGGTGGCCTCGGGCCGCTTCGGCGTCACGGCCGAATACCTGAACGCGGCCGACCAGATCCAGATCAAGATGGCGCAGGGCGCCAAGCCGGGCGAAGGCGGCCAGCTGCCGGGCCACAAGGTGTCGGAATACATCGCGTCCTTGCGCTTCTCGGTGCCGGGTGTCGGCCTGATCTCGCCGCCGCCGCACCACGACATCTATTCGATCGAAGACCTGGCCCAGCTGATCCACGACCTCAAGAACGCGAATCCACGCGCCTCGATCTCGGTGAAACTGGTGTCGGAAGTCGGCATCGGCACGGTGGCCGCCGGCGTCTCGAAGGCCAAGGCCGACCACGTGGTGGTGGCCGGCCATGACGGCGGCACGGGCGCCTCGCCGCTGTCCTCGGTCAAGCACGCCGGCACGCCGTGGGAGCTGGGCCTGGCGGAAACGCAGCAGACCCTGGTCCTGAATGGCCTGCGCAGCCGCATTCGGGTTCAAGCAGACGGCCAGATGCGCACCGGTCGCGACGTCGTGATCGCCGCGATGCTGGGCGCCGACGAAGTGGGCTTCGCCACCGCGCCGCTGGTAGTCGAAGGCTGCATCATGATGCGCAAATGCCACCTGAATACCTGCCCGGTGGGCGTGGCCACGCAAGACCCGGTCCTGCGCGCCAAGTTCCAGGGCAAGCCGGAACACGTCGTGAACTACTTCTTCTTCGTCGCCGAGGAAGCGCGCCAGATCATGGCCCAACTGGGCATCCGCACCTACGACGAGTTGATCGGCCGCGCCGACCTGCTCGACAAATCGAAGGCGGTCCAGCACTGGAAGGCGCAGGGCCTGGACTTCTCGAACATCTTCTACCAGCCGCAGGTCGACAGCCGTAGCGCCCTGTACCACACGGGCGAGCAGGACCACGGTCTCGATAAAGCCCTGGACCACAAGCTGATCGCGCAAGCGAAAGCCGCGCTGGAGAAGGGCGAGCGCGTTTCGTTCATCTCGCCGGTCAAGAACCTGAACCGCACCGTCGGCGCCATGCTGTCGGGCGAAGTCGCCAAGCGCTACGGCCACGCCGGCCTGCCGGACGACACCATCCACATCCAGCTGCAAGGCACGGCGGGCCAGTCGGCGGCTGCCTTCCTGGCCGGCGGCATCACGATCGACCTGGTCGGCGAAGGCAACGACTACGTCGGCAAGGGCCTGTCGGGCGGCCGCATCATCGTGCGCCCGAACACCGAGTTCCGCGGCTGGGCGGTGGACAACATCATCGTCGGCAATACCGTGATGTATGGCGCGATCTCGGGCGAAGCCTTCTTCAACGGCGTGGCCGGCGAGCGTTTCGCGGTGCGTAACTCGGGCGCCATCGCGGTGGTCGAAGGCTGCGGCGACCACGGTTGCGAATACATGACCGGCGGTACCGTCGTCGTGCTGGGCGACACCGGCCGCAACTTCGCGGCCGGCATGTCGGGCGGCGTGGCCTTCGTCTACGATCCGAAAGGCGAGTTCGCGGGCCGCTGCAATACCACGATGGTCAACCTGGAGCCGGTGCTGTCGGCCAAGGAGCAGAGCGACCCGGCAGCCTGGCATAGCCAGACCCGCAATGGCGAACGCGAATGCGACGAGACCATCCTGCGCCGCCTGATCGAGCGCCACTTCAAGCACACCGGCAGCACGCGCGCGCGCAACCTGCTGGACGATTGGGCCAATAGCCGCGGCAAGTTCGTCAAGGTGTTCCCGACCGACTACAAGCGCGCCCTCGAGGAAATGCACAACTCGAGCATGGAAGAAGCGAACGACAAGATCGAACTGGCCGCTTGAGCACGGCGCCGTAAGAAAAGGAAAACATTGTGGGCAAAATCACCGGTTTTATGGAATTCGCACGGCAGGAAGAGGAATACCTCGATCCGCCCGTGCGCCTGAAGAACTACAAGGAATTCGTCGTCACCCTGACCGACGGCCAGGCCAAGGTGCAGGGCGCGCGCTGCATGGATTGCGGCATCCCGTTCTGCAACACGGGCTGCCCGGTCAACAACATGATCCCGGACTGGAACGACCTGGTCTTCCATGGCAATTACCGCCACGCGCTGGAGAATCTCCACTCGACCAATAACTTCCCCGAGTTCACCGGCCGCATCTGCCCGGCGCCGTGCGAATCGGCCTGTACGCTCGGCATCAACGACGACCCGGTCGGCATCAAGTCGATCGAGCGCAAGATCATCGACACCGGCTGGGAACACGGCTGGGTGGTGCCGCAGCCGCCGAGCAGCAAGACCGGCAAGAAGGTCGCCATCGTCGGCTCCGGTCCCGCCGGCCTGGCCGCGGCCCAGCAACTGGCGCGCGCCGGCCATGACGTCACCGTGTTCGAGAAGAGCGACCGCATCGGCGGCCTGCTGCGCTACGGCATTCCCGACTTCAAGATGGAAAAGGGCCTGATCGACCGCAGGGTGGAACAGATGCGGGCCGAAGGCGTGACCTTCCGCACCAGCGTCCTGATCGGCAAGGATTTCCCGGCCACGGTCAGCAATATGGCGCGCGACACGATCTTCCCGGAAGACCTGGAAAAGGACTTCGACGCCGTGATCCTGGCCGGCGGCGCCGAGCAGCCGCGCGACCTGCCGGTCCCGGGCCGCCAGTTGAAGGGCGTGCACTTCGCGATGGACTTCCTGCCGCAGCAGAACCGGGTCAATGCGGGCGACAAGCTGAAGGACCAGATCAAGGCCACCGGCAAGCACGTGGTGGTCATCGGCGGCGGCGACACCGGCTCGGACTGCGTCGGCACCTCGAACCGCCATGGCGCTGCGTCGGTGACCCAGTTCGAACTGATGCCGCAGCCGCCGGAACAGGAAAACAAGCCGCTGGTCTGGCCTTACTGGCCGACCCGCCTGCGCACCTCGTCCTCGCACGAGGAAGGCTGCGAGCGCGACTGGGCGGTGGCGACCAAGCGCCTGGAAGGCAAGGGCGGCAAGGTCGAGAAGCTGGTCGCCTGCCGCGTCGAGTGGACGGACGGCAGGATGAGCGAAGTGCCGGACAGCGAATTCGAACTCAAGGCCGACCTGGTGTTCCTGGCGATGGGCTTCGTCTCGCCGGTGCAGCAGGTGCTGGACGCCTTCGGCGTGCAGAAAGACCCGCGCGGCAATGCGCGCGCCACGACCGACGGCGAAGGCGCCTACCAGACCTCGAACCCGAAACTGTTCGCGGCCGGCGACATGCGCCGCGGCCAGTCGCTGGTGGTATGGGCGATCCGCGAAGGCCGCCAGTGCGCGCGCGCCGTCGACGAGTTCCTGATGGGCGTATCGAGCCTGCCGCGCTGAGCGTGCAATAAAACCTCAGGTGCGGCCGCGCAAGGCGGCCGCCACCGCTTTCGCTCCCGCTTCGATCGCCGCCTCGTCGAAGGCGGCAAATCCCATCACCAGCGATGGCGGCAGCTGCGCCTGCGCGCAGTAGCGCGCCAGCGGAAACGCCGTCAGCCCGGCCGCATTAAGACGCTGCCAGGCATCGCGCTCTTGGTGCCGTACCAGGCGCGTCACCACATCCAGCCCCGCCGTCACCGGCGGCACCTCGATCAGGCCGGACCAATGCTGGTGCGCCGCCTCTTCGAATGCGGCCGCGCGACCGGCGTACACGCGCCGCATGCGCCGCACGTGGCGGTCGAAGTGGCCATCGTCGATGAAGTCGGCCAGCACCGCCTGCGACAGCGCATTGGCATTGCGCGCTGCCAGCGAGGCGGCGCGGATGAACGGGTCGACCAGCTGCCAGGGCAGGGCGACGAAGGCCAGGCGGATCGCCGGGAACAGCAGCTTGCTGAAGGTGCCGGCCAGGACCACGTGCGACTCGGCCCCTTCCATGCTGCGCAGCGCCGGCACCGGCTTGGCCGAGAAGCGGTATTCGCTGTCGTAGTCGTCCTCGAACACGATGGCGCCGTGCGTGCGCGCCCAATGCAGCAAGGCCAGCCGGCGCTCGGGCGACAGCGCCATGCCCAGCGGCGCCTGGCGCGCCGGCGTCACATAGGCCAGCCGCGCATCCGGCGCGCGGGCGAGCGCATCGTGCACCCGCATGCCGTCGCCGTCGAGGGCGACGTCGACCACCCGCGCCCCATGCGCCTGCAGGGCCTGGCGCGCGCCGGGATAGCCGGGATCTTCCATCCACACCGCCTCGCCCGGCGCGACCAGCAGGCGCAGGCAGATGTCGAGCGCCTGCTGCACGCTGCCCAGCACCACGATCTGGTCGGGCGAAACCGAGACCCCGCGCGCCAGGTCGAGGTGGCGCGCGATCGCGGCGCGCAACGGCGCCATGCCGGCAGCCTCGGTCTCGGACAGGATCGCCAGTTTCGACGACCGCAGGTGGCGGCCGTGCAGGCGCCGCCACAGGTCGACGGGGAAGCCGCGCACGTCGCAGCGGTGCGGGTGGAAGGCAGGCGGCAGGCCGCTGCCGGGCCGCAGCGGAAAAGCCGGCGCCTGGTCGCCGACATTGCGCAGCCAGGCGCCGGCGGGCGTGAAGCGGGACGCCTCTTCCAGTACCCGCACCGGGGCCGGCCCGGCCTGCAGGCTGGCGTCCGGCAGCACCCGGCTCACGCGCGTGCCGCTGCCGCGCCGCGCCTGCAGGTAGCCCTCGGACAGCAGCTGGTCGTAGGCCAGTTGCACGGTGCCGCGCGCCATCGCGTATTGCTGGGCCAGCGCGCGGGTGCCGGGCAGCAGGGCGTGTTCTTCCAGCCGGCCGTCGAGGATGGCCTGGCGCAGGCTGCGGTAGAGCCAGCGCTGCAGGGTCTCTCCCGGCGCCGGGGCGCCCAGCGCCAGCGCGGCGCGGCTCGATCGCGTCATGGAGACTTCTGTCATGGGAAGTGGATCAATCATTTGTGAGAGGACTGGCTCAATACATCAGTCCAGTCTAACCCCACAATGGCGCCATCGACAACCACCAGGAAAGACCATCATGACCCAGAACGTCATCATCGCCGGCAGCGGCTTCGCAGGACTGTGGGCCGCCATCGCCGCCGCCCGCGCCGCCCACGTGGCCGGCAAGTCGGATGAACTCTCGATCACCGTGGTCTCGCCAGTCGCGGCGCTCCACATGCGTCCGCGCCTGTACGAGGCCACCCTCGACAACATGGCCCCCGAGCTGGGTCCGCTGTTCACCGCCGTCGGCGTGCGCCACGTGGCCGGCCGCATCGACCGGATCGACGCCGCCGAACGCCAGGTGTCGGTGCTCCTGAACGACGGCGGCCGCGCCAGCCTGCCCTACGACCGCTTCGTGCTGGCCACCGGCAGCCAGGTCGTGACGCCGGACATTCCCGGCCTGGCCGAGTATGGCTTCAACGTCGACCAGCTGCAACAGGCCGAAAGGCTGGAACGCCACCTGCAAGGACTGGCCGCGAGGCCGCAGAGCGAGGCGCGCGACACGGTGGTGGTGGTCGGCGCCGGCTTCACCGGGATCGAGACCGCGTCCGACATGCCGGAGCGGCTGCGCGCCATCCTGGGCCAGGATGCCAGGGTACGGGTGCTGATGCTGGAACATGCGACGGTGGTGGGGCCAGAACTCGGCGCCGGTCCGCGCCCGGTGATCGAGGAAGCGCTGCGCGAAGTCGGCGTCGAGACCTTCACCTCGAGCGGCGTGGCGGCGATCCAAGCCGATGGCGTCGTCACCGCCGACGGCCGGCGCTTCGTCGCGTCGACCGTGATCTGGACCGCCGGCATGCGCGCCAATCCGCTGGCCGAGCAGGTCGGCGGCGAAGTCGATCGCTTCGGCCGGGTGCACGTCGACCCCTACCTGCGGGCGCCCGGCGCCGACGGCATCTATGTTTCCGGCGACGTGGCGCGCGCCGCCACCGACGGCGAGGGCAATGTGGCCGCGATGTCGTGCCAGCATGCGCTGAGCCTGGGCCGGGTGGCCGGCTACAACGCGGTGGCCGAACTGGTAGGCCTGCCGCTGCACGCCTACAGCCAGCCGAAGTACGTGACCTGTCTGGATCTCGGCCCCTGGGGCGCCTTGTATACAGAGGGCTGGGATCGCCAGGTCAGGCTGACCCGCGAGGAAGGCAAGGCCCTCAAGCGCGCCATCAACACCGAGTGGATCTATCCGCCGGCCCCGGACCGCGACGCCGCCTTCGCCCTGGCCCGTCCCGACCACGTGATCGTGCCGTGAGGAGCGCGAACATGAATGGCATCGATCCGGCCCGGGACAAGGCGATCTCCACCTCGAGCAGCCTGCAGGCGCATTGGTTCGCGGCGCCGCTGGCCGCCGCGGTCTACCCCTGGCTGCTCGCCTTCTACCACGGCGCGGCCAAGGCAGTCGAACGCGGCGACGGGGCCGGCGCCTGGATCGGCGCCGGCCTGGCCCTGGCGGCGGCGCTGGCGATGCCGGCGATCGCCTTCGCCGCCGCGCTGCGCCTGGGCCGCATCCTCGAACCCAGCGCGGCCGAGCTGGCGGCGCGCCGCACGGCGCTGCTGGCCGTTGCCGTACCGCCGCTGTTCACCTTCGTGGGCGTCGGCGCGCTGCTGCTCGGCCACCCCACCTGGGACACCGGCTTCATGCTGGTGCTGTGGGCGGCGCTGGCGGTGCGCATCGCGACCGCCGGCCGCATGCCGCAGCGCCTGGCGGCCCCCGGCGCGGCCGGCGTGGCTGGCCGCTGGCTCAAGGCCCACGGCATCGGCGCCGTGCTGGCGATCCTGTTCCTGTGCTTCCACTTCAGTAACCACCTGGTGGGCCTGGTCGGGCCGGACGCTCACATGGCCGTCATGAAGGTGCTGCGCGTGGTGTACCGCTCGCCAGTCGTCGAGCCGCTCCTGGTCGGCGTGTTCGCCTTCATGATCGTCACCGGTTCGCGCCTGGCCTGGCGCTGGAGCGCGCGGCCGATGGACGCGGCGCGCACCTTCCAGGTGGCCGGCGGCGTGTTCCTGGTGTGGGCCGTGATCAGCCATGTGAACGCGGTGCTGTACCTGGCGCGCGTGCATTTCGGGATCGACACCGACTGGGGTTTCGCGGTCGGCGCGCCGGTGGGCATGCTGCTCGACCCCTGGAGCCTCCGCCTGCTGCCGTATTACCTGGGCGCGGTATTCTTCGTCGTGGCCCATGCCTTTTGCGGACTGCGCATCGTGATGCTGGCGCACCATGCGCCGCGCGCCAGCGCCGACCGCGTGCTGGTGGGCGGCACGCTGTTCGCCGCGCTGCTGGCCACCATCATCATCCTCGCGATGTGCGGCCTGCGCCTGCACTTCGCCTGATTTCAGTATCGATTTGGAGCAACCGATGAATATCCTGCACATCAGCGCCAGCCCGCTCGGCGCGCAAGCGGCCAGCCGCGCCCTGTCCAACCACATCGTCGAGCGCCTGCTGGGACGCCATCCCGGCGCCAGCGTCACGCTGCGCGAACTGGCCGGCGGGGAGGGCGGCGCGGACGACATTGCGCTGCCCCATATCGACGCCGGCTATGCGCTGGCCCTGTCCAGCGCCGCCAAGGAACCGGGCGTCGACGGCGCGCAACTGCGCTCCGATGGCCTGATCGATGAACTGATGCGGGCCGACATCGTCGTCATCGGCACTCCGATGCACAACCTCACCGTGCCCTCGACCCTGAAATCCTGGATCGACCACGTGGTGCGCCTCCATCGCACCATGCGGCCCACGCCCGCGGGCAAGGTCGGCAACCTGCACGACCGCCCGGTCTACCTGGCCCTGGCCAGCGGCGGCTGGCGCACCGGCGAAAGGGCGCGCCAGCCGGACTTCCTGGAACCGTATCTGCGCGCCATCCTGGCCATGATCGGCCTGAAGGACGTGACGGTGTTTTCGGCCGAAGGCCTGGCGCTGGGGGCGGAGCGGGAGGCCGAAGGGCGGGCCCGGGCCGCGGCCGCGGTGGATGGGCATTTCGACGCGTGAGACCGCGTCGACAAATCAGCGACAAAGTGTTGCATATTATGTCACTTGTTATTTCTGCATGCCCCCTCATATGATGGTGCGGTGCAAAAATCAACGGGCTGGGGTCAGTAATTAGGAGGAGCTTAAATCGGCTCCTTCAACGCTTTATGACAGCGCGCTTGTTGATAGAATTCAATAGTAGCAATATTGCGAAACATACATATCACAGCAAAAACAAACACTTATGAGCCGGAATTACTGACTCAATAGTTATTAGTGTTGTAATAGTACGTCGCCGGCCGGGGGTAAAATCGGGTCCCCCAAGCAGGTAAATAGCTTTCTGCACTACAATACCGGATTCCCCAAACATTAATCACGCTGTGTCGAACCTAGTCGAAATCCGCGATCTGCATTTTGCTTACGGTGAGCGTTCCATCCTGTCGAATCTCCGTATGGACTTCCCACGCGGCAAGCTCATTGCCGTCATGGGCGGGTCGGGTTGCGGCAAGACCACGGTGCTGCGCCTGATCGGCGGCCAGATCCGTCCCCAACGCGGCGAAATCCGCATCGGCGGCGAGGTCGTGCACCGGCTCGATACCGAAGGCCTGTACCGCCTGCGCCGCCGCATGGGCATGTTGTTCCAGTTCGGCGCCCTGTTTACCGACCTGTCGGTATTCGACAACGTCGCCTTCCCGCTTCGCGAGCACACCGACCTGCCGGAAGAAATCATCCGCGACCTGGTCCTGATGAAGCTCAACGCCGTCGGCCTGCGCAATGCGCATCGCCTGAAACCGGCCGAGATCTCGGGCGGCATGGCGCGCCGGGTGGCCGTGGCGCGCGCGGTGGCGCTCGACCCCGAACTGATCATGTACGACGAGCCCTTCGCCGGCCTCGATCCGATCTCGATGGGCGTCACCGCCAACCTGATCCGCAACCTGAACGACGCGCTGGGCTCGACCTCGATCCTCGTCTCGCACGACGTGCACGAGTGCTTCGCGATCGCCGACTACGTGTACTTCATGTCTGCCGGCAAGATCGTGGCCGAGGGCACGCCGGACGACCTGCGTGTCTCTGAAGATCCTTACGTGAAACAATTCGTCAATGCCGCTCCCGACGGTCCGGTGCCCTTCCACTATCCCGGCACCGCGCTGGCCGACGACCTGGGCCTGGGAGCACGCCCATGATCGCCCGCGTCCTTGGCCTGGTCGGCTGCACCGTGCGCGAAGGCTTTGCCGGCCTCGGCTTTGCCGTGCGCTCCTTCTTCAACCTGCTGGGCGTGTCGCCAGGTGCGTTCCGCCGTCCGGGGCTGATTTCCGAGCAAATCCACTTCATCGGTAACTATTCGCTGGTGATCATCGCCGTGTCCGGCCTGTTCGTCGGCATGGTGCTGGGCCTGCAGGGTTATTACACGCTGAACCAGTACGGCGCCGAGCAGATGCTGGGCCAGGTGGTGGCGCTGGCGCTGGTGCGCGAACTGGGCCCGGTCGTGACCGCGCTGTTGTTCGCCGGCCGCGCCGGCACCTCGCTGACCGCCCAGATCGGCCTCATGAAGGCCGGCGAGCAGCTGTCGGCCATGGAAATGATGGCCATCAACCCGGTGCAGCGCGTGCTGGCGCCGCGTTTCTGGGCCGGCGTGATCGCCATGCCGGTCCTGGCCACCGTGTTCTCGGCGGTCGGCGTGCTGGGTGGCTACATCGTCGGCGTGAAATTGATCGGCGTGGACGAAGGCTCGTTCTGGTCGCAGATGCAAGCCGGCGTCGATGTGCGAGCTGACGTACTGAACGGCGTGATTAAAAGCTTTATCTTTGGCATCGCAGTGACCTTTACCGCCCTGTTCCAGGGGTACCAGGCCCAGCCGACGCCGGAAGACGTGTCGCGCGCCACCACGCGCACGGTCGTGATCGCATCGCTGCTGGTCTGGGGGCTGAACTTCGTCATGACCGCCCTGATGTTTAATAAATAATTAAATCGGTTACTGTAAGGTATTCAAATGCATCGCAAAACTATCGACGTCTGGGTCGGCCTGTTCGTTCTGCTGGGTCTGGCCGCGCTGCTGTTCCTGGCTTTCCAGGCAGGAAATATGAGGTCGCTGTCCTTTGGCCAGACATATTCGGTCACGGGCCGCTTCGACAATATTGGCGGGCTCAAGCCGCAGGCGCCGGTCAAGAGCGCCGGCGTGGTGGTCGGTCGCGTGGGTGAAATCACCTTCGATGACAAGAGCTTCCAGGCATCGGTGCGCCTCGATATGGAGTCTGAATATAAATTCCCTAAAGACAGCTCGCTGAAGATCTTGACCGCTGGCTTGCTGGGCGAGCAGTACATCGGCATCGAAGCCGGTGGCGACGAAAAGAACCTGGTCGAAGGCGATCGCATCAATCGCACCCAGTCGGCGACGGTCCTGGAAGACTTAATTAATCAATTTATCTACAGCAAGGCTGCTGATGGAAAGGAAGGTAGTGAATGAAACACGCCGTCACGCTCTCGCACTTGCGCCTTGGCGCCGCCGCCGCTGCAGTCCTGGTCCTGACCGGTTGTGCCTCGACCGCCAACAATCCCCAGGATCCGCTGGAAGGCTATAACCGCGCGATGTTCGCCGTCAACGATACCGTCGACCGCGCCGTGCTCAAGCCCGTGGCCACCGGCTACAAGAACGTCGTGCCGGGCTTTGCCCAGACCGGTGTTGGCAATTTCTTCGGCAACCTGTCGGATGCCTGGAGTTCGGTCAACAACCTGCTGCAGGGCAAACCCGAGCAAGCCGGCACCGATTTCGGCCGTTTCGCGCTGAACTCGACCTTCGGCATCTTCGGCCTGCTCGATATCGCCTCCGAGGCGGGCATGCAGAAAAGCGACGAAGACTTTGGCCAGACCCTGGGCAAATGGGGCGTGCCAAGCGGCCCCTACTTGATTTTGCCACTGCTGGGTCCATCTACCGTGCGTGATACCGCGGCATTGCCGGCCGATATCGGTGGCGACATCTGGAAGTACAAGGAGCCGGCCAACTGGCGCAATATCGGCGCGGCGGTCCGGGTGGTCGACACCCGCGCGTCGCTGCTCGATGCGTCCAGCCTGCTCGAAGACGCCGCGCTCGACCGCTATGAATTCCTGCGCGACGGCTACCTGCAGCGCCGCCAGAGCCAGGTATATGACGGCGATGTGCCGCGCCAGGCGACCGACGACGGTGGCGACGCCGACGCCGGCAAGCAATAACAAGATCAACCGTGCGTGCGGCTGTCGCCGCCGCCAACCGAAAGGAAACCGATGAAGCCATTCATGCACCTGGTAGCCGCCGCCGCCACCGTGGCGTTCTCCACCGTCCTGGTCGCCGCTCCGGTGGCTGCCGCCGAGGCGCCGGACGCGCTGGTCAAGCGCATCAGCAATGAAGTGATCGACAGCGTCAAGGCCGACAAGGACATCCAGTCCGGCAACCGCGCCAAGATCATGGAACTGGTCAACGCCAAGATCCTGCCCTACGTCGACGCCGAGAAAATGACCCAGCAGGCGGCCGGCCGCCACTGGCGCGCCGCCACCCCGGAGCAGAAGCAGAAGCTGACCAAGGAATTCCGCGACCTGCTGGTGTACACCTATGCCGGCGCGCTGTCGACCATCAAGAACGAGACCGTCGAGTTCAAGCCGATGCGCGGCTCGCCGACCGATACCGACGTCGAGGTACGCTCGCAGGTGAACGTCACGCGCGGCGAACCGATCACGCTGAACTACCGCCTGAGCAACGAAAAGGGCAGCTGGAAGATCTACGACGTGAACGTGCTGGGCGCCTGGCTGGTCCAGACCTATACCAGCACCTTCAACAGCGAGATCGGCAAGAGCGGCATCGATGGCCTGATCAAGCGCCTGGCGGACCGCAACGCCCAGCTGGCATCCAAGCCGCTGGCCGCGCCGGCGAAGTGATCCACCGAGATGGCTGAATCCAACCCGATGCTGTCGATCGACGCCCTGACCTTCCTGACCGCCTCCCAGGCGCTGGAGCAGGGCGCGGCGGCGATCCGCGCCGGCGAGACCGTGTTCGACCTGGGCGGGGTCAAGGCCGCCGATTCGTCCGGCGTGGCCCTGCTGCTCGCCTGGCAGCGCCGCGCGCTGGACGCCGGCCACAGCCTGACCTTCGTGAACGTGCCCGACAATGTGCAAAAGCTGGCGGCGCTGTACGGCGTCGATACGCTGTTGCCGCAAGCCTGAAGACCGGCGGCCGATGGCCGCCATTTTTTTTGCGCCGCTTTCCGGCGCATCGCGCGCATCCCGCGCATCCCGCGCATCCCGCGCATCCCGCGCATCCCGCGCAATTCTCCCCTCTGCCCGCTTGACAGAACGATTTCACCTATAATGGACCGTTTCCCCGCACGGTCCTCCGGCGCGCTTTCGGGTTGCATCCCGGTTTTGCGCGCCGCGCCATCCAACAAGCATGACAGCAATCCAGATTGACAGCGTCGAGAAGAGCTACAAGGGCTTCAAGGCCCTCAAGGGCGTCTCCTTGGACATCGAAGAAGGCGAGTTCTTTGGCCTGTTGGGCCCGAACGGCGCCGGCAAGACCACCCTGATTTCCACCATCGCAGGCCTGATCCGGCCAGATGCAGGCAGCGTGCGCATTCACGGCCACGACGTCGTGGGCGATTTCCGCGAAGCGCGCAAGCGCCTGGGCGTGGTGCCGCAAGAGCTGGTGTTCGATCCCTTCTTCACGGTGCGCGAGACCTTGCGCCTGCAGTCGGGCTACTTCGGCATTCGCAACAACGACGCCTGGATCGACGAGGTGATGCACAACCTCGATCTCACCGACAAGGCCGACGTGAACATGCGCGCGCTGTCGGGCGGCATGAAGCGGCGCGTGCTGGTGGCCCAGGCCCTGGTGCACCGCCCGCCCGTGATCGTGCTCGACGAGCCGACCGCCGGCGTCGACGTCGAGCTGCGCCAGACGCTGTGGAAATTCATTTCGCGCATGAACCGCGAAGGCGGCCATACCGTCGTGCTGACCACCCACTACCTCGAGGAAGCGCAAGCCATGTGCCAGCGCGTGGCCATGCTCCGCCGCGGCAACGTGGTGGCGCTGGACAGCATGAGCGCATTGCTGCGCCGGGTATCGGGTTCGCAGCTGGTGGTGCACCTGAAGTCGGGCGACTTGCCGGAAAGCCTGCGTCCCCTCGTTTCCCACGACGAGCACACCAACGGCAACAAGTACACGCTGCGCGTGAACGAGGTCAGCGAGGTCGAGCCGATCCTGGCCCGCCTGCGCGAGAACGGCGCCGTCATCGACGAGATGCAGATGGAGCAGGCCGACCTCGAGGATATCTTTATCCAGATCATGGAGGAGGGTAAATAATGTTCTCGATCGGTTTCCGTACCCTGTTCTACAAGGAGTCGCTGCGCTTCTGGAAGGTCGCGACCCAGACCGTGGCCGCGCCGGTGGTCACCGCCATGCTGTACCTGCTGATCTTCGGCCACGTGCTCGACGGCCGGGTCGAGATGCTCGACGGCGTGAGCTATACCTCCTTCCTGGTGCCCGGCCTGGTGATGATGAGCGTGCTGCAGAATTCCTTCGCCAACTCGTCCTCGTCGCTGATCCAGTCCAAGATCACCGGCAATCTGGTGTTCATCCTGCTGCCGCCGCTGTCGCACGTCGAGATCCTGTCGGCCTATGTGGCGGCAAGCGTGGTGCGCGGCCTGGCGGTCGGCGCCGGCGTGTTCGTCATCACCGCCTGGTTCGCCCACCTGCAGTTCGCGGCGCCGGTGTGGATCGTGGTGTTCGCCCTGCTGGGCGCGGCCATCCTCGGCACCATGGGCGTGATCGCCGGCATCTGGGCCGAGAAGTTCGACCAGCTGGCGGCTTTCCAGAACTTCCTGATCATGCCGGCGACCTTCCTGGCCGGTGTGTTCTATTCCATCCAAAAACTGCCGCCTTTCTGGCTGGCCGTCTCGCATTTCAACCCGTTCTTTTATATGATTGACGGGTTCCGCTACGGTTTCTTCGGCCAGTCCGACGTTTCGCCCTGGACCAGCCTGGCCATCGTGGCCGTGTTCCTGGTGGTGCTGACGGCCATGGCGATCAACCTGCTCAAGCGCGGCTACAATCTGCGCCATTAATATTTTTACTCTGGAGTTATCGTGGCCACCACACCCGAACTGATCCACGGCTATATCAGCGCCGGCCTCGAATGCACCCACCTCGACGTGAAGGGCGACGGCCACCATTTCGAGGCCGTGATCGTGTCCCCGGCATTCGCCGGCAAGCGCCCGATCCAGCGCCACCAGATCGTCTATGCGGCGCTGGGCGACCGCATGCGCGAGGAAATCCACGCGCTGTCGATGAAAACCCTGACCCCTGAAGAATTCGGAGGATAAGCATGGACAAGCTCCAGATCGTCGGCGGCAAGCGCCTGGCGGGTGAGATTTCGGTATCCGGCGCCAAGAACGCGGCGCTGCCCATCCTGTGCGCGGGCCTGCTCACTGCCGGCGACCTGCAGTTGTCGAACGTGCCGCGCCTGCACGACGTGCGCACCATGCTCAAGCTCCTGGAAAAGACCGGCCTCAAGGTCGTGCAGGACGACAAGGAAGAAGAACAGCGAGTGACCCTGAACGGCAGCGCCATCGACACGCTCGAGGCGCCGTACGAGCTGGTGAAGACCATGCGCGCCTCGATCCTGGTGCTGGGCCCCCTGCTGGCGCGCTTCGGCGAAGCCAAGGTCTCGCTGCCGGGCGGCTGCGCCATCGGTTCGCGCCCGGTCGACCAGCACATCAAGGGCCTGCGCGCGATGGGCGCCGAGATCACGATCGAGGGCGGCTACATCCACGCGAAAGCGAAAAAGCTGAAGGGCGCGCGCATCCTCACCGACATGATCACCGTGACCGGCACCGAGAACCTGCTCATGGCCGCGACCCTGGCCGAAGGCGAAACGGTGCTCGAGAACGCGGCGCGCGAACCGGAAGTGACCGACCTGGCCAACCTTTTGGTGGCCATGGGCGCGAAGATCGAGGGCATCGGCACCGACCGCCTGGTGATCCAGGGCGTGGCCGAACTGCACGGCGCGCAGCATGCCGTGATCTCGGACCGCATCGAGGCGGCCACGTTCCTGTGCGCGGTGGCGGCCACCGGCGGCGACATCGTGCTGACCAATACCCGCACCGACATCTTCGACGTGGCGCTCGACAAGCTGCGCGAGATCGGCCTGCAGCTGACCGTGGGCAGCGACACGATCCGCGCGCAGATGGATGGCCGTCCGCACCCGGTCTCGTTCCGCACCACCGAGTATCCGGGTTTCCCGACCGATATGCAGGCCCAGTTCATGGCCGTGAACACGATTGCCGACGGCCCGTCGAAGGTCACCGAGACGATCTTCGAGAACCGCTTCATGCACGTGCAGGAGATGAACCGCCTGGGCGCCCGGATCTCGACCGAGGGCAATACCGCCTTCATCGAGGGCGTGAAGCGCCTGGTCGGCGCGCCGGTGATGGCGACCGACCTGCGCGCCTCGGCTTCCTTGGTCATCGCCGGCATGGCGGCGGAAGGCACGACCCTGATCGACCGCATCTACCACCTCGATCGCGGCTACGACCGGATGGAAGTGAAACTGTCGGCGGTTGGCGCCGACATCGTTCGCATCAAATAAGCGTATCAAGTACAACTCAAGCAAATGACATTCAACGGCATGAATGGCGAGCCCCAGCTGATCCTGGCGCTCTCCAAGGGCCGCATCTTCGAAGACACCCTGCCGCTGTTGTCGGCGGCCGGGATCGAAGTGCTGGAAAACCCCGAGACTTCGCGTAAACTCATCCTCTCGACCAACGACCCGGGCGTGCGGGTGCTGATCGTGCGCGCTTCCGACGTGCCGACCTATGTCCAGCACGGCGCCGCCGACTTCGGCGTGGCCGGCAAGGACGTGCTGCTCGAGCATGGCGGCGAAGGCTTGTACCAGCCGATCGACCTGCGCATCGCCCAGTGCCGGATGTCGGTCGCGGTCAATGCCGGCTTCGACTACGACAAGGCCGTGCGCCAGGGCGCGCGCCTGCGGGTGGCGACCAAGTTCGTCAACACCGCGCGCGAGCACTTCGCCAGCAAGGGCGTGCACGTCGACCTGATCAAGCTGTATGGCTCGATGGAGCTGGCGCCGCTGGTCGGCCTGTCGGACGCCATCGTCGACGTGGTCTCGACCGGCGGCACGCTGCGCGCCAACAACCTGGTCGAAGTCGAGAAAATCATGGACATCTCCTCGCGCCTGGTGGTGAACCAGGCCGCGCTCAAGCTCAAGCGCGAGCGCCTGCAACCGATCCTCGAGGCGTTCGAACGCGCCTCCCAACGTCAAGGCTGAAGCATCATGGCAGTACAGATCCGCAAGTTAGACTCCACCGCGCCCAACTTCAAGGCCACCCTCGACGCCCTGCTGGCCTTCGAGGCGGAAACCGATGACGCCATCGAGACCGCGGTCGCGCATATCCTGCGCGACGTGAAGGCGCGCGGCGATGCGGCTGTGCTGGAATACACGAATAAATTCGACCGCATCCCGAATGGCGGGGCGCAGTCGATGGCGGCGTTCGACGTCAAGCAGGCCGAGCTTGAAGAAGCCCTGGCCTCGCTGCCGGCCGCCCAGCGCGCCGCGCTGCAGGTGGCGGCGGACCGCGTGCGCGTGTTCCACGAACGCCAGAAGGACGCCTCGACCGGCTTCACCTTCACCGAACCCGACGGCACCGTGCTGGGCCAGCGCGTGACGCCGCTGGACCGGGTCGGCATCTACGTCCCGGGCGGCAAGGCGGCGTATCCGTCGTCGGTGCTGATGAATGCGATTCCCGCCCACGTCGCCGGCGTGAAAGAAATCATCATGGTCGTGCCGACCCCGGACGGCGTGAAGAACCAGATGGTCCTGGCCGCCGCCGCGATCGCCGGCGTGACCCGCGTGATCACCATCGGCGGCGCGCAGGCCGTCGGCGCCCTGGCCTACGGCACCGAAACGATCCAGCCGGTCGACAAGATCGTTGGCCCCGGCAACGCCTATGTCGCCGCCGCCAAGCGCCGCGTGTTCGGCACGGTCGGCATCGACATGATCGCCGGCCCGTCCGAGATCCTGGTGCTGTGCGACGGCACCACCGACCCGGACTGGGTGGCGATGGACCTGTTCTCGCAGGCCGAGCACGACGAGCTGGCCCAGGCCATCCTGCTGTGCCCCGACGCCGGCTACATCGCTAAAGTGGAGCAGAGCATCCACAAGCTGCTGCCGACGATGCCGCGCCAGGACGTCATCGCCACCTCGCTCACCGACCGCGGGGCGCTGATCCTCGTGCGCGACATGAACGAGGCCTGCGAGATCGCCTCGTCGATCGCCGCCGAACACCTCGAAATCTCGGCCGTCGAGCCGATGCAGTGGGCGGACAGGATCCGCCACGCGGGCGCGATGTTCCTCGGCCGCTTCTCGTCCGAATCGCTGGGCGACTACTGCTGCGGCCCCAACCACGTGCTGCCGACCTCGCGCACGGCCCGCTTCTCGTCGCCGCTGGGGGTGTACGACTTCCAGAAACGCTCGTCGATCATCCAGGTCAGCGAAGCGGGCGCGCAAACGCTGGGCAAGGTCGCGGCCACGCTCGCCTACGGCGAAGGCCTGCAGGCGCACGCGCGCAGCGCCGAGCTGCGTTTGAATCCCACGCAGTTGCAAAACCTGCCGCAGCAATCATGACGTCCTGGGTCAACCAGGTATTCTGCGAGGATGCGCTGGCCGGCCTGGCGCGCATCCCGGACGGGTCCATCGACCTGATCCTGACCGACCCGCCCTACAACCTGGGCAAGGACTACGGCAACGCCTCGGACCAGCAGAGCGTCGAGGCTTATCTCGCCTGGACCGAGCAGTGGATCGACGCGGCCGTGCCGAAGCTGAAACCCAACGGCAGCCTGTATATCTTCCTCACCTGGCGCTTCGCGCCGGAGATCTTCGTCATGCTCAAAAAACGCATGACGATGATGAACGAGATCATCTGGGACCGCCGCGTGCCCTCGATGGGCGGCAGCGTGCGCAGCTTCTCGTCGGTGCACGACACGATCGGCTTTTTCGCGAAGCGCAAGGATTACTATTTCGACCTGGACGCGGTACGCATCCCGTACGATGCCGAGACCAAGAAGGCGCGCTCGCGCTCGATCTTCGTCGGCGCCAAGTGGCTCGAGGTCGGCTACAACCCGAAGGACGTGTGGAGCGTGTCGCGCCTGCACCGCGAGCATCCGGAACGGGCCGACCACCCGACCCAGAAACCGCTCGAGATCATCGAGCGCATGGTCAAGGCTTCCTGCCCGCCGGGCGGCGTCGTGCTCGACCCCTTCATGGGCAGCGGCACCACCGCCATCGCGGCCAAGCGCCTGGGCCGCCAGTACACCGGTTTCGAACTGAATCCCGACTACTGCGCCATCATCGCCGAGCGCCTGGCCGCGCCCGAGGTGCCGCTTGCGGGGGCGAAAGCAAAGAAACTGCGCAAGGCCGCCAAGGCCGCCAACATCACGGAAGAAACATCATGACCGACATTACCAGACTGATCGAGAACACCATCCGCGCCGACGTGCGCGCCGTGGGCAGCTATCACGTGCCGGACTCGATCGGCTACGTCAAGCTCGACTCGATGGAAAACCCGTACCAGCTGCCGCCGGAACTGCGCGCCGAACTGGGCGCGCGCCTGGCCGAGGCGGCGCTGAACCGCTATCCGGTGCCGTCGTACAGCACGCTGAAAGACCGCATTTGCGGCAAGCTGGGCGTACCAAGTGGCTACGACGTCCTGCTCGGCAACGGCTCGGACGAGCTGATCACGATCCTGGCGACGGCGATCGCGCGCCAGGAGCGCGAACCGGGCAGCCGCCGCGCCGTGGTGATGGCCCCGGTACCCGCCTTCGTCATGTTCTCGCGCTCGGCCCAGTTCGCGGGCGCCGATTTCGTCGGCGTGCCGGTCAAGGAGGATTTTTCGCTCGACCTGCCGGCCATGCTGGCCGCCATCGACGAGCACAAGCCATCGCTCGTGTTCCTGGCCTATCCGAACAACCCGACCGGCAACCTGTACGACGCCGACGCCATGGTGCGGATCATCGAGGCCTGCGGCGAACACGGCATCGTGGTGGTCGACGAAGCCTACCAGCCGTTCGCCCGGGTCAGCTTCATGGAACGCCTGCCACGGCACCCGAACCTGGTGGTGATGCGCACCCTGTCCAAGCTGGGCCTGGCCGGCATCCGGCTCGGCTATATGTCGGCCGCGGCGCCGCTGCTGGCGCAATTCGACAAGGTGCGGCCGCCGTACAACGTCAACGTGCTGACCCAGGTGGCGGCCGAGTTCGCGCTGGATCACCTGGACGTGCTGGACCGCCAGGCGGCCCTGCTCAACGAGGAACGCACCCGCCTGGCTGCCGCATTGGCGGCCCTGCCCGGCGTGGAAGTGTTCCCCTCGGCCGCCAATTTCATCTCGCTGCGCGTGCCCGACGCCGAGCGCGCCTGCGCGATTCTCCACGGCGAGAAGGTATTGATCAAAAATTTGAGTAAAATGCACACATTGCTGGCCGACTGCATCCGCGTCACGGTCAGCACCCCCGAAGAGAACGACCAGTTCCTGGCAGCCCTGAAGACGTCGCTGTAATCCAGCGCCCCCGACGGACACCATTAATCTGGTCGGCCTCTCCCTCGCGAGAGACCGACCGACGAACACCCTTAGCAATGATCCGCACCGCCGACATCACGCGCAATACCAACGAGACGCAGATTCGCGTCTCGATCAACCTCGACGGCACCGGCCGCCAGAAGCTCAATACCGGCGTCCCCTTCCTGGACCACATGCTCGACCAGATCGCGCGCCACGGCATGTTCGACCTCGAGGTCGAGGCCGTGGGCGACCTGCACATCGACGCCCACCACACGGTGGAAGACGTCGGCATCACGCTCGGCATGGCGGTGGCCAAGGCGATCGGCGACAAGAAGGGCATCGTGCGCTACGGCCACTCCTACGTGCCGCTGGACGAAGCGCTGTCGCGCGTCGTGATCGATTTCTCGGGCCGTCCTGGCCTGGAATTGCACGTGCCTTGGACGCGCGCCATGATCGGCGCCTTCGATGTCGACCTGACCGGCGAATTCTTCCGCGGCTTCGTGAACCACGCGGCCGTCACCCTGCACATCGACAACCTGAGGGGCAGCAACGCCCACCACCAGTGCGAGACCGTGTTCAAGGCCTTCGGCCGCGCGCTGCGCATGGCCACCGAACTGGATCCGCGCGCGGCCGGCATCATTCCATCGACCAAGGGCAGCCTGTAACCATGGCCAACAAGATCGTCGTCGTCGACGGACTCGGCAACCTGCGCTCGGTGGCGCAGGCGCTGCGCGCCGCCGCGCCCGAGGCCGACGTCCTCATCTCCAGCTCGGCCGCGGACCTCGACCGCGCCGACCGCATCGTGCTGCCGGGCCAGGGCGCCATGCGCGACTGCATGGACAGCCTGCGCGCATCCGGCCTCGAAGACGCGCTGCTGCGCGCCGCGAAGACGCGCCCGATCATGGGCGTATGCGTGGGCGAGCAGATGCTGTTCGACGAAAGTGAAGAGAACGGCGGCACCCCCGGCCTGGGCCTGTTGCCCGGCAAGGTGGTGCGGTTCCAGCTCGATGGAAAATTGCAGGCCGACGGCTCGCGCTTCAAGGTGCCGCAGATGGGCTGGAACCGGGTGCGCCAGGCGCGCCCCCACCCGCTGTGGGAAGGCGTCGAGGACGGCAGCTATTTCTACTTCGTGCACAGCTATTACGCGGCGCCGCAGGAGCGCAACGATGTCGTCGGCGAGACCGACTACGGCGCGCCGTTCTGCTGCGCCGTGGGCCGCGATAATATCGTCGCCACCCAGTTCCACCCCGAAAAAAGCGCCGCCGCCGGGCTGCGCCTGTACCGCAATTTCATCCACTGGAATCCATGATTCCGGGTTTTAGTTTCCGACACAACCCGTCAACCAACCGACAACGACCATGCTGCTGATCCCCGCCATCGACCTGAAAGACGGTCACTGCGTTCGCCTGAAACAGGGCGATATGGACCTCGCCACCGTGTTTTCCGAAGATCCCGCCGAGATGGCGCTGCATTGGCTGAAGAAGGGCGCGCGCCGCCTGCACCTGGTCGACCTGAACGGCGCATTCGCGGGCAAGCCGAAGAACGAGGCCGCCATCAAATCGATCCTGCAAGCGGTGCAGGACTACGCCGAAGACAACGACCTGGACGAGATCCCGGTCCAGCTCGGCGGCGGCATCCGCGACCTCGACACCATCGAGCGCTACCTGGACGACGGCATCAGCTACATCATCGTCGGCACCGCCGCGGTCAAGAACCCGGGCTTCCTGCATGACGCCTGCGGCGCCTTCCCGGGCCACATCATCGTCGGCCTGGACGCCAAGGACGGCAAGGTCGCGACCGACGGCTGGAGCAAGATGTCGGGCCACGAAGTCATCGACCTGGCCAAGAAGTTCGAAGGCTATGGCGTCGAATCGATCGTCTACACCGACATCGGCCGCGACGGCATGATGGCCGGCGTGAACATCGAGGCCACCGTCAAGCTCGCGCGCGCGGTCAAGATCCCGATCATCGCCTCGGGCGGCGTGCACGTGCTGGCCGACGTCGAAGCGCTGTGCGCGGTGCAGGACGAGGGCATCGAGGGCGTGATCTGCGGCCGCTCGATCTACGAAGGCACGCTCGACCTGGCCTCGGCCCAGGACCGCGCCGATGAACTGACGGAAAGCGCCGGCGCCTGACCATGCTTGCCAAACGCATCATTCCCTGCCTGGACGTCACCGGCGGCCGCGTCGTCAAGGGCGTCAATTTCACCGAGCTGCGCGACGCCGGCGACCCGGTCGAGATCGCGCGCCGCTACGACGGCCAGGGCGCCGACGAGCTCACCTTCCTCGACATCACCGCCTCGAGCGACGGGCGCGACCTGATCCTGCCGATCATCGAAGCGGTGGCCTCGACCGTGTTCATCCCGCTCACCGTCGGCGGCGGCGTGCGCAAGGTCGAGGACGTGCGCAGGCTGCTGAACGCCGGCGCCGACAAGGTCAGCATGAACACCTCGGCGGTGACCAATCCGCAACTGGTGTTCGACGCCGCGCAGAAGCACGGCTCGCAGTGCATCGTGGTGGCGATCGACGCCAAAGAGACCCGTCCCGGCAAGTGGGAGGTGTTCACCCATGGCGGCCGCAATGCCACCGGCCTGGATGCCGTGGAATGGGCGCGCAAGATGGAGAGCCTCGGCGCCGGTGAGTTGCTGCTTACTTCGATGGACCGCGACGGCACCAAAGTCGGCTTCGACCTGGGCCTGACCCGCGCCGTCTCCGATGCGGTCGGCATCCCCGTGATCGCCTCGGGTGGCGTCGGCGGCCTGCAAGACCTGGCCGACGGCGTGCTCGAAGGCCATGCCGACGCGGTGCTGGCGGCCAGTATCTTCCACTACGGGCAGCACACGGTCGGCGAGGCCAAGCGCTTCATGGCTGAACGCGGCATCCCGATGCGCCTCGATTAAGGACGTCCCATGCCGACCAATGCCAAATGGCTCAACAAGGTGCGCTGGGACGAGCACGGCCTGGTGCCGGTGATCGCCCAGGAAGCGACGAGCGGCGACATCCTGATGTTCGCCTGGATGAACCGCGAAGCCCTGGCCCGCACCGTCGAGACGGGCGAGGCCGTGTACTGGAGCCGTTCGCGTAAAAAACTGTGGCACAAGGGCGAGGAGTCCGGCCACATCCAGAAGGTGAGCGAGATCCGCCTCGACTGCGACGAAGATGTCGTGCTGCTCAAGATCGAGCAGGTCGGCGGCATCGCCTGCCATACCGGCCGCCATTCCTGCTTTTTCCAGAAGTACGACAATGGCGACTGGCACAGCGTGGAGCCGGTGCTGCAGGATCCCGCCACCATTTATCCCGATACCAGGAAAACCCCATGAGCATTACCCTGGCCCGCGTCGCCAGCGTGATCGAATCGCGCAAGCCGGAACACGGCGGCGACCCCGCGACCTCGTATGTCGCCAAGCTGTTCGCCAAGGGCGACGACGCCATCCTGAAAAAAATCGGCGAGGAAGCCACCGAGCTGGTGATGGCGGCCAAGGACGCGCGCGTTCTGGGTGATCCATCGAAAGTGCTCTATGAATGCGCCGACCTGTGGTTCCATTCGATGGTGCTGCTGGCCAAGTTCGACCTGACACCGCAACAGGTGCTGGACGAACTGGCGCGGCGCGAAGGCGTCTCTGGCATCGCAGAAAAAGCCGCACGCAAGGAATAGTTATCCGCGAGTGTTGCAAGTGAGTACCTGCTCACTGTGCGTGCCCCGGCGTCCGGTGTCATAATCGGCCACTTGCCGTCATACCGATGTCATGCATCGTTGGTACGATGCCTCGGCTTCATAGTCGTGCAAGTCCTTGAAGTGTTGTAGCACTGTGGAGACAAGATGGAAAACTGCATTTTTTGCAAGATCGTCGCCAGGCAGATTCCGGCCGCTGTCGTCTATGAAGACGACGATGTGCTGGCGTTCAAGGACATCAACCCGGCGGCGCCGGTGCACCTGCTGGTCATTCCCAAGCAGCACGTGTCCACCCTGTCCGACTGCACCGACGACCACGCGGCGCTGCTGGGCAAGATGCTGGCGCTGGCACCGAAGCTTGCAAAAGAGAATGGTATCGACGTCAAAACCGGCGCCGACGGCAAGCCGAGCGGCGGTTTCAAGACCCTGATCAATGCCGGACCGGATGGCGGGCAAGAGGTATATCACCTGCATTTGCATATGTATGGCGGTCCACGCCCGTGGCGCGGCCTGGGCTTGTAGGAAGCTGCCCGGACAGGTTCTAAGGCTGGACTAAGTTTCGAGGGGGCAGAGCGTCCCCGCATCGCGTATACTGTGGTAGACGCTTTCCCGATTTTTCAGGCGCATGCGCCTTGCTAGGAGAACAACATGGGTGGTTTGAGTATTTGGCACTGGGTCATCGTGCTGGTGGTCGTGATGCTGATCTTCGGCACCAAGAAAATCAGCAATATGGGTTCCGACCTGGGCAAGGCCGTCAAGGGCTTCAAGGACGGCGTCAAGGGCGACGAGGAAAAGGCGGCCGACGTCAATCCCGCCGCGCCGACGCAGCAGGTGGCCGACAAGTCGACCATCGACGTGGAAGCCCGCGACAAGACCCGCCTGTAATCCGCAGTCTCCATGATCGATCTCGGACTGTCGAAAATCGCGATCATCGGCGTGGTCGCCCTGATCGTGATCGGCCCTGAAAAGCTGCCCAAGGTGGCGCGCATGGCCGGGACGCTCTATGGCCGCGCCCAGCGCTACCTGCACGACGTCAAGTCCGAGGTCAGCCGCGAAATCGAACTCGACGAGCTGCGCAACCTGCACAAGGAGGTGCAGGACCGCGCGCAATCGTTCAAGAACGAGGTCGAGTCGGCCACCCAGGATTTCGAATCCTCGGTCACCAGCCACGTCGACGAAGTCGAGGCCCTGTGGGACGGCCGCGCGTCGCATGACAGCGGCAACACGATCGCGCCGACGGTGGCCGACATCGACCGCAAGGCCAGGGATTTCCGTCGCAAGAAGCTGGTGCGCACATCGAGCGTGCCGGCGTGGTACAAGAACCGCCATGGCACCAAGCGCCATGTGATGTCGGGCGCCGCCCGGGTGCGCAAGTTCCGTCCCGGCAACGCCAGCAAATCCAATTCTTCCTTCTTCTAAATGACTGAGCAAGCCGCCGGCGAAGACACTTTCATCTCGCACCTGGTCGAGCTGCGCGACCGCCTGGTCAAGGCCTCGATTGGGATCGCGATCGTGTGCGCCGCGCTGATGGCGTGGCCGGGGCCGTCGCATATCTACGACCTGATCGCGGCGCCGATGATCGCCTCGATGCCGCCCGGCTCGACCATGATCGCTACCGGCGTGATCTCGCCCTTCCTGGTGCCCATGAAGGTCACGCTGCTGCTGGCCTTCATCCTTGCGCTGCCCTGGGTGTTCTACCAGGCCTGGGCCTTCATCGCGCCCGGCCTGTACGCCCACGAGAAGCGCCTGGTGCTGCCGCTGGTGATCTCGTCCTCGATCCTGTTCATCGCCGGCGTGGCGTTCTGCTACTTCTTCGTGTTCGGCCGCGTCTTCCACTTCATCGGCGAGTTCGCGCCGACCTCGATCGCGGTCATGCCCGATATCGAGAACTACCTCGACTTCGTCATGTCGATGTGCCTGGCCTTCGGCGCCTCGTTCGAGGTGCCAGTGGTGGTCGTGATCCTGGTGCGCATGGGCATCGTCAGCCTCGAGAAGCTGCGCTCGATCCGTTCCTACGTGATCGTCGGCGCCTTCGTGATCGCCGCCATCGTCACCCCGCCGGATGTCGTCAGTCAGCTGGCCCTGGCCATTCCGATGTGCCTGCTCTACGAGCTGGGCCTGCTGGTGGCGCCGATGTTCCAGCGCGCGACCACCGCACCCGAAGAAACCGCCTGAGCGGTTCTCGTCCCCTGTCGTTCATCCCTTCCTCATGCCGGCGCTCGCCGGCAGGCGCCCGTATTGGCGTTTTGGACAATCTTCTCCAAATACTGTGCAATCGCGCTGAAATAATTGTCTTAAAAGCTTAAGATAACGGCAAATCCCGCAAAAAGCGTTGCCGAGAGACAACGAAATCAAAAAAATGTCAGTAGGATTTGTCCTACGAAAAATCAGAACCAGCCATAATCGAGCGCATACGACTTACACGGAAGCAACCCTTTCGTCTCGCCATGCTACCGATACTCAATCTCGATTCAGCACCAACGATCACGCCGGGTCGGCTCCGCGGGGCCGTGGCCGCCATGCTGGTGCTGGCCATTCTGCCGCTACTCGACGGTATTGCTGTGCTGGAATGCATCTCGTTCGCGGGATTGGCGATGCTGGCCGGCCTCGCGCTGTGGTGCCTGCGGCCGCTCGTGCAGGATGCGGCGCCGGCGGCGGATACCGCCGTCGCGGACGTGGATGGCATGGCGCCACTCATGGCCGAGGTGGCGCCGGTGTGGGGCCGCCACGTGCGCAGCGTGAAGGACCAGAGCGAGACCGCGATCGCCCAGCTGCTCGGCGGCTTCAGCGCGCTGCTCGAGCACTTCGAGCGCGCCGGTTTTTCGGGCATCCGTAGCGGCCAGGATGCTGCTGCCGGCGGCAGCGCCCAGCGCCTGGCGACCTGCGAACAGAAGCTCGATCCGGTGATGTCCTGGCTCGAACAGATGGTCGACAGCAAGACCGAACTCCTGTCCCACGTGCGCACCCTGTCGGAAGCGACGTCCGAACTCAAGTCGCTGGCCGACGAAGTCGGCAAGATCGCGGCCCAGACCAATCTGCTGGCCATCAATGCCGCCATCGAGGCCGCGCGCGCCGGCGAGACCGGGCGCGGCTTCGGCGTCATCGCCGCCGAGGTGCGCAAGCTGTCGAACGTGTCGGCCGACATCGGCAAGCGCATCACCAAGGGAATGGAGCGGATGTCCTCCACCATGACCTTGACCCTGGCCTCGGCCGCCGACGCCGACGAGAACGACCGCCGCACCATCGGCGCCTCGCGCGGCGTGGTCGAGGAAGTGCTGGGCCATGTGCGCGGGCTGGGCCAGGATGCCGACACCATGCGCGAACAGGGCAGCGCGATCCGCACCGAGGTCGAACAGATGATCGTCGCGCTGCAGTTCCAGGACCGCATCCGCCAGATCCTGGAAGTGGTCGACGCCGACATCGCGCGGCTGGCGCGGCTGGCCGCCGACCAGGCGGCGCCCATGCCGGCGGCCGAGACCTGGCTGCTCGAACTGAGCGGCAAATACACGATGGCCGACGAGCACGTCAGCCACACCCCGGCCGCCCGGCGCGCCGACGCCGACGAAGAAGTGACCTTCTTCTGAGCGGCCCACCGCAACCATCTTCCAGCAAAAAGTGAGCAAACCATGGCAAAAACCGTGATGATCGTCGACGACTCCATATCGATCCGCCAGGTGGTCGGCCTGACCCTGCGCGGCGCCGGCTATGACGTGATCGAAGGCAGCAATGGCAGGGACGCGCTGGCGAAACTGGGCCGCCAGAAGGTCAACCTGATCGTCAGCGACGTGAACATGCCCGAGATGAACGGCATCGAATTCGTCAAGGCCGTCAAGGCCCAGCCCGAGTACCGCTTCCTGCCGATCATCATGCTGACCACCGAGTCGGGCGACGAGAGGAAGCGCGAAGGCCAGGCCGCGGGCGCCCGCGCCTGGGTGGTCAAGCCGTTCAAGCCGGATGTGCTGCTGAACGCGGTCCAGAAACTGATCCTGCCCTGACATGAAGCTGACCTCCCATCCGGACGGCGCAGGCGTGCTGTCGATCCACGTCGAGGGCGACCTGACCATCTACGAGGCGGCCGAGGCGCGCGCATCGCTGCTGGCGCTGGTCGACGGCGCGCGCGCGGTCGAGCTCGACCTGGCCGACGTCGGCGACATCGACAGCGCCGGCCTGCAACTGCTGCTGGCGACGGCGTGCACCCTGGGAGGCCGTCTGTCGCTGGCGGGCGCCAGCGCCGCCGTGGCCGAGGCCGTCGGCCTGCTCGGCCTGGACCGGCATCTTCCCATCGCCGGCACGGCCTGAAAGGAATCCCATGTCGATCGAACAGGCATTGCAGACCTTCACCGCCGAGTGCCGGGAACTGCTGCAGGAAATGGAAGACGCGCTGCTGGGCGGCTGCAAAGGCGACATGTCCGCCGACAGCATCAACGCGGTGTTCCGCGCGGCGCACACGATCAAGGGTTCGGCCGGCCTGTTCGGCCTGGACCACATCGTCGGCTTCACCCACGTCGCCGAGAGCGTGCTCGATATCGTGCGCGCGGGGCAGCGCGCGTTCACGCCGGAACTGGTCGAGCTGATGCTGGCCTGCCGCGACCATATGGCGCACCTGGTCGACGCGGTCGCGGCTGGCCAGCTGGACGAAGACCCGCAACTGTCGGCGGCCGGACTGCCGCTGCGGCAGCGGCTCGAAGCCTGGCTGGGCGCAGCGCCGGCCACGGCGGCCGCGGCGTCCAACCCCGCGCCGCCTGCATCCTCCGCCCCGGCACAGGACGGCGGCCACTGGCATATCTCGCTGCGGTTCGGCGCCGAGGTGCTGCGCAACGGGATGGACCCGATGTCGTTCCTGCGCTATCTGGCCACACTGGGCACCGTGGTCCACGTGGCGCCGGTGCTGGACGCGGTGCCCACGCTCGACGCGCTCGACGCCGAAGCCTGCTACCTCGGCCTGGAACTGGCCCTGCGCAGCGACGCCGGCAGGGACGCGATCGAAGGCGCCTTCGAATTCGTGCGCGACGATTGCCGCCTGCGCATCGTCGCTCCCGGCAGCCCGCCCGCCGCCTACCGCGCGCTGGCCGAGGAATTCCCCGAGGAGCGCGAAGCCATGATGTGCCTGCTGCGCGAATGCGGCAGCTGGCCGGCCGACGAATCTGCCATCGACGCCGCCGCCGCCGCGCCCTGCGCCGGCCTGGCGCCCGAGGCGGAAGCGGCCGACAGCGCCCGTCCGCGCGAACGGCGCGGCCAGGAAAAGAACAGCGTGCGCGTCGATGCCGACAAGCTCGACCACCTGATCAACCTGGTGGGCGAGCTGATCGTGGCCACCGCCGGCGCCAACCTGGCGGCGCGGCGCGCCCAGAACGTCGAGCTGCAAGAATACGGCGCGACCCTCAATTCGCTGGTCGAGGACGTGCGCAACAGCGCGCTGCAGCTGCGCATGGTCAAGATCGGCTCGACCTTCACGCGCTTCAAGCGCGTGGTGCACGACGTCGCGCGCGACCTGGGCAAGGACATCGAGCTGGCGATCGACGGCGAGGATACCGAGCTCGATAAGACCGTGGTCGAGAAGATCGCCGATCCGCTGACGCACCTGGTGCGCAATGCGATCGACCACGGCATCGAGCCGGCCGCCGTGCGCCGCGAACGCGGCAAGCCGGCCCACGGCACGATCTGGCTCAACGCCTACCATGATTCCGGCACCGTCGTGATCGAGGTCGGCGACGACGGCGGCGGCCTGCAGCGCGAGCGCCTGCTGGCCAAGGCGGTCGAGCGCGGCATCGTCGAGGAAGGCCGCCACCTGAGCGACGCCGAGGTGTACGCGCTGATCTTCGAGCCCGGCTTTTCGACCGCCGAACAGGTGACCAACCTGTCCGGCCGCGGCGTCGGCATGGACGTGGTCAAGCGCAATATCACGGCGCTGCGCGGCACCATCCAGATCGACAGCACGCCGGGGGTGGGCACCACGATGCGGGTGCGCCTGCCGCTGACGCTGGCGATCATCGACGGTTTCCAGGTCGCGGTCGGCGGTTCGGTGTTCGTGGTGCCGCTCGAGATGGTGGAGGAGTGCGTCGAGTTCAGGAACGACGATGGATACGACTACACGAACCTGCGCGGCGCGGTGCTGCCCTTCATCCGCCTGCGCGAGCTGTTCGCGCTCGACGGCGGGCAGTCGGCGCGCCAGAGCCTGGTGGTAGTGCGCTATGCGGGCCAGCGCGCAGGGCTGGTGGTCGACGGCCTGCTGGGAGAATCGCAGACCGTCATCAAGCCCTTGGGCAAGGTATTCCGGCACATGCGCTGCATCAGCGGCTCCAGCATCCTCGGCAGCGGGGACGTGGCCCTGATCCTGGACGTGCCTTCATTGATCCACCAGGCGGCGGGAGATCACGCGCGCCTGACGCAGCCGAGCGACTCGGCGTTTGCTTAACATTACCCATACCCACCTGTTGGAAGGAATCACACCATGTTCAAGAATATGCGGGTCGCGACCCGGCTGGCGCTCGGGTTCGGGATCGTCCTGGTCCTGCTGGTCGCCCAATCCCTGGCCAGCCTCAACAAGATGCGGGACATGAACGCGCAAACCGTCCTGATCACCGAGGACCGCTACGTCAAGGCCAAGCATGCCGCCGAGGTCATCCAGGGCACGATCGACAACGGCCGCCTGGTGCGCAATGTGCTGCTGGCCGCCGGCGAATCCGAAGCCAATGGCTACAAGGAAGCGATTGCCGCCAACCTGGCCCGCAACACCGAGCTGTATGGGCAGATCGAGAAGCTGATCGGCAGCGACAAGGGCAAGGCCCTGATGAAGGACGTGATGGAAAAGCGCCGTGTCCAGGCCACCCGCTTCGAGCCGTTGTACCAGTTGGCGCGCACCGACCGCGAGCGCGCAATCGAGTACCTGAAGAACGATTTCGCGACCGCCAACGACGCCCTGATCGCCGCACTGCGCACGCTCTCCGACTACCAGGAAGAGCTGATGGCCGAGTCGGCGAAGGAAGCCGCCCTGGCCTATGACGAAGCCAAGAACATGATCGTGACCCTGTCCAGCGCCGCCGTGCTGCTGTCGATCCTGATCGCCGTGCTGATCACCCGCAACCTGCTCAAGACCCTGGGCGGCGAGCCGGGCTACGCGGCCGACATCCTGGTCGAAGTCTCGAAAGGCAACCTGGCGGTCGAGGTCGCGACCCGCAAGGGCGACAGCAGCAGCATGATGTATGCGGTCAAGCAGATGGTCGAGCGCCTGTCGAACATCGTGCGCGAGGTCAACAGCGCCACCGACGCCCTGTCGAGCGCCTCGGAAGAAGTCAATGCCACCGCCCAGTCGCTGTCGCAGTCGTCCAGCGAACAGGCCGCCGGCGTGGAGGAGACCAGCGCCTCGATCGAGCAGATGACCGCCTCGATCTCGCAGAATACCGAGAACGCGCGCGTCACCGACGGCATGGCGACCAAGTCGGCGGCCGAGGCGCAGGAAGGCGGCGAAGCGGTCAAGGCCACGGTCAGCGCCATGAACCAGATCGCCCAGAAGATCGGCATCATCGACGACATCGCCTACCAGACCAACCTGCTGGCGCTGAACGCCGCGATCGAGGCGGCCCGCGCCGGCGAGCATGGCAAGGGTTTCGCCGTGGTGGCGGCCGAGGTGCGCAAGCTGGCCGAACGCAGCCAGGTCGCGGCCCAGGAGATCAGCACCGTCGCCAGCTCGAGCGTGGAACTGGCCGGCCGCGCCGGCCGCCTGCTCGACGAAATGGTGCCCAACATCCGCAAGACCTCGGACCTGGTGCAGGAAATCACCGCCGCTTCCGAAGAGCAGTCGTCGGGGGTGGGCCTGATCAATGCCGCCGTCGGCCAGCTGAGCATGGCCACCCAGCAGAACGCATCGAGCTCGGAAGAACTGGCGGCGACCGCCGAGGAACTGGCAAGCCAGGCCGAGCAGCTGCAACAGACGATGGCCTTCTTCACCGTGGCCGGCGAGAAGCAGCGCGACACCCGGGTGCGCAAGGCGCCGGCAGCCAAGCCCGCGCTGGCCAACCGCGGCCTGTCGCGCGCCGGCGCGATGCCGATGGCGGCCGCCGATCTCGACGAAGCCGCCTTCACCAACTTCTAAAGGCCGCGCATGAAACCAGCAACGACGCAGTCGGCCGCGCCAAGGCCGGAGCCGACGCAATACCTGACCTTCAGCTCCGGCAGCGAGACCTTCGCGATCGGCATCCTGTGCGTCAAGGAGATCATCGAATACGCCGGCGTGACCGACGTGCCGATGATGTCGGACTGCATCCGCGGCGTGATCAACCTGCGCGGCGCGGTGGTCACCGTGATGGACCTGGCGGCGCGCTTCGGCCGTCCGCGCGCCGAGATCGGCAAGCGCAGCTGCGTGATCATCGTCGAACTCGAGGAAGCCGGCGAGCAGCACGTGGTCGGCATCCTGGTCGACAGCGTCAGCGCCGTGCTCGAGATCGCGCCCGAGGACATCGAGCCGCCGCCCGGCTTCGGCGCCCGCATCCGCACCGATTTCATCGCCGGCATGGGCAAGGTGAAGGACAAGTTCGTGATCCTGCTCGACGTGGCGCGTGTGTTCTCGATCGAGGAAATCGCCCTGCTGCAGGCGGCCGGAACCAGCGCGGAATAAGATCGCCATGCTGCGCCCGTCCATCAGCGACCAGGAGTTCGCCCAGTTCCAGCGTTTCATCTTCGAGGCCGCCGGCATCAGCATGTCGGGCGCCAAGAAGGCGCTGGTGAGCGGGCGCCTGGCCAAGCGCCTCGACCACTGCGGCCTGGCCAGCTACGGCGCCTATTTCAAGCTGCTCAGCAGCGGCGCGGCCGAGGGCGAGTTCCAGACCGCGGTCGACCTCCTGACCACCAACGAGACCTATTTCTTCAGGGAGGGCCGCCATTTCGAGGTGCTGCGCGAACATGCGCTGGCGGCCGTCGAGCGGGGCCGCGAATTCCATGTGTGGAGCGCGGCCTGTTCCAGCGGCGAGGAACCCTACAGCATGGCGATGACGCTCGCCGATTGCCTCGGCACGCGGGTGCGCTGGAACGTGCTGGGTTCGGACATCAGCACCGCCGTGCTGGCGCGCGCGCGCCGCGGCCACTATCCGCTCGAGCGCGCCCGGCTGGTGCCCAGGCCCCTGCTGCAGCGTTTCTGCCTGAAGGGCACCGGCGAGCAGGAAGGCACCCTGCTGGTGTCGAAGGAAGTGCGCAGCCAGGTGCAGTTCGCGCAGGTCAACCTGAACGAGGAATTGCCGCGCCTGGGGCCGTTCGACATGGTCTTCCTGCGCAATGTGATGATCTATTTCAGCAAGGAGACCAAGCGCGAGGTGGTCAAGCGCATCGCCTCGACCCTGCGGCCGGGCGGCGTGCTGTGCATCGGCCATTCCGAAAGCCTGCACGATATCTGCGGCGAACTGCGGCCGGTGGCGCCCTCGGTCTATCGCAAGCCCGGGGCCGGGGCGTGAGCGCGCGCCGCATCAAGGTCATGATCGTGGACGATTCCGCGGTCGTGCGCCAGGTCGCCTCCGAGATCCTGGGCAGCGATCCGGCGCTGGAGGTGATCGGCGTGGCCTCGGATCCGATCCTGGCCATGGCCAAAATGAAGAACGCCTGGCCCGACGTGATCCTGCTCGATATCGAGATGCCCAGGATGGATGGCCTGACCTTCCTGCGCCGCATCATGGCCGAGCGCCCGACGGCGGTGGTGATCTGCTCGACCCTGACCGAGCAGGGCGCGCGCACCTCGGTCGAGGCGCTGGCGGCAGGCGCGGTCACCACCATCGGCAAGCCCCGGCTCGGCCTCAAGCAGTTCCTGAGCGAGTCGACCGAGAGCCTGGCCAGCGTGATCAAGGCGGCATCGCGCGCCAACGTCGGCGTGCTGGCGGCGCGCGCGCGCAACGTCCCCGCGGCCGCGCCAGCGGCGCCGGCCCCCAAGCTCTCCGCCGACGCGGTGCTGCCCCCGGGCGGCCACGCAGCCATGACCCAGACCACGGAGCGGGTGGTCGCGATCGGCACGTCCACCGGCGGCACGCAGGCGCTGGAAGAAGTGCTCACCGCGCTGCCCCAGGTCTCGCCCGGCATCGTGATCGTCCAGCACATGCCCGAGAAATTCACCGCCGCCTTCGCGGCCCGCCTCGACGGCATCTGCCGCATCCGCGTGCAGGAAGCGCGCCAGGGCATGCGCGTGATGGCCGGCCAGGCCCTGCTGGCCCCCGGCGGCAAGCACCTGCTGCTGCGCCGCAGCGGCGCCCAGTACCACGTCGACGTGGTCGACGGGCCGCTGGTCAACCGCCACCGGCCCTCGGTCGACGTGCTGTTCCGCTCCGTGGCCAGGAGCGCCGGCGCCAATGCGCTCGGCGTCATCATGACCGGCATGGGCGACGACGGCGCGTCCGGGCTGCTCGAGATGAAGCAGGCCGGCGCCGCGACCGTCGCCCAGGACGAAGCCAGCTGCGTGGTCTATGGCATGCCGAAAGAGGCCGTCAAGCGCGGCGCGGTCGAGCGCAGCCTGCCGCTGCGCGGGATCGCGGGCGAGATCATGAAGCAGTTGCGGATGTGATCCGCTCTCCCGGGCCGCATTCCACCCCTATGGACAGTTTCCCACGATGCAGCAGCCCTGCGCCGTCTGCGCCAGCGTGCTGGTGAAGAAGGTGTTGTACAGTTCACGGTGACGGTCGATCCCGACACGCCGGCGCTGCAGGACGTCATGGTCGGCGCCGGCGCCTGGTTCACCCGCAGGTTCTTGTCGAACCAGAAATCCATGATGAAGGCCGGGTAGTCCACCTTTGTCGCATTGACGAAGTTGGCATTCTGGCCGCCCGGGCCAGTAGTAGTAGCCGTTCAGGACGCCGCCATGGGTGGTGTCGTTGGCGCAGATCGGATATGGTTGTCGTGGACTGGCCCTGGCCGGCCTGCCGACTTTCATCATAGTGCGGAGAACGAGGCGCACAAGCGGGCGCGCGAGCACGCCGCTTGTGCGTTCTTGCACGGCCCCCACGGGCAATGAGGGCCATGCAGGCAGGATGATTACTGCATCAGTTCCGAGATCATCTTGACCGGCGCGTTGCCGTAGCTGAGGAACTGGTCGTGGAATTCCTTCAGCTTGAAGCGCTCGCCCAGCTGCTGCTTGCGGCGCTCGCGCAATTCCATGATCTGGTGGTAGCCGCTGAAGTAGCTGGTCAGCTGCACCGAGGTCAGGGTCACGCGGCGCCATTTTTCGTCGGCTTCCTGGCGCGTCTGGAAGGCCTGGCGGGTGAGCAGGTCGATCGCGGCCTCCTGGCCCATGCCGTTCACGTGCACGCTGTAGTCGAGGATGGTGTTGGTCACGCTGCGCAGGTTCCACTTCGAGTACATCAGCCACATCTCGGGCGCGTTGTCGCCATAGCCCGATTCGAGCATCATGCGCTCGCCATACACGGCCCAGCCCTCGACCATCGCGCCATTGCCGAACAGCGACTTGATCAGCGAAGGCGAGCGGTTCGCGTGCACCAGCTGCGCATAGTGGCCCGGGATCGCCTCGTGGATGTTCAGGATCTGCAGGATCCACTCGTTGTACTCGCGCAGGCTGCTTTCGGCCTGCTCCGCCGACAGGTTGTCCATCGGCGTGACGTTGTAATAGGTCTTGTCCTTCGAGCGGTAGGGGCCCGGCGCGTCGATGCTGGCCCCGGCCACGCCGCGCTGGTACATCGGGGTCTCGCGCACCTCGAGCGGCTTGCTCGGGTCCAGCGTCAATAGGTCGTGCTTGATCACCCAGTCCTGCAGCTGCGGGATCTGGCGCCGGATCTCGGCAAAGAAATTCTCGCGCGCGACGTGGCGGCTCGACAGCTTGTCGATCATCATGCCGATCTTCTGGAAGCGGTCGGCCGGCTTGGCCACGCCCGCCATATGGCGCGGCCACAATTCGTCCGAGATGCGGTCCATATTCGACAGCAGTTCCTCGCGCGTGACCAGGGCCTTGCGGAAGGTCTCCTCGGCGCTGCTGGACGACTGGATGTCGAGCGCGAACTTCTGCTCGTACAGCGCCTTGCCGGCGCGGAAAGGGCGCGCCTCGCCGCTGGCCGCCTGGCGCTTCTCGACCCCGTTCAAGAAGTCGACATAGCCCAGCACCGCGGTGCCGGCATTCGCGATGCGCTGCGCGAAGATGGCTTTTTCTTGCGCGGTCAGGATCGATTCCTGGGCCGCACGGCCCAGGTCGGCCAGCACCGCCATCGTGCCCGGCGCCTGGCCGATCGCGAGCTGGGTGTGTTCGCGCGTCGGACGGGTGATCGAGGCTTGCGCCGCCGCGTAGTAGGCCGGCACCTCGGCCAGGCGCTTGAGGATGGTGCGCAGGCGCTGCGGCTTGGCCGCGTAGTCGGTGTTCAGGATCAGGTCGAGCGGCGCGGCGACGTTGTACTGCGACGGGTTCCACTCGAATTCGCGCCAGGTCGTCAGGCGCCAGCGATCCTTCTCGAGCTTGTTGACCAGCAGGGCCAGGTCGGTGCGGTAGCGCGGCGACAGCTGCCTGGGATCGAGCTTGCCGAACTTGTCCAGCCATTCGTTGGCGAACGCGAGCTGTTTTGCCCGGGTTTCGGCATTCGGGATCGTCAGGTTGGCGGCGTGGTCGAACTTGCCGACGTAGATGCCGCCTTCCGGGTCGTTGCGCCACAGGGCGGTCAGGTACTGCATGCTCAGGGTCGACATGCGGCGGTCGAGGCGCATTTCGGCGGCGTTGCTGCCCGCCGCACCGGCCGCCGCCGCGGTCGCGCCGACGGCCGCGGCGCCCACCAGGGCCTTCTTGCCTTTGCTGGACGTCTTCTTCTTGACGACCTTCGAGGATTTGGCCTTGCCCTTGGCCGGTTTGGAGGTGGCGGCGACGGCCGGCGTCAGCGCGAAACACGCCAGCAGTGCCGCCAGCGCGATTTTCGTTTTCATCATCGTATTCAGGCCCTGTAACTTAAGGAGATGTCTTGACGCGCGCATGCGCGAAGGCGTGCAGATTAGCATCAATTGCATTCTTTGCGGACAGCTGAAACATTCCGACACGCTTGAATAACAATATTGATCGATCGATAAAATCAGCGTCCGAGCCCGGTCTTGAGCATCTCCAGCATGTCCCCAGGCGACATGCGCGCCGCCATCTCGGTTCCCTCCAGCAGGCTGTCGGCCAGGTCGCGCTTGTGGCGGTGCAGGTCGACGATGCCTTCCTCGATCGTGCCGCGCGCCACCAGGCGGTAGATCGTCACCGGCCGTTGCTGGCCCATGCGGTGGGCGCGGTCCGAGGCCTGGTCTTCCACCGCCGGGTTCCACCACGGGTCCATGTGGATCACGTAGTCGGCCGCCGTCAGGTTGATGCCGACGCCGCCCGCCTTCAGGCTGATGAGGAACAGGTCGCCCTCGCCGGCCTGGAAAGCGTCCACGCGCCGCTTGCGTTCCTGGATCGGCGTCGAACCATCCAGGTACTGGTAGGCGATGCCCTGCGCATCGAGATAGTGGCGGATCAGGGTCAGGTGGTCGACGAACTGGCTGAACACCAGCACCTTGTGCCGGTTCTCGAGCAGGTCGGTCGCCAGGCGCGCGAACGTGGCCAGCTTGCTGCTGGCGATGCCGGCGCCGGGCGCGACCAGCTCGGGATTGCAGCAGGCGCGGCGCAGCCGCATCATCTCGGCCAGGATCTCGATCGCTTTTTGCCCTTCCGGCGCCTCGAGCGCGGCCAGCTTGTCGAGGGCCTGGCGGCGCAGCGATTCGTACAGCGCGTTTTCTTCGGCGCTGAGTTCCACCGGGACCACGATCTCGGTGCGCGGCGGCAGCTCGGACAGCACCTGCGCCTTGGTGCGGCGCAGGATGAACGGCGCGGTCAGGCCCCGCAGACGGGTCCTGGCGCCGGCCTCGGCGCGCTTGTCCTGGGCCTTCTCGATCGGGCCGGCAAAGCGCAGCTGGAATTGCTCGGCGCTGCCCAGCAAGCCCGGATTGATGAAGCGGAACAGGTTCCACAACTCGCCCAGGTGGTTTTCCAGCGGCGTGCCGGTGGCCGCCATGCGAAAGTCTCCCTGCAGCGCCATCACCGCCTGCGAGCGCTTGGTGTGCATATTCTTGATCGCCTGCGCCTCGTCGAGCACGATGCTGCGCCAGCGCCGCCCCTTGAAGCGCGCGGCCTCCAGCTGCAGCAGGCCGTAGCTGACCACGACCACGTCGAACGGTCCCGCATTGTCGATCGTGGCGGCGCGCTCGCCGGGGCCGAACAGGTGCAGTTTCAGGGTAGGGGCGAAGCGCGCGGCTTCGTCGATCCAGTTCAGGCAGACCGTGGTCGGCGCCACCACCAGCGCCGGGCCGTCTTTCGCGCGCGTGAGCAGCAGCGCCAGCGCCTGCAAGGTCTTGCCCAGGCCCATATCGTCGGCCAGGCAGGCGCCCACGCCCCAGTGGGCCAGGCGCGCCAGCCACCCGAAGCCGTCGATTTGATAATCGCGCAGCTCGGCCTGCAGGGTAGACGGCAGCTCCGGCGTAAACGCCGCATTGTCGGCCATGCGTTGCAGGTGTCCCTGCCAGGCCTTGTCGGCATCCACGCTGCCAGCCTCGCGCGCCAGTTCGTCCAGCGCAAAGCTGGCCAGCGCATGGGTGCGGATGCCGTCGCCATGCAGCTCGCCATAGGCGCCCAGCTCCATCAGGCGCCGGTGCAGTTCGTCGGAGAGCGCCAGGTATTCGTTCTCGCCCAGCGCCACGAAGCGGCTGCCGCCCTCCTGGAGTTTTTCCAGCAGGGTGCGCAGGTTCATCACGCGGCCTTCGTCGATCACGACGTCGCCGCTGGCCGCGAACCAGTCGCGCTCGCGCCGGATCTGCACCCGCACCGATTTCGTCGTCGCCTTTTTCGTGACGCGGAATTTCTCGCCCTCGGGCCAGGCCACCACGATCGATTCGCCATCCAGCGCGCGCAGCTGGTCGACCAGTTCGAGCGCCAGCAGCGGCTGGCCGAGCAGCCATTCGCCGTGGTCCGGTTCCGCATGCTCCAGCGCCTGGCACTTGCCGACCAACTGGCGCTCGGCTTCGCGCTCGCCGTTCAAGTCGCGCCGGGCCTCGGTGCGGATGCCCTCGACGTCGGCGATCACGCTGGCCGCGCCTTCGCCCGGACCATAATAGGCGCCGCCGGGCAGGGGCCGTACCAGCAGCTGCATGCGCATGCCTTGCTGGTAGGGCCGCAGCAGCACGTGCAGGCGCGGGTCGGCCGGCACGGTCTCGATATCGCTGCTGCTGGCGCCGATGTCCGACTGCACCGTGACCACGGACGATACGGCGCCGATCGCGCGCAGCACGCGGCGTTCGGCGTCCATCGGCACCGTCAATCCCTCGCCGACGATGGCGGCGATGCGGCGGTGCTCCTCCTTGATGTGCACCAGGCGCAGGCGGGTCGGCGTCTCGCGCGTCACCAGCACGTCGCCGCCGCTGTCGTCGAGCGGCGGGTTCAGCACGATCGATACGGTATCGCCATGTTTCTTCACCAGCAGCTCGGGCTCGCCGGGCAGCAGTTCCACCCGGGTGCCGGGCGACTCCATCCAGAACAGCAGCGGGTGGCCGACCAGGGCGGCCAGCGCCTTGTGCACCTCGAGCTCGAAGCGGATGCCGCTGCCGGCATAGTAGCGGCGGCCGGCGATCGCGTTCACCGCCTGCAGGTCTTGCGCGGTGAGGAAATCCAGCCCGGCGCCTTCCTCGGCCAGGCGTTTCAGGCCCATGGCGCGGCCGCGGCTCCAGCCGCCCTGGGCGTCGCGCTTCTGTTCGCGCGGCTCCAGTTCCTGCACGCCCAGGTGCGGGTCGTAGCGGATCAGCCAGACCAGGCGCGACTCGCGCACGTTTTCCACGTTCGCCGCCGGCTGCAGGTTGATCAGGGCATTGAGCTGGCGCTCCCACGGCTCTTCGCGCGTAAACCAGCCCGTCATGTCGGGCAGGCGGTGACGGCGCCGCAACTCGCTGGCGCGTTGTTCATGCACCAGGTGGCCCGCCTGTCCCATCTGCGCCAGCACGCCGGCCAGCTGGGCCGACCACAGGTCGAAGCCGGCCGCCTCGGACTGGACCAGCATGTCTTCCAGGCGCGCGCGCTGGCTGTCCAGGGCCGGCAGCGCCAGCCAGTAGTGGATCAGGGCGCGGAACACGGTCGGTTCCAGCGACAACTCCCAGCTGCGGGTGCCGAACAGCGCGGCGTCGACGGTGCCGCGCTGGATCTCGTGCAGCATGCCGAGCTGGAACCAGACGGCGTTGTCGGGCCGCTGCACGGCCCGCGTCTCGATCTCGAGCCAGGCGTCGGCCAGTTTGCGGCAGGCCGGGTCGCTGCTGCGCAGGAGGGCGGCCATGGCGATGTGCGCGCAGTGGCCGTCGAATACCGCCTTGCGCTTGCCGGTCTCGCGCCGCAGCTGCTTGATCGACGCATCGATGCCGGCCAGGCCCGCATCTGGATCGTCGCGCAGTACCTGCACCACGCTGCGCAGGAACAGGCCGGGCGAATCGCTCATGTCGCTCACCAGTGACAGGGCATCGTCCAGGCGGCCGCACAGGATGTAGTGTTCGCCCAGCGAGCGGCGCAGCGGGCTTTCGGGGCTGCTGCGCGGGATCAGGCGCTCGGCGTAGTCGCGCACGCCGGGCGCCAGCGCCGGTTCGCTGCGGGCGTGCATGACCAGGATGTGCAGGATGCCTTCGCGCAGGCGCGGATGGATGCGCTCCATCAGCGCCGGTGCGAATGGACGCGCGCAGACGTCGACCAGCGGATGCAGGTAGCTGGATTCATGGCAGCGCTGGCAGGCATCCAGCAGGGGCGACACGACGTCATGCTCCTGTCCGGTGAGCAGGGCGATGCGCAGCAGGGCCAGGCCCTGCCGGTAGCTGCGCAGCATCAGGTTGCCCTGCCAGTCACGCCTTACGGTCGAGACCTGGGCATAGGCGGCGGCCACGCCGTCGAACATGCCGTCGTCGAGGGCGGCGTCCAGCACCGGCCAGGCCAGCTCCGGCGCGATGCCGGTGCCGCGCTCGCCCATGTCGGCCACCAGGCCCCGTTCGCGCAGGCGCGCCAGTTCATCGACCCATTGCCCGATCGGCAGCGCGACGCCCAGCGCGCGCATATGCTCCAGGATGCGTTGGCGGCCCATCGGTTCGCCCGCGATCGCCAGCACGACCAGCAGCGCGCGTTCTTCCGCCGTGCAGGCGGCCAGGCGCGCGTTCACATCCATTTCCGTCATGCGAGGTTCTCGATCTCCACCGCAGGCAGGCCGGCCGGCACCGGGATGCCGAATACACGCAGATAGAAGACCAGCTCCGCTTCGAGCGTGCGCACCACGCTGTCCGCCTTGCGGAAGCCATGGCCCTCGCCCTCGAGCGTCAGGTAGGCCACCGGCAGCTTGCGCGCGCGCAGGGCCTCGACCACGCTTTCGGATTGCTGCGGCGGCACCACCTTGTCGTCCAGGCCCTGGAAGAAGATCATCGGGCGGCGCAGTTTATCCGTGTGGTGGATCGGCGAGCGTTCGCGGTAGACGGCTTGCGCGCGCTCCGGCGGCGCGATCAGGTACTGGTTGTAGTGCGACTCGAACTTGTGCGAATCGGCGTCCAGCCCGGCCAGGTCGGACACGCCGTAGTAGCTGGCGCCGGCCTTGAACACGTCGTGGAACGCAAGGCTCGATAACACCGTCAGCCCGCCGGCGCTGCTGCCGCGGATCAAGAGGCGCTCCGGATCGACGATGCCCTGGGCCGCCAGGTGGCGCGCACCGGCCACGCAGTCCTCGACATCGACCACGCCCCACTGGTGCTTGAGCAGGTTGCGGTAGTCTCGCCCGAAGCCGGTGCTGCCGCCATAGTTCACGTCCAGCACGGCGAAGCCGCGGCTGGTCCAGTATTGGGTGGACAGCTTCAGGGTGCTGGCCGCCATGCCGGTCGGGCCGCCGTGGCCGATCACGATCAGCGGCGGCAGCTCGCCGGCCACCGGCGCGTGGTCGGCATTGGTCGGCGCATAGTAGAAAGCGTGGGCGGTGCGGCCGAAGGGTTGGTCGACCCGGCTGGGATAATCGATCGCCAGCGGCACCGACAGGTAGCCGGTGGCCGGCAACTCCGGGATCGAGTGGGCCAGCACCTCGGTGGTGCTGGTGGACAGGTCGATGCGCGCCAGCTCCGGTGCGATGGTCGGCGCGCCGCCCAGCAGGGCGACGATATCCCCCTGCACCCGCAGTTCGCGGATCTCTTCATATGGCGTTTCCAGCGGCAGCAGCGTGCCGCCCGACAGGCGCGCCAGGCAGCTCACGCCCTTGTCGATATAGGCGCACACGATCTCGTCCTCGGCGCGAAAGCCGTACAGCGAACCGCCGAAGCTCCAGTGCGGGCCGCCGAATTCGGCCTCGCGCGGGCACAGCGCATGCACGACGCCATGGTCGAAGCGGTACAGGTTCCACCAGCCGCTGCGGTCGGAGACGAAGTGCAGCACGCCGCCGGGCGACCATTCGGGCTGGCAGATCGATTCCTCCGGGCCGCCGGCGACCAGGCGGCCGTTCACGAGCGCGCCGTCATCCAGCACGTCGGCCAGCCACAGCTCCGTGCCCTCCCACGGCATGCGCGGATGGTCCCAGCACAGCCAGGCCAGGTGGCGGCCGTCGGGCGACAGGCGCGGGGCGGCATAGAAGTCGTTGCCATCGACCAGCACGGTCTCGACGCCATCGAAGCCGACCGCCGCCAGGGTGTTGACGGGGTAGGCGGCGCCGCTGGAATGATCCTCGCGCACCGCGATCAGGCGCTGGCGTGCGCCGTCGAGCACGAAGTCGGCAAAGCGGTGGCCCGTGCCGTCGGCCGTCACCGCCACCGGCTGGCCGCCATCGTCGACCCGGTACAGGCGGTTATCCACATGGTGCGAGAACCAGGCTGCGCCACCGGCCAGCAGGCAGGCGCCGCCGCCGTATTCGTGCACGCGGCTGCGCACATTGAACGGCGCCGGCGTCAGCTCGCGCGTGCCGCCCGCGTCGTGCACCATCAAGGTCATGCGTCCCGCCTCGCTGGTCCGGCCCTCGAGCCAGCCCAGGCGCTCGCCATCGAGCATCAATTGCGCCAGCGGCACCGCGCCGGCTGCGACCACCGCAGCGCTGATCGGGGAAGCCCAGGAACCGCAGGGCGTCGGCTGTTTGCTGGAGGCAATAGTCATGTTCTGGGCTCCTTCCTTGGTCGGACGAGCATTATAGTGTGCACGCAAGGATGCGATAATAGCCGTTTCCATCCAAACGCCATTGTCAGCCATGCCACAATTTGCCCCGCTCCAGAACGACACCTTCCTGCGTGCGCTGTTGCGCCAGCCGACCGACTACACCCCGGTGTGGCTGATGCGCCAGGCGGGCCGTTACCTGCCGGAATACCGCGCAACCCGCGCGCGCGCCGGCTCGTTCCTGGGGCTGGCGAAGAATCCCGACTACGCCACCGAAGTCACCTTGCAGCCGATCGACCGCTATCCGCTGGACGCGTCGATCCTGTTCTCGGACATCCTGACCGTGCCGGACGCGATGGGCCTGGGCCTGTATTTCGCCGATGGCGAAGGCCCGAAATTCGAGCGTCCGCTGCGTCTCGAATCCGAAGTGAATGCGCTGGCCGTGCCCGACATGGCCTCGCTCGACTATGTGTTCAAGGCCGTGACCTCGATCCGCAGCGCGCTCAACGGCCGGGTGCCGCTGATCGGTTTCTCGGGCAGCCCGTGGACGCTGGCCTGCTATATGGTCGAAGGCGGCGGTTCGCGCGAGTTCCACACGGTGAAAAAGATGCTGTACAGCCGTCCGGACCTGATGCACCGCATCCTGGACATCAATGCGCAAGCCGTGACCCAGTACCTGAACGCGCAGATCGATGCCGGCGCCCAGGCCGTGATGATCTTCGATTCCTGGGGCGGCGCGCTGGCCGATGGCGCCTACCAGGCATTTTCGCTGGATTACATGCGCAAGATCGTGGCGGGCCTGAAGCGTGAACACGATGGCGTGCGCATCCCGGCCATCGTCTTCACGAAGGGCGGCGGGATCTGGCTGGACGAGATGGCCGGTATCGGCGCCGACGCGCTCGGCCTGGACTGGACCGTGAACCTCGGCCGCGCGCGCAGCCTGGTGGGCGACCGCGTGGCGCTGCAGGGCAACCTCGATCCGGCCATCCTGTTCGCCGAGCCCGACCAGATCCGCGCCGAAGTCGAGCGCTCGCTGGCCGCCTATGGGGCGCCGTCGGCCGGCCATGGCCATGTGTTCAACCTGGGCCATGGCATCTCGCAGTTCACGCCGCCGGAATCGGTCAGCGCCATGGTCGAGGCGGTGCATGATATCAGCCGCAAGCAGCGCGCCGCCTGAGTGATCCCCGCAGTCGGCGGCCCGGCCGGCAAGGCCGCCATTCCACCCCCTCACTTGTTCACAACTTCCCAAAAGCGGTTAAAAATTCCTGTGGACATCTCGGCATCTCCTGAATCAGCGTAAACCGATGATTTATAAGGATTTTTTACTTCGATGTAGTGCTGAGTGCCTTCTGGGCCACAAGGTTGTCCAGTAGAATTCAGCAAAGTGTGCCTCTTGTTCACAAAGTTATCAACAGGCGTTCCGACAATGGGGAAAAGTGCTTGGTTTACCGGGACTTAGCGTGCTTCTTCAAGTGTTGCCTTAACTTCGTGATGCAATGCAGCGAGTTTTCCACGTCGGATGTCCCAGTTATGCACAGCGCGCGAAAAGTGCCCTGGCTTGTTAACAGGCTTAAAAGCGAATACGCAAGTCATTGATTTATAAAGAAAAAAATGTCTTGAATTCAGGAATTATCGATTGTGACTTGATCTAACGTAAACCTTTGATGGGGTCAAGTCCCACGCTATTCACAAAGTTTTCCACAGATTTGCACAGGGCCCAGATTGTCGACCAGTACCGATCGCAGCAGCACGCACTGCATTCTCGAAGTCGTGCTCGATACCCCGCTGAACAGCAGCTTCGATTACCGCTGGCCTTGCCAGCCGGGCGACGAACCGCTGCCCGGCCAGCTGGCGCTGGTATCGTTCGCGCGGCGCGAGGTCATGGCCCTGATCGTCGCGGTCAAGGACAGCACCGAGGTCGCGCCCGACAAGCTCAAGGATGCGCTGGCCGTGCGCAGCCAGTTGTCGCCGCTGCCGGAACGCTGGATCGCACTGGCGCGCTTCGCCGCCGACTATTACCAGCGTCCGCTGGGCGAGGTGGCGCTGCCCGGCCTGCCCAAGAACCTGCGCGTGCCCAAAACCGTGGCGCTGGACCGCGCGCTCAAGAAGCTGGCCAGGCTGGACCCGGTGCAGGACGCGACGGCGGTCGATATGCCGGTGCTCAATCCCGCCCAGCGGCAGGCCGCCGATGCGATCGGTGGCGCGGACGGCTTTGCGCCGCTGCTGCTGTGGGGGGTGACCGGCAGCGGCAAGACCGAGGTCTACCTCCAGGCCTGCGCCCAGGTCCTGCGGCGCGACCCGCAGGCCCAGATCCTGATCATGGTCCCCGAGATCAACCTCACGCCGCAGCTGGAAGGGAATATCCGGGCGCGCTTTCCGGGCATGATGCTGGCCACCCTGCACAGCAGCCTGTCCGAGGGCGAGCGCATGCTGCACTGGCTGGCCGCGCACACGGGCCAGGCGCGCATCGTGCTCGGCACCAGGCTGGCGATCCTGGCTTCGCTGCCGCATCTCAAGCTGATCGTGATCGACGAGGAGCACGACCCCTCGTACAAGCAGCAGGAAGGCTTGCGCTATTCGGCGCGCGACCTGGCGGTGTGGCGCGCCCACCAGCTGGGCATCCCGATCGTGCTCGGTTCGGCCACGCCGTCGCTCGAGACCTGGCATCACGCGCGCACGAAACGCTACAAGCGGCTGGACCTGCGCGAGCGCGCCGTGCGCGACGCCGTGCTGCCGCGGGTGCGGCTGGTGGACATGGAACGCGACCGCGCGCGCGACGGCCTGACGAGCGAGATGCTGGCGGCCCTGCGCGGACGGCTGGAGCGCGGCGAGCAGTCGCTCCTGTTCCTGAACCGGCGCGGCTATGCTCCGGTGATCTGCTGCGACGCCTGCGGCTGGATCAGCAACTGTACCCGCTGCACCGCCTTCATGGTGCTGCACAAGCCCGAGCACCGGCTGCGCTGCCACCACTGCAGCCTGGAACTGCGCATCCCGCGTCATTGCCCGACCTGCGGCAACGTCGACCTGCAGCCGCTGGGGCGCGGCACCCAGCGCGTGGAGGAGAACCTGCAGGCCATGTTCCCCGAGGCGCGCATCCTGCGCATCGACGCCGATTCGACGCGCCTGAAGGGCAGCGCGCAAGCCGCCTTCGACAGCGTGCACCGGGGCGAGGTCGATATCCTGGTCGGCACGCAGATGGTCGCCAAGGGCCACGATTTCAAGAAGCTGACCCTGGTCGGGATCCTGAACCCGGACACCGCGCTGTTCTCGCAGGACTACCGCGCCAGCGAGCGCCTGTTCGCGCAGCTGATGCAGGTGGCGGGACGGGCCGGGCGCGCCGGCCTGGCATCCGAGGTGCTGGTCCAGACCCGCTATGTGCAGCATCCGCTGTACGGCGCCGTGATGCGCCACGACTACGAGCGCTTCGCCGGGCAGCTGCTCGAGGAACGGCGCGAGGCCGGCCTGCCGCCCTTCATGTACCAGGCCTTGCTGCGCGCCGAGGCGAAGGAATTGCCGATCGCGATGGCCTTCCTGGAAGCGGCGCGCGACTGCCTGCCGGCCGAGGGCATCATGATCAACGACCCGATCCCGATGACGATGACCCGGGTCCTTAACGTCGACCGCGCGCAGCTGCTGGTCGAGTCGGGCTCGCGGCCCGCGCTGCAGGCCTTCCTGCGGGCCTGGATAGAGCAGCTGCGGGCGATGAAGTCGCGCGTGAAATGGTCGCTCGAGGTCGATCCGCTCGATATCTGAGGCGCTGCCGGCCAGCTGCGCATGGGACTGGAAGTCATACGTAATAATTGACTACGGTTAATAAGCTGATATCCTCAGGACATGAGGGGCCTTGCCTCCTCGATGTCTTGTCGCCGTCGCCATGATTGCCGGAGTCCCATGAAAGCAGAACTGACAGCCGATCCACGGACCGTACAGCCGGATGCCGGGGCCAGGCCGGACCGCGCGGGCGCCGGCACGCTCGCCGACACGATCGGCAACAGCCCGCGCATGACCGCCCAGCGTGCGCTGGTCGCCCAGCTGTTCGGCAGCCGGCAAACCGGGAGCGGTCCCGTGCGGCGCCAGGACGCGGCCCAGTTGGCGGCGGACGCGCACCCAGCGGCGGTCAACCGCACCGGCCTGCCGGACCGGCTCAAGTCGGGCGTCGAGTCGCTATCGGGCCACGATTTGAGCGACGTCAAAGTTCACTACAACTCCTCCGCGCCGGCCCGCTTGAACGCGCATGCCTATGCGCAGGGCCGCGCTATCCATGTGGCACCGGGGCAGGAGCGGCATTTGCCGCACGAAGCCTGGCACCTGGTGCAGCAGGCCGCGGGACGGGTCAAGCCGACCCTGCAGATGCAGGGCGGCGTGGCGGTCAACGACGATCCCGGCCTGGAACATGAAGCCGACGTGATGGGTGCGCGGGCACTGTCGGCCGCGCCACATGCGAGCGCGCCAGTCGCGCAGGCGCGTCGAGCGGCCCTGGACGGCGGGCCAACCGCGCAGGCGGTGTGGGTCGACGGACACAACCGTCCGCTGGACCACGCTGCAAGGGAACGGGTGTGGAAGGATCCGCTGCATGAGCTGGCCAATATCGGCCACGAGCTCGGCATGACCGAGGCCGCCACGGCGCTGCACTGGCGTGTCGCCACGGCTCACGAGAGCGGCAACGTCGAACTGATCGACGAAGCCAGGACCATGCTCCGCCACGCGTTGGCCAGCGACCAGGCATGGACTATCGGGCAATTACTGGCGGACACGCTGGATCATCTGCACCTGCCCGACGACACGATGGGCGATCCCGAGCACGCCGAGGACCAGGGCAGCGAGAATCCGGAAGAAGAACTCGATCCGGGGGACTTGATGTTGTCGGAAATCGAGTTTCATGAGCAAACGGTGCTGGCCGTGGCCCTGGCTACGCGTCATCCCGAGCTGTACCGGCAGTTCAAGGAGCGGGCGCGGGCCGTGGGGGTGGAACCGACCCACTATCAGTTCCTGATATGGTTCAATCAAGGCGTGCTGACGCGTTCGCAGTTCAAGATGCAGATCGAAGGCGACACGCCGATGCAGATGGCGCGCAAGCCCGGCACGCTGAGCTACCAGGCCGGGTACACGACCCACAAGCACGGCAATTTCAAGGACGTCACCTATAAGCTCGACAATCTTGGCAGCATCGACTTTAGCAAGGTCAACAAACAGAAGGTCTGGAAGAATCCGATGAAGCCGGGCAGCGAGGTCCAGTTGAACAAGGGGTCGGGCAAGGCCAACTACGGCATCACGCTCAGTGGCACCAAGATCAAGATTCCTGGCGCGAGCCGCGGCCAGCATTTTTCCATGGCTAACCGGATCATGAACAACGGCTTCGGCAGCAGCAGTCCGACCGACTGGACCTGGCACCACCTGACCACCTATTACAAGATGGTGCTGGTAGACCGCACCGTCCATGCCAAGCATGGACACAACGGCGGGGTCTACGTCTGGAAGTGAAGCGGCTCGAACTTGCTCAGCCGGCGCGCCGGCCGGGGGCGCGGCGGCGGCGGCCGGCATAGCCCAGCATCGCCAGGCCGGCGCCCATCAGCAGGGTAGTGGACGGCTCGGGCACTTCGCCGGGCTCTTCCACATCGACTGTTTCGATGCCAAAGGTGATGGTGCCAAAATTCCACTGGCCGTCGGCACCCACGAAATCATCGAAGTCATCGAAGAATTCCAGGCGCAGGATGCCGTCGCTGCCGACATCGAAGCTCAGGCCCAGTTCGACCAGATCAGAGAAATCGGTATAGCTGCCCGTACCCGGTGAACTGGTTTCGTCGGCCGGGAAGATACGGAAGCTGCCGGTCTGGTCGGACGCCTCGACCAGCACGCCGATTTCACTCAGGAAACTAGGGGAAAACGCCGTGATATTGACATCGAGGGCGACACTGGTAACCGTCGAGTTGGCGCCGACGTCGAAGGTCAGGACGGTATTGCCCGGATTATCGATCTTGCCGAAGCTCTGGATGCCAGTGACATCGACCACCAGCGGTGCAGCGGACAGCGATGTGCAGGCAAAGAACGACAAACCGGCAAGCAGTTTGGTGAACTTGGTTGACTTCATGATTTCCCCCTTCTTTATCGGTATACCGCTAATCAAGCAAGAAATGTGCCTTAGAAATTAGATTTGTGTAACGAACTGATTTCTAATAGAAAACTATTAATGTCTAATCTTCAATAAGTTCTCTGTGTAAAATTGTCCGACATGGACGCTGCACCGGCAGGCTTCGCCATTCATGGCGATAGCGGTTTCCCACCGCTGCCCGGAAGGGCAAAATAGCGTATCGTCTTGCCAGTCAATCGCGGAGAGCAGCAAATGAAACAATTGAACGTGGACGTCGCCATTATCGGCACCGGCACCGCCGGCATGACCGCCTACCGCGCCGCCAAGGCGCAAGGCGCCCGGACGGTGGCGATCGAGAGCGGCCTGTACGGCACGACCTGCGCCCGGGTTGGCTGCATGCCGAGCAAGCTCCTGATCGCGGCCGCCGAGGCGTCCCACGCGATCGACACGGCGCGCCCGTTCGGCGTCCATGCTTCCGATAAACGCATCGATGGCCGCGCCGTCATGGACCGGGTCAAGCGCGAGCGCGACCGCTTCGTGGGCTTCGTGCTGGAAGGGGTCGAGGCGATGCCGGTGCAGGACCGCCTGCAGGGCCGCGCGCGCTTCACCGGCCCCAATACGCTGGTGGTCGACGATCACACCGAGATCCACGCCGGCCGCATCGTGATCGCCACCGGCTCCACGCCGCTGCGCCTGCCGCAGCTGGAAAACGTCGGTCCCGGCATCGTCACCAGCGACGACGTGTTCTACTGGGACGACCTGCCGCGCTCGGTGGCCGTGATCGGCACCGGCGTCATCGGCCTCGAGCTGGGCCAGGCCCTGGCCCGGCTCGGGGTGCGCGTGCGCTTTCATGCGCGCGGCGGCAGCATCGCCAACATCACCGATCCCGAAGTGCTGCGCTGCGCCGGGCGGGTCTTGATGGAGGAGCTCGACATCGCCTTCCAGACCGAGGTGGTCGGGGCGGTGCAGGAGGGCGACGAGGTGGCGCTCACCGTGCGCGACGCGCTGGGCAAGGAAAGCACCGAGCGCTACCAGTATGTCCTGATGACGGCCGGCCGCACGCCCAATGTGCACGACCTGGGACTGGCGCATACGGGCCTGGAGCTGGGGCCGGATGGCATTCCTGTGTTCGACGCGCGCACCATGCAATGCGGGACCAGCCATATCTTCATCGCGGGCGACGCCAACAGCGAACGGCCGCTGCTGCATGATGCGGCCGACCACGGCAAGATCGCCGGCGACAACGCCGGCCGCTATCCCGACGTGCGCCCGGGCCTGCGCCGCGCGCCGATCGCGGTCGCCTTCACCGAACCGAATATCGCCACCCTGGGCAAGAACTACAAGACCTTGTGCGCCGGCGGCCAGCGCAAGTTCGCGGTCGGCAGCGTGTCCTTCGCCAACCAGGGCCGCAGCCGGGTCATGTTGCAGAACAAGGGGATGCTGCGCGTGTATGGCGAATATGGCACCCGCCTGTTCCTGGGCGCCGAAATGATCGCGCCGCGCGCCGAACACCTGGCCCATCTGCTCTCCTGGGCATTCCAGATGCGGCTGACGGTCGACCAGATGCTCGAGATGCCGTTCTACCACCCGGTGATCGAAGAGGGCGTGCGCACCGCCCTGCGCGACCTGGCCGTCAACCTGTCGAAGGGCGAAAGCCAGACCGAGGCCGCCGATACCGAGCCGGGAACGTGACGCTCAATTAAGCAGCGTATCGTTCAGTTTGCCTTCGCTGGCCAGCTTGCGCAGGATGCGTACCGTGTCGAGGTCGGCTTCTTCATAGGCTGACTTCTTGAACTCGTCGTACATGGCATTAGCCGGGTCGACGTGTTCGCCGGTGCCGTCGTCGTAGCAGAAGCGGATCAGCAGCATGGCATTGGTCGGCGCCTCGATGATCATGCGCAGGCTCGAGGCCGCGATTTCTCCCTGGGCCGGCACCTCGTAGCGCACTTCTTGCAGCGGGGTCAGGAATACATGGTCCTCGATGACCAGTTCGCCGAAGGTCAGGCGGCGGCCGAACTTGCCGGCTTCGCGCTCCACGATCTCGCAGTCGTCCAGGTGCGGGATGAACATCGTCGGCTGCTCGGCGCGCAGCACGAGGCCGTGCCACACCTGCTCGCGGCTGAGGGTGTCGCTCAGCGGGTTCATCGGATCGTTGATTTCGACGAGATGTTCGAATTTCATGGGGAAATGTCCGGAAAAATAGGCTGCAATATATGGTGTCGCAAAGGACGCATGGTAACCGATTGCGCGCTGCCACGCCTGCCCCTGCCATCCGGAACGTCAGGGGTCTGCGTTGTTGCATTCCGGTCGTGCAGGCACGGCTGCCGGCCTGTTTGTCTCCGCTCAGCGCGCCAGATTGTTACAATCGCTGCCTGTCCCTCCAGAAATAATTCCCATGTCCAACGCACCAAGATTCGGCCTCAACGGGCCGCAGAGCGAAGCCGCGCTATATCTCGACGGCCCTTGCCTGGTGCTGGCCGGCGCCGGCTCCGGCAAGACCCGCGTGATCACGCAAAAGATCGCCTACATGATCGAGGAGTGCGGCTACGATCCGCGCACCATCGCCGCCCTGACCTTCACCAACAAGGCGGCGCTCGAGATGCAGGAAAGGATCGGCAAGCTGCTCAAGCAGCCCAAGCAGGCCAAGCAATTGACCGTGTCCACTTTCCACTCGCTGGGCGTCAAGATCCTGCGCCAGGAAGCGGCCGGGGTCGGCCTGAAGGACAAGTTCTCGATCATGGACAGCGACGATTGCTACACCATCGTGTCCGACCTGGCCTTGACCACCGATAAGCAGGAAATCCGCGGCATCCAGAACGCGATCTCGTTGTGGAAGAATGGCCTGGTGGACCCGGAAGACGCGATCAAGGGAGCGCGCGACGAGGACGAGGCCCTGGCAGGGCGCGTCTACCGCAGCTATGTGGCGACCCTGCAGGCCTACCAGGCGGTCGACTTCGACGACTTGATCCGCCTGCCGGTGGAACTGTTCCGCAATAACGAGCCGATCCGCGACCGCTGGCAGCGGCGCCTGCGCTACCTGCTGATGGACGAATACCAGGACACCAATACCTGCCAGTACGAACTGGTCAAGCTGCTGGTGACGGGTCTGGGCAAGAAGCCGATGTTCACCGCGGTGGGCGACGACGACCAGGCGATCTATGCCTGGCGCGGCGCCTCGGTCGAGAACCTGCGGACGCTGGGAGAAGATTTTCCCGACCTGAAGGTGATCAAGCTCGAGCAGAACTACCGCTCCACCACCCGCATCCTGCAGGCGGCCAACGCCGTTATCGGCAACAACCCCAAGCTGTTCGAGAAATCGCTGTGGTCCGAGCACGGCCTGGGCGAGCCGATCAAGGTGCTGGGCATGCAGAACGACGACCAGGAAGCCGACCAGGTCGCGATCATGATTTCGTCAGAACATTTTCAACGCAAGAACAAGTGGTCGGACTACGCGATCCTGTACCGCGGCAACCACCAGGCGCGCGTGATCGAGCAGGCGCTGCGCAAGGAGCGCATCCCGTACACGATGTCGGGCGGCCAGAGCTTCTTCGATAAGGCCGAGATCAAGGACATCATCGCCTACCTGCGCCTGATCGCCAACCAGGACGACGACCCGGCCTTCATCCGGGCCGTGACGACGCCCAAGCGCGGGGTCGGCATGGCCACGCTGGAGGTGCTGGGCGAATTCTCCAAGCAGTGGAACTGTTCGCTGTTCGAGGCGGCGCGCAAGGGCGGCATCGAAGCCAAGCTGGCCGAACGCCAGCTGGGTCCGCTGCGCGACTTCTGCCACTTCATCGCCGAGCTGGAAGACCGCGCCACCCGTCCCGGCCCGCAGGGCAGCGGCGACCATGCGGCCGAGGTGCTCGATGACATGATGAAGGAGATGAATTACGAGCACTATTTGTACGAGAACTTCGACGACCGCGCGGCCCAGGCCAAGTGGCAGAACGTGCTCGAGTTTACTAACTGGCTGAAGGACCGCGGTCGCGGCGGACGCGACCGCGATGGCGAAGAAAAGAACCTGCTGGAGCTGACCCAGATGGTGGCCCTGATGTCGATGCTCGAAGGCTCGGACGAGGAACAGGACGCGGTGCGCATGTCGACCCTGCACGCTTCCAAGGGCCTGGAATACCCGCACGTCTACCTGGTCGGGGTGGAAGAGGGCATTTTGCCGCACAAGGGCGATCCGGACGCCTCGGTCGAATCGATCGCGGCGCGCATCCAGGAAGAGCGGCGCCTGATGTACGTGGGCATCACCCGCGCCCAGCGCACCTTGCACGTGAGCTGGTGCAAGCGCAGGAAGCGCGCGGGTGAACTCGTCAATTGCGATCCGTCGCGCTTCATCAAGGAGATGGCGCTGGACGTCGGCGAAGCGGCGCCGATGGAGAGCGAGATCCTGAGTCCGAAGGAAAGGTTGGCAAACCTGAAAGCCTTGCTGGCAACGCCACGGCCTGTGCCCGAATAGAACGTTGCGTGCAAGCCTTGGTGAACCGACAAGACCTGCGCACGATTGAAAATCGCATTTGACTTCAACTGTCGGGCAAGAAATACTTGCCCGGATGCGAGCTTTTTGATAGCGAAATTTCCACGGCATTTGCCGTGTCGCAACGTGCAACGTCTTCTACCGATCCATGGCCACCGTTACCGACATTACCACCACCCCATTCTCTGGGCTGAACCACATCGACGCCCTGCTGGACAAGGGGCCCGACTGGAATTTCCTCAGCAATTCCAACGCCAACGTCCTGTACTACACCTTTTCGACGGCATCGGGCAACGAAACCGGGAAGACCGGCCAGGAAATGTTCAGCGCGGGCCAGCAGGCCGCGGCGCGCACCGCCTTCACCTATCTGCAGCAGGTGACGGGCATCGAGTTCCGCGAGACGGGGACCGGCACGGCGGCCCAGATCCATCTCGCCAGCATGGATCTCGACGGCCAGTTCACGACCGGCCTGTGCAGCTGGCAGGCGAGCTACCGTTCCTTCCCGAACGGCACGCTGAGCGAATACTCGGCCAGCGCCTATGTGTACCTGGACAATGCCAATTGGCGCCATATCACCGACAACCTGACGCCGGGCACCCAGGGCTATGAAACCCTGCTGCACGAGCTGGGCCATGCGATCGGCCTGAAGCACCCGTTCGAGGCCGAGGCCGGCGAAGTCGCGCTGCCAGGGCATGAAGACAATACCGCCAACACCATCATGTCGTACACCGGCGCCGGTGGCCCCTACCGCACCTTCCAGCCCTACGACATCGCGGCGCTGAACTGGCTCTACGGCGGCGATGGCCTGCGCGGCGCCCTCGGCATGAACGGCAGCGGAGCACGTTACCTCACGGGCACGGCCAAGTCGGAAACCCTGACCGGGTCCGATTTCGATGACATTTTTCAAGGTAATGGAGGAAACGACATGATCTACGGAGGACAAGGCCGGGATACCGCGATCTTCGGCGGCCGATTTGCGGATTACCGCTACACCAACCTGGCCGGTGGCGACCTGGCGGTCGCCGGCGCCAACGGCACGACGACCTTGAACCAGGTGGACGTGCTGCAGTTCGACGATATGCGCGTCGAGCGCGCCGACATCGCGGCGACGGATACCACGGCGCCGCGCGCGCCGGTGATCGGCGTGACGCAGAATGCCGCCGGCTATGCGAGCGGCAACAGGCCAATCTTCACTGGCGAAGCCGAGGCGGGTTCGACGGTGAATGTCTATATCGGCCAGCAATTGATTGCGAGCGCAGTCGCCGACGCCAACGGCTTGTGGTCCGCCCGGCCGCCCGAGAATGCCCCGCTGGCCGACCGCATGGGTTACAGCGCGACCGCATCGGCTACCGATGCGGCTGGCAATGTGTCGCCACTGAGCACCCCCATCGTCTTCAATGTCGATGCGACGGCTCCGGCAGCCCCGACCGTGACCGCGAACCTGATCACCGGCGGCAACCAGCCGGTATTCGCGGGTACCGGCGAAGCTGGCAGCACGATCCAGATCATCAAGGCCGGCGACTGGATCGAAATCGGACGCGCCACGGTCGGCGCCAACGGCCAGTGGCAGCTGAATTCGGCGCCACTGCCAAATGGTAATTATCAGGTGACGGTGTCCTCGGTCGACCGCGCCGACAACGCGACCAGCAGCGTGCAGTCGGTGACGCTCACCATCAATAACGCGCTGAACCAGACCGGCACTTCCGGCAACGATACCTTCACCATGGCCCCGGGCAGCGCCGCCATCGAGGGCGGCGCCGGCCGCGACACCGCCGTCTACAGCGGCGTGAGCGACAACTTCGTGCTCGAGCGCGGCGTGTATGGCTTCACGGTGCGCGACAGCCAAGGCGCGGTGGATAACCTGATCAATGTCGAGCGCATCAAGTTCGACGACACCATGGTGGCGCTGGACATCAACGGGTCGGCCGGCCAGATCTACCGCCTGTACCAGGCCGCGTTCGACCGCGTGCCGGATGTCGGCGGGCTGGCGTTCTGGCTCGCCCGGGCCGACCTGGGCGATTCGATGATGCAGATCGCTAATTACTTCTCGCAGAACAAGGAGTACATCGACCTGTACGCCAACACCAGCAACGAGCAGTTCGTGACCAAGCTGTACGAGCACGTGCTGGACCGCCCTCCGGAAGGCGGCGGTTACGACTTCTGGGTCGGCAACCTGAACGCGGGCGCCACCAACCGCGACGAAGTCCTGAACATGTTCTCGGAAAGCCCCGAAAACCAGGCCAACGTCATTGGCAGCATCGTCAACGGTATCGAGTATCCGCCGCTGTACACCTGACCGTGGCGGGCCGGCCTGCGCAAGACTGGCATAATGCCGCTTTTGCGCAGGAAGCCGCCGTGGACCAGGAAGACCGTTTCGTCAATCTCGAGATCAAGCTCGCCCAGCAGGAAGACCTGGTGGACGAGCTGAACAAGACCATCTACCGCCAGGAACGCCGCATCGACCAGCTCGAGGCGATGGTCGCCAAGCTGGCCGACCATGTGCGCACCCTGCGCGACGCCGGCCAGGCGCCGCTCAACGAGCGTCCTCCGCACTACTGAAGCCATGCAATTCTGTGTTTACGCCCGTAAACACAGGGTTTCGGCCTGATACATTGCTATACTTTTTAATTGTGACGGTGGGCATGCAAGCCTGCTATGATCTTTAGCGCACTGCTGTCGAGCTAGCTCGCCGGCGCCTTCCCAAGTTCGCGAAAGACCCCCATGACCCGTCCACATCTGCTCATCGTCGCAGCCAGCGTGGCGCTGGCGCATGCAAGCGCAATTGCCGCCCCCGCCGCTCCCGTCCTCGACGCTTCCAACCCCTTCGCCCAGCCCAGCAGCCTGCCGCTGAACTACCCGGCCTTCGACAAGATCAAGGACGCGCATTTCCTGCCCGCCTTCAATGCCGGCATGCGCGAAGAACTGCGCGAAGTCGAGGCGATCGCCAATGACAAGGCGGCGCCGACGTTCGACAACACCATCGTGGCGCTGGAGCGCTCCGGCCAGCTGCTGGCGCGCGTGTATGCGACCTTCTCGAACCTGCAGGGCGCCAATACCAACGACACGCTGGACGCGGTCGACCGCGAGATGTCGCCCAAGCTGGCGGCCCACTCGGACGCGATCCACCTGAACCCGAAGCTGTTCGCGCGCGTGAAGGCGCTGTACGACAAGCGCGATGCGCTGTCGCTGGACGCCGAGTCGAAGCACCTGCTCGAGCGCTACTACAAGGAATTCGTGCGCGCCGGCGCCAACCTGTCGCCAGCCGACCAGGCCAAGCTGAAGAAATTCAATGGCGAGATCGCCTCGCTGCAGTCGGACTTCCAGCAGCGCGTGCTCAAGGGCGCCAATGCCGCGGCCCTGATCGTGAACACCCGCGCCGAACTGGCCGGCATGAGCGATGCGCAGATCAGCGCCGCCGCCGACGAAGCGGCCAAGCGCGGCCAGAAGGGGAAATTCGCGATCCCGATCGTAAACACCTCGAGCCAGCCGGCCCTGTCGTTCCTGACCTCCCGCGCCACCCGCGAGCGCCTGATGAAAGCGTCGCTCGAGCGCGGCACCCATGGCGGCCAGTTCGACACCACCAAGCAGGTGCTGCGCCTGGCCAAGCTGCGCGCCGAGCGCGCCGTGCTGCTGGGCTACCCGAACTTCGCGGCCTATTCGCAGGAACTGGAAACCGCGCGCAACCCGGCCGCCGTCAACAAGCTGCTGGGCGACCTGGCCGCGCCCGCCGTCAACAACGCGAAGAAGGAAGCGGCCGAGATCCAGAAGGTCATCGATCAAGAGGGGGGCAAATTCCAGGTCGCGGCCTGGGACTGGCCGATGTACCAGGACAAGGTGCGCGCCGCGACCTTCAACTTCGACGAGAGCCAGCTGCGCCCCTACTTCGAACTGAACCGGGTGCTGGTCGACGGCGTGTTCTTCGCCGCCACCAAGGAGTTCGGCATCACCTTCAAGCAGCGCAAGGACCTGCCGGTCTACAACCCGGACGTGACCGTGTACGACATCTTCGACGTCGACGGCAAGCCGCTGGCGATCTTCATCTTCGACCCCTATGCCCGCGGCAACAAGCAGGGCGGCGCCTGGATGAACGAATACGTGTCGCAGTCGCATCTGCTGGGCCACAAGCCGGTGATCGGCAACCACCTGAACATCCCGAAACCGCCAGCCGGCGAGCCGACCCTGCTGACCTATGACGAAGTGGTCACCACCTTCCACGAGTTCGGCCACGCGCTGCACGGCATGTTCTCGGATGTGAAGTATCCGAAGTTCTCGGGCACCAATGTGCCGCGCGACTTCGTCGAGTATCCATCGCAGGTCAACGAGATGTGGGTCACCTATCCCGAGGTGCTGGCCAATTATGCCAAGCACCACCAGACCGGCGCCCCGATGCCGAAGGACCTGCTGGACAAGGTGGTCGCCTCCAAGAAGTTCGCCCAGGGCTACCGCACCACCGAATACCTGGCCGCGGCCTTGCTCGACCAGCGCTGGCACCAGCTGACCCCGGCCCAGGTGCCGACGGACGTGCTGTCGTTCGAAGCCCGGGCGCTGCAGGACGCCGGCGTGGCCTATCCACCGGTGCCGCCGCGCTACCGCACCGGGTACTTCTCGCACTCGATGGGCGGCGGCTACTCGGCCGGCTACTACGCCTACCTGTGGAGCGAGCGCCTGGACGCCGAAACCGTCAAGTGGTTCAGCGAGAGCGGCGGCCTGACCCGCAAGAACGGCGACCACTTCCGCAAGACGCTGCTGTCGCGCGGCGGCACCGCGGAAGCGATGGACCTGTTCCGCAACTTCCGCGGCCGCGATCCGGAAATCGGACCGCTGCTCGAACGCCGCGGCCTGGTCGAGACCAAGCCGGCCGCCAACTGATGACATGTCGCCCCGTGGACCGCCACAAGCGGACCATGGGGCGTCGTGTCCCGCACCACCCTTTCCCTACAACGCACAAGAGACACAATGAACCGTCCACCACTGCTGCTGATCGCAGCCAGCGTCGCCATGGCCACCTTCTCCTTCGCCCAACCGGCGGCGGCGGCGCTGGCCGCCTCGAACCCGTTCGCCAAGCCGAGCACCCTGCAATACGGCTACCCGGCCTTCGACAAGATCAGGAACGAGCACTTCGCGCCGGCCTTCGAAGAAGGCATGCGCCAGGAAGCGCTCGAGGTCGCGAAGATCGCCGACAACAAGGCCGCGCCGACGTTCGAGAACACGATCGTGGCGATGGAACGTACGGGCGAACTCCTGACGCGCGTGCGCTCGGTGTTCTACACGCTGACCGGCTCGTACACCAACGACACGCTGCAGGCGCTGCAAAAAGACCTGGCGCCGAAATTCGCGGCCCACGGCGATGCGATCCGCCTGAACCCGAAGCTGTTCGCGCGCATCAAGACCCTGCACGACAAGCGTGACTCGCTGGGCCTGGACGCCGAATCGAAATTCCTGCTCGAGCGCTACTACAAGGACTTCGTGCGCTCGGGCGCCAACCTGTCCGAGGCGAACAAGGCCAAGCTGAAAGGCTATAACGCCCAGCTGGCGGCGCTGCAGACCCAGTTCAGCCAGAACGTGCTGCGTGAAGTGAACGCCTCGGCCTTCGTGGTCGATACCCGCGAAGAGCTGGCCGGCCTGTCGGAAAAAGCAATCGACGCGGCCGCCGCCGAAGCGAAGAAGCGCGGCCTGGACGGCAAGTTCGTGATCCCGGTCGTCAACACCACCCAGCAGCCGGCGATGGCGCAGCTGAGCAACCGCGGCACCCGCGAGAAGCTCCTGACCACCTCGATGATCCGCGGCGCCCGCGGCGGCGAGTTCGACAACCGCAACGTCGTGCTGCAGCTGGCCAGGCTGCGCGCCGAGCGCGCCGAACTGCTGGGCTACGACAGCTACGCGGCCTATTCGCTCGAAGACCAGACCGCCAAGGACACCGCGTCGGTCAACAAGCTGCTGGGCGACCTGACCGCGCCGGCCGTGCGCAACGCGAAGAAAGAAGCCGCCGAGATCCAGCAGGTGATCGATGCAGAAAAGGGCGGCTTCCAGGTCGGCGCCCAGGACTGGAGCTACTACAGCGACAAGGTGCGCACCGCCAAGTACGCGTTCGACGCCAACCAGCTCAAGCCTTACTTCGAGTTCAACAACGTGCTGGAGAAGGGCGCCTTCTTCGCCGCCAACCAGCTGTGGGGCATCACCTTCAAGCAGCGCACCGACCTGCCGACCTATGACCCGGACGTGCGCGTGTACGACGTGTTCGAGGAAAACGGCGAGCACCTGGCGATCTTCATCATCGACCCGTATGCGCGTTCGAACAAGCGCGGCGGCGCCTGGATGAGCTCCCTGGTCGACCAGAGCTTCCTGCTGAACCAGAAGCCGGTCATCACCAACAACCTCAACCTCACCAAGCCGGCCGCCGGCGAACCGACCCTGCTCACCTGGGACGAAGTGCGCACCACCTTCCACGAACTGGGCCATGCCACCCACGGCTGGTTCTCGAAGGTGAAGTACCCGCGCTTCTCGGGCACCAGCGTGCCGCGCGACTACGTCGAGCTGCCGTCGCAGGTCTACGAGATGTGGATGGCCTGGCCTGAAGTGCTGGCCAACTACGCCAGGCACTACCAGACCGGCGCGCCGATGCCGAAAGAACTGCTGGACAAGCTGCGCGCCGCCCAGCGCTTCAACGAAGGCTACCGCACCACCGAGTACCTGGCGGCCGCGGTGCTGGACCAGAAATGGCACCAGCTGGGCTCCAAGCAGATGCCGGGCGACGTGATCGCGTTCGAGAAGCAGGCACTGAAGGACGCCGGCCTGGACTTCGCGCCGGTGCCGCCGCGCTATCGCAGCACCTACTTCTCGCACGCCATGGGCGGCGGCTACTCGGCCGGCTACTACAGCTACCTGTGGGCCGAGCGCCTGGACGCCGATGCCGGCGAGTGGTTCAAGGAAAACGGCGGCCTGCTGCGCAAGAACGGCGACGTGTTCCGCCAGAAGGTGCTGTCCAAGGGCGGCACCATGGACGCGGTCGAGATGTACCGCGACTTCCGCGGCCGTGACCCGGTCATCGAACCGCTGCTGGAACGCCGTGGCCTCAACTAATTCACAACGATAAGCGCAATCATGAAACGTACCCACTTCCTGCTGGCCGCCGCCGTGAGCGCGGCCGTCCTGAACCTCGCCCACGCCGCGCCAGCCGCGCAAGCCGGCGCGCCGGTCGCCGCATCCGCCAAGTTCGACGCCTCGAACCCGTTCGCGAACGAGAGCACCCTGCCGTTCAACTTCCCGGCCTGGGACAAGATCCGCAACGAGCACTTCGCGCCGGCCTATGCCGAAGCGATGCGCCAGCATGCGCTCGAAATCGACAAGATCGCCAACAACAAGGCCGCGCCGACCTTCGAGAACACGATCGTCGCGATGGAGCGCTCGGGCCGCATGCTGGCGCGCGTGAGCACCGCCTTCGGCACGCTGTCGGGCTCCTATACCAACGACACCCTGATCGCCCTGGGCCGCGAGATGGCGCCGAAGCTGTCGCAGCACAGCGACGCGATCCGCCTGAACGGCAAGCTGTACCAGCGCATCAGGACCCTGTACGACAAGCGCGACAGCCTCAAGCTGGACGCCGAATCGGCTTACCTGCTGGACCGCTACAACAACGACTTCGAGCGTGCCGGGGCCAAGCTGTCGGATGCGGACAAGGAAAAGCTGAAGGACTACAACAGCAAGCTGGCCGCCCTGCAGACCCAGTTCGCCCAGAACACGCTCAAGGAAGCCAACGCCTCGGCGCTGGTGGTCGACACCCGCGCAGAGCTGGCCGGCATGAGCGACAAGGCGATCGACGCCGCCGCGCTCGAAGCCAAGAAGCGCGGCATGGACGGCAAGTTCGTGATCCCGGTGGTGAACACCACCCAGCAAGCCCCGCTGTCGGTGCTGACCAACCGCGACACCCGCGCCAAGCTGCTGTCGGCGTCGATGGCGCGCGGCAGCCGCGGCGGCGAGTTCGACACCCGCCAGATCGTGCTCCAGATCGCCAAGCTGCGCGCCGAGCGCGCCGTGCTGCTGGGCTACCCGAACCACGCCGCCTACAACCTGGAAGAGCAGACCGCCAAGACCACCGACGCCGTCAACAGCCTGCTGGCGGAACTGGCCCTGCCTGCCGTCAACAACGCCAGGAAAGAGGCGGCCGACATCCAGAAGGTGATCGATGCCGAAAAAGGAGGCTTCAAGGCCGCCGCGCATGACTGGGCCTTCTACACCGACAAGGTGCGCGCCCAGCGCTACGCCTTCGACGCCAGCCAGCTGCGTCCTTACTTCGAACTGAACCGCGTGCTGGTCGACGGCGTGTTCTTCGCCGCCAACAAGGAATTCGGCCTGACCTTCAAGGAACGCAAGGACCTGCCGGGCTACAACGAAGACGTGCGCATGTTCGACGTGTTCGACGCCGACGGCAGCCAGCTGGCGATCTTCACCTTCGACCCTTACGCGCGCTCGAACAAGCGCGGCGGCGCCTGGGCCAACGCCTGGGTCCCGCAAAGCAAGCTGCTGGGCACCCGCCCGGTGATCGCCAACAACCTGAACGTGACCAAGCCGGCGGCCGGCGAGCCGACCCTGCTGACCTACGACGAAGTGCGCACCACCTTCCACGAGTTCGGCCACGCGCTGCACGGCATGTTCTCGAACGTGCAGTACCCGCGCTTCTCGGGTTCGCGCGTGCCGCGCGACTACGTCGAGTTCCCGTCGCAGGTGAACGAGATGTGGATGGCCTGGCCGGAAGTGCTGGCTAATTATGCCAAGCACTACCAGACCGGCGAGCCGATGCCGAAGGAATTGCTGGACAAGGTGCAGGCATCGAGCCAGTTCAACGAAGGCTTCCGCACCACCGAGTACCTGGCCGCGGCGCTGCTGGACCAGGCCTGGCACCAGCTGGCGCCGAACCAGATCCCGCAGGACGTGCTGGCCTTCGAGGCCGAAGCGCTCAAGAAAGCCGGCGTCGACTTCGCCCTGGTGCCGCCGCGCTACCGCAGCACCTATTTCTCGCACACCTTCTCGGGCGGCTACTCGGCCGGCTACTACGGCTACCTGTGGGCCGAGAAGCTGGATGCCGACACCGTCGAGTGGTTCAAGGCCAACGGCGGCCTGACCCGCAAGAACGGCGACCACTTCCGCAACACCCTGCTGTCGCGCGGCGGCACGCTCGATGCGATGCAGATGTACCGCAACTTCCGCGGCAAGGATGCGGACATCAAGCCGCTGCTGGAGCGCCGCGGCTTGACGGGCGAGTAATCGTGCTGGCGCCGGTCGTGTAACGCGACCGGTGCGTATGAACGCGTCGGCGGCTCCGCCGCCGACGCGTTCAACCTGCGTTCGATCCACCCGCCACTGCCGTGTTCCTGCTCCCGCCCCCCATGGCTTACAATGAAACCGAGCCAATACCGGAGAACACGATGCAATCCGAACACGATGCCGACCTGAAGGCGCGCCTGAAAGCCCTGCACCGCGAGCTGCAAGAGACGGGCGAGACCGACGTCGAACTCGAAACCCTGCTGCGCCAGCTCGATGGCGACATCGAGAAAGTGCTGGAACGCCGCGCCGAGCAGCAGCTCGACGCCAATACCTACGGCCTGGGTTCGCGCACCCAGGAACTGGCGGCCCGCTTCGCCGCCCGCCACCCGCGCGTCGAATCCGGCCTGCGCGAACTGGGGCAGATTCTCTCGAACATGGGCATCTAATGCGCACTTGCGGCGCTGGGTTCGTCGGCATTCACGCCACAAGTCATTGATTTTAAGCCATTTTCCGGGGCGGTCCGCTGCCCCCAAAATGGTTTTCCGGTACAATGCCGGCCAATGAACTCCCCAGCCAATCTCTTTGCGACGGTCGCCAAGCGCTCCAGCCGCGCCGCTGCCGCACCTTTTCTCCCGATGTCCCGCGCCGAAATGGACAAATTGGGCTGGGATTCGTGCGACATCATCCTGGTCACCGGCGACGCCTATATCGACCACCCGAGCTTCGGCATGGCCCTGGTCGGCCGCCTGCTCGAAGCGCAGGGCTACCGGGTCGGCATCATCAGCCAGCCCGACTGGACCTCGGTCGAGCCGTTCCGCGCGCTGGGCAAGCCCAATCTGTACTGGGGCATCACCGCCGGCAATATGGACTCGATGGTCAACCGCTACACGGCCGACCGCAAGATCCGTTCCGACGACGCCTACACCCCGAACGCCGAGCCGAACAAGCGTCCCGACCGCGCCGTGACCGTCTATTGCCAGCGCGCCCGCGAAGCCTTTCCGGGCGTGCCGGTGATCGCCGGCAGCATCGAGGCCTCGCTGCGCCGCATCGCCCACTACGACTACTGGTCCGATAAAGTGCGCCGTTCGGTGCTGTTCGAATCGAAGGCCGACCTGCTCATCTTCGGCAATGCCGAACGGGCCCTGGTCGACGTCACGCGCCGCATCGCGGCCGGCGAATCCATCAAGACCATCCGCGACTTGCGCGGCACCGCCTTCCTGGTGCCGCAGGGCTGGCTGCCCGACGACGAGTGGAGCGTGCACAATTCCACCCGCGTGGACGTGCCGGGCCGCATCGACAAGCAGCCGAATCCGTACGCGATGGCGCTCGAAGACCCGAAGGCCTGCGCGCTCGACAACGCCGCGCCCGAGCCCGAGGTGAAACCGGTGGTCATCATGACGCGCGAGCAGCGCCAGGCCGCGGCGCGCGAAAAGGCCGCCAAGACCGTGGTGCGCCTGCCGAGCTTTGAAACCGTGAGCGAAGACCCGGTGATGTATGCGCACGCGTCGCGCGTCTTCCACCTGGAGTCGAACCCGGGCAATGCGCGGGCCCTGGTGCAGGGCCACGGCGACCGCGACGTCTGGCTGAACCCGCCGCCGCTGCCGCTGGCCATGGACGAGATGGACAACGTCTACGACCTGCCCTATGCGCGCGCGCCGCACCCGAGCTATGGCAAGGCCCACATCCCGGCGTGGGAGATGATCCGCTATTCGGTCAACATCATGCGCGGCTGCTTCGGCGGCTGCACCTTCTGCTCGATCACCGAGCACGAGGGACGCATCATCCAGAGCCGTTCGGAGCCGTCGATCCTGCGCGAGATCGAGCTGATCCGTGACACGACCAAGAACTTCGCCGGCACCATCACCGACCTGGGTGGCCCGACCGCGAATATGTATCGCCTGGCCTGCAAGGACAAGAAGATCGAGGAAAGCTGCCGCCGCCTGTCGTGCGTGTACCCGACTATCTGCTCCAACCTGGGCACCGACCACAGCAAGCTGATTTCGCTGTACCGCAAGGCGCGCGCCATCCCCGGGATCAAGAAGATCCTGATCGGCTCCGGCCTGCGCTACGACCTGGCGGTGCGCTCGCCCGAGTACGTGAAAGAGCTGGTGACCCACCACGTGGGCGGCCTGCTCAAGATCGCTCCGGAACACACCGAAGCCGGCACCTTGTCGAAGATGATGAAGCCGGGCATCGGCGCCTATGACGAATTCAAGCGCCTGTTCGACAAGTATTCGGTCGAGGCGGGCAAGAAGCAGTACCTGATCCCGTACTTCATCGCGGCCCACCCCGGCTCGACCGACGAGGACATGCTGAACCTGGCGCTGTGGCTCAAGAAGAACAACTTCAAGCTCGACCAGGTGCAGACCTTCACCCCGACGCCGATGGCGATGGCGACGACCATGTACCACTCGCGCAAGAACCCGCTGGCCAAGGTCACCGAGGATTCGGAGATCGTCGAAACCGCCAAGAGCGGCAAGACGCGCAAGCTGCACAAGGCCTTCCTGCGCTATTACGATCCGGAGAACTGGCCGATCCTGCGCGAGGGTCTCAAGCGCATGGGACGTTCGGACTTGATCGGCAATGGCGAGCGGCATCTGATTCCGCCGCCGGGTGGTGAGTTGCCGGGTGCGGGGCGTGAGGAACGTCGCCCGGCAGGTGCGCCGCCGAAGGGCCGTACGGTCGAGGTGGCCCCGCGACGCGGCGGCCAGCGCACCCCGGCTGCAAGTCCGGCCAGCGCACCGTCCGGCAAGGTGAAGCCGTCGATCCTGTCGACCATCAAGTCCAAGCCGAAGGCCATCAGGAAGTAATCATGCCTCTGGGGGCGTGCTGGACGTCGCGTTCAGCGCGCCATTCGGCGTCGGCGCCCCGCGCCGTTCGCGCGCGATGTCCAGGTCGACGCTGGCCTGCCTGGTCCTTAACGCCCGCGCATACCGGTGCCGCGCCCGCAGCCGCGGATTGGTCACCAGCGTCCCCAGCGTCTCGCCGATCACCATCACCACTCCCAGCAAGGGCAGCACCAGCATCAGCCCGACCACGCCCGCCAGCATGCCGCCGACGAAGATCATCAGCACCGTCACCAGCGGGTGGATGTGCAGGCTGCGCCCCAGGGTCAGCGGCATGAACAGGAAATCGTCCAGCAGCCGCACCAGCACGAACACCCCGATCGCCCCATAGGCCATCAGCGGATTGCCCGGCGCATCGGTCGACGCCACGATCACCACCAGCACGCAGCCGGCGATCGAGCCGACGAACGGCACCCAGGCCAGCACGGCCGAGATCAGCCCCAATAGCAAGGGCGACGACACCCCGATCACCCACAGCCCCAGCGCCAGCACCAGGGTGTCGAGCACGGTCAGCTTGAGCAGCCCTTCGAAATAGCGCCGCGCGGTCTGGTCGACCTCGTGCAGCAGGTACAGCGCGCGCTCGAAATAGGCGTTCGGCACGGCGCGCGCCAGGAATTTCTTGAAGCGCACGCCATCGCGCAGCAGGAAGAAGGTGAGAAAGGGCGCCAGCAGCAGCGACGGTACCCAGGTCAGGATGCCGACCACGATATCGCCCAGGTGGTTTTGCGCGAAGTCGTTGGTATAGCTGGTGAACGCCATGTCGACGGTCGAGGTCAGCCGCATCTCGGCCAGGATCGGGAACTTCGCCTCGAGCATGGCCATCGTGTTGCGGACAAACGCCACGCCGCCGTCCAGGTACAGGCCGATGGTCGCTTCCCACGAGTCTTCTTCGGGCCCGTCGCTCCAGCTCAGCGCCACCACCAGCGCCAGCGCGGCCAGCGCGAAGAACACCAGGCAAACCCAGCTGGTGGCCGCATTGCGGCTGAAGCCGGCGCGCACCATGCGCTGCGTCGGGCCCAGCAGGATGTAGTACAGCACGGTGCCGAAGATGAAGGGCAGGGCCAGCCACAGCAACTGCTGGACCACCAGCAGCAGCAGGCAGGTGGCGGCGACGATCCCGGTCCAGACGACGGGGCCGGCGCGCTCGGGACCGTTGACGATGCCGGGCACCGGACTCATAGCGCTTCCAGCTGGGGCCGCCCGGTCCCCATCCATTCGCGCAGGCGCAGGCCGATATGGCGCGCCAGCGCCAGCGAGATCTTGTAGCCGATCACGGCGTCGGTTTCCATCAGGCCCAGGAAGTCGGCGCGGAAGAACACCGCCACCTCGCACGGCTCGAGCGCGCGCGCCTGGGCGTTGCGCGGCGAGCTGTCGAGCAGGGCCAGGTCGCCGAAGAAGCCGCCCGGTTCCAGCTCGGCCACCACCTGCGTGACGCCCTCGTGCAGGCGGCTGATGCGCACCCGGCCGCTCATCAGGAGGTAGAGCGCCTGGCCTTCCTCGCCCTCGTCGAAAACGATCTCGTCCTTCAGATAGCGGCGCTCGTGGAGCAGGCCGTCGACGATCTTGAGCTCCAGCGGGGTCAAGGTACTGAACAGCGAGGAACTCTTCAGCCGGTGCAGGCGCGGCGACATCCGAGGGGGCTTGAGGAAACGAAAAATCACGTAGTGCTCCGGCGTGGTGCGATGTGTTGTCTGTTTGATTATCCTCGATCGGATGCTGCTACGCATCAAAAAGCGTCACCGGCGCACAACAGTGTGGCATTTGTCCATACATCCACCAAGCGTGCGCGCCGGTCGGCCGGAAAGCGTGTAACATAAATTCTTTAGGGCAACATTAGTTGCTGCCATGTTATGTGCTACGCGAGCCGTCGCGCGTGGCCCGGCCAACGTTCCGAAGAGGACAGGCAGTGATCGACATACAGACTTTTCTTCTTGCGCTCGGGATCGGTAATGTCGGCTTCGCGATTCTGATGGCGGGATACACCCATGGCGCCGCCCGCAATCCGGGCTTGCAGCTGTGGATGTGGGCGCGTCTCGGCATGGGGCTGAGCCAGCTGGCCGGCTGGGCCCGACCCATGCTGGGCCTGCCGCTCCTGGGCGGGGTGGAAGGCATCGGCTGGATCCTCGCGGTGTCGCTGGAGATGGCAGCCTACTGCGTGTTCTTCGGCTTCACGCGCTGGGGGCGGGTGGTGTTGCCGATCGCCGTGCTGTCGTCCGCCATGGTGATCGCGGCCGGCAGCCACGGCGCCAGCCATGCCCAGCTGAGCGCACTGGTGGGCGGCGTGGTGGCGCTGTTCGCCGCCGCCATGGCCTGGGTGCTGCTGCGCCGGCGCCATGCGTCGCTGCTGCAGCGGATCATCGGCATCAACGATGCGCTGTTCGCCGTCGCGGTATCGCTGTGGGCCGGCTCGACCCTGCTGGGCAAGGGACCGTTCGACCATGTGCTGGCGCGCGAAGCCGCCTACCTGACCGGCTACCTGCTCATGATCGTCAACGGCTTCGGCTTCATGCTGCTGTGCAAGCAGAAGGACGATGCACGCATGGCCAGGCTGGCCTCGACCGATTGCCTGACCGGCCTGCCCAACCGCCATGCCTTCCTGGAGCGCGCCGAGCGCGCGCGGCTGGCGGCCCAGCGCCAGCGGCAATGCCTGGCGCTGATGATGATCGACATCGACCACTTCAAGCAGATCAACGACCGCTGGGGCCATGCCAGCGGCGACGACGCCCTTGCCGTCTTCGCCCGCACCGCGCGCGAGGTGATGCGCGAGCACGAGACCATCGGCCGCCTTGGCGGCGAGGAATTCGCGATGATGCTGCCGGGCGCCGACATCGACGCCGCGGTGCAGGCCGCCCAGCGCCTGCGCCTGGCCGTGCGCGCCGCCACCGTGATCACCAGCGGGCCGAGCTATACGATGACGGTCAGCGTCGGCGTGGTGGTGCTCGATCCGAACGAAGACCTGAGCGCGGCGCTGGCGCGCGCCGACCATGCGCTGTATGCGGCCAAGCGCGCGGGGCGGGATCGGGTCGAGGTGGGCGATCCGGTGCGGCGCAGGGCATGACGGGTACCGCGCGCGTGAAACGGATGCGGAAAAAGAAAAAGGGTCCGACGAATCGGACCCTTTTTCCTTGATGCTGGCGGAGCGGACGGGGCTCGAACCCGCGACCCCCGGCGTGACAGGCCGGTATTCTAACCAACTGAACTACCGCTCCGTTTACTCTGATCGTACCTTCGATCAACCATCGAGATGTTTTTTGGTGGGCGCTGAGAGGCTCGAACTCCCGACCTAATCCTTGTAAGGGATCCGCTCTACCAACTGAGCTAAGCGCCCATCTCGGTGGTTTGTCGTCTGACGCTTGTCATTGCGTCCGAAGAGGCCCGAATTATAGAGGCTGGCTTTCAAGGTCTGCAAGGGTTTTTCGAAAAAAATTCAACAAGCCTTCGGTAACCAGCGACGCAGGTACCGGAAGGCGAAGCCCGAACCTGCAGATATGCATGTGTTGTAATCAAGACGTTACGACGGATATTTACTTGCCGTCGCATATCCCGATCACGGACAATACCGCCTTTGACAAGTCGGCAACCTTAAGAACATCGCAAAGATGCGCGCCTCAGATGCGCGTTGCCGAGGGCGGGTCATATCCGCTCGCGCACCCGGCGGGGGTAGCGTCCATAAGAAGAGGAACGGGGACATCGGTTCTTTTTTTAATCACCAGGAAACATTCCATGACTAAGATGTCCAAGATGCACAAGCGCGTCATCCGCGCGCATGGCGCAATGCTGGCGCTGTCCGCCGCGCTGCCGATCGCACCGGCGTTCGCCCAGACGACCGAGCCCCAATCCCTTCAACTCCAGTCCGTGACCGTGACGGCCCAGCGCCGCACCGAGAACATCCGCGACGTGCCGGTCTCGGTCACCGCCCTGAAGGGCGACAAGCTGGACGTGCTGGTTTCCGGCGGCGACGATATCCGCCTGCTGGCCGGCAAGGTGCCGAGCCTGAACGTCGAGTCGTCGAACGGCCGCACCTTCCCGCGCTTCTATATCCGCGGCTACGGCAATACCGACTTCAATACCTTCGCCTCGCAGCCGGTCTCGCTCGTGTATGACGACATCGTGCAGGAGAACCCGATCCTGAAGGGCTTCCCGATCTTCGACCTGGCCAGCGTCGAAGTGCTGCGCGGCCCGCAAGGCACCCTGTTCGGCCGCAACACCCCGGCCGGCGTCGTGAAATTCGAATCCGAGAAGCCGAACCTGAAGAAGGTCGAGGGCTACTACAACCTGTCGGCCGCCTCGCACTACACGATGAACGCCGAAGGCGCCGTCAACGTGCCGCTGTCGACCAATGTGGCGATGCGGGTGTCGGCCGTCGGCCAGCACCGCGACGACTACGTCAACAACTTCAGCGATGTCGCCAAGACCCAGAAGCGCGGTGAACTGGACGGCTACAACGAACACGCCGAACGCGTGCAGTTCTTGTACAGCAAGGACGGCTTCAGCGGCCTGCTGGGCTTCCACCAGCGCCAGACCAATGGCAGCGCGCGCCTGTTCCGCGCCAACCTGATCAAGAAGGGCAGCAACACCTTCGCCGACGGCACCGACCTGGACGACATCGTCACCAACGCCCAGAACTTCCAGAGCCTGAAAACCAACGGCATCAACCTGCGCCTGCAGTGGGACCTGGGCAACTACAAGCTGCACTCGATCACCGGCTACGAGCATATCGTCGACTACTCGAGCCGCGGCGACATCGACGGCGGCACCCCGGCCGGCCCGGGCATGATCCCGTTCCAGGTCGAGACCAACGGCTACATCGAGAACCTGGACCAGTACACCCAGGAATTCCGCCTCGAGTCGGCCTACGCCGGCCCGTTCAACTGGCAGACCGGCCTGTACTTCTTCGACGAAGACGTGACTGGCGGCAGCGACAACTTCAACAGCACCACCTACGCGCGCACCTCGCGCCTGCGTTCGAACCAGAAGAACGAAGCCTGGGCCGCGTTCGCATCGGCAAGCTATGACCTGACCCCGGACTGGACCGTCCGCGGCGGCCTGCGCTACACCAAGGACGAGAAGGAATTCCGCACCATCGAGGCGACCAATGTCGTCCAGATCGGCCCGTCGTCGGTGGAAGAGGACAAGGACAAGATCAGCTGGGACGTGTCGGCCACCTACAAGCTCACCCCGAGCGTGAACGTGTACGGCCGCGCCGCCACGGGCTTCCGCGCGCCGAGCATCGCCGCCGCCTCGGCCGAAGTGCCGATCACCGTCGCCGATTCGGAAACCATCAAGTCGTTCGAGCTGGGCGTGAAGGCCGACCTGTTCGACCGCCGCGCGCGCACCTCGTTCTCGATCTACGACTACACGATCGAAGACCAGCAGCTGACCGTGGTCGGCGGTAACTCGAACGTCAACCGCCTGATCAATGCCGACAAGACCAAGGGCAAGGGCGCCGAGTTCGACTTCGAGGCGGCCGTCAGCACCGCGCTGCGCGTGAGCGCCGGCGCCAGCTACAACTACACGCAGATCCGCGACGCCAGCCTGTCGGTGAACAAGTGCGCCCAGTGCACCATCACCGATCCGCTGAACGCCGCCGGCCGCGTGGTCATCGACGGCAACCCGCTGCCGCAGGCGCCGCGCTGGACCTTCAACGCGACTGCCCGCTACGGCGTGCCGTTCCGCGACGGCGAGCTGTACTTCTTCACCGACTGGTCGTACCGCAGCAAGATCAACTTCTTCCTGTACGAGGCCACCGAATTCACCGGCGCCCCGCTGACCGAAGGCGGCGTGCGCGTCGGCTACATCTTCGGCAACGGCAAGTACGAAGTCGCCGCCTTCGGCCGTAACGTGCTCGACCAGCGCCGCATTACCGGCGCCATCGACTTCAACAACCTGACGGGCTTCACCAACGAGCCGCGCCAGTGGGGTATGCAGTTCAAGGGCAATTTCTGATCGTGTAGGAAGCCTGCTCCCCAAGCACAAGGCCGCGCATTGCGCGGCCTTTTTTTTCCCGCCTCGAGTGTTACTTTCGCTGCCCGATGTTACAAAAAACCAGAAATATGACGTGAATAATTATTTACTAATTGGCATATTCACCATGCATATATGTTCAATATCTGTTCTGTGGCAATAAATATTTTGTTAAAACGGTGGATGTCCGAAGAAAACATGTATTTGACGATTTTGCTGATTTAACCGTTGTATGCACGCCGAAAACGGTTCGAATTTGCTCTTGTAACTCTTCCTTTCGCGCTACGCTGGCCTCGCCGCAATCAGACGGCACCGGCACTGCCGGTTCACAACGACACAAGCAAATCATTGCTTGACGGAAAACCTTGAACAAGGAAGAACCATGAAGCAAACGCATTCGATTCGTCCGACCGTATTGAAGATGTGTGCAGCGCTCGCGCTCGCGCTGGGTTCCGCTTCGGCCTTCGCGGCCGCGGGCGACGCCGGCTCCGGCGCGCCGCAGTTCATCGTGGAGACAGACCGCATCATCGTGAAGTACCGCGACTCCAAGGCGGCCGCCAACGGCGCCATGGCGAAAGTCGCCGCCCTGAGCAGCGACCGCAAGGCCAAGCTCGACCGCGCCGGCCAGCAGTTCGGCGTGGTGGTGAGGGAAAGCCACGCGATCTCGACCGGCGCCCAGGTGTTCAAGCTCGATCGCAAGCGCCACCTGAAGGAAGTGGAAACGCTGGCCGCCGAGATGATGGCGCGCGACCCGGCCATCGAGTACGCCGAGCCGGACCGCATCATGACCCATATGGCGACGCCGACCGACCCGCGCTACACCGACCAGTGGCACTACTATGAAACCGCCGGCGGCCTGCGCCTGCCGACCGCCTGGGACAAGTCGACCGGCAGCGGCGTGGTGGTGGCGGTGATCGACACCGGCTACCGCCCGCACGCCGACCTCTCCGGCCAGCTGCTGGCCGGCTATGACTTCATCAGCACCGCCGCCATCGGCAACGACGGCAATGGCCGCGACAGCGACGCCAGCGATCCGGGCGACGCCGTGGTGGCAGGCGAATGCGGCAACGGCCAGCCGACCCGCGACCAGGGCTCGAGCTGGCACGGCACCCACGTGGCCGGCACGGTGGCGGCGCGCACCAATAACGGCGCCGGCGTGGCGGGCGTGGCCTACAACGCGAAGATCGTCCCGGTGCGCGTGCTGGGCAAGTGCGGCGGCTATACCTCGGACATCGCCGACGCCATCACCTGGTCGTCGGGCGGCAGCGTGTCGGGCGCACCAAGCAATGCCAACAAGGCGCGCGTGCTGAACCTGTCGCTGGGCGGCGGCGGCGCCTGCGGCGCCACCACGCAGAACGCCATCAACGGCGCGCGCTCGCGCGGCGCGGTGGTGGTGGTCGCGGCCGGCAACGATGCCGTCAACGTCAGCAATGCCAGCCCCGCCAACTGCGCGGGCGTGATCGCGGTGGCGGCCACCGGCCGCACCGGCGGGCGCGCTTCGTACTCGAACTACGGCAACCTGGTCGATGTGGCGGCGCCAGGCGGCGACGGCGCCTACGGCGTGCTGTCGACGCTCAATACCGGCGCCACGGCGCCGGCCTCGGACAGCTACGCGGCCTACCAGGGCACGTCGATGGCGACCCCGCACGTGGCCGGCGTGGCGGCGCTGATGCTGGCGCTGAACACCAGCTTGAGCCCGGACGACATCGAGTCGAAGCTCAAGTCGACGGCGCGCGCCTTCCCGGCCAGCTGCTCGGGCTGCGGCACCGGCATCGTGGACGCCACCGCGGCCGTCAATTCGGCCACCAGCGGCGGCACGCCTTCCACCACCCTGGCCGAGAGCGAGGCCAACAACACCATCGCCACCGCGGATCCCGTCAGCTCGGGCAATACGACCGTGACCGGCAACCTGGGGTCGACCTCCGACACGGATTACTTCCGCGTCGACCTGCCGGCCGGCCGCACCCTGGGCGCGACCCTGACCCCGGGATCGGGCAGTGCCGACTACGACCTGTACGTCTACAACGCGTCGGGCACGCAGCTGGGCGGCAGCGAGAACGGCGCCGGCGCGATCGACAGCGTCAGCTCGGCCAATACCGGCAGCAGCACGGCCACCCGCTACGTGCGCGTGACCTACTACAGCGGCGGCACCGGCGCGACCAACGGCAAGTACACGCTGAAGCTCAGCTGGTAATCCGGTCGACCGGCGCGTCCGGCCGGTGAGAACGCGCGGCATCGTCCGCGCGTTTTTTTTGACGGTACAGGCCCGGCGCGCAACCGCAGCTGCGCTTGAAGGCGGCGCTGGCCTGGCTGCTGGCGCGTCCCGGCGTGACCACCGCCATCGTCGGTGCGCGCCATCCGGAGCAATTGAGCGACAATCTGCATGCGCTGCAGGTGACGCTGTCGCCCGAGGACATGGCGGAACTGGACGCGGCCAGCAGCCTTGCGCCCTGGTATCCGGACTGGGTGCAGGCGATGACAAATACGCATCGCGCCAAATTCCTGTGATTGCCGGACGCCGCCTGCTGAAACGGCACGACAGGGGGACAGGTCGGCTGCGCGCACTTTGCATTTGTGCAAATGTTTTATGCTCATAGAATGCACGCAACGGAGGGTACGCGCGCAATCGCCGCCCTTTGCCGATCAATCCGAGATGCAAGGAATCCGATGCAGTACGACGTCCTGGACAATGACATCACGGCGTGGGCGGCCGCGCCGGGCCTGGCGCTGTTTACCAACAAGCGCTCGCTCATCACGCGCGCGCTCATCACGCGCCTGCTTGTCGAGAAGCGGGCCGCGGCCCGACATACCGCGACCGGCCTGGACGACCTGGCCGTCACGGTCCTGACGACGACCCATGCGCTGCAACAGGCGATCGACGACGCGCCGTTCGACCGTTTCGAGGCGGCCGGCATCGGTTTCGCCTATCCGGCCCAGGCCGTGCACACCGCCACTCCTGGGCTGACCTTGCACCGAAGCAGGGAAAAGCCAACCCGCAAGCTTCCCGAGCCCGTCCATGCAACTGCCTAACCGCCTGCAGTTCCTGCTCAATCGCCTGCGCGAGCGCTTGTGGGTCAAGCCGCTGATCGCCTGCATCCTGTCGGTCGCAGGCGTGGCGCTGGCCCACCTGGCCGACAACATCCCGATCGACTGGAAGGTACCCGAGATCGCCCAGGGCTCGGTGATCGAGCTGCTGAAGGTCATCGCCGCCAGCATGCTGGGCGTGGCCACCTTCGCGGTGGCGTCGATGGTGGCGGCCTACGCCTCGACCGGGCAGTCGGCCACCGCGCGCGCCTTCCCGCTGATCGTCGCCGATGACGTCTCGCAGAACGCGCTGTCGATCTTCGTCGGCACCTTCATCTTCGCGATCGTGGGCCTGAGCGCTACCACCAACGACTATTTCGGCAAGGCCGGGCGGTTCACGCTGTTCATGCTGACGCTGGCCTCGCTCGCGATCGTGATCGTGGTGTTCGTGCGCTGGGTCGACAGCATCGCGCGCCTGGGCCGCCTGGGGGCGGTCATCGCCAAGGTCGAGCAAGCCACGGCGCGCGCCATGGCCCGGCGCAGCCGGCGTCCCTGTCTGGGCGGCATGGCCGCTTTCGGGCCGGTCAGCGGCCTGGCCTTCCACAGCGACACCAGCGGCTACCTGCAGCGGGTCGACATGGCGGCCCTGCAGCAGATCGCGGCGGTGCGCAAGCTGCGCATCACGCTGGCGGTCGTGCCGGGATCGATGGTGGTGCCGTCGCGGCCGCTGGGTTATGTGCTGCCGGACGGCGTCTGCAGCGAAGCGGTCGAGCCGGACCTGTTGCGCGAGGCCTTCACCATCGGGCCGCTGCGCCAGTTCGACGACGATCCCCGTTTCGGCCTGGTCGTGCTCGCCGAAATCGGCAGCCGCGCCCTGTCCCCGGGCATCAACGATCCCGGAACCGCGATCGCGGTGCTCGGTTCGGCGTACCGGATCCTGAGCGAATGGGCGCGCCCGATCGCGGTCGAGGCGCCGGAATACGACCGGGTGGAGGTGCCGCCCCTGTCGCCCGACGATCTGTTCGACGACGTGTTCCCCGCCATCGCGCGCGATGGCGCCGGGACCATCGAGGTCGCGCTGCGCGTGCAGCGGGTGCTGGGCGAACTCGGTTGCTGCGGCCATGAGCGGATGCGCGCGGTGGCGCGGCGCCACGCCTGCCTGGCGATGGCGCGCGCCGAACGCGCCATCGACTTCGCGCCCGACCTGGAGCAGCTGCGCTGGCGCCACGAGGATTTCTGGAGCGAGGCGGCTTGCACGAAACGGCGTTTCGGATAATACTGTATGCAATTACAGTAGCCGGCCCCAATTCCCGTTCCCGGGGCGCCTCCCCAGAGTGAACGCCCCGTTTCGAAAAATCATCCACTGCGATTGCGATTGTTTTTATGCGTCGGTCGAGATGCGCGACGATCCGTCCCTGCGCGGCCGTCCGCTGGCGGTGGGCGGCCGGCCCGACCAGCGCGGCGTGGTCGCGACCTGCAACTACGAGGCGCGCCGCTACGGCATCCATTCGGCGATGGCCACGGCCACCGCCATCAAGCTGTGTCCCGACCTGCTGGTGATCCCGCCGGCGATGGAGAAATACCGCATTGCCTCGCGCCAGATCATGGCGATCTACCAGGACTACACCGAGATCGTCGAGCCGCTGTCGCTCGACGAAGCCTACCTGGACGTCACCGACTCGCCGTACTGCAAGGGCAGCGCGACCCTGATCGCGCAAGAGATCCGCCGGCGCATTGTCGAGACCGTCGGCATCACCGCCTCGGCCGGCGTGGCGCCGAACAAATTCGTGGCCAAGATCGCCAGCGACTGGAACAAGCCCGATGGGTTGTTCCTGGTGCGGCCCGACGAGATCGACGCCTTTGTCGCGGCCCTGCCGGTCAAGAAGCTCCACGGCGTGGGCAAGGTGACGGCGGAGAAGATGAACCGGCTCGGCCTGCAGACCTGCGCCGACCTGCGCGGCTGGAGCATGGACAAGCTGCAAGAACACTTCGGCAGCTTCGGCGCGCGTTTATACGACCTGAGCCGCGGTATCGATCACCGCGAAGTGAACGTCTCGCGCGAGCGCAAGTCGATCAGCACCGAAGAAACCTATACGCCCGACGTGCCCGACCTGGCCGGCTGCATCGCATTGTTGCCTGACTTATACGAACACCTGCTGGGCCGCATCAAGCGCGCGAATGCCGAAAGGTTCGTCAACAAACTGTTCGTGAAAATCAAATTTTCGGACTTCCAGCAGACCACCGTCGAGTGCGTGGGCCATGCGCCGCATATCCCGACCTATGCGCGCCTGATGGAAACCGGCTGGGCCCGCGCCAGCCGCCCGGTGCGCCTGCTGGGCGTGGGCGTGCGCCTGGGCGACACCGAGATTGTCGAGCAGCTGCGGCTGTTCGACGATGTTCTGGACGATTCGATAAGATCCTGAGCTTTTTATGCGACGTTGCCGCGTAGCAGCGTAGAATATCGATCCTTTGAAATACTGACACAACCGGATAACCTATGTGGTTCAAGAATCTACAGATTTACCGTCTGCCGGCCCCATGGGCCTATACCCCTGAACAACTGGAAAAAGCCCTCGAGCCGCAGAGCTTCGTGCCTGCCAGCAGCAATGAATTGCTGCGCCAGGGCTGGGATGCGCCGCGCCCGAACGGCGGCCTGGTCCACGTGGTCAACAAGCAGATGCTGATCATGCTGGGCACCGAAAAGAAACTGCTGCCGGCATCGGTCATCAACCAGGTGGCCAAGGCCAAGGCGGCCGAGCTCGAAGAACAGCAGGGTTTCCCGCCCGGCAAAAAGGCAATGAAGGAACTGAAGGAACGCGTGGCCGACGAGCTGCTGCCGCGCGCCTTCACCCTGCGCAGCAACGTCTGGACCTGGATCGACCCGGTCAATGGCTGGCTGGTGGTCGATGCCGCCAGCCCGGCCAAGGCCGACGACATCGTCAAGCTGCTGCTCAAGGCTGTCGACAAGATGCCGCTGGAATCGCTGCGGGTGCAGAAGTCGCCGGTGGCCGTGATGACCGGCTGGCTCGAAGCCGATGAAGCGCCCTACGGCTTCACGATCGACCAGGACACCGAGCTGCGCGCGACCGGCGAAAGCCGCGCCGCGGTGCGCTACGTGAAACACACGCTGGAGCCGGACGATATCCGCCGCCACATCGCCGCCGGCAAGCAGTGCACCCGCCTGGCCATGACCTGGAACGACCGCATCAGCTTCGTGCTGACCGAATCGCTGGCGATCAAGGGCATCAAGCCGCTGGACGTGATCAAGGAAGGCGAAAGCCCGACGTATAGCGACGACGAGCGTTTCGATAACGACATCGTGCTCATGACGGGCGAGCTGGCCAAGCTGCTGGCCGATGTGGTCGAGGCCCTGGGCGGCGAAGCGAAGGCGTAAGCGATCAGTGTCGCCGCACGGACGCTAGGGGGGATGGCCCCCCCGTCCACGCGTCCCGTACCGAAGACAATGGCCGGACCTTGCGTCCGGCCGTTGTCGTTTACAGCTGCTGGAACACGCCTTCGCTGCGGTTCTTGGTCACGTTATCCCATGGGAATACCTGGCCGTTCATGGCGACATACACGCCGGCCGGCAGGGTCTGCGCCACGCCGCAGGCAAAGCCCAGGTTGAACAGCGCGTCCGAGTTGGCGATGGCATAGGGGATCATGGCGCCGGTCAGCACGATGGTCTGGTCGAGCTTGGCTGCGCCGAGCACGGCGGCCGTCTCGCGCATGGTGTCGGTGCCGTGGACGATCACGACGGCCTTCTCGCTGGCCGCCCTGCACGCGGCCAGCACGCGCTCGCGGTCGGCGTCCTGCATGTCGAGGGAATCGAGGAGCGGCAGCACGTCGAGCGCGACCGGCACCGTCATGCGGCTGCGCTTGATCACCTCTGGCAGATGGCTTTCGGCAAAGCCGAGCACGCCGTTCAGTTCGTTGTAGTGCTTGTCGAAAGTGCCACCGGTGGCGATGAGTCGCAAAGTCATGTTGGTTTATCCACTCGCAGAAAAAAGGTGCGTCATGATAGCCGCAAACCATAGTGTATCCGACGGCGATTGCGCTAGAATCGTCTGGATCGGATGAGTACGCGCATCGTCGACCGTTCCTATTTTCTTCCCTCACTTCCCCTTTGTCATGAAAGCAGTCGCACCCGGCACCGTCATTTTCCACCGCCATCGCGGCTATGGCGTGATCACCCACGTCAACCTGCTGACAGGCTGGATCTCGGCGCGTTTCAACGACGAGGCGCGTGCGCTCGACCTGAACCTGTCGAGCGACGAGGTACAGCATGCCGATGGCGAACCGATCCTGTTCCGGCGCGCGCCGCCCGACCGCATGCCGCATGCGCGCCTGATGGCCGTGGTGCGTGCATTGCACGAGGCCGGCTACCAGAAGCTCTACCTGTATTCCTGGCCCAAGCCGTCCGGCCTGCACTGGCGCTGGCACCTGTTCACGGGGCCGCGCAACTGGATGCAGCGCACCTGGCGCGAAGGCTGGTATGGCTCGGGGGCCGAGTACAACAACAATCCCGTGATGGGGTGGGGCGACGTCCCGGGCGCCACCACCGATGAGCTGATCCACGCGCTGGCGAAGTTCGATCCGCAAGGGCTGGCGCAGGCGCTGGGCCGCGACGAAGACCATACCGCCTGGTTCGCGCAAGCCTGCGACCTGCTGCTGCCGGGCTATATGTACAGCCTCAATATGGAGCGCCCCGCGGGCGGCGGGCTGGTCGAGGCGCCTGTGGTACCGATCGTGCCGGTGCGGGCGGGCTTGAAAGCCTACAGCGGCCGCGACATCGGCTGGCCGCCGGGCTGGGCGGGACTCTGGACCGGCACCCATGTGCTGCCGGCGCCCAGGATCAACCTCACGGGCGAGCCCGAGCTGCGTTGATCAGCGCTGTTCCAATGCCTCCGAATTGAGAATGTTCGCCGGCTCGCCTTGCGCGAACTTGACGATGTTTTCGAACGCCGCCTGGAAATAAATTTCGTAACTGTCTTTCTCGACATAGCCCAGGTGCGGGGTGGCCAGCACCGTGGGGATGCGCAGCAGCGGCGAGTCCTGCGCCAGCGGTTCGCCCGTGAACACGTCCAGCGCCGCCGTGCCCGGACGTCCCTGCTTGAGGGCGCCCTCGAGTGCGCCCTCCGCCACCAGTTCGGCGCGGCTGGTGTTGACGAACAGTGCGTCCGGTTTCATGCGCGCCAGGTCGCTTGCCGTGACGATGCCGCGCGTCGATTCCGCCAGCCGCAAATGCAGGCTGAGCACGTCGGCCTGCTCGAACAGCGCCTCGCGTGACGCCGCGGCCTCGAGGCCGTCGGCGACGGCCGCCGCGCGGCTCGCCTCGCTGCCCCAGACCAGCACCCGCATCCCGAAGGCCCGCGCATAGCCGGCCACCAGCTTGCCGATCTTGCCGTAGCTCCAGAGACCCAGGGTGCGGCCATGCAGCACCCGTCCCACGCCATTGAGCGCCGGATTGATCGAGGCCGTCTGCCACAAGCCGTCCTTCAGATTGTTCGCATACGGCACGATCTTGCGGCTGGCCGCCATGACCAGCGCCCAGGTCAACTCGGCCGGCGCGACCGGCGAGCCGATGCCTTCGGCGATGGCGATGCCGTGCGCGGTCGCGGCCGCCACGTCGATGTGGCCGCTGACCTTGCCGGTCTGCGAAATGAGCTTCAGGTTCGGCAGCTTCGCCAGCAATGCTGCCGACAAGGGGGTCCGCTCGCGGATCAGCACCAGGACGTCGAAAGGAGCGAGGCGGATCGCCAGCTGGCCCAGTCCGCGGGTGGTGTTATTGAAGACTTTGACCTCATGGCCGTCGAGCAGTCGGAAGCAGTCAAGGCTACGCACGGCGTCCTGATAGTCGTCGAGAATCGCGATTTTCATTGATATTGTCAGAGTTATATCAGTTAAATGTAAACAAATAACAGGGTAGGGCAGTTGCCTAAATAGCCCACTACATTACTAGGGAATTTTTCCTACTTTTTTGTAGTGAAAGGGTCCGTAAGGCGGTTTTTGGGGTGTACAATCGGCGCAGAACTTACAGGAATGACACGTATCCAACGGTGCTCATGAGACGTACCGCTCAGCCTTGCCAGAGGCTAACGACCCCGACCGCTGTCCCACCGCGATCCTGACCAGGCCGCTTGCCCGATGGATGATCCCGACCCAGCGGTCCACCCGAATTCTTTATTGGCATTTGGAGGACTCCCCATGAACCAGCCCGTGATGGGCGGCGTCGCCGCACTGAACGTTCCAGCTTACATCAAACACCAAAAGCTCATCAATTGGGTCGCAGAAATTGCCGCCCTGACTAAGCCTGACAGCATCTACTGGTGCGACGGCTCGGAAGAAGAGTACGACCGCCTGTGCGCGCAAATGGTCGAAGCGGGCACGATGAAGAAGCTCAACCCGGCCAAGCGTCCGAACTCCTACCTGGCATGGTCCGACCCGTCGGACGTGGCGCGGGTCGAAGACCGCACCTTCATCTGCTCGGCGACGAAGGAGCAGGCGGGCCCGACCAATAACTGGATGGAGCCGGCCGAGATGCGCCGCACCCTGCATGGCCTGTTCGACGGCTGCATGGCCGGCCGCACCCTGTACGTGGTGCCCTTCTCGATGGGCCCGCTGGGTTCGCCGATCGCCCACATCGGGGTGGAGCTGTCCGACTCGCCGTATGTCGCCGTGAACATGCGCATCATGACGCGCATGGGCAAGGCCGTCTACGACGTGCTGGGCGTCGACGGCGATTTCGTCCCTTGCGTGCACTCGGTGGGCGCGCCGCTGGCTGCCGGCCAGCAAGACGTCCCCTGGCCATGCAACGCCACCAAGTACATCGTGCACTATCCCGAGACCCGCGAGATCTGGTCCTTCGGCTCGGGCTACGGCGGCAACGCGCTGCTGGGCAAGAAGTGCTTCGCGCTGCGCATCGCCTCGAACATGGGCTATCAAGAGGCGCAGCAGGGCGGCACCGGCTGGCTGGCCGAACACATGCTGATCCTGGGCGTCGAGTCGCCCGAGGGCGACAAGCAGTATGTCGCAGCCGCTTTCCCTTCGGCCTGCGGCAAGACCAATTTCGCGATGCTGATCCCGCCCAAGGCCTTCGACGGCTGGAAGGTGACCACCATCGGCGACGACATCGCCTGGATCAAGCCCGGCGCCGACGGCAAGCTGGTCGCGATCAATCCGGAAGCCGGTTACTTCGGCGTGGCCCCGGGCACCAACGACAAGACCAATCCGAACTGCATGGCCTCGCTGCGCGAGAACGTGATTTTCACCAATGTGGCGCTGACCGACGACGGCGATGTCTGGTGGGAAGGCATGACGAAGGAAGCCCCGGCGCACCTGATCGACTGGCAGGGCAAGGACTGGACCCCGGCGTCCGGCACCAAGGCGGCGCACCCGAACGCGCGCTTCACGGTGGCCGCGACCCAGAATCCGGTGATCGACCAGGCCTGGGACGATCCGGCCGGCGTGCCGATCTCGGCCTTCATCTTCGGCGGCCGCCGCTCGACCACGGTGCCGCTGGTGACCGAGGCGCGCGACTGGGTCGAAGGCGTCTACATGGCCGCCGCCATGGGCTCGGAAACCACCGCCGCCGCCGCCGGCCAGATGGGCGTGGTGCGCCGCGACCCGTTCGCGATGCTGCCGTTCATCGGCTACAACATGAGCGACTACTTCCAGCACTGGCTGGATCTCGGCAAGAAAGTCGCGGCGATCGACGGCGCCAGGCTGCCGAAGATCTTCTGCGTCAACTGGTTCCGCACCGACGACAAGGGCAGCTTCGTGTGGCCCGGCTATGGCGACAATATGCGCGTGCTCAAGTGGATCCTGGACCGTTCCAACGGCGCCACGGGCGGCAGCGAACACCTGTTCGGCACCACGCCGAACTATGCCGACCTGAACTGGGAAGGCGTGGAGTTCAGCGAACAGCAGTTCACGCAGATCACCTCGATCGACAAGGATGCGTGGCGCGAAGAACTCAAGCTGCACACCGAGCTGTTCGAGAAGCTGGCCTACCGCCTGCCGCAAGAGCTGGTGGCGACGCGCGACAAGCTGGAGAAACATCTGGCCAGCTAAACGGCCGAGTGGGGGAGGGAGCCGCCATCAAGGCGGCCGTATAAAAAAGAACAGGGGCAACGCCGGTGGCGTTGCCCCTGTTTCATGTGAGCCTCAGTGTGACGATCAACCCTTGAGCAATGGCTTCAGGTACTTGCCCGTCGGGCTATCCTTGACCTTCGCCACCTGTTCCGGCGTGCCGCATGCGACGATGGTGCCGCCGCCGGCGCCGCCTTCGGGGCCCAGGTCGACGATCCAGTCCGCGGTCTTGATCACGTCCAGGTTGTGCTCGATGATGGCGAGCGTATTGCCCTGGTCGCGCAGGCGGTGGATCACCTTCAGCAGCAGGTCGATGTCGGCGAAGTGCAGGCCGGTGGTCGGCTCGTCGAGGATGTACAAGGTGCGTCCGGTATCGCGCTTGGACAGCTCGAGCGACAGTTTGACGCGCTGGGCCTCGCCGCCCGACAGGGTGGTCGCGCTCTGCCCCAGCTTGATGTAGCCCAGGCCCACGTCGAGCAGGGTCTGGAGCTTGCGCGCGATGACCGGCACCGGCTTGAAGAACTCGTGCGCGTCCTCGACCGTCATGTCCAGCACTTCGGTGATGTTCTTGCCCTTGTAGTGCACTTCCAGCGTCTCGCGGTTGTAGCGCTTGCCATGGCAGACGTCGCACGGCACGTACACATCCGGCAGGAAGTGCATCTCGACCTTGATCACGCCATCGCCCTGGCAGGCTTCGCAGCGGCCGCCCTTGACGTTGAACGAGAATCGGCCGGCGCTGTAGCCGCGTTCCTTGGCGGTCGGCACGGTCGCGAACAGGTCGCGGATCGGCGTGAACAGGCCGGTGTAGGTGGCCGGGTTCGACCGCGGGGTGCGGCCGATCGGCGCCTGGTCGACCGAGATCACCTTGTCGAAATGTTCCAGGCCGTGGATCGAGGCGTGCTCGGCCGGCTCGGTCTGCGAACCGTACAGGTGGCGCGACAGCGCCGGATACAGCGTGTCGTTGATCAGGGTCGACTTGCCCGAACCCGAGACGCCCGTCACGCACGTCATCAAGCCCACCGGCAGGGTCAGGGTCACATCCTTGAGATTGTTCCCTTTCGCGCCAGTGATCACCAGCTGGCGCGCCGGGTCGGCCTTGGTGCGCTTCTTGGGCACTTCGATCTTGCGCCGGCCGTCCAGGTATTGCGCGGTCAGCGAATGCTCGTTGTTCATGATCTGCTCGAGGGTGCCCTCGGCGATCACGGCGCCGCCATGCACGCCCGCGCCCGGACCCATGTCGACGATGTAGTCGGCGGTGCGGATCGCGTCTTCATCGTGCTCGACCACCAGCACGCTATTGCCGATGTCGCGCAAATGCTTCAGGGTCGCGATCAGGCGATCGTTGTCGCGCTGGTGCAGGCCGATCGACGGCTCATCGAGCACGTACATGACGCCGGTCAGGCCCGAGCCGATCTGCGACGCCAGGCGGATGCGCTGGGCCTCGCCGCCCGACAAGGTATCGGCGCTGCGGTCGAGCGACAGGTAATCCAGGCCGACGTTGTTCAGGAATTTCAGGCGCGAGACGATCTCTTTGATGACGCGCTCGGCGATGTCGCGCTTGGCGCCGCTCAGTTCCAGGCTGTCGAAATAGGCCAGCGTTTCGCGCAGGGGCTTGTCCGACACCTCATAGATGGCGCGCTGCTGTTCGCCCTGGCCGATCTTGACGAAGCGCGCTTCGGTGCGCAGGCGCGCGCCTTCGCACGCCGGGCATTTCTTTTCATTGATGAACTTGGCCAGCTCTTCCTTGACCGCCATCGAATCGGTCTCGCGGTAGCGGCGCTGCAGGTTGTTGACCACGCCCTCGAAAGTGTGTTCGCGGATCACGGTGCGGCCGCGCTCGTTCACATAGCTGAACGGGATCGTGGTCTTGCCCGAACCATAGAGCACGGCTTCTTGCGAGCTCTTCGGCAATTGCTCGAACGGCTTGTCGAGGTCGAAGTCGTAATAGGCCGCCAGGTTCTGCAGCATCTGGAAGTAGAACTGGTTGCGGCGGTCCCAGCCCTTGACGGCGCCGGACGCCAGCGACAGGTGCGGGAAGGCCACGATCCGCTTCGGATCGAAGAACTCGATATGGCCCAGGCCATCGCATTCCTGGCAGGCGCCCATCGGGTTATTGAACGAGAACAGGCGCGGTTCCAGTTCCTGCAGCGAGTAGCCACAAACATTGCACGCGAACTTGTTCGAGAAGACGGTTTCCTTCTCGGACTCCATCTCATAGGCCACGGCGCGGCCATCGGCCAGGCGCAGGGCGGTCTCGAAGCTTTCGGCCAGGCGCTGCTTGATGTCCGGGTTCACTTTCACACGGTCGATCACGACGTCGATACTGTGCTTCTCGGTTTTCTTGAGCTTGGGCAGTTCGTCGATCTCATAGATCCTGGCGGCGTTGACGCCGCTGGCGATGCGAAAGCGCACGAAGCCCTGGGCCTGCATGGCCTGGAACAGGTCGCCGTGTTCGCCCTTGCGGCCGGCCACGACCGGCGCAAGGATCATCAGCTTGGTGCCTTCCGGCATGGCGAGCACCGCGTCGACCATTTGCGACACGGTCTGGGCCGACAGCGGCTCGTGCGGGTGCTGCGGGCAGTACGGCGTGCCGACGCGCGCGTACAGCAGGCGCAGGTAGTCGTGGATCTCGGTGACGGTGCCGACGGTCGAGCGCGGATTGTGCGATGTGGCCTTCTGCTCGATCGAGATCGCCGGCGACAGGCCTTCGATCAGGTCGACGTCCGGCTTCTCCATCAGCTGCAGGAACTGGCGCGCATAGGCCGACAGCGATTCGACGTAGCGGCGCTGGCCTTCGGCGTACAGGGTGTCGAAGGCGAGCGACGACTTGCCCGAGCCCGACAGGCCGGTGATCACGATCAGCTTGTTGCGCGGCAGGTCGAGGTTGATGTTCTTCAGATTGTGCGTGCGGGCACCACGAATGCGAATTTCTTCCATTAAGTTCGGCAGACTTTCTATCAGTTTATGCGGGGCCGCAGACGCCAGCAGCGCAGTAAGCGGGCCAATCGGGGAGAACCCGTAAGTGTAGCGCGTTTTTGTTTCGGCTGTACATTTATCCAGTGGTTGGTGTGCAGCGGCGATTGAATTGCAAGCATCCCGGAAGCAGCAGTACCGGACAGCGGCATGCGAGCTATTTGGGCGTCTTCAGAGGGGCTTCAATGGCAAATCGTTCAGAATCCGGAAATAATTGTCGACGCCGTCGCATGGGGTGCCACGGAATGATTTCAGCTTGCTAACGATAGAAGCTGTTGCCCGCGGGTTACAATTTGTTCTTTATATAGGACGTGTGATGCAGATCTTTACCGAAGACGATTTCAGCGGCGAATTGGCGGATCACCCTTGGGCTGCGCAGTTCGTCGTCATGTCGTATGCGAGTGGGGGCTATAGCACCATCCCGCACGGATTCTTCCGTGACTGGCTTGACGAAGAAGCGACCGAAGGCTACTGCTATATTGGTCGCTGTTCGGGATTCGGCGTCGGCTCCATCGCCAAGTACGACGCCGGGCGCCAGAACCTGGCGGTGGGCCGGTTCGTTGCCGGCGGCTTGCGCCTGCGCTTCCTGCTCAATGGCCAGCACGACATCAGGACAATCTCGACCAGCATGTTCTCGGTTCACGGCATGGGCTTGACCAACGTTCCACCACCGCAGTATGCCGATACCGTCATCAAGAACGATGTGTGGATCGGCGACGAGGCGATGGTGCTGGGCGGAAGCGTGATCGAGAACGGCTGCGTGATCGGCGCCCGGTCCGTGCTGCCGCCGAACTTTCGTTCAGAACCATACGGCATCTATGCCGGGGCGCCGGCGCGCCTGATCCGCCACCGTTTTCCAGAGAAGGTGCGCGCCGCGCTGGTCGAGCTCGCGTGGTGGGACATGCCGCTGAGCTGGATCCGCGATAATAATGCGGAATTCCTCCAGGACATGACCGAGGACGAAGATGCCGCGCTGGCGACCATTGCCAGGCTGATGGAAAGCCGTAAAGCATATGAGGCGCAGCACGGGATCCAGAGCTGATGGCTGGTCCGATTGAGCGAGGTCACCGGCTCGGATTTATCACGTTCGATGCGTGAAAAACCCACGAATAAATCCTGCTGAACAGGCATAATATCGGGTCGCAGCACACCGTTCCCTGACGCTTAGTCACGTGCAGAGTCAGGGCTCACAACTTCATTCAAGGACTCATCATGGCATCAGTCAACAAGGTCATCATCGTCGGCAACCTCGGCCGCGATCCAGAAATCCGCTACATGCCCAGCGGCGACGCCATCGCGAACATCGCGGTCGCTACCTCGTACAAATCGAAAGACCGCAACACCGGCGAGCAGAAAGAGCTGACCGAGTGGCACCGCATTTCCTTCTTCGGCCGCCTGGCCGAGATCGTGGGCCAATACCTCAAGAAAGGTTCGTCGGTCTACGTCGAAGGCCGCCTGCAGACCCGCAAGTACACCGACAAGGACGGTATCGAGCGCTACGCCACCGACATCATCGCTGAAAACATGCAGATGCTGGGCGGTCGCCAGGGCATGGGCGGCGGCGACAGCATGGGTGGCGGCATGGGCGGCGGCATGGACGACGACTACTCGGCCCCGCAGCGCCCGGCGCCACGCCAGGCGCCACCGGCCCCGGCAGCGCGTCCGCAGCCGAAGCCGGCGCCGAACTTCTCGGATATGGATGACGATATTCCGTTCTGAGGATCGCCGGTCCAAGGCGCAGCCAAAACCCTGTGAGCACAAGGCTTGCAGGGTTTTTTACTTTGCGATGAACTGATCGTGCAAACGGTAACGCAGCTCAGGTACCGTTCATCCATACTCGCCAACATGATCGCCCCTCCCATGGCGGCGGCGAATACGGTAGCGCCGACCGGTCCCGGACAGCGCACGTTTTGCTAGCGCCGCTCCGCCTTCAGGAACAAGCCATGCGCCGGCGCGAAGTTCGCATGCAGCGGCAGATAAGCCGCGCCGATGACCTTGGCCGTCATCCCGATGGTCCCGGCCATGACCAGCGGGCGCTCCGTGCCCTGCCAGCTGTAGCGCGTCATCTGCTCCTGCATCGCGTCGATGAGCCGGGCGAGCAGCGCCCGGCTGACGGCGCCGTCGACGATCACGCCATCCAGGTCGAGCAGGCAGGCGGCGCCGGTCACGCCGAAGGTGATCGCATTGGCCGCCTCGTCGATCCATTGCAGGGTCACGGCTTCCCATGGTCCGCCCAGCAGGCGTTCATCACCGAACCCCAGCGGCTCCAGGCCGGCCTGCGCATGCATCTCCTCCAGCCGCACCAGCGAGGCCGCGCCGAGCAGCTGCGGCGCCACGGCGCGTTCTTCCATTCCGGCCCGGCCCAGGGGCATCGAGCCGATCGCGCCGGCATTGCCGAACTGGCCGCTGTGCGGTTCGCCGTCGATCACCAGGCCGCCGCCGACCAGGGTGTCGACGAACACGTAGAGGTAGCTTTTCAGCGTGCGTCCGCGGCCGGCCACCAGTTCGGCCACGCTGGCCGCGATCGTGTCCTTGGCGAAGTCGACCCGCAGGGGCGTCATGGCCTGCAGGCGGACGCGCATGTCGACCCGGCGCCAGGCTTCGGCATCCTGCGGCAGCAGGCTTTCCAGGCCGTGCCAGGTGCCCAGCGTGAGCGGCGCGGCCAGGCCGATGCCGGTCAGCCGCGGCGCCAGTTCAGGGCCCAGGAAGGCGTCCACCTCGCGCAGCTTCGCATCGATGGTGGCGAACACGTGTTCCACCTCGGGGCTGGCGTAGGGTGTCGACGACTGCCAGCGCAGCGCGCCGCTGAAGTCGAGCAGCACCACGTCCAGCGCGCGCCGCCCGATCTGGATGCCGATCGAGAACGCGCCTTCCGGGTTCAGCGCGATCGGCTGCGACGGCTGGCCGACCTTGCCGCGCACCGAGTCGCGCTTGACCACCAGCTTCTCGTCCAGCAGGCGGTTGATGATCACCGACGCCGTTTGCGTGCTGAGCTTGGTCAGGCGCGCCACTTCCGCCTTCGGCAGGCTGCCGTGGGCGCGGATCGCCTGGAGCACGACCCGCTCGTTGAATTCGCGCATGCCGACCTGGTTCGAGCCGACGGTGCGCAGCAGCGGCATATTGGCGGGATCGACGGGCGGAAGCGGTGCGTTATGGGGCGGCATGGCGCGAGGTTCGAGGGGAAAGGACAGCAAGGGCTGCCAGTATAAATCCTTCCCATGAATAAACCCATGCGGCGCATTTGTCGGTCCGACCGGCGCCGCCAGCGCCATCACCACGTTCAGCAGCGACAGCACCCGGCCCTGCAGGTGGTTCGGGATCGTCGATTGGAGCAGGGTCGTGAGCGGCGTATCGCCGGCGATCATGCCGACGCCGGCCATCGCTTCCATGAAAACGACCTCCGGCGCGCCGCCGCCGAAAGATTCCTTGACCAGCAGCGGAGGCGCCGGTGGCGCAACGGAGTTCATGGGAGGTGATGCGGCGGAGCCGTTCGAAGCCGGCATCGTGGCCGCAGCGGATGGCAACCGAGCGACAGTTGGATGGAGATCCGATGGAAATGCCGCCACCTCGCCGGAAAATAATGCGGTGACAACGGTACATGCTTGGCGGTAGAATCGCCCCCAATCAAGTGAATGGTGCCTTCCTGCTCGTCTGCAGGGAGGTGAAACGGGAAGCCGGTGACATGCGCGATAGCCATCGCGCGCCAGTCCGGCGCAGCCCCCGCTGCTGTAAGCCTGACGACCCCGGTCGAACGCCACTGTGCCCCGTGCACGGGAAGGCAGGACCGGGGAAGGAAGACGGCGAGCCAGAAGACCGGCCAGTCACGATGCATACGCACGTCCCGGGGTGAGGACGTGCCTGTTGGTTGTCCGCTGGTCCTTCTTTCCTTGCTCGTGCGATGACGCCTGATGCCGTGGCGCACGCGTGCGTCCCTGTTCATCGTGGAAGGATGGCGGCTGCCTGTTGTCATGCGCGCCCGGGCGCGTAGCTGAAAGGTCGACGTTCACATGAACACGCTTCTCCCTGTCCGCATCGGCGCTGCACTGGTGTTCCTGCTCGCCTGCATGTCGGGCTTCCAGCATGCCGGCGCCGCCACCCTGTTCGCCGTGGTCACCGAACGCGCCGCGCCGGGCGCCATCGAGGCCGCCCACCGCCACCTGGCCAGCCACCCGCGCGACCGCATCCTGCTGCGCACCCCGGCCCAGCTGATGGCGGCCGGCGAACGCGAGCTGGGGCAGTGGATCGCCGGCGCCGACACCATCCTCGCGGTATCGCTGTTCGGCGACCCGGCGCGCCGTATGAAGGATGGGCTGGCCCGCCACGCCAGGCCGCGGGCGGCGGTGCTGGCCCTGAACGGCGAGGCGACCCTGAACCTGATGACGCGCTCGCGGCGCGGCAGCCTGGCCGGCTTCTCGCCCGAGCTGCTGCGCCAGCTGGCGAGCGAAGCGCCGCCGCCGGCCGCGCTGCAGGCGGCCGACCTGGACCCCGCCGCGCGCCACTGGCTGGCCGCGCGCCGCGTGTGGCAGGCGGGCGGCGTGGACAACACGGCGGCGCTCATGCGGCACCTGCTCGACCCGGCCACGCCCCTGGGCCCGCCGCAGCCGGAGCCGACCCTGCGCCTGCGCGTGGGGCAGCGCGAGCTGCAGGACGCCGCCGCCTGGGGCAATGCCGCCAAGCTCGGCCTGGATGACCGGCCGGCCGTGGTCGTGCTCGACCTGGCGAATATGGATGGCGTGGTGCCGGCCGCCCTGTGCCGCCGCATCGAGGAATTCGGGCAGCCTTGCGTGCAGCTGCTGACGCGCTGGGGCGGCGCCTCACGCGAAGCGCTGGAACGCTTGCAGGAACTGGTCGCGCCGGCGAAACCGGCGGCGCTGGTGGTGCTGCAGGACTTCGTGGTCGGCGCCGCCGAAGGGCGCGAAGCGGTCGGGGAGGCATTCAAGCGTCTGGATATCCCGGTGTTCAAGGCGATCCGCCTGTCGGACCGCACCGCGATGCAATGGCAGCTGTCGCCCGACGGCCTGCCGCCCGATTCGGTCCAGTACCGCGTCGCCCTGCCCGAGCTGCAGGGCATCGGCCAGCCGATGGTGGTGGCGGCCCTGGGCCAGGCCCGGCGCGACCCCCAGACCGGCATCGAGAACCGCCCACCGGTGGTGCTGCCGGCCGAGGTCGACCGCCTGGGCGGCCGCGTGGCGCGCTGGCTGGCGCTGCGCGCCAGGCCGAATGCCGGCAAGAAGGTCGCGATGGTCTACTACAACCACCCGCCGGGCCGCCAGAACATCGGCGCCGACAACCTGAACGTGCCGGACTCGCTGTTCGAGATGCTGCATGCGCTCAAAAGCGCCGGCTACACGGTCGGCGACCTGCCGGCCTCGCCCGAGGCGCTGCTCGACATGATCATGGCGCGCGGCGTCAACCTGCCGGAAGACCGCGCCGCCCTGCGCGAGATGGCCGGCACCGTCAATCACGTCAGCGAAGCAGACTATGGGCGCTGGTTCGCGACCCTGTCGCCAAGGGTGCAGGGAGAAATGAAGGATGGCCTGCTGGGCCGCCTGCATGCCGACGTGCTGGCCGCCGAGCAGGCGGGCGAGCGCGCGCTGGGCCGCAAGCAGGCCGAGACCGTGATCGAGGAATTGCTGCACCTGGTCGAGGGCGTCGATCATCCGCAGCGCGAGCCGGCCACGCGCGACCTGCATGCGCTGGAAGAAGGGTATATGGCCTGCCTGGATGACGCCAGGCCGCGGCCCTGCCGGTCGCTGGCGCCTCTCTACCGGCGCCTGATCGGCTACGGCATCGAAGGCATGCGCGGCTGGGGGCCGGCGCCGGGCAAGGTGATGGTCGACGGCGGCAAGATGCTGGTGCCGGGCCTGGTGTTCGGCAACGTCTTCATCGGGCCGCAACCGCCGCGCGGCTGGGAAGTGGACGAGGAACTGCTGCATGCGAATACCAGCATCACGCCGCCGCACCAGTTCCTGGGTTTCTACCACTGGATCCGCGACCGCTTCAAGGCCGACGCCGTGGTGCACGTGGGCCGCCACTCGACCTATGAATTCATGCCGGGCAAGGCCGTGGGCCTGTCGAGCGACGACTATCCGAGCCTGATCGCGAGCGACCTGCCGGGCATCTACCCGTATATCGTCGACGGTGTCGGCGAAGGCACGCAGGCCAAGCGCCGCGGCCTGGCCATCATCGTCGACCACCTGACGCCGCCGCTGGCCACCACGCCGCTGTACGACGAGCTGCTGTCGCTGCGCCAGATCGTCGAGAGTTTCGAGGCCGCCTCGTCCGAGTCGCTCAAGACCCAGGCCGCGCAGCTGATGCGCGAACGGGTCGTGGCCCTGAACCTGCGCGCCGAGCTCGAAGCATCGATGTCCGACGTGCTGGAAGTGCGCGGCATCGGCTTCGACGCGGCCGACGACGACTTGCTGGCGCACGAGATCGGCCACTATCTCACCAAGCTGCAGGAAAAATTCATGCCCCATGGCCTGCACGTGTTCGGCCGGCCGTGGAGCAAGGAATCGCTCGACCTGATGCTCGATTCGATGAAGAAGAGCGGCATCGACGATCCCGAGGTCGCGCATAAACTGCGCGACTCGCCGCGGCGCGAGATGGCGGCCCTGCTGGCGGGCCTGGATGGCCGCTACATCGAGCCGGGCAAGGGCAACGATCCGCTGCGTTCGCCCGAGGCACTGCCCACGGGCCGCAACTTCCATGCGGTCGATGGCGACATCCTGCCGACCCAGCTTGGTTATGGGCTGGGCCGCCAGATGGCGGGCAAGGCCGCCGAGCGTGACAAGGTAGGTGAGGGCAGCGAGGGCATCATCCTGTGGGCCTCGGATGCGGTGCGCGACGAGGGCGTGATGGTCGGCTTCGCGCTGGCCATGATGGGCGCCGAGCCGGTGTGGAATGCGCGCGGCATCGTCACCGACGTGAAACTCACGCCCGGCGCCGTCCGGCGCGACGCGGTGGTGACGACGTCAGGCCTGTTCCGCGACCTGTATCCGAACCTGATCCGCCTGATCGACCGCGCCGGCCGGCTGGCGCTGGCCGCATCGGCGCAGACACTGGTAGAACGCGACCCATCGTTGCGTGAAGCGCTGCAGGCGGCGTTGGCGCCGATCGCAGGCGCGGTGTGGGGCAAGGAGGCGGCCAGCGCTAACCGCGTGGCGCGCGAATGGCTGAGCCGCCAGCGCGCGCTGGTCGCCGGCGGCATGCCGGCCGCCGAAGCAGGGCAGGCGGCGGCATTGCGCGTGTTCGGCGATGCCCCAGGCGCCTACGGCGCCGGCGTGAACCGCCTGACCGAGCGCTCCGGCGCCTGGCGCGAGCGCGAGGAGATCGGCCGCGCCTACCGCAACCGCATGGGCCATGCCTATGGCCTCGACGCCGAAGGAGAATCGCGCCACCGCGCCTTCGACGTGGCGCTGGACGGCATCCGCCGCACCTACCACGGCCGCGCCAGCAACCTGTATGGCCTGCTCGACAACAACGACGCCTTCGACTACCTGGGCGGCCTGTCGCTGGCGGTCGAGACCCGCACCGGACGCGTGCCGGACGCGCTGATCCTGCAGCACGCGCGGCCAGGCCAGGCCGACGTCGAACCGCTGGCCGCCGCCTTGCTGGGCGAGCTGCGCGGACGCTTCCTCAACCCGGCCTGGCTGCGGCCCCTGATGGACAACGGTTACTCGGGCGCGCGCACCATGGGCCAGGAATTCATCGAGAACCTGTGGGGCTGGCAGGTGACCCGGCCCGACCTGGTCAAGAACTGGGCCTGGGATGAAGTAAAGGCCGTCTATTTCGACGACCGGCACAAGCTCGGCCTGCCCGAATTCCTGGGCCAGCGCCACAACGCGCACGTGAAGGCGCACATGCTGGCGGTGTTCATGGTGGCGGCCGAGAAGGGCTACTGGAAGACCGACCCCGAGACCATCCGCCGCATGGGCGGCGAACTCGCGCGCCTGGTGTCGGCCAATGGCCTGCCGGGGAGCGGCCACACGACGCCCGATCACCCGATGTGGGGCTGGCTGGCGCCGCAACTGGACGGCGCGGATGCGCAGACGCTGGGCGTGACCCTGGCCAGGGCGCGCGGCGAATTGCTGCCGGCGGCGGCCATGTCGGCCCGGGCTGCCGCCGCTGTGCCGGTGCAGCAGACGGCAGCATCCGACACCGGCGACGCCGGCGATGTCGCCGAACCGGCCCCGTCGGCGCCGGCGTCCGAACCGGTGCGCGTCTATGAACTGAAGCAGCAACCCGAACCCGCGCAGCCGGCAGCGCTGCGCATCGTGCAGGTACTGGCCATCCTGGCCGCCTGCCTCGCCCTGTTCTCGCTCGGCCTGTGGCGCGGCCGGCACATCCCCCAACCTGCAAGGAGTCATCCATGATCGAAACCCTTTCTTACGCCTGGCTGCACGACGCCGTCAGCTGGCTGCTCGCGCCATCCCTGGCGGCGCTGCTGGCCGGCTGCGCGATCGCGCTGGTCGAATCCGGCATCGCCGTCGGCGAACGCTTCCACGGCCTGGCCAAACTGCGCGATAGCGGCGACCTGGAGCTTGTGCAAAAGATTGCCCGTCACCGCCTCGAGCGCGCCGACCTGCTGGCGCGCATCCCGCCGATGCTGGGCCTGATGGCCACCATCATCCCGCTCGGACCGGGCCTGGCCGCGCTGGGCGAAGGCGATCCGGCCAAACTGGCCAGCGCCGTGACCGTTGCCTTCGACGCTACCGTGCTGGGCCTGGTGGCCGGCATCGGCGGCCTGGTGATCGGCAAGCTGCGCCGCCGCTGGTACGAAGAGACGCTGGATGCGATGGAGCCGCAGGCATGAATGTCTCCAAACCGGGGCGTGGCCGACTGCGCCTGTACCGCCACCTCGACGCCCGCTTCGACCAGGGCGACGAAGACCCGCGCGCCAGCCTGGTCAACCTGGTCGACGTGATGCTGGTCTTTGCCTGCGGCCTGATCGCGGCCATCGCCGGCGCGCAAGGCGCGCTGAAGACGCCGCAGCCGGTGGAAAAGGGCCGCCAGATCGAACGTCCCGCCAGCGGCGTGACCCAGGACGGCAGCGGCTACGACCGTGTCGGCGAAGTGTTCCGCGATCCGAAGACCGGCCAGCTGATGCTGATCGAACCCGCACCAGCCAGGAGCCGACAATGACAGCCATGGCCCCACTGCGTCCGCTGAGCGCGGCCATTGCCCTGCTGTGCGCCGCCGGCGCCGGCGCGCAGGACCTTCCCACCGTCACCATCCAGGGCGCCGTGCTCGACGAAGGCCTGGCGCTCGACCGCCCGAACTCCACCGGCAGCCGCCTCGACATCAGCGCGCTCGACCTGCCGGCCAGCGCCGAGACCTTGAGCGCAGCGGCGGTCGCCGCGCGCGGCGACCTGCTGGTCAAGGATGCCGTCACCCGCACCACGGGCCTGACCGACAGCAGCTCGCCCGGCAGCGGCATCAGCTATTCGGCGCGCGGCTTCAACGGCAATAACTCGATCGCGATGCTGGAAAACGGCCAGCGCCTGCTGGTCGGTTCCACGACCGCAACCTATCCGGCCGATCCCTGGGGCTACGAGACCATCGAGGTGCTGCGTGGCCCCGGCTCGGTGGTCCACGGCAGCGGCACCACCGGCGGCATCATCAATGCCGCGCGCAAGACGCCGCGCCGTGAATCGTCGCTCGAGGTCCTGGGCGGCGTCGGCGGGGGAGCATCGCTGCGCGCCGGCATCGGCGCCACCGGCGCGCTCGGCGAACAGGGCGCCTTCCGCGTCGATGCCTATGCCGGCCGCAGCGACGGCTTCATCGACCGCGGCGAGTCCCGCCACGGCAAGATCCTGACCAGCATGACGACGAAGCTGGCGCAGGGCGTGACCCTGTACGCCCAGCTCGACCACGCGGAACAAAAGCCGATCCGCTACTTCGGCACGCCGCTGGTAAACGGGGGCCTGGCCGAGCACCTGCGCGACGAGAACTACAATGCCGGCGACGCCATGCTGCGTTTCGTCGACGACAAGGCGGTCGCGCGCCTGAACTGGCAGGTGGCGCCGAACCTGGAGATCAGCAACGAGCTGGCGTACTTCAAGTCGCGCCGCGACTGGCGCAATATCGAGTCGTACGCCTACGATCCACTGCGTGACGTGGTCGATCGCAGCGACTACATCGGCATCCGCCACGACCAGGAGCAGACGGCGAACCGGCTGGAAGCGCGCTGGAAGACCGGCGCCAACCAGGTGGTGGCGGGCTGGGAAGTCTCGACGATCAACTTCAAGCACACCAACAACTCGCCGTATGGCGGATCGTCGACGGTGGCGCCGACTGGCTTCGATCCCGGCAGCTTCCGGGATACCCCGGACCCGTTGCGCCCCAACTTCGCGACCGACACCACCACGCACGCCTTCTACCTGGAAGACGCTTATCGGGTCAATCAACGCCTGCTGTTGACGGCAGGCGCGCGCCACGACCGCTACAGGATCGACCGCCGCAACCTGCTGGCCGACGGCGGTCACTTCCAGACGACCCTGCGTTCGAATGCGGTCCGCGTCGGTGCCAGCTGGAGACTGGCGCCGGACACGTCGCTCTACAGCCAGGTCAGCACCGGCAGCGATCCCCTGACCAGTCTCCTGTCGATGACCCTGGCCAACAGCAAGTTCAAGCTCACCGATGCACGCCAGTTCGAGGCAGGGTTCAAGCAGATGCTCGCGGGCGGCAAGGCCGAGTGGACCGCGGCTGTCTACCGGATCAAGAAAGCCGACATCATCACGCGCGACCCGGACAATCCGGCGCTGTCGATCCAGGGCGGATCGCAAACGTCGCAAGGCGCCGAAGCGAGCGCCAGCGTGGACCTGGCCCCTGGCTGGCGCATGGACGCCAACGTCGCCTACACGGACGCCGAATTCGATGCACTGCTCGAAGCGGGCAATGTCTCGCGCGCCGGCAACCGGCCGGCCAACGTGCCGAAGGTGTCTTCCAACTTGTGGCTGACGCACCGCGCCGGCGGCTGGCGCACGGGCGCCGGCCTGCGTTACGTGGGCGAGCGCTTCGTCAGCAATGCCAATACGCAGGCGCTGCCCGCCTACACCACGCTCGACGCGTCGATCGGCTGGGCCCTGCGCCGCAACGTGCAACTGCAGCTCAACCTGCGCAACCTGACCGACAAGCTGTACGCGGTCACCTCGTATGGCTCGTCGCAATACCTGCTGGGCGACGAGCGTCACGCCGAGTTGACCGTCCACTGGCGCTACTGATGGGTTCCTGGAAGCGCCAGCTCCACCTGTGGCACCGCTGGCTGGGCATCGTCATCGGCCTGCTGGTGCTGCTGTGGTTCGGCTCGGGCATCGTCATGATGTATGTGCCGTATCCCGAGCTGACCGAAGAGGAGCGTATGCGCTGGCTGGCGCCGCTCGATGCGGGCCGCGTCCAGGTGCCGGCCGATGCGGCGTGGGAGACGACCGCGCTGGCGGGCATGCCGGATGCGGTGCGCCTGAACACGGTGGCCGGACGGCCGGCCTGGCACTTTCAGCATGAGCGCAGCTGGCGTTCGGTCTGGGCCGACAGCGGCGCGCCGCTACAGGTCGACGGCCTGATCGCCGGCAGCAGCGCGCGCAGCGCGGCGCCCGGCGCCCGTGCGCTGGCGATCGACATAATCGACATCGACCAGTGGACGTTCGGCGCCGTGCGCATGCACCGGCCCTTGTACCGGGTCGCTGCAGACGATGCCGCCGGCAGCGTGCTGTACGTGTCGGGCCGCACCGGGGAACTGGTGCGCGATACCACGCGCAGCGAGCGCGCCTGGAACTGGGTCGGTTCCGTCATCCACTGGGTCTATGCGACGCCGCTGCGCAAGCACAACGAGGCCTGGCGCCAGGCCGTGATGTGGACTTCCGGCGTGGCCACGGCGCTGGCCATCACCGGCATGCTGATCAGCATCCAGCGCCTGCGCATCCGCCGCCGCTATGCGGGCGGCAGGATGTCGCCATACACCGGCTGGAAGGCCTGGCATCACTGGCTCGGCCTTGGCGTCGGCGTGCTGGTCGTCACCTGGCTGTTCAGCGGCTGGCTGTCGGTGGGGCCGTTCGGTTTCCCGGCCGGCGGCGGCCTCGCCGCGCAGGACCGGCTGGCGTTCGCGGGCGGCGTAGTCGAACAGGATGACCTGGCGCTGGACGCGGGAACGCTGCTGCGCGCGCATCCCGGCGCCCTGGAACTGGAGTGGCGCCGCGTGGGCAGCGCGCTGTACCTGAGTGCGCTCGGCCGCGGGGGCCGCAAGCTGGTCGATGCGCGCGATGGCGCCTTGCTCGCGGCCTTGCCGCAGGACGCGCTGCTGCGCGCGGCGCAGGCGATCCGGCCCGGCGCAGCGATGCAGGCCGAACTGCTCATGGGACCGGACGATTATTATTACAGCCACCACCGCGAGGCAGCCTTCCCGGTGCTGCGCGTGCGCTTCGGCCTGCCCGAGGCGCCGGCGTTCTACATCGACCCGGCCCAGGGCCGCCTGGTCGGCTACGTCGACCGCGACCAACGGTGGGCCCGCTGGCTGTTCGACGGCCTGCACCGCCTCGACTTCGCTTTCCTGCGCACGCGGCCGCTATGGGACGTGGTGGTGATCGTCTTGTGCGTGCTGGGCTTCGCGCTGACCTTCAGCGGCCTGGTGCTGGGCTGGCGCCACCTCAAGAGAAACTGATCAGCGCTGCTGGCCGCGCCCGGTCGCCGCCCAATAGATCCCGCCCAGCAGATGCCCCAGGTACTGCGGATCGCGGTACATCTCGCCATTGTGCCCGAGCGTGGTGACGAACACGCGGCCCTTCTCGTGCTGGTGGTGCCAGGCGATCGGATGGTCCTTGCCCATGCCCTTCACGGCCTGGCCCGGCCAGATCAGGGTCGGGTCGTAGCTCGACTCGTCCACGTTCAGCACCGCGTCGATCCTGATGTCGTAGGGATTCGTGAACGTATAGAACTCGTCGCTCCAGACCCAGCGCTCGGGCAGGCCGAAGGTGGCGGGGAAGGTCTTGTCGACGACGGTCACGACCCCGGTCTGCAGCTTCGGATGCAGGCCGACCGTGCGGCCCACCATCTTCTCGAACCAGACCCAGTCGTTCGGCTTCGCGATTGCCGCGCGGTGCACCACGACGGCATTGCCGCCGCCGCGCATGTAGTTTTCGAAGTTGGCGCGCTGCGCAGGGTTCAGCTCCTCGCCCGGCGTGTTCAGGAACATCACGGCGGCATACTGTTTCAGGTCGCCCTCGAACACCTGCGGCTTGTTGGTGTAGGTGAGCCCGAAGGAGTGCAGCTTGGCCAGCCGCTCCAGGTTGTCGCGCGCGATCGGAATGTATTCATAGTGGTACTTGCCGGGCGTGGCCAGCACCAGCAGCTTGAACTGGTCTTCGGCCAGGCCGTCCGGCGCGGCGATCGCCAGCATGGCCAGGCCGAGGGTCATGGATCGGGTCAGTTGCTTCATCGTGTCTCCTTGTCTTGTCATGGCGCGGGTACGCCTTCGGGCATGCGACCACGCCGCGGCACCAGCCAGCCGCCGTCGGCGAGCCAGTCGGCCAGCCGGTCGGGCCAGTGCTGCAGCGAGACGCGCTCGCCGCGCTGGCCCATATTGAAGGCGTGGTCGGTGTCGGCATACAGGTGCAGTTCGGCCGAGACGCCGGCCGCCACCAGTTGCTGGTACAGGGCGAGCGTGGGCGGCATGCAGCAGGCGTCGCGCGAGCCCGCGACCAGGAAGGCCGGCGGGGCGTTACCGGCATCGGTGGCTGGCGTGCCGAGCGGGCCAGGATACACCAGCACCTGGAAGTCGGGCCGGGCCGGATGGCGGTCCAGCGCATCGCCGCCAGCCTTGGGTTGCGGGTGATTGGCCACCAGCGCGGCCAGTTCGCCGCCGGCCGAGAAGCCCATCACGCCGATGCGCTCGGGATCGACGCCATACCGCGCCGCATTGGCGCGCACCCAGCGCAGCGCGCGCCGCAGGTCGGCGGCGGCGTCGCCCTCGATGCTGTAGCCGGAATCGCCATCGCGCGCCAGCCGGTATTTCAGTACGAAGGCGGTGACGCCGATCCGGTTCAGGGTCTTCGCCGCCACCATGCCCTCGTTCTGGAACACCAGCATGCGGTGTCCGCCGCCGGGGACCACGATCACGGCGGCGCCGTTGGCGTGGCGGCGGTCGGCCTGGGCCACCGTCAGCGATGGCGCATGCACATTGCTGAAGTAGACGCCGTCCTTGACCGTCTCGGGTTCATGCCGGCGGGCCTGGGAGCCGGGCGCGCCATCGGGCCAGAGCTGGATCACGGGCGGCGCCGGCTGTTGCTGCGCCATGGCGCTGCCGGACAGCAGCAGCGCGGCGCACAGGATGCGAATGGCGCGCATCCTCAGTCGACCCGGGTCGAATACAGCGAGTGGTGGGTCAGGATGAACAAGGTGCGCTTGTCGGGACCGCCGAAGACCAGTTGCAGCGGACGCTCCGGCACGTCGATGCGGCCTTTCTGCTTGCCGTCCTTGCCATAGACGAAGACCTGGCCGTTTGCCACATAGGTGTCGCCGTTGGGACCGACCGCCGCGCTCTCGCCGCCGCGGTTGGCCAGCGGCTTGAGGTCGGTGATGCCGCCTCCCTGGTTGACGGTGCCGCTGAAGGTGCGATTCTCGGAGCCGTTGGTGAACACCACGCGCTGGCCGACCGGCGCCGTGACGAAACCGAAGGCCTGCAGCGAATCGGCCCAGCGCCAGCCCAGGTGGTCGGCCGCGCCTTGGCGCAGCACGCGATAGGCGGGCAGCACCAGGCTGCCGTCCGGCGACACGTATTCTTCCTTCTTCGGCAGGGCGACGTCGCGCGCGAACATCTCGGCCAGCGTGGTGAATTCGAAGGTGTCGTAGTTGAGCTGGTCCCTGAATTCGCCGTTCTGCCAGAAGTTGACCGGCACCGCCACCCGCGCGCCCTGGCGCGCAGCGACCGGCGTTGGCTTGATCATCGTGATCTCCGTTCCTGGCGTGCCCGGCTTGAACGCATACACGCTGGCCTGCGGACCGTAGTTCGAGATCACCATCAGGTTGCCGCTATCGTCGATCGCCAGGTTGACAGGATCGAGCGGCGCGTCGCGCACCACCACCAGGCCTTCGTCCTTCGTATAGCTGTAGATGCGCTTCCAGTGGCGGTCGACGAAATACAGCTTGCCTTTCGCATCGACGGTGGCGCCGGCGATCGAGTAGAAGCCGCCTTCGAGCTTGTCGACCTTGCCCAGCGGCGCCGGCGCCTTGCGCTGCTTGCCGGTGTAGTCGAACACGGCGAACTCGCGCTCGCGCACCTCGAGCTTGTTGGAGACGTCGCGGATCGCGTTCTCGTAGGCGAACTTGCTGGCGCGCAGATAGGTGGTGCAGCCATTGTCGTCGCAGGTGGCAAAGCCGCTCTCGCCATTCACGTGCACATTACGGAAGCGGATGTCGCTCGAGTTGGTGATCAGGATCGCCGCCGGCATCGGTTTATAGGAGCGCGTCACCCGGTAGCCGTGGTAGTTCGCGAACAGCAGGTTCTTGGAGTTGCGGATCTCGAGCGAGACCGCATCGGCGCCGTCGCGGATTTCCTCCTCGGTCTGCGGCGCCAGGAATTCCCAGTTCTCCACATTGTCCAGCACGATCTCGGCGCGGACATGGTGCTCGGCCGACAGCTCGTAGACCTTGCCGGGTGTCCTGGTATTGCTCACGTAGAAACCGGCCTGGGCATAGCCGCTGGGCGACCAGATGCCCGAGAAGGTGCCGCCGCCGCCGTCGGTGACCCACACGCTCGGATACTGGCGGTCCCAGTGCGCGGTGGTATCGAACTTGGCGTCCTTCTGGTACGGGTCGGCGCGGCGGCCGTCATACAGGCGCGTGCCGTGGCCGCCCTGGATGCGCACGTCGTCCACCAGCGACCGTTCGCCGGCGCGCCACAGCAGCGCCACCGCGCGGTTGTTGATTTCGCCGGTCGCCAGGCCGATGCCGGACACGATGCCTTCGCCGCCGCGCGCGCTCTCGAGCAGCGCCTTGGGGCTGTCGACGCCCTGGAACTTGGGCGAGCCGTTCGGGAGCAGGAGCTGGGTCAGGCCCGGGTGCAGGGCGACGATCACCGTGTCGGGCCGCATGCGGATGGTGTCGTTGACCACATAGAAGCCCAACGGCAGGTAGACCACGCGGTTGGCGTCGATCGCCTTCTGGATCGCGGCCGTATCGTCGGTCTTGCCGTCGCCCTTGGCGCCGTAGGCGTGCACATTGACCCATTCCTTCGACGGCGGGAGCGGACGCAGGGCGCGCGCCGGCGCCTTCACCGAAGCCGGCAGGGCCGCCGTCTTGTAGTTGGTCGAGAACGTTCCCGGCTCGCCCATCTGCTTGATGAACAGGCCATAGTTGAATTCGCTGACGGTGTAGTCGCGGCCATTGCCCGCCGCGGCCAGCGTCTTGCCGCTGTCGCGGAAGCGCACGAACGTCGGCACATTGCGCGCGATGGCGTTCTCCATGCCGACCTGGGTATAGACGTTGTCCTCGTTGCTGACGATGAGCGCGGCCTTGCTGACGTTCTCGAAGCGCACGTCCTTGCCCCACAACCAGTCGCCGTAGCCGCGGTCGATCTCCACGCCGACCGGGGTGTCGCGGATCTCGGTATTGATCATGGTGAGGCTGGCTTCGTGCTCGCGGATCGCCGCGTCGCGCTGGCCCTCGAAGGTCGAGTCCATCAGGGTGAACTGCCAGGCTGGCGAGGTCTTCTCGCTCAGGATGCCGTAGCGGCCGCCGTAGAAGCGCAGGTTGTAGGCGACGTTGCCGACCTGGTAGACGCCGGCCAGGCCGGAGCCCAGGTGGAAATCGATGTGGCTCAGGTTCGAGTGCTGGGCCGTGTGCATGCGCACCGCGGCCGCGGCCGGGTTGCCGTCCTTGATCTCGAAGTCGACGTTCGACAGCGCCGAATAGAAGGTCGAGGAGTTGGCGTTGCGGACCGCTTTTCCTTCCTCGGCGCTGAACGGCACCGCGCTCGGCACCGGCATCGGCACCTTGCCGACGCTGTACTGGTCGCCGCCGGTGAAGATCACCATATTCGCCACGCCCTTCTGGAAGCCCGGCGTATTCTCGGCCAGCACGAACACCGGACGGGTGGGCCCGACGCCGTACAGGCGCACGGCCAGCGGAATCAGGAGCGAGCGGGTGATGCGATAGCGGCCCGAGGGCAGGAACACGATGCCGCCCTGGCCCTTGTTGGCGGCGGCATCCAGCGCCTGCTGGATCGCGGCCGTGTCGTCGGCCCGGCCGTCGCCCTTGGCGCGCACCACGACCGCGCGCGGGTCTTCGGGCATGGCCTGGTAGGCCGAGATGGAGGCGGCGTTCGCGGCGCCGGCCAGCAGGAGCGACAGCGCAAGAGCGCGCGGAAGTACGGAAAGTGTTGTCATCATCGGTCTTTTCCTCAGCTATGCAAAAACAGCGACAGAAGCATCACGAACAGCAGGCCGAACACGCCTACCAGGGTCTCCATCAGGGTCCAGGAGCGGAAGGTATCCTTCAGGGACAAACCAAAATATTCCTTGAACATCCAGAAGCCGGAATCGTTCACGTGGCTGCACATCAGGCTGCCCGCGCCGATCGCCAGCACCATCAGGTTCGGGTCGACGCCGGAGCTGTGCACCAGCGGGGCCACGATGCCGCCGGCCGTCACGCCGGCCACGGTGGCCGAACCCAGGCAGATGCGGATCACGGTCGCGACAAACCAGCCCAGCACCAGCGGCGGCACCGGAAGGCTCGACAACAGCGCGCCGAGATCGGCGCTGACGCCCGATTCCACCAGCACCTGCTTGAGCGCGCCGGCGCCGGCGATGATCAAGAGGATCGGCGCGATCTCGCGCATCGCTTCCGCCGGTCCCTGCATCACGCTGGCGAAACGCCGACCCTGCGCCAGGCCCAGCGTCCAGATGGCGACCGTGTAGGACACCAGCATCACCACCAGCGGATTGGCGAGAAACGACACGCTGCCGTCCAGGTCGGGCCGCGCCATCATGAGCACCGTCGTCGCGCCCAGCAGCAGCACCGGCAGCAGGGCGGTGGCGAAGCTGTTGAAAATGCCGGGCAGCGCGCGTTCATCCATCTCGCGGCCGTCCTGGAACATCGTCGCCGGCTGCGCCTGGATGCGCCTGAGCGTCATGGCGAACACGGGCCCGGCGATGATCAGGGTCGGCACCGCCACCACGATCCCGTACAGCAGGGTGGTGCCCATGTCGGCATGGATGGCCGAGACGAGCGCCACCGGAGAAGGGTGCGGCGGCAGGAAACCATGCGCGATCGACAGCCCGGCCAGCAGCGGGATCGCCAGCGCCACCGCTGGCCGTCCCGAGCTGTAGACCAGCGAAAAGATCAGCGGCACCAGCAGCACGAAGCCGACGTTGTAGTACAGCGGAATGCCGACCACGAAGCCGGTGACGGTCAGCGCCACCGGGAGGCGCGACGGCCCCAGGGCGTCGACCAGGCAGGTGGCGATGCGGCGCGCGGCCCCGCTATCGGCGATCAGCTTGCCGAACACGGCCCCCAGGCAGATGATCACCACCAGGGAGCCGAGCAGGTCGCCGATGCCTTTTTCGATCGCGCCGGGGATCTTCGATGGCGGCACCCCGAGCAGCAGGGCCGCCGCGATCGATGCCGCCACGAAGGCCAGCAGCGGCTGGACCTTGCCCCAGGCGATCAATAAGGTCAGCAGGCCGACCGCCAGCAGTACGGAAACGATGTTCCACACGGCTGGCCTCTGTCAAAAGCCGTAGCGCAGGCCGGCCCGGTAGGTGCGTCCAACCACGTCGTACAGCGCCGGGTTGATGCCGTAGCTGGCATTGGTCTGCGGCGCTGCTTCTGGCGCGCGGTCGGTCACGTTGTCGATCTTGAAGTAGGCCTGCAACTGCTTCGACAGGTTGTAGCTGGCGCCGATGTCGAGGTAGGCCGCGCCCTTCATCTTGTTGCTGTAGATGGTCGGGTGGATCAGGGTCGATACCGGGCAACCGGTCTGGCACTCGATGAAGTCGTTGCGGTAGGTGCCGTCGCTGAACCAGCGCTCGGTCAGCGTCAAGCTCAGCTTGTCGTTTTCCCAGGTCTGCGTCGCCAGCACCTTCCACTTCGGCGTATTGCCCATGTTAGAGCCGGCCGAATCCACCGGAATCGTGCCGACCACGCCCGACTCGGTGATGTAGTGCAGGTTGCGGGTCGCCAGCGCGCGGAAGGTGAAGCGGCCCGGCAGGTTCAGCTTCTCGAGCCCGGTCCGATAAGCGGTCTCGAGGTCGAAGCCCTTGACCTTGAGCGAGGCCAGGTTGAAGTTCTGCAGCGTGACGTAGTTGTTGCCCGGGTTGTCCAGCACCATGGCCTGGCAGATCTCCTGGTTGCCGGCCACGCACAGGTCCACCTCCTGCTGGATCGTCAGCGCCGAGATCACGCCCTTGACCTCGATGTCGAAGTAGTCGGCCGAGATGGAAAAGCCCGGCGCCCACTTCGGCTGACTCAGGACGATGCCGAAGGTGTTGTTGCGCGCGATCTCGGGACGCAGGCCGGTATTGCCGACGGTGCGCTCCTGGACGCTGATGGTATTGCCCTGGTACTGGACCACGTTGTTGACCACCACCGGGGCCGCGAACAGCTCCGACAGGTTCGGCGCGCGCACGTCCTTCGAGGTCACGCCGCGCAGGCGCAGGCCGTCGATCGGGGTCTGCCAGGTCGCGCCCAGCTTCCAGCTGCCCACGCTGCCGGCGGTGCTGTACTTGGTCTCGCGGTCGGCCAGGTTGAGGTTGGCCTCGCCCCAGGTCTCGGACTTGAGCACCGGGATGTTCAGTTCCACATAGGCTTCGCGCACGTTGTAGCTGCCTTCGCCGTTGTGGAAGTTACCCGCGTACCAGTTGTTGCCGACCGTGGTGTTGAGCAGCGGGTCGGCTGGATACATCGCGTTGTTCGGCGAGTCGGGGGTCACGCCGTTGCCATAGGCGTCGCCGCGCACGCGGTATTTCTCGCGCCGGTATTCGGCGCCCGTCGCCAGCGAGACCGGGCCGGCCCAGCCTTCGAACAGTTCGCCGTTGATATTGAAGCTGCCGACGTCCTGGCTCTGTTTGGTGCGCTGGCGCGGACCGTTCTCGGGTGCGATATAGGCCCAGGCGGCGGGATCGATCGGATTGTCGCCGATGATGTTGAGCGGCACGCAGCCGGATGCCGCGGCTACCGGATTGCGGCACACGATGCGGCCGTCCGGCGCGCGCACCGCGTCGATCGCATTGTTGTAGCGCGTGTTGAGCGTCATGTTGAAGGCGTCGAGATTGGTCTTGTTCTCGCCATGGGTCACGTAGGCGTCGTACGACCAGTCCTTGCCGAACAGGGTGAACTTGCCTTCGGCGCCGAGCACGAAGCGGCGCTGGGTGCGGGTCGGCTGGACGTCGATATTCTCGGGGAAGATCGCGTTCGAGGTGCCGTACTGGAAGCTCGTGATGTTGTTGCGGGCGCAGGCATCGACGATCGAGGCCGGCAGGAAGGGGTTCGAGCACTGGATGTTCAGGTTGGCGTTCTTGGCCGCGCCCGGGTTGGGCGAGAAGCGCGAATCCACCTTGCCGAAGTTGGCGGTGAAGTAGAGCTGGTGGTCCGGCGTCAGGTCGTACGACATGCGGGTGTAGGCCACCTGGCGCTTGAAGTTCATCGCCAGGTTGGTGCCCGAGCCCACGCTGCCGCTCAAGTCGCCGCCGATGCAGAACGGGTTGACGCAACCGGTGACGGCGCCGGTGCCGGTCGGCTGGCCATTGGAACCGTACTGGAACTGGTAGGGCGCGCCGCCCGGGCCGAAGGCGGTGCCTTGCAGCGGACCGTTGGTGATCAGGCCGTACTTGGCGTACTGGTATTGCTGCGCCTGTTCGATCACGCGGTATTGCGGCAGGCCGTCGCCGGTCTGGTTCAGCGGGCGCACCGAATAGGCAGGGTTCTGGTACCAGGTGCGGCCGTTCGGGCCCTTGCCGCCGAAGCCGGGCGACTCGATGCCGTTCTCTTTCGTGAACTCGGCGCTGGCCGTCACGTGGAAACGGTCGTCCAGGAAGGCCTTGCCCCAGGCCGCCTGCACGCTGCCGCCGCGGTCGTCGTCGTATTTCGTTTGTCCACCCTGGACGTGGGCCTTGAAGCCGGTGAATTTTTTGTCGGTGACGAAGTTGACCACGCCGCCCACCGCATCCGAGCCATAGGATGCCGAGGCGCCGCCGGTCACCACGTCGACGCGCTTGACCAGCAGTTGCGGGAACTGGCTGACGTCGGTCACGCCGGTGACGTTGGCGCCGACCACGCGCTGGCCGTCGAGCAGGGTCAGGGTCCGGATCGTGCCCAGGCCGCGCAGGCTGAGCGAAGACAGGCCCTGGATGCCGCTGCTGGTGCTGTTGGTGCTGGTGGTGCGGCCGGTGCTGCCCTGCAGGGCCGGCAGTTCGGCCAGGGTGTTGAACAGGTTCGGCTTGGCGGATTTCTCCAGATCGGCGCTGGTCAGGCTGGTGGTCGGCGTCGGCATCGTGAAGCCGCGCGCGGCGATGCGCGAGCCCGAGATGCGCACGACGGTGGCCCCGGCGCCGTCGGCCGGCGCCGGGGCCGCGGTCGCTTGCGCCGTGTCCGCCGCCTGGGTGTCCGCCGTGGTTTCGGCGGCGGGGGCGGGCTCGGGCTGCGCCTGCTGGGCATGGGCCGCCGCTACGCTCCAGCAGGCGCTGGCCACGGCCAGGCTGATGAGAGTCCGTTGAACTGGTGTACGCATGATGTCTCCTCGATGCTTGTTGTATGGGAGCGCGCCGTCTCTATGGAAGGCTGCGCGACAGCTTGCAACTGGCTGATTGCGAAAATCTCGCCGAACCCGGGTGCCAGAGCCCGGGTCAGGCGTCGTCATTCAGGCGATTCCGGTGATGCGTTCCACCAGCGCGGCCGGCGCCAGGGTGATGTCCAGGGTGAGGCCGTCCTCGTCGGCCTGGAGCGGTTCCAGGATGCTCAGCTGGCTGTCCAGCAGCGAGGGCGGCATGTAGTGGCCGGGGCGGCCGTGCATGCGCACGGCGATCAGTTCGCGCGGGCCGGCCAGGTGCACGAAGCGCAGCGCCGGGTCGGCGGCGCGCAACAGGTCGCGGTAGCGCCGCTTGAGCGCCGAGCAGGACAGCACCAGGCCGCGGCCTTCGGCGCGCGCCTGGCGGATTTCGGACGCCAGCGCATCCAGCCAGCCGGCGCGATCGTCGTCGTCCAGCGGAATACCGGCGGACATCTTGCTGACGTTGTCGGCCGGGTGGTAGGCGTCGCCTTCGAGGAAGGGAACGGCAAAATGGCTGGCCAGGGCGGCGCCGACCGTGCTCTTGCCCGATCCGCTGACGCCCATGACGACCCAGCGCACGGCGCCAGGCGCAGGGGACGGGGTGTTGACGCTTGATGCTGACATCGTTTCTCCTCGAAAACCGTTAGCGCTAACATCGCGTTTTTCGAAGTGTTGTTCAGCCAGGATTTTTTGTAAACACGTTATCGATGTTGCAATGCAACGCGATTCGGGGTCGGATTTGCGGCTTTGCAACCGGCGCCCAGCGGGGTATTGACGACATTTCACTCAGGAAGATAGGTCGCAACCTGATAGCGCTAACATTGCTGCGACGCGCAATCTATTTTTTGCGCGATGTTGTATTTACTCGACGGTGATGCGTGCGCGCGACAGTATCCACGCTGACGAAAGGCTATGTTGGAAGCCGGTCACGCTCGAAGAAAGCGAGGGGGTCATGCACCGCAGCCTGCGCTGGGCCACGGAAGAAGGAAATGGGCTCGAATACTGCACCGTCCACGGCACGCCGCAAGGCGTCATTGCCGAAGGCGTGGCGATCGCGCCGGGCTTCGGCAACCTGGCCGCGGGAGGACCGTTCGGCTGCAGCTATGCCGTGCGTTGCGATGGCCGCTGGCGCGTGCGCCAGGTCGAGGCGAGAGTGGCCGGCGGCGCGCACCTGCTGCTGCGCGCCGATGGCGAGGGCCGGTGGCGCGGCCCGGACGGTGCGCCGCTGCCGGCGCTGGACGGCTGCATCGACGTCGACCTGGCCTGTACGCCATTCACCAACACCTTGCCGATCCGGCGCCTGGGCGAGGCCTTGCGCGCGCGCCGGGAAATCCGGGTCGCCTACATCGTGATGCCCGGCTTGCAGGTCATGCCGTCGCGCCAGGCCTATACGCGGCTGGCGGCTGGCCGCTACCGCTTCGAAAGCCTGTCCGACCCGTTCCAGGCCGAGATCGAGACCGATGCCGACGGCCTGGTGGTGCGCTATCCCGGCCTGTTCCGGCGCGTCGATTGAATGCCGGCGCTACTCGCGAGAGACCGTGTACACCTCGCCCGCGGTCGCGCCGGCGTCGCCCTTCTTCGCCCGCAGGTCGCGGTAGACGGCGGCGCGCATGATCATCATCGCCACCACCGGCGCGGTCAGCAGCACGAACACGGTGATGATGATCTCGTGGACCACCACGCGCGACTGCGCCACCGTGAAGTAGAGCATGGAGGCGATCAGGAGGCTGCCCGCGCCCAGGGTGATCGTGATCGCCGGACCGTGGATGCGCTGGTAGAAGGTGCGCAGCCGGACCAGGCCGAGCGCTCCGATCAGGATGATGCTGGCGCCCAGGAGCAGCAGCAGCGAGACGAGCAGGGCGGCCCAGTCGGGCAGGTGTGCGATGCCGCTCATTCGATGATCTCCCCGCGCATCAGGAACTTCGCCATCGCGATGGTCGAGACGAAGCCGACGAGCGCGATCAGCATCGCCACTTCAAAATAGATCTGGGTGCCGAAGCGGATGCCCAGCACCAGGGCCAGCAGCATGCCGCACATCCAGAGGGTGTCGAGGGCCAGCACGCGGTCGTGGGCCGAGGGGCCGATCAGCAGGCGGACCGCGCACAGCGCCATTGCCGCCAGCACGCACACGAGGGCGTAGCCGATCGAGATTTCAAGCAGGGTCGCCATGGCGGACCTCCGTTTCGAAGATGTGGATCAGGGGCTGTTCGTAGCGGGTCTTGATGGTGTCGACCCACCATTCGGCGTCGTGCAGGTCGAACACGTGCAGGACCAGCACGTGCTTGTCCGAATCGCCCCTGGGCTGCAGCTCGGTCCATACGGTGCCCGGCGTCATATTGATCAGGCAGGACAGCGTCGCAAGGCCGTGGGGATTACGCAGGTCGAGGGGAATGCGGATGAACTGCGAGTTCAGGTTCGCATAGTCTGCGAACAGGATGACGCGGCTGACGTTGAGGCAGGAGCGCACCACCTCGACCGAGGCGGAACCCAGCAGGCGCAGCGCGATCAGGGGCTTGCGCATGCGCGGGTAGCCGAGCGGATTGAGGTGGCGCGTCAGGATTGGCCCGGCAACGCCCAGGATCGCGCCGAGCAGCACGTGGCCCGGGTACAGGGTCTGGTTCAGCAACAGCCACAGGCCGCACAGCGCCAGCGACACGAACGGGTAAGGTAACCAGCGCGTCATGGCGCCTCCTGGGGCGAGAGGGTCGATGGCGCCAGGCCGGGCGCCGATCCCGGTCCCGGCACGGTGGGCTCGGACAGCACGCGGCCGATGTAGGAACCCGGACGGTGGATGTCGTCGCTGGCGCGCGCCAGGTAGCCGAACAGCGATTCGGCCTGCACCGTCATCAGCACCGACAGGCCGAGCAGCAGCATGATCGGCGCGACCTCGGAGCGGTGCACCTTGGGCGGCTCGGTCGCGCCGCTGGCCCAGAAGGTGCGCACGCCGAAGCGCATCATCGAGATTACGGTGATCAGGCCCGACAGGATGATCAGGACCATCAGCGCCCAGCCGGCGGGCGGTATCGCGGCGCTGCCGCCGATCGCGCCGGCGCCGTCGATGTGCGGATTGAGCAGCGCATGGAACATGCCGAACTTGGCCACGAAACCCGACAGCGGCGGCAGGCCGGCGATCATCAGCGCGCAGGCGGCGAAGGCCAGCGACACGAAGGCCATCGCGGCCGGCACGCCGCGCCCGGTCGGTTCGTCCGGCGCATCCTCGACCGCGAACGCTTCCATGGTCAGCGCCAGCATCGCCGAGCGCGGGGTGCGGATGCGGTCGATCAGTTCGATCAGCAGCAGGAAGGCGGCCACCGCGATGGTGGAGCCGATCAGGTAGTAGATGCCGGCCGTGACCAGCGTCTGCTGGCCGTAGCCGATCACCGCCAGCAGGGTGCCGGACGAGACGATCGCGCCATAGCCCGCCATGCGGCCCGCGGTGTCGGTCGAGAGGATGCCGGCGGCGCCGAACACGATCGTCGCCATGCCGCCGTACAGCAGCGCATCGCCGCCGAAGCCGGCGGCGCCGCCCGCGTTATCCGAGAAGATCAGCAGCCACAGGCGCAGAACCACATAGGCGCCGACCTTGGTCATCAGGACCAGCATCGCCGCCACCGGCGGCGAGGCCGCGGCATAGGTGGTGGGCAGCCAGAAGCCCAGCGGCCACATGGCGCCCTTGGTCAGGAAGGCCAGCGCCATGACGGTGGCGCCGACCTTGAACAAGGCCAGTTCCTCGCCCGCCAGCAGCGGCACCCGCGCGGCCAGGTCGGCCATGTTCAAGGTGCCGGTGGTGGCGTAGGTCAGGGCGATGCCGATCAGGAACAGCAGGGCGGCGGCCAGGTTGATCGCGATGTACTGCATGCTGGCGCGGATGCGTTCGGCGTTATACCCGTGCAGCACCAGGCCGTAGGACGCGGCCAGCATCACCTCGAAGAACACGAACAGGTTGAAGATGTCGTGCGTCAGGAAGGCGCCATTGATCCCCATGAGTAGGAACTGGAACAGCGTGTGGTAATGCACGCCGATCCGGCCCCAGCGGGTGCGGGTGAAGTGCAGCGAGGCCAGGCCCAGTACTGCGGTCAGCAGCAGCATCAGCGCCGACAGGCGGTCGGCCAGCAAGGCAATGCCGAACGGCGCGCTCCAGTTGGCCGCAAGGTAGATGCCCATGCCGCCCTGCCAGTGGCCGCCGTCGGTCATGAAGACCAGCGCCAGCGCCGTGGCCAGGAGCCCGAGCAGCGCGGCGTAGCTGAGCCAGTACTTGAGGCGATGCCAGCCCTGCGTCAGCGGGGCCAGGGCGGCGCCGACCAGCAGCGGCAGCAATACCGGCACCAGGATCAGGTGCTGGGTCCAGTGCAAACTCATAATTCAGGCTCCTTGCCATCCACGTGGTCGGTGCCGGTCAGGCCGCGCGAACCGATCATGACAACCAGGTACAGCGCGGTGGTGGCAAAGCCGATGACGATCGCCGTGAGCACCAGGGCTTGCGGCAGCGGGTCGGCCAGGACGGCAGGGTCGGGCGTGCTGCCGGCGGGGGTGAGCGGCGGAGCGTCGACCCACAGGCGGCCCATGACGAAGATGAACAGGTTGACGGCGTAGGACATCAGCATCAGGCCGGCCAGCACCTGGAAGCTGCGCGGACGCAGTATCAGCCAGATGCCGGAGCCGAACACGATGCCGATGGCGAGCGAGATGACGAGCTCCATCAGTAGATCTCCTTGGCGGGCGGGATGGTGGCGCGCGTGGCGTCGGCCGCCGCGCGGTGGCTGCGCAGCGACTGGTGGGCCAGCGCGACGAGGGTCAGCATGGTGGAACCGACCACCACCAGGAACACGCCCAGGTCGAATACGAAGGCGCTCGGGATGTGGATCTCGTCCAGGATCGGCAGGGTGACGTGCGCCGTATGGCTGGTCAGGAACGGATAGCCGAGGAACCAGGCGCCGATGCCGGTGAAGGCGGCGCAGGCCAGTCCCCAGGCGATCCAGCGGTGCGGGCGCAGGCGCAGGTGCGACTCGACCCAGTCGGTGCCGGCCACCATGTACTGCACGATCAGCGCGGTGGCGAAGATCAGGCCGGCCACGAAGCCGCCGCCGGGCAGGTTATGGCCGCGCATGAAGAAGTAGGCCGCCATCACGCCCATCACCGGCAGCAGCATGCGCAGGTACACCGCCGGCACCATCAGGTAGCCGGTGCCGGCCTGCTCGGCCGGGGTCTGGGTGACGGCCGGATCGACGTCGCTGGCCTGCTGCACCGGAATCGCGATGCTTTCGGTGGCCGGGCGGAAGCGGCGCAGCAGCGCATACACGGTCAGGGCGACCGCCGACAGCACGGTGATCTCGCCCATGGTATCGAAGCCGCGGAAGTCGACCAGCAGCACGTTGACCACGTTCGAGCCGCCGCCTTCGGTCAGGGCGCGCAGCACGAAGAACTCGCCGATCGAGGGCGGCGGTGTGCGCACCAGGATCGCATAACTGGCCGCGGCGATGCCGAGGCCCCCGGCGGCGGCGATGAAGCCGTCGCGCCCGCGCCGCAGCCAGGTGCTGGCCGGCGCGCGCTCCTTGAGGCCGGCCGGCGCGAAGCGCGGCGGCAGCCAGCGCAGGCCGAGCAGGATCAGCACCGTGGTCACGGTCTCCACCATCAACTGGGTCAGCGCCAGGTCGGGCGCGGACAGCCAGAGGAAGGTGACGCTGGTGACCGCGCCGGTCCCGCCGACCAGCACCAGGGCCGCCAGGCGGTGGTACTTGGCCTTGTAGGCTGCGCCCAGGGCGCAGCCGGCGCCGATGATCCACAATACGGCGAACAGCGGGTCGAGCGATTGCACGCTCAGCGGCGGGATGGCGGGCAGCGGATCGACCAGCAGCAGCGGCGCGGCGACCATGATGGCCATCAGAACCAGCAGTTGCGGCTGCAGGCGGCGGGTGCCGGTCCAGCGGATCAGCGCGTTGGCGCCGACTGACAGCGCGAGCATGGTGTTTTCGTAGGCTTGGGCGCCTTTCAGGCGGTGCAGCACCGGCACCCGGGTGCGCTCGCGCAGGTCATGGCGGCGCCACAGCACCCAGTACAGCAGGCCGCCCAGCACCAGGGCGGCGCCGCTCATTCCGAGCGCCAGGTTGAAGCCGTGCCAGATCGCCAGGTCGTACTGGGGCATGGCCGCGCCCAATACGGAGCTCGAAGCGACCGCCAGCACGTCGCCAACCACGCGCTCGGGCATGATGCCGACCGCGACGCACAACACCACCAGGCATTCGACCGGGAAGCGCATCCAGCGCGCCGGTTCGTGCGGTTCCTGCGGCAGATCCTTCGCCAGCGGGCCGAAGAACACGCTGATGAAGCGCAGCGAATAGGCGACGCTGAAGATGCCCATCGCCACCGCCACGTAGGACAGGGTCCAGTTGTCGCTGCCGCCCACGTGGGCGGTCTCGGCGAAGAACATCTCCTTCGACAGGAAGCCGTTGAGCAGCGGCACCCCGGCCATCGAGGCCGAGGCCACGATCGCGAGCGCGGCCGTCACCGGCATCGCGCGTCGAAGCCCACGCAGCACGCGCATGTCGCGGGTGCCGGTCTCGTGGTCGACGATGCCCACCGCCATGAACAGCGAGGCCTTGAAGATCGCATGGTTCATGATGTGGAACACCGCCGCCACCACCGACAGCGGGGTGCCGATGCCGAGCAGGCAGGTGATCAGGCCGAGGTGGCTGATGGTCGAGTAGGCCAGCAGCCCCTTCATGTCGTTCTGGAAGATCGCGAAGAGCGAGGCCAGCGCCAGGGTGGTGGCGCCGGCGCCGACGACGATCCAGGTCCATTCCGGGGTGCCGCCCAGCGCCGGGTACAGGCGCGTGAGCAGGAACACCCCGGCCTTGACCATGGTGGCCGAGTGCAGGTAGGCCGATACCGGGGTGGGCGCCGCCATCGCGTGCGGCAGCCAGAAGTGGAAGGGGAATTGCGCGCTCTTGGTCAGCGCGCCGAGGGCGATCAGCACCAGCGCCGGTACGTACAGCGCGTGCGCGCGGATCTGGTCGCCGGCCGCCAGCACGGCCTCGAGCTCGTAGCTGCCGACGATGTGGCCGATGGTGAGCACGCCGGCCAGCAGGCACAGGCCGCCGGCAGTGGTGACGGTGAAGGCCATGCGCGCGCCGCGGCGCGCGTCGTTACTCTCCTGCCAGTAGCCGATCAGCAGGAAGGACGTGAGGCTGGTGAGCTCCCAGAACACGACCAGCTGGATCAGGTTGCCCGACAGGACCACGCCCATCATCGAGCCCATGAAGGCCAGCATATAGGCGAAGAAGCGGGCGACCGGATCGCGCTTGGACATGTAGTAACGCGCGTACAGGATCACCAGCAGGCCGATGCCGAGCACCATGATCGAGAACAGCCAGGCCAGGCCGTCCATGCGGATGATGACGTCGAGGCCGAACATCGGCAGCCAGCTGTGGCGCGACAGCAGCACCTCGCCGGCGTCGAGCCTGGTGAACTGGGAGATGGCGAAGATGAGGGCTAGCAGGGTAAACGCGCCGGCCGCGATGGCGGGACGGTTGCGCGACCCATTGGGAAGGCAGGCGGAAACGAAGGCGCCGGCGAAAGGAAGAAGGACGAGCAGGATCAGTGGCAGTGAGGTCATCGACATCATCCTTCGGGGCAGTGCGACATGTAGCGGCGCGCGCAGAGGCGCAGGGCGATTTCAGGTTTTTTCATTCTCATCTTCTTCTCCAGGGCGCGCAGGGGGGCGCACAAGCAGCGTGTCGCACACGACTGCCTGCAGCAGGTACTCACTGCGGCTACCGGTCAGGAGGCGCATCAGCGCCGATTCTTCATGCAGGCCAAGGACGACCAGATCGATACTATTATCCACTACATGGCGCGCCAGCCGGGAAGCGGGTTCGCCTTCGCCGATCACCGGGTCGAGCAGCGCGCGCGCGCCGGGCGGCAGCGCACAGCCGTCCAGGAAGCTGGCCAGCTGTGCGCGCGGCGGCGCATCCGGCGCCAGGACGTCGGCATCATGGGCATGGAACACGGCGATGCGGCGTCCGGGGAACAGCCTGGCCGCCGTTTCCAGCGCCAGGCGTGACGCCGGCGTGAAGTCGGTCGCGACCATGATGCGGCGGTAGGGGCCGCGCACGCGCTGGCGCACCACCAGCAGCGGCTGCGCCAGGCCGCGCGCCAGCTTTTCGACGGTGGAGCCGAGCAGCAGGTCGCCCAGGCTGTCGTGTTGCGAGGCGCCGGCGACCACCATCGCGCCGGGCAGGGTGGCGGCGGTGTCGAGGATGGCGCCGGCGGCGGCGCCGGACGCGAAGCGCTGGGTGGCGTCCAGGTGCGAGCCGGCGAACTCGCGCGCGAATTCCTCGCGCGCCGCGCTTTCCTGCTGCGCGCGTCCGGCATCGCCGTCGTGCCATGGGAGCACGTCGCCGGGCGCCTGGGGTGCATCGTGCACCGTCAGGACCAGCAGCGGTATGGAAAATTCATCGGCCAGCTGCTTGGCGCGTTCGAGTGGCCGGTCGCAGCGGGCGCTCAGGTCCGTCGCAAGCAACAATCCGGGGGGCGTAGTCGGGCTAGGGTCTGGCATGCGCCGCCTCATGGAAAGTCTTTTCGGAAGGCGACACTCTACCGTAGTTGACGGCCTGACTACAACGCGTTTCTTCAGTTATCTTGAATTTACTTCGGATAACTCCGGGTGCAGTGCAGCATTTTCGCGCAACGTCGACCGACTGCCGGTAACACGAATAGGGGGGATGGGCGCCCCCCGATCAGGGATGGGCTTCGGCAGGGCCTTGGCCGACAATGTCCGAAAGGAGAATCCCCGATGAGTAAATACCTTCGCCGCGGCGTCCTGGCGCTGGCGGCATGCGCCGCCGGCGCCCAGGCCCAGACCAGTGTCCAGCTCTACGGCCGCCTGAACGTCGCGGCCGAGTACGTGACGGCGTCCGCCACCGCCGACGGTCCGCGCCTGAGCCAGCAACGCCTGTCGAACAACCGCTCGGTGCTGGGCTTTCGCGGCAGCGAAGACCTGGGCGGCGGGATGAGCGCCATCTTCCAGGTCGAGGGCACGCTGTCGCTCGACACCGGCGCCGGCGAACTCGCGCGGCGCGACACCCGGGTCGGCCTCGACGGCGGCTTCGGCACGCTGTTCGCGGGCCACTGGGCGACCGCCTACAACAGCGCCACGGCCAGCCTGGATCCCTTCTATCCGACCACCGCCGGCTATATGAGCATCATCGGCAACGGCGCGGGGGCGGCGGTCGACAATGTGAGCAACCTGTCGTCGTTCGACCGGCGCCAGGCCAATTCGGTCCACTACTGGAGCCGGCCGTGGAAAGGGCTCGGCCTGCGCCTCACGCATGGCCTGGCCGAGGAACGGCCGGCCAGCGGCGCGAAACCATCCCTGACGTCGGCCGCAGCGGTCTACGAGCAGGGCCCGTGGTATGCCGCGCTGGCATACGAGCGGCACCATGAGTACCAGGGGCCGGGGTTGCGCGACAGCGGCGCCAAGCTCGCCGTGGCGCGGCGCTTCGGCGACACCCGGGTGGCGCTGCTCGCCGAGCGCCTGGAATACGAGACGGCGGGCGGCGACCTGGATCGCAACGCCATCTACATCTCGGTCAGCCACCAGATGGGCGCGCATGGCCTGCGCATCGGCGTGGCGCGCGCCGGCGACGGCAAGGGCGCGCGCGGCAGCCGGATCGGCTTCATCCGCGGCGGGGCCGATACCGGCGCCACCCACGTCACGGTCGGCTACGACTACGCGCTGTCGAAGCGCACCGCCCTGTATGCCTACGCGACCCACCTCGACAACGAGGCCAACGGCGGCTACGACTTCGCGATCAACGGCCTGGGCGCGGCGCCCGGCGCGTCCCTGAAAGGCGCTGCGCTGGGCCTGCGCCACAGCTTCTGATGCCAGGCGCATGACGATTGCCCGGCGCCTGCCGGGGCGCTACACTTGGTCATCCCGTCATCCGTACGGGAACTCAACCAAGGGGAAGCCGATGAAAGCGTGGTTCGTGGCAGTCGTCTCGATGGTCCTGGTCAGCTGTGCGGGCGCGCCGCGCGGCGCCGCTCCTGCTTCTGCTTCTGCTCCTGCTCCTGTCCCAGGTTTTGCCGACCGCGACATCGAGGCCCTGATGGCGCGCGGGAAGGTGGCAGGTCTGGCGCTGGCGGTGATCGACGGCGGCCAGGTGACCAGGGTGTCGACTTACGGCAAGCGCAACCTCGAGCGCGGCCTGCCGCTGGAGCCCGACACCGTCATGTACGGCGCCTCGCTGACCAAGACCGCCTTCGCCTACCTGTTGCTGCAGCTGGCGAGCGAAGGCCGGCTCGATCTCGATGCGCCGCTCACGAAGCTGCTGCCCAAGCCGCTGCCCGACTACCGCAAGGGCGAGCGCCGGGACTTCAGCGACCTGGCCGGCGACGAACGCTGGCGCCAGCTCACGCCGCGCATCCTGCTCACGCACGCGGGCGGCTTCGCCAACTTCCGCTGGCTCGAGCCGGACCGGAAGCTGCGCTTTCACTTCGACCCCGGCGCGCGTTATGCCTATTCGGCCGAAGGCATGTACATCCTGCAGCTGATCGTCGAGGAAGGCCTGGGACTGGATGCGGGACGCGAGATGCAGGCGCGCGTGTTCGACCGCCTCGGCATGCGCAACACCAGCATGCAGTGGCGCCCGGATTTCGCGGCCAACCTGGCCGACGGCTATACGCTGGAGGGCAGGATGGAGCCGCACGACCAGCGTAGCGCCGTCACCGCCGCCGGCTCGATGGACACCACGATCGCCGACCAGGCGCGCATGTGGGCCGCGATCGCGCGCGGCGATGGCCTGAGCCCCGAGATGCGCGCCGAGATGGTGCGCCCGCAGCTGCCCATCCTGAGCGCCGGCCAGTTCCCGACCCTGGTGTCGCGGCCGGGCGCGCCGGTGCCGCATCTGGCGGCCGGCCTGGGCGTGGTCACCTTCCGGGACCGCAGCGGCGCCGGCTGGTTCAAGGGCGGGCACAACGACAGCACCGGGAATATGGCGATCTGCCTCGAGGCGGGCCGGCGCTGCGTGGTGATGTTGTCCAACGACGTGCGCGCAGAGCGCATTTTCCCCGACATCGCGCGCCTGGCGCTGGGCGAGAACGACATGCCGTGGGGCTGGGAGTACGGCTGGTACGGGAGCGCGGCGCAGCCTTGACGGATTTCCGGCGGGCATTCGTGCAATCCTGACAAGCCGGGGCTGGTAGGATGGGCGCCTGCCCATGAAAACGGTCCTGACCACGCCCGCCATTGCTGCAGCCGCCGCGATTAGCTGCCTGCTCCTCTCCATTGCCGCGCTGGCCGGATGGGGGCTGCATTCGCCTGCGCTGATCGGCGCCGGAATCGGGTCCCCGCAGATGTACCCGCTCACCGCGGCCGGTTTCGTGTGCGCGGTCGCCAGCATCCTGCTGCAGCTGCATCCGGCGCGCCCGATCGCGCGCGCCGGCCGCGTGCCCGCCGTGCTGGTGCTGGCGTTCGGCATCGGTTGCGCCGCGATGCGCCTTGCCGATTGGGCTCCGGCCCCGCTATCGCTGGGCATGCGCGCCGCGTCCAATGCCTGGAGCGTGCCGGCGTCGCTCACCGGGGGACTGTTCGCCGTGCTCGGCGCCAGCCTGGCCCTGGCAAGCGTGCGCCGCACGGTCGGCGTGGCCCAGGCCCTGGCCGCCGGCGTGCTGCTGTTCTCCCTGCTGACACTGGCCAGTTTCGCCGTCGAAGACACGATCCTGTACCAGCTGCTGCCAGGACGCGGCACCTCGCTGCGCACCGCGCTGGCCTTCATGCTGGCGGCGAGCGCGGTGCTGGCGCTGCGGCCAGGCCAGGGCGTGATGGCGGCGCTGGCCAGTTCCACGCCCAGCAGCCGCACCCTGCGCCGCCTGTTGGTGCCGCTGGTGCTGGCCCCGATCGCCCTGGGCATGGTCGCCACCGCCGCGGTGCGCGCCGCCGACCCGGGCATCGACCAGACCACCATGATCTGGCTGTTCGTGTGGGGCCTGCTGGTGATCCTGATCGCCGTGGTATGGCGCTTCGCCTACCAGCTGTACCGCCAGGACCTGACGCGTGGCCTGGCCGAGCGCGAACGCAACGAGGCGCTGCAGGCGCTGCACCTGGCGGACGAGCGCAAGAACGAGTTCCTGGCGATGCTGGCGCACGAGCTGAGGAATCCGCTGGCGCCGATCAGCACCGCGGCCGGCCTGCTCAGGAGCGTCTACGCGACCGACCCGGGCGCGGTGCGGCGCACCAGCGAGATCATCGCGCGCCAGGTCCAGCACATGGTGCACCTGGTCGACGATCTGCTCGACGTGTCGCGCGTCACGCGCGGCATGATCGAACTCCAGCGCGAACAGGTCGACCTGCGCCAGGTGGTCGGCGCTGCCATCGAGCAGGTGCAGCCGCTGCTCGAGGCCAAGCGCCAGCGGCTGCGCATCGAATTGCCCGATAGCCGGCTGATGGTCGAGGGAGACGCCAAGCGCCTGATCCAGGTGCTGGCCAACCTGGTCAACAATGCCGCGAAATACACGCCCGACGAAGGCAGCGTGCTGGTCACGGCGCGCATCCAGGGCGATGACGCGGTCCTGCAGGTGCGCGACGACGGCATCGGCATCGCTCCCGAACTGCTGCCCGATATCTTCGGCCTGTTCACCCAGGCCCGGCGCACGCCGGACCGGGCCGAGGGCGGGCTGGGCCTGGGACTGGCGCTGGTCAGGAACCTGGTCGAGCTGCATGGCGGGCGGGTGCGCGCCGACAGCGCCGGGCCGGGCCACGGCAGCACCTTTACCGTGACCCTGCCGCACCTGAAGGAAGCGCCGGCGCCCGCGGCCATGGCGGCCATGGCGGGGCATGCGCGCGGCGCCGCCCTATCGAGCCTGCTGGTGGTGGACGACAATGTCGATGCGGCGGCCTCGCTGGCGCTGCTGCTGCAGGCCGAGGGCTACCGGGTGGAGGTCGAGCATGCCCCGCAAGGCGCGCTGCGCCGCGTGCTCGACCATGCGCCCGACGCCTGCATCCTCGACATCGGCCTGCCCGGGATGGACGGCCGCGAGCTGGCGCGCCGCATCCGCGCGGGCTTGAAAGAGCGCACGCCGCTGCTGATCGCGCTCACCGGCTACGGCAGCGACGCCGACCGCCAGGCCGCGCTGGATGCCGGCTTCGACCATTACCTGGTCAAGCCGGCCAGTATGCGGCAGCTCGCGGCGCTGCTGGCGGATCAGGCGTCGGCCGGGTAGCGCAGGCCGATCTGCTTGCGGATCGCGTCGAGCAGACCCATGATGGCCAGCGTGTCGTCGTGGGTCATCGCCGGATGCTCGAGCAGGCCGTCGCGCAGGCACTGGCCCGCGGCGATCGCTTCATGGGTATAGCCGTTGCCGAGCCAGGGTGTCGAGATCGTGCGCGACGGGCCGTCCAGCAGGTCGACCGTGACGCTTTCGGCCATGTGGAACATGCGGTGCATGCGCACGCTGCCAAGCGTGCCCGAGACCACCAGTTCGCTCGGCGCGCGCGCCCGCAGCGAGCAGCTGCAGACCGACAGGGTGCCGCCAACGTGACGCATGGTGAAGGCGGTGGTGAGGTCGACGCCGGTCTCGCCCATGATGGCCTGGGCCTGCACCGTCTCGACCCGGCCCAGCAGGGCGCAGGCGATCGACAGCGGATAGATGCCGAGGTCGAGCAGGGCGCCGCCGCCCAGGCTCGGGTCGTTGACACGGTGCGCCGGATCGGGCGTGGCCGAGAAGCCGAAGTCGGCGTGCAGCTGGGTCACGGCGCCGATCTCGCCGGATTCGATGATGCGCCTGACTTCGCCGAGCGCCGGCATGAAGCGGGTCCACATCGCCTCCATCAGGAACAGGTTTTTCGCGCGCGCCAGGGCCACGACTTCGCCGGCTTCGCGCCGGTTCATCGCGAACGGCTTCTCGCACAGCACGGCCTTGCCGCCGCGCAGGGCGAGAAGGGCATTGGCCGCGTGCATCGGGTGCGGGGTGGCGATGTAGACGATGTCGACATCGGGGCAGGCCACCAGTTCTTCATACGAACCGAACGCCAGCGGCGCTTCGAAGGCGCCGGCGAAGGATACGGCGCCCTCGATGCTGCGCGAGCCGACCGCGGCCAGCACGGCGTCGGGCGTGCTGCGCAGGCCGGCCGCGAAATCGCGCGCGATGCGGCCGGTACCGAGGATGCCCCAGCGGATGATGCGCGTCATGGCCGTTCTCCGATATGCAGATGGTCTTTCAGGGCAGCCACTACCAGCGCGTGGTCGTCCGCGCCGGGCAGGCCCGAGGCCGTGACCGTGCCGACCGCGCCGCGGCCGCGCACGACGATCGGATAGGCGCCGCCGTGGGCCGCGTAGTCGCGCATGTCGAGGCCGGGCAGCTTGTCGTGGTCGCCGCCGGCCTGGCGCACTTCGTGATGCGTGTAGAAGGAGCTGTGGCCGGTACGTTTCACCAGGTTGTTCTTGCGCCGGATCCAGTCGGCGTGGTCGGGCGAGGCGCCCGGCATCGCCTGCGCGAACAGGACTTCATCGCCCAGCCTGATCTCGACCGTGACCGGCCGGCTGGCGCCGCGTGCCCGCGCGACGAGGCCGGCGCCGAGGGCGGCTGCGGTGTCGCGGTCGAAGCGGTCGAATTGCAGCAGCTTTTCTTCGCGCAAGAGAAAGTCGAGCGAGACGGTGGGTTCCTGGTTCATGGTCGATGGCGTAAGGACGGACAGCGCCGCGCTGACATAGACCAGCGGCGCATTCCAGTTGATGGCGACTTCGTTGGCGGCGTAGCTGCAATCGTGGTCGATCCAGGACAGCGCTGGCAGCTTGCTCGGGTAGGGCGGGCATTCCTTCGCGTCCTGCTGCCCGGGATTCGGGCCGCCGGACAGCCAGCCCGGCACCGGCGCCTCGACGCCGTCGGCCATCGAGGGACGGTGGTGCGGGTGCATGACGGGCCGCGCGCCGATGCCGGTGACGAAGGAGCGGCCGGTGGGGTTGCGGCCCAGGACGTAGTCGAGGCTCGATTGCGCCGCTTGCAGGTAATCCGGATTCGGCTCGAGGCGATACGCCTGCAGCAGCATCATGCCCTGGTTCAGGACCACGGCATTGCTGCCCCAGACGAAATCGGCGGGTCGCATCGCGAGGCGGTAGCCGCTGCTGCGCCATGTCGTTGCCAGCTGCGCGGCCAGGCCGTCGATGCGGCGCGCGATCAGGGCGCGGTCGAGGCCGGGCGCCAGGCGCGCGCGATGGTGGGCCAGCGACATCCAGCCCAATGCCGCGACATTGCCCCAGGACGGCGTGGACAGCGGCGCATCGTGTTGCATCAAGGCCGTGGCGTAGCGCGCGTCGCCGGTGGCGATGAACAGCTCGGCCGCGGCCCAGGCGAATTCGTCGCCCAGTGTCGCGTCGCCGTATTCGCCGGTGGCGACGTCCTTCGGGTTCTTGAAGACGGCGTCGGGATGCGCCTCGGCCCAGCGCCAGGCCGCCTGCGCCGCCGCGAGCATGCGCGCCGGCATGCCGGGCCACTTGTCTTCGTGCGGCGCCAGCACGCGGCTGGCAGTGGCCATGGTGGCTGCGAAGTCGAGCGCCGCGGCCGTGCTCTTGGCGACCACGTAGCGCGGCGTGCCCGAAACCGCGTGCGGCATCGCGATGCCGTCGAAGCGCAGGTTGGTGAGCTTGTGGTACACGCCGCCATCCTGCGGATCCTGCATGGTGAGCATCCATGCGAGGTTCCACATCGCCTCGTCGAGGATGTCGGGAATGCCGTCGCCCGACTCCGGGATGCCGGTATCCTGCCTGAAGAAGGCCGGGAAGTGCTCGAAGGCGGCCAGCAGCGTATAGGTCGCGATGCCCGAATTGACCACGTATTTATTGTAGTCGCCGGCGTCGTACCAGCCCTTGGGGCTGGACAGCACCGTGCCCTCGGGGCGCGCCGGGGAGGCGGCGGACGCATGCACCGCGACCCTGTCGTCGGGATGCCCGGCCGGGCGGGCCCAGGGCCCGGCATAGCGCGGGTCGAGCGCGATCGCGCTGCGGTTGAAGTAGAAGGCCTTGAGCGCTGCCTTGTTCAAGGCGCGGTAGGCGTCGGCGTCCACCGTGAACGGATCCGACGGCGCGAGCCCGGCCATCCTGATGCGGTAGGTGCCCGGTAGCGTGAGCGCGCTGAAATCGAGCACCCGCACCGTTTCGCCGGACGGTTCCCAGCGCAGAGCGGCGCCGGCCGTTCCCTTGAATGCGGTCTTGCCGTCGGCGCCGACGACCTCGAATCCGCCGGCCTGCTGCGCCACCACGGCCAGTTTCCGCGCCTGCGGCAGGAAGCCGACCCCGTTGACCTTGATCGGCTGGGCCGACGCCGCGCCTGCCGCCATGCACAACAGCGCCAGTGGCAGGCGCTTCATGCCGGCACCGTCTTGCCGTCGGCGTCCGGCGCCGGCTTCGGCTGGCTGCCGTCGTCGTGGTAGAACGGCGCGAACCAGGTGGCCAGGAAGGACGGGATGGTCGCGACCATCACCAGCGCGAAGTAGGCGACATACCCCATCATCTCCTGCAGGTGGCCGCTGATCACGCCGGTGACCATGCCGCACAGGCCCATCAAACCGGTGCCGAAGGCGTAGTGGGTGGTCGTGTACTTGCCCGGCGCCAGCTGCTGCATCAGGTAGATCATGAAGCCGACGGCGCCGAAGCCGAAGAAGAATTTCTCGATCGCGACGCCGAGCGTGACCAGCACCAGGTTCGATGGCATATAGATCGCCATCACCAGGAAGGTGATGTTGGGGATGTTGATCGCGCAGCACAGCACGAGCAGCGTCGCCTTCAGCCCCCGCCTGGCGACGTACAGCCCGCCCAGCAGCGAACCGACCAGCACCGCGGCCAGGCCGTAGGTGCCGTAGATCAGGCCCAGCATCTCGTTGGACAGGCCCAGGCCGCCCTTCGAGGCCGGGTCGACCATGAAGAAGGGACCGATCTTTTCCAGCAGGCCGACGCTGAAGCGGAACAGGAAGGCAAACGCGATCATGCGCCATACGCCGCGCTTCTGGAACAGGGTGACGAAGGCGTCGAGCAGGATGCGGCCGGCGTCCTTGACGCTGGCCGGCGTATCGGCCGCGCGCGCGCCTTCCGGCATCGTGCGCCAGTGCCACAGCGCCATCAGCAGGGTCAGGCCGCCGACCAGCAGGAAGATGATGCGCCAGGCGTCGATCCAGTCGGGGCCGAACACGGCCGGATCGTGGCCGAACACGCTGGTATGCAGGTAGCCGCTCAGGTAGACCATGCCGCCAGCGGCTACGATCGGGCCGATATTCCACGACAGGCTCTGGATGCCGCAGTACAGCGACTGCGCGCGCGCATCGAGCGAGGTGACGTAGACGCCGTCGCTGGCGATGTCCTGGGTGGCGCCGATGAAGGACAGGGCGAAGAAGATCGCCATCAGGAAGGTCATGTAACCGGGCAGCTCCATCAGCAGCGCGACCCCGGCGAAGCCGGCCCCGATCGCGGCCTGCGCGCTGAGCACGAAGAATTTCTTGGTGCGGTACATCTCGACGAAGGGCGCGAACAGCGGCTTGACCGTGTACGCCAGGATCAGGAGGCTCGAATACTGGGCGGCGCGGCCATTGTCCATGCCGAGGTTCTTGAACATGATGGCGGTGACGCTGGTGAGCATCACGTAGCCGAGCGCCATCGTGAAGTAGCCGGTCGGCACCCACAGCAGCGGCGAGGCGGCTTTACGCATGGGCTGCCTCCGTGCGCGCACGTGCTGCGCTCGCGCGGCCTTGCGCGAGATGATCGGCCAATATCGCCGAAGCGCCCTGCAGGGCCGGATACGGCGCCGTGATCAGCCAGGTCGGGATGCGCGCGGTGAATTCGCTGAAGCGGCCCTTGCGCTCGAAGCGCGGGCGGAAGGGCGAGGCGACGAAATAGGCGCCCAGGCGCGGCACCACGCCGCCGCCGATATAGATACCGCCGCGCGCGCCGAGCGTCACGGCCAGGTTGGCCGCCACCGTGCCCAGCATGCCGCAGAAGCAGTCGATCGCTTCCAGCGACAGGGCATCGCCGCCGGACAGGCCGCGGTTCACGATGTCGGACGGCGACAGCGCCATGTCCTGCGCCATCCCGCGGCTCGCGGCCAGCGCTTCGCGGATCAGCACCAGGCCGGGGCCGGAGACGAAGCGCTCGGCCGAGACATGGTCGTAGCGCTGCCAGGCATGGCGCAGCACGGTCACTTCGCGCTCGTCGAGCGGGGAGAAGGCGACGTGGCCGCCTTCGCTGTTCAGGGGAATCCAGCGCTCGCCGCTCGGCACCAGGCCGGAGACGCCGAGACCCGTGCCGGCGCCGACCAGGCCGATGGCGCCGCCGGGGAGCGTCGCGCCGCCGCCGACTTGCGCCAGGTCGCCGGGCCGCAGCGTCGGCAGCGACATCGCAAGCGCCGTGAAGTCGTTCACCACCAGCAGCGTGTCCAGGCCCAGCGCGCGGCGCGCGGCCTCGATCGAGAACGCCCAGTGGTGGTTGGTCATGCGGATGGCGTCGCCGGCCACCGGATTGGCGATCGCGATCACCGCATGGCGCACCCGCGCGTTGGCCCCCGCGAGGTAGCAGCGCACCGCGTCCTCGAAGCGGGAATGGTCGGCGCAGGCCAGGGCCTGCACGGCCTGCACCGCGCCAGGCGCCGGCTCGAGGGCGAAGCGCGCATTGGTGCCGCCGATATCGGCCAACAGGCGCGGGCCGTCGGGATAGGGATGGTTCTGCATGTCTCCTCCTTGCCGCCTTGTTTTTTTATGCGATCAAGTCTTGATGCGGTTGGCGATGAATTCGCGATACCACAGCGCGCTGTCCTTTAGGGTGCGCTGCTGGGTCGCGTAGTCCACGTGCACGATGCCGAAACGCTTGGCGTACCCTGAATTCCACTCGAAGTTGTCGAGCAGGCTCCAGAGGAAATAACCTTGCACGTTAACGCCGGCGTCCATCGCCTGCTTCAGCGCGGCCAGGTGGCCGCGCACGTAGGCGATGCGGGCCGGGTCGTGGACACGGCCATTCTCCACCACGTCGGGATTGGCCATGCCGTTCTCGGTAATGTACACCGGCGGCAGGTCGGGGTACTCGGCTTTCAGCTTGACCAGCAATTCGGGCAGGCCTTCCGGGAAGATCTCCCAACCCATGTCGGTGACCCCGTGGCGCGCCGGCGCCGGCACCGGCGGGTTGGCGGCGCTGCACCAGCTGCGGAAATAATAGTTCGAACCGAGGAAGTCGATCTTCTGCCTGATGATGTCGAAGTCGCCGTCGCGGACCTGCGGCGCGTTGGCGCCATGTCCGCGCAGGGCCAGTTCGGGATAATGGCCCTTGAAGATCGGGTCCATGAACCACTGCACCGAGCGCGCGTATTCGAATTCGGCCATGGCGCGGTCCTCGGGGGAATCGGTGGCCGGGTCGGCGGTCCACTGGTTCAGGACGATGCCGAGTTTCGCCGCGCTGCCGACGTCGCGCATGGCGCGCATGGCCAGGCCGTGCGACAGCAGCAGGTGGTGCGAGACCTGGATCGACTGCCGCAGGTCGGCCACGCCCGGCGCGAACTGGGCGTTGCCATAGCCCAGGTTGGCCGTGCACCAGGGTTCGTTATGGGTGGCGATGGCCTCGATGCGGTTGCCGAAACGGCGCGCGACCTCGTGGGCGTAATCGGCGAAGCGGTGCGCGGTATCGCGGTTCAGCCAGCCGCCATCGTCCTGCAGGCCTTGCGGCAGGTCCCAGTGGTAGAGGGTAGCGTGGGGCCGGATGCCTTTCTCGGCCAGCGCGTCGAGCAGGCGGTCGTAGAAGCCGAAGCCGGCCTCGTTCCAGGGGCCCTTGCCGTCCGGCTGCACACGCGCCCAGGCCATGGAGAAGCGGTAGGCGTCCACGCCCAGCGACGCCATGATGTCGACGTCCTCGCGGTAGCGGTGGTAGTGGTCGCAGGCATTGGCGCCGTCGCTGCCGTCCTTGATGTTGGACTGGTCCTTGCAGAAGGTGTCCCAGATCGACGGGCCCTTGCCGTCGACGTCGTGTGCGCCTTCGATCTGGAAGGAGCTTGTTGCCACGCCCCAGGTGAAGTCGGATGGAAAGTCGTTAGTGAAATCGAAGTCGGGACTCTTGGTCATGTAAATCTCGGATCGCAGGCGCGGCGCAGGAAAAATGCGGGTGAAAGACAAAAAGCAGGCGCCCGATAGGCGCCTGCCGTGCTGCGGCTTAAAAATCGAAGCCGGTGTTGATGCCGACGGTGCGCGGCGGCTTGTATTGCGCCAGCCATGGGCCGAAGCCGTTGAAGGCGCTGGTCTTGATCTTCTTGTCGCTCACGTTGCGCACGAAAGCATCGACCCACCATTTGTCCTTCGCGTAGCGCAGGCCGAGGTCGGCGCTGGCGTAGGCCTTCTGGCGGTCTTCCGGTCCCAGGTCGAACACGCTCAGGCGCACTTCATCCTCGTAGCGCGCCGTGATGCGGGGCACCAGGGTGCCGCCATTGCCCAGGTAGAAGGTATGCTGGTACTGGACCGTGGTCGAGAACTTCGGTGCGTGCGGCAGCTTGTGGCCGGTGACGTCGAGGCAGTTCGAGATGCTCGGGTCGACCGTGCAGGTCGGCAGCGAATAATCGTTCGAGCCGGCGATCAGGTGGCCCAGCTTGGTGTCGAGCACCGCCAGCGAGACCGACAGGCGGCCATCCTTGGCGATACGGGCGGCGATCTCGGTTTCCAGGCCGTACACCTCGGCGCCGTCGGCGTTCTCGATGGCCAGGCCGCGGCTGCCATCCGGGAAGCTGACCGGCGAATTGAACTGGAAGTCCTTGAAGTCCATGTAGAACAGCGCGTTGTTGATGCGCAGGGCGCCGTCCAGGAAGGTGCTCTTGGAGCCGATCTCGTAGTTGGTGAGCGTTTCGGGCTGGTAGGGCAGGCCGCGGTCCTGCACGCCGCCCGACTTGTAGCCGGTCGACACGCTCGCATACACCATATTGTTGCGGTCGATGTCGTAGTTCAGGCGCACCAGGCCGGTGGCCTTGTTGTCCTTGTACTTGCCGTCGTTCGGCACGCCTGCGACATAGCCGTTGGCCGGATCGCGCGGGTCGATGTGCGGGTTGAGCGGCAGCTGCGGCGCGCTGGCGTCATAGCCCCAGGTGTAGCCGCGGCCGCCGATGTGCTCGCGGTCGTCGCGGGTATACCGCACGCCGCCGGTCAGGTGCCACTGGTCGGTGATGTTCCAGGTGGCCTGGCCGAATACGGCGGTGGTGTCGACGGTCTGCTTCGGCTGGATGAAGGAACCCTGCCAGTTCACTGCGCCGTCCGGGGTGCCCTTCATGCCGGCGATGTCGAAGCGGATGTCGTTCTTCTCGTTGCCATAATAGGCGCCGACCTGCCAGTCGATCGTGCGGGTGCCGGTCGACTGCAGCAGCAGCTCGTGGCTGTGGCTCTTGTAGTTGGAGTCGACCGTGGTGTGTTCCTGGAAGATGCCGCCGGTGGTGATCGAGGTCGGCACGACCGTGCCGCCGTCCTGGTCGAAGCGCATGTCGCCGCTGTACTTGGACCAGCCGGCCACGTATTGCAGCGCCATGTCGGGGCTGATGTCCCAACTCAGGCGGCTGCGCACGTTGTGGCTGTCGCGGTTGACCCATGGGGCGCTGTCGGACAGGGTCGACCAGTGCTTCTCGCCGGCGCGCGGGACCTGCATCAGGTTGGCGCTCGGGGTGCCGCGGTCGATGAATTTTTCGTAGGCGATGTCCCAACGCACGTTGGGGGCCAGTTGCCACAGCAGCGACAGGCGCGCCGCGCTCTGGTCCTGGGCGCTGTACTTGTCGCCGCCCGAGACGAAATGGTTCGGGTTGATCGGACGGAAACCGGCCGGGTCGGCGCCGGACGCCAGGTAGGCGGCGCGCTGCGATTCGACCGACGGGTTCTTGAAGCGCTGGTAGTCGACGTAGCCGTCGTGGCGCTCGTGCACCACGGCGAAGCGCAGCGCCGCGTTGTCGGCGACCGGGATGTTGACCGCGCCGCGCACGCCCAGGCGGTTGTAGTCGCCGATGCCGCCTTCGAGATAGCCCGAGCGGCTGTTCAGCTCCGGCTTGACGGTCTGGATGTTGACCGCGCCGACGGTGGAATTGCGGCCCCACAGCGTGCCTTGCGGGCCGCGCAGCACCTCGATGCCCTCGACGTCGAACAGCAGGGCGGTGGCGCCCTCGGCGCGCGGCGAATAGACGTTGTCGACGAAGGACGCGACTTCGGGATCGGCATATTCGGTCTTGGCGCTGTCGTTGCCGATGCCGCGCAGGGTCATGGTGGTGACGCCGTGGTCGCCCTGGGCCGTGGCCTGGAAGCCCGGCACCAGCGCCACCACGTCGAGCATGGTCTGCACGTGGTTGTCCTGCAGGGTGGCGGCATTGAGGGCGGTGACCGCAATCGGGGTGCGTTGCAGCGAGGTCGAGCGCTTGGTGGCGGTCACCTTCACTTCGGCGATCTGGCCGTTGTCGACGACGGCCGGCGGCGTGGCGGCGGCGGGCGAGGCCGGGTCGGATGCGGTCTGGGCCTGGGCGCTGCCGATGCCGGCGAGCAGTGTCAGGATGGCGAGGCGGATGGGGGTGGACGAGGAAAGTCGAACTGCGGCCCCCGCGGGCGTAGTCATGGTCATTGCTTGTCTCCGAGATCTAGTTTTATGGGCGGTGCGAGCGCTAACAGAGGATTGATGAGAAATCGATTTCACCAACTTTGAAAACGGTTTCATAGTAATTTCGTCCGTAAAAAAATGTCAATCAGTATTTTTCAACCGTGCTGCCAGGGATGTTGTGTACCGACGACGGTCGATCCATGAAACATTTTCATGGCGAGGCTATTTCCATGCTTTCCGGGTGATGGCGCGTGATATACTTCAAGCAACAATTTGCTGCGGATGAGTCCACGCGCTTCATGAAAAACGTCGAAAGCGGTACCAGCACCCTATACCAGGTCGCCCGCGCCGCCGGCGTGTCGCCCGCCACGGTGTCGCGGTTCCTGAACGGCACCGCCAAGGTGTCCGAGGACAAGCGGCGCATCATCGAGCGCGTCATCGATGAACTGAACTACAAGCCGAATCGCCTGGCGCAAAGCCTCAAGATCGGCAGCACGCGCACGATCGGGGTACTGACCCAGTCGCTCGAGAGCGGTTACTTCAACCGCGCCATGGTCGGCATCGAGGATGCGGTCAAGGCGGCCGGCTATGCGCTGCTGATCATGAGCGGCCACTGGCACGCCGACGAAGAGGCTGAACGGGTCGAACTGCTGATCGGGCGCCGCGTCGACGGTGTCGCCATCCTTACCGGGAACATGAGCGACCAGCAGATCCTCGATTTCTCCAGGCGGGTGCCGATCGTCGCCTTCGGGCGCGACGTCCAGGGCGAGCGCACCCATGGCTTTTGCCTCGACAACTACCGCGGCGCCTGCGAGGCAGTGGAATACCTGGTCGCGCAGGGCCACCGCCGCATCGCCCACATCGCCGGCCCGGACGACCACCGCGATGCGCGGGCGCGCCTGGCCGGCTACCACGACACCCTGGCCAGGCACCGGATCGAGCCGGATCCGCGGCTGGTGGTGGCGGGGGACTTCAGCGAATCGGGCGGCCTGCTGGCGCTGAACGGACTGCTGGCCGCCAACCAGCGCTTCACCGCGATCTTCGCGGCCAACGACTTGACAGCGTATGGCGCGCGGCTGGCCCTGTACCGGCGCAATATCCGGGTGCCTGAAGACATCTCGCTGGTGGGATTCGACGACCTTGAAAGCTCGATGTACACGACGCCGCCGCTGACCACCGTGCGCCAGCCCCTGTATGACGCGGGGATCGGCATCGGGCGCCGGATGCTGGCGATGCTGGCGCACGAGCAGCCCGAGGGCGAGGTGCCACAGCTGAGCCTGATCGTCAGGGAATCCGTGCGCCTGCTGTAAAGCACGGCGGCGTCCTGCGCGACGCAGTTACATCTTGTAACACAAATCGCTTGCAATTAAATCGCGAGCTATGTAATATGCTTTCCATGGCAGCGCCGAACAGACAAGCAAACGGGTCGGCGGGCCAGGGCAGCAAACCATGCATTTGCGACACATTTAGATAGCACGCTATTTAATAGCGTTTATAATATGGCGGCGATCGCCGCCGACCACAATAAGGAGTTTCATCATGGCAATCGAACAAGTTCTCTACCGTGCAAACGCCAAGGCCACTGGCGGCCGCGAGGGGCGCGCAGTCTCGTCGGACGGTGTGCTGGACGTAAAACTGACTACGCCGAAGGAACTGGGCGGCGCTGGCCTCGAAGGCACCAACCCCGAGCAGTTGTTCGCCGCCGGCTACTCGGCCTGCTTCCTGGGCGCCATGAAATTCGTCGCCGCCCGCGACAAGCTGAAAATCTCGCCGGACGTGTCGGTCGAAGGCACCGTGGGCATCGGCCCGATCCCGACCGGCTTCGGCATCGAAGTCACCTTGAAGATCAGCCTGCCAGGCGTGCCGGCCGACGAAGCGCAAACCCTGGTGGACCGCGCCCACATCGTGTGCCCTTACTCGAATGCGACCCGCGGCAATATCGACGTGACCCTGCAACTGGTCTGAGGCATTGCTCCCCCGGGCAACCGGGGGAGGCTGAAAGCCTGTCGTACGCAAGTAGCCATGATGAATAGGTAGTGCACGATTTAGTCGTGAATATAATCACCAAGCGTGCATCGCTACCGAATGATCCGTTTATGCAATGACGGCGTCCGCCGTGCTGCTAATGTGGCAGACGGCCCCTCCGCCAACCCGAACCCAACACGAAAGGAAGCACCATGAATACCCTGAGCAAAGCACTCGTCGCCGCCTCCCTGGCCCTGACCTACGGCGCCGCCGCCGCCGCCGACATCGCCCCGACCGTGGAGCGTCGCACCGCCGAATTCCTGACCGCCCTCAACTCGGGCGGCGGCAAGCCGATCGAGCAACTGTCGCCGGCGGATGCCCGCAAGGTGCTGGAAGGCGCGCAGAAGAGCGTGCAGGTGAACCTGCCCAAGGCCGACGTCTCGGACAAGGTGATCACCGTGGACGGCAAGCAGATCAAGCTGAAGATCGTGCGTCCGGCCGGGGTCAAGGGCGTGCTTCCCGCCTTCATGTTCATCCACGGCGGCGGCTGGGTGCTGGGCGACTATCCGACCCACGAACGCCTGGTGCGCGACGTGGTCGAGAGCTCGGGTGCGGTGGCGGTGTTCGTCGACTATACCCGCTCGCCGGAAGCCGGCTACGGCGTGGCGATCAACGAGATTTATGCCGCAACCAAATGGGTGGCGGAACATGGCAAGGAACTGAACATCGACGGCAGCCGCCTGGCCGTGGCGGGCAATAGCGTCGGCGGCAATATGGCGGCTGCGTTGACCCTGATGGCCAAGGACAAGGGCGGCCCGAAACTGCGCTACCAGGTGCTGATGTGGCCGGTGACCGACGCCAACTTCGAAACTGGTTCGTATAAGCAGTTTGCCGATGGTCATTTCTTGAGCCGCAATATGATGAAGTGGTTCTGGGACAGCTATACGACGGATGCCGCCAAGCGCAAGGAAATCTACGCTTCGCCGCTCCAGGCGACCCTGCCGCAACTGAAGGGCTTGCCGCCTGCGCTGATCCAGGTCGCCGAGAACGATGTGCTGCGTGACGAAGGCGAGGCATATGGCCGCAAGCTCGACCAGGCCGGCGTGGACGTGACCGTCACCCGCTACAACGGCATGATCCACGATTTCGGCCTGCTCAACCCGCTGGCGACCTTGCCGGGCGTGCGTTCGCAAGTACTGCAGGCTGGTACCGAACTGAAGAAACATCTGGCCAAATAAACGGCATTTATTCCGAGCCAGGGCCGCCCGAGGGCGGCCCTTTTCGCATGGCGCAGGTTCCCGCATTGGTGTCCCCGGCGGCGCCCGATTTAACAATTCAGGCGATGCACTTCAGTGGGCTTGGCCTGGAAAGCGTTGGGGCGCGCGGCAGGGGGGCTGATCTACGGCACTCGTCTATCTTCGCCGTGGTCCGGGGCGCAAAGCCAGGCTGTTTTCGCAAATAATTGTTGCGTCGCATCAAATTGTTGGCATCTTGCTTGCAGGCTTGACCAGGCCTATTTTCAGCAACAACTGCTTACATCTACAGCGATTTTCACGGTTCTTCACATGAGAAAAATGTCTAGATAATATTTTTTCGTATTTGTGTGTCAAGTAAGTTGTCTTCTTTGCGTCAGCGCAATACAACGCCTTGAAATATTTTTCCGCATGGAAAACAAACGCGAATAAAGGTGGTTAGAATTGCCGTCCATCAGCTTCCCGACGAAAAATATTTCAGGCGCGTCGGGGTTGAAAAAGTAGTCCGGCAATTCCTTTACATCTCAAATAATTTAACATTTCGCGTTCATGCACACCACTGTTTCAGCCCCGCGCCGTTCTTCTTTCGTATTCGTACAAGCCCAGCTGTTTTCGCTGCCGGTCGTGTTCGCCCTGTTCGGCCTGATCATGGGCTCGTGGGCCGGCCGCATCCCGGCCCTGGCCGCCGGCGTTAACGTGTCGCATGCGGCGCTGTCGATGGTGCTGCTGTGCGGCGGTCTCGGCGCCGTGATTTCCTACCCGATCTCGTCGTTCCTGATGGCCCGCTGCGGCGCCCGCAAGACCATCATGGTGGCGGGCCTGGCCCTGCTGTGCGTGCTGGTCGCGATCGGCATGGCGCCGAACGTGTCGCGCCTCATGATGGCGGTCTTGATGCTGGGCATCACGGCCAGCACCTTCGATGTCGCCATGAACTCGGCCGCCGCCCGCCGCGAAAAACAGAGCGGCAAGTCTGAAATGTCGCGCCTGCACGGCCTGTGCTGTGCGGGCGGCCTGGTCGGCGCCACCCTGGGCAGCCTGATGGCCAGCATGAAGATCGCACCTGCCACCCACTTCCTGATGCTCGCCGGTCCGCTGGCCGTCGTGCTGTGGCTCGCCGTCAACCTGCTGGAAGCCGATGAAGCCGGCGCACAGGTCGAAAAGAAGAAGTTCGCGCTGCCGCGCGGTCCGCTGGTCCTGCTCGGTCTGTTGGGCTTTTTCGGTTCGATGGCCGAAGGCAGCATCGCCGACTGGAGCGGCGTGTTCCTGAAAGTGCACTTCGGTGCGTCGGACGGCCTGGCGCCGCTGGCACTGGCCTCGTTCTCGATGATGATGCTGATGTCGCGCATGGTCGGCGACAAGATGAAGGAGCGTCACGGCGCCAAGCGCCTGGTGACCCTGGGCGCGCTGGTCGCGGCATCTGGCCTGTTCTTCGCGGTGCTGGCGCCGAATGCCTACATCGCCCTGGGCGGCTTCGCGATCGCCGGCGTCGGCCTGGCCCTGGTGTTCCCCTTCGTGTTCAGCGCTGCCGGCGCGCAAGGCCCGGCTGCCCTGGCGGCAGTGGCCAGCATGGCCTACAGCGGTAGCCTGATGGGCCCGCCGGCAATCGGCGCCGTCGCCCACTTCGTCGGCATGCAGGCGGCGATCGCCTACGTCGGCGGCCTGTCCCTGGTGATCGCCATGGTGGCGTGCCGTACCCGCCTGCTGAAGTAATCGACATGGCGGACTGCACCGCCGCCGGGCAGGTTCGCAACGCAGGCGCGTCCGCAAGGGCCGTCTGCGTTGTCGCTCGTGACGCCGGCGTCAGCCGGTCGCCTGCTTGAGCCACTCGCGTGGCGAGGCGCCCATCATCGTGGTGAAGGCGCGCGTGAAGGTGGACGGGCTGGTGTAGCCGGCGCGGCTGCTGACCTGCTTGACCGGCATGCCCTGGCGCAGCAGGCGGCTGCCGACGCCGATGCGCCAGCGTGTGAGGTACTCGCCCGGCGGGATGCCCATCACGTCGCGGAAGCGTTCGGTGAAGGCGGCGCGCGACATGCAGGCGACCTGGGCCAGCGATTGCAGGCTCCAGGGCTCGTGCGGGCGCTCGTGGATGGCGGCCAGCGCCAGTGACAGCTGGCGATCGGACAGCCCCGCCAGCAAGCCTACCGACAGCCTCCCGCTATCGAATTCACGGCGGATGACCTGGATCAGGAGGACGTCGCACAGCCGGTCCAGGATCACTTCGCGCCCCGGTTCGGCGCGGGCGGCCTCGTGGAACAGCAGGTCGAGCGTGGATTGCAACCCGGCGATCTCGCTCAGCGGCAGCACCAGGCATTGCGGCAGGATGCGCGCCAGCGGATTGCTCATTCCGTCCTGAAACATGATATGCGCGCACAACAGGGTGGCGCTGTGGCCGGGGGCTACCTGCAGTTGGTGGCTGGCGCCGCGCGGATAGAACAGCAGGCTCGGTTCAGTAATGCGGGTCACGGCGCCATCGTCATGGATGAAATCCACGTGACCCGCGCGCACCACGTGCAGCTGGCCCGAGATGCCATCTTCGGCGAATCGGTTGGCGTCGCAAAACGTCCCGTTGTAGAAGATACGGGCGTTGAACGAGTGGCGGCCGACCAATAATGACAGTTTGTCCATGACGATACGAAATTCAGTGTTATCCAGGTATTCTGGACGAGAACATGGTTTGTTGTGTGGAAATTGGTGAGAATTCGATGCGAATACAACGCTTTTTGATGAGCCGCGGTATTTCCGATTTTCATCGACAGATGACTGTGTGCAGGCAGAGCACTCGAAGCGGCAGTGGGCGCGGGCCAAGGCATGAGAACGCTGCAACTTACCTCGGAAAGCGCCTGCACGGTAACGAGCGGGCGCAAGTCATCGGTTCATAGGCTGTTCATCAGCGATGGCGGCTGCTGGAAAACACGGTTTTTCGTGCTGGCTCAGGGCGAGCGCACGGCGACCGAACTCCGGCCGGTATCGCGATTCCAGGCAGTGTCCGCCAGGTGCGACGATCCGGGCGGCAGCATGGCCAGCGCGGCAAATGTGACGGTCGTACCGAGCCCGGCGAGCACACCGCTTGTTCCACGTCCACGCGCCGTGCGCGCGATGGGCTGGCGTCGGCCCTGGTCTCGGTCGGCGCCCGGAACTGGCCCGCGCTGCGCGTGGTAGTCACCAGGCTGGGCCGCCGGCGGTGCCGCCGTTGGAACATCGCGCATGCGGGTGCGAATGCCGGTATGGATGCGGTTGCGGTTGCGACTGACTGCGCAGGCGCAGCGGCGCGCGACGCGCGAACACGGTGGCTGCGGGCTCGGGGGCCGGGGCGTATCGTATCGGCGCCCAGGCGCGCAAGGCCAGGCGATGGCTCACCAATAAGGCCACATTCCCGCGGCCCGTTGTCCGCTGGGCTCGGCGCCAGTGAGCAAGGCGCGCGCGTGCTGCAGCACGACGGCGGCGCGTTCGGCGCCAGGGTCCCAGATGCAGCGGTGGCGCAGGCGGTCGAGCGGCGCCCAGCGCGCGATGTCGGCCTTGCTGAAGATCACCACGCTGTTCAGTCCCAGTCCGGCCGCGATCTGCGAAACCCCGGTGTCGTTGCAGATCAGCAGGCGCGCGCGGCGCATCAACGCCGCCATGGCGCCGACCGAGATCGGCGCGGCGGCGATGACCGCCGGCGCATGCATGCGATCGGCGACTGCCTGGGCGAGCGGCGCCTCGTCGGCCGAGCCGGTGAGGACGATGCGCATGCCGAACTCGTCGGCGAGCCGGTCGGCCACCCTGGCGAAGCGTGCCGGTGGCCAGCAGGTGTCGCGCTGGCGTGCCCCGGGATGCACGCAGATATAACTTTCTGGCTCGAGCCCTGTCGCCAGACCGCTGGCGGCGAGTTCTTCCTCGTCTTCGCGCAGGATCGGAAACTCGAGGTAGGTGCCAGCCGCCGGCGCACCGAGCTGGCCGACCAGGTGCAGCAGGCGTTCAGGTTCGGCGCCCGTCTCGGGGCAGGGCGTCAGGACGGTTCTTTCAGTGACGATCGGGCTGCCGCGGCAGTGGCCCGCCATGGCGGTCGCGCCGAAGCCCGAGACGATGTGGTTCGCGATATCGCCACTGCCGTGCAGCTGCACCGCCAGGCCGAATTCGCGCGCGCAAACCGTGGCATAGAACGGCGGCAGGTCGTCGTGGTGCACGGTTTGCTCGGGCAGTAGCGGGTGGCCGGGAAAGGGCAGGAATTCGTCGAGGTAGGCGGAAAAGCGATGGGCGAACTGCGCCGCCCAGGGCAGGCCCACGAGGACGATGTGCGCCTTGGGCAAGGCGGTGCGCAAGGCGCGCAAGGCCGGCACGGCGCACAACATGTCGCCAAGATGCAGCGCACGGAATACCACGACGGACTGGACATGGAGACGATGCAGCAATGGTCGCCGGGACATGAAACGTTCTCCTCTCACGATCGTTGTCGTCGCGGCGAATGCTTGTCGTTCGCCGCGGGTCCTTCTTTTTGCCTGATTCGCCTTGCCTGGCTTGCCTTACCCGGCCGGCATCGCGCGGATCGCCGCGGATCATGCCGGCAGCCCCGGTTCGTGGCGCTTCATGACCAGGTAGGGCGGCATGGCCAGGCCGTGCAGCGGCATGCGGCGGAAGGTGGCGACGGCCTCTTGCGGGGTCTCGACGAGGGGTTCGTCCTTGCCGCGCAGCGAGGTATTGAGCAGGACCGGCACCCCGGTGCGCACTTCGAAGCCGGCCAGCAGGGCGCGCAGCACCGGGTCGTCGTTCGGACCGACCGTCTGCAGGCGCGCGCTGCCGTCGACGTGGGTGACCGCTGCCAGCAGCGGCATGACGCTGCTGCGCACCGGGACCGCGAACTGCTTGAAGGGCGAGGGCGCCTGCAGGTCGAAATACTGGAAGGCACGCTCTTCGGCCACCATCGGCGCGAACGGCCGGAACCACGCGCGTTCCTTGACGCGGGCGTTGATCCAGTCGCGCATGCGCTCGCGGCGCGGATCGGCCAGGATGCCGCGGTGGCCCAGGCCGTGCGGGCCGAATTCGCTGCGGCCCTGGTAGAGCGCGACGACCCGTCCAGAACACAGCAGGTCGAGCATGCGCGCGCACAGGGTGTCGCGTCCGCGCGGATGCTCGACGATCAGGTCGGGCGCGCCATCGAGCGCCGCCTCGATATCGGCCAGTTGCGGCGCCGGGCCGAGGTAGTCGTGCGTCCAGCGGAAGTCGGCGCTGCGGCCGGCCAGTTCGAGCAGGCCATGGATGGCGCAGCCGAGGGCGGCGCCGGCCGCGCCCGGCGCCGGCGGGATGAAGATGCGCCGGAACGGTCTGTCGCGCAGCAGGCGCGCATTGGCCGCGCCATTGAGGGCGCCGCCGCCGGTCAGGCACAGCTCGTCCAGGCCCGTGCGCCGGCGCAGCCAGTCGGCCAACGCCAGCAGGGCTTGTTCGAATGCGCGCTGGCCGGCCGCCGCCAGGTTGGCGCAGTCGGTGAAGCTCGCCTGCGGCGCGCCGAAGCGGAAACGCGCGGTCTCGTCCAGCAGGGCTTGCCAGGCCTGCGGGACGCCGACCTGCATGCCGTCGACCTCGAGGGATGGCAGGCCGAGCGCCCGTGGATCTCCGTAGGGGGCGAGATCGGCCACCTTGCCCTCGTGGCCTTCGCCGGGGAACAGCGCCTGGGTCAAGCGGAAATAGAACATGCCGAGCCCTGTCGCGTGGCGCCCGCCGCCGTCCGCCACCTGTCGGCCGATGCAGGCGATGCGCTCGCGGTCGACGCGGTAGCACGAGGCCACCTGGCGCCGGTCGTCGGGCCCCGCGCTGCCCCGGCCGCCCAGCACCAGGACGGCGGCCTCGCGGAAAGGCGAGGGGTGGAAGGCGCTGTAGACCTGCGCCAGCTGCTGCGGGATACGGGCGCGGCGCGCGCCGTGGGCGAAGGCGAGCGTGCGCTCGCCGTCGGGACCGGCGCCATCCATGGGGCCATCGCCGGCCGCGCCGCCGGCGGCATGGCACTCGACCAGCACGTCGAGTGGACGCTCGAGCCCGGACAGGCGCGGCAGGTAGAGGGCGTCGACGTCGGCCGTCTCGCCCGCGTGGTGCCTGCGGCGCGTGAGGCGTTCTTTCTGGATCGCCCATTGCACGCGCGCGCCGTGCATGAGGCAGACGCTCGCATGCCGGTCGCGGTTTATGCCGAGCACAACGGGGGTATCGTCCATCGGGGGCTCCTGGTTGGCGCCGCGGCGCGGCAACGACCGACAGGCGGCATGCAGCGGTCAGCCATACTTTGAGCGCGACCGTTCAGGATTAGTTCGCAAGTGCGCGCCGAATACGGGCGCCGCCGCCGGGACCGCCAGGACCGCGGCGGCGCCTGAAGGCCGCCGCGAAAGGCGGTATCATCGGGGGATCCCCGCCACCATCCCATCGACCATGCTCCAGACGCCCGCCGCCTTCACGCCGCTGTTCGCACCGCATCCCGACCCGGAACCCCTGAGTTTCCTGTTCCACAAGGGGCAGCTCCTGGTCCGCGACGACGGCCCGGCCTTGCCGGACGCGGCAACCCTGGAGCGCATGGGCGTGGCGCGCGACCGCCTGCAGCCGCTCGGCCTGCTGGACGGACGCTATTGCCAGGCCGGCTGGTTCGACCTGGAACCCGCGCTGCCGCCGGGCCATGCCTGGCGCGGCCTGCGCGCGCTGTTCGGGGTGCTCGACGAGGCGCTGGTGGGCGTGGCCGGACGCGCCTTCCAGGTCGCCGAGTGGGCGCGCACCCACCGTTTCTGCGGCGTGTGCGGGAGCGGCACCGTGCTGGCCGTCGGCGAGCGCTGCTTCAAGTGCGTCAATTGCGGCCATATGACGTATCCGCGCATCTCGCCGGCCATGATGGTATTGATCCGCAAGGGCGATTCGGTGCTGCTGGCCAAGCATCTGCAGCACGCGACGCAGCGCTTCGTGCCGCTGGCCGGTTTCCTGGAAGCGGGCGAGTCGATCGAGGAAGCGATCCACCGCGAAGTGTTCGAAGAGGTGGGCTTGCGGGTGCACAATCTGCGCTACTTCGCCAGCCAGTCCTGGCCTTTCCCGCATTCGCTGATGCTGGCCTTTACGGCCGACTACCTCGATGGCGAGATCCGGGTCGATGCCAGCGAGATCGCCGAGGCGCGCTGGTTCGGCCCCGGCGACGAATGGCCTGAGCGGGTGCCGCAGATGTCGATCTCGAGCGTCCTGGTGGACGCCCACCGGCCGCCAGGACGCTAGGACCGGACCGGCGCCGCCGCCACGGTCACGCCGTCGGGGCGCGGGCGGCCGGCGCGGAAGAGGGCGCGGAAGACGGTGCAGATGCGGGCGCCATGGCCTGCTCGACATTGAGCGGGGCCGGCTTGGCGCCGGTGCCGCGCAGGTTGATCGCGCGCTGCAGGATGTCGAACCAGAACGGCGCCCCGAACAGGGTCGTGCCGGCGGTGACCAGCCAGCCCGAGGCCTGCAGCGCGAAGGCGGCGTCCAGTACCGGCGGGAAGGTTTGCCAGCCGATCGGCAGCACCCACAGCTGGGCCATCACGTCGGCGTCGAGCCCGTCGGGCACGGCGGTGATGTGGGCCGCCATGGCCGGATGCTGCCACAGCGTCTGGAACAGGTGGATGCTGTCGATATTGAACAGGATCGTCAGCAGCAGCGAGACCAGGAACGAGATCAGGAGCTGGCGCCGTTTATAGACGCCGGACAGGCGTTCCATGGCGGTCTCGAACCAGCCGGCCAGCGCCGCCTGGAAGCGCTGCGCATCGCCGCCGGCCTGCTGGTACAGGGTGTGCAAGGTACGCCGCAGTTGCGGATCTGCGACCGCGGCGATGTCGGCCTCGAGCGAACCCTGCTTGCCGCATATGGCGTCCACCAGCGCGATCGCGAAGTTTGCCGGTTCGATGTAGGATGGATGGAGCCTGGCGGGCAGGCGGGCGCCGGGGGCGGGCGCGCCGGCACGCGGGTTGACCAGCGGATGCGCGTACAGTACCCGCGCCATGCCGTCGAAGCCGGGATCGTTCAGCATGCGCCCGATCGCGTCTTGCAGCATGCCGGCGCGCAGGCGGAAGGCTGCGGCCAGGGCCTCTTGCAATGTGGTGACGACGAGCGCCAGGGCGCCGTAGCAAAATGCCAGGCCGATGGCGACCTCCAGAACCGTGCTCCCGAACATCGCGCTCTCCCCAGGCTGGAACCACGCTCAACGCTAAGCCATCTGTGTCGTCCCAGATTTAATTTTGCTCAAGAACAGGGCAGTCGCCGGCTGGCGACAGAGCTTTTCTATATACTTGCGGCAATCGTTTTTTTAAGGTGCACCATGTCTGACAAAGAAGCTTTCACCGAACACGACTGGCGTCGTCTGCTCACCAGCCTGGGCGAAAATCCTGAACGGCCGGGTCTGGTCGAAACGCCGGCGCGCGTCGCGAAAGCCTGGAAACACTGGACCTCGGGCTATGACCAGGATCCGGTGGAAGTCCTCAAGGCGTTCGAAGATGGCGCCGAGGAATACAATGAACTGATCGTGGTGCGCGGCATCCCGGTCTATAGCCACTGCGAACACCACCTGGCGCCATTCTTCGGCAAGGCCACCGTCGGCTACCTGCCGAACGGCAAGATCGTGGGCCTGTCGAAGCTGACCCGCCTGGTCGACATCTTCTCCAAGCGCCTGCAGGTGCAGGAGCGCATGACGATGCAGATCGCCAATGCATTGATGGAGGTGCTGGAACCCAAGGCCGTCGGCGTCGTCGTCAAGTGCCGCCATATGTGCATGGAAAGCCGTGGCATTCGCGCCATCGGCGAGGAAACCATCACGTCGACCCTGCTGGGCGAGCTGCAACCGAACCTGGCGCTGCGCACCGAGTTCCTCGCGTTGGCGCGCGACTGATCTTCCGGGAATGGGTTAAGTTGTAAATACAACGGGAACCTGTTCCAGATCAGGACCTCCAAGTTGTTTTGGAGGTCAAGATGGATCGTCCAGCCTATCCCAGCGATATTCCCCGCGAGCAGTTCGAGGCGGTACGCGCGATGCTCGAGGCGGCCCGGCGCAAGACACGTCCGCGCAAGCACGATCTATACGATGTGTTCTGCGCCGTCCTGTATTTCCTGCACACCGGCGCCACCTGGCGCGCGATGCCGCCCGGCTATCCGCCCTGGCGCACCGTGCACGAGTATTTCACCCAGTGGACCATGCAACGCGATAACGGCCAGTCCTTGCTGGAAAGCGTGCTGGAGAAGTCGGGCCGGCAGGCCGAGCTGGCACGACTGCGTTCCCTGCTGCACAAGCACTAGGCGTCGCGCCGTCATCGTTTTGTCACATTCTGTTGCACTTTGCCAGGAGTGCGCGCGAATGGATGGGCTAAGCTCATCAATAAGTTATCAATTTTTCATCACTGGCCAACGCATCATGCTCGAGCATGTCAACCTGATCCTCTTTTCCGCCCTCAATGCCCAGGCTGGCCTGACTGGTTGGCCATTACTCGGGGCCATGTTTGCAGCCGAGTGGCTGATCTTCGTGGTGCCGTTGTCCCTGGTGCTGTTGTGGGCCAGCGGGACAGGGCCGCGGCGCGAGGTGGCGCTGCGCGCCTTCGTGGCGGCGGTGTGCGCACTGACCCTGAACGCCATGATCGGCCACCTGTGGTACAGCCCGCGTCCCTTCGTGGCCGGGATCGGTCATACCTTCCTGCTGCATGCGCCCGACAGTTCCTTCCCCAGCGACCATGCGACCAGCATCTTCTCGGTGGCGCTGGTGCTGGCCTTCAGCCGCGTGCCGCTGGCGCGCAGCCTCGGGCTGGCGATGCTGCCGCTGTCGCTGATCGTGGCCTGGTCGCGGGTCTATCTCGGCGTGCACTGGCCGAAGGACATGCTCGGCGCGCTGCTGGTATCGGGCGGATTCGCGCTGCTGGCCTGTACGCCGCCGGCGCGCAATGCCTGTGCCCGGGCCTTGCCGGCGCTCGAGCAGGTCTATCACCGCCTGCTGGCGCTGCCGATCGGGCGTGGCTGGCTGCGGCCCTGAGCCGGCGCTTGACGACGATTATTCGTCGGCCGCTGCCTCCGGCTTCTCGAAGGTCAGCTTGTCGTCCTCGCCGAGTTCGAAAATCCCCAGCGGCAGGCCGGTGACCGCGTCGGCATCCGGCGCTGTCAGTTCGGTGCAGGCGGTGGTATCGATCTGCCAGGCCTGGTCGTCGGCGCGCAGGGTATACACGTTATTGCCGTTGCCGAACAACTCGAGCTGCAAACCCGACAGCCACACCGAACCCAGCTCGAGCTGGCGCTGGCACTCCGGCAGGCGCGACAGGATCACGCGCAGCGTTCCTTCCTTGGCCCAGAAAGTGCCCTTTTCGACCCTGACCGTGATCGCGTGATCGGTGTTGGGATCGATGGAGTACGTGGACGTCTCGATGAAGCAACCGGCCAGCAGCAGCGGAGCCAGGAAGATGAAAGGAAGGCGCATCGGCAAGGTCATTGTTCATTCATGCAACAGTGTGGTGTGCCGAGTATAGCAATAGCGACAAGGGCAGGGCCAGTTCGCTCAGGCGAACACCATGGTTCGCCGATTTGCGCCATCATGCGCCGCATGGAACAGAACGACCATGAAGTGGACCATGAAGTGCTCGGCGCCGGGCGTGACGCTCGCATCAAGATGTGGACCAGGGGCGTCCCGGTCGAGCCCGAAGCGAAGGAACAGTTGTCGAAGCTGGCGCAACTGCCCTTCGTCTTCCACCACGTCGCCGTCATGCCCGACGTCCATGTTGGCAAGGGATCGACGATCGGCAGCGTCATCCCGACCCTGGGCGCGGTGATCCCGGCGGCGGTCGGGGTCGACATCGGCTGCGGCATGATGGCGGCCAAGACCACGCTGCGCGCCGATGACTTGCCCGACAATCTGGGCCGGCTGCGCAGCGCCATCGAACAGGCGGTGCCGCACGGCATGTCGCCCAGGACGCGCCATGCCAGGGGACGCGATGTCGGTTCCTGGAACAACCCGCCGCCCGCCGTCGATGCCGGCTGGGCCAGGCTCAGGGACGAGTTCGACGACATCTGCCGCAAATACCCGAAGCTGCGCCATGCGAACCACCACAAGCACCTGGGCACGCTGGGCAGCGGCAACCATTTCGTCGAGGTCTGCCTGGACGAAGAGCATGCCGTCTGGCTGATGCTGCATTCCGGCTCGCGCGGCGTGGGCAATGCGATCGGCACCCATTTCATCGAACTGGCGCGCCAGGACATGCGGCGCCACATGGTCAACCTGCCCGACCAGGACCTGGCCTATCTCGAAGAAGGCACCCGGCATTACGACGACTATATCGAGGCGGTGGGCTGGGCCCAGAAGTTCGCGCGCATCAACCGCGAAGTCATGATGCAGAACCTGATCCACGCGGTGCGCAGCGTCATCAAGAAACCGTTCGAGGCGCATGTAGAGGCGGTCAATTGTCACCACAACTATGTGCAGCGCGAGCGCCACTTCGGCAAGGACGTCCTGATCACGCGCAAGGGCGCGGTATCGGCGCGCAAAGGCGAGCTGGGGATCATTCCCGGTTCGATGGGCGCGCGCAGCTTCATCGTGCGCGGCAGGGGCAATCCAGAAAGTTTCAACAGCTGCAGCCATGGCGCGGGCCGCGCGATGAGCCGCACCGAAGCCAGGCGCCGCTTTACCGTGGCCGACCAGGAACGCGCCACGCGCGGGGTCGAGTGCCGCAAGGACGAAGGCGTGATCGATGAAATCCCGATGGCCTACAAGGACATCGACGCCGTCATGCATGCCCAGCGCGAGCTGGTCGAGGTGGTCCATACCCTCAAGCAGGTGGTGTGCGTGAAGGGTTGAACAGCCTCCATCAGTGAAGCGGGCCTGTCCATGCCTGAAGACCACCGCCTGACGGCCCGCCCCGGCGCCATGCCGGCCGCGCCAAGCGGCCGGACGCTATGGCCGCGCCAGCGACAGCAGGTCGGCCGGCGCGCCGAACTCGCGCTCCGGCACGACCCGGCGCAGGGTCTCGATCGGCGCATAGCCCCAGCTGACCGCGCCGAAGTCGATGCCGGCGCGGCGCGCGGCGTCGGCATCCGTGGTCTGGTCGCCCACGTACAGCGCCTCGGCCGGCGGCGTGCTCGCCAGCCGCACCACCTTGCGGATGCGCGCGGCCTTGCCGAAGACCGACATGCCGCATTCGTATTGCCGCATCAGCGCCGCCAGTTCGGGGCCGAGCACGGCGCGCACGTTTTCCTCGGCGTTCGAGGACACCACCGCCAGCCGCACGCCGGCCCGGTCGAGTTCGCGCAAGATGGGACCGATGCCGTCGAACAGCGGGATGCGGCCGGTCCTGGTGGCGGCGCGCATGCGGTCGATGAAGGAGCGTGAAGCGAACGGCAGCTTCCAGGCCGGCATCCCGACGTGGCGCATGACGTCGCGCGGACCGTAGTGGCGCAGCCGCTCGGCCTGCTCGGCGTCGATCCGCCGGAAGCCATGCTGGTCGGCGATGTCGTTGAACACGCTCAGAAAGAACGGCCAGGAATCGGCCAGCGTGCCGTCGAAGTCGAAGATCGCCAGGCGATAGCTCATGGGTGGGCCGAACGAAAGGATGGGTTCATGGCGCGATTATAGGAGACGGCGGCGCCGGAGGAAGTGCGATTGGATACCGATTGGCATGCGTTTTGCTTAACGGGAAGTAGATTTTCCTCTACTTACCCATGAACCAGAACCCGGATACCGATCTGGTGGAGACCTTCCTGCCATCCATGCAGGATGTGATGCGGCGCCAGGCGGCGCTGCATGAGCTGCACCAGACCTGGCGCCTGATCGAGGCGTCCGCAAAAATGAATTGCCCGCGCGAGGCGCGCCTGCTGTTGCCCGCCGTGCTGGCCACACGCACCGGCCTGGTGCAGCTGGAACGCGACCTGGTCGCCAATATGGTGTCCGAAAAGGTGCGCCAGGTCATGCAGGACGCTTCCACGCGCGCCCAGTACGCGCTCGACCTCCTGGTGCGCAACCTGTTCGAGCGCACCGCCGACGTCGGCTTCCTGGCGGCCGACCTCGACCTGTGCCGCTACCTGGCGCGCCTGGCCGCCGGCGAGGCGCCGGACCGCGACACGGCGCGCCGGCGCCTGGCGGCCTACCGCGACAAGTACAGCGTGTACGACGACATCCTGCTGCTGGCGCCGGACGGCGCCGTGCTGCTGCGGGCCGATCCCGACCGGCCGCTGGAGCGCAGCAACGATCCATTGGTGGCGGCCACGCTGGCGGCGCCGGGCTACGTCGAAACCTTCCGCGCCAGCGACCTGCGTCCGGGCGCGCCGCGCGCGCTGCTGTATTCGCACACGATGCGCGACCTCGACAGCGGCGCCATCCTCGGCGTGCTGTGCCTGAGTTTCCGCTTCGAGCACGAGCTGGCCGCGATCTTCACGGCCTATGGCGGCGCCGACCTGCGCGCCAATATGCTGCTGCTCGACGCCGACGACCGCGTCATTGGCAGCCTCGATCCGCTCTGGATCGCGCCCGGCGCGCGGGTGCCGGTGAACCGCGACCGCGAGGCCGCCCCGCGCCTGTTCGCCGGCCGCGAATACCTGGTCGCGACGGGCGTCTCGCAAGGCTACCAGGGCTATCCCGGCCCGCCCGGCTGGAAGACCCAGGTGATGATCCCGCTCGACCTGGCCTTCCGCGGCGCGCATCCCGATGCGGCGGCGCAGCTGGCGCCGCGCATGCTGCAGGGACTACTGTCGCATGCCCACACCTTCAGCCCGGCGCTGCACGCCCTGATGGCGTCGGTGCTCGGCGCGACCCAGGCCATCAAGCGCATCGTCTGGAACGGCAAGCTCGCGAGCCGCGGCGCCCACGATGTCGACCATGCCGACGATCGCCTGGGGCCCGTGCTCGACCAGATCACCGAGACCGGCGAGCGCAGCGACGCGGCATTCTCGCAATCGATCCAGGGCCTGTACCAGACCGTGCTGGCCTCGAGCCTGCAGGCGGCCGGCGCCACCGCCCAGCTGCTGGTCGACATGCTCGACCGCAGCCTGTACGAGCGCGCCAACGATTGCCGCTGGTGGGCCCTGGCCGGCCAGCTGCGCCAGGCCCTGGCCGACGGCGACGGCGCGCAGCGGGCGGATGGCATTGCCGCGCTGCTGGGCCACATCAACGGCTTGTACACGGTCTACAGCCGGCTGTTCGTGTATGACCGCACCGGCCGCATCGTGGCCGCCACCGGCTCGCAGGACGTGGTGGGCAGCCGCATCGCGGGCGACACCCTGGGCGCCGTGTGCGGCCTGCGCAGCGAGATGGACCACTACGCCGAGCCGTTCGGCCCATCGCCGCTGTACGACGACCAGCCGACCTTCGTCTACCACGCCGCGATCCGCCATCCCGAGCGCGAAGCGGCCGTGGTGGGCGGCATCGGCATCGTGTTCGACAGCGCGGTCGAGCTGCGCAATATGCTCGACAGCGGCGTCGCCGGCCGCGCCGGCATGCAGGCCTTCCTGGTCACCCCCGGCGGCCAGGTCTTGTGCGGCACCGATCCGGCCTGGCCGGCGGGGGCGCTGTTACCGCTCGAGCGTTCGCTGCTGGACGCGGCGCTGCAGCAGGGCGCGGCGCGGCGCATCGTCGAGCATGCCGGCCATTATTGCGTGGCCGCCTGCGCGCGCGCCGGGGGCTACCGCGAATTCCGCGCCGTCGCCGGCCGCGAGCAGCCGGTGCTCTCGGTGCTGCTGCAATCCTTCGGGCCGGTGCGCGCGGACGCCGAGCTGGCGGCGCTGGGCGGCGTCGAACCCGTGCGCAGCGGGCAGGAGCATGGACGCGATGTCGCCCTGTTCCAGGTGGATGGCGTCCTGATGGCGCTGGAGGCGGCGGCCGTGATCGAGGCGCTGCCGTTCGCCCGCATCAAGCGCACGCCGCCGGCGGCAGGTGCGCGCATCGGCATGCTGGACGTCGACCTCGACGGCGGGCAGCGCGGCTTCGTGTGGGTGTTCGACCTCGCGCGCCTGGTGTCCGGCGGTCCGCATGCGCCGCGTGCGGACGGCCAGGTGATCCTGGTGCGCCACGGCGCCACCACGGTGGGCCTGCTGGTGGACGACGTGCATTCGGTGCAGCGCTTCGATCCGGCGGCGGCGAGCCCGATCGGGCTTGGCGGCGACGCCGCCGCGCTGGCCTCGACGCTGCTCCAGGCGAATGGCGGCGAGGTGCTGATCCAGGAACTCAGTGCGCAGCGCATCGTGGAGCGGGTCTGCGGCACGCCGGCCGCTGCCTAGCGGCTAGCGGATCGCCTGCAGCAGGCTGGCGCCCCCATCCAGCATCGACTGGCGCAGCCGGGTCGAATCGCGGCCCGGCGACAGCCCGAAGAAGCGCGCGTACTCGCGCGAGAACTGCGAGCTGCTCTCGTAGCCGACCGCATGGCCGGCGCGCGCCGCGTCCTTGGCGCCGGTGAGCATCAGGCGCCGCGCCTCCTGCAGGCGCAGCTGCTTCTGGTATTGCAGGGGGCTCATCGACGTCACCGACTTGAAGTGCTCGTGCAGGGTCGACGAGCTCATGCCCACGTCGCCTGCCAGGCGCTCCACGCTCAGCGGGCGGTTGAAATTGTCCTTGATCCAGCAGATCGCGCGCGTCACCTGGGCCATGCGGCCTTCGCCGCGCGCGATGCGGCGCACCACGTCGGCGTGTTCGCCGGTGAGCAGGCGGTAGTGCAGTTCCTTCAAGAGCAGCGGGCCCAGTACCGGGATGTCCTCGGGCGCATCGAGCAGGCGCACCAGGCGCGCCGCGACGTCGGCCAGGGCGGGCGTGGTCTCGCTCAGGAACAGGCCGCGCGACGGGGCCGCGCCGCGTGTGCGCGGGGCCGGCCGCGACGGCAGCTCCAGGTCGAGCGCGGCCAGCAACTGCGGATCGAGGTCGACCCGCAGGCACAGATAGGGTTCTTCCACGCTGGCCTGGGTGACGCAGCCGGTCACCGGCAGGTCGACCGACACCACCAGGTACTTGGCCGGGTCGTACTGGAAGTCGTCGCCGGCCAGCGAAACCAGCTTGGCGCCCTGGGCGATGATGCAGACCGCCGGCGCATGCACCACGTGCAGTGGCTCGGTGGTGCGGTCGCTGCGGATCAGCCACATGCCGGACGCGCCGGCGCGGTGCATGCCTTCGATCGGCGTATGGCGGGCGATCAGGTCGGCGAGTTCTCGGATCGCTTGCATGAAGGGGATCTCCTTGCGATAAAGGTTCGGTCCTCTCATTACACCGCAAAATGCCGGTGCGATGGTCCGCAAGGATTGCACGATCCTCCGGATTTGCCGCTAGACGACGCCGCCGTTGGCACGCAGCACCTGGCCGTTGACCCAGCCCGATTCCGGGCCGGCCAGGAAGGAGACGACCTTCGCGATGTCGTCCGCCTCGCCCAGGCGCTCCAGCGGCGGCAGTTGCGCGAAATGGGCGATCTGCTCGGGCGTCTTGCCGTCGAAGAACAGCTCGGTGGCCACCGGGCCCGGCGCCACCACGTTGACGCGGATGCGGCGGCCGCGCAGCTCCTTGGCGAACACCTGGCTCATCGTCTCGACCGCCGCCTTGGTGGCGCCGTAGATCGCGTAGCCGGGCGGCTTGAGGCCGACCACGCTGGTCGAGAAGTTGACGATGCTGCCGCCCTCGTTCAGGCGGGTCGCCGCTTCGCGCATGGTATGGAAGCTGCCCTGCACATTGATGGCGAAGGTGCGCGCGAACAGCGCGTCGCTGGTGTCGGCCAGCGGCATGGTCTTGAGGATGCCGGCATTGTTGACCAGGACGTCGACCTTGCCCAGCTCGCGCTCGGCGGTGTCGAACAGCGCGCGCACCTGCCCGGGATCGGCGACGTCGGCCTGGACTGCGATGGCCGTGTGGCCGGCGGCGCGCAGGGCGGCGACGGTGCGTTCGGCTTCCCCGGTATTGCTGGCGTAGTTGATGGCGACGCGGTAGCCGTCTTCGGCCAGGCGCTGCGCGACGGCGGCGCCGATGCCGCGCGAGGCGCCGGTGACGATGGCAACTTTGGATGGGGTCATGGAATCCTCCTTGTTCGGTTGAGGACTCCATCATGCGCTGTTATCGCATAAAGATCATTAGAAGGAAATTGAAACCATTGTTCCGTCTACGAAAACAATCATGTCTCGCAGGGCTGGAGGCGGTTGTCCGCATCCACGATCACGCAGGCGCTGGCCACGCGCGCGCGTTCCACGTAGTGCGCACCGGCGGCGCTGTTCGCGTCCGGGCAGCTGGCCCCGGCGCCATTGCAGGCGACGGCGGTGATCCGGTAGATGCGCTTGGACAGCGGATCGGCAATCTGTTCCGGATCGCCGCCCGGCCCCGGCGCCCGAATGCGTTCGCCTTCGAAATAGCTGCGGTAGGAGCAGGTGACGGTGACCAGGAAGCCCGACTCGGCCCGGAACTGCGTCAGGTCCACCGGCACCGGTGCGGCAGGCGCTTCCTGGCAGCGCGTGTCCAGCACGCGAAACGCCCATTCGATGCCGCCGCGCGCGGCCAGGCTGGCCCTGGCCCCGAGCAGGGCCTGGTCGACCGTGCTTTGCTGGGTCGAGGTCAGCCGCAGCAGGGCGACCGCCAGCCCCGCCACCACGACCAGCAGCACCACCGCCGCGATATAGGCAAAACCGTGTTGGGTGCGCAGTCGCTTCATGGCACGTTGTCCACGTGGGCGCCGAGGGTGAGCGAGACCGACTCTTCCTTGCCGGCCAGCGTGAGGTGCAGCCGGACGTAGCCGCTTTCCTGGGTGGCGCCCTGGTTGGATGAATAGACGAAGTCGCAGCCCGTGACGCCGCTGGCGAGCAGCGGGGCGTTGGCCGGGATGCCGCAGCGTGCGGTCAGTTGCAGGTCAGGGTAGGCGATGCGATACAGCTTGCCGCCGTTGCAGACGTAGGACACAGTCTGCTCGCCGGCCGGGATGACCATGAAGCGGGCGCCCGTATAGCCCTCGGGCACCCGCAAGCCCGTTCCCGGCTGGAGCGTGATGCGCCGCGTGCCCATGCTGGCGGCGGGCGGCGCGCCCACGGCATCGACCACGGCGACGTTGACGCGGCCGTGGACGTCGGCCGGATTCTGGTTGCCGATGACGATGGCGTCGCCCTGCACGGGCTCCCGGTCGAACGGCGTGAGCACGTCGAACACCTGGCGCGCCGCGGTATCGTCGAGGAAGGCGGCCGGCTGCGCCCCGTTCGCATGGTCTTGCCCGTTGCGGTAACGTCCGCCGTCGCTGCTGGGCACCAGTTGCAGGCACTGGCTGGAATCGAGGCGCAGCGAATTGGGCACGGCGCGCCGCACGTCACCGACGATCCGGCGCAGCGCGGTGTCGGCCTGGTGGGTCAGCGCGGCGCGCTCGCCCACCGCCAGGTAGGCGCGGATCGCAGGCAGCAGCTGCATGGCGAGCACGCCGCCGATGATGCCGACCAGGACGATGACGACGATCAGCTCGACCAGCGAGAAACCGGATTGCCGTTTCATGGACGGGTCCTCCATCCGCTCAGGGTCAGGCGCTCGGCGCCGTGCGCGACGGTGACGTCGATGCGCCGCGCATCGTTCGCATCCACGCCCGGCAGGGCGGCCGAGAGCGGGCCGACCGTCACGCTGACGGTATAGCGTCCCAGGCCGGCGATGGGCTGGCCGTCGGCGTCGGTCACGGCTTGCGCGCTGTAGTTCGCATAGTCGCCGATCTCGTCGTACTGCGCGCGGGTGGCGCCCACCGCGCCATCGCCGCCGTCGTAGGGCTTGAGCATGACTTCTTCCATCATGCTTTCGGCGATCGCCAGCATTTGCCGGGTGATCACGGGATCGGCGCTGGCCACGCTGGCGCGGTTGTAGGCTGCGACCAGGCCGGCCAGCGCCACGCCGACGATGACGATGGCGACGATCAGTTCGACCAGGGTGACCCCGGCCATGCGCCGCTTATTCGACATAACCGGTGCTTCCTTCGAGCTGGATGCTGCGCTGGACCGTGTCGCCGAACCGGATGTTGAGGCCGACCCGGCCGAGCGCCGCGCCGGCCGGGGTGCTGGCCACCGTGCCGTCCGGCCGGAAGAACAGCAGCAGCGGCGCGTTCGCGAGCATGACCTTGCCGTCCTTGCTGTCGTAGGCGCCGGCCTCGATGCCCTGCAGCGCGGCGGTGCAGGCGCCGGCGCCGGCGTTCGCGGCGGGAACGCTGGTGGCGGTGCGGATGGTGAGGTTCACCGTGCGCTCGCCCAGCGCCGCGCAGACCAGGCGCCGGTGCGCGACCGCCGACTTCTGCGCATGCCGCAGCGCGCTGGCGACCTGGTCGCCGAACACGGTCGCCGCCGTGGCGTTGTCGCCCATCAGGCGCGGGATGCCGATCGCGGCCAGGAGCCCGACCAGTATCATCACCGTGATCAGTTCCACCATCGTGAATCCGGCCTGGCGCTTCAATTGAACACCTCGCGCACATGGATGATGCGGCGGTTCTCGATCGGGAAGATGCCGAAGGTGGCGCGCGCCGATGGATCGGTCAGGGGTGCGCCTGCCTGCCCGTTGCAGGCCAGGGGCGAGCGCAGCCACGCGAGTCTGGCGCCGGCGCTGGCGGGATGTGCCTGCAGGCAGGACGTGTCCTGCTGGTTCGCTCCGAGGTTGACGGCGATGTCGATCCAGCCCGCGACATTGCCCGTGACCGGCAGGACGCCAGCGCCATTCACGATCGCCACGTCCGGCAGGTTGTTGGCGACGGGCGTGGCCGCGCCGGCGCTGCCCGGCTGCTGCGCGAACGCGCCCGCGGGAATCACGGTGAAGCTGTCCTGGGTATTGAGCACCCAGCTCTTGCCGCTCCAGTATTCGACCGTGAGCGGCATCGCCAGCGGCTGCGCGCCGACCCGGCCGAAGCGCTTGCCGAGGCGCAGGCGGCCGGTACGGATATAGGGAAGGGCCAGCTCCGGCTCGGCGCCCGCGTGGACCGAGGCGATGCGCCGGTCGGGGTTGGTATGTTCATTGTCGGCGCGCAGGCGGATCTGGCTTGGATCGGTCAGCGCCGTGGCGAAGGTGAACGCAGGTTGCGCGATGGCCGCACCGGCCGGCACTGGCGCTGCCTGCGGCGCCTCGCCGGACACGAAGTGCTTGGCCGCGAAGGTGCCGCTGACGGCGCCCGGGGCGGGATCGAATGCCGCGCCATCGGCTGGCTTGACGGCGCTGAACTTGATGATGTCGTCGCCGCCGTAGGCAGCAGGGTAGTTTTTCGTGATCTCGCCCCTGGCGTTGCGGGCGCTGAGCTTGAGCGGGATCGGCTCGCCCGAATAGTAGAAGTTCGTGGCCTTGCGAGCGGCGTCGTTGAGTTCGACCTGGAAATAGGCCGGCACGAAAGGACCGGCCTTTGCCTGGCAGGCGCCATTGGTGACGCCGCCGGTGCTTCCGGTGGTCGTCTGGGCACTGCCGAGGAAACTGGAATGCGTGGCGCGCAGGTCCAGATAGCCAGCTTCGCTGAAGTTGAGCGCGGCGCTGGCCACGCCCTTTTCGAACTCGGTTTGCACATCTTTTTCAAGGCTGCCGGCCATGCCGGCGGCAAGGCAATCCAGCGCGACCGTGGTCTCGGTCGCCTTCGCCGGCAGGGCGGCCCGGTCGAAGTTCGGGGTGACTTGGCCTCCCTTGTTCCTGGCCACGAGGTCGACCTTGAAACCGGCGCCGGCCCGCAGCGGGGCCACTTCCTTGAGCGTGAAATGGTCTGGGGCCACGATGAATTCCGATCTTCCGGTGACGGCATCGAAGCTGGCCTTGAGCGCCAGCTTGCCGGCGTCGGGATAGCTCAGGTTGACGTCGGCGACGCCGGTGGTCCCGAAATTGGTATTGAGCTGGGCGTTGGCATTGCAGGCGAAGGAGGCGCCGTCGCCCGCTTTCGTCGCCAGGCTCACTGCTGCGCCGCCGCCGCTCGGGGCCACGTAGTCGCAGCTGTACTGGACCGGCTTCTCCCCGGTAAACGCCGGGATGCAGGCGCTCTCGCTCTCGTTGGCCTTGAGCGCCTTGATCACGGCGGTGACCGTGTTGCCCGCCTTGTGGTCGGCAATCTGGATACTGAAGTTGGCGCCGCCGGTAAAGGTCATCGCGCAGCTGTTCGAATTGCCGTTGACGCACTGGAAGGCCGGCTGCGCGCCGCCCTGGGTCAGGGCCAGCTCGACGGTGCCGGTGGCGATCTGCGACACCTCGGCGCGGTTGTTGACGCCGGACGCATCGATGACGACCGTGGCCCCGCCGGGCGCCATCGTCACCGTGGCGCCGCCGTTGTACAAGGTCGAGCAGTCGGCATTGGCGCAGGCGCTGACCTTCACGTATTCGACGGCGCAGGTGCCGGCGCTGCCGTCGTGGCCGATCAAGAAGTGGTGCAGCCCGTTGGGCGACGGGCTGGCGGCCTCGCAGCGCGGGCCGCTGGCGGTGTTGACCGCGTAGCCGCTATCGTTCCTGACGCAATCGCACTGGCCCGGGCGCGTGCCCGATTTGCAGAAGATCTTCTTGCTGACGCGGCCATGCCAGTTCAGCCATGCGAAATCGACCGAGGCATTGCCGCCGATGAGCGCGTCGGAGGCATACAGCGTGAGCTGGCCGGTATCCACGTCGCCGTTGATCTTGGTAGACGATCCCATGACCAGCTGCCTGCTGGCGGTGACGTTGCCGGTGACCGTGCTGCTGGACGAGTACAGTTCGGTCTCGGGCGCGTTGATGTTGCCGGTGACCGTGCTGCCCGATCCCAGCGCGAAGCGCTGGGTGGCGGTGACGTCTCCCTTGATATTGGCCGGCGAATCGGCATTGATCGTGCTGCCCTTGACCGCGCCTTCGATGATGGCGTGCGAGCCGATCTGGAGCGAGCCGGCGGACGTCACGGCGCCATAGATCTTGACCGGCGTGCCGATCGCGATCGTGCCGCCCGTCACGGGGCCGTTGATCGTGGTGTTCGAGCCGACCTGCACTTCGCCGCTCGCGACCAGCCTGCCGGTGATCTGCAGGCCGGAGCCGCTGCCGAGCATCAGCTTTCCGGCGTCGACGTCGGCCTTGATATTGTGGACCTGGTTGCCGACGCTGAAGGTCCCGGCGGCGCCGAACGAGCCGCCCGTGACCTGGAGGTTGGCGGGCGCGATGTCCGCGATGCTCAGGTTGCCGGTGCTGGTCAGGCGCGCGCTGCCCGACATCTGGAGGCCCTGGTTGTAGCCGAACGAGACGTCGGCAGTGACCTTGACCAGAGCGCCGTCGGCGATGACGATCCTGTCGTATTCATTGGACAGGGGAAGCCTGGTGCAGGTGTATTCCTTGCCCTGGCGCGTGCAGTTGTCGATCTTGGCGGTATTGAAGGTGGTCGTGGCTGCATGCGCCGGCGCCAACAAGCACAGGCCCAGCAGCGCAAGCACGAATGCCAGCAGGCGCCGCCAGGGCGCCACGGTGGAACATACCGGGAGGATCGATAAACAGGACACAAAAAACCTTGCAACGCGCAATGACGAAAGTGTGCACTGGATTGCCGCCAGGCGACAATAAATTTTTCACTTCGGCAATGATTCTGCCGCATCCGCCGACAATAGTGCGTTCCCCGGACAACGGTGTGTGACTATGCTGGAAACAGTCTTACAATAGTTTGCACCTTACTAACGCTTGCGGACATCATGGCCCATATCCAACCTGCCGGCTGGCGCGAGATGGCCGTTACCGGCGCCGCCGCGCGCGAGATCGAAACCCTGGCCTACCTCGAGCAGCGCCTGGCCGACACGCCCTACGTCATCTACCACGGCGTGCACTGGACCAATGTCGAGCAGGGCTTTTCGGTGTATGGCGACGTCGACTTCATCGTGCTGGCCCCGAACGGCCGCATCCTGGTGATCGAGCAGGTCGCGGGCTTTTTGAACGAGACCCCGGAAGGGCTGGTGAAAAGCTACCAGGGCAAGCCGCGCAAGATCCGCAGCCAGATCCTGTCGACCATCGAGGGGCTGGCCAAGCGCTACCACGGCACGCTGTCGGTCGACTACCTGCTGTATTGTCCCGACTACATCGTGCGCGACCAGCAGCTGGCCGGGATCGACCCGGACCACATCATCGACGCCACCAACAAGCCCAAGCTGGCGCGCGTGATCCGCGAGGCGCTGCCCATGACCGACCGCAGCGACGAATTCGACAAGGTCACGCGCTTTTTGGGCGATACCCTGAACCTGCGGCCCGACCCCAGCGCCATGATCGGCAATGCGGTCAAGATGGTGACGCGGCTGTCGGGCGGGCTGGCCACCTGGGCCCGGCGCCTGGAGTTCTCGCCGTTCCGCCTGCACGTGATTGGCACCGCCGGCAGCGGCAAGACCCAGCTGGCGCTGGCCGAATACACGGCCGCGATCGACGCCGGCCTGCGTCCGCTGTACGTCTGCTTCAACCGGCCGCTGGCCGACCACATCGAACGCCTGGTCCCGGCTGGCGGGCGGGTGGCCACCTTCCACATGCTGTCCGACGCCTGGCTGCGCGCCCAGGACGTCACGCCCGACTACGGCGCGGCGGACGTGTGGGACAGGATCGAGACCTCGATGACGGGCGCCGAGCTGCCCGAGACCTGGCAGTTCGACGTGGTGATCGTCGACGAGGGCCAGGATTTCTCGGTGGCCTGGCGCGACATCGTGCTGCGCATGCTGAAGGAGGGCGGGCGCGCGATCTGGATGGAAGACCCCGACCAGAACCTGTACGGCCGCGCGCTGGTGCCGCTGCCGGGCTGGGTCACCCTGCATTCGCATACCAATTACCGCAGCCCGCGCCAGATCGTCGACATGCTGACGGAGCTCGGCGCCACGCGCCAGCCGGTGGAGGCGGGCAGCCCGTTCAAGGGCGCCGACATCGAGGAAATGACGTATCCGGAAGGGGACGAGGAAGCAATGCTGGCGCAGACGCGGCGCGCGGTCACGTCGTGCCTGGCGGCGGGCTTCGGACGCCAGGACATCGCGATCTGCGCGTTCCGTGGCCGCGAAAAGTCGGCGATCCTGAAGCTGGACCGCTTGAGCGACGCGCACACGCTGCGTTCGTTCACCGGGGCCTACGATTTGTTCGGCAACCCGGTGTTTCGCGAAGGGGGATTGTTGGCGGAGTCGGTGTACCGCTTCAAGGGCCAGTCGGCGCCGGCGCTCATCTTTACCGAGATCGATTTCGAGGAACTCGATGACCGCGCGCTGCGCAAACTCTTCGTGGGAATGACGCGCGCGCGGTTGAAGCTCGTGCTGGTGATGAGCGAAAGGGCCTCGCTGCAGATGCTGGACCGGATGAGCGGCCAAGATACCGCGGCCTAATGCGCGACATGCGGCGCCGGGCGGCGTATAGTCATTCCATCCGGCCGATCCGGCCGATCCGGCAGGTACAGGAGGCAGTATGCGCGAAGCAACCCCGGGCACCACATTCCATGGACTGCCACTGAGCGCGGAACAGCATAGCGAGATCATGCATTACATCCATTGCCGGCAGCGCGCCGGCAAAGACTGGGATACGCCTGAACTGCAAGCCATGCTGAGCGATATGCTCGACCCGCCCGAGGCAGTCTCCTATTCCCAGCTCGATGAGGACGCGTCGACCGCGGCTGAACGGTCCATGGCTGGCCGCGATGGCGGCGAGTCGATGCCACGCTGAAGGGCAGGTCAAGATTTTTTGTGCGCCGCACAAAAAAGCTGCTATACTCGCTTCCCTGGTCAGGCAGTGCCTGTCCGGAGTCCTCCGATACGTGACCGCGCCTGTGCAGTGCGCGACTTTCCGGAGGATGTATTTTCGGTATGTCAGTCAGCCTGTACAGCGGACGCACCACGCAGATAGCGCGGGCGCCCATAGCTCCGGCACCATGCAGATAGCATGGGCGGGAGCGGCGATAAATCGGTAATGCTTTGAAACGAAGCCCGCAAGATGCGGGCTTTTTTTTCATCCCTTCTCCTGGCTCTGGATGCCGGGTCCAACGCTCCCCCACACCACGACGTCCGCTTCTCGCGGCGCCGCCACAGGAGAACCTGCATGGCAAAAGAAGAACTGATCGAAATGAATGGCCTCGTGTCCGAGGTGCTGCCCGAACTGCGTTTTCGCGTCGAGCTGGAAAACGGACACAAGATGATCGCCTATACCGCTGGGCGCATGAAGAAAAACCATATCCGCATCCTGATGGGCGACCGCGTCACGCTGGAGCTCTCCCCTTACGACCTGACCAAGGGACGCATCGTGTTCCGCCACCTCGAATCGCGCGGACCGGCCGGCCCGCGCCGCGCGCCGCAGCGGCGCCGCTGATCAGGCGCTGCCGCCGGCGGGGCGGCGTCGCGCGCCCTGTCGCGATACTCAGGCCGCCAGCGCGGCCGAACCTTCTCGGTTGTCCGCCATATGGCGGTTCACCGCCGACAGCACCGACTTGAACGACGCGGTCACGATATTGCTGTCGATGCCCACGCCGAACAAGGTCGGCCCATTCCCCACGCGCAGCTCGACATAGCAGGCCGCGCGCGCATCCGCGCCCGAACCGATCGCGTGCTCGTGGTAGTCCATCAGGCGGATCTCCAGGCCCAGCGCATTGACGAAGGCGTCGATCGGGCCGTTGCCGGTGCCGGCGAAGGCTTGCGGCGCATGGTGGCGCGCCACGTTCACGGCGAGCTGCACCTCGTGTTCGCTGTCCTCGACCATGCGGTGCGAGATGTAGTGGTATGGCCCGTCCTGCTCCAGGTATTCGCTTGCGAACAGCGCATGCAGGTCGGCGGCGTTGATCTCGCGGCCGCTCTCGTCGGCCACGCGCTGCACTGCACGCGAGAACTCGATCTGCAAGCGACGCGGCAGCTGCAGGTCGTATTCCTGTTCCAGCAGGTAGGCCATGCCGCCCTTGCCCGACTGGCTGTTGACGCGGATGACGGCATCGTAGCTGCGGCCCAGGTCGGCCGGGTCGATCGGCAAATAAGGCACTTCCCAGATCGCGTCCGGCTGCTGCTTGGCGAAGCCCTTCTTGATCGCGTCCTGGTGCGAGCCCGAGAACGCGGTAAACACCAGGTCGCCCGCATACGGATGGCGCGGGTGGACCGGGAGTTGATTGCAATCTTCCACCAGTTGGCGCACGGCGTCGATGTCCGAGAAATCCAGGCCGGGATTGACGCCTTGCGTGTACAGGTTCATCGCAAGGGTGACCAGGTCGACGTTGCCGGTGCGTTCGCCATTGCCGAACAGGCAGCCTTCGACGCGGTCGGCGCCCGCCATCACCGCCAGTTCGGCGGCGGCGACCGCGGTGCCGCGGTCATTGTGCGGGTGGACGCTGATGACCAGCGATTCGCGGTTGTTCAGGTTGCGGCACATCCATTCGATCTGGTCGGCGTAGACGTTCGGCGTGGCCGCTTCGACCGTCGACGGCAGGTTGACGATCATCTTGTTGTCGGGCGTCGGCTGCCACACGGCGCTGACCGCATCGGTGATCTGCTTCGAGAAATCGAGTTCGGTGGTCGAGAACGATTCCGGCGAATACTCCAGGCCCCACTGGGTCTGCGGATGCTGGCTGGTGAGTTCCTTGATCAGTTGCGTGCCCTTGACGGCGATCTGCACGATCTCGTCGCGCTCCATGCCGAACACCACGCGGCGAAATACCGGCGCCACCGAGTTGTAGACGTGGACGATGGCGCGCCTGGCGCCGACCGCCGATTCCACGGTGCGGCGGATCAGCTCGTCGCGCGCCTGGGTCAGCACGATGATGGTGACGTCGTCCGGGATGTGATTGTCGTCCACCAGCATGCGCACGAAGTCGAAGTCGGTCTGCGAGGCGGACGGGAAGCCGACCTCGATTTCCTTGATGCCGATCTTGACCAGCATCTTGAAGAAGCGCAGCTTCTTCTCGACGCTCATCGGCTCGATCAATGCCTGGTTACCGTCGCGCAGGTCGGTGCTCATCCAGATCGGCGGCGTGGTGATGCTGCGGCTCGGCCACTGGCGGTCGGCCAGGGGGACGGCGGGGAAGGGACGGTACTTGGCGGCGGGATTGGTCAGCATGATCGGGGCTCCTGTTGGATTGGTCACTGGGCGGCCTCGTGGGCCTTGGGTGGCGGCAGGCTGCCGGACGGGCCACGAAAACGCTAGGCCCGGCAACCGATCGGTAGCTTTAGCAGCAGGCGGATGCCTGCGCGCGCGCCAGCCGCCAGGACAAACCCGGTGGAAAAAATCGATGGTGCGAAAAATGGGGTGGTAGACATCGGTCGAATCCTGCTGCTGTTGGGGCCGGCGGGGCCGGGACGTACGGCGGAGACTTACGCGCGTAGTAGCAGGGCGGCCAGCGATAGCGCGCCGGCGGCTGGCAGGGTGGTCGACAGATGTAGGGTGAAAGACATAATTTCGACTTTAAGGAACTCTTGGCCGTATGTCAAGCGGGAAATTGGCACTTGTGGAAAAGAAAGTACGGGAAATTGCCGCCGTCTTTGCAGGTGGATTGCGCGGCGAAAGTGTCGAACCGATCGGTTGGAAGGCGAGGACCGCAGTTTATGCACCTGTCATGGCGGGGAACAGGAGCGGATAGTGTGCTGCGTGATAGCATCGAAGACGGACCTTTCTGGAGAGACTCATGCCGCACCGCGCCGCGACGAATACCGCCATTGATATTGCAGGCCTTCGACTGAAGCAGTGCGCCGCCGCCGCCCTGATGCTGCTGTGCTCGGCCTGCGGCGACGGGATTCCGAAGGACAAGGACGAAGACGGCGGCGGCGAATCGCCGCCGCCACAGGCCGCGCTCTCGATCCTGGCGGGCGATGCGACGATCGAAGGGACGATGGACGGCACCGGCACGGCCGCGCGCTTTAAATGGCCGCAGGGCATTGCGATCGACGCCGATGACAACCTGTATGTCGCGGATACCGGCAACTTCGTCATCCGCAAGATCACGCCGGCGGGCGTGGTGACCACCGTGGCCGGCGCGGCCGGCACCAGCGACTACGTGGACGGCAATACCGGCAATGCCCGCTTCGGCAATCCGGTCGCGCTGGCGGTGAACCGGAACGGGACGATTCATGTCGCCGATAATCTGCGTATCCGCAGCATTACCACCAATGGACGCGTCAGCACGACAGCGCAAATTCCCATCGGGAGCAACGTCAGTGGAGGCCGCGTGGCCACCGTGACGCCGGGCGGGATCGCGGTCGACGGCAATGACAACCTGTTTGTCACCAATGGCTACGGCACGCGCAGGATTTCAAACGGCACCAGTTTCATGCTGGAAGGCCAATCCGTCGTCAACGACCTGAGCGGCGTCAGCCTGTTCGAACCGCGCGGCGTGGCAGTGGACGGCAGCAATAATGTGTTCGTGTTCGACCTGGAACGCGAGATCAGCCGCTGGAACCAGAATGGCCTGATCGGCGCCAATCCCTTGATCACGCTGGCCGGGGCGCCGAATGTCCGGGGGGCGGCCAACGGCACCGGCAACGCGGCGCGCTTCGAGCAGGTAGTGGGCTTGACGGTCGACCCGCAAGGCAATATCTATGCGGCGGACGCGATCAATAACCTGGTGCGCAAGATCACGCCAGCCGGCGTGGTGACGACGGTCGCGGGCACGACGCGCTCGGCGACGCTGCGTACCGGCGACTTGCCGGGCAGTTTGGCCGACGTGCGCGGCGTCGTCACTGACGGCAAGGGTAATCTGTACGTGACGTCGGGGAATGCGGTGGTCAAGATCAGGTTGCCGGAGTCGCGTTGATCGACAGCGTCGGATGATCGTGCAAGCTTGCCGGAGGAACGCGCTAACGTGTTTCAGCGCCCGCGCTGCACACTAGCCACTAGTGGAAGCGCCGCGATGGCCTTCCCATTCAACGATCATCAGGGAGCGTGCTATGGAATTCTTTCGATCCGGTTCGGGCGGTTCGTCGCGGTGGACGATTGCCTGCTTGTTGGTGGCGTTGCTGATGTGGTCCGCGTCGTCGGCGCGTGCGGACAGCGGCTCGGCCCAGGCGCAGGCCAACAAGGAAGCGGTGAGCAAGGCATTCGCCGCCTGGGCCGCCGGCGGGCAGACCTTTTTCGACGACATGCTGGCGCCGGAGGTGGTCTGGACCATCAAGGGCAGCAGCGCGAGCGCTGGCATCCATCGCGGCAAGCAGGCCTTGATCGACAAGGCGGTCAAGCCGCTGTCGGCCCGCTTGCAGCGCCAGATCCGGCCCACGATCCGCAACCTGTGGGCCGATGGCGATCACGTCATCATCGAGTGGGATGGCGAGGCGGTGGCGAAGGACGGCCAGCCTTATCGCAACAGCTATGTGTGGATCTTCCGCATGCAGGGCGGCCGCGCGACCGAGGTGACGGCCTACCTCGATCTGGCGGCGTATGACGATGTGTTGCGGCGGGTGCCGGCCTCGCAATGAGCGCGGTCAGGCAGGCATCACGACAGCCTGGCTTCCATACTCCACCATCCGGCCGCCGTGCTCGCGTTGCCAGGCTACGGCAGACGGCTTGTCCGCAAACCAGATGTGCTCGTGGTCGTTGAACGCGCCGAGGTCGAAGCGGAACCGGTCCAGCACCTCCGGCGGACGGCGGTCGATATCGCGCTTGCAGGCGTCCCAGCTGACGTAACCCAGCTCCCTCGCCAGGGTGCGGAACATGTGCTTGAGTTGCAGCGTGGTGCGTGCATGATAGAGCTCGATGACGCGCGGGCCTGCCGCCGCGGCGGCATGCACGCGGCGCACGATGGGCAAGGCCTTGCTCGGCTGGTCGGAATGGACGCAGCGCAGCATGCCGCGGGCGTGGCGGCGCAGGAAATCGGTATGGGTGGTGGGCGTTGCGGTGCGATGTGGATGCAGGTGCATGCCAGTTCCTTTCACATGGATTCGGCCATTCTCGCTACGGCATCGGTGAATGAACAGGGATGAAGTCCTGGAAAAGATCACGTCGTCGACGTTGGCAGGTGCGCTGGCTTTCGCGAGAGTGGGCGTCCTGCACAGCCCGGAGCGGATGGTAGCACGAGTTTTGCGTCCTGTTTTGCGTCCTGTCTTGCGGTGTTGCAAACATGCGATGCCAAAAAAGGCGTCACCGCTGGCTGGTGCTGTTTGATACCATCCCGAAATGAACGTTACCACTACTCACCTGGCCGCGACTGCGCGCATCCGCTATCGCCAGAACCTGGCGCTGGTCCTGCTGGTCGTCACCGGCGTCATCAACTACCTCGACCGCGCCACGCTCGCCGTCGCCAATGAGTTCATTCGCGCCGACCTTGGACTGTCGCTGGGCGAGATGGGCGTGCTGCTGTCGGCGTTCTCGTGGAGCTATGCGCTGTGCCAGTTGCCGGTCGGCGCCCTGGTCGACAAGATCGGGCCGCGCTGGCTGCTGGGCGCGGGGCTGGTGGTGTGGTCGCTGGCACAGGCGGCGGGCGGGCTTGTCTCCACCTTCGGCTGGTTCGTGCTGGCGCGCGTCGTGCTCGGCATCGGCGAAGCGCCGCAGTTCCCGGCCGCGGCGCGGGTGGTGAGCAACTGGTTCCCGCTGCGCGCGCGCGGCACGCCGACCGGCATCTACAACTCGGCATCGCCGCTGGGCTTCGCGCTGGCGCCACTATGTCTGTCGCCGCTGATCGCCGCGACCAGCTGGCACTGGGCTTTCTTCATGACGGGGGCGCTGGGGATCGTCGCGGCCATCGTGTGGGTCATGCTGTATCGCGATCCGGTACGCGAAGAGTTGACTGATGCCGAACGCGCCTACCTGGATGAAGGCCAATCGCTCGAAGCCGCGCCGGCAACCGGCTTCGCGTCGTGGCGCGCACTATTCCGCCAGCGCGCCACCTGGGGCATGCTGCTCGGCTTTTTCGGCTCGGTCTACCTGAACTGGGTCTTCCTCACCTGGCTGCCGGGCTATCTGCGCACCGAGCGCCACATGGATGTCGCCTACGTCGGCGTGGCGGCCACGATCCCCTTCCTGTGCGGCTTCCTGGGCGCCCTGTCGGCCGGCTGGGCGTCCGACCAGATCACCCGCCGCGCAAAGTCGGTGGTGACGGGGCGCCGCACTGCGGTGGTGCTGTCGATGCTGGGCATGGTGGCGTTCACGATTCCCGCCGCGCTGGTCGAGAGCAACACGGCGGCCATCGCCTGCATCTCGGTGGTGATCTTCCTGGCCAATGCGGCGTCGGCCTGTTCATGGTCGCTCGTGACCGCGGTCGCGCCGCGCAGCCGTATCGCCTCCCTTGGGGCGATCCAGAACTTCGGCGGCTTTATCGGCGGCGCGCTGGCGCCGATCTTCACTGGCTATATCGCGCAGGCCTGGTCGTTCGTGCCGGCCTTGCTGACCGGTGCAGGCATCGCCTTCCTGGGCGCGATGTCGTATCAGTTCCTGGTGCTGCGGCCGATTCCCGAGCAGGACTGACAGGCTGTGCTCTAGCACAACGTGTTCCATGCAAGGCTCATCTTTAATAGATGGGTCATTTTGCATGGAGAGGCTATGTCCAATCATCGCACTGTCGGACCAGCAGAAAGAGGTCGGCTACCGGAGAATTCTACGCTGAGTGGTCATCATTGGGTTTCTCAGTTTCTCGGGGCAAACCGCCTTCAGGATTTACGGCAGCCTTTCCGCAGCCATGCCGAAGCCTTCGTCGGTGCGTTACGCGCTGCCGGAGCAAAGGTCACGATCGCTGCGACATACCGCTCCCCGAAGCGTGCTTATCTAATGCACTGGTGCTGGAAAATAGCGAAAAACCGTGTCAGCCCGGAGGATGTTCCATCCATGGATGGGGTATCCATATCTTGGAAGCATTACGACAAGGATAATAAATATGCACACGAGCAATCCATTGAGGCCGCGCGCGCCATGGTCCGTGCATTTCAAATGGAACGACTTGGCGTGGCACCGTCCCTCATGTCGCGACATACGCTTGGATTTGGCATCGATATGACGATCAGCTGGAGGGGGGAGCTGACATTGCCAGATGCATACGGTCACATTGTAAGGATCAGGTGCTTGCCGCGCTCAGGTATGAATCGGGAGTTGCATCGTGTCGGAGCGAGTTATGGGATCATCAAATACAACCGCAGCGGTCGCGATGATCCGCATTGGTCGGACACGGGAGCGTAACGATGCATTCAATATTGAAGATTTCAGTCGTCATGCTTTGCGTGATTGTTGGCTCAGCAAATGCGGCAGCAGGCAAGCTTCCTGCCGATGTGGCCAAGTACGTTGAACAACGCGAAGGCTGCGACCATTTCCGCGGTGAAGTTCCAGACCCACCGGATGCACGGCGGATGAAAGAGATAGAGCGCCAAATCCGCAAGCTCTGCACGGGCACCGACAAGAGGCTCGCCAAGCTCAAGCGCAAGTACGCCAAAGACCCGGCGGTAATGAAGCGCCTGAATGCGTTTGAGGACAATATCGAACGTTCGGCATCAACGAACAATCCATAAGACGAACACGGCCCAGGCTCGCGTCCGTCGATGCAACCAGCACAAAGTCAAACGGCCTCATAAAGAGGCCGTTTGACTTCCATCGCTCAGCGATCAGACGTCGATATTGCCGGCGCGCAGAGCATTGGTCTCGATGAAGTTACGGCGCGGCTCCACCTCATCGCCCATCAGCGTCGTGAAGATCTGATCCGCCGCGATCGCATCCTCGATCTGCACTTTCAGCAAACGGCGCACGGTCGGATCCATCGTGGTCTCCCACAACTGCTCCGGATTCATCTCGCCCAGCCCTTTGTAGCGCTGCTTGGACACGCCTCGCTCAGCCTCTTCACGCAACCATTCCATCGCCTGATGGAAATCGCGCACCGCGAATTCCTTCATGCGATCGCCTTCGCCGCGGCGCACGATGGCGCCTTCGCCCATCAAGCCCTGGAAGGTCGCGGCCGAATCCGCCAGCACGCCGTAATCGGCGCCTGCGACGAAGTCGGCGTCGATCGACGTTACCTGCACGTTGCCGTGGTAGATGCGCTCGATACGCAGGGAATGCTTCTCGGACAGCTCGTCCGAACGCACCTTGACCTGCACCGCCTTGTCGTTGATCGCGCTTTCCATCGCCTTGGCCGATGCTTCGGCGCTTTCAAGCGTCGTCAGGTCCAGCGCCACGCCGCCGCTGAAGATCGCGGTCAGTGCAGCGCGGTCGATCACGCGCGCCAGGCGCAGCATGATGGCATTCGCCAGGTTGTACTTGCGTGCCAGTTCGCCCAGCGCTTCGCCGTTGACCGGTTCCGCGCCTTCTCTCGGCAGCAGCGAGGCGGTGTTCAGCGCGAAGTTCATCATGTAGCTGGCTTCTTCGACGTCATCCTTCAGGTAACGCTCGTCGCGGCCGGCCTTGACCTTGTACAGCGGCGGTTGCGCGATATAGATGTGGCCACGCTCGACCAGCTGCGGCATCTGGCGATAGAACAGCGTCAGCAGCAGGGTACGGATGTGGGCGCCGTCGACGTCCGCGTCGGTCATGATGATGATGCGGTGGTAGCGCAGCTTGTCGACGTTGAACTCGTCCGGGCCGATCGAGGTGCCGAGCGTCGCGATCAGGGTCGTGATCTGCTCCGACGACAGCATCTTCTCGAAGCGGGCCTTTTCCACGTTCAGCACCTTGCCGCGCAGCGGCAGGATCGCCTGGAACTTGCGGTCGCGGCCCTGCTTGGCCGAACCGCCTGCCGAATCACCCTCGACGATGTACAGCTCGGCCAGCGCCGGGTCGCGTTCCTGGCAGTCGGCCAGCTTCGACGACAGGCCCAGGCCGTCCATCACGCCCTTGCGGCGGGTCAGGTCGCGCGCCTTGCGCGCTGCTTCGCGGGCGCGGGCGGCCTCCACGATCTTGCCGCAGATGATCTTGGCGTCGTTCGGCTTTTCCATCAGGAAGTCGGTGAGCGTCTTGGCGACGATTTCCTCGACCGGCCCGCGGACTTCCGACGACACCAGTTTATCTTTGGTCTGCGACGAGAACTTCGGCTCAGGCACCTTGACCGACAGCACACAGGTCAGGCCTTCGCGCATGTCGTCGCCCGAGATCTCGACCTTCGCCTTCTTGGCGAAGTCGTTCTCGTCGATGTACTTGTTGATCACGCGCGTCATCGCCGCGCGCAGGCCGGTCAGGTGGGTGCCGCCGTCGCGCTGCGGGATGTTGTTGGTGAAGCACAGCACCTGCTCGTTGAACGAGTCGTTCCACTGCATCGACACGTCGACCGAGATATTCGTGTTCTGGTCGGACATGCGGTCGCCGGTCGCCTGGAACACGGTCGGGTGCAGCACGGACTTGGCCTTGTTGATGTACTCGACGAAGCCGCGGGTGCCGCCTTCGAAGGCGAACAGCTCTTCCTTGCCGGTGCGCTGGTCGCTCAGCTTGATGCTGACGCCATTGTTCAGGAACGACAGTTCACGGATGCGCTTCGACAGGATCTCGTAGTGGAATTCCACCAGCGTGAAGATCTGCTCATCGGCCCAGAAGTGCACTTCGGTGCCGCGCTTGTCGGTTTCGCCGATCACCTTCATCGGCGAGACTTCGAATCCGTCGCGGATCTCGATCTCGCGGTTCAGCGGGACGCCGCGCTCGAATTCCATCTGGTGCACCTTGCCGTTCTGGCGCACGGTCACGCGCAGCAGCTTCGACAAGGCATTCACGCAAGACACGCCGACGCCGTGCAGGCCGCCCGACACCTTGTAGGAATTCTGGTTGAACTTGCCGCCGGCGTGCAGCTCGGTCAGGGCGATCTCGGTCGCCGAGCGCTTCGGCTCGTGCTTGTCGTCCATCTTGACGCCGGTCGGGATACCGCGGCCATTGTCGGTAATCGAGATCGAATTGTCGGAGTGGATCGTGACGTGGATCTCGGTGCAATAGCCGGCCAGCGCTTCGTCGATCGAGTTGTCCAGCACTTCGAACACCAGGTGGTGCAGGCCGGTGCCGTCCGAGGTGTCGCCGATATACATGCCCGGACGCTTGCGCACCGCCTCCAGACCTTCCAGGATCTGGATCGAGGATGCGCCGTAATCATCCGCCTGTGGGGCGGGCTTTTCTGCTGGGATATTCTCGGACATGGACTGCTTTCTATAAAACTAACTAGTTCAGGCAAATGCATGCGGGCTGCCGTAGCAGCCCGCGCGACGCGTCAGATGCGCATCGGCATGACGACATACTTGAAGTCGCCATTGTCGGGAATGGAGATCAGCGCCGACGAGTTCGAGTCGCCCAGGGCGATGTTCACCTGGTCGCACTTGAGGTTGTTCAGCACGTCGAGCAGGTAGGTGACGTTGAAGCCGATGTCGATGGCGTCGCCGCCGTAGTCGATCTCGAGTTCTTCGACCGCTTCTTCCTGGTCGGCATTGGTCGAGCTGATCTTCATGACGCCCGGCTCGATGATGCAGCGCACGCCCTTGAATTTATCGCTGGTCATGATCGCGGCGCGCTGCAGCGAACGCAGCAATTCGTCGCGGCTGATCGTGAAGTCGTTCTTGTACCCCTTCGGGATCACGCGGGTATAGTCAGGGAACTTGCCCTCGACCAGTTTCGAGACCAGCTCGATGTCGGCGAAGGTCAGCTTGACCTGCGACGCCGCGATGTCCAGGCGCACGGTCTCGTCGCTTTCTTCCAGCAGGCGCTGCAGTTCGATGATGGTCTTGCGCGGAATGATGACTTCCTGGCGCTCGAATTGCTGTTCGGTCTCCACCTGGCAGAAAGCCAGGCGGTGGCCATCGGTCGCGACCGCAATAATGTTGCTGCCGTCCAGTACCAAGAGCAGGCCGTTCAGGTAGTAACGGATGTCTTGCTGGGCCATCGAGAAGTACACCATATTGAACAGGTGCTTCAGCGTTTTCTGCGGCAGGGTCACCGAGGCATTGTGCGTATCGGCCACCGAGACGGTGGGGAATTCCTCGGCTGCCAGGGTTTGCAGGGCGAAGCGCGACTTGCCGCTCTGGACCGCCAGGCGCTTGTTCTGCAGGGTCATGGTGACGTCGCCGGATTCCGGTAGCGCGCGCAGGATGTCGAGCAGCTTGCGCGCGGCCACCGTGGTGCCCGTCACGTCGTCGCCCGAACCGATATTGGCGTGCGTGGTGATCTGCACTTCGGTGTCGGTCGACAGGAAGGACACGCTCTCGCCGTTCTTGCGAATGAGGATATTGGCCAGAATCGGCATGGTGTGCCGACGCTCGACAATACCGCTCACAATCTGCAGTGGCCGGAGAAGCGTGTCTCGGGTGGTTTTGACCAATTGCATAGTTATCCTCAGTACGTTTTGAAAGGTGATTTGTTACTAAAGCGATATTGTGCCATTGCCTGGGGCAAAACCACAAAAACTGCTCAAGGGCAGGGGATCAGCCCTTGAGCGTCTGTTCCAGCACGTGCAGCTCGTGGTTGCACTCCGGATTTTTCTGGCGGTCGCCGGCGATCTTGCGCACCGCATGCAGCACGGTCGTGTGATCGCGGCCGCCGAACAGCTCGCCAATTTCTGGCAGACTCTTTTGCGTGAGTTCTTTTGCCAGGTACATGGCGATCTGGCGCGGACGGGCGATGTTCGCCGGCCGGCGCTTCGAATACATGTCCGCGACCTTGATGTTGAAGAAGTCGGCCACCGTCTTCTGGATGTTCTCTACCGAGATCTGGCGGTTCTGCACCGACAGCAAGTCCTTGAGCGCTTCTTTCACCACGTCGATCGTGATGTCCTTGCCGTGGAAACGCGAATAGGCCAGGATCTTGCGCAGCGCGCCTTCGAGCTCGCGCACGTTGGAGCGCAGGTGCTTGGCCACGAAGAAGGCCACGTCGTCGGACAGGGTGACATCTTCGGACTGCGCCTTCTTGAGCAAAATCGCCACGCGCATCTCGAGCTCGGGCGGCTCGATCGCCACCGTCAGGCCGGAATCGAAGCGCGAGATCAGGCGGTCGTCCATGCCCGTGATCTCCTTCGGATACGTATCCGAGGTGATGATGATCTGCTTCTTGGCCGCGATCAGGGCCTCGAACGCATAGAAGAACTCTTCCTGCGTCCGGCTCTTGCCACCGAAGAATTGAATATCGTCGATGAGCAGCATGTCGAGCGAGTGATAGTAATGCTTGAAATCGTCGAAGCCCTTGCGTTGGTAGGCGGTGACGACGTCGCGCACATATTGCTCGGCGTGGATGTAGCGGATGCGCGCGTTCGGCTGGTCGGCCATGACCTGGTTGCCGATCGCATGGATCAAGTGGGTTTTACCGAGGCCGACGCCGCCGTAGAAGAACAGCGGGTTGTATGACACGCCCGGGTTGTTGGCGACCTGGATCGCCGCGGCGCGCGCCAGCTGGTTGGCCTTACCGGTCACGAAGCTGTCGAACGTGAGCTCGGTGTTGATGCGGCTTTGCTCGCGCTTGGGCGAGTTGGCGATGTTCAGGTTCTGGGTCGGCCCTAACGCCGGGTTCTCTTGGCCGGGCGCCGGGCGCGGCGCATTGAAATCAGGCGTGGCGTTGGAGGTGGTCGCGGCCGGGCCTGCCGCTTTGCGGGCAGGGTGGTTCTTCGGGTCGAGCACGAACTGCACCTCGACCGGCGCTTCCCAGTACTGGGCCGCCAGCTCGGTGATGCGAGTGGCGAATTGCGTCTTGACCCAGTCGAGCTTGAAGCGGTTGGGCGCAGCGATGCGCAGCTTGCCGTCTTCGTAGTCGAGGGCGACCAGCGGTTTGATCCACGCGCTGAATTGCTGCGGCGTGAGCTCGAGCTCTAGCTGCGCGGATGCGGTCTGCCAAAAATTTTCCATACTTCGCTTTTGATTCGTAACACGCTATTTTACCTGTCTCGGGCGAAGTTATCCACAGGCGCTGCACATATTTTCCACCGAAAGGGGGCGCCGGGCCGGCCTCTTGCCAAGCTGGAAAGCCCGGCCGGGCGCGGTTGCCGAAACAACAGCCGCCTTGACATCGAGGTGGGAAGTAGAGTCTAATTCAGGGTTCCCCGTCCGTGCGCCATGCCAGGCTGTCATTTTTTCAGCGGCTGGTGGTTGGGCGACGAAAGACTTGCTGTGGCGTGACGCTGGCTTAACCTCGAGCGAAACTGTCATCGGCGCCGAATCTGACACGACGTCAGACCCGATTTTGCATCTTATTTTGCTTTAAGCGAGACCACCATGAAACGTACTTACCAACCTTCCGTCGTCCGTCGCAAGCGCACGCACGGCTTCCGCGCACGTATGGCTACCCGTGGTGGCCGTCAAGTCCTGAACGCTCGCCGCGCCAAGGGCCGCAAGCGTCTGGCTGTCTAAGCCACGCACCGCAGATCGATTGCGGTCGGTGATGACAGGCGAAGGTTCGCACGACTTCGCGCGCGCTCGGCGCATCGTTAAAACGGATGAATTTTCATCCGTTTTTCGTTTGCGGCCGACACAAAAAACGGCGCATTTCGTGCTCTACACGCGTCCGAACGCCTTGCCGCATGCGCGGCTGGGCGTCGTTGCGGCCAAGCGTTTCGCGCCGCGCGCGGTGACCCGTAATACGATCAAGCGCATGACGCGCGAGCTGTTCCGCACCAGCGCCCTGGCGCCGGTCGATTGCATCGTCCGCCTGTCGCGTCCCGTCAACGCCAAGGACGGCCCGGCCACCACGCGCGCCCTGAAGGCCGCGCTGAAGGTGGAACTGGCGCGCCTGTTCGCTGCGCATCAAGCCCGGCAGCGGCCACGGCCGACGCCGGCCAGCACGCCATGAAGACGCTGCTCGTCTGGTTGCTTCGCGGCTACCAGCTGCTGCTGTCCCCGATGCTCGGGCCGCGTTGCCGGTTCTACCCCAGCTGTTCCAATTACGCCATCGAAGCGCTGCGCGTCCATGGCGCCGCACGCGGTTCCTGGCTGGCCGCGCGCCGCGTGGGCCGCTGCCATCCGTGGAACGCGGGTGGCGTCGACCCGGTGCCGCCCAAAGACGGCGGCCCCAAGGAATCCCATTCAGCCGCTTGCGGTTGCAACCACTCTTGAAGACTCCAATGGAATTCAATAAACGTACTGTCCTGTGGATCGTGTTCGCCATCTCCCTGATTGTTCTCTGGAACAATTGGATGGTGGCTAACGGCAAGCAGTCGCTGTTCTCGGCGCAACCGCCGGCGCAAGTGGCCCAGCAGAATAAACCGACGGACGTGCCGGCCGCGCCGCAGGCGGGCGCCACCGCCGTGCCGGGTGCACCGGCGGCCGCCCCTGCCGATGCTGCCGCGGGTGCGCCCGGCGCGCCTGCCGCCGCGCCAGCCAGCCAGATCGTCACCGTCACCACCGACGTCGTGAAAGTCGACATCGACTCGGTCGGCGGCGTCATCAAGCGCCTCGAGCTGCTGCACTATCCGGATCACTTCGACAAGACGAAGAACCAGGTCCTGTTCAACGTGAATGGCCCGAGCGTCTACCTGGGCCAGACCGGCCTGATCGGCACCAGCGCCGCCGGCGTGCTGCCGAACCACACCACGCCGTTCACCGTCAAGTCGGCCCAGACCACCCTGGGCGGCAACAACCAGGCGCAGGTCGTCCTGGAAGCCGAGCAGGGCGGCGTGCGCCTGACCAAGACGCTGACCTTCCGCAAGGGCGACTATCTGGTCGGCGTGCGTCACGACGTGACCAATATCGGCGCCGCGCCGGTCCAGCCTTCGCTGTACCTGCAACTGCAGCACGACGGCAACAAGCCGGCCACCGATTCCTGGTTCATGCCGAGCTACACCGGCCCGACCCTGTACACCGACGCCGACAAGTACCAGAAGCTGACCTTCGAAGAGATTGAGAAGGGCAAGGCGGACCATTCGCTCAAGTCCAATGACGGCTGGGTCGCGATCTCGCAGCACTTCTTCGTCTCGGCCTTCATCCCGGCCGACAAGGCGCCGCGCGATATCTTCACCAAGAAGATCGCCAACAACCTGTACGCGATCGGCACCGTCCAGTCGCTGGGCACCGTGGCGCCTGGCGCGACCGTGTCGACCGACACCCGCCTGTATTCGGGTCCGCAGGACGAGCAGATCCTGGAAACCATCACCCCGGGCCTGGAGCTGGTGAAGGACTATGGCATGCTGACCGTGATCGCCAAGCCGATCTTCTGGGTGATGACCCAGCTGCATTCGATGCTGGGCAACTGGGGCTGGACCATCGTCGCGCTGACCATCCTGATCAAGCTGGCCTTCTTCCCGCTGTCGGCCGCCGGCTACCGCAGCATGGCCAAGATGCGCGTCGTGACGCCGAAGATGCAGGCGATCCGCGAACGCTACAAGAGCGACCCGGCCAAGATGCAGCAGGCCACCATGGAGCTGTACAAGTCCGAGAAGATCAACCCGCTGGGCGGCTGCCTGCCGATCCTGGTGCAGATGCCGGTGTTCTTCGCCCTGTACTGGGTGCTGCAGGCCTCGGTCGAGATGCGCGGCGCGCCATGGATCGGCTGGATCCAGGACCTGACCCAGCCCGACCCGTTCTACATCCTGCCGGTGATCTATGCGGTGTCGATGTACATCACGACCAAGCTGAACCCGCAGCCGACCGATCCGGTGCAGGCCAAGATGATGCTGTTCATGCCGATCGCGTTCTCGGTGGTGTTCTTCTTCTTCCCGTCCGGCCTGGTGCTGTACTGGGTGGTCAACAACATCCTGTCGATCGCCCAGCAGTGGGTCATCACGCGCAAGTTCGAGACCGGCGCGGCCAAGTAACCCCGTCGCTTCTCGTGAAAAGCCCGCGCCTCCATGGCGCGGGCTTTTGTTTTTGAAGCCCCCCGTTTCCCCGTACAATCGCCACATGAAACTCGATACCTCTCCCATCGCCGCCATCGCCACCGCCCCGGGCCGCGGCGGCATCGGCGTCGTGCGCGCCTCCGGCAAGTCGCTCGCCTTCCTGGTCGACGCCTTGTTCCCCGGCGTGACCCTGGCGCCGCGCCACGCGACCTATATCCCGTTCAAGGCGGCGGGCGGCGACATCATCGACGAAGGCCTGGCCCTGTATTTCAAGGGACCGCATTCGTACACCGGCGAAGACGTGCTGGAGCTGCAGGGCCACGGCGGCCCGGTGGTGCTGCAGATGCTCCTGGCGCGGGTGCTGGAGGCCGGCGCGGCATCCGGGCTGCGCCTGGCCGAACCGGGAGAATTCACGCGCCGCGCCTTCCTGAACGACAAGCTGGACCTGGCCCAGGCCGAGGCGGTGGCCGACCTGATCGACGCTTCCACCGAAGCCGCGGCCAAGTCGGCGTCGCAGTCATTGTCCGGCGCGTTCTCGCAAGTGGTGCACACGCTGGTCGACGGCACCATCAACCTGCGCATGCTGGTCGAGGCCACGCTCGACTTCCCAGAAGAAGAGATCGACTTCCTGGAAAAATCGAATGCGCGCGGCCAGCTGGCGGGCATCATCGAGTCGCTCGAAAACGTGTTCCGCCAGGCGGCGCAGGGCGCGCTGCTGCGCGAAGGGCTGAACGTCGTGCTGGTCGGCCAGCCTAATGTGGGCAAGTCCTCGCTATTGAATGCGCTGGCCGGGGCCGAGGTCGCGATCGTCACGCCGATCGCCGGCACCACGCGCGACAAGGTGAGCGAGACGATCCAGATCGAGGGCATCCCGCTGAACATCATCGATACCGCGGGCATCCGCGCGGTGAGTGACGAGATCGACGTCGTGGAACGCATCGGCATCGAGCGTACCTGGGGCGAAGTCGGCAAGGCCGACGTGATCCTGCACCTGCTGGACGCCAACCTGGGCCCGAGCGCGGCCGACGAGGCCATCGTCGCGGCCTTCCCGCCAAACGTGCTGGTGGTGCGCATCTGGAACAAGATCGACCTGTCGGGGCACAAGCCGTCGAAGGACGAGAGCCTGGACGCCGTGCACCTCTACCTGTCGGCGCACGAAAAGCTCGGCATCGACCTGCTGCGCGCCGAACTGCTGCGCATCGCCGGCTGGCAGCAGACCGGCGAATCGCTGTACCTGGCGCGCGAGCGCCACCTGATCGCGCTGCGCGCCGCGCGCGAGCACCTGGAGCTGGCGCGCCAGCATGCGATGCAGGACGACCAGTCGCTCGACCTGTTCGCCGAAGAGCTGCGCCTGGCGCAGGACCAGCTCTCCAGCATCACCGGGCAGTTCACCCCCGACGACTTGCTGGGGGTGATCTTCAGCCGCTTCTGTATCGGCAAGTAACGGTCAACAGTCCTCGGCCCGGCCCGTGCTAGGCTAGGAATATGGATAAATACACGCCACCCCATTCCTCCACGCCGATGCGGCGGACGGTCGTCAGGCTGGCCGCCATGGCGGTCGGCGCCAGCCTGCTCGCCTCCTGTTCCAGCCTGATCGGCCCGCGCCAGGTCGAGCTTCCCCTGCACAAGCTGCAGGCCGGCCTGGACCGGCGTTTCCCCGTCAACGAGCGGTTGCTGGAATTGTTCGACGTCCAGCTCACCCGCCCGCAACTGGCGATCCAACCGGAGCAGGACCGGGTCGCGCTGGCCGTCGAGGCCTCGGTCGCGCCGCCGTTCGCGCGCGCCTGGACCGGGAATATCGCGTTCTCGGGCCGCCTGTACGTCGACCCGGGCCGGGCTGCCGTCATGATGGCCGAGCCGCGCGTCGACCGCCTGCAGCTCGGCAACCTCGAAGCCGAGCGCCAGTTGACCCGGGTTGCCAACGGCCTGATCGACACCGTCGCGCGCGACATGCCGGTCTATGCCTTCGACCAGAAAGACCTGCGCTATGCGGGCGTGCAATTCGTTCCCACGCGGATCCAGACCACGCGCACCGGCTTGGTGGTCACGCTCGAGCCGGCGAAATAAGCTGGCGCACGCAACAGTGCGCGTCGTCAGTTGGTTTTACACTACGGTTTTTGGCGGAGCAGCGTGGCCCATGCAGCGACAAGCGTTGCACACATGTCAAATCGGTCCCCGTGAGCGGGGCAGGGGATTGCACCGGCCTGGCATTGGGCGCACACTGATACGCAATGAAAGTCGTGATGGGCCTGCCTGTCGCGGCCCGGCTTGCGCTTTCTCATGTACACGGAGTTCCGCTGAAGTAATCTTTCTCTGACTTCAGGCTGCCGTGTTAGGGGGTGGATCTTGGAAACGACACATGAGAGTTTTCCGGACAGTGGGCTGCCCGCCGAGCCGCCCGTGGCCGTCTCAGTTGCCGCCACGGGCAGCATGCCGACCCGCGCCAGCCTGCCACCCAAGGGCTCGTGCTGGTACTGCGAAAAGCCGCTCGACAGCGTGCGGCGCTTTTGCGGCAAGCCCTGCGCCGACTCCTTCGACGAAGAGGCCGAGTTCACGCGCTGAGCGGCGCGGCCGCCGCAGCTAGCGGCTGTCGGCCTGCTCCAGCAGCGCCAGTGCGGCTTCGAAATCGAAGCGCCAGATTGCCGCGTCGAATACCGCTACCCGTTCCACTCCCAGGCCCGCCAGCAGACTCGGGCGCAGCTGGGCCGCCAGCTCCAGGGCGCGGCCGTCGCCGATGTCGAGCATTGCGCGCAGGCGCGCCAGTTCGTCCAGACCGGCGGCTTGCGCCGCCACCGGCGTGTCGGGCGCGGCCAGCAGCGTGTCGACTTCGGCCAGCACCCGCGTCAGTTCGTCGTCCAGCGCCGCCACCAGCGCCGGCGGCGGCGGGCTGCCGGCCTTCAGCGCCAGTTCCACTTCGAGCGCCAGCCGGCGCAGGCGGGCCGCCTCGATCATCCCGGCCGCGCCCTTGAGCGTGTGCGCGATGCGCTGGGCCAGCGCGGTGTCGCCCTCGTCGAGCGCCGCATGCAGGCGCACCGCCAGGTCGCGGTAGTCGCCGGCGAAGCGTTCCAGCACGCGCAGGAATAGCGCGCGGTCGTCCATAACCCGCTCCAGGCCCGCCGCCAGGTCGAGGGCAGGCCCCTGGCGCAGCGCGGTTGCGCCGCTCACCGCGTCGTGAACGACCAGGCGCGCGTGACCGCCGCGCCGTTGACCGTACCGGTGAATTCGACCTCGTAGGTCGTGGCCGCGCGCAGCGGGAGCAGGGGCACGATGGAGGCCGCCGTCTTGCTGCCGAGCGGATCGACGCGCAGTACCTGCAGCGCGGCGCCGCCGCGCGGGCGCACCGTGAAGCTGGTGACGGCCAGCGTCGCATCGAGGTTGGCATGCACGCTGACGGGATAGCCGACTTCGTTGCGGTCCGGAACCGGATCGGGCTGCTCGGTATTGCTGAAGAAGTTGGCGGGGACCCCGGTCTGGCCGTTGAACGGCCAGTTCACGAGCGCGCCGCGCGCGATGCCGGGACCATAGCCGTTGCGGCTCGCAAAATCGGCGGTGAAATAGTGGTAGCCGCCGGCCGAGGTGGCGGCGCCGGTGCCGAGCTCGCGGAACATCGGCTCGAAGATCACGAAGCGGTGGTAGATCGCCGTGATCAGCTCTTCCACCATGAAGAAGCCGGAGCGGTTGTTGGTGCCGGAGATGACTTCGCCGTAGGCGTAGCCGCGCGAGCGGTCGAGCGTGTAGCCGGCCGCGCCCAGGCGCTCGCCAAGGCTGGCGCCGGTAAAGCCCTGGCGGCCAGGTTCCTGGTCGTGGCTCATCAGGTTGTTGATGCGCTGGTATTCCGAATGTCCGAGGGCGGCGTTGTCGATCTGCGCGTTCTGGGTCACGGCCGGCACGCCGATCTGGCCGCGCCGGTAATTGATCCAGTTGCGGCCATCGACGGCAATATTGCCGCTCGATACAGGAGCGCCTGCGCTGGGCGTCGCCGCCGGTTCCGGCGCCGCCGGATTGGGCGCGACCGCCTCGCCGCCACCGACGAGCGGGGTAGCCGGACTGTCGCTGGCGCCACCGCCGCATGCGGCCAGGGCCAGGGCGGCTCCCAGGGCTGCGACGATCGCCTGCCAACGTGGCGCGTAGCTCATTTTACAACTCCTGTCAATACGTATGCGTGGAGCGTCATTCTAGGCCAAAACAGGCGATCATGAACTGCGCTGCGACCATTGCGCAACACCCTTGTAGGCCACCCTGTAGAATAAGCCAATATTTGCCTTGTCGAGTCGACCATTGAAGCTATCTAACCAGCAACGCCTCGCGCGCGCCAAGTTCGCCCTGCCCAGTTTCGTCACGCTGCTGTCGATCGCCTGCGGCTTCGGCAGCATCGTGATCTCGGTCGACAATGCGCGCATCGGCGACCCGGGCGACTTCCGCCTGGCGGCGATCCTGCTGGTGCTGGCCGGCGTGTTCGACGCGCTCGACGGCTTCGTGGCGCGCGCCACCAATACCCAGTCCAGCTTCGGCGTGCAGCTCGATTCGATCGCCGACGTGATGAATTTCGGCTGCGCGCCGGGCCTGCTGCTGTACTGCTACGGTTTCAGCCAGCTGGGCGACCTGCATCCGACCCTCGAACGCATGGGCGGCCTGGCCTGCTTCGTGTTCGTCACCTGCGGCGCGCTGCGCCTGGCGCGCTTCAATATCAGCCATGGCCGCACCGACCCGCGCTACTTCGTCGGCATGCCGATCACCGCCGGCGCGGCCTGCGTGGCCTCGGTGGTGGTGGCCTGGCCCGACCCCGTGATCGCGGTGGGGCCGGCCTTCATGGTGTGCGCGCTGATGGTCTGCGTCGGCGCGCTGATGGTCTCCACCATCCGCTTCCCGAGCTCCAAGCATCCGAAGGGCAAGGCGATGCTGGCGCTGCTGGGCGTGTGCGTGGTCTTGCTGGCGCTGCTGCAGGAGCGCTTCTTCGTGCTGTTCTTCCTGGTCTACGTGTGCGTGACCCTGCTGCTCAACATCGGCTGGAAGCTGGGCTGGCATGGCGTGGCGCCGCCGCAGGTATTCGAAGATTAATAACCTATCCGGTAGGTGCGCGTCACGCGAACTTGTCGAGCATCGCCGCCAGGTGGGCGGCGCGGGCGCGCGCGTCGTCCAGGTCCCGGGCGTCCCCGGTCTGGGTCAGGATCGATGAGGTCAACAGCTGCACGAAGGAGCGGTCGAGCGCCTTGCGCGCCGCCGCCATCTGCTGGGCGACCGCGTCGCAGTCCGAGGGCGAGTCGGCCAGCGCGATCAGCTTCTGGACGCCGCGCAGCTGGCCTTCGATGCGCGCCAGCCGGTTCAGCAAGTCCTTCTTCTGCTGCGCACTGAGGGCCTTGCCCTCGACGATCCGGAGCGGGCCCTCGACCATCTCAGGCCACCTCGTGTCCGCGCGCGGCGCGCAGGATGCGGAACCAGTCCTCGCGCTCGAGTTCGAAGCCGGCGCCCAGCACCGCCTCGCGGATCGCCGCGATGCGTCCGCTGCCGGTCAGCGGGATCGGACGGCAGGGCAGGCGCATGATCCACGCGAACACCACGCTGCAGAACGGCTTGCCGATGCGGTCGGCGATCTCCTGGATCACCTGGCGCAGCATCGCGCCGCGTTCGTCCAGCGCGTCGAACAGGCGGCCGCCGCCCAGCGGCGACCAGATCATCGGCGCGACGCCCAGGTCTTGCAGCCCGTCGAAGGTTTCGTCGAACATCGGCGCGGTGTGCAGCGGCGAGAACTCGACCTGGTTGGTGGCCAGCGGGATGCGGCGGTTCAGCGACTCGAACTGGTGGCGCGTGAAGTTCGACACGCCGAAGTGCCTCACCTTGCCGTCCTGCTTCAGGCGCGTGAAGGCGGCGGCGATCTCGTCGAACTCCATCAGCGGATCGGGGCGGTGGATCAGCAGCAGGTCGAGCCGGTCGGTGCCGAGCTTGCGCAGCGACGCCTCGGCCGACGCGATGATATGGCTGGCGCTGGTGTCGTAGTGCTGGATCGTGTGGCCGGGGTGCTTGTTCGACAGCAGCTTGATGCCGCACTTGCTCACCAGTTCGATGCGGTCGCGCAGCGAAGGCTGCAGGCGCAGCGCTTCGCCGAACAGTTCCTCGACGCCGTAGTTGCCGTAGATGTCGGCATGGTCGAACGAGGTCACGCCCAGGGCGATGCACTGCTCGATGAAGTCGACCCGGGCCGCGGCCGGCATGCCCCATTCCGTCATGCGCCACATGCCGGCGACGATGCGCGACAGTTCGAGGCCGCCTTCGCGGGTCGGGATGCGGAGGGAGGGGAGGTCGGCGGGCGCTTGCGACATCGCGGTTCTTTCGTCATGACAGGATCACATGATTATAGCGGCCCGCGGCACGCCTTGCGTCAGCCGTCCCGCATGAAAAAAGCCCGTCCGGCGCGAAGCGCGGACGGGCTTTTACGGGATCGGCCGTGGATTACTGCATCCAGAGACGCATCGAATCCCAGGCGCGGCCGAAGATGCTCGCTTCCTGCACTTCTTCCAGCGCCACCACCGGCAGCACCAGCAGCGGCTTGCCGTCGACCGTCATCTTGAGCGTGCCGACCTGGCCGTTCAGCGCCAGCGGCGCGACCAGTGGATCGCGGCGCTCGAGCACCGGCTTGAGCTTGCCCGCCACGCCCTTCGGCACGGTGACCAGGATGTCCTTCGTGAAGCCGATCTTGACGGTCGATTGCGCACCCTTCCAGATCGACGGGGTCTGGATCGCCTGGCCTTTCGAGTACAGCTTGACGGTGTCGAAGTTCTGGAAGCCCCAGTTCAGCAGCTTCTGGCTTTCCTGGGTGCGCACGTCGGTCGAGCTGGTGCCCAGCACCACCGAGATCAGGCGGCGTTCGCCGGTGCTGCCGTTCGGACGGCGCGCGGAGGTGATCATGCTGTAGCCCGACGAATTGGTATGGCCGGTCTTCATGCCGTCCACGGTCGGGTCGAGCCACAGCAGGCGGTTGCGGTTCTGCTGGGTGATCTTGTTGTAGGTGAACTGCTTGACCGAGTCGATCTTGTACAGGTCGGGGAAGTCCTGGATCACGTGTTTCGCCAGCTGCGCCAGGTCGGCCGCGGTCGAGTAGTTGTTCGCGTCCGGCAGGCCGTGCGGGTTGGCGAAGCGGGTGCCCTTCAGGCCCATGCGCTGCGCTTCGCGGTTCATCAGGGTGACGAAGGTGGCTTCGTCGCCGGCGACCGCCTCGGCGATCGCCACCGCGGCGTCGTTGCCCGACTGGACCATCAGGCCGTGCAGCAAGTCGCTGATCGACACCGGCACGCGGGGATCGATGAACATCTTCGAGCTGCTGGCGTCGACTTTCCAGGCGCGCTCGGACACGTTCACCATCTGGTCCATGGTGATGCGCTTGTCGCGGATCGCGGCAAAGGCGACGTAGGCCGTCATGACCTTCGTCAGCGATGCCGGTTCGATGCGCATGTTCTGCTCTTGGGACGCGATGACCTGGCCGCTCGTCGCGTCGAGCAGCAACCACGATTTGGCGGCGATGGCGGGCGCGGGCACGGTTTGCGCACTGGCCGATACCATCACCAGGCTGGCGGCGAAGGCCGCTAACAGTTTTTTCATGGGGAGAATTTCGTCAATAGTGATAAAGCAATGGTGGAGCGCAAGGCAACGGCCCGTAGACCATTGCCTCAAGAGAAGGGAATGATTATAGGGGAGTGTGACGCTTAAATGTCACGTCGCCACAGTTGAATCACGAGATTTTTAATGTGGCCGAGCTTGCGGTGGAAGAAGTGGTCGGCGCCTGTAATGACGGTCACGGGCAGGTCGAGCGGCCGTGCCCAATCGTAAACTTCCTGCAGGGTAATAGTATCGTCCAGTTCGCCGTGGATCAGGATGGTGTCTTCAGGCACCTGGGGCATCGGCCATTTGCCGGCCGCGGTGCCGACCAGCACCAGGCGTTCGGCTGGCCGGCCCTCGGCCGCCAGGCGCAGCGCGAATTGCGCCTGCACGAAGGTGCCGAACGAGAAGCCGGTCAGCGCGATCGGCAGGCCCGGGTATTTCTCGCGCATGTGGGCATACATGACGGCCATGTCGTCGACCTCGCCGCGGCCCTCGTCGTGCACGCCTTCGGATTCGCCCACGCCGCGGAAATTGAAGCGCGCCGCCGCATAGCCCAGCGTCACGAAGGTGCGGGCCAGGGTCTGGGCCACCTTGTTTTCCATGGTGCCGCCGTACAGCGGATGCGGATGGGCGACCAGGGCGACGCCGCGCGGCTCGCCTTCGGGCAGGTCGAGCAGGCACTGCATCTTGCCGGCGGGGCCGTCGAGTTGGAATTTGTGCGAATGGATGTTCATGGGCCTTCTTTACGGGTCAGATCTTGAGGCGGTCGACGACCTTGCCGCCGACCAGGTGGGTATCGATGATGTCGTCGATGTCGTCGTTGTCGACATAGGTGTACCAGGTGCCTTCGGGGTAAATCACGAGCACCGGGCCTTCCTCGCAGCGGTCGAGGCAGCCGGACTGGTTGATGCGCACCTTGCCCTGGCCGCTCATTTCCAGTTCCTTGATGCGTTTCTTGGCGTGCTTCTGCGCTTTCTCGGCGCCACACTTGCCGCAGCTCGGGCGCGCATCCTTGCCCTCGCGGACATTCATGCAGAAGAATACGTGATGCTTGTAAAACTGCTCGTCGTTCACATGGTCGTTCATGTCGTTCTCATTAGAAAGAGTGGCATGGCATCGCGCCAAAACGCCATGATACCTGCTACCGATTCAGTTTATGCGAGGGCAGCAGCAGGAACCAGAGGGCGACGAAAGGCCAGGCCAGCGCCAGGCCCTGGGCCGCTCCATTGAAGTTGAGGAACTTGCCCTGTACCCAGCCCTGCAGGGTGGACGAGAAATACGGGTTCACCGGAATCGTATTGACGACCACCAGCGCCAGGATCAGGGTCACCACCGCCAGCCGGCGCTGCGCCACCTGCGGCGCGAACACCAGGCCGGACAACATGATCAGGCCGATCAGGAAGCCGCCTTCGGCGCCCGGCGTGACCCAGACCAGGGCGTTATCGGGCCGGAACAGCAGCGAACTCGCGAAGGCCTTCACCACCAGCGCGCTGGCCAGCAGGACCAGCATCAGCCAGAAGCGCGGCGCGCCGCGGCGCACCAGGCACATCAGGGTGAGGGCGGCGCCGGTCATGCCGCAGGCGGTGATGATGGTTTCGGACAGCCAGTACTGCTCCACGCTCATGATGTCGTCGCCGGGGCGCAGCAGGGCCACCAGGTCGATCTCGGCGTCGAACCAGGACGACAGCCAGCCGGACAGGATCGGCAGCACCTGGCCGTGCCCGAACAGGTAGCTTTGCGGGTAGATCTGGGCCAGCGGCCACATGGCCACCAGCACCAGGCCCTGGCTGGCGTGCGGCGCGAACCAGCGCTGGCGCAGCTTGAACAGGCGGCTGCGGTCGAGCAGGCCCGGCGCCCACAGCGCGCCGAGGATGGCGCCGAGCAGGCAGCCGCCGGCGTTGGTGACGAAGTCGAGGTTCGACGGCACGCGGCTGGGCAGGTAGGTCTGCACCGCTTCCATCGTGCCGGTGGTGAAAAGGCCCGCCAGGGTTGCCAGCAGCACCGCCCAGATGCCGCGCACGCGCGGATACATCGACAGCACCAGCAGCATGCCGAACGGGATGTAGCCGACGATATTGACGCCGGCGTCGAAGCCGGTCCAGTAGCGCTGCTTGACCAGGTTGAGGAAGGCCAGCGGCGAGATGCCGCTGTCGCGCCAGCCGGTGAACGGGAACCAGCTGGCGTAGACGATCAGCAGCAGGTAGGCCAGCAGCGCGGCGCGCACGATCGGCGAGCCGCGCGAGCGGCCGGCCGCCACCTCTGCCGGGACATCGGCTTCGGTCATTTGCCTTGCAGGTCGAGGGTGGCGAGCCAGGCCCCGATGTCGTCCGCCAGCTGGTCGGTGCTGGCGGCCAGCGCCGCCGCGCCGCCGGCCGCGTCCTGGCTCGATGCCGGCGTGCTGCGCTCGAAGCTGCGCTGGTCGACCAGGCGGTGTTCGGTAAACACCGAGGCGCGCAGCATGATCCGGCCTTCGCTCTGGCCCGCGCTCTGGAAGGCGTGCACGAAGTCGTCGATCTCGATGCGCAGGATCGGGACGCCGTTGGCGGCGTCGGTGGCCGACAGCACTTTCATGTGGGCCTGCGACAGGCGGGTCTTGATGCGGGTGGTGACCAGGTTCGTCGGCGTGGCGCTCCAGCGGCTGCTGGCATAGGTGCGCGCCTGCTGGGCGTCCGCATAGTTCAGGCGGTAGAACATGCGCTCGGTGTCGAGGCCGCTGGGGCCGGTCACGTCCATCACCACGACCGCCAGGGGCGCGGCGGGGGGCGCGGCCGGGGTGAATGGCCGCAGCGACGGCGCCCCGAAGTCGTAGACGGTGTTCTGTGGGCGCTCCTGGCTGCCGCAGCCGGCCAGCAGCAGTGCACAGGCAACGATGGCGGCGGCGGGATGGCGCAGGCGGAAGTTATGGCGATTCACGGTGGTCCTCATTTGGTCGGGGGCACGAAGCCCGGCTCGCCGGGACCGGGCGCGTCGCCCGGCGTGCCGAACAGGATGCTCTGCGGGCGATCCGAGAACGAATTGGCGGTGCGCCGCACCGCGCGCAGCGAGGCGCGCGCCTCGTCGGTCATGCGCACGACGTGCGGCAGGGTTTCCAGTTCCAGTTCGCTGGTGGCGGCGCCGAGCGCGCCGATGGTGGTGTTCAGGCGTTCGATCGGGCCGTCCGGCGCCTGCAGGCGGGTCGCCAGCTGGTCGTAGTTGCGCGTCATCGAGGTGGCGCTATTGGCCAGGGTGTCGATCGAATCCATGCTGCGATCGACCTTGCTCACCAGGCCGGGCAACCGGTCGATCACCGGGTCGAGGCGCTCGGGAATGGCGGCGTAGGCGTCGGCGGCGCGTTCGACGCTCTCGAAGGCGCCGATGATCTTGCCGCGGTTCTGGTCATTGAGCAGCTCGTCCAGGCTGGCGGTGACCTTCTCGGCCTTCTCGAGGATCGCCAGGCCGCGGTCTTCGAGCTGGTCGAGCAGGCCCGGACGCAGCGGGATGCGGGCGGTACGATCCGCGCCCGTGGGCAGCCGCGGCGAGCCGGTGCGCTCGTCGTCGAGCTGGATGAAGGCGATGCCGGTGACGCCCTGGTAGCCGAGGGTGGCGTAGGTGGTGCTGGTGATCGGCGAGGCGGCGTCGACCGACAGCCTGATCAGGATCTGGCCGGTGACGCGCGGATCGAACACGATCTCGTCGACGCGGCCGACCTCCAGGCCGCGGTAGCGCACCGTGGCCTGCGGGTTCAGGCCGGGGATCGACTGGGTGGTGACGATCTCGTAGGGCACCAGCTCGGTCTTGTCGCGGTTGAACCAGAGGCCGACCAGCACGGTGGCCACCAGCAGCGCGATCGTGAAAATGCCGGTCATCAGGGCGTGCGACCTGTTTTCCATAACTATCGATTCTCCGATTCATGCTGGGCGTGGCGCTCGTCGAGCACTTCGAGCGCCCGCTGGCCGCGCGGGCCCAGGAAAAAGTGTTTGATGAAGGGGTGCTCGACCTGCAGCACGTCGCACGACGGTCCCACCGCCAGCACGTGCTTCTCGGCCAGCACCGCGATGCGCGAGGACAGCGCGAACAGCGTGTCCAGGTCGTGGGTGACCATCACCACCGTGAGTTTCAGTTCGCGGTGCAGGGTCTGGATCAGGGTGACGAAGGCGTCCGACAGGTCGGGGTCGAGGCCGGCCGTCGGTTCATCGAGGAACAGCAGCTGCGGCTCGAGGGCCAGCGCGCGCGCCAGCGCCGCGCGCTTGACCATCCCGCCCGACAGGTCGGCCGGCATCTTGTTGGCGTGTTCGGGGCCCAGGCCCACCATGTTCATCTTGAGCAGCACGGCGTCGCGGATCACGTCCTCGGGCAGCGAGCGCAGCTCGCGCATCGGCAGGGCGATGTTGTCGAACACGCTCAGCGCCGAGTACAGGGCGCCCTGCTGGAACAGCATGCCCCAATGGTTGCGCATGCGCTGCAGCTGCTCGGGCGAGGCCGCGCTGATGTCCTCGCCGAACACGCGCACGCTGCCCTGCGACGGCCGCTCCAGGCCCAGCATCTGGCGCAGCAGCACGGTCTTGCCGGTGCCCGAGCCGCCGACGATGGTCAGGATTTCGCCGGCGTAGATCTCGAGGTTGAGGTCCTGGTGCACCACGGTGCGCCCGAATTTGGTCCACAGCTTGCGGATCTGGACCACCGGCGCGCCGACCTCTTCATCGGGACGCAGGTTGAGTTCCTGCTTGCGGGGTTGTTTGTGCGGTTGTTCGGTAAGCGGCATCAGAACCCCGTCCCGCTGAAGATGATGGCGTAGACCGCGTCGGCGAGGATGACGACCGTGATCGCGGTGACCACCGAGGTCGTGGTGCCGCGGCCCAGGCTTTCGGTGTTGGGCTTGATGCGCAGGCCGAAGTGGCACGAGATCAGGGCGATCAGCACGCCGAAGGTCGCGCCTTTGAGCAGGCCGATGGTGTAGTTCACGAAAGGCACCGCGTCCGGCAGCTTTTGCAGGAAGTAACGGAACGACATGCCCATCTCGATCTTGGCCGAGACCATCCCGCCCAGCAGGGCCATGGCGTCGGTCCAGACCACCAGCAGCGGCATCGAGATCGCCAGCGCCACCACCTTGGGCATGATCAGGCGGTAGCCGTGCGAGATGCCCATCACCAGCATGGCGTCGAGTTCCTCGGTCACCCGCATCACGCCCAGCTGGGCGGTGATCGACGAACCGGAACGGCCGGCGACCAGGATCGCGGCCAGCAGCGGGCCCAGTTCGCGGATCACCGCCATGCCGAGGATGTTGACCAGGTAGGCGTCGCCGCCGAACATGCGCAGCTGCTGCGACGACAGGTAGGAAAGCACGATCCCGATCAGGAAGCCGACCATCGCCGTGATGCCCAGCGCCTGGAAGCCGGAATGATAGATATTGGCCGAGATCTCGCGCCACGGCCCGGTGCGCGGGCGGCGCAGGAAGCGGCCCAGGTCCTGGATCAGGATCCCGATCAGGCCAATGAAGCTGCGCAGGTGTTCGAAGAAATCCAGGATGCCGGCGCCCAGCTTGATCACCCAATGGAAGGGACTGGTCTTCTGGCGCGGCAGCTTGATGTGGCTGGCCTCTTCGATGCGCTTGAACAGGTCTTCCTGGCGCGGGTCGAGCTTGAGGCGTTTCGGGCGCTGCTTGTTCCAGGTATTCCAGAACATCTGGGCGCCGATGTGGTCGAGGGTCTCGATGCCGGACAGGTCCCACTCGCAGGCGCCCTTGTCCTTCAGCCCGGCCAGCTGGCGCGTGATTCCCTTGAGGACGCCGCGCCGCGACAGGCCGTGGACTTGCCAGACGCCCTCGGCAATGACGGATTGGCCGGCTCCCTGGCCGGACTGTTGAATGGTTAATGTTGGCGCATTTTCAATCCGCATTGCGCCAGTGTAAAAGAGAATCGTTTGTGTTGCCAGCCACGATACGGTTGCGTGTCAGGCCGCCAGATGGCGCACCTGGCGCGCCGGCGCGGCCGCTTTCGGCGCCGCAGCCTGTTTCACCGGACGCACCGGCGCGTCGACCTTGCCGGCATAGTCGCTGGCCAGCAGCGCCGCAGCCTCGCCGGCATCCATGCCGCGCACCTGCAGCCACTGGGCCACCAGCTTGGCCAGGCGGTCGAGGGCGATGCGGTGGGTGGCGTCGGTATGGGCGTAGATCCAGTCCGAGAAGGCCATGAAGTTGTCGAACGGGGCTTCTCCCAGCAGCACCGGGACGGTGTTGGCGAAGCGGCCCGAGTTGGCCACCAGGTCCCAGTAGCGCGCGAAGCGCACCAGGCGCTGCATGGTGGCGAAGTCGATCCGGTTCGTGGCCAGCACCGTGTAGGGCGGGTAGGGATCGTAGACCATGCCGAAGTCCTGGGTATGGCGGATGATCGGCGTGCCGCGCAGGCGCTTGAGGATGCCGAACTGGATCTCTTCGGCGCCCAGGCTCACCAGGTGGTCGAAGCCGCGCGCGAAGCTGGCCACGTCCTCGCCCGGCAGCCCGGCGATCAGGTCGACGTGCAGGTGGGCGGTGGAATGCTGCGTCAGCCAGCGGATGTTCTCGGCCGCCTTGTCGTTGTTCTGGCGGCGGCTTACCAGGCCTTGCACTTCCGGGTTGAAGCTCTGGATGCCGATCTCGAACTGCAGCGCGCCGGCCGGGAACTTGGCGATCGTTTCCTTCAGCGCTTCGGGCAGGTGGTCGGGTACCAGCTCGAAGTGGGCATAGACCGGGTCGTGCGGGTTCGCCGCGATCTTGTCGAGGAAGAACTGCATGATGCGCAGGCTGGTCTTGACGTTGAGGTTGAAGGTGCGGTCGACGAACTTGAACAGGCGCGCGCCCCGGGCGTACAACAGCTCGAGCTCGGCCAGGAAGCCATCCAGCGGGAAGGGCCAGGCGGTCTTGTCGAGCGAGGAGAGGCAGAATTCGCACTTGAACGGGCAGCCGCGCGAAGCTTCCACGTACAGGGTACGGTGGGCGATGTCCTCCTCGCTATAGAGAGAGTAGGGCAGGACGATGCCTTCCATCGGCGGCTGCACGCCGGCATGGACCTTCATGATCGGTTTCGGGCCGTCCAGGATCTCGCGGCACAGCTTCGGGAAAGTGACGTCGCCCCAGCCGGTGACGACGTAGTCGGCCAGCCTGACGATTTCCTGTTCATTCGTCTCGTGCGAGACTTCCGGGCCGCCCAGGACGACGACGAGCTGCGGCGCCACGCGCTTGAGCATGGCCACCAGGCGCGTGGTCTCTTCCACGTTCCAGATATAGACGCCGAAGCCGACGATGCGCGGCGCGTGCGCCAGGATGCGCTCGACCAGGTCGGTGGTCTTGGCGCCGATGACGAATTCCTGGATCGTCGTCTGGTCTTGCAGGGGGCCCATATTGGCCAGCAGGTACCGCAGGCCGAGCGAGGCGTGCGTATAGCGGGCGTTGAGGGTCGAGAGCAGGATCGTCATGGCGGGAATTGGAGGGCAGCGGCGGGAAAGGCGGTATTTTACTGTGATTACAAGCACTTGCCTTTATATGGGAGCGGCTTTCGCACGGTATTCTGGCAATCTGGCGACGATATCGCTGGCGCTCGGCCCGATTGCTTGTTAGAATACTCGCCGGAATTCAGGAGGCCTGTTGCCCAGTAGAGGAACAGTTTTCCAGCAAGTTATGCCTGATGACCATAGCAAGTCGGTACCACCCCTTCCCATCCCGAACAGGACCGTGAAACGACATTGCGACGATGATAGTGCTGCAACCAGTGTGAAAGTAGTTTATCGTCAGGCTATTCAATAGAGAGAAGCCCACCAGATTGTCTGGTGGGCTTTTTTGCTTTCCGGGTCTGGAAGCAGGGCTCAGGCCGCGATCGCGTCCAGCTGTGCCAACGCATCGTCCGGCAGCACGAGCGCGGCCGCGGCCAGGTTCTCGCGCAGGTGGACCGGCGACGAGGTGCCGGGAATGAGCAGGATGTTTGGCGAGCGCTGCAGCAGCCAGGCGATCGCCACCTGCATCGGCGTCGCGTCCAGCCGGGTCGCGACGGCCGACAGGGCGCTTGACTGCAGCGGCGTGAATCCGCCGAGCGGGAAAAACGGTACATAGGGGATGCCCTGGCCCGCCAGCGTGTGGATCATGGCGTCGTCGTCGCGGTGGACCAGGTTATACCTGTTCTGGACGCAGGCGATCGGCATGATGCGCTGCGCTTCCTCGAGCTGGCGCGGTGTCACGTTGCTCAGGCCGATGTGCCGGATCAGGCCCCGCTGGCGCAGTTCGGCGAGGGTGGCCAGTTGCGGCTCGAGCGAGCCTTCGGCCGGCTGGTAGGGATCGAACATGGCGCGCAGGTTCACTACTTCCAATGTATCCAGCCCCAGGTTGCGCAGATTGTCGTGCACGGCCTGTTCCAGCTCCGGCGCCGAGAAGGCAGGCAGCCAGCTGCCGTCGGCGCCGCGCCGCGCACTGACCTTGGTCACGATGACCAGCTCGTCGCGATAGGGATGGAGCGCTTCGCGAATCAATCGATTGGTGATGTGGGGGCCATAGAAATCCGAGGTGTCGATATGGTTGACGCCGAGTTCCAGCGCCTCGCGCAGCACCGCGCGCGCAAGGGCCGCATCCTTGGGTGGGCCGAAGGCATTCGGCCCGGCCAGTTGCATGGCGCCATAGCCGAGGCGGCGGACGGTGCGGTGGCCAAGTGCATGGGAGCCGGCTTGATCGATCATGGTGGGCATGGTGTTGGTCCTTGTATTGATTGGAGCGTTCAAGATAAGTCGTGCCGATCTGTGTGACAATCGGGCGAAATCCACACGGGTTGTGCGAAAAAACGAACAATGAAAATCGAACTAGGGGATCTGTCCGCCTTTGTCGCCGTGGCGCGCGCTGGCGGCTTTCGGGAGGCGGCGCGTTTGACCGACGGCAGCGCCTCCGGACTGAGCGAAGCGGTGCGGCGTCTCGAGGTGCGCCTGGGTGTGCGCTTGCTGAACCGGACAACGCGCAGCGTGGCGCCGACCGAGGCCGGCAGCAGCCTACTGGCGCGGCTGGACCCGGTATGGAGCGAGATCGACAGCGCCCTTGACGTAGTCAATGGCTTTCGCGACACGCCGACCGGCACCTTGCGCCTGAACGTCTCGATGAGCGCGGCGCGCCTGGTGCTGCCGTCGATCGTTCCGGCCTTCCTCGCGCGCTATCCGGAGATCCGCCTCGAAGTGGTGGCGGAAGAAAGCTTCGTCGACGTGCTCGCGGCGGGCTGCGACGCCGGCATTCGTTATGAGGAGCGACTGGAGCAGGACATGATTGCCGTGCCGATCGGGCCGCGTACCCAGCGCATGGCGGCCGCGGCGTCTCCCGCCTGGCTGGCCCGCCACGGGATGCCGGCGCATCCACGCGAACTGGCGCCGGCTGCCTGCATCCGCGCGCGATTCGCCAGCGGGGCGATGATCCACTGGGTATTCGAGCGCGACGGGGAGACGATCACCATCGAGCCGAACGGGCAATTACTGGTGCAGGTAGGCGGGGCGCTGGATTTGGCGATCGATTCCGCCATCGGAGGATTGGGCGTGATCTACCTGTTCGAGGACTGGCTGGCGCCGTATGTCGAGCGCGGTTTGCTCCAACCCCTGCTGCAGCCGTGGTGGCCGCGGTTCTCGGGCCCTTACCTGTATTACTCGGGCCGCAGGCTGGTGCCGGCGCCGCTGCGGGCGTTCGTCGACTTCATCCGCGATGACGCCGGCGCGGCGGTTTCGTCACAAAACTGAAAAATAAGGTGTTGACGAAGCTCAGCAGGACGAGCATAATCTCATTCCTCTGCTGCTGACGAACACAACGCTTCGAAGCAAACGGCAGAAAGCAGCACCGAATAAAGTTCTTTAAAAATTAACAGTCGATAAGTGTGGGCGTTTGATGAAGGTGCCGGCTGACTTGTTCAGCTG